>OGJZ01000011.1_pt1 | contig 211759 bp, 182 predicted proteins | sample 1572321 | NCBI WGS metagenome assembly OGJZ01 (sample SAMEA2582086, study PRJEB24529) | metagenome | biome: Human gut stool | place: China | collected 2011 | reverse complement strand
GGATGCCGAGATCAAAACCCGGTGCCTTACCGCTTGGCGATACCCCAACTACTATATTGATATCAATGAAATAAATGGTGCGGGACGAGGGACTTGAACCCACACACCTCGCGGCGCCGGAACCTAAATCCGGTGCGTCTACCAATTTCGCCAGTCCCGCAAATATGGTGGCTATGACGGGATTCGAACCTGTGACCCCAACATTATGAGTGTTGTGCTCTAACCAACTGAGCTACATAGCCATTTCTTTGCAATCATCTCATTGACTTTGCGGGGCGTATTATGCGGATATTGCCCCTACTCGTCAACCATTTTTTTGGGAAAATAAATAAAATTAGATCATTCGGATAGAGATTAAACAAATCGCGTTAATTTTACTCAACGCTTAGTTTACTCCTCACTCAACCTAAATGATTTTTAGTCACTCCGACACTCAAAAATATTCTTTTTGAGGACCGCACTTTCATCTCGAAAATTTATTCTTCAATTAAACGGCGCAATAAACTGCCGTCAAACAACGCACGTTTCACTAAGGCGAAAGCCCCTATCACATCTTCATTGCTAAGCTCTGATGCGACTAATGGCGTATTTTGGACAAACGCCGGTAAGGCATGGCTTTCCAAAGTACGACGAATGGCAGCAAATAAGACGTTTTTCGCCTGCGTAATTTCACCGGAAATCACGATTTTTTCCGGATTAAACATATTCACACTCATTGCCAACACACGCCCGATTTGCGTACCAACGTGTTCGATGAGTTCTGTGGCTACCGCATCTTGCTTATTGCTGGCTTTGCAAATGGCTTCAATGTCATGGGCTTCCAAAGAAAGCCATTTACTTTGGTAACCGTCTTCCAATAACTCCGACATTTTATTTTCAATCGCCGAATTGCTGACCACCGTTTCCAAACAGCCCACATTGCCGCACATACAACGTTTTCCTAACGGATCCACCTGAATATGCCCAATTTCGCCCACATTCTTTTTATAGCCGGAAAAGAGTTCATGATTAATCACAATTCCCGCACCAACACCGCGATGAATACGCAGTAGCAACGAATCGTAACAATCCTTTGTGACGCCAAAATAGTGTTCCGCAAGAGCTAAACTACGCACATCATGCCCGATATATGTGGGGAAATTAAAACGTTCGGCAACGTGATTTGCCAAGTCCCAAGGCGCGCTTAAGTCAAAGTGCGGAACCTGTTCAATCATGTTGCTTTTAACATCCACAAAGCCGGGAACCGTAATGCCAATCGCAATAAACTCACTGCTACGCTTTTGGTTTTCTTGAATAAATTCATCTAAGCGTTGAAACAAAAATTGTTCAAATGCTTGTGGCGTTGGGTAATTCTCAAGCGTAAAGACGGATTTATTCACTAATTTGGCGGACAAATCCATGATTGCTAACGTTAAATGCTCACGCCCAATGCCCACTAAAATAGACCGAAAATGTTTATGCTCTGCCACAATCGAGGTTGCTCGACGCCCACCGGTAGATTCTTGTTGTTCTACTTCTTTAATTAAACCGCGAGCAAGTAAATGACGGGTGATTTTAGTCACACTTGCCGGAGCAAGTTGGCTTATTTCAGAGATTTGAATACGGGAAATAGGACCTTGCTGATCGATGAGCTTATACACCACCGCACTATTCATTTGTTTTACTAGATCAACATTCGCGATTTGAGGACTTTCTCGCATTTTTTTCTCCCGTAAAAGTAAATTGACTGATTTTAAACGGCATTTAAATACATTCAGAACGACTATTCATCGTCCATTCCCAAGGCTTTAGAAAAGGTTTGCAGACCCACCGCATTACCGTTTTTCACCATGGTTTGCATGGCTTTTGTCGGCGAATGGATCAATTTATTCATTAATTTATAACTTAATTCTTGTAGCACTTGTTCCGCCTCTTCGCCTTGTTGTAAGGAAGCTATCGCTTTTTCCAGCAAATCCTGACGAGTAAGCTCCGCCTCTTCACGATAACGACAGATCAAATTAGAAAACTGATGGACTTTCAACCACGCAAAGAAATCCGCGCATTCCGCTTGAATAATTTCCTTTGCCTGCGCAGAGGCTTGTTCCCGTTGGGTTAAATTATGTTGAATGATATTTTGTAAATCATCCACCGTATAGTGATAAACACTGTCTAATTCCGCTGCACTTTCTTCAATGTCACGCGGCACAGCGATATCCACCAACAACATCGGACGATAGCGACGCATGATTTGCGCCTTTTCAACCATGTTGCGGCTCATCAGAATATGCGGACTGCCGGTAGAGCTAATCACAATATCCGCTTGATCTAAGCCCTGCTGTAACTGTTCTAGCGGCAGGATTTGAATATTCGCCGTAGTATCCAATTTCTCCACGAGGGCTTCTGCGCGGGCTAAAGTGCGGTTGGAAATCACCATGTTTTTTACACCGTGGCGCAATAAATGGCGGCACACCAATTCAATGGTTTCCCCTGCGCCCACTAACAAAATGGTTAATTCGCTCAGCGATTCAAAAATTTGGCGCGCTAAACTGCAAGCAGCGTATGCCACAGATACCGCACTTTCACCGATATTGGTTTCTGTACGCACGCGTTTTGCCGTGGAAAATGTTTTTTGAAATAAACGGGATAATTCGCCGGAAATGGCTTGCTGTTCTTGTTGATAGTGCTGCTCGCTCATTTGATAAGCTTGCTTCACTTGTCCCAAAATTTGTGGCTCGCCTAAAATCAATGAATCCAAGCCACAAGCCACTTCCATTAAATGATTGACGGCTGGCAGGTTTTCATAAGTGTAAAGGCAACGCTGAAGTTCTGCTAAATCCAGTTGATGAATTTCAGCGAACCATTGTATAGCTTGGCGAATCCAATGTTGCGTTTCTTGTGGTGGGACAGTTTTATTGTGCAGATAAACTTCAGTTCGGTTACAAGTGGATAAAATCACCGCACTTTCGGCTAATTCAATTTGCCGAATATGACGTAAAGCAAAAGCACGTTTTTCGTCAGAAAAAGCGACTTTTTCCCGTAAGGCAACAGAGGCGGTTTTGTGATTAATACCAAGAACTAAAATCGTCATAAAAAATACATGAAAAATCACCGCACTTTATTATGTTGACACAACAAATACGGCAACATTTATCCCACTAAAATATAAAAAATAGACATAAAAACGGGCTATATTCTAGCTGAATTGCCCATGTTTGGGCAAATTAGCGCAAGAAAAAAGCCATTAATCTGCAATTTTATTGCGAAGCATCAAATTTCTAAAACGTATCTTTTGCTTGGCGTAATTGCATGAATTGCGCCAAGGTGGTTGCCGTTAAAAACGGATTAATGTGTTTTTCCAAGCCTATCGTGGTTGGTAGGCTTGGTTTATTTTCAGCACGTAATTGCGCCACCAAAACACGATGATTTTCCACCGCACTTTTGTTTGCCCAAACGTTTTGCACAAACGCTAAATTACTTAACGTATATTCATGTCCCGGGCAAACAATGGTGTCATCAGGCAATGCCGCGAAACGCTGCATGGTGGCGAACATTTGCCCGTAATCCCCGGTAAACACCCGTCCGCAACCGGCGGAGAATAAGGCATCACCGCAAAACAAATGCCCATCCACCCAATAACTCACATGCTGCGCCGTATGCCCGCCACTGGGCAATACTTGAATTCGATAATGTTCGGTGATAAGGTCGCCTTCATTAATCACCTGCGTCAGCCCACAAGCAGTGCACTCTGCCGGACCATAAATCGGTACTTGCGGGAAACGTTGTTTAAATGCCGCAACACCGTCCGTGTGATCCGAATGATTGTGTGTAAGCAACAATGCTTCAACGGAAAAATGTTGTTCTTCCAACAAGTGAAACAGCTTGTCGGTTTCAGGCAAATCAACGATGAGCAACGGTAAATTTTCCCGTGCATAAAGCCAAATATAATTATCGTTTAACGCAGGAATCGGAATTAACATAGGACCTCGGAGTTACCATGATGTGGCGTGCTAAATATGAAAAGTCACTGGCGATGCCCACCGGTTGGCAACAACTGCCAAATGGGCGCGCTTATTGTAACGCATTAAACGCTTATTTTGCCCCTTGGTTTACAAAAATTTGTGGTTATCAGATTCTGAAAATTGGCGGACTTAGCGCAGAAATTCAATGTAATTTGCCCTTGCGCCACAAAATTAGCCTCAGCGAAAAAATAACGGAAAATTTGACCGCACTGTTAGACGATCATCATTCCGTTGTACAAGCCAAGCTCACCGAACTCCCCTTTATTCAACAGCAGTTGGATGCTTGCGTGCTGACTAACACGCTGAATTTTGTCCAAGACCCCCATCAAGTGTTGCGCGAAACCCACCGTGTGCTCACCGATGACGGCTATTTGTTTCTCAGTCTGTTTAATCCGTTTAACGGTCTATTTTTTAAATCCAAAACGGGAGACTTCCCTTCGCGTCATTATTGCCTTTGGCGAATCATTGATTGCTTGGAATTACTCAACTTTGATATTTTGGAACAGCGGAATTTGACGCTATCCTATCAAACCGCCGGTTGGTTTGCGCCGCTAACGGTTATCGTGGCGCAAAAACGCACCTACCCATTGACGCTTAATCCGCAAAAAGTGCGGTCAAAAATCCCGGCGTTTTTACAACCGGCAGAAGCGTTGAAACAAGCGGAAGATCTTTAGTCTTTGAAGAAAAAATAACGGTCAGAAATAAATCTATTTCTGACCGTTCACATTCATAGCGAAGAAAAAATTAATCTTCTTTACCTAAAATCTGGTTAATCTCGCTTTTATATAATACCGCTTTAGCTCCATAAACTGCTTGTACGCCACCACCGACTTCTAATACTTCAACAGCACCTAACGCTTTTAAGCGTGGTTTATCCACTAATTTGACGTCGTTCACCGCCACCCGTAAACGGGTAATGCAAGCATCCACGTTTTCAATATTTTCTGCGCTACCTAGCGCGCTGATGATCTCGTGGGCGTTTTCCGTTAAAGAAGAGGTTTGTTGCTCCACGCTGTCTTCTTGCTCTTCTGCACGTCCCGGAGTCATCACATTAAATTGGGTAATTAAGAAACGGAAGCTGAAATAATATAACGCTGCCCAACATACGCCGACCCAAATTACCGTAAACCAGTGGGTATTTTCATTGCCTTGCAAGATCCCAAACAACAGGAAGTCAATAAATCCGCCAGAGAACGTGTTACCGATGGAAATATTCAAAATGTCGGCAATATAGAAGGATACACCGTCTAAAAAGGCGTGGAAAACATACAACCAAGGTGCAACGAATAAGAACATAAATTCGATAGGCTCGGTGATCCCTGTAATAAAAGAGGTCAACGCCGCACCAAGGAATAACCCGCCAATGGTTTTACGACGCGCTTTCGGCACACAGTGATACATCGCCAAACAGGCCGCCGGCAAGCCGAACATCATGGTGTCAAAACGACCTGCGAAGAAACGTGTGCCTTCGGTAAATAAACCTTGGTGATTCGGATCCGCTAATTGGGCAAAGAAGATTTTTTGCGCTCCAATAATGGTTTCACCATTCACGATTTCCGTACCGCCTAATTCGGTGTACCAAAATAAAGGATAAATCATGTGGTGCAAGCCGACCGCACCACATAAGCGCATGAGGAAGCCATAAAAGAATGTTCCGATTGCCCCCATAGAGGCAATATGTTCACCGGCAGACAACAACCAATTTTGAAATGTCGGCCAAATTAAAAAGAAGATGGCGCCGACAAAAATCGCCGCAAAGGAGGTAACAATCGGCACAAAACGTGAACCGCCGAAGAAACCTAAAATTTGAGGCAATTGAATATTATGATATTTATTGTGCAGTTTGACGGTAATCAAGCCCATCACCAAAGCCCCGATCACGCCCGTATCAATTCCTTTGGTTTCCGGTGAAAACAGTGGAATCAATGCTGCAATCGTACCGGTCATGATCAAGTAGCCGACGGTTGCCGCCAGTGCTGCCACACCTTTATCCCGTTTGGCTAAACCAATGCCCAAACCGATACAAAGCAATAATGCTAAATTACCGAATACCACCGAACCGGCTGCCGACATGATCTGAAAAATGCCTTGCAAAACAGGGTTATCCAACAACGGATAGGCTTGCACGGTAGCTTTGTTAGATAATGCGCCACCAATCCCTAGTAGCAAACCGGCTGCAGGTAAAATGGCAATCGGCAACATAAATGCCTTACCAACCTGTTGAAGCTGTTTAAACATAAGTTTTCTCCTTAATTTACGACATGGTTTATGCCCCAAATACCACACTTGCCAGACTTGGTGTTTTCCCTTCAAAGGCGAAGTGCTTTGTGGAATATTACTTCAATACATCAGTAAAAAATATGATGAAGATCGCATTTTAAAAAGAAAACCTGTTTTCTAATTAACGCCCTGTTTTAGATAAAAAAATCGGCACCTAAGTGCCGATAAATAATATGTTCATTTATTCTTGCATGTTATGCCGTAATTTCACGAATATCCTCAGTTGAGGCATTATTCATCACGGATTCCACGCCTTTTTGTGCGCCGGCCTGTGAGGAATAATATTGGCTACGGCCAATTTCTTGGTGGTTGGCTGCTTTCAATACGAAATACGGTTGATCGCTTTTTGTCATACGAAATTCAAAATTTTTCTCATCAATGCCATTTTTCTGCACGGAGGCAATGCCGTTTTGCGCAGAGGCTTTGGTTTTGTAAAGCTCGCTGGTTAAGATCACTTGTCCATTAGTAGCGATTAAATTGAACATAAATTGACCGTCTTTCGCGACTTTTAATTCATAATGTCCTTGTGCCATGTTTATTCCTCCTAGGGTTCATTCAATGGTCTGAAACGTCTACATTTAAATTGATTAAAGCAGAAATGTTAGACGCTGCTAAATGTATAAAAAAAGCTTTTCTATAGCAACAGCCAAAGGTGAGAATATGCTAGAATGCGCCCCGATTTTATAGAACAGCAAATCTAACAGAGAGCAAATTATGGCAGGTATTTATCCGCTGAATGGTCGCCTTCAACATTATGTGTGGGGCGGTGAACGTTATATTCCTCATTTATTGCATATTGATAAAACTGAATCTCACTATGCCGAATACTGGCTTGGGGCCCACCCATCGGCACCGTCACAGATTCTTGACGTACAAGAGAAAATATCGTTAGGCGATTTTTTACATCAAAATCCCACCGCACTTGGACAACAAAGTCGTCAATTATTTGGGGATAATTTGCCTTATTTGCTGAAAATTTTAGATGTTGCCAATCCCCTTTCCATTCAGTTACACCCAACCAAAGAACAGGCCGAAATCGGCTTCGCGCAAGAAAATGCTGCAGGCATTCCGTTAAATGATCCGAAGCGCACCTATAAGGACGATAACCATAAGCCGGAAATGATGATTGCCTTATCCGATTTTTGGCTTTTACATGGTTTTAAAACCAAAGTCCAAATTCTCGACACTCTATGCCAACGCCCGTCACTTGCGGATCTGGCAACAAAATTGGCCTCGCAGAATTTAGCGGATTTTTATGCTGACATTATGTTGGCGACACAAGCTCAATTAGCACAATGGCTCTTGCCGATTATTGAGGGTCAACAGAAGGCTTACGAGCAAAATCAACTTGCTATGCAGGATCCTGATTACTGGCTGCTTTACACATTGCACGCCATGCAGATTTCCCGAGACAAGTTAGATGCGGGTTTGATGAGTTTCTACCTGTTCAATATTGTAAATTTGCAGGTCGGCGAAGGGATTTTCCAAGCAGCCGGCGTGCCGCACGCGTATTTACGCGGGCAAAATATTGAACTAATGGCCTGTTCCGACAACGTCATTCGCGGCGGTCTAACGCCAAAACACGTTGATATCGAACAATTGCTAAAAATCATTGATTGTAGCGAAATCATCCCTCAGATTATCGCACCGGCGCCTAAAAATCAGGTTTACACCTACCCGACGCCCATTGCCGATTTTGCTTTAAGCAATATGCCTTACGCAAAAAACACCGAGATTTCCGACCGCACTTTAAACGGCACGATTCTCTTAGTGATGGCGGGCGAAATCTCCTTGGAAGCCGCACAACAAAAACTCACGTTGAAACAAGGACAAGCGGCGTTCATTGAAGCAGATACAGACTATCGCGTACATGGCATGCAAGAAGGTTATGCCGTGCTCGCCGGGCTGCCGCTTTAAATTTAGTTACGCTTTCCCCTCACCCATTTACGGAAGAGGGGGAAAATTCATATTTTTCTTGGCGATTCAAGAAAAAAATATATCAAAAATAGGAACATTATGACCGAACAAACCTTTATCCTCGGCAAAGATGCCGCCCTTGAGGAAAGTATTGAAAAATTTCAACAAAAACTGACCGCACTTGGCTTTCACATTGAAGAAGCCTCGTGGTTAAATCCCGTGCCCAACGTATGGTCGGTCCATATTCGTGACAAAGACTGCCCACAATGTTTCACCAACGGCAAGGGTGCCAGTAAAAAAGCGGCATTAGCCTCCGCATTAGGCGAATATTTTGAGCGTCTTTCCACCAACTATTTCTGGACGGATTTCTATTTAGGGCAAGACATTGCCAACAGTGATTTTGTGCACTATCCGAACGAAAAATGGTTTCCGATTGAAGACGAGGCGTTGTTGCCTCAAGGGATTTTAGACGATCATTTATTTGAACATTTCGATCCGAATCAGGAGCTGACTCCTGAACTTTTAGTGGATTTGCAATCGGGCAACTATGAGCGAGGTATTGTCGCGCTGCCTTATGTGCGCCAATCAGATCAACAGACGGTGTATATTCCGCAAAATATTATCTCTAACCTCTATGTTTCCAACGGCATGTCTGCCGGCAACAGCCAATTTGAAGCCCGTGTACAGGGATTGTCGGAAGTGTTTGAGCGCTATGTGAAAAATAAAATCATCGCAGAAGCGATCAGTCTGCCGTTAATTCCGCAAGACGTGATGGCGCGTTATCCTTCCATTCAAGCCTCTATCGACAAACTGGAACAGGAAGGTTTCCCGATTTTGGCGTATGACGCCTCTCTTGGCGGTAAATATCCGGTGATTTGTGTCATTTTGCTCAACCCGACCAATGGCACGTGTTTTGCCTCTTTCGGAGCGCACCCAAAATTCCAAGTGGCATTAGAGCGCACCGTCACCGAATTATTACAAGGTCGTAGCCTAAAAGAGTTGGACGTTTTCACCCCGCCGTCATTCAATAACGATGATGTGGCCGAACACGCCAATTTGGAAACCCACTTTATTGACTCCAGCGGTTTAATTTCTTGGGATTTATTCAAAGACACTCCGGATTACGAGTTCGCCGATTGGAACTTCTCGGGCAAAGATACCCATGAAGAATATGATAACCTCATGACGATTCTCCGCGAGGAAAGCAAAGAGGTTTACATCATGGACTACAATCACTTAGGTGTTTACGCTTGTCGCATCATCGTGCCGGGCATGTCCGATATTTATCCGGCGGACGACTTAATTTACGCCAACAGTAACATGGGCATGGACTGGCGCGAAATCCTGCTGGATTTACCGCACTTCCATCACGACCAAGAAACCTATCAAGAACTGTTGGAGGAACTGGATGAACAAGGCGTTGACGATGCCACCCGCGTACGCGAATTTATCGGCATCGTGGCACCGAAAGCCAGCGGTTGGACGACCTTGCGCATCGGTGAATTAAAATCCATGCTTTATCTCGCTTTAGGCGACTTGGCAATGGCGTTAGACTGGGCGAACTGGACATATAACATGAACAGCTCCGTGTTCACCGCCGAACGCGCCAACTATTATCGTTGCTTAATCAGCAGCCTTGAATTGTTTATGGATGAACACCGCGATCCGCAACAATATCGTTCGGTGTTCGAGAAAATGTACGGCAAAGACGCGGTAGCATTTGCGTGGGGCGCGATTCAAGGGGGAAATCCGTTCTATAATTTGCCTGCTAGCGATGAAACCCTTGCCAATTTCGATGAGCATCAAAAATTACTGGCTGCCTACGCCAAATTACAAAAAGCAAAACGCGAAAATTGGTCATAAAGTGCGGTCGTTTTTAAAAACGTTTTTGAAGGGCGAAAAATATTCGCCCTTTTATTTTCCGAAAAATTTTCGTTCTGTGATCTAACACATGGAAATAGAAAGCGGTTCAAGCTATGATTTAGCCAATTGTTTCACATAAATTAGAGGAGGTTATTTATGCAAACTTGGACAGCTGAAATGTGGCAAGCCGCGTTAATCGGTTTAGTGGTGGGTTTTGTTATTGGTTATTTCTTATTACGACTCACAAAAGAGTCCGCCAAAAAACAAGTGAAAACCGAAGCGGAATTGCGAGTCGCAAAAGAGCAATTGGAAAGCCAAAAACAACAATTGGAAAAACATTTTGCGGAAAGCGCCGATTTGTTGAAATCTCTCGCACAAGATTATCAAAAACTGTACCAACATCTTGCACGCTCCTCGACTCAACTACTGCCGGAATTGAATGACAGCACCTTGTTTCAACACAGTTTACTGGATGAAAAAGGCAACGTTTCCCCGTCTAAAACGGAAGACCCTCCGAAAGACTATTCCGAAGGTTCTTCAGGTTTATTCAAAGCAGAAAGATAATTCAACAAGCGCCCTTCAATTGAAGGGCGCTTTATTGTTTGAACATTTATTAAAAAAACTCACCGCACTTTTCTTTTTCCTCATGAATTAAATAAAAAAACTGAGAACATTCAACGATTTTACTTGTCATAGTCATCACCGAAACTCATTGAGATTTCGTTTTTTATTTTTTGATTGGAGAACATTTAATGAAAAAACGTCATTTTGTTTTAACCGGCATTGCGCTCGGATTAAGCATTTTAACAACCCCAATGATGAGCCAAGCAGAAACGCCTGTTGCCATCGTAGCGGGACAACAACTCCCAAGCTTGGCACCGATGCTGGAAAAAGTATTACCTTCCGTGGTGTCTATTTCCGTCGAAGGAAAACAAACAAACCGTTCAGCTGAAATGGATGATGATATTCCGGAAGAATTTAAATTCTTCTTTGGCCCGGATATGTTTGATCGCAATCGCGCACCGCGTAATTTCAAAGGCATTGGTTCCGGTGCCATTATTAATGCGGAAAAAGGGTATGTATTAACAAACAACCACGTGATCAAAGATGCCGACAAAATTACCGTGCAATTACACGATGGCCGCGAATTTAAAGCGAAAGTGATCGGTGCTGACGAAATGTCTGATGTAGCATTGATTCAAGTAGAAAATCCGAAAAATTTGACCGCACTTAAACTCGCCGATTCCGATAAATTACGCGTAGGCGATTTCACGGTTGCGATTGGTAATCCGTTCGGCTTAGGACAAACCGTGACCTCCGGTATCGTGTCTGCTTTAGGTCGCTCTATGGGCTCTGACAGCGGCACATACGAAAACTATATTCAAACCGATGCGGCAGTAAACCGTGGTAACTCCGGTGGTCCGCTCGTCAATTTAAACGGAGAACTCATTGGTATTAATACCGCCATTATTTCCCCAAGTGGCGGCAATGCGGGTATTGCGTTTGCTATTCCGAGCAACATGGCGAACAATCTCGTACAACAAATTCTTGAATTTGGTGAAGTTCGTCGCGGTATGTTAGGTATTAAAGGCGGAGAATTAAATGCCGATTTAGCTCAAGCTTTTGATATCGAAGCGAAAAAAGGTGCTTTCGTGAGCGAAGTAATGCCGGGTTCTGCTGCCGATAAAGCCGGCTTAAAAGCCGGTGATGTCATCACGGCAATGAACGGACAAGCGATTTCTAGCTTTGCGGAAATGCGTGCCAAAATCGCCACTTCCGGTGCGGGTAAACAAATTGAGCTGACCTATTTACGCGATGGCAAATCCAATACCGCCAAAGTTACGTTACAATCAGACGATCAAACCCAAACCACCGCCAATAGCCTATTACCGGCATTGGATGGCGCAGAATTGAATAACTACGATGAAAAAGGCGTAAAAGGTGTGTCTATTAGTAAAATCAAACCAAACTCCTTAGCGGAACAACGTGGTTTGAAAAATGGCGATGTGATCATTGGCATTAACCGCCAAAAAGTTGAAAACTTAGGTCAATTGCGCAAAGCCTTGGATAGCAAACCATCTGCTATTGCGTTAAATATCATCCGTGGTGACAGCAACTTCTATTTGTTAGTGCAATAAAGCATCTTTAAAAAACAAAAAAGGCGAATTGATTTCGCCTTTTTTATTATAAAAATCACCGAGAAAAATGACCGCACTTTTACTCGCCGGATAGCATAAAACTTTCCCGTAATTGCTGTAATTGATCGCGCACGGCAGCGGCTTTTTCAAATTCCAAATCTTGCGCAAATTTATACATTTGCTGTTCCAGTTTCTTGATTTGTTGTTGATATTCTTTCGGTGAGGTTGGCGCGGCATAAAGTGCGGTCGGTTCTGCCACCATTTTTCCGCGTTGTTTATTGGCTTTCGCTTTTTGATTGGCGCCCTGACCGATATCCAACAACTCACCCACTTTTTTATTTAACGCCTGTGGCACAATGCCGTGATCTTCATTGTATTTCGTTTGTTTTTCACGGCGGCGATTGGTTTCCGTAATGGCTTTTTCCATGGATTTGGTGATGCTGTCCGCATACAAAATCGCTTTACCATTCAAATTTCGCGCAGCACGTCCGATGGTTTGAATTAAGGAACGTTCGGAGCGTAAAAAGCCCTCTTTGTCTGCATCTAAAATCGCCACGAGGGAGACTTCAGGAATATCCAGGCCTTCCCGTAATAAGTTAATCCCGACCAACACATCAAATTCGCCTAAGCGCAAATCACGGATAATTTCCACACGCTCCACCGTATCGATATCGGAGTGCAAATAACGCACGCGAATCCCGTGTTCATCTAAATAATCCGTTAAATCTTCCGCCATTTTTTTAGTCAGCGTCGTCACTAAAACGCGCTCATTTTTATCCGCTCTTTGACGCGCTTCAGAAAGCAAATCATCCACTTGAATAGACACCGGGCGAATTTCAATTTGCGGATCGAGTAAGCCTGTTGGTCGCACAACCTGATCGATAATTTCTGCACCGGATTTTTCTAGCTCATAAGGCCCCGGTGTAGCCGAAACATAGATGGTTTGCGGAGCCAAACGTTCAAATTCCTCAAAACGTAACGGGCGGTTATCCAACGCTGAAGGCAAACGGAAACCATATTCCACCAACGTTTCTTTACGGGAACGGTCGCCACGATACATCCCACCGATTTGCGGTACCGTGACGTGGGATTCATCGATAATTAAAATCGCATCAGACGGCATATAGTCAAATAAGGTCGGCGGCGGTTCGCCTTCCTTTCTGCCCGACAGATAACGTGAGTAGTTTTCAATCCCCGAGCAATAGCCCAATTCGTTCATCATTTCAATATCAAATTGAGTACGTTGGCTAATGCGTTGTTCTTCTAACAATTTATTCTCTTTAATGAAATATTCCCGTCGTTGCGCCAGTTCCACTTTGATTTTTTCAATGGCATCTAAAATGCGCTCTCGCGGTGTGACGTAGTGTGTTTTGGGATACACGGTGAAACGTGGCACGGCACCAAAGCTGCTTCCTGTGAGTGGATCGAATAAGCTTAAACGCTCAATTTCATCATCAAATAATTCAATGCGTACTGCGCGCTCATCGGATTCTGCCGGGAAAATATCGATAATTTCCCCACGTACACGAAATGTACCGCGCTGAAACGCCTGATCGTTACGCGTATATTGCAATTCTGCCAACTTCGCCAAAATCTGACGCTGATTGATTATTGCCCCTTGTTGCAAATGCAACATCATTTGCAAATAAGAATCCGGGTCGCCCAAACCATAAATAGCGGAAACCGAGGCAACCACGATAGTATCTCGACGCTCCAAAAAGGATTTGGTGGCGGACAAACGCATTTGCTCGATTTGATCGTTAATAGACGCATCTTTTTCAATGAAAGTATCGCTGCTCGGCACATAGGCTTCCGGCTGGTAATAATCATAGTAAGAAACGAAATATTCCACCGCATTTTCAGGAAAAAAGGCTTTCATTTCAGCATAAAGCTGCGCCGCAAGGGTTTTATTTGGGGCAAGCAACATGGCCGGTCGGTTTAACTGCGCAATCACATTGGCAATCGTAAAGGTTTTTCCGGAACCCGTAACGCCCAGTAAGGTTTGGTGCGCCAAGCCGTCTTCTAAATTTTCGGCGAGCTTGGCAATGGCTTGTGGTTGATCGCCGGAGGGCTTGAAATCGGAATGAAGAATGAAAGGTTTGGTGTTAATTTTCTCTGACATAAAGTGCGGTCATTTTTTACGGTATATTCTAAATGACGCGCATTTTAACACATTTATCACGCCACATTGAGTGATAAAAAATGAAGTTTTACACAGAGTTATATTTGTCAAGTGGCCGAAATCACAAATTTATAAAAAATTTTTAAAAATTTCTCTAGATTTTTGTTAACTATTTGAAAAATAAATAAATGTCATTTTACAATCAATTTTATATCGAATTTCAATAAAGCCTGATTTTATCGGGGGTGGGATGCCTTTTAAAATAATAACTCACAAACTTATCCACAGAGTTTGTGGATAGAAATATCACACTAAAAACAGAGAAATATTTTTCATGTTAGGTGTTGACAACCTATAGGTGGATAAGTAAGATACGCGACCTATCTTTTGATACCAAATTTATTCCTCCTTAGTTCAGTCGGTAGAACGGTGGACTGTTAATCCATATGTCGCTGGTTCAAGTCCAGCAGGAGGAGCCAGTTTTTTCTTTTGGATAGTTTTTATTTGTCTCCTTTTATAAAAACTAAAGCATACCGAAAGAATTTGAGCCCATAGCCTCCTTATGGGCTTTTATTTTTTTTCTGCTGAATCCTTTTTATTCTCGCCTCTTTTACCTCGCAAATAATGTCGCGCCTCCGCTTACCGGCAAGGTCGTTCCATAAATTAACGCTAATGCAAAGAAAATCAATATGATACCGGCAAAACATTTCGCCACGGCTTCTATATCTATGTCTGCAAAAGGTCGGCGATACCATTGCCCGATTTTAATCGCTGTTGAGCGAGCATAGCGCACCAATAACGCAAATGCCGATAACGTGATTCCCGTGCCAAGCGACATCGCTAATGTTGCCGCCATCCCCCAAACAAATAAATCCAACATATAGGCAAGGAATAAAACAAAAATCGCACCGGAGCAAGGCCGCATGCCGATACTCAAAATAATCAATACGCTTTCCTTTATATTTACGTTTTGATTCAAAGTGTAGGGATCTGGAATATGTTGGTGACCACAACCACAGCTAGCATGGTGTTCCGTATGTGTTTCCGGAAAAACAGTTGAAATTCCTACCGCACTTTTTTCAGCAATTCGCATCTCATTTATTATAGCGCGTTGAATCTTATGAATGTGTAATTTCTGTTTTTTCTGTCGATGTTGTTTATACAGTATTTTCCCGCTCTTCCAACACCAACTCAGCCCAAGCAAAATAACCAAAACATAAGCAGTTCGTTCCAACCATAATTGGCTTAAATTGAAGTAGGCAGAGGAAAGCTGCAAAATCAACACCACAACAGACACCGCCGCAATGGCAACGAAACCCTGTGCTAAAGAAGAAAAGAAGGTAATTTGCATGCTACGTGCAAGCTTCGTTTGATGAGTTGCCAAATAGCCGGCAATAATAAACTTGCCATGCCCAGGGCCTAAGGCATGAAACACACCATATAAAAAACTCACCAAAATGAGCAGACTGCCGGCATAAACAGGCTGTTGTTTAATGGCATGTAAATAGGCAGAGATGATTTGATTAAATTCCCGTTGCCAAAGTACAACATGGGAAAATAACCATGGAAACAAATAAATACAGGCAATTAGCAATATGCCTAACAACAGGAAATAAAATAAACGGGATTTCATGAATCTCTTAAAAACTATTTGCAAATTAACCGCACTTTTTGTGCAAACTGCGCGCCAAGGGTATCATCTTCGTTGCGTTGAGACTGATCTAACGAAGAAGCGTAAGTTTTGAGTTTTTCATTAACATCAGGCTCCAGCACTTCGCCATGGCAATTTTCCGGTAATTGAGAAAAATCGACAGCCGAATGAAAAGGTTGATCGTAATACATAGAAACATAATAAGTCGGATCGTAAGTACTTAATGTAAATTCGTTATCCTGCAAAAGCTGCGGTTTTGACAACATAAAATCAAAATAATACAACACCTGCGCCCCACTACTCTTCATGCCGTAATTTTGAGGTTTTGCGCTGTATTTTACTTTATTGCCTTGCTTATCAAATAAATAGCTAAAGTAATGCTCATTAACCACATTGCCGATAACCTCATCAATCAATTTCTGCAATGCTTTCTTGTCACCTTTCGCTTGTTTTACATCATATAACACAGCAGCTGAACTGGGCTCATCTAAAATCCATTGCATCGAAAACCCGACTAATTGTTGTTTATCAACCAACACCTTCGTTTTCATGTCAATAAACGCATGAGGATGCGCAAAAAGCGTTTGGGCACAAATTAAGGTTATAAAAAATAAGCTTATTTTTTTCACTGGATCACCTTCCCGGTAAATTTGACTTTGCCATTTTAGCATAAATAAAAATGCACCACAGTGCGCTCAAAAAAGCATCCATCATGAAAAAAATCACTCGTTTTTTCTGATTTATATCAAACAAACCTAATTTTGCATTTTGCTTCTCACTAAAAAATCGATAACATTCAACACCATCAAGTGATTGCTTGATATTCATAAAGTTCCTAAATAAAATAATCATAAATAGCTAAACTACTTTCCTACCTCTCTTCGGAGAGGTTTTTTTATGTCTAAAATTTTACTGCGATAAATTGGCACAACAGCAAACATCAAGTAGAATGAGCCGCCTGAATCATGACAATAATCTTTATGATTTATTGTTTCTTTAGGGTCATTTCGCATGTCAAAACATCAATAAAAATGACCGCACTTTTCCCTTAACCAGAGAAAAATTATGTCAACACAATTCGTTTACACGATGCACCGAGTAGGCAAAGTGGTTCCGCCGAAACGTCATATCCTAAAAGATATTTCCCTAAGCTTTTTCCCGGGAGCCAAAATTGGTGTGCTCGGCTTAAACGGCGCAGGTAAATCCACGTTGCTTCGCATTATGGCAGGCATTGATAAAGAAATCGAAGGGGAAGCGCGTCCGCAACCCGGCATTAAAATAGGCTATCTTCCGCAAGAACCAAAACTAGAACCGCAACAAACGGTGCGTGAGGCGATTGAAGAAGCCGTGGGTGAGGTTAAACGTGCGTTAACGCGTTTAGATGAAGTTTATGCCTTATATGCCGATCCTGATGCAGATTTCGACAAACTTGCCGCTGAGCAAGCGGAGTTGGAAGCCATCATTCAAGCGCATGACGGGCATAATTTAGACAACCAATTAGAACGCGCCGCTGATGCGTTACGTTTGCCTGATTGGGATGCCAAAATTGAACATTTATCCGGGGGTGAACGCCGTCGTGTGGCACTTTGCCGTTTATTGCTCGAAAAACCGGATATGTTGTTGTTGGACGAACCGACCAACCACTTGGATGCGGAATCCGTGGCATGGTTAGAACGTTTCTTACACGACTACGAAGGCACCGTGGTGGCAATTACCCATGACCGTTACTTCTTAGATAACGTTGCCGGTTGGATCTTGGAGCTTGACCGTGGTGAAGGTATCCCTTGGGAAGGCAACTACTCTTCTTGGTTGGAACAAAAAGAAAAACGCTTGGCGCAAGAACAAGCGCAGGAATCTGCCCGCCAAAAATCCATTGAGAAAGAATTGGAGTGGGTACGCCAAAATCCAAAAGGTCGTCAAGCAAAAAGCAAAGCGCGTATGGCTCGTTTTGAGGAACTTAATTCCGGCGAATATCAAAAACGTAACGAAACCAACGAACTCTTTATTCCACCTGGTCCACGCTTAGGCGATAAAGTGATTGAAGTGCAACATTTAAGTAAATCTTACGGCGACCGCACTTTAATCGATGATTTGTCTTTCAGCATTCCGAAAGGCGCTATCGTTGGGATTATCGGGGCAAACGGCGCGGGTAAATCGACTTTATTCCGCATGCTTTCAGGTAAAGAACAGCCGGATTCGGGTTCCATCACCTTAGGTGAAACGGTCGTGTTGGCTTCCGTAGATCAATTCCGTGATGCGATGGACGACAAGAAAACCGTGTGGGAAGAAGTGTCCAACGGACAAGATATTTTAACTATCGGCAACTTTGAAATTCCAAGCCGTGCTTATGTAGGACGCTTCAACTTCAAAGGCGTAGATCAGCAAAAACGCGTAGGCGAACTGTCCGGCGGTGAACGCGGCCGTTTGCACTTAGCGAAATTGTTACAAGCCGGCGGCAACGTGTTGTTACTGGACGAACCGACCAACGACCTTGATGTGGAAACCTTACGTGCATTGGAAAATGCTATCTTAGAATTCCCAGGCTGTGCTATGGTCATTTCCCATGACCGCTGGTTCTTAGACCGTATCGCGACCCATATTCTAGACTACGGTGATGAAGGCAAGGTAACCTTCTATGAAGGCAACTTCTCCGATTATGAAGAATGGAAGAAGAAAACTTTCGGTGCTGAAGCCCTTCAACCACACCGCATGAAATATAAACGTATTGCGAAATAAGCCTTTATCGTTTAACCCTTAACCCCAGACTTCATTGAATCTGGGGTTATTTTTTATATTTCCTCAACATATTTACAACCACATTTCACTTATTTCTCATTTTGTGATTTTAATCACACCCAAATGAAATAAAACCCTTTAAAATCAAAAAATATAAATATATAAATTATTTTATTTAACAAACCAAAACGTAGAGGAAACATCATGAAAAACATTGATTTATTAATTACATTAACTGCCCATGAGCGCGATTCAAATAATGTTACTATTGCTTTTACTGTCGGAATAAACGCCCTAGAAAAAGGCAAAGACACTGTCATTTTATTGCTTTCCGATGCCGTTCATCTCGGCGCTAAAGGTTACGGCGATAAAATCGATATTGGCGCACCGTTCAAACCGGTTCGTGAGCTCATTGATACCTTTATTGCAAAAGGTGGTAGAATTGCCGTGTGTTCTTCCTGTATGCAACATAACGGCGTATCCGAAGAAAGCCTTTATCCTGAAGCAGAAATTGTGACTGCCAGCTTTATTACAGAATCCTTATTTGCTTCACAAAGACAACTTCAACTGAATTAATCTTTTTATATCGTTACAAATAAAAAAGCCATTAAACATCGCATTTAATGGCTTTCTTTATACACGTCAAATTGTTAAAACAGGGTTTATCTGCTGCCTTCCTCAATCACACGTGGAAACAGAATATTATTTTCCGTATGAATGTGCATCATTAAATCATCCATAAATTCTTGAATCCCACTATAGAGGGCACGCCAAGTATTACACGCATCTGCCGGTGGCGTTAAGTTATTGGTCAACGCTTTCAATACATCCAAATGCTCACCGTGTTCAGCATGTTCATGTTCCATTACTTGAATCGGCATTCTTGCCATCGCATAGTTACCCATTTTGATCATCGGGAACAAAATTTGCTCTTCTTTCATCATATGACTGGTTAAATCGGCATAAATATTTTGAATTTCAGCCGCAACGCCAATTGGACAATCATCACGATCGCCGTGAACGGATTCTACTCGCTCAGCCAAAACAAAAAGTTCAGAAAGCTGTTGTTTGTGACGTTCATGATAACGATGAATAATGTGCTCGATGATATCTGCGTAAGGTGCTGTCAACCAACGTTGCTCATCGTCCTGTTTTTTACTATTTTGTAGTTCTGTTAAACGTGCTTCAATTTCCGCTAAATTTAAATTTTTCTCTGCAACAGCGGCGCCTAATGTATCGGCGCCACCACAACAGAAATCTAAATCATATTCACGTAAAAGTGCGGTAGATCCCGGAATTGAAATCGCAATTTCACTTAATTTTTTATCGGCAAAAGACATGATAATTTCCCCCATAACTGTGGATAACAAAAAAAACCAAGTAAAATGGTAAACTATTTTATAGGAAGATAAAGCACTTTTTCAAAAAAAGTGCTTTTGTATGATTCAGGTCAAAAGTCATACCTTAAAAGAGTAAGACAGAAAAAAGGGAAAAAAGGGTATGCTAAAGAATACCATTTTATTACCAGGACAAACCATGAACCGTTTATTTACAATGCTACTTGCCGCATGGCTGCCAATGTCTGCCTTGGCGCTAGAAAAAGAAGCCCGTGAAATGCCGAAAGGCGGGATTGATAAGGCGTTATTAGGGCAAATTTTATTTTTTGATAACAACCTCTCTCTACACGGCAACCAAAACTGTTCCAGTTGCCACAGCCCGGATACCGCCTTTGTTGATTTACGAGAAAACAGCGCAGACAAAATAGTCTCTCAAGGTGATGATCCGACGCGGTTCGGCACGCGAAATGCACCTACCATGCTTTATGCAAGCTATGCACCGGAATTTCATTACGACGAAAAAATTCAAGATTATGTGGGTGGTCAATTCTGGGATGGGCGTGCTAAAAACTTAGCAGAACAAGCCGGCGGGCCGCCAATCAATCCGGTGGAAATGGGCATGCCAGACAAACTTTCCGTTGCTAAACGAATTTTCAATACACCAATGTATCTCACGCTCTTTACTCAACATTACGGTAAAGAGACTTGGGAAAGTGTAGATCGTGTTTATTCTGCCATGGAAGATGCCCTCGCTGTATTCCAACAAGAAAAACGTTTATTGCATCCTTTTGATGCTAAATACGATAAATCGCTACAAGGCAAATATGCGATGACCGCCCAAGAAGAACGTGGTAAACAATTATTTTTTGATAACACTAAAACCAACTGTAGCAACTGCCATCAAGCGCAACATGCTGAACACAAAGAGGAAACCTTCACCAACTATCGCTACTACAACATGGGTGTGCCTAAAAATCAGCGTTTAATTGCACATAATCAGCTCAGCCAGGATTTTATCGATAACGGTTTGTTGGATAACCCAATGGTCAATGGCGATCAACGCCAAAAGGGTAAATTCAAAGTGCCAACCCTACGCAACATTGCCGTCACCGCACCTTATATGCACAACGGCGTGTTTAAACATTTACGAACCGTGTTGGAATATTTCGATCATTTCAACAACCCTGCGCGTAAACTGAATCCTGAAACTCAGCAACCTTGGGAAACGCCGGAATACGCCGCAACGATGAATCTTGAAGAACTCAAAGCGCCACCGTTAAGCGATGAACAACTGGATGACCTTGAAGCCTTTCTGAAAACCTTAACTGACGAACGCTACGAAACGCTACTCAAACAACAGTAAAAACGCTCGCCAAAATGACCGCACTTTTCTCTTCTCTCAGCACGAAAAGTGCGGTTAAAAATCCCGTTGTTTTTTGTTATAATCCCGCGCAATTTTGCTTCCAAGATTTTATTAATGAATGACTATGACAACGAATTATTCCGCCAACGAAATTACCGTTTTAAAAGACCTTGAACCGGTACAACTCCGCCCGGGCATGTACACCGACACCACCCGCCCAAATCACCTCGCACAAGAAGTCATCGACAATAGCGTGGACGAAGCCCTTGCCGGTTTTGCTACGAAAATCGAAGTGATTTTGCATAAAGATCAATCTATTGAAGTGACCGACAACGGGCGCGGTATGCCGGTGGATATTCACCCGGTAGAAAAAGTATCAGGCGTAGAAGTCATCATGAGCAAACTGCACGCCGGCGGTAAATTCTCCAATAAAAATTACACCTTCTCTGGTGGTTTGCACGGGGTAGGAATTTCTGTGGTGAACGCCTTATCCGAGCGAGTTGATGTCACCGTTAAACGTAACGGCGAAGTGTATAAAATCGCCTTTGAAAATGGTCAAAAAGTGGAAGACCTCACCGTTATCGGCACCTGCGGTCGTCGCACAACCGGCACCACCGTGCATTTCAAACCGAATCCGAAATATTTCGATAGCGAAAAATTCTCCGTCAGCCGTTTGCGTCATTTACTCCGCGCCAAAGCCGTATTGTGTTCAGGGCTTGAAATTAAATTTATCGATAAAGTGAATGACACCGAAGACACTTGGCTTTATCAAGATGGCTTGAACGACTATTTAATGGAAGCGGTAAACGGTTTAGTCACCTTACCGGAACAACCGTTTATCGGTGAATTTAAAGGCGAAAAAGAAGCGGTATCTTGGGCGTTATTATGGTTGCCGGAAGGTGGCGAACTCATTGGTGAAAGCTATGTAAACCTGATTCCGACAGCACTTGGCGGCACACACGTCAACGGTTTGCGTCAAGGGTTATTGGACGCGATGCGTGAGTTCTGCGAATTCCGCAATTTATTGCCGCGTGGCGTGAAACTCACCGCTGACGATTTATGGGATCGTTGTGCTTATGTACTTTCCCTTAAAATGCAAGATCCACAATTCGCCGGACAAACCAAAGAACGCCTTTCCTCCCGTCAAAGTGCGGTGTTTATTGGCGGCGTTGTGAAAGATGCTTTCAGTTTGTGGCTCAACCAAAACGTTCAAACTGCCGAATTATTGGCAGATATGGCGATCAGTTCCGCCCAACGCCGTTTGCGTGCAGCAAAAAAAGTGGTGCGTAAAAAACTGGTGAGCGGCCCTGCGCTACCGGGCAAACTCGCCGACTGCAGCTCACAAGATCTCAATTTAACCGAATTATTCCTCGTGGAAGGAGATTCCGCCGGTGGTTCTGCCAAGCAAGCTCGGGAGCGTGAATACCAAGCGATTTTGCCGTTGCGCGGTAAGATTCTGAACACCTGGGAAGTCTCACCGGAGCAAGTGTTAGCCTCACAAGAAGTGCATGATATTGCCGTGGCACTGGGCATTGACCCTGACAACGATGATTTATCCCAATTACGCTACGGCAAGGTCTGTATTCTCGCCGATGCGGATTCGGATGGTTTACACATTGCCACCCTACTTTGCGCCCTCTTCCTACGCCATTTCCCGAAACTGGTAGAACAAGGCCATGTGTATGTGGCGATGCCACCGCTCTATCGAATCGACTTAGGCAAAGAAGTCTTCTATGCCCTCGATGAAAGCGAAAAAGACGCTATTTTGGATCGTCTCAAAGGGAAAAAAGGCAAGCCAAACGTGCAACGTTTCAAAGGGTTGGGCGAAATGAACCCAATGCAATTACGCGAAACCACGATGGATCCGAACACCCGTCGTTTAGTGCAACTCACCTTTGAAGCACAAGGTGAAGAAAGCCAAGAAACGATCGAAACCATGGATATGCTACTGGCCAAAAAACGCGCTGAAGACCGTAAAAATTGGTTACAAGCGAAAGGGGATCAGGTGGATTTGGCTGTGTAAGAAGAAAAGTGCGGTAACATTTTTAAACACTTCAAAACATTTCAAAAATCAACCGCACTTTAAATCTCCCCTCGCCCCTCTTTACAAAAGAGGGGAAATTTGGCGAAAGCCAATAAATTAAACGAATATTATCGACATAAATAAAACGAAAAAATAAATCATGACTGACTCCATCAACTACGAAGGCATTGAACAAATGCCACTACGCCACTTCACCGAAAGAGCGTATCTCAACTACTCCATGTACGTCATCATGGATCGCGCCTTGCCGTTTATCGGTGATGGTTTGAAGCCGGTACAGCGACGCATTATTTATGCCATGTCCGAGCTAGGGCTGAATGCGGCGGCAAAATATAAAAAATCTGCCCGTACTGTGGGGGATGTGTTGGGTAAATTCCACCCGCACGGTGATATCGCTTGCTATGAAGCCATGGTGTTGATGGCGCAGCCCTTCTCTTACCGTTACCCATTAGTTGACGGGCAAGGCAACTGGGGTGCGGTGGACGATCCAAAATCTTTCGCGGCGATGCGTTATACGGAATCCCGTTTATCTAAAATTTCAGAAGTTCTATTGGCAGAGCTCGGTCAAGGTACCGTAGATTATCAGCTGAACTTTGACGGTACCTTAGAAGAACCGCAATATTTGCCGGCACGTTTGCCGCATATTTTACTCAACGGCACAACAGGGATCGCGGTGGGGATGGCAACGGATATTCCTCCGCACAACATTAATGAAATTGCTGACGCTGCAGTGATGTTGCTGGATAATCCCAAAACGACCTTGGATGACTTGTTGACCGTGGTGCAAGGCCCGGATTTCCCAACAGAGGCGGAAATCATTTCGCCGAAAGAAGAAATTCGCAAAATATATCAACAAGGTCGCGGTTCTATCAAAATGCGCGCAGCATGGAAAAAAGAAGACGGGGAAATCATTATCAGCGCCCTGCCACACCAAGCCTCGCCATCCAAAGTGATTGCGCAAATTGCCGAGCAAATGACGGCGAAAAAATTGCCGATGGTAGAAGATATTCGTGATGAGGCAGATCATGAAAATCCGGTACGCATTGTGATAGTGCCGCGTTCGAATCGCGTAGATACCGATGCTATGATGGCGCATTTATTTGCCACCACCGATTTAGAAAAAAGCTATCGTGTCAACATGAACATGATTGGTTTGGATTACAAACCGGCAGTGAAAAATTTGTTAGAAATCCTCACCGAGTGGCTAACTTTCCGTCGCACTACAGTGACCCGCCGCTTGCAATATCGCTTAGACAAAGTGCTTACCCGCCTGCATATCTTGCAAGGTTTGATGATTGCCTTTTTGAATATTGATGATGTCATTGAAATCATCCGTCACGAAGATGAGCCGAAAGCTGAATTAATGGCTCGTTTCAACTTAAGCGATGCACAAGCGGAAGCCATTTTGAACTTGCGTTTGCGTCATTTGGCGAAACTGGAAGAACATCAGTTGCAAGCGGAACAAGCGGAGCTGGAAAAAGAGCGGTCATCTTTGGAAGAGATTTTAGGCTCCGAACGCCGTTTAAATACGCTGTTGAAAAAAGAAATTCAACAAGATGCCAAAACGTACGCTAGCCCACGCCGTTCGCCGTTAGTTGAACGAGCGGAAGCCAAAGCCATTGCAGAAAATGAAATGCTGCCGACAGAACCGGTGACGGTGATTTTATCGGAAATGGGTTGGGTGCGTTGTGCGAAAGGGCATGACATTGATCCGCAAGGCTTAAGCTACAAAGCCGGCGACAAATATTTGGCGCATGCCTACGGTAAAAGCAATCAACCGGCGGTGTTTATCGACAGCACAGGACGCAGTTATGCACTGGATCCGCTAAGTCTGCCGTCCGCCCGGTCCCAAGGCGAGCCGCTCACCGGCAAACTTACCTTGCCGGCAGGTGCAACCGTTGATCAGCTGCTTATTGAAAATGAAGATCAACCGTTGCTTATGGCATCTGATGCCGGCTATGGCTTTATTTGTAAATTCGCCGATTTAGTCGCTCGTAACAAAGCCGGTAAAGCACTCATTTCCTTACCGGAAAACGCCAAAGTGTTACCGCCGTTAACACTGAAAAATCCGACCGCACTTTTGGTGGCGCTTACCTCCGCCGGCAGAATGCTAATTTTCCCTGCACAAGATTTACCGGAACTGTCCAAAGGCAAAGGCAACAAAATTGTCACTATTCCATCCGCCAACGCCAAAGCGCGTTCCGAATTACTGGTGCGGTTATTGTTGATTGAGGAAAATTCCAGCCTCGTCTTCCATTCCGGGAAACGTAAAGTGACCTTAAAACCAGAAGATTTACAGAAATTCCGCGCCGAACGCGGTCGCAAAGGGACGCAGTTACCGCGAGGCTTACACAGCAATGTGGAAATTGAAGTAGTAACGCCTGAGGAATAAGGCGAAATTTAGACTCAAAAGGACGCATGATTGGCGTCCTTTTTTATATGCAAAGTGCGGTGGGTTTTCCGGTTGTTTTTTATTGAAATTATCACGGTAATACAAACAAAAAATCCACCTTAAAAGGTGGATTTTTATCTTTGCTAATCATCACTCAATATATTTAATCGCTCTTTTGCTTCCTCTGAAAAACGGCTTTGTTGTGCGATTAAATCTTTATAAATAGAAATGGCCATCGGTCGATTGCGTCTTGTTCCTTCGCCTCGTTCATACATTAATGCTAAGCGAAAAATAGCCTCTTCATTACCTTGTTTAGCCCCTTTTTCCAACCACTTGAAGGCTTTATTAAAGTCTCTAATTTTAATTTCGTTATAGTACAGAGTGCCCAAAACGAGCATCGCCTGTGAGTCATTAGCTGACGCGGTTTTCTCCAGCAAAGAAATACCATGATTAAGATTCTTTTTGACGCCATAACCACCGGCGTAAAGAATACCTAAATTGGTTACCGCAATTCTGCTTCCTTGTTCTGCGGCTTCGCTGAACCACCAATAGGCTTTTTCATAGTTTTGTTCGACACCTTCCCCACGAAAATAAAGTCGCCCAAGATCCAACTGTGCGCGTCGATCATCTTTCAACGCAAGAAGATACATGATGTTAAACACGGAAGATATATCATTGCGTTGAAAAAAAGCTCGTCCCCAATCTCTTAACTGATCATTCGTAAGTTCATTACGCAACAGTTTTCCACTTTCTTCCACGGTTTGCACCAAGGAAAAAACCGGCGTTTCTACAGCAAGTGCAGAAAAACTAAATAAGCCAAGACCGATTACAAAATGCTTTAACCGTTTTTTCATCATTTTTTTATAAAGTGGCATAAAGCAAATTAGCAAAAAACAACAGGGAAATACCGATTTCGGTGAACCCCACTTGTTTTACCGACATTTTTTTCTGCGGCAGCCAAATGGCTCGAATGAATGGCGGCACAAACGCCAACGCCATGAGATATTGTTCTACCAAAATAAATCCAAGAATACAAAGCGCGTGAAAGCCAATGGATAATTTTAAATACAGCGGATTTTTACGCTCGCGCATAACGGATTTTACATATAAGGTCGTTCCGATAAAAAATAAGCTCGGATAAAGCGCTACCAGCCAAATTTTGTCATCAAAGGTGCGGTCAGGAAAATAATAGGATCCCATGCCGGCAATGGCAAAAATCACGATACCTGCCAAATCATTTAAAAAAGCACGTTCATCTTTTTGCTTAACGTAATAAATACTTACCAACACGAACGGCAACATAGCCGCCACAAATAACGCCGTATGCCAGTTATAAATCAATACCGGAATGGCAAAAATGACGCAGGCGAAGAAATAAATCCACGACCATTTGATATACAGTTCCAAATTTCTGCCTTTAAATAAATTCAGAAACGGATAGGTCATTAAATACAAGGAAAACCACGCCAACAAAAAGAAAATATGTTGCCAAATCGGATGACTGAGCAACATTCCGTACAAAAATGGCATGAGCGCCATGACGATGGCACCGTGCTGATTCGAAATCAATAGTTTCATAAATAAGACGAGTGATTGGTTAATAAGTTTACGAATTTTAGAGGTTTTTCATTTAGATGAACATAGCTCTTGCGAATTATTTTTATTACTAAAAACAAACTAACTTGCATTCAATGTTTAATCGGCTAATTCCACGTCCAACAACAACGGTGCATGATCAGAGCTTTCCGTTGGCTCAGTTGTAGCATGTAACACGTTCAGCCCACGCACAAAAACATGATCTAACGGATTACCTAAAAAACGTAATCGGTGATCTTGTGCAAAAGGGACTTCAATCAAACCGAATTCCTTTATCAATTCTCGGATGATCCGCATGCGATAACCGTTCCAAGAATTAAAATCACCGGATAACACAAGCGGACCTTGATGTTGTGAAACTAACTGCATCAGTGTGCGAAGTTGTTCTTCATAAGCCGTCGGATTCATTTCAAAATTAATCAAATGCACGTTGACCAATAACAGTGCTTGCCCGCTGGGCAGAGGCAAGCTCATCGCCGCACCCACTTTTGGAATACGGATCCAAGGTTCGGATTTTGAGCCGGCACAGTAAAAGTGCGGTGCAAATTGAGAGAGAATTTCCACGCCGGATTGTTGTTGTAAATAGGCAAAGGCGCTGGCATAAAGTGCGGTAGGAAATCGCGATGAATATTGCGCGGCCAATTCTTGCGTGTTTAACACTTCCTGTAATAGCAACAGATCACGCCCCTGCGCCAAACGATTCAGTTCCTGTTGCCAACCGGCATCTTGTCCTTTATGCAAATTCCAAATCAATAAGCGAAATGTCTTCTGTGTGATTTCGGGGAGAGGTTGCTCTGCTTGATAACAAATTAACTCATCCTGTTTTTTTATCGGATGATAGGTGAGATTTGGCGTCGTACTAAAGTGAATATTGACGGGAGAGAAAATCGTTAAGCTATAAAAAAGATAACCGGTAATCGCCGCTATAAGAAAAATGAGAAACGCGAGGAATTTAAAGGCATGTTTTCTAAACATCATTACACCGGACGAATACTTTTCACATCAACGCTACAATCAAATTCGCGTTCTAATAATTGCAATTTTTGATCCTGCAATAAATCCTGTTTCGCCTGCTCCCGTAATTGAGCATAAATTTTACGGCGATAATCCATTGGCGTTACATACTGTTCGTCATCATTGATTTCAACGGTCAATGCAATGGTTTTTCCTAACACGTGTGAAATCGCCTGCTGTAGCAATTTGCAATGCTTATCTTGATTCAAATGCCCGTGGCTGGAACGCACACCCAATTTAAGTTCACTCTCGGTTTCCGTCCAAATAAAGGTATTTAACGCAAATTCTTTGGTGAGATTTTCCACGCCACTTTGTTCAATCAACTGTGCCCAGCGATCTTGTTCTTCCGTTAAATGGACAATTTTTTGCTGTAGTTCAGGGGTGATGTCTTGCAGAATGGCAGCCTTAATGTCTGAAGGTTTCGGGCCTTGTTCAACCTGTGCCAGTTCCGGATTGCTCCACTCCCAACGGTAATCTTCGCCCAGCACCTCGGAATCATTTTCTTCAGGTTCTGATTCATTTGGATTTTCCACCGCACTTTTGGTTTTCGGCGTCTCCACCACATGAGAAAGTGCGGTCAGTTTTTCTGATGAATGTTGTGCTAGGCGCTCAGACTTTTTTTTTTCTTGAGAAGGGCTGCTCGGCATCGCATCCAGTTGGTCTAACCCGTTTAATGCGCCAAGGACCGGCGAACTCACTAAGGGTTCTGCCAACTGTGGCGATTGAGGTTGCGCTACTTGAGATTGCGCAGTTTTCGCTACGCTTTCATTGGTAGCGGATTTTTTACGATCTTGATAATGGGCTTTTATTGCCTGAGAAACCACCGGCATTTCAATCGCCGGTGAAGCCGTTTGACCAGAAGGTTTAACGCGATTTTCCACCGCACTTGATGGACTTTGAGGTGAACTTTCTTGCGTACTGACTTCAACATTTAGCGGCAGACCAATGAATTTCGGATGAAACGCCAACGCACGCAATAACACCATTTCTGCACCCATGCGCGCCGTCGGAGCCAAACTTAATTCTTTCCGGCCGCTCACCACCACTTGATAGAAAAACTGTACGTCCTGCGGTGCGATATGTTTCGCTAAAAAGCTAATGTGATCCGCTTCTGTTAACGAGGTCTGTGGTAATAATTGCTGCATTGCGATCTTGTGCAAATTTTCTGCGACTTCGCGCAACAGCTCATCCCAATCACCTGCTTTATTCGCCACGGCATCCACCACTTGCATGAGCTTTTCGCCATTGCCTTGTTGCAGCGCATAAATCATCTCAATGGCTTGGTTTTCATCCAACAACCCCAACATTTCATTGACAATATTGAGCGTTACATTGCCGTTACTCATTGCAATGGCTTGATCTGTCAAACTGAGACTGTCACGGAGACTGCCTTGTGCCGCATTGGCAAGTTTATCTAATGCTAAAGACTCAAAGGGAATCTGTTCCTGATTTAGGATGTATCCCAAATGGTTGGCAATTTGTGATGGCTCCAAGGCTTTCAAATGGAACTGCATGCAACGAGATAAAATTGTTACCGGCAGTTTATGAGGATCGGTAGTCGCCAGCAGAAATTTCACATATTCCGGCGGCTCTTCCAAGGTTTTTAAGAGTGCATTGAAAGAATGACGGGAAAGCATGTGTACTTCATCGATAAGATACACTTTATAACGCCCTAACACCGGCTTGTATTGCACGTTATCCAACAGCTCACGTGTATCTTCCACTTTGGTGCGGGATGCCGCATCGATTTCAATTAAATCGATAAAATTGCCTTCTTCAATGGCTTTACAATGTTCACATACACCACAAGGCTCGGCAGTCACGCCATTAATGCAATTTAGCCCTTTGGCAAATAAACGGGCAATGGAGGTTTTCCCCACGCCGCGCGTGCCGGAAAATAAATAAGTATGATGTAGGCGATTTTCACGCAAGCCGTTAGCAAGTGCGGTCAAAACATGTTGCTGACCGACAACATCAGCAAAGGTTTTTGGTCGCCATTTTCTTGCTAATACTTGATAACTCATGCTTTATCCCTGCCCGTTTAGAAAATTAATGACCGGCAAAATTAACTAAAGTATAAGGTTCTACGCCTAAATTGCGTAAGCGTTGTTCACCACCTAAATCCGGTAAATTAATCACGAATGCGGCATGCTTCACTTCGCCACCCAAACGTTGTACTAATTTAACCGTGGCTTCAACGGTACCGCCTGTTGCCAATAAGTCGTCAATAATCAATACGTTATCACCTTTTTGAATGGAATCCACATGAATTTCCAAGGTGTCTTGTCCATATTCTAATTCATAAGATTGCGCAATGGTTTCTCGTGGCAATTTACCCAGTTTACGTACCAATACAAAAGGCACATTTAATGCCAACGCCACCGGCGCACCAAAAATAAAGCCGCGGGATTCCGTCCCAATGACTTTATTAATGCCTTTCTCTTTGCAATGTTGCACCATCAAATCGATTGCCGCGCGAAACGCCGCCGGGTTCTCAACTAAGCTGGTAATATCCCGAAAAATAATTCCCGGTTTTGGATAATCAGGAATGGATTTAATTGAAGAAGCAATGAGTGCAAGTTGTTTTTCCATTTTTTTACCTAAAAGTGCGGTTGTTTTTCCACGTGAATTAAAATGATAAGCCGGCGCGCATCTTATCATAAATCGCTGGATTGCCGAACATTAATCATAAAGATCTTCGCCATTTTTTCGGGTGCGCAGAAGCTGTAAAATCCACACGTATTGTTCCGGAGTTTCGGTAACAAAACTTTCAATTTCTGCGTTCATGGCACGAGCAGATTGCTGCGGATCTTCACTCAGTATCATTGGCGGATGAATTTCCATTTGGTATTTACCCAACTGCGCGTTATAACGCGGAAACATGGGAATCACAACGGCTTTTGCCAACTTTGCCATTTTATTAATCCCCGGCAAGGTCGCTTTGTAAGTCGCGAAGAAATCCACATACACGCTTTGTTCTTCACCAAAATCTTCGTCCGGCAAATAATACCCCATTTGTCCTTGTCGAATGTCGCTCAAAAACGGTTTGATACCATTTTGGCGCGCATGCATTTTGCCGCCAAAACGTTGGCGTGCCAGCGTCCAAAGCCAATCCACCAACGGATTGCGATGCGGGTTATACATGGATGTCATCGGAATGCCATGAGTGTGCAAAATAATCCCTGACGCATCAATCGCCCAACCGTGCGGCACCAACAAAATCACATTTTTACCCTGCGCTTTTGCCTGTTTAATATGTTCAATGCCAATAAATTCACTGCGCTGTTGCAAATGTTTTTTCGAACGCACCGCAATCTCGCCGATCCCTAGCATCACCTGAGCCAATACCACAAACATGTCATCAATCACCTGTTCGCGGTGTTGTTCCGACCATTGCGGAAAGCAATATTGCAAATTAATTTGAGCGCGTTTACGTTGTTTTTTCGCTTTATGTCCCACCAACAGACCAATCTTGGCGGCGAATTTATCGCGCAAACGAAAAGGAATAAACGCCAGTAACAGCAAAACCAAAATACCGAGCCAAATGCCCCAGTATTTAGGCTTTAAATAGGACCACGAGAAATGCGGCTCATAGCCGACACGTGCCGTTAAACGAATATTTTGTTGAGAATCTGTCATAAAAAACGTTGCGGAAATTGACCGCACTTTATCCCGTTAGAAATTAAACCAGCCTTGATCAAAGGCCATTTTTATCGTCATGATAAAAGACATAACCACCACCATTGGGCGAATCAACGTTTTGCCTTTGGTCATCACCATTTTCGCGCCTAAATTGGCGCCAATAAATTGTCCCGCCATCATGGCCAAACCGACCGTCCATAAAATTTGCCCCCCAATAAGGAAAAAAATTAATGAAGCTAAGTTAGAGGTAAAATTCATGACTTTGGCATGCGCAGTTGCCTTGGCTAAATTAAAACCCAATAAGGTCACACATGCCAAGCTCATAATAGAGCCGGTACCCGGCCCGAAAAATCCGTCATAAAAGCCCATCAATGTGCCGATACAAAAAGCGAAAACCGAATAAGACAGGCGTTGTTTACGATCTTCATCGCCCAGTTTAGGCGTCACTAAAAAATAAACGCCGATCGCTAAAATTAAAAATGGCAGCATTTTTTTAATGACGGAGGCATCAATCAACTGAATTAAAATCGTTCCGGCGACAGCACCAAAGAAAATCATCAGCAAAATTAACCAAACTTCCGAAAAATTGACCGCTCTTTTACGTAAAAAATAAAGACTGGCGGAAAAGGAACCACCACAGGCTTGTAGCTTGTTAGTCCCCAACGCGACCGCAGGCGGAATGCCTGTCATTAGCAATGCCGGAATCGTGATTAATCCACCACCGCCGGCAATGGCATCAATAAAACCGGCAACAAACGCCACCACAAATAAAATCGCTAAAATATCAAAACCGAATTCCATCGCTTACTCCAACCATTCACTCCGATTGGGTGAGTTTAAGATTTGTTGACACAAAAACGGCTCCGGCGGAGTGACTTTGGGCTTGCTTGGTGTTGCCCCCGGTTTTGCCGGTTCAAACCAAGAATAAAGCTCGCTATCGCAACCATCACCCGCAGGCACCGGTGCCTGATTTTCACAATGTTGTGCGCCTTGTGGACAAGTGAGCCGCACATGAAAATGGGAGTCATGCCCAAACCACGGACGAATTTTGTGTAACCAAGCACGATCTGAACCGGCAGCTTCACAGAGCTTTAACTTAATCGCCGGATTAACAAAAATACGCGTCACTTTCGGATCTTCCGCAGCCAACTTAATCAGTTTTGCGTGATTGGCTGTCCAGACACTTTCATCCACCCGTTGCGCTTTGCGGTTCACCACCAACAAACCTTTGCCGTCAGAATTCAACGCATCAGTGTCAGACATACTGCCCATACGCAACCAAATGTCCGCATCCAAGCCCATTTGATGGCTGGCGTGTCCCGTCAAAAAACGTCCGCCCCCCGGCATGGCAATATCGCCCACCAACATAGTCGGTAAGCCGGCCGCTTTAACACGTTGCCCTAGACGTTGCAAATAACGAATCATGTCCGGATGACCATAATAACGGTTCTTATTCATACGAATGACTTGATAGCCTTCGCCTTTATAAGGCAAGGGCTCCGCACCGATAATACAGCCGTTGGAATAGCTACCAATCGGCTCGGCTTTGCCATTTTCCGCCGGAATTGGGCGTTTAATTTGTTGCCAGTCTTGTGGTGCGGAAAAAGAGGACGCTGCAAAAAAAACGCTACTAAAAATGACCGCACTTTTGATCAATTGATAAAGAATCTTATTCATTATGGTGTTCCTGTTGCAAATTATCGGCACTGCGCTTGAAATCGTAATAAATGATCTAACAACACAATCGCCATCATCGCTTCAGCAATCGGCACGGCACGAATCCCCACACAAGGGTCATGACGACCTTTAGTCACAACCTCCACGGGTTCGTTATTAAGATTGACTGAACGCCCCGGAAGGGTGATGCTGGAGGTGGGTTTTAACGCAATGGTCGCAATAATCGGTTGCCCTGAGCTAATACCGCCCAAAATGCCGCCCGCATGATTGGAAAGAAACCCCTCTGGTGTCATTTCATCACGATGCTCACTGCCACGTTGTTCTACAACGGCAAAACCATCGCCAATTTCTACGCCTTTTACCGCGTTAATACTCATGAGAGCGTGCGCTAAATCTGCATCTAAACGATCAAATACCGGTTCGCCTAAGCCTACCGGCACATTTTCGGCGATAACGGTTAATTTTGCGCCGATGGAATCGCCCTGCTTTTTCAATTCACGAATTAATTCATCGAATTTTTCCACCGCACTTTTATCCGGACAGAAAAACGGATTACTATTCACTTCCACCCAATCGATGTTTTCAAGGGATTGGGACGCGATTTTTACCTTGCCGATTTGGCTTAAAAAGCCTCGCACTTCAATGCCGAATTGTTCACGTAAATATTTTTTTGCAATAGCGCCTGCCGCTACACGCATGGCGGTTTCACGGGCAGAAGACCGGCCACCACCGCGATAATCACGAATACCGTATTTTTGCTGATAAGTGAAATCGGCATGCCCCGGGCGAAAACGATCTTTGATTTCGCCGTAGTCTTGCGAACGTTGATCACCGTTTTTGATGATCATACCAATGCTGGTGCCGGTGGTTTTGCCCTCAAAGACGCCGGATAAAATTTGCACTTCATCGTCCTCACGACGTGGCGTGGTGTAACGAGAAGTACCCGGTTTGCGGCGATCTAAATCCGGCTGAATATCGGCTTCCGAGAGTGCCATATTCGGTGGCATGCCATCGACAATACAACCTAATGCAATGCCATGAGATTCACCAAAGGTGGTCACGCGAAACAATTGTCCAATCGTATTTCCAGCCATAATCTTCTCTCTTCAATTCGATTTATGATTTCACTTCCACCAACGGCATAATCGCGCCGGTATCTTGATTTTTGATAAAGATATCAAGCTGATTGAAGGCGATCTCAATGTTATTTTCCGCAAATAATTCGTTAACACGGCGGTTTAACGCATCAATAGTGTTTGTACGCTCAGAGACTTGAGAAACATAAACCCGCAATTCATGATCCAAGGTGCTGGCGCCAAAACTGAGGAATAAGGCGCGCGGCTCCGGATCTTTCATAATATTAGTTTGTTCAGCTGCCGCTTGTAACAATAAGCGTCTGACCAATTCTAAATCAGAGCCATACGCCACACCAATGGAGATCACCACGCGAGTAATCGTGTTAGACAATGCCCAGTTAGTGACCTGTCCGGTCACGAAAGATTTATTTGGTACAATCACTTCTTTACGATCAGGATCGATAATCGTAATCGCACGAATACGAATTTTCGCTACCGTACCGGTCACATCGTTAATGGTGACAGTATCGCCAACTCGAATCGGACGTTCAAATAAGAGAATAATACCCGACACGAAGTTCGCAAAAATTTCCTGCATACCGAAACCGAGACCTACAGAAAGTGCGGCGAATAACCACTGTAATTTTGACCATGACATGCCCAAGGTGGCAAACGCCCAAGCACTTCCGATAGCCACTAACGTGTACGTTAATAAGGTATTAATCGTATAAGGCGTGCCTTGCGACAACTTCACGCGGGAGAAAATCAACACTTCTAAAATCCCCGGCAAGTTGCGCACTAAAATGTAAGTAATACCGATAATCACTAACGCCACAAGTAAGTTAAATAGCGAAATACTTTCGGTCACTACGCCGGCTTCTGTTGTGGTCGTTTGTTGCCATAACGTAATGTCGCGTAAGTAACTTGCTACAGTAACTAAATCCGACCACACATAATAGAAAATCGCAAATAATGCCGTCCAAATGAATAAATCGGCAAAGCGTAACAACTGACCACGGACTTGGTTAACCGCCATGCCTTCTTCTTGTTCACTTACCACAACCACATCATCAGAAGGCGAACCATCATTCAACTCAGCCGCTTTTTGCTGACGTTTTTCTTGCAAGCGACGGTATGCTAAACGACGGGAGGAAACCGTAATCGCACGATATAGCGTGTAACGAACCAGAGACCAAATCACCCAAGCGATGTAGGTGTTAATCATATGATTAATTAAGTTTAGTGCGGTGTAGTAATAACCGAGCGCGACCAATACAATCAATCCGACCGGCACTAATTGCAATAAAATGCGGACAATTTTTAAAACCAGTTCGTCTCGGTGATCACGGTTTGTCTGGCCTAATGTTTTTGAGGCTTTACGAAAACGTGGCGCAATAATGGCGATACAAAAAATCAAGGCGACCATGGTATTCAATTCGCCAAGCACATCATTGGCTAAACCGCTATCCATAACATTACTGAAAACCGAGGTATTCAATAATAATACTACCGCGACAATGATTCGTTTCGTCACCGCTCTCAGTTTTTCCGCTTCATCCTGAGAGAATCCAAAATGACGAACGGAAATGCCATTCGGTCGTAAAAGTGCAAGCACAAAACTAAAGAACCACCAATATGCCGCCATACTCAACGACCATTGCCAAAATTCCGCCGGATTTCGAACAAAGAAAAAGCCCAACAGTTGGCACACGGCTAAAAACCATAATGTGGATGGCAAAGCAATAATCGCCGTCAATAAAAGTGCCATTGGCGTATGCCACTGACTGTCGGAGCGAAGTGTATTAATTTCACTGTTAATGGTGGCTAAACGTTGTTTAATCAGTGTTTTAAATCTGAAAATAATACCGCCAATCAGTACCAAAATTGCCACAAACATGAGCAAATAAGGCAAGTTATCAAAATTTTTCGGAAAACCTAATTTTTTACTAATTCCCTCAAATTGCTCACCAAGAGACATCGGTAACTGCTTAAACCACGCTAAATTTATCGGGTTATTGCTTTTGACCCAAAAGCTTTGCTGATCCAACTTCGCCTGAATTTGATCGCTAAGCTGTGTAATTTGCTGTTGTGTCAATTCTAAAGAAATCGCCAAATTTAATTGGTTATTTAAAGACTTAATCACATCGGAGGCAATTTTACGGCGCTCCGTCAACAAATTGGTGAGCTGTGCTTTTTCTTCTGCCGTAAAGGTTTGGTTCTGCTCGGCTTGCACTTTCGCTAAATACGCCTCCAAATCATAAAGCTCATTGCGGCGTTGGGTCATGTCAAAAATTTGCACACGCAAATCCGCAATTTGTTTTGATAGACCTTGGATATTCAAGTTTGTCGGTAATTTTTGTTTTTGCTGTTGGATGATCCGTGATAGCACCAAGGTGCCTTGTAACGCACTAATTTGCTCATCAATGGTACGCTGCGTTTGCGTTAAGCTGTCTAACACGCTACGCATACGCAATTCATCTTGCGTTAAGGTGTTGGTTTTTTCCGTTTGCTCCAACAAAAATTGGCTCAGTTGCGCATTACGCTCCAACTCTTTCTGAATGTAATTATTTTTAACCGCACTTTGGCTTTGTTGCTGTACTTGATCAACTTGATTTTGTGTTTGTGCCAAATGCTGTTGATTAATCGCCTCTTGCATTGCGGAAATTTGTTGCTGTTGCACTTGCGCACGGGCGTTTAATAAGTCATAGCGGCTTTGGTATAACACCGTCAACTGATCGCTGTTTTTCAGTAGAATTTGATTGTAATTATTTTTCAGATCAATCAGTTGTAACTCTAACTGAGCCTGCTGTTTCAATGCTGCTGAAGTCGTACTATCGCCAAGCTTTTGATTAAGCTCTTGCGCACGCTTCAAATTGGCGGTTAATGTGGCTTGCGCCCGCTCAGATACGGCGCTTTGCCCCGCCAATTGGCTGTTCACGATCCCTAACGCCGATTGTGTTTCCTGTTGTTGTTCGGTTAATTTCTCAACCTGAGCCTGTAGATCCGCTAAGCGACGAGATTGATAATCTGCCGCTTTTGCCGTATCCAATTGCTTTTTCAGCGTTTGTAACTCAGCACTATTTTTTTGAATTTCAGCATCTGCGCCATTCAAGGTAGCTTGTAGCGTCTCATTGGTCTTTTGCTGGGCTTGAATTTGTTGCAAGATATCCAAAGAGGTTTGAATATCTGTGACCAAGGTTTGCTTTTCATCGCCATCCGGCATTTTTTGTGCCGTAGCAAGATCCGCCTTGAGGCTTTTTTCGGTTGGCAAAGACAGGGTATTTTGATCGGCAAAGGCACTGTGTGAGACCGCCATGTTCAAAAATAAGGCAGCACAAAGTGCGGTTAAAAACGCGTTTATTTTCATATTTATCCTAATTGTTTCGCTAGCCAGCTTGCTAACGTTTTCCGAGAAACTTTGATTGCGCCGTCGCTTAAATTTAACGGCAATTCATAATAGGCAACGGGTTGTTTAAAACGTTCCAATCGCCCCTGTAAAAATACCTTCAGATTTTCCACCGCACTTTTAGTGAGCTCTCGCCATTCCACAATGGCTACCGGTCGTTGGCCGAATTCTGAATCAGGAATGGGCAACACAAAAACCTGTTTGACTAAATCAGATTGTAAAATCAGTTTTTCAATTTCTTCCGGCTGAATATTTTCTCCACCGGAAATAAACATATTATCAATTCGCCCTGAAATCACAAGTTCGCCATCGTGCCATACGCCTTTGTCTTTTGTAGCAAACCAACCTTGTTCATTAAGAAGAGAAATAATGCGGCCCTGTTGCCAATAACCTAACGCTAAGCCTGCACCGCGCAACCAAATTTCCTCATTGTGCAAACAGTATTCACGTCCGGCTAAGGGCTGCCCTACCCCGTTTTTTTCATCACTTTGTTTAGCAAACACCGTGGAGGCCATTTCTGTCATGCCATAACCGGAATAACTTTTCACACCAAGACGATGTAACGATTGTGTCAGTGTTAACGAAATATGTGCCCCGCCAAGTAATACGGCGCGTGTTTGTATTACCGTTGGTTTTTCCTGCAAATACTGTAACCAGCGTTGCACTTGCGTTGGCACCAAAGAAACGTGGGTCACCTGATTAATGGCCGCATAAAAATCTTCACCGGGTAACACTAAAGTTGCCCCAGTCGTTAACCAACGCCACACAATGCCTTGCCCGGAGACGTGATATAACGGCAATGAAAGCAACCATGAATCTGTCGCACCAAATTGCATCAAATCACATACACCTTGTGCGTTTGCCAAATGTGCTTGCACATTATGTACAACGGCTTTGGGTAAGCCCGTAGAACCCGACGTAAGCGTCATGGTAGCTGGTTGCGTCAAATTAACGGGAAAATCGCCAAAAGAGTCTATTTTTTCTGCCTGCCTTATGGCATCCGAAAAAGTAAAAAAACACCTGAAAATCTCACCGCACTTTTGGGATTCTGCGACACATTCCGCGTGATCTACGGTAAAGAAAAAATCCGCATTATAGGCTTGGCAAAGCGCAATACGTTTTTCCAGTGGGAACATGGGGTTGAGCATTAAAACACGGGCACCGATTTGAATTGCGGCTAAATAAAATAGTACCAGTTCCAGACTATTTTTCCCGCACAATGCTATGCCCTTTTGGGGCTTCACACCGAGGTGTTGCAAATAAGTGGAGATTTGCTGTGTTTTTTCGAGGAGTTGATGCCATGTAAAAGCGTCGCCTTGCAAAACTTGCAAGGCGATTCGCTTAGAAAACAAGGGAGATTGTGCAAATTGACGACCAAGTGCCATAAGATTTAATTTGCCGTAAAAAATGACCGCACTTGATCAATTAAATATTCCGGCAAATGCATGGACTGCATAGCACCTTCCAACATGAGCATTTTACGACCGCTGTTGGTATTCGTGATCACCCAATACGGCGTATCAGGAATTTGTTTCGGTTTCGTGTGATTCCCTGCCATCAGCAAGGTGCCTTCATCACGGGCAAAATAAACACGAGTTCGTCCTTGTAATGATTCGGTTGCGAGGGCAAAACCTTCCGGATTGGTTCGGTATAAAATCGTCAAAATATTTAAGAAACGAATGACCGCTTTATTCTCTTGTTTAAATTCTTCTGAATTGAGTAGCGCTTGCAATCTTGTGATGGTTTTCTGCATAACTTCATCGGATTGCTTTTTAATCACCGGCTTATTGATTTCCTCTTCGAAAACAGGCGGTTGCTCCGCTATCTGAATTGGCTCATTGGAAGACGTGGTGGCCGTCGTCGATTGACTTTCCGGAAGGCTAAAATAAGCGTTACGCGGAGAAAGATTTAATAAACGGCGTAAAATATCCGATGCACTTTCGCCAATAGATTGCGTGTTGCCGGCAATGTATTGATAAAGCTCTTCGTCCACTTCGATAATTTTCATTTTCTTTCTCCACTTGCTTGATCTATTTAAGCTTTTCGCACATTATAGCGAGCTATTAGCAAATTCTCTAGCCCCAAATTTAGCCGATGGAAAAATTACTCAATTTTCAATTTAATGAATTAAAACAAGCAATTAACAAACCTGTTTTGGTGTTCATTCATGGTTTATTCGGCGATATGAATAACTTGGGCGTCATAGCCCGCGCCTTTAGTGATGATTATTCTATTTTACGGGTGGATTTACGCAATCACGGCTTGAGTTTTCATAGCGAAGACATGAATTATGATTTAATGGCAAAAGATGTAGTTGACGTGATTCATTCTTTGGGCATTCGTGAAGTGATTTTAATCGGGCACTCCATGGGGGGAAAAACCGCTATGGTTTGTGCAGCAAATTATCCTGAATTAGTAAAACGCTTAGTGGTCATTGATATTGCGCCTATCGCTTATGGCGAACATGGGCACGATGACGTATTTAACGGTTTATTTGCTGTAAAAAATGCTCAACCCCATACCCGTCAAGAGGCTAAACCCATTTTAGCGCAACATATTCGCGATGAAAGCGTACAACAATTTATGTTGAAATCCTTTGATGCCTCAAGTAACGATTATTTTCGCTTTAATTTGACCGCACTTAAACACAATTACCCTCACTTAATGGGCTGGGAATCACGCCACATCACACAGCCCTGCTTGTTTATTAAAGGCGGTAATTCCTCCTACATTTTAACCGAATACACCGACCTGATTTTATCCCAATGCCCACACGCGGCCTCCTTTACTATTAACGGTAGCGGACATTGGGTTCATGCGGAAAAACCGCAATTTGTTATCCGTGCAATCACGCATTTTTTAAATAGAATTAATAGCTCAGATGAATCCAAATAGAATTTCATTTGGTGCGGAATCTATGATATAGTTCGCAACAAATTTCGTTGTGGCTTATCATTATCACTTTCTGAATAATTCTTTATTCAAGTGATAAACACGCCAGTGGTTAACAAAATGGCAAAACAAGATTCTGACTACATTACTTTAGATTTATTTAGTGAAATTCGTAGAGTTGGACGTCCGAAAACCAATCCACTGAGTCGGGAGCAACAAATCCGTATTAATAAGCGCAATCAATTAAAACGTGATAAATCCTGTGGATTAAAGCGTGTCGAATTGAAATTGCATGCGGATTTAGTTCAACAACTAGAAGATTTAGCATCAACTCGAAACGTGAATCGTTCCGAGCTAATCGTAGCAATTTTACAAGATTATTTTAACGTTAAGAAATAGGTAACAAGATGGCTGTTGTCGGCTTATTTTATGGTAGTGATACAGGCAATACTGAAAACATTGCCAAAATGATTCAAAAACAATTAGGTAGCGAATTAGTTGATATTCGTGACATTGCAAAAAGCAGCAAAGAAGATATCGAAGCGTATGATTTTCTTCTGTTTGGTATCCCAACTTGGTACTACGGTGAAGCACAATGTGACTGGGATGATTTTTTCCCAACATTAGAGCAAATTGATTTTACCGATAAACTTGTCGCCATCTTTGGGTGCGGTGATCAGGAAGATTATGCAGATTATTTCTGCGACGCCATGGGAACCGTGCGTAATATTATCGAACCACGCGGTGCAATTATCGTTGGTCACTGGCCAACCGAAGGTTACACATTCGAATCATCACAAGCATTAGTTGACGATAATACCTTTGTCGGATTATGTATTGATGAAGATCGTCAACCGGAATTAACGTCTGAACGTGTCAACAAATGGGTTAAACAAGTTTATGACGAAATGTGTTTAGCTGAGTTAGCTTAATAGCAAAAAAGGAGCTGTTATGTCTGAAGAAAACATCAAATTATTAAAAAAAGCAGGATTAAAAATCACCGAACCCCGTTTGACGATTCTTGCTTTAATGCAAAAACACAGTGAACAGCATTTTTCTGCGGAAGATGTTTACAAAATGCTATTAGAAAATGGTGCAGACATCGGTTTGGCCACGGTATATCGTGTTTTAAACCAATTCGATGAAGCAAAAATTTTAATTCGTCATAACTTTGAAGGGAATAAATCCGTCTTTGAATTAGCACCAACGCAACATCACGATCACATTATTTGCACCGATTGTGGAAAAGTGTTTGAATTCAATGACGAATTAATTGAAAGTCGCCAAAAAGAAATCAGTAAACAACATGGTATTGAGCTTTCCAGCCACAGCCTGTACCTTTACGGAAAATGCAGCGATATCCATCAATGTTCAGAAAATAACAAAAAATAATCACAAATAAGGCGGTCTTTGAACCGCCTTATTCATATTAAAAACACATCAAAAACCGACCGCACTTTTCTCGTCTAAAAACAAGATTTTCCTTAGGGGAAAATGCCTTGTTGTGCTATAATTACGCCAATTTTTTCACTATTAAATTTAATGATTAGGAAGTTCTAAATGTCTGATTTCGTCCAAGATATTACGCCGGTCAGTATTGAAGAAGAGCTGAAATCTTCATACCTCGATTACGCCATGTCCGTTATTGTAGGACGTGCCTTGCCTGATGTACGTGACGGCTTAAAACCGGTACACCGCCGCGTGTTATTTGCTATGCACGAAGGGGGCAATACCTACAATAAACCTTACCGTAAATCTGCCCGTATTGTGGGTGACGTTATCGGTAAATATCACCCACACGGTGATATCGCGGTATATGATACCTTGGTGCGTATGGCGCAACCTTTCTCCTTGCGTTATATGTTAGTGGACGGTCAAGGTAACTTCGGATCTGTAGATGGCGATGCGCCCGCGGCGATGCGTTATACGGAAGCCCGTATGACCAAAATCGCCCACGAATTATTGGCAGATCTCGATAAAGAAACCGTCAATTTTGTGCCAAACTATGATGGTTCGGAACAAATTCCTGAAGTGTTACCGACTAAAGTTCCTGCCTTATTGGTCAACGGCTCCTCCGGGATTGCTGTCGGGATGGCGACCAATATTCCACCACACAACCTAGGCGAAGTATTAGACGGTTGCTTGGCTTATATCGAAAATAACGACATCACCATTGATGAATTGATGAGTCATATTCCCGGCCCGGATTTCCCAACAGCCGCATTGATTAATGGTCGTAAAGGTATTGAAGAAGCCTATAAGACCGGTCGTGGTAAAATTTATGTACGCGCCCGTGCGGAAATTGAAACTGATGAAAAAGGCCGTGAAAGCATCATCGTTAACGAAATTCCGTATCAAGTTAACAAAGCCAAATTAATCGAAAAAATTGCGGAATTCGTCAAAGAGAAAAAAATTGAAGGCATTAGCGGTTTACGTGATGAATCAGATAAAGACGGTATGCGTATCGTCATTGAAATCAAGCGCGATGCAGTGGGTGAAGTGGTATTAAACAACTTGTATGCCCTCACGCAAATGCAGGTCACTTTCGGAATTAATATCGTGGCACTAGACCATGGTCAGCCGAAACTCTTAAATTTAAAACAACTCATTGAAGCGTTTGTGTTACACCGCCGTGAAGTGGTGACCCGGCGTACCATTTTTGAATTACGCAAAGCCCGTGAACGCACCCATATTTTGGAAGGTCTTGCTATTGCGTTAGCCAATGTGGATCCAATTATTGAGCTAATTCGTCAAGCGCCTAATCCGGAAAGCGCCAAACGTGAATTGCTTGCTCGTCCATGGCAACTTGGTCATGTTGCAGAGATGTTAGCAGCAACTGGTGTCGATGCTGCTCGCCCGGAAGATTTAGACGAACAATATGGTATCCGTGACGGTTTATATTATTTGACCGAAGTCCAAGCCCAAGCCATTTTAGATTTGCGTTTACAAAAATTGACCAACTTAGGTCATGACGAAATTCTAGACGAATACAAAAAATTATTGGAAGCTATCGGCGAATTGCTCTATATCCTACGCAGTCCTGAACGCTTAATGGAAGTGATTCGTGAAGAACTGGAACAAATCCGCGAACAATTTAACGATCCACGCAGAACAGAAATTACCGCTGCTTCCGGTGACATTAATTTAGAAGATTTAATCGCCCAAGAAGATGTGGTGGTGACGCTTTCTCACGAAGGCTATGTGAAATATCAACCCATTAGCGATTACGAAGCACAACGCCGCGGTGGCAAAGGTAAATCGGCAACGAAAATGAAAGAAGAAGATTTCATTGAGAAGCTCTTAGTTGCCAATACTCATGACACCATTCTCTGTTTCTCCAGCCGTGGACGCTTATATTGGTTGAAAGTATACCAACTTCCGCAAGCCAGCCGTGGCTCGCGGGGACGACCAATCGTCAATATTTTACCGCTCAATGAAAATGAACGTATTACCGCCATTTTACCGGTGACCGCTTATGAAGAAGATAAATTCGTCGTCATGGCAACCGCCGGCGGTATTGTGAAGAAAATCGCGTTAACCGAATTCAGCCGCCCACGTTCTAGCGGTATCATCGCACTGAACTTACGTGACGAAGACGAATTGATCGGTGTCGATATCACCGATGGCAACAATGAAATCATGTTGTTCTCTTCCCAAGGTCGCGTAGTACGTTTCAGTGAATCCGCTGTGCGTGCCATGGGGCGTTTGGCGACAGGGGTACGCGGTATCAAACTCGCCTTAACCAATGATCTGAATGACGATGAAAGTGCGGTTGAAATTGAAGATGTTTCTGACGACAACACAGAAGAAACCTTAGATCTCAATATCGATAAAGTCGTTTCTTTAGTCATTCCGAAAAATGATGGTGAAATTCTCACCGCAACACAGAACGGCTACGGCAAACGGACGAAGTTAGAAGAATATCCGACCAAATCCCGTAATACCAAAGGGGTGATTTCCATTAAGGTAAGTGAACGTAATGGCAAAGTCGTTGCGGCAACCCAAGTGGTTGATACGGACCAAATTATGTTAATCACCGATGCCGGTACATTGGTTCGTACCCGAGTAAGTGAGGTCAGCATTGTCGGACGTAACACGCAAGGTGTTCGCTTAATCCGCACAAGCGAAAATGAGCATGTTGTGAGCTTGGAGCGTATCTGCGATGTCGATGATGAAGAAGCCGAACAAGAAAGTGCGGTAGAAAATACCGAAGAATAACAACATGAGATCATTTTAAGGCAGCAGTGTTTTATTGCTGCCTTAAATATTGGGGGATAAATGGATATTTATTTAGTTTATTTGCACATTATTTGTGCCTTCGTCAGCCTCGGATTACTCATTATTCGTGGTGCTATGCAGTTAACGAAGAAAGACTGGCGAGCAGTCAAATCGTTGAAAATTCTACCGCACTTAATAGATACCCTATTGGTTTTAAGCGGTATTATTATGTTATTTATATTTAACTACGGCTTACCGGTGTGGATTATTGCGAAGACGGTATTATTGATCGGCTATATTGTCTTCTCGGCAAAATTCTTCAGTAAAAAACAATTGCAAAATCAACCACACTTTTTCTTCTTTGCGCTTGTATTACTGATAGCCACGATCCTAATAGGCTATTTTCACTAAAAATAAAAAAGTGGGTATCAAACCCACTTTTTTATCCCCCGGCTAATTTCACCTTGTAGCCTTTCTGCTCCAGCAGCTGTTTCAGTAAATCACGTTTTTCACCCTGAATTTCGATGGTATGATTTTTTACTGAACCACCACATCCACAACGTTTTTTTAGTTCCGCGGCTAAGGTTTTCAATTCGGTTTCAGCTAATCCAAGCCCGGTAATAATGCTCACACCATTACCTTTACGGCCACTTTTTTGCAGTTGAATTCGTACGATACCATCACTTTGTGGAATCTCCTCCTGCGGCTTATCGGCTTTAATCCGTCCTACTTCAGTAGAATAAACTAATTGATTTGTCATAATAAATTACGCGATAGAAGCGTTAATCGCTTTCAATACCTCCGCCGGATTTTCAGCCTGCGTAATTGGACGTCCAATGACCAAATAATCAGAACCTGAACGAATGGCAGCAGCTGGTGTCATCACACGACGTTGATCACCAAAATCGGCGCCAATCGGACGAATGCCCGGTGTTACAAGCAAGAAGTTTTCGCCACAGTTACGACGTAAAATTTCCACTTCCTGTGGAGAACATACCACGCCATCTAAACCTGCACGTTGGGTCAAATGCGCTAGACGAATCACCTGTTCCATTGGAGAGGCATTAATGCCAATTTGCAATAAATCCAAATCTTCCATACTCGTTAACACGGTCACCCCAATTAATAACGGCGCATCTTTTCCATAAGGCTCAAGAATTTTTTTCGCTTCCTCCATCATGCGCAAACCACCGCTTGCGTGTAAGTCCACCATCCAAACGCCTAAATCAGCTGCAGAACGAACCGCTCTTGCCACGGTATTCGGAATATCATGAAATTTCAAATCAAGGAAAACATCAAAATGACGCGCATGTAATTGCTTCACAAAATTGGTTCCAAGAGTGGTAAACATTTCTTTCCCGACTTTTAAACGACAATTTTGTGGGTCAAGCTGATCAACTAACGCTAAAGCATCTGCTTCTTTTTCATAATCTAATGCGATGATGACTTTATTTGTCATATATTTCTCCTTACAGATAAGCAATGTTAGCGGCTAATCATGTTCAATCGCGCTAACCGGTTTAATCGTTTCCCATTGACGACAAGAGGGACAACACCAAATTAATTTATGGGTTTGATAACCGCAATTACTACAACGATAATCAAAAGTTTGTTTAATGCGCTCTCCCACCATTTTATGTAACAAAATCAAACTATCCTTCCCTCTTCCATTTTCTGCATCATCAATTTGATATTGAATAAAACGGTGAAAAATAGGCGTAGCCGGATTTTGTTGGAGTTGTTGGTAAAGCTTAAGTTGTGCCGCAGCAAGCCCATCTTTTTCTTCAATAAGATCAGCTAACATCAAGGATACTGCACTATTATGATTTTTTTGATTGGCTTTGATGAGAAATAACTCAAAATTATCTAACTGATTTAATTTTTGGTAGCAGAATTTCAAGGTGTTTAAAACTTCACCTATATAATCAGAATTTTGCGTCAAAATATTTTCTAAAATATCAACCGCACTTTTATAGTTTTCTTGTTTAATCGCTAAATCAGCAAGCATTATGGATGCCCTAGCACAACTAGGAGAAACCTTTAAGGCTTGCAATAAAATCTGTTGAGGGCTTTCTTTACTATCTAGAGGTAAATTGCACACGTATTCACAATAATAGTGTGCCAATTCGATATGATTTTTTTTAGGAGAGATTTTTGCAAGCTTTTCAGCAACGTTAATGGCTTTTTTCCATTCTTTCGTTTTTTGATAAATAATCGCCAGCTGTTGTAATGCCGCCTCGGCAAATTCGGGCTCATCAACCATTAAAATATAAAGATGTTCAGCACGATCAAAAAAACCCACTGCCATAAAATCTTTTGCAAGCTGTTGTTTAGCAAGCAATTTTTGTTCAAAGGTATAATATGGGCTATTATCTAATGCTTGGTGAATTCGCAATGCTCGATCCACCTCACCTCTCGAACGAAAAAGATTTCCTAATGTTAATTCGGCCTCAAATTGTGACGAACTATTAATTTCATTCTCGCTTTCTTGTTTTTGGAGCATATCCAAAAATAAATCAACCGCTTTATCTGTTTGATTTGCCAGTAAGAAATTAACCCCAGTTACATAATCACGGGAAAGTTTATTACTTATGTCCTCCTGATCCCTTTTAGCACTACGATGCCCCATATACCACCCATAAGCGGCAGCAATAGGTAAAAGAAGGAAAAGCAATTCAAGCATTATTGAGAAACCTTATCTCTACTGTTTGTTAATTCATTAATTTGTAGGGTTTGTCGTTTGATCTGACGATTTAATGCAATATTTTTAAGTTTTAGTTTGATGTAGAAAAAACCGGTAATGAACCAACCAAGGATAAGTCCTAAGCCGAATAAAATAGCAACCAAGGTAGAAAGTTGGAATTGGCTTTGTGCGACAATATAGTTGAACGTGATAACTTGATCATTATTTGCACCGACGGTGACTGCAACTAGCACAATAGCTAACACGATGATTAATCCGAAAATATATTTAATCATTTTCTTTCTCCTTAAAATAAAGTTGCTTTCATTATGCCAAAAATGAGCATAAAAAACGACACTTAAAAGTGCCGTTATAAAAAGTTAGTCAAATAAATTATGCGTAAACATCAACGCGTTCTCTTAGCTCTTTCCCTGCCTTAAAGTAAGGTACACATTTTGCATCTAATTTTACTTGTTCACCAGTTTTAGGATTACGACCTAAACGAGGCTGGCGACAATGCAAAGAAAAGCTACCGAATCCACGTACTTCAATACGTTCACCACTTTCTAATACATATGACATTTGTTCTAAAATCGCTTTTACTGCTTCTTCAACAGATTTAACAGGTACATTGTGATTTTTCTGTACTAAAAGTTCAATCAGCTCTGATTTAGTCATACAATTCTCCTAACTCTTTAAACCGGCATATTACTATGCCGGTTTTATTAACAAAGCGAATTATTCACCTTTTGCTGCTTTGAAAGCTTCAGCCATTGCATTTGGAATAGCAACATCTTCTTGCTTATTCACAGTTGCAACTGCAGCTGCTTCTTCAGCTTGATCTTTCGCACGAACAGATAAGTGAACAATACGAGCTTTACGATCTACACCAGTGTATTTTGCTTCAATCACATCGCCTGCAGCAACTTCATTCGTTAAATCAGCTGCGCGGATGTAACCTTCCACACCACCGTCTAATTCAACTTTAGCGCCTTTCGCATCGGCTTCAACAACTTTAGCGTTTAATACAGTGCCTTTTTTGTTGATAGCAACGAAGTTATTGAATGGATCTTCTTCAAGTTGTTTGATACCTAAAGAAATACGCTCTTTCACTGCATCGACTTGTAATACAACTGCGGCAACTTCATCACCTTTTTTGTAATTACGTACAGCTTCCTCACCTTGAACATTCCAAGAAATGTCAGATAAATGAACTAAACCGTCAATACCGCCATCTAAACCGATGAAGATACCAAAGTCAGTGATAGATTTGATTTTACCAACAACTTTGTCGCCTTTGTTGTGAGTTTCAGCGAATTGAGCCCATGGGTTTGCTTTGCATTGTTTTAAGCCTAAAGAAATACGACGACGTTCTTCATCGATTTCTAATACCATCACTTCAACTACATCACCTAAGCTAACCACTTTAGATGGGTGAATGTTTTTGTTAGTCCAATCCATTTCAGAAACGTGAACTAAACCTTCAACACCGTCTAAAATTTCAACGAAACAACCGTAGTCAGTTAAGTTAGTTACTTTACCGGTTAATTTGCTGTTTACTGGGTGATTTTCAGCGATTGCCGCCCAAGGATCTTGACCTAATTGTTTTAAGCCTAAAGATACACGGGTACGATCTTTATCAAATTTCAATACTTTAACAGTGATTTCATCACCAACATTAACGATTTCGCTTGGGTGTTTAACACGTTTCCAAGCCATATCGGTAATATGTAATAAACCGTCAACACCGCCTAAATCAACGAATGCACCGTAGTCAGTCAAGTTCTTAACAGTACCTTTAACTTCTGCGCCTTCAGACAAGTTCGCTAAAACTTCTTCACGATCTTGGCTGCTTTCAGATTCGATTACTGCACGACGGGAAACAACAACGTTGTTACGTTTTTGATCAAGTTTGATTACTTTGAATTCTAATTCTTTACCAAGTAAGTGATCTGCATCACGAACTGGGCGGGTATCAACTAATGAACCCGGTAAGAATGCGCGAACACCGTTTAACTCAACTGTGAAGCCGCCTTTAACTTTACCGTTAACTAAACCAAGTACAGTTGCTTGTTCGTCGTAAGCTTTTTCCAATACAATCCAAGCTTCGTTGCGTTTTGCATCAGCGCGGGAAGCAACAGTTTCACCGAAACCATCATCCACAGCTTTAAGCACAACATCAACAACATCACCAACTTGAACTTCCAATTCACCTTGTGCATTTAAAAATTCTTCGGAAGGAATTGCAGACTCGGATTTAGAACCGGTATCTACAAGTACGAAGCCTTTTTGGATAGCAACGATGGTACCTTTAACAACTGCACCTTGACGGGTTTCAAGGTCTTTTAATGATTCTTCAAAAAGTTGAGCAAAAGATTCTGTCATAATTAATCTTCAATTTAAGTAAATAACGTCCACTTCTAATCCATAAAAAGTGGGGCTGATAACAAAGTTTATCCATCCTTGAATAAACCGTAAAAATTTAAGCTTTAATATCAATACGTTGCTGAATATAGTTTAAGGCCTGACAAATCACTTCATCGATACTCAATGTCGTGCTGTCAAGTAAAAACGCATCATCAGCGGGTTTTAAAGGGGCGACTGCTCGATTTCTATCACGCAAATCACGCTCTTTTATCTCGGCTAAAATCTGTGCAAAGTTACCACTAATCCCCTTATTTTGCAACTGGTTATAGCGTCTTTTTGCACGTTCGTCCGCACTCGCATCTAAAAATAATTTCACTTGCGCATCAGGAAACACCACCGTTCCCATATCGCGACCATCGGCAATTAAACCGTCATTTTTCGCAAAATCCTGCTGAAGTTGTAGCAATGCTGCACGAACCTGAGGAAAAACGGCCACTTTTGATGCCGCATCTGCCACTTCTTGCGTACGAATTAAATGGCTGACATCCATGCCGCCCAATAACACATTCACTTCGCCATTTTTCGGCACAAATTGAATATCTAAATGACGAGCAAGATCAGCCAATTCCGTTTCATTGGTTAAATCGGCATTCCGTTTTAACGCGGCTAATGCTGTCACGCGGTAAATTGCACCGGAATCCAACAACGCAAAGCCAAGTTTTTCTGCCAATGCATAACATAAAGTGCCTTTACCGGCGCCGCTTGGCCCGTCAACCGTAATAATTTTATTCATGATTTTTCTCTGTCAAAAGGGATTGAATCTCAGCCATCATCTGGTCAAACATGTCATAACGTTTACGATACATAGAACGTTTTTTACTTTGAATTTCTTCTAAAGGACGACGCTCAAGTGCGGTCGGAATTTGCCAATAATTTTCGGCCAACTGCCCCTCATTTTCCTGCCAAAATTCATCATAGTTAAACAATAATTTTGCCGAATCATTCCAACGATATTTCGCCTGACGTTTATGTGGAATGCCTTCCAAGCGACAATTCAACGCTTCTGCAAAAACTTTAAACGCATTCACCAACATAAACATCGGGCGCACACCATGTAGCAATTTTGTCGCCTGACGCACTAAATCCTGTGCTTCATCACCTTTTGGTCCTTGAATGGATGCAATCAACAAACGGTTATCCGTCAAAAACGTAAAACTGGCAGAATAAATCGTACGTTGATTTATGTCGGTTAAAGCAATAGCAAAAAAGCCTTCATAAGGATCGATATGGTTGAGTGTTAAATTTAACGCCAATTCATCCGTTAACTGAGCTAACAACACCGGCTGTTGTGAAATTAATGTCTCGCATAACGCTATACCAAAGTGCTTTTCTGCCATAACAAAATTGGTCTCAATAGCCTCTAAACGCTGTGTCGCATTAAAGCGTTTATCACAGTACTGGCTTAATAGCGTATTCACACGATAAGGATACTGAGCAAAAACCGGCTGCCACAATGGATTTTCATGAATAAAAGCGACTAACGCCTCACATTGCCGAGCAAAAATCAAACGGCGTGCCCGATAACGTAGCCATTCCCGCAACAATTTTAATTTGCGTTTTTCTACGGGAAACATTTCATGAAATGTCGGAAAATGGAATCTCGTCACCACAAACCTCAAAAAGAATTCAATAAATTAAGTGTAAAATTATAGCAAAAAGACAGTTGCTTTTAAATGCGCCGATAGGCTGTAAAAACGTAGAAAAAAACGACCGCACTTTATAGTTTTTTCACCTTTTCGAAGAGGAAAAGTGCGGTCATTTTCACGGGTATTTTATGCCAAAAACACCTGTTGAACTAAGAACATATATAACATGGTACCGGCGGCAATAGACAAAAACATATTCCGTTTCCAAAAATGCAATACCATCACCACTGAGCCTGCAATAAACTCAGGTAAGCCATGAAAGCCGCTAAACACATCCACGTTTTTGTAACAATACACCACTAACATGCCAAACATCGCCGCAGGCAACACTCGCCCTAAATAACGAATATATTCAGGAATCGGACGGTTGGCAGGGAAAACCCAAAACGGCAACCAACGGGTAAATTGCACACCTAATACGGCAATGCCAATGGTGATGATTTGTTCGGTTAATGTCATTCTTCTATCCTCTCCAATCTTGAGGACAATTTCGGACGACGGAAAGTCAACACTGTCCAAATGCCGATTAATGTTGGCAATAAGAAATATTCACGTCCGAAAACGATGAGGGAAATCGCGGCAATCGCCAAACCCAACAAAGAGCTTTCATGAGATTTTTCCTGAGCCCAGTTTTCGGCAAAAATCACTAAAAATAACGCCGTCATAGCAAATTCAATGCCCTTCAAATCAAAGGGAATAACGTTTCCGAACAGGTTGCCGAGGCCTGCGCCGATCATCCAGTACATATGCAAATAAAACGAGACAAAAAACATATACCAGCCACGATCAATATGCGACGGAACCTTTGCCATGTAATTCAAAGAAAAAGATTCATCCACCAGGGTGGCAATGAGATACGGGCGTTTTTTGCCTAATGACTTTCCATATTTTTCCAACATAGAAATACTGTAAAAAAGCTGCCGTCCACTCACCATCAAGGTAATCAATAACGCATTTAACGGCGCAAATGCCAAACTTAATGCGCCGGCAATGATGAATTCCACGGAACCGGCGTAAATTAATAACGCCATCAGCACGGGGTACCAAAAACTAAAACCAAGTGCTTTCATGTAAATGCCGTAAGCCAAGCCAAGAAACAAAAAGCCGGCGAGCATCGGCGCACTATAGGGCAAGGCAGCCTTCGCCGCCGCCCAAATGGGATGAGAATTTGTCTTTACATCAGACATACAACTAGATCTCTTCTAATATGGATAATTCGGGCAAGGTAGAAAAACTTTGAGCTTTCACGGTTTCATAGAAATCATCCACGAACGCCATTTGCGAATCCAACTCTCGCGTTGCGGCATAAAGATTACTGTGTAACCCCTGTTCGGTAATTTTGCGCGCCACGATGTAGCCACGATCCAAATAAGGCTTCGCCGCCCAAAACGGCAATGCCGCCACACCACGTTTACTTGCCACCAACTGAATGATGGCGATGGTAAGTTCACTGGTTCGACGGGTCGGATTAACGCCTTTCGGGTGTAATACCTTACGCAACAAATCCAACATATCATCCGGTACGGGATAAGTAATCAACGTTTGATCAATAAAATCTTCTGCCTGCCAAACCTCTTTCGCTGCCAGCGGATGATCTTTTGCGCACAGCCCTACCATTTCATAGGAAAACAACGGCTTATACACAATGCCCGGGGTCTCTTCCACTTCTTGCACAACAGCCCAATCGGCACGATGGCTTAACAGCAACCCAACGGCATCGGTGTGGAAACCGGACACAATATCCAACTCCACCAACGGCCAGTGCTGACGGAATAAATCCATGGCGGGCATAAGCCAATCGAAGCAAGTGTGGCATTCCACCGCAATGCGCAACTCGCCGGCTTCTCCTTGTTTTACCCGCGCTAAATCACGCTCCGCCTCAATCACTTTAGGCAAAATATCATTAGCAAGCTGAATCAAACGCTCACCTGCCGGTGTAAAGTGTAACGGCTGCGTTTTACGCTCAAATAACGGCAAGCCGTATTGATCTTCCAAGAGTTTAATTTGATGGGAAAGAGCGGATTGTGTGAGATAAACCCGCTTTGCTGCCAAAGAAACACTGCCGGTTTCTTTTAAGGCAAGTAAGGTTTTAAGGTGTCGAAGTTCAAGAAAGATTGGTTTCATGAGAAAGATTCATATTCATGAGGAAAATAATGAAGCCGTATCATACACCAAAACCGACTGCTCTTTAATGTTCTACGGAATAAAAGTGCGGTCGAAAATCAACATGTTTTTATGTTCTGTGCTATTACATCAAAACCAAAATATTAAAATTATTCATACAAATTTGGAAAATTATTAATTTGCATAATAATGCTAATTCCTTCATTCTACACACGTACAGACGTTTAGCCGTCTAAATCATTTAACCTATTGAGGAATTAACATGACAACATTTCATTTATCGGGTTTCCCACGCGTAGGTGCAAAACGTGAACTTAAATTTGCCCAAGAACGTTACTGGCGCGGTGAAATCGCTGAAGCCGATTTATTAGACATTGCCAAAAAATTGCATGAAATTAACTGGCAACATCAAGCCAATGCGAATGCGGATTTCGTGGCGGTTGCTGACTTTACTTTCTACGATCATATTTTAGATTTGCAAGTGGCAACAGGCGCCATTCCTGCGCGCTTTGGTTTCGACAGCCAAAACTTAACCTTGGATCAATATTTCCAATTGGCGCGTGGCAACAAAACCCAATTCGCCATTGAAATGACCAAATGGTTCGACACCAACTATCACTATCTCGTGCCGGAATTCCACAAAGACACCCAATTTAAAGCCAACCCGGCGCACTATGTGCAACAAATCCGTGAAGCCAAGGCCCTTGGTCACAAGGTAAAACCCACCATCGTTGGCCCATTAACCTTCCTTTGGTTAGGGAAAGAAAAAGGCGCAGCCTTCAACCGTTTCGATTTATTAAACAAACTCGTGCCGGTTTATGTGGACATTTTAAACGCGTTAACCGCTGAAGGTGTGGAATACATTCAAATTGATGAACCTGCTTTAACCCTTGATTTACCGGCAGAATGGATTGCCGCTTATAAAGCGGTTTACGCGACTTTTGCTGCACAAGTCAACGCTAAACTGTTGCTTGCCACCTACTTCGGCTCCGTGGCGGAACACGCCGATTTATTGAAAGCCTTAACGGTAGCCGGTCTTCACATTGATTTGGTACGTGCACCGGAACAACTTTCCGCCTTTGCCGATTACGACAAAATCCTTTCTGTAGGCGTAATTGATGGACGTAATATCTGGCGTGCGAACTTAAACCAAGTGTTAGATGTGGTTGAACCACTAAAAGCAAAATTAGGTGAGCGTTTATGGATTGCGCCAAGCTGTTCCCTACTCCATACGCCTTATGATTTAGCGGTGGAAACCCAACTGCAAGCCAACAAACCGGAGCTTTATCAATGGTTGGCGTTCACCTTGCAAAAAATTCAAGAATTACGCATCATTAAAACCGCACTTGAGCAAGGGCGTGCAGCAGTGCAAGCAGAATTAGCGGCATCGCAAGCGGCAGCTGACGCGCGTAAAAACTCCCGTGAAATCCACCGCACTTGTGTCGCGGAACGTTTGGCAAACCTGCCGAAAAATGCCGATCAACGTAAATCGCCATTTGCGGAACGGATTAAGTTACAAAATGCGTGGTTAAATCTACCGTTGCTGCCAACCACCAATATTGGTTCCTTCCCGCAAACCACGGAAATTCGTCATGCCCGTGCCGCCTTCAAAAAAGGCGATCTCAGCTTGGCAGATTACGAAGCGGCAATGAAAAAAGAAATTGAATTCGTGGTGTGCGAGCAAGAAAAATTAGATTTAGATGTATTAGTGCACGGCGAAGCAGAACGCAACGACATGGTGGAATACTTCGGCGAATTGCTTGATGGGTTTGCATTCACCAAATTCGGTTGGGTACAAAGTTACGGTTCCCGCTGTGTAAAACCACCGGTTATTTACGGTGATGTGACCCGCCCGGAACCGATGACCGTGCGTTGGTCACAATATGCACAAAGCCTTACCAACAAAGTGATGAAAGGCATGTTGACCGGCCCGGTAACGATTTTACAATGGTCTTTCGTACGTAATGACATTCCACGTTCCACGGTGTGTAAACAAATTGCTGTAGCGCTTTCTGATGAAGTGTTAGATTTAGAAAAAGCGGGGATCAAAGTCATCCAAATTGACGAACCGGCCATCCGCGAAGGCTTACCGCTCAAACGTGCCGATTGGGATGCGTATTTACAATGGGCTGGCGAAGCTTTCCGTTTAAGTTCAATGGGTTGTAAAGATGATACGCAAATTCACACTCACATGTGTTATTCCGAATTTAACGACATCCTACCGGCTATTGCTGCCCTAGATGCCGACGTAATCACCATCGAAACCTCTCGTTCCGACATGGAATTGCTTACCGCTTTCGGTGATTTCAAATACCCGAACGACATCGGCCCGGGCGTGTACGATATCCACAGCCCACGTGTGCCGACCGCAGAAGAAATCGAACATCTTCTTCGTAAAGCGTTACAAGTGGTACCAAAAGAACGCTTATGGGTAAACCCGGACTGCGGTCTAAAAACCCGCGGCTGGCCGGAAACCATCGCCGCATTAAAAGTGATGGTGGATGTTACGAAGAAATTACGTGCGGAATTAGCCTAATTCACAGATAATTGTTCACAGGTAAAAAGAAAAGCTGAATCTCGAGAGAGGTTCAGCTTTTTTGTTTTACGGAAGAGAAAAGTGCGGTTTTTTTTAAAAGAGTTTTATTCAACAAAACACGGAAAAGTGCTCTTTTTTTAAACATGTCGCTTAGCTGTGGAAGCAAAGGTAATTTTATCAGGGCGATAACTAATGCTACCGTACTGAAATAGACGTCCGTCGGCTAAATAAGTGGTGCTGGTAACATTCACTACCATATTATATTCACCGAGATCCATAGTACTTTTTTCTTCTTCATTGGCATAACGAAACGCAATTTCACGCTGTGAATAACTAATTTTTAGGCCTAGTTCACTTTCTAAATAGTGATAAATGGAGTGTTCCGCAATGTCACGATTAATGAAAGGAACAATACGACGATCAAAGTAAGAGACTTCGTATTCCACCGCTTCCCCATCAATTTCACGAACACGACCTATACGATAAAAATCAATTTGATCATTTACGTTAAAGATCTGCATTAATTCCTCTTCCCCTTGCACAATATATAAGCTGGTCAAGGTTGTTTTCACTTGATGGGTTAAAGGGCGATTCAGCTCTCCAACGGTTTTGATTTCGGAAAGCTGTTGAGGCGTTGATAAATTATGTTCGAGAACAATAGAAGTTCGCCCCTGTTGTTTCTGAATGTAACCATCCATTTCAAGCAGAGAAAGGGCTTTACGAATAGTATCTTTAGAAAAGCCATATTCTTGCATAAGCTCACTTTCACTGGGTAATTCCTGCTTTGGCGGTAAAATTCCATCGTTTATTTTGCTTTTTATATCGTTATAAACCGCTTTGTATTTACTCACTTTTCCACTCCATTTTGGACTTTTATTCCTTTCTTTAAACCGCTAATAGAATACCATAAACCCTCATAGTTATACGTATAGTTTTTGTGATCAAAATCACACTTTTACGTTAATGTTTAAACTTTTACGTAAAAGTTATTGAGTAAAATAAAATTTAGATTAGAATCTTTACAACTTTTACTTCTAAAGGAAAAAATTATGCTTACTCGGTCAAGTGGTGTTTTAATGCACATCACCTCATTACCCAATGCATTTGGAATTGGTAGCTTTGGGCAATCTGCCTATGATTTTGTGGATTTTTTAGTTGAAACGAAACAAACCTATTGGCAAATCCTTCCATTAACCACCACCAGCTACGGTGATTCCCCCTATCAATCCTTCTCTGCGATTGCAGGTAACACACATTTAATTGATTTTGCTTTACTCACCCAAATGGGTTTATTGCAAGAAACGGATTATGCTTCGATTAATTTTGGCGATGATCCGACAAAAGTAGATTACGAGCGCATTTTTTATGCACGTCGCCCGATCTTAGAAATCGCTGTCAAACATTTCCTTGCCGATAAAAAACACCAAGCAGACTTCAAAAACTTTGAAAAAAACAACCGCACTTGGCTGGAAGACTATGCGGAATTTATGGCAATCAAAGAGCATTTCGGCAATAAGGCCCTACAAGAATGGGAAGATAAACTGGCTGTTGCCCGTCAACCCGAAGCACTTGCAAAATACCGCGCAATGCTGACAGAGCAAATTCAGTATTTCAAAGTAACGCAATATTTCTTTTTCCAACAATGGTTGGCATTAAAAAATTACGCTAATCAAAGAGGAATTAAAATTATCGGCGATATGCCGATTTATGTGGCGGCGGATAGCGTCGAAGTATGGACAATGCCGGAACTCTTTCAATTAGATAAAGAACGCAATCCGCTTTTCGTTGCCGGTGTTCCAGCCGATCAGTTTAGCGCCACCGGACAGCTTTGGGGCAATCCGCTTTATGACTGGGCTGAACATAAGAAACAAGGTTATGCTTGGTGGATTCATCGCATTGAGGAAAGCTTTAAAATTTACGATGTACTTCGTATCGATCATTTCAAAGGTTTCTCCGATTATTGGCAAGTGGATGGCAAAGCAGACATTGCAAAATACGGTAGCTGGCAACCCGGCCCGGGATATGATTTGTTTAAAGCGGTAAAAGCACAGCTAGGCGATTTGCCGATTATCGCTGAAGATCTCGGTAATATTGATGAAAAAGCGAAGAAATTACTGGTTGATTGCGGTTATCCCGGCATGAAAATTTTGCAATTTGGTTTTGAAGATGTGAGTGGTGAAAGCCTGGATAGCCCACATTATTGCATTCCGCATTGTATCGCCTACACCGGCACACATGACAATGATGTCACAAATGGTTGGTATGACGGATTAACGTCGAAACAGCAACAATATATCAATGCTTATGCCCATCGTGCTGCGAATGAATCTGTTTGTCAGGCAATGATTCGACAATTATTTGCTACCGTAAGTAATACGGCGATTGCCACCATGCAAGATATTTTAGATTTACCTGCCAGCTCAAGAATGAATATTCCTTCTACTATAGGTGGAAACTGGGAGTGGCGAATGCAAGAAAGTGATTTAACCAACGCCAAAAAAGATTTCTTAACCCAAATAACCACGTTATATGGACGCGCCAATAAGGAAAAAAGAATGATTAAATTTAGTGAATTTGTACAGCAAACAACAAACAAAAAACTTGAAAAGTTAAGTGATCATGCCATTTACGTACAGTTATTAAACTATGTTAAAACCCTTGCTGCGAATAAAGGAAAAAATACGGCTAAACGTAAGGTTTACTATATTTCTGCAGAGTTTTTGATTGGCAAATTGCTGTCTAACAATTTAATCAATCTTGGCGTATATCAAGAAATCAAAGATGAATTGGCGCAGGCAGGAAAATCACTAAGCCATATTGAAGATATTGAGCCGGAACCGTCTTTAGGGAACGGCGGATTAGGTCGTTTAGCGTCCTGCTTTATTGATTCCATGTCCACACTCGGGCTAAATGCGGAAGGTGTTGGCTTGAATTACCATTGCGGTTTGTTTAAACAAGTCTTTAAAAACAATGAGCAACATGCTGAACCAAATGATTGGATTGAAAAAGACTCTTGGTTAATCCCGACAAATATCCGTTATGAAGTACCATTTAAAGACTTCACGTTAACCTCTAAATTAGATCGCATTGATATTCTTGGTTACAAAAAAGACACCAAAAATTATCTCAACTTATTTGATATTGAATCCATTAATCATAAATTGATTAAAAAAGGTATCACCTTTGATAAAACAAAAATCAAAGAAAATCTGACCTTATTCCTTTATCCGGATGACTCCGATAAAAACGGTGAATTATTACGTATTTATCAGCAATATTTTATGGTCTCCAATGCAACGCAGTTATTAATTGATGAAGCCATTGAACGCGGCAGTAATTTACATGATTTAGCCGATTATGCCTATGTGCAAATTAATGACACCCACCCATCCATGGTGATTCCGGAATTGATTCGCTTATTAACGGAAAAACATCGTATTAAATTTGCAGAAGCGGTAGAAATCGTGCGCAATATGGTGGGTTACACAAACCATACGATTCTTGCCGAAGCCTTAGAAAAATGGCCTTTAGCTTATTTAGAAGAAGTAGTTCCACATTTAGTGAAGATCATTAAAAAACTAAATAAATTAGTGCAGAAAGAATATTCAAATCCGGATGTACAAATTATTGATAAGCAAAAACGCGTCCATATGGCGCATATGGATATTCATTTTTCAAACTCTGTAAACGGTGTCGCGGCATTACATACGGAGATTTTGAAAAACTCCGAACTCAAAGCGTTTTATGAAATTTATCCCGAGAAGTTTAATAATAAAACTAACGGAATCACCTTCCGTCGTTGGTTAGAATTTTCTAACCAAGCGTTATCCGCTTATATTAAACAACTTATCGGCGATGAGTACTTACATGATGCAACGCAATTGGAAAAACTGCTTGCCTTTAAAGATGACAAAAAAGTACATCAAAAATTAGCTGAAATTAAATTCCAGAATAAATTAGCTCTGAAGACTTATCTTAAAGAAAATAAAGGCATTGAATTGGATGAAAATTCCATTATCGATACGCAAATTAAGCGTTTCCACGAATATAAACGCCAACAAATGAATGCACTTTATGTGATTCATAAATACCTTGAAATCAAAGCAGGCAAACTGCCGAAACGTAAAATTACCGTGATTTTTGGTGGGAAAGCCGCACCGGCTTATGTGATTGCACAAGATATTATTCATTTAATTCTTTGCTTGTCTGAGTTAATCAATAACGATCCGGATGTGAATCAGTATTTAAACGTCTATCTAGTGGAAAACTACAATGTTAGCGTGGCGGAAAAATTGATTCCGGCGACAGATATTTCAGAGCAAATTTCCCTTGCATCAAAAGAAGCTTCCGGAACGGGCAATATGAAATTTATGCTGAATGGCGCATTAACCTTGGGCACGATGGACGGTGCGAACGTAGAAATTGCCGAATTAGCCGGTGCGAAAAACATTTACACCTTCGGTAAAGATTCGGAAAGCATTATTAAACTGTATGAAACCGGTGGTTATGTTTCAAAAGATTACTATAAAAAGGATAAGCACATTAAAAGAGCGGTCGATTTTATCCTTGATTCTACGCTGGTGAAACTGGGCAATGAAGAGCGTTTAAAACGCCTGCATGATGAATTGCTCAATAAAGACTGGTTTATGACCTTAATTGACTTTGATGCTTATGTCACAGCGAAAGAACAGATTTTGGCGGATTATGAAGATCAAGATAGCTGGAACAAAAAAGTGATTCATAACATCGCCAAAGCCGGTTTCTTCTCATCGGATCGCACCATTGCACAATATAATACCGATATCTGGCATTGTGAGGATTAAAGGGAACGTATGAAACTACTCACCCTCAACGTACACGCTTGGTTGGAAGATAACCAAGCGGAAAAAATCGACATTATTGCCGACACCATTGTTGAAAAGGGCTACGACATCGTTGCCCTACAAGAGGTGAACCAATTAATGTCAGCACCTGCGATTTCACAAGCATTAAAGCAAGACAACTATGGCGTTGTGTTGCTGAATAAAATCAATCAACGGGCGACGCAAAAATATTCGCTGTTTTGGAGCAATTCGCATATTGGCTACGATAAATATGACGAAGGCATCGCCTTTTTAACCCGCTTGTCGGTTTATGAAGTGGATGCTTTTTATTGCAGCCAACATCAGCGCCTCGATTCTATCCTCTCGCGCAAAATTCTTGGCTTAACCGTGGAATATCAAGGCCAACTTGTAGATTGTTATTCCTGCCATATCAACTTGCCGAATTGCGCGGGTGAAAATCAACTGGACAACATTCGCAATATCGTGGAGCGCAGCCAAAGCCGAAATCTTAAAATTTTGATGGGTGATTTCAATACGGATGCAATCAGCGATCCAAACGCTTATCAGAAAATTAAATCTCTCGGTTTACTTGATACTTTTGAGATGGCGGAACAGAAAGATAGCGGGATCACCGTTGAGAAAGCGATTGATGGCTGGAAAGGCCACAGTGAAGAAAAACGATTAGACTATATTTTTTTAAATCAAGCAAAAAGGGTTTTATCGAGTCAGGTGGTTTTTAATGGCAAAAATAAACCGGTAGTTTCCGACCATTTCGGTTTGGAAGTCGATCTTACATTGTAGGAGAACATACATGAAAAAATTGCTCAGTTTTGAATTTTGGCAAAAATTCGGCAAATGCTTAATGGTGGTAATTGCCGTGATGCCTGCCGCAGGTTTGATGGTAAGTATCGGTAACTCGTTACCGTTAATTAGCGATGCCGAATGGCTGGCTCGCGTGGGTAACATCATTGCGCAAATCGGTTGGGGCATTATCGGCAATCTGCATTTGTTATTTGCTTTAGCCATTGGTGGCAGTTGGGCGAATGAGCGTGCGGGCGGTGCATTTGCCGCAGGTCTTGCCTTTATTTTAATCAACTTAATTACCGGTCACTTCTTCGGCGTAAAAATTGAAATGTTGACCGATCCGAATGCCCATGTCAGCACCATCTTGGCAGGCGACATTCCGGTGGCCAACTACTTTGTGAATATCCTCGGACAACCTGCATTAAATATGGGGGTATTCGTCGGGATCATCGCCGGTTTTGTAGGAGCAACCACCTTTAATAGTTACTACAATTTCCGCAAACTGCCTGAAGTGCTTACTTTCTTTAACGGTAAACGCTTTGTGCCATTCGTGGTGATTTATCGTTCCGTTTTAGTATCGTTAGTGTTGGCGGTGTTCTGGCCGGTGGTACAAACCGGGATCAATCATTTCGGTGAATGGATTGCCAACTCTCAAGACTCCGCGCCTATCCTTGCGCCTTTTGTTTACGGTACATTAGAACGTCTTTTACTACCTTTCGGTTTACACCATATGCTCACCATTCCGATGAACTACACCTCATTGGGCGGTACCTATGAATTCTTAACCGGTATGCAACAAGGCAAACAAGTATTCGGACAAGACCCGTTATGGCTCGCTTGGATCAGTGATTTAATCAACCTGAAAGACGCGGGCAATATGACGCAATATAACGAACTCCTCTCAACAGTGACACCGGCGCGCTTTAAAGTGGGTCAAATGATCGGTTCAAGCGGTATTCTAATGGGAATTACGCTTGCCATGTACGTGAACGTTGATCCAGATAAGAAAACCATCTACAAAGGGATTTTCCTTTCTTCCGCCCTTGCCGTGTTCTTAACCGGCGTAACAGAACCGATCGAATATATGTTTATGTTCGTTGCACTACCACTTTACCTTGTGTATGCGGTCGTCCAAGGTTGTGCATTTGCCATGGCGGATATTGTGAACTTACGCGTTCACTCCTTCGGTAACATTGAGTTTTTAACCCGTACGCCAATGGCGATTAAAGCGGGCATCGGCATGGATCTCATCAACTTCATTTGGGTATCCGGTGTGTTTGCGGTCGCGGCCTTCTTAATTGCAAATTTCATGATTAAGAAACTCAACTTAGCTACCGCCGGTCGCAACGGCAACTACGATGCAAAAGGCACTGACGAAGCCCCGGCAGAGGAGAAAAAAGTCGCTAATGCCAGTGCGCAAGTGGTGCAAATCATCAATCTTCTTGGCGGACGCAACAATATTGCCGAGGTAGATGCTTGTATGACCCGTTTACGTATCACTGTGCATAATCCTGAATTAGTGGGTGATGCAGCGGCTTGGAAACAAGCAGGCGCAATGGGTTTCATTGTTAAAGGCACAGGCATTCAAGCCATTTACGGACCAAAAGCAGATGTACTGAAATCGGATATTCAAGACCTACTCTCTTCAGGCGTTGAAATTCCGAAAATGTAACAATATGCAAACATAGATAAACTAAAAAAGCGGTTAAAATGATCTAACCCCAAAAGAAAAGCTGAATCTCGAGAGAGGTTCAGCTTTTTATTTTTATGAAAAGAAAGTGCGGTGGGTTTTGAGCATATTTTTGAAATGTAAAAACGCCAGGAATAAAACTTAATATTTTTGATATGCCGGATTACCGACAGGTTCAAAATAAACAAATCTGTTTTGCTGAATTGCAAATAAAACAACCGCACTTTTCTGTCTTTCACTTTTAATCATCCATCAGTAAAAAATATTTTCCTTGTAATAATTGACTTTTCTCCCCTCTGCCCTTACCTTACAGCAACGTTATAACCTTTCATTTCTCTTTAAATTTAAAGGAGTTTTTATGCAATCTCGTATTATCGTTGACAGCAGAGAAGAATCGTTGCTTAGCACGCACAAAGTGTTGCGTAACACCTATTTCTTGTTAGCGTTAACATTAGCCTTTTCCGCTGTGGTGGCTTATGTATCTATGGCGATGAATTTACCAAGACCGGGGCTTATCATCATGCTTGTGGGCTTCTATGGGCTGCTTTTCTTAACTAATGCCTTAGCAAATAGCGCATTAGGGATTTTATCTGCTTTTGCCTTCACCGGTTTCTTAGGTTACACCGTAGGGCCGATTTTAAATGCCTATGTGAGCGCAGGTTTGGGTGATGCTATCGTGTTAGCGTTAGCCGGCACTGCAGCGACGTTCTTCGCTTGCTCCGCTTATGTCTTAACCACGAAGAAAGACATGTCTTTCTTATCCGGCACTATCTTAGCGTTATTCGTGGTGTTATTGCTCGGTATGGTCGCGAGTTTCTTCTTCCAATTCCCGGCTCTTTATGTAGGCATTAGCGCGTTGTTCGTGATTTTCTCCACCATGGGAATTTTGTATGAAACCAGTAACATCATTCACGGTGGTGAAACCAATTACATTCGTGCAACGGTCAGCTTATTTGTGTCTATCTACAACCTGTTTATCAGTTTGTTAAACTTACTTTCCTTCTTCTCTTCTAGAGATTAATTATTAATTTGATAGATAAATTCAACGCCCCTTTTTTGGGGCGTTTTTATATAATCCGTCCTCATAAATACTAAGGTTATTATCATGCTTGAAGTCAATAATAAACATATTGAAACCGATGCTTCGGGTTATTTGCTCAATATTGATGATTGGGATGTTGAAGTCGCGCAAGCTATTGCGAAATTAGAGAATTTGGAATTAACTGACGCTCACTGGGAAATCATTCATTTTGTGCGGGCGTTTTATCAGGAATACAAAACCTCACCGGCTATTCGTATGTTGGTAAAAGCCACAGCACAAAAACTCGGTGAAGATAAAGGCAACAGCCGTTATTTACAACGTTTGTTCCCCGAAGGCCCGGCAAAACAAGCAACCAAATTAGCCGGGTTACCCAAACCGGCAAAATGTTTATAAGCTATTTACGAATCATTTGCATTTAAAAAATAAAAGAATATAATCATCCCCGCAACTTATGTTGTTATTTTATAACTAAAACTTTTCTAAGGAGAAAAACATGCGTTTACTCGCAACATTAATCAGTGTACTTGCATTAAGTTTAGGCAGCAGCTTCGCTTATGCAAAATTTAAAGTTGTTACCACCTTCACCATCATTCAAGATATGGCGCAAAATATCGCCGGTGATGCGGCTACCGTGGAATCAATCACCAAACCGGGTGCAGAAATTCACGATTATGAGCCAACTCCAAAAGACATCGTAAAAGCCCAATCTGCCGATTTAGTCTTATGGAACGGTTTAAACCTTGAGCGTTGGTTTGAAAAATTCTTCCAAAACGTGAAAGATAAACCGGCGGTTGTTGTGACTGAGGGTATCGAGCCAATGTCTATTAATGAAGGTCCTTATACCGGCAACCCAAATCCGCACGCCTGGATGTCCCCTTCCAATGCGTTGATTTATATTGAGAACATTAAAAATGCGTTGGTAAAATACGATCCACAAAATAAAGAAACATACGAAAAAAATGCCGCACTTTATGCACAAAAAATCAAAGAGTTGGATAAACCGCTTCGCGAAAAATTAGCACAAGTGCCGGAAGCTCAACGTTGGTTGGTCACAAGTGAAGGCGCTTTCAGCTATCTCACCCGTGACTATGGTTTTAAAGAAGCCTATTTATGGCCGATTAACGCAGAACAACAAGGTACGCCACAACAGGTTCGCAAAGTAATTGAAACCGTTAAAGCCAACAACATTCCGGTTGTATTCAGTGAAAGTACTATTTCACCTAAACCGGCAAAACAAGTCGCGAAAGAAACCGGCGCAAAATACGGCGGCGTACTTTATGTGGATTCTCTTTCCAATAAAAAAGGGCCGGTACCAACCTATATCGATTTGTTGAACACGACCGTTTCCACTATCGCAAAAGGATTTGAAAAATAATGTCATCGAATATTGCCTCGATCTGTGTTGAAGATGTCACGGTTCGCTATAACAACGGCCACACCGCTATCCACGATGTCACCTTTCGTTTAGAAGGCGGCACCACCTGTGCCCTCGTGGGCGTAAATGGAAGCGGAAAATCAACCTTGTTTAAAAGCCTAATGGGATTGATTCATCCACAACGAGGCAATATTACGTTGTGTCATTTACCAATTAGACAGGCATTAAAACAAAACCTGGTCTCTTATGTGCCTCAATCGGAAGAAGTGGACTGGCAATTCCCGGTGTCTGTTTATGATGTGGTGCTCATGGGACGCTACGGCTATATGAATTTCCTGCGCCGCCCAAGTGAAACCGATAAGCAAAAAGTGCAAGACGCCATGCAACGGGTGAACATTGAGCACCTTGCCCACCGTCAAATTGGCGAACTTTCCGGTGGTCAGAAAAAACGGGTCTTTTTAGCTCGTGCACTTGCTCAACAAAGTAAGATTATTTTACTGGATGAACCTTTTACCGGCGTTGATGTTCAAACAGAAAATGCCATTGTCGATTTACTTGGGCAATTACGTAGCGAAGGTCATCTTATTTTGGTTTCTACCCACAACTTGGGCGCAGTACCGGATTTCTGTGATCAGGTGGTGATGATTAATCGCACTGTCATTGCGGCCGGCTCGACAGAAACCACGTTTAACCAACATAACTTAGAACTCGCCTTTGGTGGCGTATTGCGTCACATTAAGTTGCTCGGTACAGACCTACACGATGATGAAGATCCGCGCGCGGTCACCGTACTTACCGATGATGAACGGGCGGCGGTGTTTTATGGTAGAACCAAAGTCGATCCTCCGGCACCAATTGTGAGACAGTGCAAATCAGAGGAAAAACCCTAATGCTAGCGCTCTTACTGGAACCTTTTTCCTATGATTATATGGTGAAAGCCATTTTACTCAGTTCTGCCGTGGGAGGCGTTTGTGCTTTCTTGTCCGCTTATTTAATGCTGAAAGGATGGTCCCTCATTGGTGATGCCCTTTCCCATTCAGTTGTTCCCGGTGTTGCCATCGCTTATGCGCTTTCTCTGCCTTATGCTCTCGGCGCTTTTTTTTCCGGTATCTTAGCTGCCGTGTCTATTTTATGGGTGAAATCCATTACCAAACTGCGGGAAGATGCGGTTATCGGCTTCATTTTTACGACATTTTTTGCGCTTGGTTTGTTGATCATTTCCCTCAACCCAACCTCCGTCAATGTGCAAGATATTGTGTTAGGTAACATCCTAGGTATTGCAGATGAAGATATTCTTCAAGTGGCAATCATCATTGGCATCAGTCTGATTTTATTGCTCATTTTTTGGAAAGATCTGTTATTAATTTTCTTTGATGAAGTCCATGCCACTTCCGTAGGACTCACACCAATTTATTACAAAGTGCTGTTTTTTACGCTACTCAGCGCATGTGTCGTCGCCGCGTTACAAACCGTCGGTGCGATTTTAGTTATCGCCATGGTGATCACACCGGGCGCCACTGCCTATTTACTTACCGATCGTTTTAAAACCCTTGCTATGATCGCCGTTATTCTAGGCATTCTTTCCAGTGCGATTGGCGTGTATATCAGTTATTTCTTAGATGGCGCGACCGGTGGCATTATTGTTTGTATTCAGACCGCACTTTTCCTATTGGCTTTTATTTTTTCACCGAAATATGGCTTAATCCGTCAACGCAAACCGATTACGCAGGAAGAGGTGCAACAATGAGTGCTATTTATCAATGGTTCACCGAGCCTTTCGCGTATCCCTTTATGCAAAATGCGTTGATCACGGCACTATTGGTCTCCGTTATTTGCGCCATGCTCTCTTGCTATTTAGTATTAAAAGGTTGGTCGTTAATGGGCGATGCCATTTCTCATGCTGTTCTACCGGGGATTGTGGTGGCTTTCTGGTTGAGTTTGCCTTTAACTATCGGTGCCTTTGTCGCCGGATTGCTCTGTTCTGTCTGTGTGGGATATTTAAAAGAAAATAGCCGAATCAAAGAAGATACCGCTATGGGGATTGTCTTTTCAGGGATGTTTGCGCTCGGGATTGTCTTGTTTAGCAAAATTGAAACGGATCAACATTTAACCCATATTTTATTTGGTAATTTGCTTGGCGTGAGCGATGCAGAAATGTTGCAAACACTAGTCATCAGTGCAGTCGTTTTTTTGGTTGTTTTTTTACGTCGAAAAGATTTTTTACTTTATTGTTTTGATGCTACGCAAGCCAAAATCGTTGGCTTATCGCCTCGACTCTTGCATTACAGTTTACTGATTCTTCTCGCGTTAACCATCGTGAGTGCTATGCAAGTAGTCGGCGTGATCTTAGTCGTTGCGATGCTTATTTCACCGGGTATTACCGCGTTTATTTTAAGCAAGCGCTTTGATCATATGATTGCTATTGCGTTGATGACGTCTATTAGCACCAGTATCTTCGGAACGATTATTAGCTACCACATTGATGGCGCCACAGGCCCTTGCATTATTTTGTTACAGGCAGCGGTATTTTTGATCGCACTTATTTATAGCAAAATCAAACTACGTTTCAGTGTAACACTTGAAACGCCGTAAATTCTTTGTCGCCAAGATAATCTTCTACAAATACATCGTCCACGATGGCAGTGCGAGGCCCCTCTTGTAACCAAGCATCTAATGCGTCAATTTGACTTTCCGAACCGATGGCGATCACTTCCACGGTGCCGTCTGCAAGGTTACGTACAAATCCCGTTACGCCGATTTTCAGCGCTTGCTTCCACGTAAAATAACGAAACCCAACGCCTTGCACATAACCGTGAACACAAAAACGTTTTTTGACCATACAATTTCCCCTTAAAATTGAATAAAAACAAAAAACTAGCGCTTAAATACAATTTTCTATTTTCATTTTTCCCAATTTGGAATAGCATACAAACTACGCTTTATTCCATAAAGTGTCATCTAATTTTAATGAATGTCCTTCAAAACAGGAGTAAATATGAAATTTCGTTTTGCTGTATTAACTGCAACACTTTTAGCCAGTACGGCGAGCTTTGCCGGCATGGTAACCAGCTCATCTAATATTGATTTTTTAGCCATTGACGGTCAAAAAGCAAACAAATCTTTATTGAAAGAAACTAACGCATTTAATATCAACGATACACAAAAACACCAAGTTGTGGTTCGTGTATCTGAAATTACTCAAGTTGGTTCCGATCGCTCCTTATTCGAATCTGATCCGATTGTTGTGACATTCCAAGGTTCAAGTGAAGATATCGTAATTTCAGCCCCACGTTTACAAAATGAACGTGATGTAAGTAACTTCAAACAATCTCCTGTGATTACCGTAAAAACTCAATCCGGTAACAACGTAGAAAATAAACAAGAATACTTAAAACAAGAAGGTTTATTCCCGGGCATGAACCTTATCAAAGACTTAAACGAATACAACGCGTCTGGCGCACCGGCCTCTTTACCTTCTTTAGCAACAATCACCACCTCAGCTGCAACAGCGGTAGTCGTTGGCGGTCCTGCTGCAACCGGTAAAGTGAACAAAGGCAAAGTAACATTACAAGGTGAAAACGTGGCGGAACAAATGTTGCAATATTGGTATCAACAAGCCGACAAAGAAACACAAACACGTTTCATTGATTGGGCGAAAAAACAAAAATAATTCGGTATTCTATGCCAATTCATTTATTTCCAAAAAGTGAGCCTGCCCGCTCACTTTTTATTTAGGAGTCACCATGCAAACAACTTATCGCACACTACCCGTCAATAAACATATCGCACTCGTAGCACACGACCACTGTAAAGCAGATCTCATAAACTGGTGTAAAACCCACCGCACTTTCTTAGCAAACCACACGCTCTATGGCACCGGCACCACAGGGAATCTTATTCATCGTGAAACCGGTTTGACCGTCAATAGTTTGCTCAGCGGCCCAATGGGCGGGGATCAACAACTCGGTGGCTTAATCGCTGAAAACAAAATTGATTTAATGATTTTCTTCTGGGATCCAATGAATGCCGTGCCGCACGACCCTGACGTCAAAGCATTGATGCGTATTGCCACCGTTTGGAATATTCCTGTTGCAATGAATATGGCAAGTGCTGATTTTCTGGTTTCTTCACCACTCTTTAATGAGACCTGCGATATTCGTATTCCTGACTATCAAGGTTATTTAAACGAACGCTTAAAGTAGACATTGTTATGAATTTGAGCCTGATTTTAAATATTCTCAACTTTGTCCTTGGCGGCTTCGCAACAACGTTAGGGTGGTTATTCGCCACCCTTATGAGTGCCGTATTGATCGTCACATTGCCTTATACTCGAAGTTGTTGGGAAATTTGTAAAATGTCACTGGTTCCCTTCGGCAACGATTTGATTCATGTGAAGTATTTGGAACCCAAAAGTGCGGTGGGAAATTCCCTCGGATCGTTGCTCAATGTTGTCTGGTTCATTCTTTTCGGTTGGTGGCTGTTTCTTGCCCATGTTTTTTGTGGCATTTCTCAATGTCTAACCATCATCGGCATCCCAACCGGCTTGGCGAATTTCCATATCGCCAGAATTGCGTTATTTCCGGTCGGACAACGGGTCATTCCGAAAGAAATGGCTGACCTGATTCGCCGACAAGCTGCAGAAAAATATCAGCGTTTTTATCAATAATTCACCACGTCAAAGGTCAAGCATGCATAGCTGGTTCAATGCAAAAGTTATCGCCTCCATTCCGATTTTTATCGCTGTCAATTTGGCGGTGATTGCCATTTGGTATTTTGATATTTCCGAACAAAGTATGCCCTTGGTATTAGGCATTATTGCCGGCGGTTTGGTCGATTTAGATAACCGATTAACCGGTCGAATCAAGAACGTGCTTTATACGCTGCTCGCGTTTTCCATTTCTACCATTAGCGTGCAACTGAGCATCAACCATAATTTCCAGTTTATGTTGTTGATGACGGCAATGACCTTTGTTTTCACCATGATTGGCGCCATCGGACAACGTTATAGCACTATCGCGTTCGGTACGTTGGTTGTGGCGCTATACACCACATTAACGTATTTGCCGGAAACCGTGTGGTATATGAATCCGCTGATGATTCTTTGCGGTACTCTGCTTTACAGCATCACCACATTATGCGTGCATTTATTTTTCCCGAATCGCCCGGTGCAAGAAAGCGTTGCCAAATCCTTTCTTGCCCTCGCCAATTACCTCGATGTTAAATCAACGTTTTTCGATCCCGACGATATTGAGCAAATTGACAATAAACACATTGCTATGGCGATGAAAAACAGCGTGTTGATCAGTGCATTTAATGATTCACGCACCGCACTTTTTTATCGTATTCGGGGGCAGCATCGCCACAGCCGCACAACTAAAATGATTCGCTATTATTTCTCCGCTCAAGATATTCATGAGCGCATCAGCTCTAATCATTTTGATTACCAAACCCTTGCGGAACACCTGAAAAATACCGATTTAATTTTTCGTATTCAACGCTTACTGGAACTCCAAGCCCAAGCTTGCCGTGATATTGCGCTAAGCTTGCAACAAAATAAAACCTACCGTTATGACCTGCGTTTAGAAAAAGCCATTAACGGGCTAAATCAATCTTTCGAGCTTTATAGCAATAGCCATATCGAAGAAACCGAAAACCTCATTAATCTCCAAACATTACTGGATAATTTAAAAAGCGTTGACTACCAATTACGCCATATTGATCAAGAAGTGAATGAATTAGAACAAACGGATACGGCACAAATTTATACAGAACAAATAACCGGTTTTAAAAATATCCTACTTGCCCTGCGTAGCCACTTTAATTTCAATTCACAACTGTTTCGTCATGCGGTGCGTTTGTCGATTGTGGTGTTTATTTGTTGCACCATCGGCGAATTTTTGCCGTTAGATCGGGCGTATTGGGTTTTATTAACCGCTGTTTTTGTTTGTCAGCCCAACTACACAGCGACTAAACTGCGTCTAAAACAGCGAATTATCGGCACGATTCTCGGTGTGATTATTGCCTCGCTTCTGCCTTATGCGAATCCGACACTGGAATTACAATTAGGCTTAATCGTGCTCACCAGCACCCTGTTTTTCTTTTTCCGTACCAATAATTACAGCTTTTCCACTTTCTTCATTACCTTACAGGTTATTTTCAGCTTTGATGTGATGGGCTTTAATGTGGAACAAGCACTTTATTCCCGTGTGATTGACACGCTGATCGGCGCGACCATTTCTTGGTTTGCCGTGTCTTACTTATGGCCGGATTGGAAATATTTGCAGTTGGATAAAGTCAGCCGTCAGGCAATCAAAAGCGATGCCCAATATTTGCTGTATATTGTCAGTCAATTACAGTTCGGCAAAGGCGATAACTTGAAATACCGCATTGCCCGTCGTTATGCCCATGAATATGCCTCGGCATTAAGTGCTACCATCTCCAATATGAACCATGAGCCGAAAAAATATCAGGCGCATTTACAGGCGGGATTTGAGCTTTTAAAAATTAACTATTCTCTGCTTAGTTACATTTCTACGCTGGGCGCCTACCGCAGCAAAATGAAACAAATGCAACAAAGCACCTTCTTTTTAGCGGAATTCTATCCTGCTGCGAAGAAAATCATTCATATCCTAGAAAATATTGAGCAACTGACACCAACACAGTTTGAGACGTTGCACAATAATATTGAAGTGAGTTTGAAACAGGCTCAAAGCCATTTTGAAAAAAATAATAAAGCGGCACAGCTGCAAGCACACATTCCAATGCAGCAACTCAGCATGATCAATCAAATTTTACCGCTGCTTTACCAAGCCATTCAGAAATGTTGCTAGACATCAATCAAGATCAGAATAGCCGCTTCACCGCCCCATTCTTTTGGGGCTTGGTGCAATGCCCGTACTTTCGGATGTTGTACTAACCAACGGGGAATCTGGCGTTTTAACGTATAAGTGCCATAACCTGTCATCACACTGGCACAATAAAGATGTTCTTTCTCGCAGGTTTGAATTAATGCCGCCAGCTCTAATTTTGCCTGTTCACGCGTTAAGCCATGCAAATCCAAAAAAATCTCCGGTGAAAAATCACCACGCCGTAATTGTTTCAACAAATGGGAATCTTCATTTTCACGCAAATATTTGACCGCACTTTCCTCATTTAACAACGGCTCATATTCATCAGAAAAATAAAATAACGTGTCCTGTTGTTCACGCTGTTCCTTTATCGTTGCCTGTGCTTTCTTTTTATGGGGGTGAGCCACAAAAGTATCCTGTTTTAACGGTTTCACGCCTTTCATTTCAGCACGAAACAGGGAAATTGCTTCCTCATCTAACATTTCGTTTCCTATCTCAAATATGGTATAACTACGCGCAATTTTAACATTGATACGAGCAAATCATGAACCAAATTACCTTTAATCAGGAACTTATTGACGATATTTATTCCGCCAACGTGCAAGAAGAACTGCACACGATCAAAGATTTCCTACGTTGGTGCTACAGCACCTTCAATCGTGCCGACATTTACTACGGGCACGGCTATGACAATGCTTGGGATGAAGCACAACAATTGGTCTTAGCTACCTTGCACCTCCCAGCTGATTTCCCAAGTGAATTGTATGACACCCGACTCACTACGGCAGAAAAGCTCGAAATCATCCGATTGGTCATCATCCGCATTGAAAAACGCATTCCTGTCGCTTACTTAATTCACCGTGCTTGGTTCTGCGGCTTAGAGTTTTATGTGGATGAACGTGTGATCGTGCCTCGCTCTCCCATCAGTGCCTTGATTGAACAAGGATTCGCCGGCTTATTAACACGTGAACCGCAACGCATTTTAGATATGTGTACCGGCAGTGGCTGTATTGCGATCGCCTGTGCGGAGCGCTTCCCTGAAGCCGATGTGGATGCGGTTGATCTTTCTTTTGACGCATTAAATGTTGCTGAAATCAACATTGAACGCCACAACTTAACGCATCGCGTCTTCCCGATTCAGTCAGATTTGTTCTCCCGTTTATTGGAAGAACAGTATGATCTCATTGTCACTAACCCTCCTTATGTAGATCTAGAAGATCTCTCCGATATGCCGGAAGAATTTCACTACGAACCGGAAATGGCTCTTGGCTCCGGCAATGATGGGTTAACTATCACCAAAGAAATCCTGCGCCTAGCACCAAATTACTTAGCGGACGATGGCGTATTAGTCTGCGAAGTGGGCAACAGCATGGTACATTTAATCGAACAATTCCCACAAGTGCCATTCAACTGGCTTGAACTCGCCAATGGCGGCGTGGGCGTATTCGCCTTAACCAAAGCCCAACTAATTGAACACCAACATGCGTTTCAATAAACGGGAACAATAAAAAGAAAAAGTACGGTCGATTTTAAAAACGTTTTTAAAACCGACCGCACTTTTTTCGTTCAAGGCAATTATTTATTCAACATTTCTCTCAACGCTGAACCGATTTCTGCCAAACTTCTCACGGTTTTCACACCGGCGGCTTCCAGTGCTGCGAATTTTTCATCGGCAGTCCCTTTTCCGCCACTGATAATGGCACCGGCATGCCCCATGCGTTTGCCTTTCGGCGCCGTCACGCCGGCAATGTAGCTCACTACCGGTTTGGTCACATGTTCTTTAATAAATGCCGCTGCCTCTTCCTCGGCTGAACCACCAATTTCGCCGATCATGACAATCGCTTCCGTTTGCGGATCTTCTTGGAATAATTTCAAAATATCCACAAAGTTGGAACCGGGGATTGGATCGCCGCCGATACCCACACAAGTCGATTGACCAAAACCTTCGTCAGTGGTTTGTTTCACGGCTTCATATGTCAACGTGCCTGAGCGAGAAACAATACCAATTTTTCCTTTTTTATGAATGTTGCCCGGCATAATGCCGATTTTACATTCTTCCGGTGTAATCACGCCCGGACAGTTTGGCCCAATCATGCGCACACTGGTTTGGTTCAAGCGTTGTTTCACCACCAGCATATCCAAGGTTGGGATGCCTTCGGTGATACAAATAATCAATTTAATCCCGGCATCAATGGCCTCTAAAATCGCATCTTTACAGCCCGGCGCCGGCACATAAATCACCGTGGCTGTCGCACCGGTTGCCTCTACGGCATCACGTACGGTGTCAAACACAGGCAATCCTAAATGGGTCGTGCCACCTTTATTTGGTGAAACGCCTCCCACCAGTTTAGTGCCATAAGCTAATGCCTGTTCGGAGTGGAATGTACCTTGACCGCCGGTGAAACCTTGGCAAATCACTTTTGTATCTTTATTAATTAAAATTGACATGCTATTGCTCCTTATGCGTTAGCCTTTGCCGCTTTCACCGATTCTACCGCCGCATCAGTCAACGTTTGGGCAGCAATAATATTCAAACCGCTCTTCGCTAAAATTTCACGGCCTAACGGGGCATTATTACCTTCTAAACGCACCACCACAGGCACGTTGACACCCACTTCGTTCACTGCCGCTACAATCCCTTCTGCAATCAGATCGCAGCGTACAATACCACCGAAAATATTGACGAGTACCGCTTTGACATTTTTATCAGAAAGGATGATTTTGAAGGCTTCCGCAACGCGTTCTTTGGTTGCGCCACCGCCCACATCCAAGAAGTTTGCCGGTTGACCACCATGTAACTTCACAATATCCATGGTGCCCATGGCAAGCCCTGCGCCGTTCACCATGCAACCAATATTGCCGTCTAATGCCACATAGTTAAGCTGGAAACTTTCCGCTAGGGCTTCGCGCGGGTCTTCTTGGCTTGGATCTTGCATTGCCGCTAAAGCCGGCTGACGATATAACGCATTGCCATCCACCACGATTTTGGCATCTAAACAAAGGAGATTGCCTTCTTTGGTGACTACCAGCGGATTCACTTCTAATAAGGACAAATCTCTTTCGACGAACATTTTTGCCATTTGGGTAAAAATATGGGCAAATTGTTTCACTTGATCGCCTTTTAAACCCAATTTAAACGCCAGCTCACGCCCTTGATATGGCATACCACCGGTAAGCGGATCAATCGCCATTTTGTGTAATAAGTGCGGTGTTTTTGCCGCGACTTCTTCAATATTCATTCCACCCTCAGTGGACACCATGAACACAACACGTTGAGAAGCACGATCGAGCACCGCGCCTAGATACAATTCACGTTCAATTTGTGAGCCTTCTTCTACATAAATCGTGTTTACCGGCTGACCATTAGCATCCGTTTGGAAAGTGACCAAGCGTTGCCCTAACCATTTATTCGCAAACTCTCTGACTTCCGCTTCGTTGCGTACAAGTTTCACGCCACCCGCTTTACCACGTCCACCGGCATGCACTTGACATTTCGCCACCCAAACATCACCGTCTAACTGTTTAATCGCCTCTGCCGCTTCATCTGCGGTTTTACAGGCAATGCCTTTGCCCACCGGCAATTTGTATTCGGCAAAAACTTGCTTACTTTGATATTCATGTAGATTCATAGAAAATCCTCTGTTAAATGCCCTAATTTTTATCGTCTGTTGAAACAAAGAACCGCCTGTCTTACGCACACGCGGTTCTTCTTTCTTTAGATTTCTAGCAATAATCTTGTTGGGTCTTCCAACAATTCTTTCACGGTGACCAAGAAACCGACAGACTCACGGCCATCAATTAAACGGTGGTCATAACTTAATGCCAAATACATCATTGGACGAATCACCACTTGACCATCCACAGCAACCGGACGCTCTTTAATGGCGTGCATACCCAAAATCGCGCTTTGCGGTGGGTTGATAATTGGGGTGGACATCAAAGAACCAAACACACCACCATTGGTAATCGTAAAGTTACCGCCGGTTAAATCTTCCACGGTTAACTTACCATCACGTCCTTTTTCCGCTAAGGCTTTAATCGATTTTTCAATGTCTGCCATAGAAAGGTTGTCGCAATCACGCAACACCGGGGTCACCAAACCACGTGGCGTGGAAACCGCAATACTCACGTCAAAATAATTGTGATAAACCACATCGTCACCGTCAATGGAGGCATTCACTTCCGGATAACGTTTCAAGGCTTCCACCACGGCTTTGATGTAGAAAGACATAAAACCTAAACGTACGCCGTGTTGTTTTTCAAATTTTTCACCGTATTGTTTACGCAAATTCATGATCGGTTTCATATCCACTTCATTGAACGTAGTTAACATCGCCGTATTATTTTTCGCTTCCAACAAACGCTCTGCAATACGTTTACGTAAACGGGTCATCGGCACGCGTTTTTCACTGCGTGCGGAATATGCCATTGTGCTGACTGTTGTTTCTGCCGGTTTAGGCGCTGCTGCACGTTTTGCGATAACCGCTTCAACGTCTTCGCGGGTAATACGACCGCCCACACCGGTGCCTTTCACCTCGGAAGCTTGAATATCGTGTTCCGCCAATAAACGACGAACTCCCGGACTTAACGCATCCGTGCTATGAGGCTCATCCGGCACTTCGGTGCGACGATCCGCCGGTGTCGGTTCTGCCGTTTTTTCCATGGCTGCTGCAGCGGCTGTTGCGGAAGCTTCCAATTTACCCAACAACTGCTTGCTCACCACTGTGGCACCTTCATCCTGCACGATTTCACTGATCACGCCATCTGCTTGCGCCGGTACTTCAAGCACCACTTTGTCTGTTTCAATTTCCACAATCACTTCATCGCGTTTCACCGCATCGCCTGCTTTTTTATGCCAAGTAGCGACTGTTGCATCAGCAACCGACTCGGGCAAATCCGGGACAAGAATTTCAATAGTCATAATTTCATTCCTTTTTTTGTATTCATTTAGCTAAGTATCAATGTTGTTAAGCATAAAGTGCGGTCGTTTTTTAGGGTGTTTTTTAAAACAAACGAAAAACACACCGCACTTTAACGGATTAAAGAGTCAATGCATCTTCCACCAATTGTTTTTGCTGTTTGGCATGCAATGACAAATAACCTACCGCCGGTGAAGCAGAAGCCGGGCGACCGGCATAAGACAATTTGGCATTGTCCGGAATCACAGCCTCAAAGTTATGTTTACTACAATACCAAGCCCCTTGGTTCAGTGGCTCTTCTTGACACCATACAAAATCCGTTACATGTGAATAAGGCGCTAAAGCGGCTTTCACATCGTCATGCGGGAACGGATAAAGTTGCTCAATACGAATGATAGCCACGTTATCCTGTTCATTTTTACGGCGTTGTTCCAATAAATCGTAATACACTTTACCGGCACACATCACCACACGTTTCACATTTTTCGGGTCAAGGTTGTCAATTTCACCAATGACCGTTTGGAATGTGCCGTTAAGCAATTCATCCATACTGGACACCGCTAGCGGATGACGTAGCAAGGATTTCGGTGAAATACCAATCAACGGACGGCGCATTTTACGAATAGCTTGGCGACGTAACATGTGATACACCTGCGCCGGCGTTGTAGGCACACAAACTTGCATATTTTGTTGTGCACAAAGTTGCAAATAACGCTCTAAACGGGCAGATGAGTGTTCCGGGCCTTGTCCTTCGTAACCGTGTGGTAGCAACATCACTAAGCCACACATTCTGCCCCATTTTTGTTCGCCGGAGCTGATGAATTGGTCAATCACGATTTGCGCTCCGTTGGCGAAATCACCAAACTGCGCTTCCCAAATGGTTAAAGTTTTCGGATCCGTGGTGGCATAACCATATTCAAAGGCAAGCACCCCTTCTTCGGTTAAAACGGAATCCCATACTTCAAAGCGACCTTGATTGGCGTGTAATTGGGTCAATGGCACATAGCTGGTACCGTCTTTTTGGTTATGTACAACGGCATGACGATGGAAGAACGTACCACGACCGGCATCTTCACCGGATAGACGCACATGAATGCCTTCATCCAACAAGGTGGCGTACGCCATGGTTTCCGCCATCCCCCAGTCTAATAATTTTTCGCCTCGCCCCATTTCTTGGCGGTCGGCATAGATTTTTTCAACGCGAGGGTGCGGTTGCACATAATCCGGATAGTGAGATACACGTTTTGCTAAGGTTTTAAACCGCTCTTCCGGGAATTTGCTTTCATACGGCGCTGTCCAGTCATAGTTGAGATACTGCAACCAGTCCACTTTTGCCATATCCATCGCACGCCATTCCGGCACGACACATTCGCCATTATCCAAGGCATCGCGGTATAAATTGGAAATTTCAGTAGCATCTTCTTCCGTAATCACGCCTTCTTGAATTAAACGATTGGCGTATACTTTCGGTGGTGTTGGATGTTTTTTGATAATGCCATACATCATCGGCTGAGTGGCCAACGGTTCATCTGCTTCGTTATGACCATGACGGCGATAGGAAATCAAATCAATGAAAATATCTCGCTTAAAGACCGCACGATATTCCACCGCCATACGGGCAGCAAAAGCAACGGCCTCCGGATCATCGCCGTTCACATGAATAATCGGCGCCTGAATCATTTTGGCGATATCAGTACAAAACTCGGTAGAACGAGTATCGTTCGGGTTAGAGGTGGTGAAACCAATTTGGTTATTGATCACAATACGAATCGTGCCGCCCACTTTATAACCCCGTGCATTAGACATATTCAAAGTTTCTTGCACAATACCTTGACCGGTAACTGCGGAGTCACCGTGCACCGTTACCGCCAACACTTTGTTATGTTCAGTATCTTGTTTACGGGTTTGTCTTGCGCGGACGGAACCAATCACAACCGGACTCACAATTTCTAAGTGAGACGGGTTAAAGGCAAGTGTCAAATGCACTTTCTTATCATCTACCGCAAAATCGGAGGAGAAACCTTGGTGATATTTCACATCACCGGTGCGGTTATCTTCAGCGTGTTTACCGGCAAATTCATCGAACAAGTCGCTCGGGCGTTTACCAAACACGTTAACCAACATATTTAGACGACCACGGTGCGCCATGCCCAATACTACATCGTCCATCCCATTACGGCTGGCATGACGGATGATCTCTTTCATCATCGGAATAAACGCATCGCTTCCTTCCAACGAGAAACGTTTCGCGCCCGGGAATTTCGCGCCTAAGTAACGCTCTAAGCCATCCGCTGCCGTTAATTCTTTCAACAAATTGATTTTTTCGTCTTTAGTGAAAAGTGGCTGTTGAATCCATTTTTCTTGTTTACTTTGCAACCAATTACGCTGTTCCATATCATGAATGTGCATAAACTCCAGCCCAATATTGCCACAATAGGTGGCTTTCAAGTCACGGGCTAAATCACGGAGCTTCATGCTTTCTTTGCCATAAACGGCATAGTCGATATTGAAACTTTCGTCCAAATCAGCGTCGGTTAATCCATGTTGGTGATAGTCTAATTCAGGCACCGAGGAGGTTTTCCAGCGGTAATAATTGAGAGGGTCGAGGGTAGCTTCAATGTAGCCACGGGAACGGTATGCGTTAATGAATTGTAAAACTTTAACTAATTTCGCGCTCGCTTCCGGATCAATCACGCTCACGCTCTGTCCATGATTTTCTCGCGCTAAACGGCGGAAATAATCGCGCACCGTTGAATGCGCCTGCTCAAGTGCGGTAGATTTTGGCAGCGTTTTAAAAATTTCTTGCCAACTGGCATCCACACTGTTCGGATCTTCAAGATAGCTTTCATAAAGATCCTCAATATAAGACTGATTTGCCCCACCTAGTGCACTGGAGGAGAGCCATTCATGTAAAGAATGCTGCATACATACCACCTTAAGATTTAAATACGCTAACAAACAACGTAACGATAAATAAAATACAGAAGAATTTTCTGCGCTTTGAATGTCGGCATTATGCCAAAAGCATTCATTTGATACTGTGATCTAGGTTTGAATTTTTACAAAAAATTAACTTTTGTGTAAAAAAAGAGCAGTGAAAATATTTTCATTTCTCACCGCACTTTCTAAAAAATTAAAGAGGCAATTTACTCGCTCGCTTTGACATAAGGATTGGTTCGTTTTTCTTCACCAATAGTGGTATAAGGCCCATGCCCGGGTACCACAATCATATCATCCCCCAAAGGGTATAATTTATTGCGAATAGACGCCAGAATTGCCTCATAGTTGCCCCCTGGGAAATCTGTTCGTCCAATGCCATTTTTGAACAACACATCACCTGTAAAAGCAATACGTTTTTGATATTCAATAAAACCGATATGCCCTGGCGTATGTCCCGGCAAGTGTAAAACCTCAAATGTAAAATCACCAATATTGAGTGTTTCACCTTCCTGATCTAACCAACGGTCCGGTTCAAAGGCAGACACCTCAAACAGCATACCAAATTTCTCTGATTGTTGCGGCAAGTTTTTAAACCAATAATCATCTTGCGAATTAGATCCCCAAATCTGTACATTAAAATGCTGTTTTAATTTTTCTGCTGCCCCTACATGGTCTAAATGGCCGTGTGTTAATAAAATTACTTGTAAATTCAGCCCAAGTTCTTCAATCCGTCTAATCAGCTTTTCCGCTTCGCCACCCGGATCAATAATTGCCGCTTTTTTTTCATCATCCCAAATTAAAGAACAATTTTGTTGAAATGCCGTTACGGGGATAATTTCAATGTTCATATGATACTCACCATATTTTTCAGTAAAAAAACCGCACAAAAGTGCGGTCTAAATTTCAAATGTTTTTACTAACTACCGCGCCAAGTACGCACCGGACCGGTATCCATATGCACAAAATTACTGCGAGGATAAAAACCAACACCACCATTTTGTAGTGCGTCGACGGCATTGCGTACTTTCGCTAACGGCACCCCATCAATGCGAAAATCGATGGCTTGTCCACGAATATGATAACTATTACTTGCTACCCCTCGACTACGACGATGCATTGCCGCATTGCTAGCAGCAGAACGATATCCACAAATAATTTGGATTTCCGTGTTACGTAAACCAAGATTCTGCTGCAACTGATAAAATTTAGTAAAAAGATTTGGGTCCATTCTATGAACCTGATTGGTACGCTTATCACGTAGAAAATGGTCTAGTAACCGCAAAGTAGCGTTATTAAATCCTCGTCCCAAAGCAAACTCTGCGCTCAGTTTCTCACCGGTATTAATATTACGAAAACTTAATAGACGGGGTTTTGGCGTTGAAACTGCCGCTAAAACCGTATTCGGTAAAAGCGAAGCGCCTAATACAATCCCCCCTAGCGATAACCATTTACGTCGACCATGGTTAATATGACTCATTATGTATTTCCTAAATATGATAATAATCTGTTTACTTAATTAAGGTTACCAAGATAAATTCCACAGATTAACGTTGAATATAGTGTTTTAAAATATCCCAATTAATATAACTTAAATCAGGGGCTTTGTCATAACCGTAAATATCCGGCAATGTGTGAACTTGATCTTTATCCACCCATGCAGTGACATAATACAAAAAGACCGGATTATCGGATTTAATACCAGCTGAAGTTGTTTTTTTACTTTTCAGCACATTTTGTTTTCTTTCATCCGTCCAACCCGCTTCTTTCAATAGAATCGTCGCCAACTGATCTGATTTTTCCACACGGACACAACCGGAACTTAACGCGCGATTTTTATTGCCAAATAAATTACGTTTCGGTGTATCGTGCAAATAAATTGCCTCAGAACTCGGCATATTGAATTTATAGTTCCCTAATGCACTGTTATCACTTGGTGCTTGGCGTAAACGATATGAGAATCTTTTCGCCGACATATTTTCCCAATCGATAGTGTAAGGATCGATGGTATTGCCGCTACCATCAATAATCGTATAGCCATGGCGATAAATATAACTAGGATCTTTACGTACTTTTGGAATAATGTCTTCGTTAATCAAACGGGTTGGCGCATTCCAAGGCGGGTTCACTACCACATTACTCAAACGGCTGGACATCACCGGCGTTTTACGGCTTGATTGCCCAACAATCACACGAGAACTTAAAACCACTTGTCCATCGCGATAATAATTGAGTTCGTAACTTGGAATATTCACGAAAATACCATCTTGGAAAGCCGGTAAAATGCGCAAACGTTGAGCATTAATCGCCAAACGATGCAATTCAACCATATTATGCTTATCAACACCCGCTTCAATCACATGAGCAACGCGCGCTGATGTTTGCTTAAAGAGCGTATTTTCGCCGGAAAGATTTTTCACAAAAGTAAAATTATCATTATTTTTGACCGCACTTAACCATGCTGACACTTGCTCATCACTTAACTGACCGGCTTTATAGCTATTACCTGCATATAACCATTTTTGTGCAGATTTCGCTACATTGGTAGCATAAAACAAATAATCTAAAAATGCATCGGTTAACAGAACATCTTCAATTAACTCGCCTTTTCCGGTGGCTTCATGGATCGCATTTAAAGCATTTGCTGAGCGTTTTGAAATTCCCCCGGCAATCGCTAAGGCATAATCATGCAAAAATTGTTGCTTGGCCTGATTATCTGTCCAAATTGGAGAAAAATGATTTTCAACATAAATTTTGGCAATTAAAGGTTTAAATTGAAGAGAAACCTCCCCCAAACGTTCAGAAAAGCGTTTTTCAGCCTCAAGCGCCAGGCGTTCTTCTTCAGCCTTTTTCTCTGCTGCTAAACGCGCTTCCTCGACCTTATTTTCTAGCTCCAACTGCTGTGTGGCGAGAGTTGAATCACTTTGCTGTAATTCTTCTGCAGCGACATTCCCCACATAAAGCGCGCTTATCATCGCGAGCGTAACTAATTTAAACGTTCGAGTATTCATCAATTTACCTTAATTTTTATAAACTTTCTTAAAAACGACCGCACTTAGAAAAGTGCGATCCAAAAACAACAGATTTATTGATTTGCAGACTTATCAGCCTGTTTTATTTCAGCCTTTTTCTGCTCAAATTTAACCATATCTGCCGCAATTGCAGCTGCCTCTTTCAAGAAGAAATCCGGCGCTTCATAATCTTTCGGCAAATCATCAATATCTTTCAATGGCTTTTTACCTTCACGTTTGAAACGCTCATTAATGTCTTTCAAGCGTTTCTCGTCATCTTTATCATTTTCCGCTTTGCGTTTTTGATAATTTAACGACAAGAACTTACGTTCACGACGTTCATTACGCACTTTTAAATCTTCGTTAAGTGCAATAAATTCCGGATTTTTCGCCATGCGGTCATTATGTTTTTGCACCAATTCGGAGACCGGTTCGCGTGCTTCGCTCACCTCAGAATAATTCACTGACGGAATTTTATCCCATGGCAATGCATTATCTTCTTTTTCTTCACCGTATTCTTTGCTATCAATCACATCTGGGAATTGAATATCCGGCGCAACACCTTTGAGCTGTGTGCTACCGCCATTGATACGATAGAATTTTTGAATCGTATATTGCAATAAACCCAGAGGCGTTTGATCCAAGTCGTAAACAAAATTCAAAGAGCGGCTTTGTTGAACTGTGCCTTTTCCATAAGAATTTTGCCCGATAACAACACCGCGGTTATAGTCTTGGATTGCTGCTGCAAAAATTTCAGAGGCTGATGCACTAAAACGGTTGATCATAACCAATAACGGACCGGTATATTGCTGCGCATTATCCGGATCTTCATGTACACGAATACGTTGATAAGCATCGCGAACCTGAACAACCGGGCCATCGCTAATAAATAAACCGGTTAAACCAACAGCTTCCGTTAAAGCACCACCGCCATTTTCACGAAGATCAACGATTAATGCAGACGCTTTTTTCGCTTTTATGTCGTTAAGTAATTTTTTGACATCTTCTGTTAATCCCAAGTAAAAACTAGGAATCTTAATCACCGCAACATCAACGCCATCCATTTTCTCAATCGTTAATTTTGCTGCTTGGTCTTCAATACGAATTTTATCACGTACTAAGGTAACAATGCGGGACTTACCACCTTTAGCCGATTCAACTTCCAAACGAACTTTAGACCCTTTTTTACCTTTGATCTTGTCAACAATGTCTTCTAAGCGCCAACCGACTACATCTTCAATTTCACCTTTTTCTTGGCCCACACCAATAATTTTATCACCAGCTTTAAGTTTTTTACTGCGTTCTGCCGGCGCGCCAGGCACTAACGATTTAATACTGGTTTCATCGTCTTCAGACTGTAAAGTAGCACCAATACCTTCCAAAGAAAGATTCATACTTTCATTGAAGCTTTTTGCCGTACGAGGCGCTAAATAACTGGTATGTGGGTCGATTTCACGGGCAAATGCGTTTAAGTAGGTTTGTACCACATCATCTGCTTTGGTTTGAGTCAATCGACGAATGGCCAAGTTATAGCGTTTAACTAATTTCTCTTTAATTTCAGGCCATTTTTTGTCTTTTAATTTCAAATTGATGATGTCATTTTTAACACGCGCTTCCCATAATTTATCGGCTTCCGCTTCCGTTTTAGGCCATGCGGCTTTTTCACGATCAATTTCAATTTGCGTATCGTCATTTAAAGCAGGCTCTTTATCCAACAAAGACAATGCGTAACGATAACGCTCATAACGACGTTTCATCATTAAATCATAGATATTAAACGCAATATCCAAGTTGCCTGCATTCAATTCATCATCAATTTTTTTACCATACTTTGCGCGTAAATCATCAATATCCGACTGTAAAAAAGTATTACGGTTAAAGTCTAACCCTTTGAGATAACGGTCAAAAATCTTCTCAGAGAATTCGTCATCTAATTGAAATTTACGATAATGAGACTGCGTCAAACGTGTTGTTGCGCGCTTCGTGGCAAACATATTCGCTTCAGAAGGTTGCAGTGCAACAATATCTGAAGGCTTTAACTTAGGTTGCACCGCGTCAACAACACCCACATTAAGAAACAACGTTCCTAATACAAGTGCGGTCAAATAATTTTTCGTTTTACTCAATTTCATTCAAACTTTCCTAATATATACGGCAAAAACAAAATGAAGTTATCTGCACAGATAACTTCATTAAAAGTTGGTTTAAGCAAACAAACGGTCTGCTGTGACGTTTACGACCAAACCGTTATCTAATTCTACGCGGGCGGCCTCGTTGGAGAATTCCAACACTTTGGCATTTTGCGCTCTGTCGCCCACTTTGACCTTCACCTGCTGACCTTCTTGTAACTCTGCCATGTTTATGCTGGTCAGCACTAATTTAGGTTTACGTACCATTTTTTCACCTTGTTTTGGAATACGACGCGCCGGGCGTTTTTTCTCAGTTGCTGCCTTGGCTGCTTTTTCTGCTGCGCGTTTTTGTGCAAACAATACTTTAGCCTCAGCTAATTGTTGAGCAGCATGATCTGCATGTTCCTGTTCTAATTCACCAGCCGGATTGCCTTGTAAATCCACACGTACGGCACCCACTTTACAACCATGTAAATAGCGCCAGTTAGACGTATATTGACGCAAAGCATGACGTAATTGTGTTTTACTTACGCGTTCATCATCTTTTAATGCTTCACTTAAATCTTGGAACAAACCGATTTTTAACGGTTTTGCTTCTCCCTCAAGAGAAAAACAGAGCGGAAATTTTTCCGCTAAATAAGCAATTATTTCTTTATTATTAGTTAATTTTTGTACTTCTGTCATGACGAAATCCTGTAGACATCCTATATAGATTTTGAATAGAAAAAACTTGCCATATTTTAGCCACTTTGGCTAAAAATGACAATGAATAATCAGATTTAGCGTGGAGAAATCATAAACGCTACCAAAAACGACCGCACTTTTTTATGCCATCTTCAGCAAATCCGTGCCAAAAGAAAAGAACCAGTATAGAATATGCGTTTCTTTAATGAGGAATAACGATTCATGACAGGCAAGTTACAAACCGATTTGACCAAGGCAAATTACTCCCGCATTGCCCGCTGCGGCGATTGTAATGCCGTGGTCAAAATTCTGCCCTTACAAAAAGGTCAACGTGCTGTCTGTCCACGCTGTCATAATGTGTTGTACTCAACTAATCGCTGGAGCCTTAAACGCTGTTCCATTATTGCCCTTTCAATTTTGATACTCATGCCCTTTGCGCTCACCTACCCGCTGTTGAGCATTCACCTGCTCGGTGAAAAAATTAATGCCTCGGTATGGCAAGGGGTTTGGAAAATGGCAACACAAGGCTTCTCTTATACGGCATTTTTAATTTTTATTTGTGCTGTTTTTATGCCTATTGCCTTTGCGCTTTTAGTCATTTTGTTGCGCTTAGCGCAAATGGTAAAAGCCAAACCTCGCAACCTTTTAATCTCCCTAGGTTACATTAAACCGTGGGTCATGTTTGATGTGTATTTAGTGGCACTGGGCGTTACGATGTTCAAAGTAAAAGAATACGCCACGTTAGAATTGGATATTTATTTAATCGCCTTTATTTTTACCGCACTTTTAACCACATTATTATTTATTAAAATTAACCCGGCAGAAGTGTGGAATGATTTTTACCCACAAAGTAAGGCGGTCAACGACATCACCAAAGCAGAGGATTTGCGCTACTGTCATTCTTGCCAATACAGTTTCCTCAATCCCTTGACGGATAACAAAGGTAAAGAAATTTGCCCACGTTGTTATTCGCAAATTGATATTCCTTCTGCCATAAAATTACAACGGACTTGGGCGTTATTGTTAGCCGGTATTATCATGCTCTTCCCGGCAAACCTGCTGCCCATCTCGGTAATCTATGTCAATGGCGCACCAAGTGCCGATACGCTAATGTCCGGCGTGCTAAGTTTTATTGACATGGGAAGCTATTTCATTGCCTTTGTCGTTTTCACCGCCAGTATTTTTGTTCCCGTCAGTAAGGTATTGATTATTTTATATTTACTGATTTGTGTACATTTTAAGCTGAAACACTCCATCCGCTGGCAAATGCGTTTATTGCATGTGGTCCATTTTGTCGGTCGCTGGTCGATGTTGGATTTATTCGTTTTAGCACTCATGATGTCCTTAGTCACCAGAGGGCAAATTATTGATTTTTCTGTAGGCACTGCTGCGCTCTATTTTGGCGCTGCAGTTTTCTTAACAATGATTGCGGCGGAACAATTTGATAGCCGCTTAATTTGGGAAATTTATGACAGACAACACAAAACACACAACACACACTGAAGTCGATGCCAACGTCACTCAAAATAGACGTATTTCGCCTTTTTGGCTTCTTCCTTTCATTGCGCTTTGTATCGGTGCTATTTTGTTCTTTCAAATAATTCAAGAACAAGGCATTAGCGTTCGTATTACTTTCGCAAACGGTGAAGGTTTAGTCGCAGATAAAACCCAAATTCGCTATCAGGGGCTACAAATCGGTGTTGTGAAGAAAGTTAACTTTACCGACAACCTACAAAAAGTCGATGTCGTGGCCAATATTTATCCGGAGGCCAAAAGCATCCTACGTGAAAACACTAAATTTTGGTTGGTCAAACCAAGTGCCTCTTTAGCTGGGATTTCAGGGCTAGATGCCTTGGTGTCAGGTAACTACATCACGTTACAACCTGGCGATGGCGATGCTAAACACGAATTTATTGCAGAGACAGAAGGCCCTATTGCGCAATTAAACTCGGGCGATTTATTGATCCATTTACTTGCTGATGATCTTGGTTCTATCTCCATTGGCGCCTCCATTTATTACAAAAAAATGCCCGTGGGGAAAGTCTATGACTACCATTTCACCGAAGACGGTAAAAAAGTAGAAATCGATATTGTCATCGATAAACCTTATGCAAAATTTGTGAAAAAAGACAGCCACTTTTGGAACATCAGCGGCATCAATGCCAATATCGGTGTATCCGGTTTAAATGTGAACGTAGATAGTCTGAATGCAGTTGTGCAAGGTGCCGCCGCTTTTGACTCACCGCACGACAGTCCGATTGCAGAAATGAACGAAACCTATACGCTTTATTCCAACTTACAAGCGGCAAAACGCGGCATTAATATCAGCGTGAATATTCCGAATGTCGCCGGGCTTGAGGCAGGTAAAACACAAGTGTATTACCAAAACACCGAGATTGGTGTGCTATCCAAATTAAGTGCGGTAGAAAATAACGATGAAATGTTAAGTGGCACCTTGCTCATTGATCCCAACCTAACCAATTTATTTAAAACGAATACTCACATTGTATTGCGTGCGAAAAAAAGTGGCTTAGGCGATTTAACCGATATTCAAAAACTTTTACGCGGTCAATATTTTGAAGTTCTGCCGGGCAATGGCGATACTCAAACCGCCTTTAATGTAATTAAAGAAAGCGAGTTATTGCTCAAACAACCGAATACCTTAGTACTCAACTTAACCGCGCCGGAAACTTACGGCATTAGTGAAGGACAACCGCTGATCTATAACAATATTCAAATTGGTGAAGTGGTCGCGCAACATGTCGCTTCCGATGGGGTGCAATTTAAAGTTGCCGTTGCCGCTGATTATCGCCATTTGATCCACAGTGATACGTTATTTGTTGCAGCATCCAATTTTGATGTGAGTATTGGCGTTGATGGCTTACGCTTTGAAGCTGCCACGCCAGAAAGATGGTTACAAGGCGGCATTCGAGTCATTGCGGGCAAAGAACAAAGTAAAGCAAAAGAAAATTATGTACTTTATCGCGATTTAGCTAGTGCAGAAGCTGGCATTACCGATAATCGCCCAACCCCAACACTCACCCTGACGACGTCTAATTTGCCAAGTATTAACAAAGGCTCATTGGTACTTTATCGCCAATATGAAGTGGGCAAAATTTTAGATATCCGTCCACAACAGCAAAACTTTGCAGTTGATGTATTTATTTATCCGAAATACCAACACTTATTAACCGATAAAAGTCTGTTCTGGGTGGAAAGTGCGGCGCAAATTGACATTACGCCGAAAGGTATCAGCATTCAAGCAACACCGATTACCCGTTCACTAAAAGGCGCAATCAGTTTTGATAACAGTGGTAGCAAACATAATCGCACCCTTTATCCGAATGAACTTCGAGCAAAATCTGCCGGACAACAAATTATCCTCACGGCAGAAGATGCGACGAATTTAAGTAAAGGCATGGCGCTACGTTATTTGGGCTTAACGATCGGCGAAATTGACAGCGTTCAATTAGATCAAAAGAATAATAAAATCATCAGCAAAGCGTTGATTCATCCGAATTATATGGCATTAATTGCCAAAGAAGGCTCCCGTTTCAAAGTGATTTCACCGCAAATTTCCGCGGGTGGTATTGAAAATATCGACAGCCTATTACAACCGTATATTGATGTGGAAATTGGTTCCGGCAAAACGAAAACCCAATTTTCCTTAACCCAATCCATCAACAATAACATCAAATACACCAATGGCTTGCCGCTTGTCTTGGAAACGACAGATGCGTTAAATATTACGACTGGTTCGCCGATCATGTATCGCGGTGTAGAAGTAGGTACAATTAAAAATTTAGAGCTAAACGCCCTCGGCGATCGCGTATTAATTCATATTGTCATTGCGTCAAAATACCAACATTTAGTCCGTAAAAACTCTGAATTCTGGATTGCTTCGGGCTATGATTTCAACCTGAGCTTGTCTGGGGCACAATTTAACACCGGCAGCGTGCAGCAATTGCTCAAAGGCGGAATTTCTTTCTCTACACCATCCGGCACAGTCGTTCAGGAACCGGCGAAGGCGAATCAACGTTTCTTATTGCAAATAAAACGTCCGCAAGATAGCCAGCAATGGAATCAGGGTGCATTGCCACCAAGCCATTAAAGTGCGGTCATTTTTTTACGTATTTTTTATTTAAAGAATTAAGTAAAAAAATTAAAAATTTAAGGATTTCTTAAGAAACGCCACTTATAATGCGCACATCCGACACAAACAGCGATGTGGCGTGACTATTCCATCTGATATTATTTAGGAGTCTTTATGAAAAAAATCGTAACCTTAGCAGCATTATTAGCCATGTCTTCCACCGCATTTGCCGGTTTTCAAGACACTAACGCAAGTAACAATCTAACCACCGTGCAAGCGGCACAAAAAATGGCTGATCACGCACCAGTCACTTTAGAAGGCAACTTTGTTCGTCAAATCGATGACGATGAATTTATTTTCCGTGATAGTACCGGTGAAATCAAAGTAGATGTTGATGATCACGCGTGGAAAGGCGTCAATGTCACGCCAAACGATCGCGTTCGCATTCAAGGTTCCGTTGATAAAGATTTTGGTGAACCAACAAGCATTGAAGTACATCAGATTCAAAAAATTCAATAATTCACTCAAGCACCGCCTTTACGACGGTGTTTCTTTATATTCAACAAACACACCAAAAACAAACCGCACTTTGACTTAAAAAACCAAAGTGCGGTCTGTTTTTGAGATGAATTTATTTTATTTCTGTGTCGCTAATTCAAGTAACTTCACAATCACATTCACGGCATCTTTCATACCTTCCAGCGTAATCAACTCATGCTTACTATGGAAGTTATAACCGCCGGTAAAAACATTTGGGCAAGCCAAACCTTTTTCCGCCAACCACGCACCATCCGTACCACCACGAATCAATTTATGATTAGGGGTAATATTACATTGTTTCATGGCTAAATCGGCTAGCTCAATGGCTTGAGGAACCTGTTTAACCACCTCATACATATTTTTATAGTTTTCGGTTAAAACCAGTTCAATCGGTTTTAACAAGCGTTTTTGTCGGTTAAATTTTTCCACTAAATCACGGATAAATTGTTTACGCTTTTCAAAATTAGCGCTGTTAAAATCGCGGATTAAATACTGTAATTCCACTTTTTCAATCGTGCCGTCAAAATGATGCAAATGGAAAAAACCTTCTCGCTGTTCCGTTTGTTCCGGCACTTCCGTCTCCGGAAACTCATTTTGAAATTCGCAGGCCAAAGCAAGCGCATTAATCATTTTGTGTTTTGCATAACCAGGATGAATGTTGCATCCATGGAAAGTGATTTTTGCAGAGGCCGCATTGAAATTTTCATATTCCAATTCACCGACTGCGCCACCATCTATCGTATACGCCCAATCACAAGAAAAACGCTCAAACGGGAAAAATTGCATCCCTAAACCAATTTCTTCATCCGGGGTAAAAGCCACCCGAATATTGCAGTGAGGTAAATTCTCGGTTTTTAAGCGATAAAGCGCGGTCATAATTTCCGCTATTCCGGCTTTGTTATCCGCGCCCAACAACGTTTTACCGTCTGTGACGATTAACGTTTTGCCGACCAGTTGGTGTAAGAAAGGATAATACACCGGGCTGATAAATTCTTCCCCGATACCCAAAGCAATATCGCCACCACGATAGTTATCAATCACTTCAGGCTGCACATGTTTGCCACTGCAATCCGGCGAGGTGTCGAGATGGGCAATTAAACCAATTGTCGGTGCATGAGGATCTACGTTGGAGGGTAAAAATGCGGTTAATACAGCGTGTTTATTGAGCTCAATTTCTTGCAACCCGAGTGCCACCAATTCTTGCTGTAACAGTTTGGCTAAGGCTAATTGACCTGCCGAACTAGGAGAAATTTTAGCACCGGGTTTGGCTTGCGTATCATAACTCACATAATTAAAAAAACGCTCCAATACCGGTTCTCGAGATAATAAATCTTGCATTCTTTTTCTCCCTTATTTTTATCTAATTTGACTTTCCGAAAAAACAATAAAAAACTGCGCTAAGTCTAGCGATAAATAGGGCCAAAATCCTTGATATATCACAACTATTTTAGTTTTTATGAAAAAACCTGATTAATTCCTTTTCATTATCTCCCGTTCACTATATCATTAGCGCTTATTTTACAGTCGCCGCCTACATTTTTGTGGGCATTTGTTTCTAATTTTTACCGAAAAATTTCGGTACATTAGGGAGAAAACCAAAGAAAGTGGAAAACTCGGTTCAAAACAAGCCAATTATTGAGCTTCGTTCAATCAAAAAATCCTACGGTTCCAATACCATTATTAACGATTTTAATTTAACCATTAATAATGGTGAATTTGTCACCATTCTTGGCCCATCCGGTTGTGGTAAAACTACCGTGTTGCGTTTATTGGCCGGATTGGAGGAATTAGATTCAGGCAACATTATTTTGGACGGTGAAGACATTACCAATGTGCCGGCAGAAAAACGTCACATCAACACCGTATTCCAAAGCTATGCTTTGTTCCCGCACATGACGATTTTTGAAAACGTAGCTTTCGGTTTGCGTATGCAAAAAGTGCCGGAAAGCGAGATCAAACCTCGTGTGTTAGAGGCATTGCGTATGGTGCAGTTGGAAGAAATGGCGGAACGGAAACCAACCCAGCTTTCAGGCGGGCAACAACAGCGTATCGCGATTGCTCGTGCGGTCGTCAATAAACCTAAAGTCTTATTGCTTGACGAATCTCTTTCTGCGTTGGACTACAAATTGCGTAAAAAAATGCAATACGAGTTAAAACAATTACAACGCCAGTTAGGCATTACCTTTATTTTCGTTACGCACGACCAAGAAGAAGCGATTACGATGTCTGATCGTATTGTCTTATTGCGTAAAGGTAAAATTGCACAAGACGGCTCTCCGCGTGAGATTTATGAAGATCCGGCAAACTTGTTTGTGGCACGTTTCATCGGCGAAATTAATGTTTTTGATGCAACCGTCATTGAACGCAAATCAGACGATGTAGTACTTGCCAATGTGGAAGGCCGTATTTGTGATATTTATACGGATATTCCGGTCGAAAAAGATCAACAACTTCAAGTGTTGCTTCGCCCGGAAGATATTGTGATTGAAGAGCTGGATGAACACGAACATTCTAACGCGATTATCGGTCACATTATCGACCGCACTTACAAAGGTATGACTCTTGAATCTACCGTAGAATTCGAGCACAACGGCAAACGCGTGTTAGTGAGTGAGTTTTTCAATGAAGACGATCCTCATATGGATCACAGTATTGGTCAACGTGTAGGGATTACTTGGCACGAAGGTTGGGAGGTTGTACTCAACGATGAAGATAATCAATAATAAATTTCAGAAAATTACTGTTGCGATTATCTTCGGTTGGCTCATTTTCTTTGTGCTAATTCCAAACTTATTGGTATTAGTCGTAAGTTTCTTAACCCGAGATGGTAGTAACTTTTATGCCTTGCCATTTAACTTGGATAACTACATCAACCTGTTTAATCCGCTTTATGCGCAGGTGGTGTGGAATTCATTGTATATGTCGGGCATTGCCACCATTATTTGCTTACTGATCGGCTATCCATTCGCCTTTATGGTCAGCAAAATTCATCCAAAATATCGACCGCTCTTATTGTTCCTTGTGGTATTGCCATTCTGGACAAACTCGCTGATTCGTATTTACGGTATGAAAGTGTTCCTTGGTGTGAAAGGCGTGTTGAATACCATGTTAATGGACATGGGCATTTTGAGTGAACCGATTCGCATTCTAAACACAGAGGTGGCGGTGATCATCGGTTTAGTCTATTTGCTTCTGCCATTTATGATTTTGCCACTTTACTCCGCGATTGAAAAATTAGACGGACGTTTATTGGAAGCCGCAAAAGACTTAGGCGCTAATGCGTTTCAACGTTTCTTCCGTGTGATTTTACCACTCACCATGCCGGGCATTGTGGCAGGTTGCCTGTTGGTATTGTTACCGGCAATGGGCATGTTCTATGTCGCCGACTTACTTGGCGGTGCGAAAGTGTTGCTTGTGGGTAACGTGATTAAGAGTGAATTCTTAATTTCCCGCAACTGGCCGTTCGGCTCTGCAATCAGTATCGGATTGACCATTCTCATGGCATTGTTGATTTTCGTGTACTACCGTGCAAATAAACTATTGAATAAGAAAGTGGAGTTAGAATAATGAGCCGTTTACTACGTAATATCTTTATGTTTGTGGTATACGCTTATTTGTATATCCCGATTATTATTTTAGTGACTAACTCCTTCAACGAAGACCGTTATGGTTTAAGTTGGAAAGGCTTTAGCTGGAACTGGTACGAGCGTCTTTTCAATAACGACACCCTTATCCAAGCTGCAGTACACTCTGTGACGATTGCTTTCTTTTCGGCAACCTTAGCGACAATTATCGGTGGCTTAACGGCTATCGCCCTTTATCGCTACCGTTTCCGTGGCAAACAAGCGGTGAGTGGCATGTTGTTTATTGTGATGATGTCGCCGGATATCGTCATGGCGGTATCTTTGCTTGCATTGTTTATGGTTGTGGGGATTTCTTTAGGTTTCTGGTCGCTATTACTTGCCCATGTCACCTTCTGTTTGCCTTATGTCACGGTCACTATTTTCTCCCGCTTAAACGGTTTCGATGCCAGAATGTTAGAAGCCGCGAAAGATTTAGGGGCAAGCGAAGTGACGATTTTACGCAAAATCATCCTACCACTTGCGTTACCTGCCGTGGTCTCCGGTTGGTTGTTAAGCTTTACCATCTCGCTAGATGATGTTGTGGTGTCGTCTTTTGTGAGCGGTGTAAGCTATGAAATCTTACCGTTGCGTATTTTCTCCTTGGTGAAAACCGGGGTGACACCGGAAGTAAACGCCCTTGCAACCATCATGATTGTGCTGTCATTATTACTCGTGGTAGCCAGCCAGTTTATTGGCAGAAAACACAAGGATATCTAGCAGTAATAATGTTTCACAAATAATTTAATATCACATACAATACGCCTTGACGCACAATCAAGGCGTTTTTTTATACCTGCATTTTATGCAGGTGGTTTTTTTTCACCTCTTTTACGGAGAACAAACAAAAATGAAAAAATTTGCTGGTTTATTCACCGCAAGTATGATCGCTGTTGCCCTGACAGGTTGTAACGAGAAAGACAACAAACAAGCGCAAACCGCGCCGGAAGCCCCTAAAGCTGAAGCGCCTGCAAATGATACCGTGTATCTTTATACATGGACTGAATATGTACCCGATGGTCTTTTAGACGATTTCACCAAAGAAACCGGTATTAAAGTGATTGTGTCAAGTCTTGAATCAAACGAGACAATGTATGCGAAATTAAAAACGCAGGGCGCCTCCGGCGGCTATGACGTTATCGCGCCAACCAACTATTTTGTGGCAAAAATGGCTCGCGAAGGTATGTTGGCAGAATTAGATCACAACCAATTACCCGTACTCAAAGAACTTGATCCTGATTGGTTAGACAAACCTTATGACAAAGGCAATAAATATTCCCTTCCGCAATTATTAGGTGCACCGGGTATTGCTTTCAACACAAATACCTACAAAGGCGCTGAATTTACTTCTTGGGGTGATTTGTGGAAACCGGAATACGCCAACAAAGTACAATTACTTGATGATGCGCGTGAAGTATTCAACATCGCGTTGTTAAAATTAGGTCAAGATCCAAATACGCAAGATCCGGCAATTATCAAACAGGCTTACGAAGAATTATTGAAATTACGTCCAAACGTACTTTCTTTCAACTCCGATAACCCGGCGAACTCTTTTATTTCCGGTGAAGTAGAAGTGGGCCAATTATGGAATGGTTCCGTGCGTATCGCGAAAAAAGAACAAGCGCCTCTAAACATGGTATTCCCAAAAGAAGGTCCGGTGCTTTGGGTGGATAACCTTGCCATTACATCAACGTCTAAAAACCCGGAAGGCGCACATAAACTTATCAACTATATGTTAGGTGCGAAAGCGGCAGAAAAATTAACACTAGCTATTGGTTACCCAACCGCTAACCTTGAAGCGAAAAAAGTGTTACCAAAAGAAATCACTGAAGATCCGTCAATCTATCCAACGGCTGAAGTATTAAAAAATAGCCACTGGCAAGATGATGTGGGTGATGCGATTCAATACTACGAACAATATTATCAAGAGCTGAAAGCAGCGAAATAATTTGTTCTCATAGCCATCACAAAAGTGCGGTCGAAATTTATATTAATTTTCAACCGCACTTTTTTTATCCGGTGCTAAGATAAGGACATTAAAAACAAAAAAGGAGATGATTATGACAACACCAATTTCAGACAAAATTCATCACGCGTTGTCTCAAATTGATAATTCGCTGTTAGCTCAGGATATTTGGCTTATTTTAAAAGAGCAAAAATTTGTGGGATTCCTACCGCACTTTGCCGTACAGCACTTGTGCAACAAACATCAAATCACTCCTCAACAACTCTCCCTTCAGCTGCTTCCTATTGCCGCTTGTTATGCCACCACGCCTATCTCACATTTTAATGTTGGCGCAATCGCCACAGGGGTGAGCGGTAGTTTTTATTTTGGGGCGAATCAAGAATTTTGCCAAACGGATATTCAACAAACCATTCATGCCGAACAAAGTGCAATCAGCCATGCTTGGATGCGCGGAGAAAAACAAATCACCGATATTAGCGTCAACTACACGCCATGTGGCCATTGTCGTCAGTTTATGAATGAGTTAAATAGCGCAGAAAAATTACAAATTCATTTACCGCATAGCCAGAATAATCCGTTGCACCAATATTTACCTGATGCATTCGGGCCAAAAAACTTAAACATTCAGCTACATTTGCTGGATCAACATGACAATCAATTATCCTTAAACAGCAACGACCCAGTGATTTCAAAAGCCCTTGCGATGGCTAACCAAGCGCATGCGCCTTATTCAAGGTCTTTCCATGGCGTTGCATTACAAACGCAAGATCAACACATTTATCACGGCAGTTATGCGGAAAATGCGGCATTTAACCCAAGCCTACCGGCTATGCAGGTAGCGCTGAATTATCTGATATTGAGTGGTGAAGCCGTGGAAAATATTACCCGTGCGGTGATGGTCGAAAAATCTCAAACCTTAAACTACAAAGCAATGGCAGAAGCCCTACTCGCCAGCGTATGTGAGGTGAAATTAGAATATTTTGAGGTATAAAAGTGCGGTGAATTTTCAGTGCGTTTTTAAGAGAAAAAAATATGGGTGCGTATAACCGCACCCATATTTATTTTTTAAGTGATTTAGTTTGCAGATTTACCAATCACTTCTAATCCGCCCATGTAAGGACGTAAAACCTCCGGTACGGTAATCGAACCGTCAGCATTTTGATAGTTTTCCAAAACTGCCACTAAGGTACGACCCACGGCTAAACCGGAACCATTAAGGGTGTGCACCAAGCGAGGTTTCTTGTCACCTTTTGAACGACAGCGTGCTTGCATACGACGCGCTTGGAAATCCCACATATTGGAGCAAGAAGAAATTTCACGGTACGTATTTTGAGCCGGCACCCAAACTTCTAAGTCGTAAGTTTTGCAAGAACCAAAGCCCATATCACCGGTGCAAAGCAACACTTTACGATATGGCAAGCCAAGTAATTGTAAGACTTTTTCCGCATGACCGGTCAGTTGTTCCAAAGCTTCCATGGATTTTTCCGGCTCTACGATTTGTACCAATTCCACTTTATCAAATTGGTGCATACGAATTAAACCGCGCGTATCACGTCCGTAAGAGCCTGCTTCAGAACGGAAACATGGCGTATGTGCGGTCATTTTTAACGGTAAATTTTCCGCTTCTAAAATGTCACCACGTACCAAGTTAGTGACCGGCACTTCCGCTGTCGGAATCAATGCATAAGTGCGTTGCACTTCATTTGGGTCTTGCCCTTCTAGCGGTTTAGTATGGAATAGATCTTCACTGAATTTAGGTAATTGACCAGTGCCATAAAGCGTATCATGGTTCACTAAATAAGGCACATAAGCTTCCGTGTAGCCATGTTGTTCCGTGTGTAAATCCAACATAAATTGCGCGAGAGCACGATGTAATTTAGCAATTTGACCTTTCATCACCACAAAGCGGGAACCGGTTAATTTCACCGCAGAAGCAAAATCTAAGCCTTGTAAATTTTCGCCTAACGTAACATGATCTTTTACCTCAAAATCAAATTTGCGTGGTTCACCCCAACGTGAAACTTCCAAATTTTCACTGTCATCTTTACCTAAAGGCACTTCATCTGCTGGAATATTCGGGATGTTCAAGGCAATGTCATTTAAGGCATTTTGTACATTTTCTAACTCAACTTTACCCTGTTCTAATTCTGCGCCCATGTGATCCACTTCTGCCAACAACGGCGCAATATCTTCTCCACGGGCTTTTGCCGCACCGATTGCTTTAGAACGGGCATTACGTTCTGCTTGTAACGTTTCGGTTTTTACCTGTAAGGCTTTGCGTTGTTCTTCTAATTGCGTGATATTTGCCACATCAAGCGTGAAACCACGTTTAATTTTTAATTTTTCTGCAACTTCTGCCAAATTATTACGAAGTAAATTCGGATCGATCATACTTTTACCTTTCTTCTTCTGTTTATTAATACCGTGTTAAAAATTGCGTTTATTCTATATCGTATTCAACCAATAAACTAGCAAAAACATGGAGTAAAGTGCGGTCAGAAATCGCCGTGTTTTTTCGTCCCACTTTATTTTCCACTCAAAAAGAGGTCATCGGATACTCCCTATGAGTTTAAAAATACGCCGATAAAAGTTTGATGTAACGCAAAAATTTTCCTAATTCTACTACTTAATAAGTAGCCTTAATGTTAGACTGGTGCTGGTTTTCTCATCACCAAATGAAATTATTTTCTGGAGTATCTATGGAATTTCTCATGAATTTAAGTGAAGGCACGCAATTTGCGATTCAACTTGCGATCGTCTTAATCTGTTTATTCTACGGTGCCAAAAAAGGCGGTATCGCTCTCGGTTTATTAGGCGGTATCGGTCTTATTGTCTTGGTGTTCGGCTTCGGCATTGAACCAGGTAAACCGGCAATCGATGTGATGTTAACCATCCTTGCGGTGGTGGTAACATCAGCAACGTTACAAGCCAGTGGTGGTTTAGATGTGATGTTGCAAATTGCAGAAAAATTACTGCGTAAAAATCCGAAATACGTTAGTATTCTCGCCCCGTTCGTTACTTGCACCCTGACGATTCTTTGCGGTACCGGACACGTGGTTTATACCATGTTACCGATTATTTACGATATCGCGATTAAAAACGACATTCGTCCAGAACGCCCAATGGCCGCCAGTTCTATCGCCTCACAAATGGGTATCATTGCATCTCCGGTTTCCGTTGCGGTCGTCACCTTAACAGCTTTCTTGGTGAGTGCTCAAAACCATTTAGCCGGCTTTGACGGTTACTTAGATTTATTAAAAATCACTGTGCCATCCACCCTTTGTGGTGTGTTAGCGATCGGTATCTTCAGCTGGTTCCGTGGTAAAGATTTAGATAAAGACCAAGAATTCCAAGAAAAATTAAAAGATCCTGAATTCAAAAAATATGTGTATGGCGACAGCGCTTCCCTACTCGATAAAAAATTACCACAATCCAGCTGGAATGCGATGTGGATTTTCTTCGGTGCAATTTTAGTGGTTGCCTTATTAGGTTATTTCAAAGAATTGCGTCCATCTTTTGAGAAAAGTGCGCCTGCGCAAGTAGTTGAAGTGCTTTCAGGCGATAAAGCCGTCAAAAGCTTTAACGTGAAAGACGGTAAAATTCTTGCCGTAGCCAAAGACGGTAAAGTTGCGCTTGATGTTAAAGACAACAAAGCCAAAGCCAAAACAGTTTATGACCGCGCTGAGATTTATGACAACGAAGGCACATTAACCCAAACGATTGCTTTACAAGATAACAACGTTATCATTACTGCCGGCGATAAAACCGAAACTATTGAAAATGCGACAATCATCTTAAAAGACACCGCGAAGAAAAAAGTCACTTTAGGCATGGTTCACGTTATCCAAATCTTCATGCTATTGGCTGGTGCATTAATCATCATCTTTACAAAAACCGATGCCGGCAAAATCAGTAAAAATGAAATCTTCCGTTCCGGTATGATTGCATTAGTGGCAGTATTCGGGATTTCTTGGATGGCAGAAACCATGTTTACCGTCCATACACCGATGATGAAAGCGGCATTAGGGGACGTCGTAAAAGCTCATCCTTGGACTTATGCTGTGATGCTACTATTAATCTCTAAATTCGTTAACTCCCAAGCGGCGGCATTAGTGGCATTCGTACCACTGGCATTAGGTATCGGTGTTGACCCAGCGATTATTCTTGCCTTCGCAGCGGCTTGTTATGGTTACTACATTTTACCAACCTACCCAAGTGACCTGGCAGCAATTCAATTTGACCGCTCCGGTACCACCCACATCGGTAAATTTGTTATCAACCACAGCTTTATTTTACCGGGCTTAATCGGTGTAATTACCTCCTGTATCTTTGGTTATATCTTCACAACCCTGTTTGGATACTTGTAATTTAGATTAGACTTAATCTCAAATAAAAAGGCTACTTCTCATAAAGTAGCCTTTTTTATGTGTTTTCAACGCTAAAATCAACCGCACTTTTATCAGGTTTCAACATAATACTATCGGAACGGCATGGGTGACTCGCAATGTTATGACACAAGTAAGAAAACTGTCTTTACTTATACCGTTTCTTTTGGCTCGCCTGATCTAATCCCTTTAACCAGTCCAGCTTCTCTTTCATCTTAATTTCCATGCCTCTTGTGGTCGGAAAATAAAATTGCGTGTTTTTAAGTTCTGGTGGGAAGTAGTTTTCACCGGCGGCGTAGGCATGAGGTTCATCATGGGCATAGCGGTATTCGGCACCGAAGCCCAAATCTTTCATGAGATTGGTTGGGGCGTTTCGTAGGTGTTCCGGCACATCAAAATCAGCCGATTCCATCGCCAATTTTTTCGCGGCTTTGAAGGCGAGGTAAACTGCATTACTTTTTGGTGCAACGGCTAAATACACGATAGCTTGCGCAATAGCGCGTTCGCCTTCAGCTGCGCCAACGCGGGTAAAACAATCCCAGGCGGAAAGAGCGACTTGCATTGCGCGCGGGTCAGCATTGCCCACATCTTCCGAGGCAATCGCCAACAAACGGCGTGCCACATAAAGGGGATCGCCGCCAGCCGTGATAATCCGAGCATACCAATAGAGCGCCGCATCTGGTGCAGAGCCGCGAATAGATTTATGCAGTGCAGAAATGAAATCATAAAAACGATCGCCTTGTTTGTCGAAGCGCGCTTGACGCTCCCCCAGCACTTCCGTAAGTAAAGTGCGGTCTAAAATTTTACCGTTTTCGGATTCGGCGGCCATGTCCACCATCATTTCCAAGCAGTTCAATGCAAGGCGCGCATCGCCATTGACATATTCTGCCAAAAGCGACAATAAATTCGCTTGCAAATCTAACCGCACTTTGCCCAAGCCGTTTTTCGGATCGTTGATCGCTTGTTGCAACACATGCTCAATTTCCTGCGTGGAAAGCGGTTTGAGAATATAAACTCGTGCACGGGAAAGCAGCGCGTTATTTAATTCAAAGGAAGGATTTTCTGTGGTCGCACCAATAAAAATAATGGTGCCGTCTTCGATATGCGGCAGAAAGGCATCTTGCTGGCTTTTATTGAAACGATGCACTTCATCCACAAACAAAATGGTACGCAGCCCCGCCAATTTATTTTGTTTCGCTTTTTCAATGGCTTCACGAATTTCTTTAATGCCGCTGGTGACAGCAGAAATACGCTCCACTTCCGCTTGAATACGTTGCGCAATAATTTCCGCCAAGGTGGTTTTGCCGGTGCCGGGTGGCCCCCAGAAAATCATGGAATGAACATAGCCTGCCTCAATCGCTTTGCGCAACGGTTTACCTTCGCCCAACAAATGAGACTGGCCACAATATTGTGCCAAAGTAGTTGGGCGCATTCTGGCCGCTAAAGGGCGAAAGTCATTTTCGTTGAAATCAAAGTTAAAGTTAGACATGGTTCAATTGCTTATTTTTTACGTTGGTCGTCCAATTCTACGCCTTTGGGGACGCTAAATTTAAACAAACCGCTATCTAGATGTTGGTTGGTAATATTACGCAAAATATATTGATTAGACTGTCCGTCTTTTTCAATGGTACTAAACCCTTTTAATACACCGTTTTGATCGATACGAATATCAAATTGCTTAATATTGCTGTTTTTGGCTTTCGGTTTTAACACAAAAGTGTCATCTTTTTGTTCTACCGAATATTGCGCCCAATGGCTTTTTTCATTGCTGGTGAGCAACACGAACGGCGTATTATTTACCGCCTCTTTTACCCAATTGGCCGTCACTTGTTCCACAAACGGATCATAGAACCAAAGGGTTTGTCCATCGGCAATAATTTGGGTTTCTTGTGGTGATTTAGTGTCCATACGGAACAAATTCGGACGCTTAATTTGTAATTTTCCATTGCCTTGTTGCACATTTTTACCATTTGCCGAACTCACCGTTTGTGCAAAATCGGCACTTAACGTATCCACTTTATTTAAGCGATTCTGTAACTCAATATCAGCATTTGCCCAAGCAAGGGTCGCCATTGCCAAAAGAGAAAGTGCGGTGAGTTTTTGAAACGTTTTTTTCATGTTATTCAATTCCTTGTTTAAACCGATTACCTTTAGCCGCTTCAGTCTATGCACCGGTAAACGGCCAAAAATAAAGTGACCATTTAACCTCAAAAGGAGAGATTCATTCTAATAATCCGCCCCGCGCGCCAAAATCTCACGCTTGCCATTTTGCAATGGCGAGACGATACCCTGTTCTTCCAGTTGATCCATAATATTCGCTGCACGGTTAAAGCCCACGCGGAAACGGCGCTGAATCGCAGAAATGGAGGTTGTGCCCGTGCTGACAACAAACTCGACTACTTCATCAAACAACTCATCGGTCTCACCCGAATTATCCCCTAAGCGTTCTAAGGCATCTTCGTCTTCATTGCCGTCTAAAATGCCTTCAATATAATTCGGTTTGCCACGCGCTCTCCAATCGTCTGCGACACGGCTAACTTCATCATCAGTCATAAAGGCACCGTGAATACGGATTAATTCGGTAGAGCCTTGCGGTGAATACAACATATCGCCCTTGCCCAGCAAAGATTCCGCACCACCTGCATCGAGAATCGTACGTGAGTCAATTTTCGTTGCCACGGTGAAAGCAATACGGCTCGGCACATTGGCTTTGATTAAACCGGTAATGACATCCACAGAAGGACGTTGCGTTGCCAAAATCAAGTGAATCCCCACTGCACGGGCTTTTTGCGCCAAACGCGCAATCAGTTCTTCCACCTGTTTGCCGGCAACCATCATTAAATCGGCAAATTCATCTACAACGACGACAATATAACTCAGTTTCTCCAACGGAGGCGGAAGTTGATCCATAGAATCACCCGGACGCCATAATGGATTTGGAATTGGCATTTTTAACGCATTGTATTCATCAATTTTCTCATTGAAACCTTCAATATTACGCACTCGTAAAGCAGACAATAATTGATAGCGGCGTTCCATTTCATCCACACACCAACGCAACGCATTAGCGGCTTTTTTCATGTCCGTAACGACTTCCGTTAATAAGTGAGGAATGTCATTATAGACGGATAATTCCACCACTTTCGGGTCAATCATGATGAACTTCACTTCTTCCGGTTTTACGCGATAAAGCAAGCTTAAAATCATCGTATTCACGCCAACGGATTTCCCGGAGCCGGTCGTTCCCGCCACCAATAAATGTGGCATTTTTGCGAGATCCACAATCATTGGTTTACCACTGATATCTTTACCTAACGCCATGGAAAGCAAGGCTTTTGCATTGCGAAATTCATCACTGTCGAGTACATCGCGAAGCGGTACCATTTGGCGATGATCATTCGGCGTTTCAATACCAATATAAGGCTTACCGGGAATCACTTCTGCCACACGAATCGCGCGGAACATCAACGCGCGCGCTAAGTCTGTATCTAACGCAGTGACTTTGGCCGCTTTTACCCCCGGATCTAATTCCAGTTCATAACGAGTCACCACCGGCCCAACCAACACATCTTTCACTTTTGCCTTCACATTGAAATTGCGTAACTGTTGTTCAATACGTTGCGAAGTTTCCACAATTTCTTCTTGAGTAATATTTTGGGCTTTGCTTTGATGTCGCTCTAATAAATCCAAGCTCGGCAATGGTGTGGTCGGTTTTTCAACGTTAGCTTTATTCTGTTGGAATGCCGGATGAACGAGAGAATCACCATAAGGTTTATATTGTGGCGTGCTCTGAGGCACTGTTGCTTCAGCCTCTTCGGTTTCGCTCACTGACGGGGCAACCACCGTTGTTTCATGATGAACTTGAGTCGGTTGTGACGTCTCCACATGCGTATTCTCATGTGGCACCGCTAAAGACACCGTCGGCATCATTTCCTGTTCTGAAAAATCATGGGAAAAACTCACCGCACTTTGAGGTTCAGTCGCCGGTTCCACATGTGCTTGTACTGATGATAAAGACGTTTGAGTAAGTGAAGTAGCAGCCAACGCCAACTGAGGCGTCGGTGTGGCAATGGTCACATTCGGTAACGCCTCTTGCTGCTCAAAGTCATAAGAAATAAACGGATCAGCAGTATCAGTCTCTTTTTCCGTAGTTATCGTCATACTGTCAGAAGACACTGATGTCGTTTCTTCAGAGAGCCCGGTGATATGAAGCTGATGATTTGATTCCGTATTTGTTTCTGCTGAATTTTCTTCAGCCAAGCCTTTTGCCTGCGTCATTAGGCTTTCTTGAGAAACCAAAATAATTTCTTCTTTTTCTTCAGCGGAAAAATTTTCATTCGATTGCGGTTGCGTTTCTTCAGCTGGTGGCGTTTGCATGGTTAACCATTGATAAAAACGAAGCAATAGGCGGATAAACGAAGCACCGGAACACAAAATAAAGCCCGCGAGGGCAAAAATGCCCGCGAAGACAAGCAATCCGAATTTTCCGGCCGCTTCATAGAACGTTAAAGTGAGCCAGCCGCCTAACACGCCACCGGATAAATAATTTGCCGTGTTGTTAAAAGACAATGTGCAAATGACCGTTAACCCGCAAAGCAATAAAATAAAACCGAATGTCCGCAAACTAAATTTCGTCCATGTCAGCGAAGTCACTCCTTTAGTACGAATTAAATACGCGGGAATAAAACACAACATGAACGGAATAACATTCCCCACGTAACCGAAGAGTACAAAAAATAGATCCACAAACCATGCACCGAATGCGCCGGCTTTGTTGATGGTATCCGGTGCAAAACTGGAGGTCGCCCAAGAATTATCCAACGGCGTGTATCCCGACCAAGCAATGATCAGATAAAACCCGAAAAGTGCGGTCATGCCTAGCAACAAATTTAATAAATAATATTTCGGGGAAAAATGTTCGGTAATACGTTTAATCATGCGTTACGACTTTATCTCTATTTCAACTGTAAAAAATTGGTTTGTTTGACTTCTTCCATTACCACATAAGTACGTGTGTCATTCACGCCGGGCAACCGTAACAACGTGGTACCCAGTAATTTACGGTACGCTGCCATATCCGCCACTCGGGTTTTCAATAAATAATCGAAATCACCGGAAACCAAATGACATTCTTGAATTTCATCCAACTGTTGTACTGCCAAATTAAATTCTTCAAAGACATCGGGTTTACCGCGCACTAAAGTAATTTCTACGATCACCAATAATGGCGAATCCAATAATTCCGGATTCAGTAAGGCGCGATATCCCATAATCACCCCTTGTTTCTCCAAACGTTTTACACGTTCTAAACAAGGCGTTGGGGACAATCCCACTTTTTTTGACAAATCAATGTTGGAAATTTTGCCGTTGCGTTGTAATTCATTGAGTATTTTTATATCAATGGCATCTAAAGCTTTTGTTAATTTCTTTTCCATATGTGACGTTCGTATGAATGAGAGAAAATAGTGATTAATTCTAGCCTATTTGGCCCAATATTGCAGTAAGAAAGTAGAAAGCTCTCCAATATTCATTGGATACAAAATTTAATTTGTTTAACTCTATTTTGCATTCAATCAAAGAACAATGCAGTTCTGAGCAAAAAGAGATTGTTTTCATTCCCTTTGCGTGTTCTAATGAGCACCCGCTAGACAATCACTTCAGTAAGTTAGTTATTTCGGTTCTTCCTCATTCAAGTTTTGAATTTGTGCTTTGAAGATTCAATTTATCCATCTCTATTTAAGTTAAATCGCTAGCAATTCGTGCTGAACATAAGCACACAATTTCATTATTTAAAATAAGGAAGACAACATGTCTAAATTAAACGGCACCGTAAAATGGTTCAATTCAACAAAAGGTTTCGGTTTTATCGCACCTGAAGATGGTTCTAAAGATGTATTCGTACACTTCTCCGGCATCGTGGGCAATAATTTCCGTACTTTAAACGAAGGCGACCGTGTTGCTTTTAACGTACAAGATTCCCAACGTGGTCCGACAGCCGTTGACGTTGAAGTGATTTAAGAAACATTTCTACATAAAAATAGCCCTTCTCAAAAGGGCTATTTTTTTATCTATCGTTTTTCATTCAGTCGCATTTTCAAAAGTGCGGTGCTTTTTTAAAGCGAATCTAAGATTCCCAGCGCATCAACTAATTTCTTCACGGTGAACACTTGCATGTTTTCCACCGCATGTTTTGGCTTATTCCCGAACGGGACAATCGCGCGTTTAAAGCCATGTTTTGCAGCTTCGCTAATGCGTTCCTGCCCACTTGGCACTGGGCGAATTTCACCAGCTAATCCCACTTCACCAAATACCACGAGATCTTGTGGTAACGGACGGTTACGAAAGCTGGAAATCAGCGCCAGAAGCAACGCCAAATCGGCACTGGTTTCGGTGACTTTAACACCGCCAACCACGTTCACAAACACATCTTGATCCGCCATTTGCAATCCCCCGTGGCGATGCAACACAGCGAGCAATAAAGCAAGACGGTTTTGCTCCAACCCTACGGCAACACGACGTGGATTAGCGAGCATAGAATGATCCACCAGCGCTTGAATTTCCACCAACAACGGGCGTGTACCTTCCCATAGTACCATCACTGAGCTACCGGGCGTTTGTTCATCACCACGACTTAAAAAGATCGCCGATGGGTTTTTCACTTCACGCAAACCTTGTTCTGTCATGGCAAATACGCCTAACTCATTCACGGCACCAAAGCGGTTTTTGTGGCTACGCAAGGTGCGGTAGCGAGAATCTGTTTCACCTTCCAATAATAAGGAACAGTCAATGGCATGCTCTAACACCTTCGGTCCGGCAAGGGTGCCGTCTTTGGTGACATGCCCCACCATGATGATTGCCACTTGTCGAGTTTTTGCATAGCGCGTTAAAAAAGAAGCACATTCACGCACTTGTGCCACACTGCCCGGTGACGATTGAATATCCGCCAAATGCATAACCTGAATAGAATCGATCACGATAATTTGTGGTTTTAATTGATCCGCCAAATTACAAATCTGCTCGACGGAAGTTTCCGACAGCATATTCAGTTTTTCCGGCGGCAAACCGAGACGTTTGGCACGCATGGCGACTTGTTGCAAAGATTCTTCACCAGTCACATAAAGTGCGGTCATTTTTTGCGATAAATGACACATCACCTGCAACAATAACGTACTTTTTCCCGCGCCCGGATGACCACCAATCAGAATGGCGCTGCCCGGCACGACACCACCGCCTAGCACGCGATCCAGTTCATAAAAACCGCTGCTAAAACGCGGAGTTTCTTGTAGGCTGATTTCACTTAACGTTTGAATTTTAGCGCGGGTTTCACCGGCATAGCCACTAAATCGATCCGCTTTATTATTTGACGTAGAAACCAACCGCACTTCGGTGATGGTATTCCAAGCTTTACAGGCGCCACACTGTCCTTGCCAACGGGAATATTCCGCGCCGCAATCGTTACAAACATAAGCCGTTTTTGTTTTCGCCATAGGGTTATCCGCCGATCGTTAACGTAATCAAGTGAAGCATGCGTTGGGCATATTGCGGCGTTTGAATAAGGTCGAGCAATTTATTCATCGCCAGCGCATTATCTTTCGTCTCACTGTGCAAACGAATGACGTCATGCAGTTTCGCCAAAACATCCGCATTCGCTTCAGTTAAATCGTTCAATACATTTTCTTGTGCATAATGTTGATTCGCTGTCTGTTGTTCATTCAACGCTGCTTCTAATAAAGATTTATTGTCTTCGTAATAATGATACAGGTTGAAAAAAGCCCCAACGCGCTCTACGGTTTTAATAAAATCCGATGCAAAAAAATGAGCCCCTAAAGCGAGCGTTTCTTCCACTAAAGACTGCTCATAAGCTAAAAGTGCGGTCAATTTTTCCGTTGTTTTTTGCATCCGTTTTTCCGAATACAAAAAGCCGCGCCACTGTTCAATCCAATCACCGGCTTTCATCGTTTTATTTTGGGCTAATTGATACCCGCGTTTTGCTTTACTGACGGAATAAAAATGTACCTTGCCCGCATAATGGGTTAAAAAATCAGCGACAAAGGCAAAAAATGGCCCTAATTCACCAGACTTCACTTCAAACTCAATTTCACGAATAGGCTGTTGTTTGTCACCTGCTATAACATTTCCCTGATCGAATGCCACTTCAATTTGACAATCGGACGTATATTGAACCAGCCATGTTTGGCGCATAAAGTCGGTGCTAAAAATCGGCTGCAACGACTCATCAACATTTTCTAATACAAGACCATACTGGCGAATTAACGCTGCTAAATTAGGTTCTGATGTCGGTAATTTCACATTATATTCCGGACGCACATGCAACCCACCGGATACTTTGCCATCGGTTTTTAAAGTCAAGGTGTAATGGTCATCTTGCTGACGTACACGCAAGCCCATTTTCTGTTGAGTGAAATAGTTATCGGCAGTGTCGTAATAAATATTGGCTAAAAAGGCTTTTTGCTGCTCAATAACGTGAAAATGATGTAGCAGGGTATTGAGCTGCTCCTCATGAATATCACCGACCGCTAATTTTACTTCGATTTCGTTTGCCATGATAAAATCCTTTAAGATCATAAAGTTTTGTATTTACTCTGAATTCATGGGTTTTATTATCCAATAAAAGCCTGATTTTTTCGATTAAAATCGTGAATTTTTCATTTACATCAGGTAATATGCGCGTGAATTATTAACCTTAATTAGGAGTCATCTTCATGGCAATGAATAACATCCTTGGATTATTTGCCCACTCCCCTTTAAAGCCGTTACAAAAACACTCCAATAAAGTCACTGAATGCTGTGAATTATTAGTTCCTTTCTTTGAAGCGATCTTCCGTGAAGACTGGAATGCCGCTGAACAATTACGTTTAGATATTTCCGCTCATGAGCGTCAAGCCGATGCATTAAAACGTGAAATTCGTTTGAAATTACCACGCGGTTTATTCATGCCGATTGAGCGTACCGATTTATTAGAATTGGTTACTCAACAAGATAAATTAGCAAATTACGCAAAAGACATTGCCGGCCGTATGGTTGGACGCCAATTTGGCATTCCACCGGAAATGCATGATGAATTTATGAGCTATGTAAGACGCAGCTTAGACGCTACCGAACAAGCGCATAAAGTGATCGAAGAAATGGATCAATTATTAGAAACCGGTTTCAAAGGTCGTGAATTAAACTTTGTTAATCAAATGATTAACGAGTTAGATATCATTGAAGATGATACCGATCAGATGCAAATCAAATTAAGAAAAATGCTTTATGAGGTTGAAGGTCGTTACAACCCAATCGATGTCATGTTCTTATATAAAATTATTGAATGGGTTGGCGTGCTTGCCGACCAAGCACAACGAGTCGGTTCACGCATTGAATTAATGCTGGCTCGCTCATAATTTCCATTTACTTAGGTATTTTTCAATGGAACTACTTCATCAATACGGCTCATTATTGATTTTCATTACAGCCGTTTTTGGCTTTTTTATGGCCTTTGGCGTAGGAGCCAACGATGTTTCAAATGCAATGGGAACATCCGTTGGCTCAGGAACAATCACAGCAAAACAAGCCATTATTATTGCAATGATTTTTGAAGCGGCAGGTGCTTATCTTGCCGGTGGCGAAGTCACCGAAACCATCAAAAGCGGCATTATCGACACCATGCAATTTGTTGCCGAACCGGAAGTGTTGGTCTTTGGTATGATGTCGGCTTTATTCGCTTCAGGCGCATGGTTATTAATTGCCTCCCGTATGGGCTGGCCGGTATCCACAACCCACTCTATCGTCGGTGCGATCATCGGTTTTGCTTGCGTGACTGCAGGACCGCACTCTGTTGACTGGAGCAACATTAAAAATATTGTAGGTAGCTGGTTTATCACTCCCTTACTTGCCGGTTTACTCGCTTACGCTATTTTTATCAGCACACAAAAACTGATTTTCGATACAGAAAGTCCTTTTAGAAATGCACAAAAATACGGCCCTTACTACATGGGCATCACCATTTTTATTTTGTGTATCGTGACCTTAAACAAAGGGTTAAAACACGTTGGATTGAATTTAAGTAGCACAGAGAACTTACTGATTTCTTTTGCTATCGGCATTATTTCCATTATTTACAGCCACTTTTATTTCCGTAGCATCAAATTTAAATACAAAATGTTGGAAGGCGGCTCCTTCGGCGGCGTAGAAAAAGTCTTCAGTATTCTGATGTTGATGACCGCTTGCGCCATGGCGTTTGCCCATGGTTCAAACGATGTAGCCAATGCGATTGGCCCACTTTCTGCGGTTGTTGCCATTATTGAAAGCGGCGGTCAGATTGTTAACAACGTTCCCCTTGCTTGGTGGATTCTACCTTTAGGTGCCGCAGGGATTGTTGTTGGTTTAATTGTTATGGGCTATAAAGTGATGGCAACCATCGGCACCGGCATTACGGATCTCACACCAAGCCGTGGTTTTGCAGCCCAGTTTGCAACAGCAACCACCGTGGTTATCGCCTCTGGTACCGGATTGCCGATTTCCACTACGCAAACCCTTGTTGGTGCGGTGTTAGGTATCGGTTTTGCGCGCGGTATCGCGGCCATTAACTTAAACGTTATTCGTAATATTGTTGTTTCTTGGGTGGTTACGCTACCGGCCGGTGCGTTCTTCGCTATTATTATTTATTACCTCTTAACAACTATTTTCCATTAATCCTGTCTGAAAAGTGCGGTCAATATTTACGTTAAAATTTCACCGCACTTTTCGTTTTTTTATAAAGGATTTCCCTATGCAAAAAGCTTTATCTACACTGCTTGCACTATTTTGCTTCACTGTTGGCATGTCTGCCGCACAGGGAGAAACAAAATACGTCACAGAAAACCTCTCCACATTTTTACGCAAAGGCGCCGGTGAACAATTTAAAATTGCCGGCACCATTCAAGCAGGCGAAGCCGTTACCGTATTAGATAAAAAAGATCGTTACACGCTGGTTCGCGACAGTAAAAACCGTGAAGCCTGGATTTTAAGTAGTGAACTCAGTACTAACGCCAGTAGCAAAGATGAAAATCCGAGATTAAAAAATCAAATTCAAGAATTGAGTTTAAAACTCAATCGTTTAGACGATGATTGGCAAAAACGCATCGTAGAAATGCAACGCCGAACCAAACAGGCAGAGCAACAAAGCAGCGAATTATTGGAACAAAACTCCCAACTCAAACGGGAATTGGAAATGACCAAAAATAAAAATCGTGATTTAGAAGCCATGTTAGATGCCGGCAAACGCGAAATTGCCATTCAATGGTTTATCTACGGCGGTTCGGTACTGGGCGTGGGATTGGTTCTCGGCTTAGTATTACCGTTTATTATGCCTAAACGCCGTCGTCGCGATAGTTGGTCATAATGGCGGAAAAATTTCACGTCTATTTAGTCGGAGGCGCAGTTCGCGATCAGCTCCTCAACCTTCCCGTCAAAGATCGGGATTGGGTGATTGTGGGCGCCACGCCACAAGATTTGCTGAATCAAGGCTATCAACAAGTCGGTAAAGATTTCCCGGTTTTTCTCCATCCACAAAACAAAGAAGAGTATGCTTTAGCGCGTACTGAACGCAAAGCGGGCAAAGGTTACACCGGCTTTATTTGCGATTTTTCCGCTGACATCACGTTAGAACAAGATTTAGTTCGTCGCGATCTCACCATTAACGCCATTGCGCAAGATTTAGCCGGCAATTTATACGACCCATATCATGGCGTGGAAGATCTAGAACAACGTGTTTTGCGCCATGTTTCCCCCGCATTTTCGGAAGATCCTTTACGCGTTTTGCGGGTCGCCCGTTTTGCTGCTCGCTATCATTACTTAGGCTTCAACATCGCTGATGAAACTCTACAATTAATGACCGCACTTAGTGCGCAAGGCGAACTACAGCATCTGACTGCCGAGCGCGTTTGGGCAGAAACCGAAAAAGCCTTAAATGAAAAAAATCCTGAAATTTACTTTGAAACCTTACGTCAAGTTGGTGCACTCAAAGTGCTCTTTCCCGAATTGGATGCCCTTTATGGCGTGCCAAATCCGGCAAAATATCATCCGGAAATCGACAGCTTCGTGCATACGATGATGGTATTACAACAAGCAACTCTGCTTTCAGAACAGGTCGATTGCCATAAAAGTGCGGTCCGTTTTGCCGCCATTTGTCATGATTTAGGCAAAGCCTGTACCCCAAAACAAAACTGGCCTCATCACCACGGCCACGAAAAACTAGGCGTTGCACCGACCAAAAGCCTGTGTAAACGTTTAAAAGTGCCGACATATTATCAACAACTGGCGGAACTCACCTGCGAATATCATTCACATGTTCACAAAGTGTTTGAGTTGCGCCCAGAAACGATCGTAAAACTCTTTAATACCTTTGATGTGTGGCGTAAGCCATTGCGTTTTATGGAGTTTCTTCTTGTTTGTTTTGCCGATACACGAGGCCGCAAAGGATTTGAACACATTCAATACCCTCAACAGGAATTTGCCATCGCCTTGTATCAAGCTGCATTAAAAGTAGATATTCAATCTATTATCGCTGCCGGTTTTGAAAACAAAGCCATTCGTGATCAACTTAATCGCGGACGTATTTTTGCCGTCAAACAAAAACGCCAAGAAATCTTACCGCACTTTAAACCCTAAACCGGCGTTGAATGCTTTACGCCATAAAAATCGAACCGTAAAATCAACGTTATTTTTTTATCAAACAGGTCATGTATGAAAACCATTAAATTTTCTCTTTGGATTCTCTTCGCCGGACTGTTATTGGGTGGCTGTACTGTCGATCAGCAACGCCCTACCGATGTAAAATACATCGAAAAAACAGATCCCACATGGCAACAGCACTTAAAACAGTTACAACAAATCAAAAGTTACCAAGCTTTAGGCCAACTGGGTTATATCAGCACGAAAGAACGTTTCTCTACCCGTTTTAACTGGCAATACCAAGATCCACAAAATTACACGTTGAAACTTTATTCCACGCTCAGCAGCGAAACCCTGCAAATTCAAATGCACCCACAAGGCATGACAATTTCCGACAATAAAGGTCGTCAACGTTCCGCTACCGACGCAAAAATGTTACTCAGAGAAATTATCGGCATGGATTTCCCACTCGATCAATTTGTCTTTTGGCTAAAAGGCCAACCGAAAGATAACAGCGACTATTTAGTGGCAGACAATCATTTCCTCGGCTCCTTTACTCATCGCGTTGATGGTAAAACATGGACGGCAGATTATCTGTCCTATCACCTCAATCGACAGCCACCGATGCCGGAAAATATCTTGCTGAAAACCGAAGGACAAACCCTGAAGATTCGTGTGGATGAATGGAACTTAAAATGAAAACATACCAATTTTCCACCGCACTTTTAGTGCCAGAAAGCTTAAATAATGAAGCCGGCCTGCGTTTCCCTTGCCCGGCGAAATTAAATCTGTTCCTGTATATCAACGGAAAACGCCCGGATGGTTATCATGAATTACAAACGCTATTTCAATTTGTGGATTTTGGCGATTGGCTATCGATTAAGGTAAGAAATGACGGCAAAATCAATTTAATTTCGCCAATCGCTGATTTGGCATCTGAAGATAATTTGATTTATCGTGCGGCACATTTATTACAGCAAAAAACCGGTTGCTTACTCGGCGCGGATTTACAATTAGATAAAATTCTGCCCATCGGTGGTGGCGTGGGTGGCGGCTCCTCCAATGCTGCAACGGCGCTTGTCGCCTTAAATTATTTATGGAAAACCCATTTAAACACCGAGCAACTTGCCGCTCTTGGTTTAAGCTTAGGTGCGGATGTCCCCATTTTCGTGCATGGCAAAGCCGCGTTTGCCGAAGGCGTAGGTGAAAAAATCACCTATTGCGAACCACCGGAGAAATGGTATTTAGTGATTAAACCGAATGTGTCTATTTCTACCGGCGTGGTTTTTTCCTCCCCCGATTTACCGCGAAATACCCCAAAAAAATCACTGCAACAATTATTGTCCGAAGAATACGTAAACGATTGCGAAAAAGTTGTACGAGATCACTATTCAGAGGTTGAAGAAATACTGAACTGGTTGGTAGAATATGCTCCGGCAAGATTAACAGGAACCGGCGCTTGTGTTTTTGCGGAATTTGACGATGAAAAATCTGCTCAATCCGTGCTCAAAAACATGCCAAAAGCGTATTTTGGATTCGTTGCTAAAGGATTAAACGTTTCACCGTTACGCACCATGTTGGAACAGCTTAAAAGCGAAAATCCGGTTTCTCCGTTAACCCCCTAATTTTATCATCTAACACCTGAGGTCAAACTTACAATGCCAGATATTAAACTCTTCGCCGGTAACGCAACACCGGAACTCGCCAAACGCATTTCAATATGCTTAAAAACGAAATTAAGCGATGCTACCGTTGGTCGTTTCAGCGATGGTGAAGTACAAGTGCAAATCAATGAAAATGTTCGCGGTAGCGATGTATTCATTATTCAATCAACCTGTGCACCAACGAATGACAACTTAATGGAATTATTGGTTATGGTTGATGCCTTACGTCGCGCTTCTGCCGGTCGTATTACTGCCGTAATCCCTTATTTCGGTTACGCCCGCCAAGACCGCCGTGTTCGTTCTGCTCGTGTACCGATTACAGCAAAAGTCGTGGCAGACTTCTTATCCGGCGTTGGCGTTGACCGTGTATTAACCTGCGATTTACACGCAGAACAAATCCAAGGTTTCTTTGATGTGCCGGTAGATAACGTATTCGGTTCTCCGGTATTAATCGATGACATTTTGAAAAAAACTGACTTAGTGAATCCAATCGTTGTGTCTCCGGACATCGGTGGTGTGGTGCGTGCCCGCGCTGTGGCAAAATTATTAAACGACACCGACATGGCGATTATCGACAAACGCCGTCCACGTGCCAACGTTTCTCAAGTAATGCACATCATTGGTGATGTAGCAGATCGAGATTGTATCTTAGTTGATGACATGATCGACACCGGCGGCACCTTATGCAAAGCGGCTGAAGCCTTAAAAGAACGTGGTGCTAAACGCGTCTTCGCTTACGCTACACATGCGGTATTCTCAGGTTCTGCCGCGAAAAACCTTGCCAGCGATGCGCTAGACGAAGTTGTCGTAACAGACACCATTCCGTTGACTGACGAAATTATCGCATTAGGTAAAGTTCGCTCATTAACATTATCCAAAATGCTTGCAGAAGCAATTCGCCGTATCAGCAACGAAGAATCCATTTCTGCAATGTTTGATGAATAAGCGAAAAAAAACGCATAAAATCAACCGCACTTTAAATGACAAAAGGCTTAGAAAACTAAGCCTTTTGTTTTTATATCAAATCAATATTCCCACTTTTAATTATTGGTTTCCTTGTTTCGCCACCTTAAATCTGCCTTCCCTATGCTATAATTACAACCATATTTTTGACACATAGAGGTATCACATGAAAAAACTTATTTTAGTCTTTACGGCAATTTTAACCATCACCGCCTGTTCTCAGCCAAAAGATATTTATTTTAATGGCTCCGAAGGTTCTCACTCGGGTTTAAAATTCGATAAAAACACCAAAACACTGGGTATCAACAATTAACACCAAATCCTATCTCAAAGTGCGGTAGAAAATTTACCTATTTTTTCGACCGCACTTTCCTTTTCCTAGCGAGTTATTTTCACCGTCACATTCATTGTCGTCCGATAACCTGCCTCATCAACAACGGTAATTTGATATGTACCGATATTTGTTGGTTTCCATAAAAATGTTTCATCTGCTCTGCTCTCACCTAAATATGCGTTATTCACAAACCAATAAAGATGCTGAACTTCGCCTGATGTCGTGGCAATTAACGGAATGTGGTCTTCTACGCTATTCACATTAATAAAATAAGTCCGATTTTCCAGTGGTGAGGTAATTTTCAACGGATTATGCGTAATCTGTTGCAAAGATTGATTTTGCTGTTCATAAGGACATTCCGCATTGACCATTGGGCTACGTTTCATAATTCCGGCTTGAGCAAACAATTTTTGATAGTCACTGCTCCAGATCTCATAAATTTTTTGTTCCGTTTCCTCTATCGGATCTGTTGCACAAGCTAAAACATCCGTGCCTTTACGTACGCGTAACTGCTGATAGATATTGCTCACCTGAATGGGCGATTTACCGGGAATAAAAAGAGTATTGGTAAGTTGCTGGCAATGTCTATTCGGTAAGTTGCCGTCAGCGGCACATACCGGTACATCTTTTAAAGTCAACTTTTCACGGCTAAGCGGATCTTGCATAGCCGAAGATTGCGCAATAATCGCATCTGCCAGCTGTAAAAATAACGGTGCAGCAAGGCGACGCCCGATAAAGTGTGGGTTGCTTTTATTGTTAAAATTGCCAAACCACACGACCAACGTGTAATTGCCGAAGTAGCCGGCTGTCCAAGCATCGCGCAATCCGTTAGACGTGCCAGTTTTCCAATAAGTCGGTAACTTAGTTTTGATGGCTTTGTTATAAATATCCGTGCGAATATTTTGCGATAAGATGTCACCCAACATATAACTGCTTTCCGGACTTAATAACGGGACAGGTTGTTCGGAGGAGGCGTCTTTCAAGGATTGCAACGGTTGCCATTTTCCCCCATTGGCAAGGGCAGCATATAAGCCAGCCAGTTGTTGCAAGGAAAGCTCCGCTCCCCCCAATACCAAAGACAACCCATAATGGGCTTTTTCCTTCGGCAAAACAATTTCCGCTTGTTTCAGCAAATCGTAAAGATCAGGATATTTCAGACGTTGCGCCATCTCGACGGCAGGAATATTGCGGCTTTGCAATAACGCCTGCGTCACACTCACCGGTCCAAGGAAATTACCTTCGTAATTTTCCGGCTGATAATCGGCAAAATTCGTCGGTAAATCTTTTAAAATCGTTTTCGGGTGGGCTAGCCCTTGATCAAAGGCTAAGCCATAAATAAACGGCTTCAAGGTCGAACCATAAGAACGTTTTGCTAGTGTGCCGTTAATTTGCCCGCTAATTTGCGGATTAAAATAATCACCGGAACCTACCAAGGCTTTAATTTGCATGGTGCGATTATCCACCAACAATACCGCCAGATTATTCACACCATAGTTTTTTTGTTGTTGCAAATAACGCTGGCTAATTCGCTCGACCAAACGCTGTAATCCACTGTTTAGGCTGGTCACAATGCGCCCATTTTGCGTTCCCTCTTTTTCCGCATATTGTTGCAACACTTGGTCAGTAAAGTGCGGTGCGAAAAAAGGAAGTTTTTCAATGGGGCGTAAAGGATAATTTAATTTGAAATGGGATTGCCATTGGCGATCTTGCGGATGACTTTCCACCCAACGGGCATACAGTTTATTACGGGCATTGAATAATTGCGGATTCAGCTGTTGATTATTCTGCTGAATGTAGCCATTTGGGTTTTTCGGCAAAATCGCCAATGTCATGGCTTCCGCTAAATTCAAGTTTTTGTTGGCACGATTAAAATAAATCAGACTTGCCGTCCCAGCACCTTCAATGTTCCGACCATAAGGCGCAAAGTTGAAATAGGCTTCTAAAATATCCTGTTTGGAATATTGCAATTCTAATTGAACGGCACGGAAAATTTGCTCGATTTTCCCGTGGATAGTGCGGCTGTCAATATTCCATAGAATCCGCGCCAATTGCATGGTGATGGTAGATCCGCCCTGCGGCAAGCCACCTAACAGATAGGTTTGTGCCGCGCCACGCAACAAACCGTAAGGGTTCACCCCAAAATGATAATAAAACCACTCATCTTCCTGAAAAAGCACGGCATCCACTAATTGTGGCGAGAGTTCTTCTAATGGCGTCCACAGGCGATATTTCTGATCTTTTGCTGTTGTTAGGCGTAATAAATTCTGCTGTTCGTCATACACTGCAACAGAATAGGGAAAACGTTGCTTCAAAGGCTCATGAGGTAAAAAATGAACCACTACGGCCGTAAGCAGTAAACCGCATAAAACAACATAGAAACATTGACGAAATTTCTGTGACATAACCATCAAACATGACTAAAAACAAAAAAGTGCGGTGGATTTTCAATGTGTTTTATCGCCAAGACAGCTCCGCCCTTTTTACTTAACTTACGAATTAAATTTCCTTTTCTGCCTATGACAAAAAGAGACCTGCTTCATAATTGACTAACAAACCACCGACAATTAACCAAAGGTAAACCAAGGTGCCAAGGATCAGCGGTTTGAAACCAGCCTGTTTAATGGCGCCGATATGTGTTGTTAACCCCAAGGCCGCCATCGCAGAAACAAGTAGAAACGTATCAAGCTCCACCAAAAATGTCACTAACGCTTGCGGTAATAAATTAAACGAATTGAACACGGCAACAGCAATAAACCAAAGGGCAAACCATGGAATAGTAATTTTCCGTGGTTCTCCCTCTTGCGCCTCTTTAGTCAACAGCCAAGACAGCCCCAATAAGAAAGGCGCCAACATCATGACCCGAATCATTTTGGTAATCACTGCCGTGTCCGCAACAACCGGGCTGATATTACCGCCAATGGCATAAACCTGCGCCACTTCATGCACGCTGGAGCCCACATAGATACCGAATTGGTGTGGTGTCATGAATGTGCTGCCCCAAGGATAAAAAAGCGGATACAAAAAAATGGACAGCGTGCCGAAGATCACCACCACCGCAATCGCCACCGACACTTTATGCGATTCCGCTTTTGTCACCGGCGCTGCCGCCATCACGGCAGCTGCCCCACAAATACTGCAACCGGACGCAGTGAGATAAACAAGCTGTTTATCCATTTTGAGATAGCGAATACCAATAATACAGGTGAGTAAAAAAGTAGAAAGTAACATCAGGACATCGGTCAGAATCGCGTTTATTCCCACGTCAGTAATATCCTGCAACGTGAGTCGAAAACCATACAACACGATCCCGGCACGTAAAACCGGCCCTTTAGCAAACAACACACCTTTTTCAATATGGCTTTCATAACGTTTATAAACACTATTGCCAAAGAGCATCCCCAGCAAAATGGCAATAATAAGCGCGCTTAAATGCGCCTGCTGAGCAAATGGTGTTTGACTTATTTGTTGTGCTATAAATGCTAAAAACGCCACACAAATTAGTCCGAAATAGAATGATCGATTTTTCATTTGGTTTGTCATGAAAGGGAAATGAGGCTTCATTATACGCTGAGAACAGCGAAAAATGCAGTTGATTCTGACCGCACTTTAGGGCTTGTAAACCGTTAGCAATAAAAAACTCTCCATCAAACGAGGGAGAGTTTTTTATTTTTTAAGCGATTATTGAATCACTTCAATATCGCCTTTCGCAGCTGATTGGGCATTAACCGCACGGTTATACATGTTTTCTGCATAAGCTTGTGGAATTTTGAATTTACCCACGTTCACTGCTTTTAATTGATATTGAATTACGGTGGTGGTCTCCCCCACGGAACCGTAGCTCAACATACGGTCTTCACGCAAATCACGGTGTACCCAGTTAAAACGTTGTTGAGTTTCCTCTTGTGCGCTCATGTCACCATTCCCCATTACCACTTCAAATCCAGCCGGATAAAGGTCGGTAATCACCATGTTGTCTTGCACATTTTGCAATGAACGCACATTGACTTGTACGTTAATGATGTCGCCAAGTTTCACGGAAGTTACCGGTTTGCCGTCTTTATCTAAGTAAGTGCGGTCGATTTCCACGCCGTTTTTAATCGCCTCAGCAGACGGCTGTTGTACATAGCCGGATTGGCTAATGGCATACCAGGCTCTTTGCGTACTTTGGTTAACAAAGTTAAGCGCAGCTTTGTCTGCATTGATATTGGCTAACACAAAAGCCCCTTGTACTCCGCCGATATTTTGACCTTCTTGTTGAATATGTAATTTTTCAAGTTGATCAGGGTATTGCTTACCGTAAGCCTCTAAGGCTAAAAGCACCATTGCAGAAGACAAGCTGTTATAACGGTCGTCGTTTAAATCTTGCACAATGCCTTCAAACAATCCGTTAGATAATAGCGCTGCCTGTTTCGGGAAATGACGTGACAACACATACAACACCGAACTTTTCTCAATCAACGGATCTAAATAATCGCGATAGAACCATTCGCTTTTCGCCTGCGGATGAGCAAAGTTTGCCATCAGATTGTTCATCAGCGTGTTTGCATCTTCTTCCTGTTTCACCAACTGATAGGCACCGGCCAACCAAGCGGTTGTTAAATCAGATTGCCACTCTTCCGCTTTGAAATGACGCTCCAATAGACTACGGATAGACATTAAGCTGTCGCTTGGCACTTGACCTAAACGCGCCAATAAGTACGTCGCATAAGCGCGTTGACGCAGCATGGCTAAGTCATCTTCACTTTCCGGACGACTTAAACGTTCTAATGCCGCAATAGTTTGATTAAACAAGCCGTTTGGCTCGACCCATGCTGCCGGTAATTGCACGTTGTGCTCTTGCGCTTCAATGAGGAAATGCGCCACATAAGCCGTTAAGAATGCATCATCTTCATCTAAACCTGACCATACGCCAAAGCCTTCATTCTCAGTTTGGCGTGCCGGTAATAAATTAAAGACACGATTCAAATTATTGTGTAATTGCTGTTTCGTGGCTTCAATAGCTTGCTTGTCGCCCGCTTGTGATAAAACCCCAAGTAAACTTTGGTACTCAGGATTATTCGCCAATAACAGATTAGGCATTGCCGCACTGATAATTTGTTCCGTACAGAAGTTGTCATAGTTGCCTAAATAACTTGTGATGCCTTTCGCTAAGACTAACGGGGCGGAAGAGAACAGCGCGTATTGCTCACGGCGTTGTGGGAACAACAGATTCGGTAATTCGCCTTGTACCTGTTGATTTGCCGCCACATCACCCACTTTGATGAATTGCTGTTTCGCCGTCAGTGGACGCACGGAAATACCGTATTTGCGTTCAACCTGTGCCGGTTGTTGCAGTTCATCTAAGTAAGCCGCGGTGAAATATAAAATACCGCTACCAAGCAAATCAGTTGCTTTTAATTGGAAATCCACCACGCCTTCACTCATCGGAGCTAATACGATGGAGGTTTGCGCATTGCTTAATACCTGGAACTGCGGTGCAACATTGAGCTGAACAAGCACATTTTGTTTACTCTTCGTATTATTCGAAACGGTCAAACTGACTTTGCTTTCATCATTCGGTGCCAAGGTTATCGGCGCACTTGGCGATAAAATCATGTCGTCACGCACCAAAGTTTCCGCTTGTGCGATATTCATTTGTGAACCGTCATTTGTTACGGCAACCGCCATGACTTTCAAATTACCATTAAAGCCCGATGGAATTTGGTAAGTTACCGTTTTACTTCCGTCGACATCCACAATATTTGACCAGAACACTGCCGGTTTATCGGTTTTACGTTTAAATGGATTGGTATTAGCCGCTAAGGCTTTTTCCAACATTGCCACTTCTTCTGAGTCACCACCGGTTTGTGCAAACTGCAACACTTTACGAAATTCCGGCAAAATCAAATCCAAAATCTGCAAGGTTTCCACTTGAAGGGCATATTTCGGGAAGAAAAACTTCAACGGATCTTCTTGTTTATGGCCAGCCACTTGTAAGATGCCTTCATTTACCGCATAAATTACTGCTTTACTTGGTTTATCCGCAGATAACGTAAACTGTACTTTATCGCCAGACTTCACTTGCTGCGGTGTATTTAATGTGACATTCAAACGATGGTTATCCACATTGACGCTAAACGGTGCAACGCCATAACTTAGCGGACTGGTGAAAATATCATCGGATTGCATATCACGAGAGAATTGAACGTTAATATAGCCACTTCCCTCAAAATTCTCAGGAATTCTGATTTTTTGTACAGAACGGTTAGTCGTGGATTTAAACCATTGATGAGCATATACACGATCTCGTTCGATAGTGATTAATCCACTCCCCGCATAAGGTGCGTTAATCGCAACTTCGATTTCTTCACCCGGCATAAATTGTTTTTTATTTAAATTCAATTTAAGTTCGGTGTTTTTATCCATGGCGACAGAGACGTTGCTGTTGCCAATTACTGTATAAGGAATGCGATTGACGGTTTCACCGTATTGGTTATTAATGACCAATACAAAGTCACCACTACGCTCGGTATTCAAAACAAAATCAGATCCACTTTGATCGATATCCAACGGTTTTTCATCAATTTGATTTTCCACCAGTTTAGATTCGTACTTATAAGCACCGGAACGTTGTTCGGTCAGCACGGAAACATATTTACGCTCCATTAAGACCGCACTTAGTCCTTGCACGGAAATTTTTTGCAGACTTGGATTAATTGCAATTAAGTTCACCTGACTTACGCCGTTTTCTCTTAAATAATTCAAGTCTTGTGCACTGCTGTAGCCCACTAACCAAGGTTGCGCAGAAACCAACACCGATTGCACTTTAGATACGCCACGACCGCTGTTATTTTCATAGCCGTCCGCTGTGAAATACAACATTTGTACGGTATTTTCCGCTTCTTGCGCTAAATTCAAGGCAAAAACGGCATCACCGTTATTATCCGTGGTTTGATCCTGTAATTCGGTTTCCAACAAAATCGCATTTTTATTTCGTTGATTATCATAGAACTGATAGTTCTTGTATTCAGGAAAGCTCGGGAAGAGAGAATGCAACATGATGTTTGCACTCACTCGGCGTTTTTGCGCCGGCATACCAAATAAATTCGTTAAATGGATGGTCGCCTTTAAATCCTGCGGAGAAACCCAACCGGCTTGTTGGCTACGATTAAACATCGTATTGATTTTCAACGTATCCGGTTCAAATTCCTGCACTTGGAACGTCATAGAGCCAACATCAATTTGTTCTTGTTGTTGACCAATAGAAATATGTGCCGTCCATTCACCGGTTTCGGCATTTTCCGACAACGGATAAGTCAAATCATTAAAACCACTTTCACTCACACGGATCGTTTTTTGCCATTGGGTTTTACCGGACGGTGACGTGATTTCCAAACTGAGTGGCACATTGGCCAAGGATTTTTTCCAATCCAACGCCTTGCTGATCATGCCGATATACACGGACTCACCCGGACGATAAATACCACGGTCATTAAACAAGAAGGTCTTAATGGCGTTTTGTTCCGGCGAAATTTCTTGGCCACGAATATCAAAACGGGAGAAATCTAAAGTACGGTCTGATTTATCAATCGGCAGGAAAGACTGATCTTGCCCACGTGTGACTAAATACATAACCGGCTCAAGTTCTTGCTTGAAGTTTTCTAAAGACGGAAGCTGAGCCACCCCGAGTTTGTTAGTAAATTGACTGGCAATCACTGTGTTATTGCGGGAAATCACTTTCACTAACGCATTCGATACCGGAGCCCCACTGGCAATAGATTGCACGAAAACAGATTGTGTCCCATCTGCGGCTTTTTTCGCAATAATGCCCAAATCCGTTAACACGATTAAACGGTAATCACTGGTTTGCGAATTCGGATCGGAGTCCCAATAATAGTAGCTGTCTTCATCTTTGCTATCTTTTAAATTATCGCTGTCAGATTCACTACCAGAAGTCACCGCACTTGCTTTTACCCAGAAGATTCCTTGCTTCGGCAAACCTTTTTGCGATAAATCTACGCTGAGATAATCTGATTTACGTGGATTATCGTTAGCTACGGTAAGGGTTTCCGTTTTAAACGTCGCAATATCGTCAAATTTCAAATTGCCTAAATCTGGTTTTTGGAAGCTGTTGCTATTTAAATTTGCCACATGGCGAAGTTGCTCAGCCTGTACGCGACCAATATCCAGCTGAACACTGCCAGCGTTACGTACAGCAAGGGTTAATTTGCCGTCGCCATATTGAGACAATAAAGAACCTTTGCCCACAAAGCTGACATAGGTCGGATAATTCGGTGCACATTCTAAGCTGCCAATCGGTTTTTTCAGTTGATAACCGCCCAAGGCTGTGAATTTATTATTCAGTTGCAAATAAAGGCAACGCCCTTCCGGAATATCAAAACGGAAAGATTGTTGCGCTGAGTAAGGATGTTCGCTTGGAATTAATTCCGGTTGAACGCGTTCACCACGTCTCACCGCCGCTTCCGTTAATTTTTCCGATTCCCAACTTTGTCCTTCCGGTAAGGTCGGTAACAAGATCGCAATAAGATTCTCGGCAATGTCTTTTCCTTTCACGCCGTAATTGAAATTAAAGGTTAGAACCTGTTCCGCTTCATTTTGCTGATTATTAATGACTTTAAAACTATTATCTTCGTTTTGCAGACTGTATTTCGTCGGCACTGGCACGAGCTTAGTGATGTCTTTATCTAAGGTATTCACACCAGTCTTCGCACGCAACGTTTGGCTAATTTTGGTTTGCACAAATTGATTCGGTTGGGTCGATAAAGACAGGTCATCCGAGCTGATCCACGCTTCCAATTTATTGTCGGAATAACGAATCTTAAATTTCAACGGATTAATCAAATTGAGCGATTGATCCTGATTTTTGCGGACTAAATTTACTTCAACCGCACTTTCTAAAGCTTTCGGATCAACCGGATTAGAAAACACCAAATGTGTTAACGCATGACGAACATGAAAGACATTCGGATCCTGATAAAAGTCTGCATCGGAGTCGACAACGCTAAAAGGCTGGGTTTTCACAGAATGAGGCGTGGTGACCGATTTCGCATAGGTTAACCCTGGGTTTAATGCCGTTTTATCTAACGTGATTTTATATTCTTGCCCTGTTGGCCAATCCTGTGCGGGCGTAAAACTCAGTAAATTATCACTCGACCAAACCCATCTCCCTTCAAGGGCAGGTTCCATTTTAATACCTTGCGTGATCTCAGTTTTCAGTTTATCAATCGGCGCGGCGGCGCCATTAAATTCAATGTTCAGTGGATAAACGGTATTTGATGCACCCTCTTCCCCGTAATAAGTTGGTTCAATGGGATTAAATTTCACGTGAACCGCATTGTTTTCATTTCCCTTTTGCTGCTGATACCAATAACTGCCGCCACCGGCTGCTATGGCTAACACGAGTACACCAAGCACTGAAAATTTGGTTTTGCCTTGCATTAGATGCTCCCCTGATTAACTTTAAAATTGACGCTGTTATTTACCATCATTAATTCGTTCCGCCTACTGTAATCTGATCGATTTTCAATGCCGGTTGCCCTACGCCCACCGGCACGCTTTGTCCTTCTTTACCACAAGTACCGACACCATGATCCAATGCCACTTCATCGGCAACCATGGACACATTTTGCATCACTTCAATGCCGCTGCCGATTAACGTTGCGCCCTTCACCGGCTTGGTGATTTTGCCTTTTTCGATCAAATAAGCCTCTGAAGTAGAAAACACGAATTTGCCGGAGGTAATATCCACCTGGCCGCCACCAAAGTGCGGTGCAAAAATGCCGTGTTCTACGGACGCCACTAAATCCTCAAATTTATCTTTACCCGCCAGCATATAAGTATTGGTCATACGAGGCATTGGCAAATGCGCATAGGATTCACGACGTCCGTTGCCTGTCGGTTGCACGCCCATCAAGCGAGCATTCATTTTATCTTGCATGTATTTCTGCAAAATACCGTCTTTAATTAGCACGTTATGTTGGCTCGGCACACCTTCATCGTCAACGGTGACTGATCCTCGGCGATCCATTAAAGTGCCATCATCCACGATTGTGCATAACGGCGATGTGACTAATTCACCGATTTTGCCGGTAAATAAGGAGCTTTCTTTACGATTAAAATCGCCTTCCAAACCGTGCCCTACCGCTTCGTGTAATAACACCCCCGGCCAACCTGCGCCCAACACCACCGGCATTAATCCTGCAGGAGCAGCCACCGCGCCTAAATTCACCAATGCTTGACGCACCGATTCTTTCGCAAAATAGACCGCTCTTTGCTCACCTTTATAGCTATCAAAGAACCATTCTAAGCCAAAACGACCACCTGCGCCAGCGCTACCACGCTCGCGCTTACCGTCTTGTTCTACCAATACGGAAACCGATAAACGAATGAGTGGGCGAATATCTGCCGCCAAGGTGCCGTCAGTGGCCGCCACCAACATTTCTTCATACACCATGCTCAAACCGGCATTTACCTGCACCACTCTTGGGTCTTCCGCACGAGCGGTTCTATCGACCAAACGCAATAACTCAATTTTTTGCTCTTGGCTTAAACTGTATAGTGGGTTAATCGGCTGATAACGCAAAGGTGCATCCACCGGATTAAATCTCACCGGCAGAATAAAATTACACTGAGAAGGTTGCGCAATACCACGCACTGCCTGTGCGCATTGTTGCAAATTAGCTAAATTAATTTGGTCAGAATAGGCAAAACCGGTTTTCTCACCACTGACTGCACGCACGCCTACGCCGCGATCAATATGAAATCCGCCTTCTTTAATAATCCCGTCTTCTAATACCCAATTTTCATCCTGACTCAGCTGAAAATATAAATCGCCATAATCTACGTTGCGTTGCGCTAACGTATCAAATACGTTGGATAAATCGGATAACGCCAAATGACTGCGGGTTAATAAAGACTCGGTGACTTGTTTTAACATGAAATATTTACTTATATCGAAAAATAGATTGATAAAAAATGCGCAAATTATAGCGAATTCGCGCTCTCGGGGAAAGGCTAATCACTTTTTGATATGATTGGTGTAGATCTGTTTTTCACCAGAACAGCCGGATTACCTTCTTTGTAGTATGGCTCATTTTTTATAGGGGATTATACTGAACCCCTTATTTTTCCAATTAAGTAACAAATTATGCAAAATCCATTTAAAGCCGAATGGACGGCAAAAGGGCATACGCTCTGCTTAGGACATTGGGATATTCACTATAACGACATTCCTCTCGTCCTCCCCGCTGAACGCCGTGATAAAGATATGGGTACCAGAAATATCTATAATTTTATTGATCCCGAAGATGAGCTTTATTTAGAAGGCTTAGATGAAAGCGACTGGATTTTAGCCAATATGGATTGGCTGTCAGATTTATTTATTCAATACGACATTCCCTTGGAAGAAGACTACATGCGGGCGTTTTATCAAGCGGTGAATCCGGAAGACTGGCGTTGTGGCAGTTGTGGCGGTTGCATTTAACCGCCACATCGTGAATACAGAATGAGACTTTTAATCGAAAAGTGCGGTCGTTTTTTGCGGTGTTTTTAAGGTTGCCGTTCAATCACCACTTTAATATCTTCCGGCGGGGCATAATAAGGCGCAGAGGTGATAAATAAATGAATGCCTAACTTAGCATAATCAGCAACATTATTTTTATTCACACCACCGGCAACAGACAGAATGATTTTTTTACCGCTTGCCGCCACCAAAGACGATGCCCGCTTCACGTTATCCACCGACCACTTATCCAACTGAATAATATCCGGTTCGGCATCCAACATTTGTTCAAATTGACTGAAATTATCCGCTTCCAAGGTAATTTTATTTTCCGGAGCTTCCCGTCTTAAACGTTCCACGATTGCTGTCCAATTATCGGGTTCCGCAAGCAAGTTGCGATGATTGGTAAACACCAGCAGCGTTTCACTAATACCTTGCCGATGAATATGCCCGCCCGCCGCCAACACCGCATTGGTCGCTAACTTTCGGGTATTCGGAATGCTTTTACGGGTGCAGGCGACCACCGCATGGGGATTGATGGCTTTGGCATTAGCGATCATATCCGCCGTGTATTGCGCCACGCCACAAGACCACTCCAACACCAACTGAACCACTTTCCATGCCTGATGTAATTTATCGCCGGAAGCCACCGCACTTAACAGCACCGTGCCGGCGTCAACGGTTTCACCTTCCTGCACATAAACCTGCGGTTCAATATCCAGTTTTTTCAGCAATTTTTCTGCCACGCTGATTCCCGCCACAATACCGGCATTTTTACGTTTAAATAAAATTCTCGCCGGCACATTGTCCAAACCAAGCGCACGCGTCGTCAAATCACCACGATAAATATCCTCCAATAAAAAATCGTCTAATTCTTTGTCTGAAAAATAAATCATGTGTTCTCCTTAAATAAATCGTCCTAAATGCAATCTAACCTGTCTTTCGACTAAAAACCTGCTAATTAACATTCAGAATCAATTGGCTCAATAGACTTTGCGAGTCAAACAACGGCAACAAACTCAAGCCAATCACCAATGACGGCAACGCCACCAGCAAATCTAGAAACATATCAATAGACTTTTGCAAAGGTAACTGCACGTGGCTCATCATCTACACAGATGGAATAGCAATACATTCTTATTTTCCAAGAAAAGTGCGGTCGTTTTTCTAAATGTTTTTTACTTTTCCTAATAACTCCGCCACTACTTTCGGTACGCCTTCGCCGGCTTTCGTTTTTACTGTTTCCACCGAGCGTGGGATAAAGCCCGTATTTGGATTAGGGTCGATGAGGTAAATTGGGGCATTTTTCGGTGCTTCGTTGACCAAGCCGTTGGCGGGGTATACCTGCAATGAGGTGCCGATAACCAGAACAACGTCCGCTTTCGAAATCAAGTTAATTGCCGGTTCTAACATAGGGACATTTTCTCCGAAAAAGACGATATGGGGGCGCATTGGGTGTCCATTAGGGTCTTTATCAGCCAAGGATTGTTCACCAAAGCAAGGCACGATGTAATCGGGGTCAAAACTGCTGCGCGCTTTGTTTAATTCGCCGTGCAGGTGCAACACATTAGCACTACCGGCGCGTTCGTGCAGATCATCTACGTTTTGCGTGATGATTTGCACGTTGTAACCTCGCTCCAATTCTACCAAGGCCTTATGTGCTGCGTTGGGTTGGGCTACAGCACAATTACGGCGGCGTTCATTATAAAAATCCAACACTTTTTTACGGTTGCATTGCAGGGCTTCCGGTGTACAAACTTCTTCGATTTTATGCCCTGCCCATAAGCCATCCACCGCGCGATATGTCGGAATACCGCTTTCAGCGCTAATGCCTGCGCCGCTTAATACGACACAAAGAGGTTTCATCTTATTCCCCTGTAATGTGTTCATCCTAATACTACTGATACTTTTACATCACCACCACATCAAACTGCTCTTGGGTGTAAAACGGTTCGGTTTTTACTTGGATTTGTTTACCAATAAAGACTTCCAACTCAGCCAACAAACCGTGAGATTCTTCGTTGATTAAATAGTCGGCAACAGCGTGGGAGGCATAAACCACAAATTGTTCGCTGGCAAATAAATGATGCACGCGGATAATTTCGCGCATGATTTCATAGCACACGGTTTCCACAGTTTTTACCCGTCCGCGGCCTTGGCAGGTTGGGCATTCGCAACACAATACATGCTCCAAACTTTCCCGCGTACGTTTACGGGTCATTTCCACCAAACCTAATTGCGTGAAGCCATTCACATTTGTTTTCACCGGATCACGCGATAAGGCATCTTGCAAGGATTCCAACACGCGATTGCGATGTTCTTCACTTTGCATATCGATGAAATCAATGATAATCATGCCGCCGAGATTGCGCAGTTGAAGTTGTTGCGCGATGGTTTTAGTGGCTTCGATATTAGTGTTGAAAATGGTTTCTTCTAAATTACGATGCCCTACGAATGCACCTGTATTGATGTCGATCGTGGTCATGGCTTCTGTTTGCTCAATGATCAAATAGCCACCGGATTTGAGATTTACCCGTCTATCTAAAGCATGATGAATGCCTTTTTCCACACTGTACACATCAAAGAGCGGTTGATTTCCTGTGTATAAAATCAGTTTGTCGGTGAGGTTGGGGATGAATTCTTCGGTGAATTGTTTCACTTCATTGAAACAAAGTCGGGAGTCAATGTGAATGCGATCCAATTTGCCCCCGATAAAATCACGCAGAATGCGCTGTGTCAGCGCCAATTCACCGTAAAGCATGGAGCGGGTTGGGTATTTCGCACGGCGTTCTAGCACTTTTCGCCACAAGCGTTTTAAGAAATCGGCATCTTGTTGTAAATCCAGTTCAGTCGCCCCTTCGGCCGCAGTACGGATAATAAAACCGCCTAATTCATCACATAAAGGCAAGGTGAGTTCTTTCAAGCGATTACGTTCTTCCTCGCTTTCAATGCGTTGTGACACGCCCACATGGCTATTTTCTGGCATGAATACTAAATAACGGGAAGGCAAGGTAATATCCGTGGTGAGTCGCGCACCTTTCGTGCCAAGCGGATCTTTCACCACTTGCACCACAATATCCTGCCCTTCGTGTACCAGTTGGGAAATGTCTTTCACCACAAATTGCTTTTGTTCACTTTCTTCCACACATTCGGTGTGCGATACAATATCTGACGCGTGTAAGAAGGCGGCTTTTTCCAGCCCGATGTCCACAAATGCCGATTGCATCCCCGGTAATACACGGGTGACGCGGCCTTTATAAATATTTCCGACAATACCGCGTTTGCCTTGGCGTTCAATATGCACTTCTTTGAGCAACCCGGTTTCCACTAAGGCAATACGCGTTTCGCTTGGTGTCACATTGACCAATAATTCAACAGAATCCATAAAATATCTTATCCAAAATGTCATTGTTATTTATTTTGCCGATTAGTCTAACGAAAAGGAAAATAGAATAACAGGGGCAAATAAGGTAAAATGCTCCCCTTTTTTTGAATATAAGAACTATTTTTAGGATTGATAGGATGTTTGGTTTAGATCCGACAATTGTTACATTTACTATTTATATTTTCGGCATGATTGGCATTGGGGTTGCCGCCTATTATTACACCAAAGATTTATCCGATTACATTTTGGGTGGGCGTCGCTTAGGCAGTTTCGTCACGGCGATGTCTGCCGGTGCTTCGGATATGTCCGGTTGGTTATTGATGGGATTGCCTGGCGCCGTGTATTTATCCGGTTTGGTCGAGGGTTGGATTGCCATTGGTTTAACCTTGGGAGCCTATTTAAACTGGCTCTTCGTTGCCGGACGTTTACGGGTTTACACCGAATTTAATCATAATGCCTTAACCCTGCCCGAATATTTCCATCATCGTTTTGGTACACGTCACAACGCATTAAAAATCGTTTCTGCCTCCATTATTTTGGTGTTCTTCACCATTTATTGCGCTTCGGGCGTGGTTGCCGGTGCAAAATTATTCCAAAACCTCTTTTCAATCGATTATTCCACCGCACTTTGGTATGGCGCGCTTGCTACCATCGCCTACACCTTTATTGGCGGTTTCCTTGCCGTGAGCTGGACAGACACCATTCAAGCCACACTGATGATTTTCGCCTTATTGCTTACCCCTGTCTTTGTGGTGATTTCTATCGGCGGCATTGACGACTTACAAAACGTCGTACAACAAGCGGAAATAAGCGCACAAAAAGAATTCACCGACTTATTCCATGGCACCACCATGATGGGCTTGCTAAGCCTTGCGGCGTGGGGCTTAGGTTATTTCGGGCAACCGCACATTCTCGCTCGTTTCATGGCGGCAGACTCTGTGCGCTCCCTCAATAAAGCCCGTAAAATCAGCATGACATGGATGGTGCTTTGTTTGGTGGGAGCCGTTGCCATCGGTTTCTTTGGTATGGCGTATTTCTATGCAAATGCCAACACCGCCTCTGCTGCGTTGGTAAACCATGAACCCGAACAAGTTTTTATTGAATTATCCCGACTATTATTTAATCCATGGATTGCCGGTATTTTGCTTTCTGCCATTCTTGCTGCGGTGATGAGTACTTTAAGTTGCCAGTTGTTAATTTCTTCCAGTGCGATTACAGAAGACTTTTACAAAGGCTTTATCCGCCCGAAAGCCTCTGAAAAAGAATTAGTTTGGTTAGGTCGCATCATGGTATTGGTGATTGCCGCCGTTGCCATTTGGATTGCGCAAGACCAAAACAGCAAGGTGTTGAAACTCGTGGAATTTGCTTGGGCGGGGTTTGGTAGCGCCTTTGGCCCGGTAGTTTTACTTTCATTATTTTGGAAACGCATGACGTCCTCCGGTGCCATGGCGGGCATGCTCACCGGCGCAATAACCGTGTTTGCTTGGAAAGAATGTTTACCGCAAGAAAGCGAATGGGCACAAGTGTATGAAATGATTCCAGGCTTTATGTTCGCCGCTATCGCCATTATTATTGTGTCGCTGTTATCCGCAAAACCGGACGCGACCATTACCGACACCTTTGAGAAAGCTCAAAAAGCGTATCATGATGCGCTGTAACCTTAATTCACCGAGATAACGATATGATCGATTTTCGCCCTTTTTATCAACAAATTGCCACGACCCATCTTTCGCCTTGGTTGGAAACCTTGCCATTACAAATGAAACAATGGCAACAGCAAACCCACGGGGAATATGCCAAATGGGTAAAAGTCGTGGAATTTCTACCGCACTTGGCGGCTTCCCGTATTGATCTTAAAAGTGCGGTCAAATCCGAACGCGATTCTGCGCTTTCCGACGGCGAACGCCAACGCATTATTCACCATTTAAAACAACTCATGCCATGGCGCAAAGGGCCTTATCATTTACTCGGCATTCATGTGGATTGCGAATGGCGTTCCGATTTCAAATGGGATCGCGTGCTACCACATTTAGCGCCATTGCAAGATCGCACGATTTTAGATGTGGGTTGCGGCAGTGGGTATCATATGTGGCGCATGGTGGGCGAAGGCGCAAAAATGGTAGTGGGCATCGACCCGACGGAATTGTTCTTATGTCAATTTGAAGCGGTTCGCAAACTCTTAAATGACGATCGCCGTGCAAATTTGATTCCGCTCGGCATCGAGCAAATGCAACCCCTTGCGGCGTTTGATACGGTGTTTTCTATGGGGGTGCTATATCACCGCAAATCGCCCCTAGATCATCTTTCCCAACTGCGTGCGCAACTGGTTAATGGCGGTGAATTGGTGCTCGAAACCTTAGTGGTGGATGGCGATGAAAATACCGTATTAGTCCCAATGGACCGCTACGCCAAAATGAAAAACGTGTATTTCATTCCATCTGTCGCTGCTTTAATTCATTGGCTGCAAAAAATCGGCTTTAAAAATGTGCGTTGTGTGGATGTCGCCGTCACCTCATTAGAGGAACAGCGCAAAACCGATTGGTTGGAAAATGAATCCTTAATTGATTTTCTCGATCCGGCAGATCACAGCAAAACCATCGAAGGCTATCCTGCCCCGAAAAGAGCGGTCATTTTAGCCAACAAATAGTCATAAATCTCATTGAGATCAAAGGTTAAAAAGAGTAAAGTAAGCAACCGTTGATTTTTATAAACTAGCTTAAAAAAGGCGGAAAATTATGGGTAAAAGTGTTGTTGTTCTCGGCGCGCAATGGGGCGATGAAGGAAAAGGAAAAATCGTTGATTTGCTCACCGACCGCGTCAAATATGTGGTTCGTTATCAGGGCGGTCATAATGCCGGTCACACCTTAATCATCAACGGTGAGAAAACCGTTTTACGTTTAATTCCATCAGGTATTTTACGCGATAACGTCACCTGTTTAATCGGTAATGGCGTTGTACTTTCCCCTGCTGCACTTATGCAGGAAATGGGCGAATTAGAAAGCCGTGGTGTGAACGTACGTGACCGTTTATTAATCTCCGAAGCCTGCCCATTAATTCTGCCTTACCACGTTGCCATGGACCACGCCCGTGAAGCGGCACTTGGCAAAAAAGCCATCGGTACTACCGGTCGTGGTATCGGTCCGGCTTATGAAGACAAAGTCGCTCGTCGCGGTTTGCGTGTAGGCGATTTATTTAATCGCGAAGCCTTCGCCGAAAAACTCAAAAATATTCTTGATTACTACAACTTCCAATTGGTGAACTACTACAAAGTTGAACCGGTTGATTATCAAAAAACTTTAGATGACGTGTTCGCTGTTGCCGATATTATCACCGGCATGGTTGCTGACATTACCTCTATCTTGGACACTGCCCGCAAAAATGGCGACAACATTTTATTCGAAGGCGCACAAGGCACCATGTTGGACATTGACCACGGTACCTATCCGTATGTGACCAGCTCCAACACCACTGCCGGTGGCGTTGCTACCGGTTCCGGTTTCGGCCCGCGCAATTTAGATTATGTGTTGGGTATCATCAAAGCCTATTGCACCCGCGTGGGTGGCGGCCCGTTCACCACGGAATTATTCGATGATGTCGGTGCAGAAATTGCACGCAAAGGGAACGAATTCGGTGCGGTCACCGGACGTCCACGTCGTTGTGGTTGGTTCGACGCGGTAGCCATTCGTCGCGCGATTCAATTGAACTCCATTTCTGGTTTCTGCATGACTAAATTAGACGTGTTAGACGGTTTCGATGAAGTGAAAATCTGCGTGGGCTACAAAATGCCAAACGGCGACATTGTAGAATACGCACCACTTGCGGCAAAAGACTGGGAAGGTGTTGAGCCGATTTATGAAACCATGCCAGGTTGGAAAGAAAATACCTTCGGTGTTACTGATGTGAATCAATTACCGCAAACCTGCCGTAATTACATCAAACGTATCGAAGAAGTCACTGGCGTACCGGTTTCTATTCTGTCCACCGGTCCGGATCGCGTACAAACCATGATTTTGCAAGATCCATTTGCTGCGTAAAAACACATAGAAAAATAACCGCACTTTTGAGCCATCAAAGTGCGGTTATTTTTTGGAGAGTTTTTTATGAATGAACAGGAACAAAACATCATTGCCTACTTGCGTGAACACCCCGATTTTTTCACTACCCAGCCCGAATTGCTCGCCAAACTGTCTGTGGTTCATCCTCAAAAAGGCACGCTATCTTTAGTAGAAGCACAGCTAGAACAGCAACGCCAACAAATCAAAACCCTGACGGCATTCTTAGAAAAATTCCATCAACTCGCTTATCAAGAAGCGGATATTTTCTACGCGCTTATCCCCTTACAAAAGAAATTGTTTCAAGCGGAAAATTTCCAACACGGCGATGAAAAACTGAAACAATGGGCGCAGTCCTATGAGCTAGACGGCGCCAAAATACTGCTGTTTAGAGATGCGTGGCAAAAAAATGAATCTATTCCTGAACAATATTGGATTGACCGTAAGGCGTTTGAACTGATTCGTTTAGAACGTCTCGGCTTGCGCCAATTTTATTTAGGTGATCTAAGTAACAAAGAAAAACACCTGATGTTTCTGCCGGAAGAATTTCCTATCGGCTCCGTGGCAATTTGCTTGCTTGGCGCAAAAACAAGCCACAAACCCACCGCACTTTTATTATTCACCTCCCGAGATACCGCCCGCTTCCATAACGGGCAAGACACTACATTCTTAAAACACATCGTGGATATTGTGGAATTGCATTTAACCCGTTGGATGTAAACGCATTTAAGCTAAAAAGTGCGATGTATTTTTACCTTGTTTATGCAAATCCTTGATCCGGCTCACGAACTGAGAAAAAGTCGGTTCCTTTATGTTGGCAACTTCTCTACAATGGGGCCGTTTTTAGCGATTAAAAACACACAATTCAATTTAACTTCAGATATCACAAAGGTCTCATTATGAAAATTTTAACTTGGCCTGTGGTTGCAGGTGCTGCACTTGGTATCGTTGCTCCACTTCTAACCTACAATGGCAATCCCGGCAATATGGGTTTCTGTGCGGCGTGTTTCTTACGCGATACCGCCGGTGCATTAGGGCTCCATCGCGCTGCTCCTCTACAATATATTCGTCCCGAACTTATCGGCTTAGTTTTAGGTGCGCTTGCCAGTGCCTATTTCTCTAAGGAATTCCGACCTCGTGGCGGCTCCGCACCGTTGGCTCGTATCATCCTTGGGTTCTTTGCCATGATCGGTGCGCTCATTTTCTTAGGCTGTCCGTGGCGTGCCTATTTGCGTCTAGGCGGTGGCGATCTCACTGCCATTGCAGGAATCGTTGGATTATTCGCCGGCATATTGGGCGGCATTTTCTTTGCGAATCGCGGTTTTTCCTTAGGAAAATCAAGTGAACAAAGCAAATCGTCAGGGCTCATTGGTGTGCTATTTACCTTAGCACTGCTCATCTTGCTTTTAACTCAATTTAAATTTGGCGAAAATCTGGCGATTTACTTCTCCGAGAAAGGCCCGGGCGCACAACACCCTACCGTTTGGATGTCCCTTGCCGGCGGTGCATTGCTTGGTGTATTAATGCAAAAATCCCGCTTCTGTACGATTGGCGCATTCCGTAATTTCGTATTATTCCGCGATACACAGCTATTAAATGGAGTCATCGCCCTGGTTGTCTTCGCTGCAATCACTAACAGCTTGCTCGGACAATTCCATGTGGGGTTTGAACAACAACCTATCGCACATAACCAATACATTTGGAACTTCTTTGCCATGGCGTTATGCGGATTGTGTTTCGCCCTTGGTGGTGGTTGTCCGGGTAAACAATTGGTGAATATCGGGGAAGGAAACAATGACGCAGCATTGTTTGTATTAGGTATGCTATTAGGTGCAGCTGCGGCACATAACTTCGGTTTAGCAGCTTCACCTACCGGTGTTACCGCTTATACGTCGCATGTTTTAGTGCTTGGCTTTGCCGCCTGCGTTTACATTGGCGTGACCAATAAATCAAAAGCCTAAATCCTCCATAGCGAGATAAAAAAACGCCCGTAATAAACGGGCGTTTTGTGTTTCTGAAATTCGACAACCTTGAAAACTCAATACAAAAGTGCGGTCGATTTTCGTCTTATTTTAAATCTTCGGCTAAGCAAGGCTGAATTTTATTCAACATTTCTTTTAGCACACGCGGTGCGGCGGCAACAATATGCCCGGCTTTTAAGTAACCATGACCGGCATTGTAGTCAGTCACGATACCGCCTGCTTCACGAACGATTAAATCGCCTGCCGCCACATCCCAAGCTTTGATGCCATATTCAAAATACCCGTCTAAACGGCCGGATGCCACATAGCAAAGATCCAACGCAGCAGAACCGGTGCGGCGGAAATCAGCCGCCTCTTCAATCAAGCTTTGCATCATATTGAATTGCATTGGCATATATTTCGGTTGTTTGAATGGGAAACCGGTAGCAAGCACAGCACCGGATAAATCGCGTTTATTTTCAACGCGTAAACGCTGTTCGTTTAATTTTGCACCTTCGCCACGCACAGCAGTAAATAACTCGTTACGGATAGGATCATAAACCACGCCCACTTCGGTGCGGCCTTTAACGCGAATAGCAATAGAAACGGAGAAATGAGGCAAACCTTTCACAAAGTTTGTGGTGCCATCCAGTGGATCAATCACCCATTGAACATCGTTATCACTGCCTTCTAATGCACCGCTTTCTTCGGTGATGATCGTGTGGTCAGGGTAAGATTTCTTAATGACTTCGATAATCGCTTCTTCTGAAGCTTTATCCACATTGGTTACATAGTCATTTTTGCTTTTTTCCATGGTGACGATGTCGTCACGACGTTCGTAGTTTTTTGCAATAATATTGCCCGCTTTTCGTGCTGCACGAATCGCGATATTTAACATAGGATTCATAAATTCCACCGGATTTTAAAGAACAATTTAGGTGCGCGATTATAAGAGATTTAAAAGAAAATAGCTATCAGAAAAATTTTTAGAATTGTTGACTAAATACAAGGGGTATTTATGGTAGAATACGCCCCGCTATTGAATAAGATGAAAATGATCATGTTGGAAAATATTCGAATTGTTTTAATTGAAACCTCGCACAGTGGCAACATCGGTTCTACCGCACGAGCAATGAAAACAATGGGATTAACAGATTTAGTGTTAGTGGCGCCAAAACAAGGCGTGGATGATCAAGCCATTGCCCTTGCTGCCGGAGCAGAAGATGTGGTGAAAAGTGCGGTCGTTGTAGAAAACTTTTCCCAAGCGGTTGCCGATTGCTCGTTAGTAATTGGTACCAGTGCAAGATTACGTCATTTGCAAAACTCACTCATTGAGCCACACGAATGTGGGGGAAAAGCCATTAATCATGCGATAAGTGGAAAAGTAGCGATTGTATTTGGACGTGAGCGTGTCGGTTTAACCAATGAAGAATTGCTCAAATGCCACTATCATGTGACGATTCCTGCAAATCCGGATTATGCCTCGTTAAATTTAGCCATGGCGGTACAATTAATCAGTTACGAAATACGTATGGCTTACTTGGCAACACAGCGCGAAGAAAATCAGAAAATGACACAAACGCAGCCTGATGTGTATCCCAAAATGCAAGAGTTGGACTATTTTTTTACGCGTACCGAGCAGCTTTATCAATCCCTTGGCTTTATTCAAAATCAAGGTGTCATGCAAAAACTCCGACGCTTATATGGCCGTGCCGAAGTTGAAAAAACAGAACTTCACATTTTACTCGGCATGTTAAGTGCGGTTGAAAAAAAACTTAAATCGTAAAAGAATAATAGTTGACTGTAAAAGTCAACAATGTAAGATTTCTTCGCTTAATTGATTATTTTTTTATTTAGGAACATAAAAGATGAAATTAACCTCGAAAGGTCGTTATGCAGTCACCGCAATCTTAGATATTGCTATTCATGCCGATAATGGTCCCGTAAGTTTGTCCGATATTTCCGAGCGACAACACATTTCCCTTTCTTATTTGGAACAGCTGTTTGCAAAACTACGCCGCAATAATTTAGTAAAAAGTGTGCGCGGACCGGGTGGCGGCTATAAATTAGGTCACATGCCGGAAGACATTTCCATCGGTATGATCATTGCTGCGGTAAATGAAAATATTGATACCACGAAATGTTTAGGGAAAGGCAATTGCCAAAACGGACAGGAATGCTTAACGCATACCTTATGGGACAAGCTGAGTCAACGTATTGCAGATTTCTTAAATGAAATCACATTGGCTGAATTGGTCTCTCAACACAAACAAAAGAAGCCATCCCAGTACAAACATCAAGATTTAGAAAATCTTCTCGTAATAAAAACGAATAACGCACAACATAGCTAAAAGTGCGGTTTAAAATAAAACTATTTAGGAGTGAATGATGAAATTACCTATTTATTTAGATTATGCGGCAACTTGCCCGGTGGACGAACGCGTCGCGAAAAAAATGATGGAATACTTAACCATCGATGGCGTTTTCGGCAACCCGGCATCTCGTTCCCACAAATTCGGCTGGCAAGCCGAAGAAGCGGTTGATATTGCGCGTAATCAAATTGCCGATCTCATCGGTGCCGATTCCCGTGAAATTGTTTTCACTTCCGGCGCAACAGAATCAGACAATCTGGCGATCAAAGGTGCGGCACATTTTTATCAAACCAAAGGCAAGCACATTATCACTTGCAAAACTGAGCACAAAGCGGTGTTGGATACTTGCCGTCAACTAGAACGCGAAGGTTTTGAAGTTACTTATTTAGAACCGGAATCCGATGGTTTAGTGGATTTAGAAAAATTCAAAGCGGCACTTCGCCCTGATACTATCGTCGTCTCTATTATGCACGTGAACAATGAAATCGGTGTGATTCAAGACATTCAAGCGATTGGCGAATTATGCCGTGCAAACAAAACCATTTTCCACGTAGACGCCACCCAAAGTGTGGGCAAAGTGGAGATCAATCTTGCTGAATTACCGGTCGATTTAATGTCCATGTCCAGCCACAAATTATACGGACCAAAAGGCATCGGTGCATTGTACGTTCGCCGCAAACCACGTATTCGCTTAGAAGCGATTATTCACGGTGGTGGTCATGAGCGCGGTATGCGTTCCGGTACATTACCTGTCCACCAAATCGTTGGTATGGGTGAAGCCTATCGCATCGCAAAAGAAGAAATGGCAACGGAAATTCCACGCATCAAAGCCCTTCGTGATCGTTTATACAACGGTTTAAAAGACATCGAAGAAACCTATGTTAACGGCTCCATGGAACACCGTGTTGCCAACAACCTCAACATCAGTTTCAATTATGTGGAAGGTGAGTCTTTAATGATGGCATTGCGCGACATTGCAGTATCCTCAGGATCCGCTTGTACGTCTGCGAGCCTAGAACCATCTTATGTTCTGCGTGCTCTCGGACGTAATGACGAATTGGCGCACAGCTCGATTCGTTTCACCTTAGGTCGCTTCACCACCGAAGAAGAAATCGACTACACCATCAGCTTAATGAAAGGTGCGGTGGAAAAATTACGCGCATTATCTCCGCTTTGGGACATGTTCAAAGAAGGCATCGACTTAAACACTATTGAGTGGTCAGCCCACTAATTTGACGGGCGGAGCAAACCGCCCAATAAAAACAATATTTTAGGAAGGAACAAAAAATGGCATATAGCGAAAAAGTGATCGATCATTATGAAAATCCACGTAACGTGGGTTCTATGGACAAAAAAGACAGCGCCGTCGGTACCGGCATGGTCGGCGCACCGGCATGCGGTGACGTGATGCAATTACAAATTCGTGTAAATGACGAAGGCATCATTGAAGACGCCAAATTCAAAACCTACGGCTGCGGCTCGGCAATCGCCTCCAGCTCCCTCATCACCGAGTGGGTAAAAGGCAAATCCTTGGAAGAAGCAGGCGCGATCAAAAACAGCCAAATTGCTGAAGAACTCGAATTACCGCCGGTGAAAGTACACTGTTCTATTTTGGCAGAAGATGCCATCAAAGCGGCAATTGCTGATTACAAAGCGAAAAAAGGCTCTTAAGACAATAAAAGTGCGGTCGTTTTTTGGCGCGTTTTTAAAAACGGGTAAAAAAGTCACCGCACTTTGTACTTTATAACAACATAAAAATGACGACTGAAAAGAAAATTGCCCTTGCCGTGTTGTGTATCGGCATCTTATTTCCGCTAGCTTATGAACATTTTTACGGTTCATATCTCAGATACACGTTCGGCAAAGCCGATTTCATTAGCGGCGGCACACTTTTTTATTGGATCACCCTGTTTCTGCCGACCGTGCTTTATAGCCGCCTTCGCCCCGCCGCGTTTATCGGCGCCCAGTTGGCAACCATGAGCCTTTTTCTGTTGGTCGATTTAGGCATGAGCGGCGATCCGAAAAGCGATACGATATTTTGGACGCTTTATTTCGCGTGGAGTGTGTTTGCGGGATTGCTCTCCCTCTACCCGGCGCGAAAAAAGCCAAAATTATTTACCCGCTCTTGGTTAAGCGCGTTAATTTCGTCCGCAGGATATACTTATTTAAGTGTTGTGTTGGCGATATTAATTCTAAAATTAACCACACTTTAAGCCGAGGAAACACATGACCACAGAAAAGAAATTGGCTATCGCGGCAATACTCGTCGGTGTTTTGGTGCCGGTGATATATACCGCCTATATTACACCGACGTTTTTTGACGAATTGACCCTGTTAAATTTAGCTTATTATTGGGGCTGTTTGTTTGCCGCGACGATTTTCTATACGCGGGTACGCGCAGCAGCAGTCACCGGTTCGGCGTTGGCAATTACTTCGCTGTTTGCGCTTTTCGCTTATTTATCAATCACCAGCGGCGATCCTAAAGGCGGGGCGGCGATGTGGGTAATTTATCTTATATGGAGTCTTGCCGCTGGTTTCGTGTCTATTTTTCCGGCGCTCTTTAAGCCGCAATTTATGCAAAAATCTTGGCTTCGTGCGGCAATTTGTAGCGTATTATTGACTTATTTATCTTTTATCGTTGGTCTCGTAGGATTCAAGTTATTTGATCAGTAAAAACGACTGTACGTTTATTTAGCAAAAATCAGAGGAATGATTATGTCAGTCACATTAACCGAAAGCGCGGCAGATCGCGTGAGAACATTTTTAGCAAAACGTGGGAAAGGGATCGGGCTTCGTTTGGGCATTAAAACCTCCGGCTGTTCCGGATTGTCTTATATGCTTGAATTTGTGGACGCGTTAAATGCAGACGATCACGTGTTTGAACAATACGGCGTGAAAGTCATCGTGGACACCAAAAGTCTAGTTTATTTAGACGGCACCCAGCTGGATTTTGCCAAAGAAGGCTTAAACGAAGGGTTCAAATTCACCAATCCGAACGTCAAAGACGAATGCGGTTGCGGTGAGAGTTTTAACGTTTAATCGAGAAAGGTATGAACAATCCATTTGCTTTATTTGATTTACCCGTGTCTTTTCAACTGGATCAGGATTTATTGGCGACGCGTTATTTGGCCTTACAAAAATCCCTGCACCCGGATAATTTTTCCGCCGCGTCTGCGCAAGAACAGCGCTTGGCGATTCAAAAATCGGCGGAAATCAACGATGCCTTACGCACCTTAAAAGATCCGATTAGCCGCGCCGACAGCATTATTGCCATTCACACCGGCGAGGTGGAAAACGTAGAAGAAAAAAGCAGTAAAGACATCAGTTTTCTGATGCAGCAAATGGAATGGCGCGAAACCTTAGAAAATATCGAAAATAACAAAGACAGCGACGAACTGACGGCGTTCACTAAAGACATCGAACGCACCCGCCGCGCAATTTTAGACGAATTATCCACCGCACTTGATGCGCAACAATGGGACATCGCACGGGCAATCACAGACAAATTACGTTTTATTAAAAAACTTCAAGCAGAAATTGAGCGAGTTGAAGAAACTCTTCTAGATTTTTAATGTAAAGCATATTGAGAGACAACATGGCGTTACTTCAAATTGCAGAGCCGGGACAAAGTGCCGCACCCCATCAACAAAAACTTGCCGTGGGCATCGATCTCGGCACCACCAACTCCCTGATTGCTACCGTACGCAACGGCCACAGTGACATTTTATTAGACGAACAAAATCGTCCGTTATTGCCTTCTGTTGTGCATTTTGGCAAAGATGAAAACGTGATTGTCGGCTACGAAGCCGCCGAACTTGCCACGCAAGATCCGCAAAATACGGTGATTTCCGTCAAACGTTTAATCGGTCGCGGTCTTGCGGATATTCAACAACGTTATCCGAATTTGCCTTATCAATTTGTCGCCAGTGAAAACGGTTTGCCTTTATTAGCAACACGCCAAGGTGTACGTAGCCCGATTGAAATTTCCGCAGAAATACTGAAAAAATTGACCGCACTTGGCGAGCAACGCTTAGGCGGCGATCTTGTAGGCGCAGTGATCACCGTGCCGGCTTATTTTGATGATGCACAACGCCAAAGCACCAAAGACGCGGCGAAATTGGCGGGACTTAATGTTCTGCGTTTATTAAATGAACCGACTGCGGCAGCCATTGCATATGGCTTGGATAGCGGACAAGAAGGCGTGATTGCCGTGTATGATTTAGGCGGCGGCACCTTTGATATTTCCATTTTGCGCCTTTCCCGTGGCGTGTTTGAAGTGTTGGCAACCGGCGGCGACACGGCGCTAGGCGGTGATGATTTCGATTTGGTCTTAGCTGATTGGATTATCGAACAATCTGCGGTAAAACCGGAAAATGACAGCCAATATCGTGAACTGATCGAATTAGCCAATCACGTTAAAGTGGAATTAACTAACGTAACGGAAGCTAAAATTCAGTATCGTAATTGGCTTGGCAATATCAGCCGAGAACAATTTAACGAACTGATTCAACCGTTAGTTAAACGTTCTTTACTTGCTTGTCGCCGTGCCTTAAAAGATGCCGGCGTGGAAGTGGAAGACGTGAATGAAGTGGTGATGGTGGGCGGTTCTACCCGCGTGCCTTATGTGCGCGAACAAGTGGGTGAATTTTTCCAAAAACAACCGCTGACCTCTATCGATCCCGATAAAGTGGTTGCCCTTGGCGCGGCTATTCAAGCGGATATTCTCGCCGGCAACAAACCGGATTCTGAGCTATTGTTGTTGGATGTCATTCCACTTTCTCTCGGCATTGAAACCATGGGCGGTTTGGTGGAAAAAATCATTCCTCGCAACACCACCATTCCTGTGGCGCGTGCGCAAGAATTCACTACCTTCAAAGACGGGCAAACCGCGATGTCGGTGCATATTGTACAAGGTGAACGGGAGTTGGTTAACGATTGCCGTTCTCTCGCCCGCTTCACGCTGCGCGGCATTCCACCGATGGCGGCCGGTGCGGCACATATTCGTGTCACCTACCAAGTGGATGCCGATGGATTACTCAGCGTCACCGCCATGGAAAAAACCACCGGTGTGCAATCCTCAATTCAGGTGAAGCCGTCTTATGGTTTAACGGATGATGAAATCGCCAACATGCTGAAAGCCTCCATGGAAAATGCCAAAGAAGACATTCAAGCGCGTTTATTGGCAGAACAACGCGTAGAGGCGGAACGTGTACTGGAAAGTGTGCGCTCGGCTCTGGCACAGGATTATGATTTATTAGATGACGACGAATTAAGTGCGGTCAAAAACGCGATTATTTCGTTGGAACAATTAAAACAGCAGGATGATTCCCTTGCTATCAAACAAGGTATCAAAGCGCTGGATTTAGCAACGCAGGAATTTGCTGCCCGTCGTATGGATAAATCCATTCGCACTGCGTTAGCAGGTCACTCCGTTGACGATATTGTAGGAAAGTAAGGATGTTAAAATGCCAAAAGTGATTTTTTTACCTAATGAAGAATTTTGCCCGGAAGGCATGGTAGTTGACGCCGCTGCCGGCGATAATTTGCTTGAAGTGGCCCACAACGCCGGCGTAGAAATTCACCACGCTTGCGATGGCTCTTGCGCTTGCACCACATGCCATGTAGTGGTGCGTGAAGGCGGCGATTCTTTAAATGAACCAAGCGATCAAGAAGAAGATATGTTAGATAAAGCCTGGGGCTTAGAAATGGACAGCCGCTTGTCTTGCCAATGTATTGTCGGTGATGAAGACTTAGTCGTCGAAATCCCGAAATACAACATTAACCACGCAAACGAGGCAGCCCACTAATGAAATGGACGGACGCCCAACTCATTGCCGAAGCATTGTATGACAACAATCCGGAGCTTGATCCAAAAACTGTGCGTTTTACCGATTTGCATCGCTGGATTTGTGAGTTAGAGGATTTTGACGATGATCCGCAAAAATCAAACGAAGGGATTTTAGAAGCTATTTTGCTGAAGTGGTTGGAAGAATACGAGTAGAAATTCGTTCAGAAAAGTCACCGCACTTTGATCGCAAACTTTAATCGTAGGGACAGGCTTTATGCCTGTCCTATTCGTATCATCAGATTGTCGGACAGACATAACGTCTGTCCCCACAATGTGGAATGATGCTTACTTCACCTGCATTCCCGCTTTCACGCCTGCATCAGCAGACAACAGGAATAAATCCGCGCCGCCGGTGCCCGCACTTAAAATCATGCCTTCGGACATACCGAATTTCATTTTGCGTGGTGCAAGGTTTGCCACCATAATCACAAAGCGTCCTTCCAGCTCTTCCGGCTTATCGTAAGCCGCCTTGATACCGGAAAAAACTTGGCGTTTGTGATCGCCCAAATCCAGTTCAAAGCGCAATAATTTATTGGACTCCGGCACAGCTTCACATTTCAATACTTTCGCTACACGTAGATCAAGCTTCGCGAAATCATCAATCGTGATGGTCTCTGCAATCGGCTCGATAGCTCCTGCAGATTCATTGACATTTTGAACCGCACTTTTCGCAGCAGGCGCGGCATTCACTTGCGCGTTTTCCGCTTTAGACGCCTCAATCATCGCTTCAATTTGCTTACCATCCAAGCGAGAGAACAAGGCTTTAAACGGTGCAATTTGGTGATTTAATAAAGGCTGCGCTAAATTTGCCCAGGTTAATTCTGCTTGCAAGAAGGCCTCTGCACGTTCCGCAAGTTTCGGCAGCACCGGTTTCAAATAACCCATCAGCACGCGGAATAATTGAAGACCCATGGAACACACCGCTTGCAACTCCGCGTCTTTACCCTCTTCTTTCGCAATCACCCAAGGGGCTTTATCGTCAATATATTTGTTGGCTTTATCGGTTAATGCCATGATTTCACGAATGGCTTTGCCGAATTCGCGATTTTCATAATAAGCGGCGATTTGCTCTGATTGTGCAATAAATTCATTAAATAAAGCCTGATCATCTAATGCTGCCGCCAACTTACCGTCAAAACGTTTTTGGATAAAACCGGCGTTACGAGAAGCCAAATTCACCAGTTTATTCACCAAATCCGTATTCACACGCTGAACGAAATCTTCTAAATTCAAATCCAAATCATCAATGCGATTACTTAATTTCGCCGCGTAGTAATAACGCAAACATTCCGGATCCAAATGTTTCAAATAGGTTGCCGCTTGAATAAATGTACCGCGGGATTTTGACATTTTCTCACCGTTCACCGTCACATAGCCGTGCACAAAAATATTGCTCGGTTTACGGAAACCGGCACCTTCTAACATGGCAGGCCAGAATAGACTGTGGAAATACATGATGTCTTTGCCGATGAAATGGTAAAGCTCTGCATCGCTGTCTTTGCGCCAGAAACTGTCGAAATCAATACTGCTTTCACGTTTACAGAGATTTTTGAAAGACGCCATGTAACCGATAGGCGCATCCAACCAAACGTAGAAATATTTGCCTTCCGTATTCGGAATTTGGAAACCGAAATAGGGTGCATCGCGGGAAATATCCCATTGTTGAAGACCCGCTTCAAACCATTCCTGCATTTTGTTCACCACTTCCGGTTGCAAAGATCCGGAGCCCAACCAGTTTTTCAACATGGCTTCAAAACTTGGCAAATCAAAGAAGAAATGCTCGGAATCTTTCATGACCGGCGTTGCACCTGACACCACAGAACGCGGGTTAATGAGTTCCGTCGGGCTATAAGTAGCCGCGCACACTTCGCAGTTGTCGCCATATTGATCCGGCGATTTACATTTCGGGCAGGTACCTTTCACAAAACGATCGGGTAAGAACATGCCTTTTTCCGGATCATAGAGTTGGGAAATCGTGCGACTTTTAATAAAACCGTTTTCTTTTAAACGGTTGTAAATAAATTCTGAAAACTCGCAGTTTTCTTCGCTATGGGTGGAATGGTAGTTATCAAAGCTGATGTTAAAACCGGCAAAATCCGCCATATGTTTGTGGCGTACATCGTCAATGAGTTGCTCCGGCGTAATGCCCATTTGGTCGGCTTTTAGCATGATTGGTGTGCCGTGTGCGTCATCGGCGCATACAAAATAAATTTCATTGCCACGCATCCGTTGAAAACGCACCCAAATGTCCGCCTGAATATGCTCCAACATATGACCTAAATGAATAGGACCGTTGGCATACGGCAAGGCACAAGTAACTAAAATTTTACGCTTGGAATTCGACATAATATTGACCTTTAAAATACTTAAAAAACGGAAAAAAATTGGCGCTTATGTTACCTTATTGAGGGTATTTTTTCTAGTTTAATCATGATTTAGGCATTTTTAACTTAACAGATAAAGGCGGTCATGATTAAATATAACCAACGAATTTACTACACTAAAAAAGGAAGCATTATGGCGACGTTATTTTCTGAAAATTTAACGGAACAACAGAAGGAACATATTGTTCGGTTATTCAAAAACTTTCAACACCCTACTCTGCAAAAAGATCTCATTTCTCTCAACACATTGAAAAAAGCCGAAAAGGGCGGTGATACTTTGCGTGTAGAATTATCCATGCCTTTCGCCTGGAACACCGCGTTTGCCGAATTAAAAAATACCTTAACCAAACCGTTAAAAGCGGCGGCAGAAGTAGAAAATGTCAAATGGCTGCTAAACTACCAAATCGCTACCCTTAAACGTGCCAACAATCACCCTGCGGTGAAAGGTGTAAAAAATATTATTGCGGTGAGTTCCGGTAAAGGCGGCGTGGGTAAATCTACCGTTTCCGTCAACCTTGCTATTGCATTACACCAACAAGGTGCGCGCGTAGGGATTTTAGATGCGGATATTTACGGTCCTTCCATTCCGCACATGCTTGGTGCACCGCATCAACGCCCGACATCACCGGATAACCAACACATCACCCCGATCGAAGCACATGGTTTGTATGCCAACTCCATCGGTTTCTTAATGGACGAAGACAACGCCACCATTTGGCGCGGTCCAATGGCAAGTAGCGCATTAAGCCAACTCTTACAAGAAACCCTATGGCCTGATTTGGATTATCTTGTGATCGATATGCCTCCGGGCACCGGTGACATTCAACTTACCCTGTCCCAACAAATTCCGGTGACAGGCGCAGTGGTTGTCACAACGCCACAAGACATCGCCCTATTGGATGCAGTAAAAGGGATTTCCATGTTTGAGCGCGTTTCCGTGCCGGTGTTAGGTATTGTGGAAAACATGTCCATGCACATTTGCAGCAACTGCGGTCACCAAGAAGCGATTTTCGGTACCGGTGGTGCAGAACGCATTGCGGATAAATACAATATCAAAGTATTAGGACAACAACCGTTACACATCCGCCTTCGTCAAGATTTGGATCGCGGTGAACCAACCGTAGTTGCCGCGCCGGACAGCGAAATTGCACAAGGTTTCTTAAAATTAGCAGAGAAAGTCGCGACCGAACTTTACTGGCAAGGCTCTGTGATTCCGAGCGAAATTATGTTCCGCGAAGTGAAGTGACGGCGTTACCTAAATTATCCTGTATAGAATAGAAGTGCGGTGGATTTCCAAGATGTTTTAAAACATCCGAAAAATCCACCGCACTTTTTGCTTATCGCAATAAAAAAACCACGTTGTTTTGACAAAATGGTTTTTTGTTTAAATCGCAATCTTAATAATCGCAAATCTCATCATCAACGAAGAAATAAGCAATCTCCCGTGCCGCACTTTCCGGGCTATCGGAACCATGCACGGAGTTTTCCCGTTGACTTAATGCAAAATCACGACGAATCGTGCCTTCTGCCGCTGTTTCAGGATTCGTCGTACCGATTAAAGTGCGGTAGTCTTGCACGGCATTTTCTTTTTCTAACACACTCACGAATACCGGTGCAGAAATCATGTATTCCACTAATGGTCCAAAAAAAGGCTTGCCTTGGTGTTCGGTATAAAAACCTTCTGCTTGCTCTTGAGTAAAATGTACCATTTTAGCGGCAATCACTTTGAAGCCTTGTTGCTCAAAGCGTGCCAAAATCGCGCCGATTAAATGACGATTTACGGCATCCGGTTTAATAATAGATAACGTTCGTTGTAAGCTCATTTCACATCCTCTTACTGTTGTTTTGCTTTAGCTAATAATAAATTGGCAAGGGTTTGCACACCGATACCGGTCGCACCGGTCGCCCATAAGTCGCTTGGGGTTTTGCGATAAGTGGCGGAACAATCAATGTGTAACCAATGCTGTTGATAATTTTTCACGAAATAAGATAAAAACGCGGTTGCCGTGCTGGCACCTGCGCCCACAGGAACCGTGCCAGTATTGGCAATGTCAGCAAAAGCCGTTTTAATTTGCCCACGATGTAATTCCGCAAACGGCAAACGCCAAAATGGCTCTTGTTCTTGCTCAGCAGAACGGAATAAATCGGAGATCAACTGTTCATCCATGGATAGTACGCTGTGATAATCATTACCTACCGCCACTTTTGCCGCACCGGTTAAAGTTGCACAATCCACGATAAATTGAGGATGTTGTGCATCTGCATCAATTAAACCATCCGCCAACACTAAGCGCCCTTCGGCATCCGTATTAAGAATTTCTACGCTGACACCGTTACGATATTGGATAATGTCACCCAATTTAAAGGCGCGGCTACTCACCAAGTTTTCTGCACAGCAAAGGAATAATTTCACCCGGTGATTTAAACCACGCAAAATCGCCAAACCTAACGCCCCCGTCAATAACGCTGCGCCCCCCATATCAGTGCGCATGGTGCTCATGCCATCGCTCGGTTTAATGCTGTAACCGCCACTGTCAAACGTAATGCCTTTGCCCACTAAACAGGCCAACACCGGGGCTTCCGGATTGCCTGTCGGGTTGAAATCCAACTGCAACATGGCCGGCAGATTTTCCGATCCTTTTCCCACCTGCCATAAACCGTGGTAACCACGTTCTAGCAATGCTTCTCGAGAAACGATGGAAAAACTGACCGCACGTTGTTTCGCTGCTTGCTCTGCCGTCTGCCCGATAAACCTCGCCGCGCGTTGGGCAAGCTCTTCTGGCGTTAAAATGGCTGCCGGCAAATTAATCATTTCCCGCACGAAATCGCCACATTGAATGCGATAATTCAGCTCTCGTTGTTGGTCGTCAGATAGCATTGGAAACTGGAGTTTAAACTGCTTTTTCGCATTGTAAAAACCTTGGTAAAAGGCCCAACAATTTTCCAATTGCCAGCCTTCCCCGCTTAACGAAATATCAGAAATCCCCTGATTTTGTAACTTCCGCGCGACTTTTTGTATGGAAGTGCGGTCGGAAAAATCAGTTAAATGAAGGCTCGCTTTATCTTCATTAAAACTGATGAGTGCCTTTTCACCCCAAACCGCCGAGGCCGGTTGGTTTGAAAGCAAAACTTGCATAGACATAATTTCTCCTTTAAATATTGAGAATAACGGATTGTAATATATCAGTTTTACTGGGCTTTCTCATCATGAATCCAATAAAAAAGCGCTTCCTACGGGCATCTGCGTTAAAAAACTTTCTTGCCACCAACAAAAACGGTATAATCCGCACCGACTTTTTGTATGAGATTCCGCCCAAAGTAGCCGGCGGAAAAACCGATTAATTATTTTAGAGGATCAAATGGCAAAAGAAGATTCCATTGAAATGCAAGGCACTATCTTAGAAACCTTGCCAAACACCATGTTTCGCGTTGAGTTGGAAAACGGCCACGTGGTAATTGCACACATCTCCGGCAAAATGCGTAAAAACTACATTCGTATTTTAACCGGCGACAAAGTGACCGTAGAAATGACACCATACGATTTAAGCAAAGGCCGTATCGTATTCCGTAGCCGTTAATTTCGCTTTATGACATAAACAAAAACACCGGATAATCTCCGGTGTTTTTGTTTTTTAACATCAATCTTTTCTTACCCGTTTCAAGATCAGGCGCTGAAGCCATATGCCTAACAAATGCAACAAGAAAAAGACCGCACTTAAGACATATAACGGCATATCGCCAAAGACACTATAAGGGGTTTTGCCTTGTGTCGGCGCAATACGATGCGTCAACACCGTTTCCACAAATTGCGGGGCTTGCGCCACAATGTTGCCTTGGGCATCAATAAATGCCGTCACGCCTGTATTCGTTGCGCGAATCACCGGTTTACCAAGTTCCAACGCACGCATTTGTGCCATTTGTAAATGTTGCCACGGGCCGATGGAATTACCAAACCAAGCATCATTAGACACCGTGAGAATAAAATCACTGTTTGCCGTGAGATTTTTCTGTAATTGCGCACCGAGAACAATTTCATAACAAATCGCTGCAGTGAAATTCAGATTCTTTGCCAGCAAGGTTTCCTGCACTGGGGCGCCGCTTTGGAAAGCCGACATGGGTAAATTAAACACAGAACCGAGCGGGCGCAAAATACTTTCTAACGGAACATATTCACCAAACGGTACCAAATGATGTTTGTTATAACGGTTTGCCGTTTGCATCTGATAAGGTGCCGTCTGATTCCCCACCACCACAATAGAGTTAAATAATTTGCCAAGGGTTTCATCTTGATAAATCGTGCCGACCATCACTTCCGTATTGGTTTTTTCCGCCAAAGATTGCAACATTTGGAAAAATGGCTGAATACTGTTTTCATAGGTTGGAAATGCGGCTTCCGGCAAAATAATCAAATCCGTTTTTCCCAAATTATCGCCAATTAATCGCCCATAATTTTCCATGGTTTGATACAGATAATTCGGATCCCATTTCAAATTTTGTTCGATATTGCCTTGCACTAAAGAAACATTCAGCGCCTTTTCAGGGTTTTCTTTTACATAATTAATCTTTGATGTGTAACTTGCCGTCCCACCAATAGCCACTAAAATAAGACTATTTGCCAAAACAACATTCCATTTTTTCGGTGAATTCCATAACGCAGAAACGATGTTAAAAGCGACCGCACTTAAGAACATAGCCAAGAAGGTTAAACCGGTAACGCCAAAAATCGGCGCAATCCCAGCAAACAGGCTATCAATTTGCGTATAACCGAATTGCAACCAAGGAAAGCCGGTGAAAACCCAACCGCGCAAAAATTCAGTTAACGTCCATAATACGGGATACATCACTGCTCGTTGCACCTGTAAGCGGCGCACCAAATACGCAAATAAGAGCGGATACAACGACAAATATGCGGCTAACAGCACCACCAAGAAATAACTCACTGCTAAAGGAGCCTCTCCAAATTGATGAATACTGACATGTAGCCAGTTCACCCCAAAAGTAAAGAAGCTCAAGCCCCATAAAAAAGCAGATAAAAGTGCGGTGGATTTTTGTGGTGTTTTGATAACCCAAATCAAACCGAACAAAGACGCATAGGACAAGGCCCAGTAATGAAAAGGCGCAAAAGCAAATACACCGATGGCACCTGAAATAAGCGCAATAAGGTAAGTGAGATATTTCTTCATCATAAAATAGTGAAGCAGGCAAAATGCCTGCTTTTTATCCTTTCAATATGTTGGTATGCCATTTCGCTCTTTGTAAAGAACGGGCTGATTGGCTACTTACAAACGGAGAAAACTACTCCGCTAGGTTCTCGACATTCTCCATTTCCGGCAAATATTCGTCCGGCACGGTAACGCGAAGTTGAATAATGCGACGACTGTCTGCAGAGGTCACTTTAAAGTGCAGATTTTCCAGTGTAATTTCTTCACCACGTTTTGGTAAATAGCCGAATGCCTGCATAATCAAACCACCAACAGTGTCCACCTCTTCGTCATTAAATTGGGTGTTAAATTGTTGATTAAAATCTTCAATATCCGTTAAGGCACGCACCGCGTAAGCATGGCGGGAAAGTTGGCGAATATCCGCCACATCCTCTTCATCAAATTCGTCTTCAATGTCTCCGACGATTTGCTCCAACACATCTTCAATGGTTACCAAACCTGACACCGCACCAAATTCATCTACCACAATCGCCATGTGGAAGCGCTCGGAACGGAAATCTTTTAGCATTCTGTCCACTCGTTTGCTTTCCGGCACAATCATGGTCGGACGAATCATATGTAACAGATTAAATTCTTCCGCATTCGCACGCAGGTATTTCAGCAAATCCTTCGCATGCAAAATCCCTACGATATTGTCGCGATCATCCGCATCGGCAATTACCGGGAAACGGGAGTGGGCAGATTCAATGATGGTGTCCAAACAAGAATCTAAATCCTGATCGGTTTCAATGAAAACGATTTGAGAACGCGGAATCATAATATCGCGTACACGCAATTCAGCGATTTCCATCACGCCCTCAATCATTTCACGGGTATTTTGGTCGATGAGATCGTTTTGTTCAGAATCTCGGATCACTTCCACTAACTCATCGCGATTTTTAAGTTCGCCTTGAAAGAAACGTCCGAAAAGAGATTGGAAAAAAGATTTTTTAGTAACTTCAGATTGGTTGGTCGAGTGTTCTTCGTTCATAAAAATAAAAAAAGTTGCCGTCGGATTGACATCGGAGAAAGTACCATATTTGCCACGAAAGCGCAAAAGGAAGAACGGAAGTGCGGTCGTTTTTTCCCTTAAATTTTGTGACATATCACAAAATTATTAATCGCTTAATGAAGTGCCATGAGATATTTCAAACAAAAAAATGCGGCAAATATTAGCCGCACTTTGGGTTTAATCATTCCCTTTAAAACGATATTCCGTCCATTGGTAATACGCTTCACCTGCTTTCACAATGCCGCCATAATTTTGCCATTCTGGATGGTTTGGCGTATCGGGCAAACATTGAGTTTCCAACGCAACACCACTGTAATCGGCATATTGCGTGCCATATCGAGTAGGTGTGCCGGCGAGAAAATTGCCGGTGTAAACCTGTAATGCTGCTTGTGAAGTCAACACTTCCAAATGCAAATCGTCATTTGGTGAACTCAGCAAAACACAAGGTTTTTGCCAGGCTTTGTTGACGATAAAAGAATGATCGTAGCCTTTAGTGGCAAGCTGTTCACCTTGCAGAAAATCCTGTTGAATCGGCTTGGCAACGCGAAAATCAAAACTGGTGCCGACAACGTGTTTTAACGGCGAATTTGGAATGCCTTCGCTATCTACCGGCAAATAGAAATCTGCATTCAGACGCAAGCGGTGATGACGAACATCTGTCCCCAGCTCAGCGTTTTCTAAATTAAAATAAGCATGGTTAGTTAAATTCAATGCCGTATCCTGATCGCTTTTCCCGGCATACTCGATTTTTACCGAATTCTCTTCCGTTAATGTGTAAGTCACCGTCACATCCACATTGCCGGGAAAGCCTTGATCGCCGTCGGCGGAATGCAAGGAAAAACACACGAAATTTTCACCGCACTTTTCTAATGCCCAACGGCGTTTATCAAAGCCGTTTACACCGCCGTGAAGTTGATGCTTTCCTTGGTTGGCGGTTAAGGCCACAATTTTATCATTAAGCGTAAATTGGGCATTGGCAATACGGTTAGCATAGCGTCCGACACTCGCGCCTAAATAGGCTTGCTGAACGGGATACTCTTCCAATTTGCAACCCAGCAAGACTTCGCGCAATTCTCCGTTGACCGGCACGCAGCAAGACGTCCAAGTTGCGCCCCAATCGGTAAATTGCACACGCATTCCCTGTGCATTTTGCAACGTGAAAAGCTGAAACGGCAAACCGTCCGGCGCAGTGCCTTGGGCATGTTGTTCTAGCATACACGCACTCCTTGCGAAGCCGTGCAAACATAAAAGTCTTCTTTCAAGCCTGTTTGTTTTTCGTAATTGTCTGCCACGATTTTGCGTACGGCTTCTACTTTATCGTGTGGCGCAAGGGCAACGATGCAACCACCGAATCCCCCTCCGGTCATGCGTGCCCCGCCCTGTTTGCCGATGACCAACTGTGCCAACTCTACTAAGTAATCAATTTGTGGCACCGTGATTTCAAAATCATCTCGCATGGAATCGTGCGACTGCCCCATTAATTCGCCAAGACGGGTTAAGTCGTTATGTTTCAAGGCGTCTACCGCATCTAGTACGCGTTGATTTTCTGTCACCACATGGCGGGCGCGTTTTGCCACCAGCGGATCAAGTGCAGTCAATTCTGCTTCTTTTTCTTTAAATTGTGCCACAGACACATCACGCAAGGCTTTCACGCCGAAAAATTCTGCCGCACGTTCACATTGCTGACGGCGGGTGTTGTATTCGCCGGTGACTAAATCATGCGGTACGTTAGAGTTCACAATAATCACCGCCACATCCTGCGGCACGGGCGTTGGTTGAGTTTCAAGACTACGGCAGTCAATCATCAATAAATGATCTTGTTGTCCGAGCGCAGAAATCAGCTGATCCATATTGCCGCAATTGGCACCAACAAATTTGTTTTCTGCTTTTTGCCCGATAAGCGCAATGTCTGTATGGCTTAAAGGCAAATCGCCTAGCTGCTGACAAAATTTTCCTGTTGCCACTTCCAACGCAGCTGAAGAACTTAAACCGGAAGAATGAGGCACATTGCCAGAAATCACCAAATCCGCCCCTTGTTTGAAATCTGGGCAACGTTCTTGAATGAACTTCACCACACCACGCACATAATTTGCCCATTTTTGTTCACTTTGAGGGATTTCTTTATCTAGTGAAAACTCATCAGACAAATCCAAATCAGCAGCATACACATTCCAAACATGATCGTTGCGTTTCACTCCGGCAATCGCCGTGCCATAGTTAATGGCGCATGGCATCACAAAGCCGTCGTTGTAGTCGGTATGTTCGCCGATGATATTAACGCGACCGGGAGCATATACGGTCAACTCAGGTTGTTTGTTATATTTTTGGTTGAAAATGTGTTGGGATTTTTGGATTGGGGTCATGTTATTTCCTTCTGAATTTCTCATAAATTTGGCTCTAAATGCGTAGGGACAGGCTTTATGCCTGTCCAATATTAGACATCTAGGTTTTGATAGGGCAGGCATAAAGCCTATCCCTACAAACTACAAAATTTCACCGCACTTTATAATGCACGTCACTCAACGCACGCAGTCTTTCTGCCGCCTGTTCCGCCGTTAAATCACGTTGGCTTTCGCCGAGCATTTCGTAACCCACCATAAACTTGCGCACGGTAGCGGAACGTAAAAGTGGCGGATAAAAATGAGCATGTAGTTGCCAATGATCATTTTCTTCGCCGTTAAACGGTGCAGCGTGGAAACCCATGGAATACGGGAAAGAGGTTTCAAATAGGTTGTCGTATTTGGTCGTGAGTTTTTTCAATATCACCGCCAAATCTTTCGCTTGAGCGTCACTTAATTCCGTTAAGCGTTTAACGTGCACTTTTGGTAACAGCAACGTTTCAAACGGCCAAACCGCCCAATACGGCACCACAGCAACCCAATGTTCCGTTTCCACAACGATGCGTTCTTTGCGGACCAGTTCTTGTTGAGCATAATCCACCAACAGCACAGAACCGTGTTTTTCATAATATTGGCGTTGTGCTTTATCTTCTCTTGCCACTTCATTCGGTAAAAAGCTGTTTGCCCAGATTTGTCCGTGCGGATGCGGGTTAGAGCAGCCCATTGCCGCCCCTTTGTTTTCAAAGATTTGTACCCATTGATATTTTTGTCCGAGTTCAAGGAGTTGTTCTTGCCAGACTTTAATGACATCTTCAATCTCAAGTGCGGTCAATAATGGCAACGTTTTACTGTGATCCGGCGAAAAACAAATGACGCGACTTTCACCACGAGCTTGTGAACTTTGGAATAACGGATTGTCATTATTTTGCGGTGCCGGTGTGTTTTCTAACAGCGCGGAGAAGTCATTTTTAAACACATAAGGTTTGTGATAATCGGGATTGGGCTCACCGGTAATGCGTTTATTACGCGGGCAAAGATAGCAATTCGGATCGTGACTTGGCTTTTGTTCTTCATTGACTTTCTCTTGTTGTCCTTGCCATGGACGTTTAGCGCGATGAGGAGAAACTAAAACCCACTGGTCGATTAACGGATTATATCTGCGATGTGGATGATCGGTAGGTTCAAAAACAGTTGTCATAATGTACCTCTGTTCGGTTGTATTTAATTTATGAAAACGATTACAAAAATATGGCATAAAATAGCATATTTAACAAATTAAACTGTTAGCAAGATCACAAAAATGAATTTCTATTTGTTTAAGCCATAAAGCGATCAGAAAAACTGTGACATACACGACACTTTTAAAAGTAAGCGTTTCCAAAAAGTCTTTTTTCCGATTATGATTCCTTCGGTTTTAGTCATACATAATGAAGGGATATCTATGGTTACTATTCGAGATGTTGCTAAACAGGCTGGCGTTTCTGTCGCGACAGTATCTAGGGTGTTAAATAATCACCCTTGTGCGAAAGAACACACCCGTGCCGCTGTATTGAACGCTATTGAACAATTAGGCTACCGTCCAAATGCCAATGCGCAGGCTTTGGCTTCGCAAAGTTCCGATACATTAGGCGTTGTAGTGACCGATGTAACGGACGCTTTTTTTGCAATTTTAGTGAAAGCGGTTGATCACGTTGCCATGGAACATGGCAAAAATATTTTGATCGGCATGGGATACCATCAGGCAGAAAAAGAGAAAGAAGCCATTGATACCCTACTGCGTAAACGTTGTAATTGTTTGGTCGTACATTCTAAAGCGTTAGATGATCGAACTTTAGCGGATTATTTAGAAAGTGTACCGGGAATGGTGATTATCAACCGTTGTATTAAAGGTTATGAATCCCGCTGTGTCGGATTGGATAACCAAAAAGGTACTTATATTGCTACCAATACACTGATTAACGCAGGACATCGCCATATCGGTTATATCGGCTCAAACCATAGAATTAACGACGAAGCTGAGCGTAAACAAGGTTATTTGAATGCGCTTACAGAACAGGGTATCCCTATTGTCGAGAACGCCATCGTACATAGCACACCGGATTTCGAAGGTGGTGAAGAAGCCATGATTAACCTATTGAGTTATAACGATAATTTAACAGCCGTTGTTGCCTATAATGATTCCATGGCGGCAGGTGCATTATCCGTACTCAATGAAAACAATATCAAAGTGCCGAAACAGTTCTCTATTATCGGTTTTGACGATATGCCAATTGCGCGCTACTTAGTTCCTAAACTCACAACAATTCGCTATCCCATTGATCTTATGGCAAATTATGCCGCCAAACTGGCACTAAGTTTGGTTGATAAAACCCTTTCCTTACCCATTAATCCGCAATTTAATCCGACACTAGTCAGACGTTTTTCAGTGGAAAACGTCCACCCAAAGGAGGAAAAACATTAAAATTGCATTATTTTTGAGCGAGAGATGTAATCGTTTTCATAAATGTGAATATGATCACATTCTTTCTGCAAAAAACAAGGTATCCTTACCGCCAATTACCCGAGTAGCGATTGCAGTGTAAAAAGGTAAGATTTTGATAATAATGCTTTAATGAATTATCACTGAAAGAAAACCCTCTTTATTCTTTATATGAACAATTAATGGAGAACATGCATTATGAAAAAAACAGTATTAAGTGCAGTTGCCTTAGCAGTAGCTTTCGGTGCCGGCATCAGCGCAGCACAAGCAGAAACCCGTATCGGTGTGACAATCTATAAATATGACGACAACTTCATGTCTTTAATGCGTAAAGAAATTCAAAAAGACGCAGATCAATTAAAAGACGTGAAATTATTAATGAATGACTCTCAAAACGCACAGTCTATTCAAAACGACCAAGTTGACGTATTACTTTCAAAAGGCGTAAAAGCGTTAGCGATCAACTTAGTTGACCCATCTGCGGCACCAACCATCATCGGTAAAGCCAAACCGGACAATATTCCTGTTGTGTTCTTCAATAAAGACCCGGGTGCAAAAGCAATCGCTTCTTATGATAACGCTTACTTTGTAGGTACAGATCCGAAAGAATCCGGCATTATCCAAGGTGACTTAATTGCAAAACAATGGAAAGCAATGCCGGCATTAGACTTAAACAAAGACGGTAAAATCCAATATGTTTTATTAAAAGGCGAACCGGGTCACCCAGATGCTGAAGCACGTACGAAATATGTGATTGAACAATTAAATGCACAAGGTATCCAAACTGAACAACTCTTCATTGATACCGGTATGTGGGACGCAGCCTTAGCGAAAGATAAAGTCGATGCATGGTTATCCAGCTCTAAAGCAAATGACATCGAAGTGATCATTTCTAACAATGACGGTATGGCATTAGGTGCATTAGAAGCAACCAAAGCACACGGTAAAAAATTACCAATCTTCGGTGTTGACGCCCTACCTGAAGCATTACAACTGATCAAGAAAGGTGAACTTGCAGGTACCGTGTTAAATGACGGCGTAAACCAAGGTAAGGCCGTTGTTGAGTTATCTAATAACTTGGCAAATGGCAAACCGGCTACCGAAGGCACTAAATGGGAACTTAAAGATCGTGTTGTACGCGTTCCTTATGTTGGTGTAGATAAAGATAACCTATCAGAATTCTTAAAATAAATTTGTTTTATTAATGTAAGGGGAAGCGTAGGACAACACTTATGTCCCTTCCCCTTTATTTATGAGGTTGGATATGACAGAGCAAATTCAAAGTCAAAGCGGAAGCCAAAATGGCGAAGTCCTGCTTACCATGACTAATGTCAGCAAGTCCTTTCCGGGCGTAAAAGCCTTAGATCACGCAAACTTAAGCGTCCGTTCGCATTCTGTACACGCATTGATGGGGGAAAACGGTGCGGGTAAATCCACGTTGTTAAAATGCTTGTTCGGCATTTACGCTAAAGACGAAGGTGAAATCTTGTTTTTGGGCAAACCCGTGAATTTTAAAACCTCAAAAGAAGCCTTAGAAAACGGCATTTCCATGGTGCACCAAGAACTTAACCTTGTGCGTCAAACCAGCGTAATGGATAACCTATGGCTAGGTCGTTACCCACTTAAAGGGCCTTTTGTGGATCACGCGAAAATGTACCGTGATACCAAAGCTATTTTTGATGAATTGGACATTGATGTTGATCCAAAAGAAAAAGTAGCCAAACTTTCCGTTTCACAAATGCAGATGATCGAAATTGCGAAAGCGTTTTCTTATAACGCAAAAATTGTGATTATGGATGAACCGACATCCTCACTTTCTGAAAAAGAAGTGGAACATCTGTTTAAAATCATTCAAAAATTAAAAGATCGCGGTTGCGGTATTATTTACATTTCTCACAAAATGGACGAAATCTTCAAAATTTGTGATGAAATCACCATTCTACGCGATGGAAAATGGATTAATACCGTGCCGGTAAAAACCTCCACCATGGAAGAAATCGTCTCCATGATGGTAGGACGTGAATTAACTCAACGTTTCCCGGAAAAAACCAACGTACCAAAAGAAATTACCTTAGAAGTAGAAAATCTGACGGCATTAAACCAACCTTCTATTCAAGATGTATCTTTCAATTTGCGTAAAGGGGAAATTTTAGGGATTGCAGGTCTCGTCGGCGCGAAACGTACAGATATCGTTGAAGCTATTTTCGGCGTGCGCGAACTGAAAAGCGGTACCATTAAACTCAATGGAAAAATAGTAAAAAATCATACCGCACTTGAAGCAATTAACCACGGTTTTGCTCTGGTAACCGAAGAACGTCGTTCAACGGGGATTTACTCTAACTTAAGCATTGAGTTCAACTCTCTGATTTCCAACATGAAATCCTATTTAACTCCTTGGAAATTGCTCAGTAATAAGAAAATGAGCAGTGACACACAATGGGTTATTGATTCCATGAATGTCAAAACGCCATCGCACAAAACAACGATTGGCTCACTTTCCGGCGGTAACCAACAAAAAGTCATCATCGGTCGTTGGTTATTAACCCAACCGGAAATTCTGATGTTGGACGAACCGACCCGCGGGATCGATATCGGTGCAAAATTTGAAATTTACCAATTAATTCAGGAACTGGCGAAAAAGGATAAAGGCATCATCATGATTTCTTCCGAAATGCCTGAACTCCTTGGGGTAACCGACCGCATTCTCGTCATGAGTAACGGTAAAGTTGCCGGTATCGTTGAAACTGCAAAAACCTCTCAAGAAGAAATTTTGCAACTTGCCGCAAAATATTTATAAATAACAAAGGAACAAATTATGAGTGCCTTAGAAAAAAATAAATCATTCGATTTCCTAAAACAAAATGCGATTTATTTTGTGTTGTTGATTTTACTTGGCATCATCATCGCACAAGATCCGACATTTCTTAACTTGGTTAACTTCAGTAACATTCTGACCCAATCCTCCGTGCGTTTAATCATCGCTCTTGGGGTTGCAGGCTTATTAGTCACACAAGGTACCGACTTGTCTGCCGGTCGTCAGGTTGGTCTCGCCGCGGTAATCTCCGCGACCATGTTGCAATCCATGGAAAACATGAACCGTGTTTTCCCTGACCTCGGTGAAATTCCAATTCCGGTGGTTATCCTTGCTGTTTGTGCGGTAGGTGCAGTCATCGGTTTAGTCAATGGTTTGGTTATCGCTTACTTAAACGTAACGCCGTTTATCGCCACCATGGGTACCATGATTATCGTTTACGGTTTCAACTCCCTTTATTACGATGCTGTAGGCGGCTCCCCTATCGCTGGTTTCAGCGAAAATTTCTCTGTTTTTGCTCAAGGCTTCATCCGTCTAGGTTCGTTTAAGCTCTCCTATATCACTATTTATGCCGCTATTTGTGCTTTCTGTGTATGGGTGATGTGGAATAAAACACGCTTTGGTAAAAATATCTTTGCTATCGGCGGTAACCCTGAAGCGGCAAAAGTTTCCGGTGTAAACGTTGCTCGTAACCTTGTTGTCATCTATATGATTGCCGGTATGTTCTATGCATTCGGTGGTATGTTGGAAGCCGGTCGTATCGGTTCTGCAACCAATAACCTCGGTTTCATGTATGAATTGGATGCTATCGCAGCCTGCGTGGTAGGCGGTGTGTCTTTCGCCGGTGGTGTGGGTACGGTTATCGGTGTTATCACCGGGGTTATCATCTTCACCGTGATTAACTATGGTTTGACTTATATCGGTGTAAACCCTTACTGGCAATACATCATCAAAGGTAGCATCATCATCCTTGCTGTGGCTATCGACTCCTTGAAATACGCGAAGAAAAAATAATCTTCCGATTCATAAAACATTGAAAAACGCCATAAAAAACGACCGCACTTACCAAAGTGCGGTCGTTATTTTTTGTAGTTTAACTACATCTCACTGAGCCAGTGACGTAATTTATTAACATCTAACTGCCATTCTTGCACCAAAATATCCACCCAATGCGCAATATTCTCCTGCCAATTTTCCGCGTCACCGTTCTGTGCCAACGCAGCAATTTGTTGCAAGCGTTTTAACCCCACCGATGCTAAAGCGCCTTTTATTTTATGCGAGGTTGAAAGCAACTCAGCTTGCTGTTCCGGCGCCTTCTCATACGCTTGGTAGGCCTGTTGCAATTCAATCACATAACCGCTCATTGCCTGTTCAAACAAAGTGAGATTATCCTGCACAAACTTCACACCCAGCATTTCAATTAATTCACCCAGCATTTTCGTGTCAAAATCTGTAGATTCCTGCAATGGTTTCTTTTCCATTACATCAAAATGTTTGATCTCTTCGCCAAAATAATCCAATAAACATTGATTTAATTCATCGAGAGATAACGGCTTATGAATGACATCGTCCATGCCTTGTTCCAAATATACCTCTTTCTTTTGCACCACATTCGCTGTCAACGCAATCAATGGCGGAAGAAAATCATAAATGCCATTTTCATAATTTTCACGCAGATGATGGGCAATATCAAAACCTGACATATCCGGTAACTGAATATCCAAGAAGACGAGGTCGTAATAATTCTCCTCAAATTTTTGAATCGCTTCTGCCCCAGTCATAGCCACATCAATTTGGTAACCGAGTTTTTGCAGCATAGATTTTGCGACAACGATATTCACTTCAATGTCTTCCACCAACAAAATGCGCAATTTTAACGGCACTTTATTGCCACTTTCTACCGGTTGTTGAGCCTCTTTAGCTTTAAAGGTCAGTAAGAAGGTTGAGCCTTTTCCTAATTCACTACTTACCGTCAAATCGCCGTCCATTAGCTGTGCAATGGTTTTAGAAATTGATAAGCCAATCCCACTACCCAAAGATTTGTAGTGATGAGAATCCACTTGATAATACAGTTCAAAGACTTTTTCTAAATCCGCTTCCGCAATACCGATGCCGGTATCCGTCACACGAATGGCAAATTCATCTTCTGCAGTCTGCTCAATAGATAAGGTCACACTCCCCTGCGGAGTAAATTTCACCGCATTCGTAATCAAATTCCATAAAATCTGGCTTAATCGCACCCCATCCAACATCAACCAATTCGGTAATGTCGGCGGACAAATTAAGCGAAATTCTAAGTGTTTTTCTCCTGCAATGAGCACAGCAAAATTACTGATATCATTCAGCAACGCATACAAATCCGTTTCTTTACGATTTAACTCAATACGACGCGCATCAATTTTTTCTAAATCGATAATATCGCTGAAGATATGAGAAAGGGAAATTGCACTGCTGTTGATGGTTCGTAAATAACTACTCTGACGTGCTGTCGGCTGCTCTTCCAATAAAATTCGACTTAACCCGATAATGCCATTTAACGGTGTGCGTAATTCATGGCTAATTGTGGTCATTAATGTGGTTTTATCTCGGCTGATTTTTTCCACTTTATCCAATGCCGCCGATAAGCGTTTTTCCGCTAAAAGTCGCTCTTGCACTTCATTTTGTAGTTTCACCACCGAATGAGACAATGCTTGGCGAGAACGTTCTAATTTTTCCACCAATAAGGTAAAGAAATAAATCACAAAAGGCGCAGAAATCATCCCGAATACAATAGAGCGTAAAAGATCTTGCCAATAGATTGTGCCAACAAAAATCAGGCTTAATACCATTTGTGTACATAACGCCAAGATGGCCAGAATTAACACACCTAAAATAGAAAAACGGATTTTCCCCAGACGGACAACCCAATCCACATAACGACGCGCAAAACTACCGAACTGTTTAATATTCTTCATAGGATTCCATGGAAAGAGAGAAATAATAAATATTGTATCTTAACTGTACAAAGGATGTTGAGACGTTTTAGAGACAAAAAAAGTGCGGTCGAAAAACACATTGAATTTCGACCGCACTTTTAAGAGAAATTAACCCGAAGGATTAACCGTTGTAACGTTTAAAGACTAAAGTCGCGTTAGTACCGCCAAAACCGAAGCTATTGGACATCACGGTTTGTAAACCGGCGTTTTCTTTCGTTTCTGTTACGATGTTACAACCTACAGCTTGTTCATCCAAGGTTTCGATGTTAATACTTGGTGCGATGAAATCGTTATCTAACATTAACAAGGTATAAATAGCTTCATGCGCACCGGCAGCCCCTAAAGAGTGACCTGTCATGGACTTGGTGGAAGAAATTGCCGGGATTTTATCGCCGAATACGTTTTTAATCGCGCCCAATTCTTTCACATCACCGACTGGCGTTGATGTACCGTGCACGTTGATGTAGTCGATTGGTGTGTCAATGTTTGCCATGGCTTGTTTCATGCAACGTTCTGCACCTTCACCGCTTGGCGCCACCATGTCATAACCATCGGAAGTCGCACCATAACCGACGATCTCCGCATAAATTTTCGCGCCACGAGCCAATGCATGCTCTAATTCTTCTACGACAACCACTGCGCCGCCGCCGGCAATCACGAAACCATCACGGTTTGCATCATACGCACGGGAGGCTTTGGTTGGGGTTTCATTGTACTTGGTGGACACTGCGCCCATCGCGTCAAATTCAGTCGCACATTCCCAAGACAACTCTTCTGCGCCACCGGCGAAAACGATATCTTGTTTACCTAATTGAATGAGTTCTAATGCGTTACCAATACAGTGAGCGGAAGTGGCACAAGCAGAACTGATGCTGTAACTTACGCCTTTGATTTTGTACGGTGTTGCCAAACACGCAGATACGCTAGACGCCATGGTTTTGGTTACCGCATAAGGGCCAACTGCTTTCACGCCACGTGGACCACGCACGGCATCACAAGCCACTAACTGGTTATGCGCAGAACCTGTGCCGGCGCCAATCACCAAACCGGTACGTTCGTTAGACACTTGTTCTTCAGTTAAACCGGCATCTTCAATGGCTTCTTTCATAGAAAGGTAAGCATAGGCTGCCGCATCGCCCATAAAACGATACACTTTACGATCGATTAACTCGCTCGGATTTAATTTAATGGTACCGGCAACATGGCTACGCATTTTCATGTCAATAAATTCAGGTACGATTTCAATACCGGATTTACCGGCTTTTAATGAAGCCAAGACTTCTTCTTTGTTGTTACCAATACTGGAAATAATACCAAATCCGGTGATTACTGCTCTTTTCATTCGTTCTTCCTTATGAGTTGGGAAAATCATTTCGACTTACATTTGTTAGCTGAGCGCAATTTACTATGAAACCAAAATATTGCAAGCATTAATTATAACGTTCGACCAGTTAGGCCAAATCAGCGTATGATATCGCCCAAATGAAATCATTTAAGGAATTAAACCAATGCGCGTTATTAGCCATGCGGACATCTGTTTTAACCAAGAAAACACGCCTGTTTCCAATCAATTTGACGATGTTTATTTTTCTAACCAAGACGGTTTGGAAGAAAGTCGCTACGTTTTTCAACAAGGCAATCAACTGTGGCAACGCTGGCAGCAACATCAACAAAAGCACTTCGTCATTGCAGAAACCGGTTTTGGTACCGGATTGAATTTTTTCGCCGTCACCACGCTTTTTCGTGAGTTCCGCCAACAATTTCCACAGGCAACATTACAACGGCTATTTTTTATTTCCTTTGAAAAATATCCGCTAACCGTAGAAGCCCTATCGCGTGCTCATCAACATTATCCGCAATTTGCCTCTCTCTCCGCACAATTACAGAAACATTGGTTGGATCCCATTGAAGGTTGCTATCGTTTTCATTTTGAGGAAACCTCGCTCGATCTTTGGTTTGGTGATATTCACGACAATTTGCCACAGCTCGGCGATTATATGCGTGACAAAATCGATGCGTGGTTTTTAGACGGATTTGCTCCGAGTAAAAATCCTGATATGTGGAATGACGCGCTTTATACGCAAATGTACCGTTACACCAAACCGCAAGGCACGTTCGCCACCTTCACTGCCGCAAGTGCGGTGCGTAAAGGCCTAGAAAATGCCGGTTTCAGCGTGCAAAAGCGCAAAGGTTACGGTAAAAAACGTGAATGCTTGGCAGGTGAAAAAACACTTGAAAAACCCACCGCACTTTTCACCCCATGGTACCTGCCACAACCCGCCCAGTTTGAAAGTGTGGCAGATGTTGCCATTGTAGGTGGCGGCATCGCCTCCTTATTTACCGCATTCGCCTTAATGCAACGTGGCGCGAACGTCACCCTTTATTGCGAAGATCCACGGCCGGCGATGAACGCCTCCGGTAACAAACAAGGCGCGTTTTATCCGCAACTGAGCGACGATGACGAACGCAATATTCGCTTTTACATACAGGCTTTTGCTTACGGCTTACAACAATTACGCAACGCCGAAAACCTCATTAAATTTGAACATGAATATTGTGGCGTAGCACTGTGCGGCTATAACGAAAAAAGTGCGGTCAAATTACAAAAAGTTTCGCAACTTCAGCTACCTGAAAGCCTTTATCAAAGCTTAAACCAAGCAGAATTAAGCGATAAAGTCGGTCTCCCGTTGCCTTGTGGTGGCGGATTCATTCCACAGGGCGGATGGCTTGCGCCACAGCAATTTGTACAGAATCTGTTCACCTATTTGCAATTGCGCGGGCTCGTTATAAAAATATCGCAAAAAGTGACCGCACTTTCCCCTCAAAAAAACGGCTGGTTGGTGGCAAATGCTGAAAACGACAGGTTCCATCATAAAATTGTCGTTCTCGCTAACGGGCATCAACTACATGAATTTCCACAAACACAGTCACTACCGCTTTATGCCGTGCGCGGGCAAGTCAGCCAGATTCCCACGTCAGAACATCTGCTGAAACTGAAATCCGTGCTCTGTTACGACGGCTACCTCACACCTGCCGATCAGGCTAAAACCAGCCATTGCATTGGCGCTAGCCATGTGCGTGATTGCGCTGACCGCACTTTTAGCGAGCAGGAACAGCGGGAAAATCAGAAAAAAATCCAAAAGAACCTAGAGGGTATGCCTTGGGTGAAAGAGGTGGATACGTCTGCCAATTTGGCGCGAATCGGCGTGCGTTGCACCGTGCGCGATCGAATCCCAATGGTAGGCAATGTGCCGAATTTTAAACAGCAATGCGTGGATTATAAAAATTTGTTCAACTTACGCCGTCGTAAACAACCCATTCCACAGGCTGCCGTGTTTCCGAATTTATATCTCATCGGCGCACTCGGCTCACGCGGCTTAACCTCTGCCCCGATATTGGGCGAAACTTTGGCTTCGTTAATCTACAACGAACCACTTCCGCTCAGCGAAGACCTTATTCACCACCTATCTGCAAACCGAAGTTGGATAAGAAAATTGTTGAAAGGAACTTCTGTCGCAGAGCTGTAAACATTAAAAAAAGGAGAAGTTTCAAACTTCTCTTTTTTTTCTTCTAAAGTGCGGTCGGATTTAAAAACGTTTTAAAAACTGACCGCTCTTTTATCTGTAATTAACTTACGCCGCGACCATCACCATTGCCGGACGAATCACGCGACCGTTAAGCAAGTAGCCTTTTTGCAATACGGTGGTGATTTGGTTAGTTTCAAAGCCTTCCATCGGTTGCATAGAAATAGCTTGGTGCAGATCCGGATTGAAAATCTCACCGACAACACCTACAGGCTCAACGCCAAAACGGGCAACCGTTGCTAATAACTCTTTTAAGGTTAACTCTACGCCGTTAAATAAAGCTTTAATAGATTCGTCTTCCATGTTTGCCGGCGTGGCTAAAGCGCGTTCTAAGTTATCAATCGTGTTCAAAATGTCTTTGGCAAATTTTTCTAACGCAAATTTATGCGCTTTTTCAACATCTTGTTCTGTACGACGACGAATATTGTCGATTTCAGCACGAGTACGCAACAATAAATCTTGTTCTTTTTTTGCGGTTTCCGCTAATTGCGCTTCTAATTCTTGTACGCGTGCAATCGCTTCTTCCAAAGGATCTTCCACTTGTTTTTGCTCTTCAACATCGACCTCTTGCGATTGAAGATCTTGTTCTAATTCTTCGTTTTGTTCTTGTTTTTGTTCGTCTGCCATTGTCATTCTCCGATTAATAAAAGTTGGGCGATTATAACAAAAAATGCCGCATTTACCACTTGAGTAAAAGGCTTTCTGTTGTAATATAATGCCCAATTCATTGAATTCAAGTTAGTGTAAAAATAATATGGACACGTTAAATTCGGCAAAACCGCAAACGTTGCATACCTCGTTTCAAACCATTGCATTAGTCGGTAAACCGAGAAATGACATCAACCTACAAATGCATAAAAACCTGTTTTTTTGGTTAATTGAACGCGGTTATCACGTGTTGGTTGAGCAAGATATCGGTAAAAAAATTGAGCTTCCCCCAAAACATTTAGCCAGCTTAGAGGAAATCGGTCAATCCGCCCAGCTTGCGATTGTTATTGGCGGAGATGGCAATATGTTGGGTCGTGCCCGCATTTTAGCCGAATATCATATTCCGCTTATCGGTATCAACCGTGGCAATTTAGGTTTTTTAACGGACATTGACCCGAAAAACGCCTATTCCCAATTACAAGCTTGCTTGGAAAACGGTGAGTTTTTTGTAGAAGAACGCTTCCTATTAAAAGCCTGCGTGGAACGCGACAATGAAATCATTGCCAGCAGTATTGCCGTTAACGAGGCGGTAATTCACCCGGCAAAAATTGCGCATATGATTGATTTTCATGTGCATATCAATGATCAGTTTGCGTTTTCACAACGTTCCGATGGTTTAATCATTTCAACGCCAACCGGCTCAACCGCTTATTCTCTTTCCGCCGGTGGTCCGATTTTAACCCCACAACTCAACGCCATCGCACTGGTGCCGATGTTTCCGCACACCTTGTCTTCACGCCCACTCGTAGTGGATGGCAACAGCAAAATTTCTATTCGCTTTGCAGAATACAACACCTCTCAATTAGAGTTAGGTTGCGACAGTCAAGTTGCGCTCCAATTCGGACCTGATGATATTATCCACATTCAAAAATGTGACTATCCTCTCCGTTTACTGCACCTTAAAAGCTACAATTATTACAAAGTATTAAGTTCCAAATTAGGTTGGTTACGTAACTTTTCTTAAAGATTAACAAACCCTCTTTACTGTATATTAAAACAGTAATATACTGACAAACATACAGTAAAGAGGATTTGCTTATGTTGACCCAACTCACCATTAATAATTTTGCTATCGTTCGTCAGTTAAATATTGAATTATTACAAGGAATGTCCGTCATCACCGGGGAAACCGGCGCGGGAAAATCTATTGCTATTGATGCCCTAAGTGTCTGCCTCGGGCAACGGACAGAAGCCTCAATGTTACGAGAAGGTCAAGAACGCGCTGATATTTGCGCGACATTTCATCTAAACAGTAACAACCCGGCTTTCCAATTTCTACAAGAAAACGAATTGCAGGATCCTGACAATCCTGAAGACTGCATTTTACGCCGCATTATTAATCATGACGGACGCTCCAAAGCCTTCATTAATGGCATTCCGGTGTCGGCCGCCCAATTAAAAGAGATCGGGCAACATCTCATTCAAATTAATGGACAACACGCGTCACAACGTTTACTGAAAAACGACGACCAACTGCAGTTAGTTGATAATTTCTGTCAACATACCGCACTTTTACAACAAATGAGCCTTGATTATCAAACATGGCGTAATTTGCAACATCAAGTCAAAACCTTCCAACAAAAATGCGCGGAAAACGAAGCGAGAAAACAGCTTTTACAGTATCAAGTCAGTGAACTGGATGAGTTTAATTTAAAAGAAAATGAATACGAGGAATTAGAAGCGGATCATCTTCGTCTTTCCAATAGCGAAGAATTAACGCAGCTTTCCCAATCAGTTTTGCAATTATTAAGTGAAAATGAAACGGTCAGCGCAGATTCGCTACTTTATCGCGCTGTGCAACATTTAAGTGAACTCTGCGAGTTAGATAATCGTTATACCGACGTACAAAATCTATTAAATGAAGCATTGATTCAAGTGCAAGAAGCTACCAATGAAATTCAATCGTTAAGTAGCAATATTGAGCAAGATCCGGAGTTATTGGCTGACATTGAACAACGCCTAGGACAAACCGTGCAATTAGCGCGCAAGCACAATGTAAAACCACAAGATTTAGTGGCATTACACCGACGTCTCAAAGCGGAATTGAATGAATTGGAAGATTTTTCCGGCAGTGAAGAAATGCTCATTCAACAAGAACAAGCGGCTCACGAAAAAATGCTTGCTACAGCGACCGCACTTCATCAAAGCCGTCAATTAGGCGCACAAAAGCTGGCACAGCAAGTGACCAAATCCATCAAACAATTAGCGATGGAACACGCAGAATTTTTTATTGAATTGCATAGTGACTATGACAAGATAAGTGCAAACGGTGCAGATAATGCGATTTTCACCCTACAAAGTAACTTAGGTCAAAGCGCTCAACCGCTCGCCAAAATTGCTTCCGGCGGTGAACTTTCTCGCATTGCCTTAGCCATTCAGGTACAGGCATCTAACCAAACCGCCATCCCAACATTAATTTTTGATGAAATTGATGTCGGTATCAGTGGTGCTACAGCAAATGTGGTCGGCAAATTATTAAGAAAACTCAGCGAAAAATGCCAAGTCATTTGTGTTACCCACTTGCCGCAAGTCGCCTGCCATGGAACACATCATTTCTCCGTTGAAAAATCGACCGCCGATCAAAAAACTGAAACAAAAATGACCGCACTTTCCCCTCAGCAACGCGTCAAGGCATTAGCAAAATTGTTAGGCGGAAGCAAAATTACGGATGCCGTCTTAGCCAATGCACAAGAAATGCTAGATACTGCGGCATAACCGAAAAAGAAGACAAAAAAATTGGGCAAAACAACGCCCAATTTTTATATGGAAAAAACAATAAAATTGTTTTAACACAAATTTCCGTTTTTTTATGTTTTTATCCTGAAAGGTCAGTATAATTAGGCTTTTTTCTTTCACTCTTAATTAAGTAAATGAAATGCCGATAAACTTTACCCAAATTATTAAAGATAGCTTTCATTTCATGCAAAATGAAAAGCGAAACATCATCGTCTTGTGCGCCCTCTACTTTTTGGCCGACATCATCATGGTGTTGTTGCAATCAGTAATGTTGCCAAATGAAATCGTTGTTTCTCTGTCAAACAACCAAATTTCTTCCGCTATCTCGGAAGAACAAGGCATCAATTTGGTGACATTCTTTTTTCTTAAACAGTTTATTTATATTTTTATCAGTGCATGGTGTTTAGTCACCGTTCATCAAATTAGCTTGCGACAATTCAGTACTGTTTTGCAGAGTTTTTCCTCGACACTAAAACGTATTTGGGGTGCTATGTTACTAAGCTTTTTGATTTTTATCCCAATTCTTGTGGGACTCACAGAAGCGATGATCGCCATTCAACAAAAAGTACAGCCTTCCATTATTTCGTTATTTGCGATTATTATCGGTATCGGCTTATATATTCGTCTTTGTTTGGCGCCAGTGCATTATTTATTAACTGATGTCGACATAAGTGCTTCCGCCAAAATTACCTGGCGCGCTGCAATGGGTCGAGCGACTGTGTTATTTATCTTCTGCTTACTGATTTATGTTCTCGTGCCTTTGGCTGAAAGTTTTCTGATCAGCTTGTCAAGCAATGCCATCATGGCTGTCATTACCGGTATCATTGCGGCATTAATCAACGTGTTTGCATTGGTTGTCACTTACCGTTTTTATACGTTATTCATTGCAAAGGCATAACATCAATATGAAACAATTACTTGAATTTATTCCCTTAATTCTATTTTTTGCCGTTTATAAATTAGTTGGTATTCGTGAAGCGGCAATCACCTTAGTGATCGCGACTATGGTGCAATTTATTATTTTAAAAGTGAAATACGGCAAAATTGAAACACAACAAAAAGTTGTTACAGGTGCAGTCATTTTCTTTGGCTCATTAACCGCCTATTTTAACGATCTTGAGTTTTTAAAATGGAAAGTGACGATTATTTATGCGCTCTTTGCATTAGTTTTGCTTATTGCTCAATTTGGTTTCAAAAAACTATTGATTAAACAACTCCTTGGAAAAGAAATCCAATTGCCGGAACATGTTTGGAAAAACTTAAATCTAGGTTGGAGCGGCTTTTTTATTTTATGTATGTTAATCAACATTTATATCAGCCAATATTTATCCGATGATATTTGGGTCGATTTTAAATCCTTCGGCATCATCGGCATGACCTTTGCCGCCACTCTCATTACCGGAATTTATATTTATCGCTATTTACCTCAAACACAACAAGAAAAAAACAAGGAATAATCAATGTCACCTCAATTAATTGATAGCAAAACCGGGCAACAATCTCACGGCACCCTTCTGCTCAGAACGTTAGCGATGCCTTCTAATACCAACGCTAACGGCGATATTTTTGGTGGTTGGATTATGTCTCAAATGGACATTGGCGGTGCAATCTTAGCAAAAGAAATCGCTCACGGACGCGTTGTGACTGTTGCCGTCGAAAGCATGAATTTCATTCAACCGGTTTCTGTTGGAGATGTAGTTTGTTGCTATGGACAATGTTTACACGTTGGACGTAGCTCAATTAAAATCAAAGTGGAAGTATGGGTTAAAAAAGTTGCAAGCGAACCTATCGGTGAACGCTATTGCGTGACAGAAGCGCAATTTACGTTTGTCGCCGTTGATCCACAAGGCAAACCTCGCGCCATTCCACGCGAAAATAATCACGAATTAGATGCCGCTTTGGCACACATGAAAACGCCATAAACTAACAAGAGGACTCAAAATGTACTACGTCATTTTTGCTCAAGACAAACCGAACACGTTGGCTCAACGCTTAGCAGTGCGTGAACAACACCTTGCTCGTTTGAAACAACTCCAAGCGGAAGATCGTTTATTAACCGCAGGCCCAAACCCAGCTATTGATGATGAAAATCCGGGTGAGGCCGGTTTCACCGGTTCGACCGTCATTGCCAAGTTTGATAGCTTGCAAGCAGCAAAAGACTGGGCAGCTCAAGATCCTTATGTAGAAGCCGGCGTGTATGGCGATGTCATTATTAAGCCGTTTAAAAAAGTATTTTAATTTTCAAACGGTCATCACAGAAACATGTTGAACTAATGATAACAAAGGCGGATCTAAGTATCCGCCTTTGATTTATGACTAATGGAAAATAGCCATGCGATATTTGCAACGAACCTTAATTTCTCTGTTAATTTTAACCGCACTTTCCTTCTCTGCCTTGGCAGCAAAAACCGAAAGCGCCGTACCCCACGAAATCAATTTAGCGCAAGAACAAGCAAAGTGGGCACAACAGCAACACGAGTCAGAATTGCTTTTGATTAAGCAACGTTCAACGTTTCTTCAATTGGAAAGTCTGCTTAAAAGTGCGGTGAAAAATAACAACGTTTCTGATAATACTGAGTTATATCTTAACCTCATTGAGTCTTTAAAAGACTATCCATTGCAAATGGATGCGACAACCACCTACATTGATGCCCGCATTAAAAGCGTTAGTAAAGACACGCCATCTGAAGAGGTAAAGGCATTAAAACACGAAATCGAACAAGTTATCGCGCAAAATCCTACGCATTTTTTACGTAATCGATGGGAACAAGGCATTTTCACACTATTAATAAATGCTGATGATACGGAAGGATTAGTCCATTATGCACAACGCGTTAAGCCAAGCTCCTTGGAGATGCAAATAACCGTATTAAATGCCGAACTTCAGCTTGAACACACAAAAAACGAAATAAATAAAAAACAAAATTCCAACAGCGAGTCAAACATTATTTCCCGCTATGAACAGCTTTGGTTAACCAACAGCAAACTGCCTAATGATGCTCAACTTTGGGCAAAATGGTATTCCGATGGCAAACGGACACAAGATAAAATCTACCAAAAAGCCGAGGAACTCTTTGCCCAAAATGATGCGAACGGGATGGCGTTACTATCATCGGAATTAAATAAAATTGATAGCGCGAAAGAAGACGAAATGGTTTTGGCGAATTTAAAACGCTTTGAATCCCTATTAAAAAATCCGGCAACCCTGCCTGAATTGGCCGATAGACTACCACTCATTGAAGAAAATAATAAAATCGTCACAAAATTTGCAGTGGCGCAGACCTTTCCGCGTTATTTACGCACGCTATCGGAAACAATGAAAGAGCCTAACTTTGCCCCCTATCAACAATGGGCAAAAAATTGGCAATTAACAGATGCGCAAATTCGTGAGTGGGAAATTGCTTTTCTTGGTCGTTTTTTTGACAATGAAAGCCCGAATTTCCAACAATGGCGGGATGCGGAAATTCTCAAATTAAAAGCAGATAGCCTTACCGAACGCCGTTTGCGTATGGCTATTTGGCAAAAGACCGATTTAACCCCATGGCTCAACGCACTTTCAGTAGAAGGTCAGCAAAAACAGGAATGGCGTTATTGGCGGGCAAAAACGCTCACCAAAACCGAACCGCAAAAAACAAAGGAAATATTGACCGCACTTTCTAAAGAACGAGGTTTCTACCCTATGTTGGCGGCAACAAAATTGGATCCTCAAACTCGAGGTAGCAAATATAATTTCGGTCAACCCAACTTGCTGATTGCCCCCAATATTACAAATGAAGCTTGGACTGAGTCATACAAAAAATTTAAACCGGCGTTAGAAGAAATTGCTGAATTTCGTCAATTAGATCGCTTCGGCGCAGCCAAACAACGTTGGCGGTTTCTGTTAGAAAATTTGCCTGCTGAACAGAAAAAAGAAACACAAATAGCACTCAGTCAGTATGCCAACGCTCAAAACTGGTTTGATTTAGGTGTGGATGGCTCCATTATTGCTAAAGCGTTTGATTACATTCAGTTGCGCTTACCAATTGCTTATAGCGATTATTATGATATTGCCCTCAAAAGCCGCCCAGCATTAAGCAAAACCAAACCGCAAGCTGTGCTAAATACTAATGTCAGTAAAAGTTTCGCCATGGCGATTTCTCGTCAGGAAAGCGCCTGGAACCCACAAGCACAATCTTCCGCCAATGCACGGGGCTTAATGCAACTTCTGCCGAGCACAGCAAAAGCCACGGCAGACACCGCCAAATTACCTTACGCAGGCGAAGCGGATTTATTTAAGCCGCTCAATAATATTTTATTAGGCACGGCACATTTAGCAGAGCTAAACGCCAAATATCCGAACAACCGTATTTTGATCGCCTCTGCTTATAATGCGGGCGCTCATCGCGTGGAAAAATGGTTGGCGCGAGCCAATAGCAAGTTGGAAATGGACGAATTTGTGGCCTCCATTCCGTTCTATGAAACCCGTGGTTATGTTCAAAATGTGCTGACTTACGATTTTTACTATCAAATATTGCAAGAAAAAGAAGAGCCACAAACCTTTAGCAAAGAGGAATTTGATCGGCTATACTAGCCGGACTAGTTTAATAGTATAGGATTGTTGATATGTATATTAGTCGCAATTTAGAACAATGGAATGCCTTCCTTAATATGTTGCAAACCGCCTTTGAACAAGGCAAGGCTCAGGATGTATTAACCTTATTGCTTACCCCTGATGAGCGCGATGCGTTAGGACTTCGCCTGCAAATTATCGCCCAATTACTTAATAAAGAGCTGCCACAACGGGAAATCCAACAAAATCTGAACACCAGTGCGGCGACCATCACTCGGGGATCTAACATGTTAAAAACCATGGATCCTGTTTTTATTGATTGGATAAAAACGCAACTCAATGCGCAAGAAAAAAACCATTAAATTTCCATTTAAGCTAGCCAATCTGCGCAATCTATCCTTGCGCAGATTACCGCTTTTCAGGAAATTTCCCACTCAAAGTGCGGTACGTTTTTTATATCGTTTTTTACTTGCTAGTTTAGTAGTCACCTTTGCCTTTCGTTTTATTCCCATTCCTTATTCCAGTTATATGCTGGAACAAAAAGTATCTCATATTTTGTCCGGTGATTTTACTTATCAAACACATTATGATTGGGTGAGCTTAGAGGATATTTCTTGGCAAATGCAATTGGCGGTGATTGCGGCTGAAGATCAAAATTTTCCCGAACACTATGGTTTTGATTTCACTGCAATCAAACGGGCTTTTTTGCATAATCAAAAAAGCAATCGAATCCGAGGTGCCTCCACCATTTCCCAACAAACCGCCAAAAATCTCTATTTATGGCATGGACAAAGTTGGTTACGCAAAGCAATCGAAGTGCCGGCAACCTTAATGTTAGAAACCTTGTGGTCCAAGAAACGCATTCTAGAAGTGTATTTAAACATCGCAGAATTTGGTGAAGGCATTTATGGTGTAGAAGCTGCCAGCCGTTTTTACTTCAAAAAACCGGCCAAAAATTTATCGCAAAATGAAGCCGCACTTTTAGCCGCCACGCTGCCCAATCCGATCATCTATAAAGCCAATGCCCCAAGTGCTTATACCAAGCGCAGACAGCTTTGGATTCAACGTCAAATGGAACAATTGGGTAAATCATACTTAGAAACGCTCAATTAGTTCCCATTTATTTCAGAACTCAAAATAAATAAATTATTCAAAAAACCTTAATTAAATACTCTTTAATTAATAAATTCGCCATTTTCTTGAAAAAAACATCAAATTAAGGTAACTTCCTTGCTCCTTATCTATATTTTATTTTTTAATTATTTATCTATTTTGTGGAGTATTCACATTGATTAGGCGTATTCAAATATTTTTCCAATCAGAAGCAGCAGGCGGCATCCTATTATTACTTTTTGCCTCAATGGCTATCCTGCTTGCCAACACCTCTTTTAATCAACACTACTTCGGCTTTCTTGACATACCAGTTAGCGTCCAATTCGGTGCTTTCAGCATTGCTAAACCTTTATTAATGTGGGTCAACGACGGGTTTATGGCTGTCTTTTTCGTTTTGGTTGGTATGGAAGTCAAGCGTGAAATGTTGGAAGGTTCACTATCAAGTTATCAACAAGCGATTTTTCCTGCTATTGCGGCAATTGGCGGAATGGCAGTACCGGCATTAATCTATTTTATGGTTGCCCAAGGTACGCCTGAAATCTATTCCGGTTGGGCAATTCCTATGGCCACGGATATTGCCTTTGCCATTGGGATCGTTGCTCTTTTAGGTAAGCGCGTCCCTTTACCACTCAAAGTATTTTTACTGGCACTTGCCATTATTGATGACCTTGGCGCCATTATCGTCATTGCGATCTTCTACTCACATGAACTCAGCACGCCGGCACTAATTATCGCCGTGGTGACCATCAGTATTTTGGTCGCCATGAATCGCTTTAAAGTCAGCGCCCTCTGCGCCTATATGGTCGTTGGCTTAATTTTATGGGCATCCGTATTAAAATCAGGCGTACACGCCACTCTTGCCGGTGTCATTATTGGCTTTTGCATTCCAATGCGAGGTCGCAACGGTTCAAGCCCATTACACCAATTTGAACATATTCTAGCGCCTTGGTGCTCTTATTTAATTCTGCCGTTATTTGCTTTTTCCAACGCGGGAGTTCCTTTAGAAAACGTGGGCTTATCCAGCCTCAATTCACCTCTTACTCTCGGTATTGCACTCGGATTAATCGTCGGAAAACCATTAGGAGTATTTCTGTTCAGCTACCTATCGGTCAAATTACGTCTCGCCCAGTTACCACAAGGGGTTAATTTTGCTCAAATTTTTGCTATTGCAATACTTTGCGGCATCGGTTTTACCATGTCGATGTTCCTAGCAGGTCTTGCTTTCGGTGAAACGGCATATAACAGCTTTGATACGCTATCTCGCTTAGGAATTTTATTGGGATCAGGAGTATCTGCCGTTGTTGGGTATCTTTTATTAAGAAAAACAACGTCTCAACCTTAAATAGTCAAAAGAAAGCCTTGCTCATCAGCAAGGCTTTTTATTATCTACGACAAACATTTTCACAAGGAATCCCATCTTTATCTCGATCAAGACGCCCCTCGTCACAAACATTAAGATGGTATTTCGCTTCAGCACAAGAACGCATTTCCTTACAGTACTTCCGCTCATCACAACTGAAATCCTCATGATTGTTTGATTTCGCAACGGCAAACTGCACCAAACCAAGTACAACAACAATGAAAAATATCTTCTGCATAATAAATTCCCTTATTAGAATTTTGAGATGAAATAAGAATACAGACTCAATTAAAATCAGTGACCACAGATACAATTATAGGTAAATCAGTACAGAAAAGAAATTTTAGAAAGGGAGAAAAAAGAAAACCTAGGATTTATGCTAGGTGGTATTTTGGGCATTATTCGTAAAAAAAAGAAAATAAAAAAGACCGCAAAAACGGTCTTTTTTATTGTTGGTGCTCTGAGCGAGACTTGAACTCGCACGACCTACGGTCACTACCCCCTCAAGATAGCGTGTCTACCAATTCCACCACCAGAGCTTAATTTGATAAATTTTATTGTTGAGGAATATCGCTATTTTTTGTTTCTAACACAGCCGGTGCTTTTTGCTGTTGTTGCTGAATTTGTTCAGCTGTGCCGGATAAATCATCAAATGCGCCTTGTTTTGCATTATTTTTGTGCGAATTGATGTTGCCAATAACGATACTAATAATAAAGAAGATAATCGCTAAAACAGCGGTTGTTCTAGAAAGGAAGTTACCTGCACCGGCAGAACCAAAAACGGTACCGGATGCGCCACCACCAAAAGATGCACCAGCATCTGCACCTTTACCTTGTTGTAACAGGATAAAAGCGATAAGGGCAATGGAAACGACCAAATAAATGATTAACAAAGCTGAGTACATTTTATCTTCTCTGATTTAGCAAATTCTAATGAAAAATAACGGCGCAGATATTAGCGGATATCTTGGCGCTCCGCAAGCTGTTTTATGTATTTTTACGCTGTTTGGTGCAAATTCGATCAGTAAAAAACATTTTGAAAAACGACCGCACTTTTAGACCTCGTTAACTTTTCTTTGCTCTTGCCGCGGTCTTGTTCACACCTGGATTATGCCGACTCAACTCACGTAAAGCGGAAAAATTAATGTAATGCAATAATTCAGGCAAAAGCTGTGTGAGGTTTTGCATAAATTGCTGATAACTCGCCTGTTTACGGCTAATGCCATCAAGCTGGGACTCCCAATGTGCCGTCATATCAGGCTGTGTTGCCACATTCGGTAACGCATTAATTAAGATTCGTCCCGCCTCAGTGCTGTGAATATTACGCCCTTTTTTATAGAGAAAACCACGCTTAAACAACAATTCAATAATGCCCGCACGCGTCGCTTCCGTGCCTAAACCATCGGTTTCCCGCAAGATTTTTTTCAATTCCTTGTCTTGCACGAAGCGGGCAATGCCCGTCATGGCAGAAAGCAAGGTTGCATCTGTAAAGGGTTTCGGCGGTTGCGTTTTTTTACTGACGATTTCGCCCTTTTCACAATGCAGTATTTGCCCCTTTTTGACGACCGGCAGCAGCGCATCCTGCTGCTCATCATCGCTGTCTTCTTTGCCCCAAAGCTGTTTCCAGCCGGCAATTTGCAAATTGCGAGCCTGCGCCACAAAAGTCCCACCGGCAATATTCAAGGTGATTTTACATTTACGATATTCCGCGTCAGGACAGAACTGCATCAGGTATTGGCGGGCAATCAGAAAATAAATATTTTGTTCCGCCGGACTCAAACTCACCGGACGGTTCTTTGCTGTTGGGATAATGGCATGATGTGCTTCGACTTTTTTATCATTCCAACAACGATTTTTTTGTTCAGGATCGATAATTTCAGGCAAGGGCTGAAATGGGGTTAAATGGGTAGAAATGGCATTCATCACCGCCATGCGATCAGCAAAATGTTCTTTTGGCAAATAACGGCAATCGGAACGCGGGTAAGTAATCAATTTATGGGTTTCATATAAACGTTGACAGGTATCCAGCACTTCCTGCGCGGACATCCCAAACCGCTTGGCTGCATCAATTTGCAACGCTGACAAGGAATAGGGCAACGGTGCCGTTTCTTTTTCCCGTTTATCCGAATAATCCGTCACTTCCGCCGGTTGGTCAGTAATGCGCTTCACCACATTTTCTGCCAGCGCATGAGATAATACGCGCCCATCCTCGTCCTGATAATCTTCACAGGCTTTGCTCGGCTGCCACAACGCAGAAAAAAGTGCGGTAGCTTTCTTCGGTGTTTCTTCCTCTTTTGGGTCAAGCAACCAAGCCAACACTTCAAAGAAATCCTTCGGTTGAAAATGTTCAATTTCCAAATCACGGCGTACGATCAAGCCCAATACCGGTGTTTGTACGCGCCCAACAGAAAGCACACCATTATAACCTGCCTGTCTGCCTCGAATGGTATAAGCCCGTGTCATGTTAATGCCATACAGCCAATCGGCGCGCGCACGTGCCAATGCGGAGGTGGCAAGGGGCACAAAATCACGATTAGGTTGCAATTTTTTGATGGCTTTTTCTACCGCACTTGGGTTCAAGTCGCTGATTAAACAACGCTGAATAGCATTGCGTTTTTCCGGTGGTAAATTGAGATAACTGAACACTTCGTCCACCAGTAATTGCCCTTCACGATCCGGGTCGCCTGCATTGACGAGGATGTCCGCTTGCTGCACCAATTTTTCAACGGTCTTTAGCTGTTTATAGGTTTCTTTTTTCGGAATTAACTGCCACTTTTGAGGCACAATCGGTAAATCCTCTAAACGCCATTGTTTGAAACGCGCATCATAGGCATCGGGTTCTGCTTGTTCCAGCAAATGCCCTACACACCAGGTCACACAGTCGTTATCACCACATTTGATAAAGCCATCACCGCGTTGATGCGGTTTCGGCAAAACATCCGCAATCGCGCGCCCAAGGCTTGGTTTTTCTGCTATAAAAAGTCGCATAAACAAGAAAACGCAGAGGAGAGAAAAGATTAGCCGATTTCGCGGCGACCTAAGAAAGAATGGGTCAGCGTGGTGCCATCCACCATTTCCAATTCACCGCCCACCGGAATACCGTGGGCAATGCGACTGACTTTGACGTTTTGTTGCAAACACAATTCCGCAATGTAATTTGCCGTAGCATCGCCTTCGACAGTAGGATTTGTCGCCAAAATCACTTCCTTGAAGGATTCTGTTTGTAAACGTTTTTGCAATAAATCCAAGCCGATTTCACGCGGACCAATGCCGTCCAATGGCGACAGATGCCCCATGAGCACAAAATAACGCCCGGAAAATTGCCCGGTTTGCTCAATGGCAAGAATATCTGCCGGCATTTCCACCACACAAAGCAACCCCGAATTTTGACGACGAGGGTTGTTGCAAATATGGCAAACCTCTTCTTCCGTGAAAGTACGACAATGCTCACAATGCCCAATTTTTGACATAGCTTCCGTCAGCCCTTGCGCCAAACGCATACCGCCACTACGGTTACGTTGCAATAAATGATACGCCATACGTTGTGCGGATTTAGGGCCAACGCCCGGTAATACACGTAAGCTTTCGATCAAATTTTCTAACAAGGGACTGGTTTGCATAAGGTTCTCGGTGAATTGACTGAAAAAATAAACCGCACTTTAGTCATAAAGTGCGGTAAGTTTTACGGACGTTTTTTAGAATGGCATTTTAAAGCCCGGCGGCAATGGCATGCCGGCGGTGACAGACGCCATTTTTTCTTTTTGTAACTCTTCAGCACGGCGTACTGCATCATTAAATGCCGCGGCAATTAAGTCTTCCAGCATTTCTTTGTCGTCTTCCATTAAAGAAGGATCAATGTCAATACGACGGCAGTTATGCGCACCGTTAATCGTGATTTTCACCAGCCCTGCGCCTGACTCGCCGGTCACTTCTAATTGTGCAATTTCTTCTTGCATTTTTTGCATACGATCTTGCATTTGCTGGGCTTGTTTCATCAAGTTGCCCAAACCGCCTTTTCCGAACATAAATTTTCTTCCGTTATTAAAAAGTTGAGTAAAAAAAGTGTGGGCATTTTAGCGAAAAAATTGCCGATTGGGAACGATCAATTTACCGTGCCGTTGCGCGGTACCTTTATCCATATTATTATCCGATCCCACCCTTCTTCTGATAAAAAAGCACTGCTTTTTGAAGATAAACGCACAATAAAACAACCGCACTTTTAACAGAAAAATTATGGAAACCCGACACTACATCACCATGACCGTTGCCGTGCTGGCCTTACAATTCATGCTATTCGGTTTTAGTCGTACGCTCGGTTGGCTTTTTAATCTCAACCCAAAAACACGTACCAAGCTGACCATCATCCTCTTTTTACTCTTCAATATTTTGGTTTCTACTGCGCCATTGCGTCTTTATGCCGAAAGTTTTCGAGTAAGTGCCTTGCTTCTCACTCTATTGTTGTTTTCAACATTTAGCAGTCTGATTGTGGCTTTCCTTTACCTGCTTCGCAAACAATGGCGTAATCAAATAAAATGGCTTTATCCTATGATTTTTCTCAGTTTCATCGCCACCGCCTGTTACAACGCTTATGCGCCGACCATTCGCCATTTTCAGGTGAAATTAGATAAACCAATGCAACCTTTACGCATTGGCATGGCAAGCGATCTACATTTAGGGCGTTTGTTCGGTTCAACACAGTTAGATACGTTGGCTGACATCATGCGGAAAGAAAAGGTAGATATTATTTTGCTCCCCGGCGACATTATGGATGATAACGTCAACGCCTATTTAGCAGAAAAAATGCAACCGCACTTTGCCAAACTGCAAGCCCCACTTGGCGTGTATGCCACCCTAGGAAACCACGATTTCTTTGGCGATCAACAACGCATTGAAGCGGAAATGCGCAAAGCGGGGATCACTCCCATGATGGATGAAAGTGTCGTGATTGATGGACGTTTTACCCTTATTGGACGCAATGACGACCTCGTTAAAAACAGACCGACGGCGGCGCAATTACTAAAAGATGTCAATACGGCATTACCGGTGATTTTAATGGATCATCGTCCAACAGAGATTGAACAACACGCCAATCTGCCGATTGATATTCAGCTTTCCGGCCACGCCCATAATGGACAAATTTTCCCGGCAAATTTTATTGTAAAACTGATTTATCGCTTAAGTTACGGCTATGAAAAAATCAATCAAGGACACTTTTTTGTCACGTCAGGTTATGGCTTTTGGGGCGTGCCGATGCGATTAGGGTCGCAATCAGAAGTGATGATTATCGACCTGGTCGGACATTAAAAAAGAACTATTCTCAATACCGAGACCTGTGTATAATTTAACCCATTACACTTATGTTTTTATGATGACAGAGGACTCAAAAATGAAAAAATTCGTCAACGCAACTCTTACTTCTCTTTTCCTTATGGTTTCTGTGACGGCAAGTGCTGTGACCGTCACAGATGCTAAAGGTGAATTCACTATAGATAAAACCCCAAGTCGCATTGTCGCGTTAGAATATTCTTTCGTTGATGCCCTTGCTCAAGTTGGTGTTAGCCCGGTCGGCGTTGCCGATGACAACGATAAAACCCGCATTTTGCAGGAAGTACGCGATAAGATTCAACCTTGGCAATCTGTTGGTACCCGTTCGCAACCCAGTCTTGAAGCCATTGCCGCATTAAAACCCGATTTAATTATCGCTGATCCTTCTCGTCACACAGCGGTATATGAAGAATTAAAAAAAATCGCCCCGACCATGATGTTTGATTCCCGCCATGAAAGCTATCAGGAGAATCTTGATACGGCACAAAAAATCGGCGATGTTGTCGGTAAAGGCAGTGAAATGAAATTGCAAATTGATAAACACAATAAAATTATCGAAAGCATTGCGCAAAATATCAATGTGAAAGGCAAAAAAGCAATTTTTGGCACTTCCCGCGAAGACAAATTCAATTTACAAAATGACAGTGGTTATGTCGCCAGCTTCCTTGGTGTTCTAGGTTTTAACTCGCCAAAATTACCAAACGCCACTCAAGCCTTTGCTGAAATCAATCTTGAACAACTAGTGATGGAAAAACCGGACTATATGTTTATCGCCCACTATCGCCAAGAAAGTATCGCCCGCAAATGGGAAGCTGAACCTTTATGGCAAGCCATTCCTGCCGTAAAAGCCAAACGTGTATTTAGCGTCAATGCCGATATGTGGGCACGCGGACGCGGCATTACGGCCAGTGAGATCATGGCAAAGCAAGTTGAACAATTCGTTAATCAAAAATAATGTTTGGCACAGCTTTTCGTTGGGGCTTGCCCCTACTAGGACTGGCTTTCCTGTTATGGGGAAGCCTGTTTTTATACTATCCTATTGAAATTTCACCATTAGATGCGCTAAACGCCTTTTTCCCCAATGGCGATGAATTGGCCAAGATCACTGTGGTTGATTTACGCTTTCCGCGAGCTTTAGTCGCGATCGCATTAGGCGCCAATTTGGCGGTAGCCGGGGCGTTATTACAAACCATCACCCGCAATCCACTGGCCTCACCAACGCTATTAAGCGTCAATTCCGGCGCAAGTTTGGCTATGGTAACGGCGAGTGCTATTAGCCCGGCCTTATTATCAGGCTATAGCATTGCCTTGGTGGCAAGTATCGGCGGTGGAATCAGTTGGTTGGTTGTAATGTTGATCAGCAACGCGTGGAAAGACAGTAGCGGCGATCGCAGCCGCGTGATTTTGGCGGGGATTGCCGTGTCGTTATTGTGTACTGCTCTCACCAAATTAGTCTTAATTATGTCGGAAGATCACGCCTTTGGCGTAATGAGTTGGCTTGCCGGCGGCATTTCTCACGCCCGCTGGAACGAATGGCACGCTATTTGGCCATTTCTGCTATCGAGCGCGCTCTTTTGCCTCTTCTTTGCCAGCCGCTTAAATTTACTCAATTTGAGCGACGAATCCGCTCAATCCTTGGGAATTAACCTGTTCCGTCTGCGTTGGTATGCCAATATCATGGCATTATTAATTGTGGGTTCAGCCGTTAGCGTAGCAGGCCCGGTCGCCTTTATCGGTTTGTTAATTCCACACTTAGCGCGTTATTGGATCGGCTATGACCTACGAAAATCATTACCCATGTCCATGTTATTAGGCGCTATTTTAATGTTGGCGGCGGATACCGTTGCCCGTGCTGTTGATTTCCCAAGTGAAGTGCCTGCCGGTGCCATTTTGGCCTTAATCGGTGCGCCAATCTTTGTATTATTTGCCAGAGGAAAACACTAATGCGCCGTTCTCATTCAGGATTCCGTGCAATCGGCTTTTACTTATCGGCACTCTGTACGGTCGCGCTATTATTTGTATTAAGCATTCGCTACGGCACTTACACGCTATCCTTTGATGAAATTAGCCAGGCCTTTCACCCTGACGATAAAAACTATTTCACGTTAATGGAATACCGTCTGCCACGCGCGCTACTCGCCATTATTATCGGCGGTGCATTGGCCATTTCCGGGGTATTGGTGCAAAGTGTCGTGCGTAATCCGTTGGCCTCTCCTGATATTTTAGGAATCAATAACGCCGCCGGTTTAGTCGCCGTCACCGTATTAATCTTCCTACCGAATTTAGCCTTTTACTGGCTACCGATTTTCGCCTTTATCGGCGGTGTCCTGTCTTTCATTTTGTTATGGATGATATGTGGTTTTAACTTCCGCCCGATCAAAATGGCCATTATCGGCGTAGCGCTTTCTGCCTTATGGGCGGCAATCAGCCATTATTTAATGCTAACCAATCCGGTAGAAATCAACACAGCTATGCTTTGGCTCACCGGAAGTTTGTGGGGCAGAAGTTGGGCTTATGTCGATGTCGTTTTGCCTTGGTTGTTGGTGTTATTACCGTTACCGTTTATTTTCTGTCGAGATTTGGACACCTTAGGTTTAGGTGAAAACAAAGCGGCCACCTTGGGAGTAAGCGTAAATAAAACGCAAATCTTGGTATTAGTGCTGGCTGTTGCGCTTTCCACCACAGCTGTCGCCATTTGCGGCCCCATTGCATTTCTCGGCTTAGTTGCACCGCACTTAGCACGCAAATTGGTCGGTGGACGTCACCGCACATTATTGCCGGCAGCCATGCTAATCGGCACGTTGTTGTTACAAATTTCCGATATTTTAGCGCGGGTTATCGATCCGCCGACAGAACTGCCCGCCGGTATTCTCACCGCCATTATCGGCGCCCCTTACTTCTTCTATTTATTGATGAGAACGAAATAATGAGTATTGAGATCAATAAGTTACAATTAGGCTATCAAGATAAAACTATCGTACGGGATTTATCTCTCAGCTTTCCGAGCAACCAAATTATTGCCTTAATTGGCCCGAACGGGTGTGGCAAATCCACAACACTAAAAGCGGTGGCCCGTTTGCTCAAGCCTCGCCTAGGCACAATTACTCACAAAGGCAAAGATATTTGGCAAAGCACCCCGAAAGAATACGCCAAACAATTAGCGTTCTTGCCACAACAACATTTGGTGCCGGAAGGCATTAAAGTACGTGAATTAATTGCTTACGGCCGTTCGCCTTATTTGAATTTGTGGGGCAAATTGAGTGATAAAGATGAGCAATTAGTGGCTTGGGCTATGGAACAAACCCACACCACGGAACTGGCAGAACATTTGGTATCGGATTTATCCGGCGGGCAACAACAACGGGTTTTCTTAGCCATGACATTAGCGCAAGATGCAGAGTTTGTTCTGTTGGATGAACCAACCACTTATTTGGATCTCAACCGACAGGCGGAACTCATGGGCATGATGCGTCAAATGCAACAAAACGGCAAAACCGTCATTACGGTACTCCATGATTTAAATCAGGCTTGTCGTTATTGTGATTATTTAATCGTTCTCAAAGACGGTAACCTTATGGCCCAAGGGACGCCTGACGAAGTGATGACAGAGCGGCTATTAAAAGAGGTGTTTGATTTAGAGGTGGTAATACACCGCGATCCGATTAGCCAAACACCAATGTTTATTTTGAAGTAAACAAAAGTGCGGTCATAAAAAACATTTTATTTTTCGACCGCACTTTTAGCATTTAAAAAATATCGCCATTTATGACCGCACTTTACGCATTGTCTATCGCAAAGGAAATCACCTCTTTAATACTCTCCGCGTCCATGGCAATCATGAGCAAGCGATCCACACCAAGAGCGACGCCTGAACAATCTGGAATTCCGGCTTGTAACGCCCCCAACAAACGTTTATCAATATCACGCACCGGCAGACCGGCTTTTTCCCGTTGACGATTATCCAACTCGAAGCGATGTAATTGTTCCCGCACATCCGCCAATTCATGGAAACCATTAGCAAGCTCTAATCCTTTGTAGTAAAACTCAAAACGCTCTGCAACACGCAAATCTTCCGAGCTAATTTGCGCCAACGCCGCTTGGCTTGCCGGAAAATGATATACCACGACTGGGCTGTCATGCCCTATTTGTGGTTCCACCACCGTACTGAAAAGAAATTGCAACAACGTATCGCGATTCTCTTTTTCAGCATCAACTAACTGATATTTTTTTGCTTTTTCCACAAGTTCGGATAATTCCGCCGACAACGGATCCAAGCCGACATATTGTTGAAAAGCGAACTGATAGCTCATGCTTTCTGCCGGCGGACACTCCAATATTTGTTGTAATAAATCGTCTACTTCATTGATTAAGCGGTACATATCAAAGTGTGGTCGATACCACTCCAACATCGTAAACTCCGGATTATGGCGATTACCCGCTTCTTCGTTACGAAACACTTTGCCAATTTGAAATATCGGACCACTGCCGGCGGCCAATAAACGCTTCATGTGATATTCCGGACTGGTGGAAAGCCATAATGTTTTAGATTGCTCTCCGAAAGGAGAAACAAATTCAGTGCTGAATGTAGCAAGATGAAGATCTGTTACGCCAAATTCGCTTAACACCGGCGTTTCCACTTCCAACAAACCGCGATCAGTAAAAAATCGACGAATTTCTGCAATTAATTTTGCACGGTCAAGTAAGTTTTTGATGGATGCCGTTGGTTGCCATGCTTCTTGTTCAAACATAAATATGCCTTTGCTGAAGATAATTTGAAAAATTTGCGACTTATTCTAAAACAAGTGAATCAAAATTCATAAATGAATCCTTTTTCTACCGCACTTTTATGCACTTTTTAGTTAACTCAACGTTAATGACTTGTTAACAATAAGACAAAATGTAAACAACTGGTTCTGTTTGTTAACTTTTTGAGGTAGATCACGAAATCGCGACAAAGTTTGAGAAAAAAGGTTCTAATCACAAAAAATAATGGCAAAATGACTTCACCCTAACAGTACCAAAAATCTATTTGGTGTTTTTATTATCATCCCTTTACTTGGAGGAATATCGTGCAAACTGTTAACGTCGATATCGCCATTGTTGGCGCAGGTGGCGGTGGTTTACGTGCGGCGATTGCTGCAGCTCAAGCTAATCCAAATCTTAAAATTGCTTTAGTATCAAAAGTTTATCCAATGCGCAGTCATACTGTTGCGGCTGAAGGTGGTGCTGCGGCTGTGATTAAAGAAGAAGACTCCTACGATAAACACTTCCACGATACCGTTGCCGGTGGCGACTGGTTGTGTGAGCAAGATGTCGTGGAATATTTCGTGGAACACTCTCCGGTGGAAATGACTCAACTTGAACGCTGGGGCTGCCCTTGGAGCCGTAAAGCCGATGGCGATGTAAACGTACGTCGTTTCGGTGGGATGAAAATCGAACGTACTTGGTTCGCTGCCGATAAAACCGGTTTCCACTTACTTCACACGTTATTCCAAACCTCCATTCAATACCCACAAATCATTCGTTTCGATGAACACTTTGTATTAGATATTTTAGTGGATGACGGCCATGCACGTGGTATGGTTGCCATGAACATGATGGAAGGTTCTTTAGTACAAATTAATGCTAACGCCGTTGTTATCGCCACAGGTGGTGGTTGCCGTGCATTCCGTTTCAACACTAACGGCGGTATTGTTACCGGTGACGGCTTATCAATGGCTTATCGCCATGGCGTACCATTACGTGACATGGAATTCGTTCAATATCACCCAACCGGCTTACCAAATACCGGTATCTTAATGACCGAAGGTTGTCGTGGTGAAGGTGGTATCTTAGTCAATAAAGACGGCTATCGCTATTTACAAGACTACGGTTTGGGACCGGAAACACCAATCGGCAAACCGGAAAACAAATACATGGAATTAGGCCCTCGTGACAAAGTATCCCAAGCATTCTGGCAAGAATGGCGTAAAGGCAACACATTGAAAACAGCCAAAGGCGTTGATGTGGTGCACTTAGACTTACGTCACCTTGGTGAAAAATACTTACACGAACGTTTACCATTCATTTGTGAATTAGCAAAAGCTTATGAAGGTGTCGATCCGGCACAAGCGCCAATTCCTGTGCGTCCGGTGGTTCACTACACCATGGGTGGTATCGAAGTTGACTTCAACAGCGAAACCCGCATTAAAGGTTTATTTGCGGTAGGTGAATGTGCCTCTTCCGGTTTACATGGCGCTAACCGTCTAGGTTCCAACTCCTTGGCTGAATTAGTGGTATTAGGTCGTGTTGCGGGTGAATACGCGGCACAACGCGCAATTGAAGCCACACCAGCTAACCAATCCGCACTTGATGCTCAGGCGCAAGATATTGTAAAACGCTTGAGCGACCTCTATAACCAAGAAGGTACTGAGTCTTGGTCTGAAATTCGTGACGAAATGGGTCAAGCTATGGAAGAAGGCTGCGGTATCTATCGTACCCAAGAAAGTATGCAACAAGCAGTAGATAAGATTGCAGAACTCAAAGAACGTTACAAACACATTCGAATTACTGACCGTTCTAGCGTATTTAATACCAACTTATTATATACCGTTGAATTGGGTTACATTTTGGACGTGGCACAATCTATTGCGAACTCTGCGATTGAACGTAAAGAGTCTCGTGGTGCGCACCAACGTTTGGATTACACCGAACGTGATGATGTGAACTACTTGAAACATACCTTGGCGTTCTATAACGAAAACGGTGCACCACGCATTGAATACAGCCCGGTGAAAATCACTAAATCACAACCGGCAAAACGTGTTTACGGTGCAGAAGCAGAAGCAGCAGAAGCAGCCGCCAAAGCAAAAGAACAAGCTCAAGCGGGTAAGGAGTAATAATATGGCCGAACAATCAATCATGAACGTTGAAGTTCTACGTTATAACCCCGAAGTTGATAAGGAACCGCACTTAAAAACCTATCAAGTGCCTTATGACAGCCAAACATCCTTACTTGATGCTTTAGGTTACATTAAAGATAAGCTTGAGCCGGAACTTTCTTATCGCTGGTCATGCCGTATGGCGATCTGTGGTTCTTGCGGCATGATGGTAAATAACATTCCAAAATTGGCATGTAAAACTTTCTTGCGTGACTACAGTGGTCATATGCGTATTGAAGCCTTAGCAAACTTCCCGATTGAACGCGACTTGATCGTGGACTTGAGCCACTTCATCGAAAGCTTAGAAGCCATCAAACCTTATGTGATTGGTAACAAAGCGCCTGAGTTAGATGGTAAACCACATCCATCGAAAGAATTAGCGAAAAGCCGTACTAAACAAACGCCGGCTCAATTGGAAAAATATCGCCAATTCTCGATGTGTATCAACTGTGGTTTATGTTATGCCGCCTGTCCACAATTCGGTTTAAACCCTGAATTCGTTGGTCCAGCTGTATTAACCTTAGGTCATCGTTATAACTTAGATAACCGCGACCACGGTAAAGCAGAACGGATGAAAATCATGAATGGTGAAAATGGCGTTTGGTCTTGTACCTTCGTAGGTGCCTGTTCCGAAGTGTGTCCAAAACATGTAGGCCCGGCAACCGCCATTAACCAAGGCAAATTAGAAAGTGCCAAAGATTACCTCATTTCCATGCTTAAACCGAAGGCGTAAGGGGAAAGATTATGACTACAACAGTAAGTAAACGTAAAAAATACGTCCGTGAAATCACCCCGACTTGGTGGAAAAGTTGGGATTTCTACAAATTCTACATGCTACGTGAAGCGACTGCCGTGCCAACCGTTTGGTTTAGCTTAGTATTGCTTTACGGTGTGATTTGTTTAGGCAAAGCAGATGGATTTGTTATGGATTTCATCCCATTCTTACAAAATCCAATCGTTGTTATCCTTAACATCATTTCATTGGCCGCTTTATTGCTCCATGCTGTCACATTATTTGATATGACAGGCGAAGTGATGTCAGGTACTACCGGTTTGCCGGCAAAACTCATTAAAAATGCTTTACGTGGCGCGTTTGTCGCCGTCACCGTATTGGCTTTAGTGTTAGTATTTATCTAGGGGGAAGTCATGGTTAATCAAAATCCAAAACGTTCAAACGAACCACCTGTCTGGTTAATGTTCAGTGCGGGTGGCATGGTAAGTGCTTTGGCTTTCCCAGTGTTAATTCTTATTCTCGGCTTCCTATTGCCTTTCGGTATCGTTAGTCCGGAGAATATCATTGCCTTTGCACACCATTGGCTAGGGAAATTAGTTATTCTCGTTCTTACAATTTTCCCAATGTGGGGAGGCTTACACCGTATTCATCACGGTATGCATGATATTAAAGTTCACGTACCGGCTGGCGGATTTATTTTCTACGGTTTGGCAACACTTTATAGCATCATCGTGTTATTTGCCGTGTTCAACCTATAATCACTCATCCCAAATAAAAAACTCCCTCAATGTAGGGAGTTTTTTTATTTCCAGCTTTTCTTTCAGTCTATAAAACATTCAATTCGTACATATTACGAACAACAAAACCTCATTTTTTATGTGACTTCAATCACAGAACACCAAAAAAGTCATTTACTAATAAATACGCCACCTATATTTTGTTAACAATTATATAACAAAAGGAGATTTTCTCATGCAATTCACACTATCAAAACAATATAGCCCTATTCGCCAAGCGATCACTGCAAACTATCGTTTAGATGAGAAAAGTGCGGTCGATTCTTTAGTGAAAACATTAGATTTTTCTCCGGAACAAGAACAACGCATCACAGACAATGCTATTAAGTTAATTAAAAAATTACGCCAACTGAAACAAAAACAATATGGCGCAGATGCCTTAATGCAAGAGTTTTCATTAAGCAGTGAAGAAGGGGTCGCATTAATGTGCTTGGCTGAAGCCTTGTTACGTATTCCTGATGCACAAACCCGCGATGACTTAATTTATGAGAAATTGCAAGAAGGGAACTGGAAATCTCACATTGGCAATTCCAATTCGTTCTTTATCAATGCAGCCAGTTACGGCCTACTGTTTGGTAAAAAAATCAGTGAAAGCTTGGATGAAAACAGTTTATCAAACGCACTCACCCGTAGTTTCTCTCGTTTGTCTGCACCTATTATGCGTATGGCAATTATCAAATCTATGCAGATTTTGGGTAAACAGTTCGTTACCGGCGTGACCATGCAAGAGGCGCTGCAAAACATCAAACCACGCTACGAAAAAGGTTTTACGTTCTCTTTTGATATGTTGGGCGAAGCAGCCATGACAGAAGCCGATGCGCAACGCTATTTCAATGACTATTTACACGCCATTGAAGAAGTGGGCAAAGATGCGGCTGGCAGAACCATTTATAACGGCAACAGTGTTTCCGTTAAACTTTCAGCGATTCACCCGAAATATAGCCGCTCCAAATATGATCGTACCATTAATGAGCTTTACCCTCGCTTAAAAGAACTCTTCTTATTAGCGAAAAAATACAATATCAGTATCAATATTGATGCGGAAGAAGCCAACCGTTTAGAGCTTTCCCTCGATCTTGTGGAAAAATTATTAGATGAACCGGAATTACAAGGCTACAAAGGCATTGGTTTCGTAGTACAGGCTTACTCCAAACGTTGTCCATTTGTGTTGGATTACTTGATTAATTTAGCTCGAGAAAAACAAGGCTATTTGATGATTCGTCTTGTTAAAGGGGCTTATTGGGACAGCGAAATCAAATGGGCGCAAGCGGACGGTTTGGACGGTTTCCCACTTTACACACGTAAAAATCACACCGATATTTCTTATATTGCTTGTGCAAAAAAATTATTTGCTGCACAAGATGTTATTTATCCGCAATTTGCCACCCATAACGTGCAAACCATGTGCACGATTCACGAATTAGGACAAGGTAAAAACTTTGAATTCCAATGCCTACACGGCATGGGAGAATCCCTTTATGACAATATTGTGGGGAAAGACAATCTGAATCGACAAGTGCGTGTCTATGCACCGGTGGGGACACACGCTACCTTGTTAGCCTATTTAGTCCGCCGTCTCTTAGAAAACGGTGCAAACTCCTCTTTCGTTCACCAGCTGGTTGATGAAAACATTCCGGTCGAACAACTTGTGACACCACCATGGAAGCTTTATGCCAAATCTCATGGCGAGCCGAATAAGTCGGTTCTCAAGCCGTTAGAATTATTTAAAAACCGTAAAAACTCCGCCGGTTTCGATCTGAGCAATGAATTGGAATTAGCAAGATTAGAACAAGCGCTGAATGCGGCAACCATCGAAAACGCTACCTCTTTGGTTGCGTTTGAAAATGCTGAAAATGCACCGGCACATCAAGTCACCAATCCGGCCAACCTCAATGAAACGGTTGCAGAAGTCGCCTTTTTAGCTGTGAATCAGGCGGAAAAAGCGTTTGCCGCTGCCGACAATACCCAATGGAAAGCTAAAAGTGCGGTGGAAAAAGCCAACATTTTACGCAATGCTGCCGACTTATATGAAGAACATTTCGGCTTGTTGATGAAACTCGCTGTGGTTGAAGCGGGCAAAACCTTGCCAAACGCCATTGCAGAATTGCGTGAAGCCGTGGATTTCTTACGCTATTACGCCGTTCAATTAGAACAGCTCGCAACACAAAATCACCTTGCCGAGCCTCGTGGAAAAGTGCTTTGTATTTCTCCATGGAACTTCCCATTAGCCATCTTTACCGGTCAAATTGCCGCCTCTTTAGCGGCTGGTAATGCAGTGATTGCAAAACCGGCTGAACAAACCTCATTAATTGCGTATGCCGCCGTGAAACTCTTACACCAAGCCGGTATCCCGAAAGAAACCCTACAACTGGTATTAGGAGCGGGAGATTTAGGGGCTGCGTTAGTCCAACAAGCTTTTGATGGCGTCGTATTTACCGGTTCAACAGAAGTGGCCAAACTCATTGAGCAACGTCTGACATTCGCTGATAACGATCCTGTGTTGATTGCGGAAACCGGCGGTCAAAACGTCCTTGTTGTTGACTCTTCAGCCTTGCCGGAACAAGTCGTTGCTGATGTTCTCAGCTCAGCCTTTGACTCGGCAGGTCAGCGTTGTTCCGCATTACGCATCTTATTATTACAAGAAGATGTGGCAGATCACTATTACAAGATGATCACCGAAGCCATTAAAGAATTGAGTTTGGGCGATCCACGTTTATTGGAAACCGACATCGGTCCGGTAATTGATGAAGAAGCCAAACAAAATCTTGAAAACCACAAAGCAACCATGCGCAAAGTCGCCCGCGCTTATGCGGAAATCGACACGCCGACTCAAGGGCATTTTGTGGCACCGAGCGTGTATTTGTTGGATAACCTCGATCAAGTGCAACGCGAAGTCTTCGGCCCGATTCTACACATTGTACGTTATAAAAAAGATAACTTGCTCAATGTTCTTAAAGCGGTAAATGAAAAAGGGTATGCGCTGACCGGTGGTTGTCATACCCGTATTCGTAAACAAATGGATATAGTGGAACGCCACTTAAACTGCGGTAACTTCTATATTAACCGTAATATTGTAGGCGCGGTAGTTGGTGTTCAACCGTTCGGCGGACACGGATTATCCGGCACAGGGCCGAAAGCCGGCGGTGAGTTCTATTTGCAACGCTTAACCCGTACACCTCGCTATTACAGCCAATTTGGTGATGAAAATACGCTAGGCACAACCAAACCGGTATTAGAAAGTATCACCGGTGAACACAACTCCTTAGCTTATCTACCTTGTGAAGTGGCTATTCTAAATGGCGACTTAGCTGCGGCAGAAAGAGCCGCTGAGAAACTGCTTGCCAAAGGCTTTAGCATTTTGGTGGAACCACAGCATCCATTAGCCGCCAAAGCTAAACCGGGTATTCGTGTTGATACGAAGTTAGGTCACTGTCAAAAAGGTATTTATTTGACCGCACTTGATAAAGCCAAACGCCAATGGCTGGCTGAAAACAGTAAAGCCATTTTCAAATGTTACGACTGGCAAGATACCCAAGATTTACTGCCATTGTATGATGAGTTTTCTCGCAGTTATAACACCACTGCGGCAGGTGGAAATACCTCATTAATGTCCTCTCAAGAAGAATAAAAGGAGTGTTTTATGCAAATCTACATCACCTTTGGCCTCTATTTGGCAATTATTTTAGGCATTGGGTTATACGCCTATCGTTCCACCAAAAATTTTGACGATTACATTTTGGGTGGTCGAAAAATGGGAAGTTTTGTGACCGCCATGTCTGCCGGTGCTTCCGACATGTCCGGCTGGCTATTAATGGGGTTACCCGGCGCTATCTTCTTATCAGGCCTTTCCGAAGCATGGATTGCTGTCGGCTTAACCGTTGGTGCCTATTTGAACTATCGCGTTGTGGCAGGACGTTTGCGGATTTTCACTGAGAAATATAGTAATGCGCTGACCTTACCGGAATTTTTTGCACAACGTTTTCCTCGTCAGAAAAAAGCATTAAAAATTATTTCTTCAGGCATTATTCTCTTCTTCTTTACCATTTACTGCGCTTCCGGCGTGGTTGCGGGAGCGAAGTTATTCCAAAGCTTATTAGGCTTAGAATACTCCACCGCACTTTGGTTAGGGGCATTAGCGACTATTACGTATACCTTTATCGGTGGCTATTTAGCCGTTTCATGGAGTGATACTATCCAAGCCTCATTAATGATTTTCGCCCTGATTCTTGCGCCGGTTATGGTATTGCTCAACATCAGCTGGGATGAAATCACAATGTCTTTGGAAGCTAAATCTACCGTCACCGGCATTCCATACAGCAACTGGCTACACAATGTTTCCGGTATCGGTGTTATCTCTGCATTGGCTTGGGGCTTGGGTTATTTCGGACAACCACACATTCTTGCCCGTTTCATGGCAGCAGACTCTGTCGCCTCTCTCGAAAAAGCCCGTCGAATCGGAATTTCTTGGATGTTCCTCTGCCTTGGTGGTGCCGTTGCAGTGGGCTATTTTGGATTGGCCTATTTCACCACCCAAAATATTGAACTATACAATGCAGAAGCAGTTTTCATTGAGTTAAGTAAAGCAATGTTTAACCCTTGGATTGTCGGCATCGTATTATCCGCGATCTTAGCAGCGGTCATGAGTACCCTGTCCGCCCAATTATTAATGTGCTCTGCCGCAATTACGGAGGATTTCTATAAAGGTTTCTTCCGTAAAGGAGCCTCAAGCCTTGAATTGGTTTGGGTGGGTCGCTTAATGGTATTGTTAATCTCGGTGGTTGCCATCGCTATCGCACAAGATCCAAACTCTAAAGTAATGGGCTTGGTTTCCTATGCATGGGCAGGTTTTGGTGCCGCATTCGGGCCGGTTGTCATTCTGTCTTTATTCAACCGCAATATTAGCTCCAAAGCTGCATTGTGGGGAATGTTATCCGGTGCTATCACCGTGGTTGCCTGGAGTCCATTAATGAAATACTTAGGCTGGGAAGATTTATCTCATCTCTATGAAATCGTCCCAGGTTTCTTGGTATGTTCTTTCATCACCATTACTTCTTCCGTGTTTGCACCTGTGCATCCGAAAGTGATGGAACAATTTGATGAAGCTTTAGCCGAATTTGACTCAAGACGCTAAAAGTGCGGTCATTTTTAAACATAAAATAGGGCGGGGTTTCCGCCCTTATCTTTTTGATTCTCTTAACATTATTCCTATCTAAATCGCATTTCTCAATTTATACGCATCCCCACTCTATAACATTTACCTACTATTAGGTAATATATCGCCTTTTTAAATCCGATATAATTAGTCAGGTATTTTACTTGAATCGTAAAATCTCAATGTGTCTGACACAAATTATTAAGTTATCAATATTTCATTTTCTCAAGGAGTGATCAAATGGGACAGTACAAAAAGTTCTGGTACCTGTTAGTCGCCGTATTAATAGGGGCATTCTCTATTCTCGGTTACTACGGATTTGAAATCTACCGTGAAGCGCCACCGATTCCAAAACAATATGTGACGGAAAAAGGCGAACCGGTGATTACACATGACGATATTTTACACGGGCAAACCGCATGGCAAACCACCGGTGGTATGCAGTTGGGTTCTGTTTGGGGCCATGGTGCCTACCAAGCACCGGACTGGACCGCTGACTGGTTACATCGCGAGTTAACCAACTGGTTAGATATTGTTGCAAATCAAGAGTACGGTAAAAACTTTGCCGACTTAAATGATGACCAACAAACCCTCTTAAAAAGCCGTTTAACTAAAGAATATCGCGGCAGTAAAGTTGACGAAAACGGCACTGTTGTGCTTTCCGCTAATCGTCTAGCTGCCATGGATAAAACGGCGCAATACTATATTTCTTTATATGGTGATGATCCTGCGAGCAAAGTAACACGTGAACACTTCGCCATGAAAGACAATACGTTGCCAAGCTTGGAAGCGCGTAAAGATTTAGCGAAATTCTTCTTCTGGACAGCATGGACTGCCTCTGCCGAACGTCCTAATACCCATGCGACGTACACCAACAACTGGCCGCATGAGCCGTTAATCAATAACGTGCCAACACCGGAAAACGTCATTTGGTCTATCGCGAGCGTTGTTTTCCTTATTGCCGGTATCGGTTTTGTGGTGTGGATTTGGTCATTTAAACGTCGTGAAGATGAAAAAGATCCTGTTGCACCGGAAGTTGACCCGTTAACCAAATTGCAATTAACGCCATCACAAAAAGCCTTAGGTAAATATTTATTTACCGTACTTGCGCTTTTCTTCGTACAAGTGAATTTAGGTGCCGTTGTTGCACACTACACGGTTGAAGGTCAGGAATTCTATGGTTTAGATATTTCTCAATATCTTCCATACTCCTTGGTGCGTACTTGGCATATTCAAGCAGCATTATTCTGGATCGCCATGGCATTCTTGGCCGGTGGTTTATTCCTTGCGCCGATTATCAACGGTGGTAAAGATCCGAAATACCAAAAACTTGGTGTAGATATTCTCTTCTGGGCGTTAGTCGTCTTGGTTGTTGGCTCCTTCACCGGTAGCTATTTGGCCATCGCGCACATCATCCCTGAAGAATGGAGCTTCTTATTCGGTCACCAAGGTTATGAATTCATCGACCTAGGTCGTTTCTGGCAAGCAGTGAAATTCGCAGGTATCTTGTTCTGGTTAGTGTTAATGCTACGCGGCACCGTGAATGCATTCAAACAACCGGGTGACAAAAACCTACTTGCCTTGTTCTTCGCTTCTGTTATCGCTATCGGCTTATTCTATGGTCCGGCATTATTCTACGGCGAACACACACACTTATCCGTAATGGAATACTGGCGTTGGTGGGTAGTTCACCTTTGGGTAGAAGGCTTCTTTGAAGTATTCTCCGTGGCGGCACTCTCTTTCATCTTCGTAAGTTTAGGTTTAGTTTCTCGCCGAACAGCAACTGTGGCAACCATCACCGAAGCGGCATTGTTCTTAATCGGTGGTATTCCGGGAACCTTCCACCACTTATACTTCGCCGGTGCGACAACGCCAATTATCGCTGTAGGTGCCTCCTTCTCCGCACTTGAAGTTGTACCATTAGTATTACTTGGCCACGAAGCGTGGGAACACTGGGCAATGAAACAAAAAGCGCCATGGATGGAACGCTTAAAATGGCCTATCTACTGCTTCGTTGCCGTTGCCTTCTGGAATATGTTGGGTGCAGGTGTATTCGGTTTCTTAATCAATCCACCAATTTCTCTCTACTATATCCAAGGGTTAAACACCACCGCAGTACACGCCCACGCGGCATTGTTCGGGGTATATGGTTTCTTGGCATTAGGTTTCGTATTCTTAATCGCACGTTACTTGCGTCCAAACACACCATTCAACGACAAATTGATGAAATGGGGCTTCTGGTTGCTTAACGGCGGTTTGATCTTAATGATCGTCTCCAGCCTATTGCCAATCGGTATCATCCAAGGTTACGCAAGTATCTCTGAAGGCTTATGGTATGCCCGTAGCGAAGACTTCATGCAACAACCGTTATTCGACACCTTACGCTGGGTGCGTTTAGTGGGTGACGTTGTATTCATCTTTGGTGCGCTTGCCTTCTTCTGGCAAATTTTCACCATGGTGTTCTTCAAACCAAAACATATTGCCAATTAAGTAAATTGAGCAAAAAACAAAGCTGCTAATTTTAAATTAACAGCTTTTCATATAAAGACATACAAAAATAGGGCGGAATTTCCGCCCTATTTTGTTTTCTTATTTTAACGTCACCAGCCAACAATTATGAATTTGCTTATTGCGTTCAAAATCCAACGGCAAGGTTTTATGAGAAATTTCCACCGCACTTAAGCCTAATTCTTCCAACTTCGCAAAATCCATTTTGAAACCGCGTTTGTTGTTAGAGAACACAATGGTGCCGTTCGGGCGCAAAATGCGTTTTAAATTCTTCATTAACTTAATGTGATCCCGTTGCACGTCCCAACTGTCTTCCATGCGTTTGGAATTGGAGAATGTCGGCGGGTCAACAAAAATCAAATCAAACTGACGGTCGCATTTTTCTAACCATTGCAGGCAATTCGCTTGAATCAGTTTGTGCTGTTTGCCTTCAATGTCGTTCAACAACAAATTCTGTTCCGCCCAGTTAAGATAGGTATTTGACATATCCACGGTTGTGGTAGATTTTGCCTTTCCCAACGCCGCATGCACCGTTGCCGAACCGGTGTACGCAAACAAATTGAGGAAATCTTTGCCTTGCGCCATTTCACCGAGCATTTTACGGGTTAGGCGGTGATCCAAAAACAAGCCGGTATCCAAATAATCTGTTAAGTTCACCCACAGCTTCGCGCCGTATTCGTTTACATAAAAATACTCGCCTTTGTTCGCCAATTTTTCATATTGATTAGTGCCTTTTTGTTTTTGGCGCACTTTTAAAATCAATTTATTGGTTTCAATACCGGTAACGTTCAACGTAGCATTTACCGCATCCAACAACCGTTGGCGCGCTTTATTTTCATCTATATTTTTCGGCGCGGCATATTCCTGCACCACAATGTGATCGGCATAACGATCCACCGCCAAATTGTATTCCGGCAAATCCGCGTCATATAAGCGATAAGCGTCTAGCCCTTGCTGCTTCGCCCATTTCTCAATTTTCTTGATATTTTTTTGCAGACGATTAGCGAAATCCACCGCGACGTCAGAAGACACCGAAGAAGTGCGGTCAAATTCTAGGGCGTTTTCTACCGCACTTTGCTCTGCGCGCTCAGCTATTTGATAATTTTTCTGTACGCAATCTAACGGGCCGTTTTTCGCTTTAAATTGACGGTGAGAACGCAAACGCAAGCAATCCAATAGACTTGGTTCACCACTGAAAATAGACGCATTCCAGCCGGCAAATTGTTGTTTCAAGCGTTGCCCAAACACAGAATATAAGGCAATCAGCGCCGGCGTTGTGCCTAAACGTTCGCCGTACGGTGGGTTACAAATCACCGTGCCTGCTACGTTCGGACTTGGATTTTTTATCGCCGCCACATCCCCCTGTTGCCATTGCATCAAATGCGCCACGCCCGCATTTTTAGCGTTTTGTTTGGCTTTTTGCAACACGCGATGATCCAAATCGAAGCCATAGAAGTGCGGTGGGTTTGCACGTTGTTTTTCGGCTTCCGCCAAAGCTAAAGCCTCTTCTTTCACCTTTTCCCACGCTGCCTGATTATACCCCTGCCAAAAATCAAAGCCCCAATGCAGACGATATAATTGCGGTGCGATTTGCGCTTCCATTTGTGCGGCTTCAATCAATAGCGTACCTGAACCGCACATCGGGTCCACCAACGGCGTGCCTTTTTGCCAACCGGAACGCAGTACAATCGCAGCGGCCAAGGTTTCGCGCAACGGCGCTTTGCCGGTGTCTTCACGATAACCGCGCATGTGCAACGCATCGCCGCTTAAATCAAGCGACAGCACCACGTCATCACGATTCAAATACGCATGAATACGAATATCCGGTTGCTCTTTGTCCACGTTTGGACGGGCTCGACCATGGCGTTCAAAATAATCCACAATCCCGTCTTTTACACGCATTGCGCCGAATTGGGTATGACGAATCTCTTGGTTCGTACCGTTAAAATCCACGAAAAAATGGACTTTTTCATCAAAATAATCCAACCAATTCACGCCCACCACAGCAGAATATAAATCCAAATCGCTAAAGACTTTCGCTTGTACGATAGGCAATAAAATGCGTGAACTCAAACGACTCCAAAGCAAAGAGCGATAAAGGGTTTCATCATCCGCCCAATAATGCACGCCGCCTTGCGCGACTTTGGCATCCTGCGCGCCTAACTCGGTCAATTCGGATTTTAAAAGCTCTTCAAACCCACGGGCTGTGGTGGCAAAAAGTTGTTTCATAAGGTCTCAATGGTTGGTAAAAATTGGCGGGGATTATAGCAGTTTTAAGCGACTCAGTGCGTTGAAGTGCGGTGGATTTTACGGATATTTTAGATTCACTCTGAAAACCGACCGCACTTTTTTGCTGTTTCTGTCTATTTTATAAAACCTACTAATTTGCTTTGTTATTATTTTTTGGTATTATCCTGCCCGTCGTAAATGACGATAAATGACTACCACTCTCTTTACTATATTGTAAATAAGGAGCACTAATGAATAAATTCAATTTATCTATTCTCGTTGTTGTTACTGCATTAAGTTTATCCGCGTGCTCATCCAGCGGTAATGATTCAAATCATACGGATAACACCAACAACACCATCACTCAACCGGTAACTCCGAGCCAACCAAACAACCAAACAAATCAGGCGGCAACACCAAGTCAACCAAGTAATCAAGTTACCCAACCAACAGCACCAAACCAGCCGAATAATCAGGTAACACAACCGACGACGCCAAATCAGCCTAATAATCAAGTGGCGCAACCAACTGAGCCAAACCAACCAAGTAATCAAATTAAACAACCGACAACACCGACCCAACCATCAGATCCAAGCACACCGGTATCAATTGTGGGCATTCCAACCAGTGGAAAATATAATGGTGTCGCTTATGAATATAAAAGCGGTGATGTAAATGACAAAATTGTGAATCCCAAAGTACATCGTTTAAGTTCAAACAATATCGATGTATTAAACGTTGACGGGAAACGAATTGATATTGCACCCGAAGGTGTGAATCCAGGATACACTTATTTGGATAAGGACGGAGAAACCCGTTTAAGTACCGGTGCCTTTGTTAATGGATTAATCTTCATGTCCAGCACAAGAAACGGCATCTATCAAAACCAAAAAGACGGCAAAACCTATGTTTATGTACAAGGTGAATTAACCCCGGTAAATGAAATTCCACGCACAGGTGAAGTACGTTATCTTGGATTAAGTAGCTACCATGTCAACAACGAAACCCTAAATGAGGGAGCTTCCGACGTCAACCTGCCAAGATGGGGAATTGTCGGTATTGATATGACCGCTAACTTTGATGAGAAAAAAGTTAATGGCCAATTACTGGCAACCGGTTATCCGGATAACGTTGTTTCTAAACTGGAAGGTAAAATCTCCGGTAACCAATTCAGCGGAACAAAAGACGGCACAACCATGCAAGGAGCCTTCTTTGGGAAGAATGCTAATGAAATGGGCGGTATTTATACTAACCAAGAAAAAGGCTTCAGCGGTGCATTTTCAGCCAAAGCTAACTGGTCAAAATAAATCTTTCTATATCACCACATACCCACGCGCAGTCGTGGGTATTTTTTTATTTAAAACAGAAACAAGGGCAGTTGTTTTTTCGTCGGTTTTAACTTTTTCGTTCCTGCAAATACGCGTTCAACCCGCGCTCTCTCAAGACACAACTCGGGCATTCGTCGCAGCCCCCTTCGACGCCGTTGTAGCAGGTGTGGGTGTGTCGGCGGATGTAATCAAAGGCACCGAGTTGATCCGCCAGCGCCCGTGGCGCTCAAAATAATCCACAATCCCATCTTTCACACGCATTGCGCCGAATTGGGTGTGGCGAATTTCTTGGTTCGTACCGTTAAAATCCACGAAAAAATGAACTTTTTCATCAAAATAATCCAACCAATTCACGCCCACCACAGCAGAATATAAATCCAAATCGCTAAAGACTTTCGCTTGTACGATAGGCAATAAAATGCGTGAACTCAAACGACTCCAAAGCAAAGAGCGATAAAGGGTTTCATCATCCGCCCAATAATGCACGCCGCCTTGCGCGACTTTGGCATCCTGCGCGCCTAACTCGGTCAATTCGGATTTTAAAAGCTCTTCAAACCCACGGGCCGTGGTGGCAAAAAGTTGTTTCATAAGGTCTCTATGGTTGGAAAAAATTGGCGGGAATTATAGCAGTTTTAAACGCTAAGTGCGTTGAAGTGCGGTGGATTCAAATAAAAAATAAAGGGGATAAAAAAATCCCCTTTAAAAAATGGCCGCACTTTTCAACAATTAATAACCTTCAACCTGCAAGTTAGGTAAAAAAGAAGCCTGTTGAATGCGTTTTACACGGGTTTCAATATGCCCGTCAGCATGTAAATCTATTTCGCGCCAGCCGGGCTGAGCAACATCCAGTGCAAAAGTGTTGCTGTCCGCTTTAAATTGAATACAGGTGGAAGGCGTTGCCATCACTTGATAACCAAGCCATTCACTATCCACTTGTTGGTGAATGTGTCCGTATAGTAGGGCTTTGACATGCTTAAATGGCGCTAATACTTCCGCCAATTCATTGGCATTACGTAAGTTATGTTGATCCAACCAAGCAGAACCGGTGGAAAGAAGATGATGATGCAATACCACTAAAGAATAACGTTCTGGGTGTTCCTGCAATTTTAGCTTTAACCAATCCAGTTCTTCCGCTTCTAATTGCCCGTGTGGCACGCCTTGCACTTGGCTGTCTAAAAGCAAAATTTGCCACTTATCCCCTAACAAAATATGCTTTTTCGCACTCACGCTATCTTCTTTTAGGATTTCAAACATTTTCGGCTGAAAATCATGATTTCCTGGGATCCAAAAGACCATTTTGTTGTTCAGCGCTTTCACTTCTTGACGAAAACGCAAATAGCCTTCATCACTATTATCCTGTACTAAATCGCCCGTTGCTAACACAAGATCATAGTCGTATTGCTGTTGTTGAATTTCACTTAAAACTTGGGAAAAACTTGCTTGCGTATTGATGCCCAACAATTCACCGTTAGTGTCTTTAAAAAGATGCGGATCCGTAATTTGAATTATACGGAACACATCTTGTTGGGTGTTATATTGATAGGTATTTAACAAAGTAAACTCCTACTACTTAATATTAAACTTAGTCTAAATTACCTATGTCGTCAGATAATAAAATGCTTACAGCCATTGCTCTTTCAATTTTTGGTAATTTAACTCTAGCCATTGTAATCCGATTACCGCAATGCCATTATCAATCTTACCCTCACAAAGCCATTGATATGCTGTTTCCCTACTCACGACATGAACACGAATATCTTCATTCTCTTCTGCTAAACCGTGTAATCCGCCGACTGTGGTGCTATCCACTTTACCGACAAAAACGTGAATACGCTCCAGCACGCCACCCGGGCTATCCCATACGCTCAAACAATGTTGCATATGAGAAATCTTCGCGCCAGCTTCTTCTTCACTTTCCCGTAACGCCACAGATTCCGGGGTTTCACCTTCCTCCACCATGCCGGCAATAAGTTCTAAAAGCCAAGGCGATTGGGTTGATTTGGGGTCGTAAGCCCCGATACGCACCTGCTCCACCAACACCACGTTATCTAACACCGGGTCGTAGGCAACCATAGCAGAGGCAGCACCTTTGACGAGCAATTCACGGGTCACCGTGCCGCTCCAACCGCCGGCAAAAAGTTTATGTTTGAATTGAACTTTATTTAGCTTAAAAAAACCTTGATAAATCGTTTCATTCTTCAAAATTTCAATATCTTTTTGAGTAAACTGCTGAAACTGATACATCTTTATCTCCCTAAATTACAGCTAGCGAGTAGGATACTTTCATTCAGTGCAAAAAAAAATGTAATTCTTTGTAAAATTTCCGGATTTTTGAAGTAGCTCACAAAAGTCTAAGAGAAGAAAAGAGATGTGATAGAAATGTAACAACACATAAATCAAAAAAAGTGCGGTGTGTTTTTAACGTATTTTTCACTGCTGAAAAGTTCACTAAAAACACACCGCACTTTTTAATCAATCTATACAAAATACTGTTCAAAAATTTGAGGCAAATGCTGCTGTAATGTAGCCTTGCCAGCAATTTCTTCCTTTTCCCATGCCTGTAGCAACACCTCAGCGGAAAAAAGTTGTTTTGCTTTCTCCGCCAATGGCATGTAACTAATATGCCAAGGCTCACGCCCGATTTTTTTCTCTGCCGGCATTTGCATAAAAGGCAAACTAAAATCAAAGTGCGGTAGGTTTTCGGTGAGAAATTCACTCAGTTCAAAGAAATAACCACCTTTTTCATATTCCCAAGGCTCAAGTTGTAAGGATTGACCTTCCGGCAAAAGATCAGGATCGAAAATATCAATTTCCGTACCCCAATGATGACGACTCGCCCCCGGTAGCGCTGACCAGCGTAAAATCGCTTGCGCTTTTTGCCAATCATCCAACCGGCTTAAATCTAATGCATTGCCTGCATCATCATGCACTTTACGTTCACCGTTAAATTTGCCGTTCCAGATAAGTTGTTGGCGCGCAAAATCACGAAAGCTACTCGCCGGTTGTAAATTAAAGCCATTGTTGACCGCACTTTGTTGCAGCCCTTGAAAGGCTTTTGCCGCTTCCGCCTGCAAAAAATGATGAGGCGAATACGGTGTTGGCAAATTCACCAAATGTTCCCGCGATTTGCCGGTCAACATGTCAGGGGTTAATTTCATCTTATTTATCCAATAAATTGACTAACATTTGATGATAAATCTGACCGCACTTGGCAAGATCCTCTACGCTCACACACTCATTGACTTTATGAATAGTCGTATTAAGCGGCCCAAATTCCACCACTTCAGCTCCCATTAGCGCAATAAAACGACCGTCAGAGGTGCCGCCACCGGTTTCCGCTTGTGGCGTAATGCCTGTGGTTCGTTCGATAGCGGCAGTTAGCGCATCTAATAATTTACCCGGTTTGGTTAAAAACGGTTTGCCGGAAAGATTCCACTCAATGCGGTATTTTAATCCATGTTTTTCCAGCATTTCAGTGACTTTCTGTTTGATGATTTCATCGGTAACTTCCGTGCAATAACGCAAATTAAATTGCACGTAAAGCTCGCCCGGAATCACGTTATTGCTGCCCGTACCGGCATGAATATTGGCGATTTGCAAACTGGTCGGTGGGAAAAATTCATTGCCGCTGTCCCATTGATAGGTTGTTAGCTCTTGTAGGAAGGGAGCCGCTTTGTGAATCGGATTTTCTGCTAAATGTGGATATGCCACATGGCCTTGAACGCCTTGAATATAAAGATTGCCTGTAATCGAACCACGACGACCATTTTTGACCACATCGCCCAAGGTTTTCGAACTAGACGGCTCGCCCACCATGCAATACGTGATTTTCTCACCGCGCGCCATTAAAGTTTCTACCACACGTACCGTACCATCTTTCGCTGCCGCCTCCTCATCGGAAGTAATCAACAAGGCAATCGTGCCCGCGTGATTTGGATTGGATTTCACATATTCTTCCGCTGCCACAATCATCGCGGCTAATGAGCCTTTCATATCGGCGGCACCACGTCCGTAAAGCATGCCATCCACAATCTCGGCAGAAAACGGCGGATAAGTCCATTGGCTTTCATCCCCTGTTGATACCACATCCGTATGCCCGGCAAAGGCAATCACAGGCTCACCAACACCATGCTTTGCCCACAAGTTTAAGGTGTCGTTAAAAGGCATCCATTCAATTTGAAAGCCTAATTTTTCTAAACGTTCGGCAATCAGTTGCTGACAACCTTCGTCATTCGGGCTGATCGAGGGACGGCGGATAAGCGATTGAGATAATTGAATAATATGGTGTTTCATAGCATTGAGGAAATTGGCAGAATAAGTAAAAGTGCGGTGTAATTTAACAAAATTTCTTTTTTATTTAAATCTTATTGAACAAAAAATGGATAGCTAAGCTATCCATTTTTTATTTTCTCGACATCAAAATTGAACTTGTAATCGCATCCAATATTGTCGGCCCGGTTCATTCACCCGTGTGGTTTGTACTCCGGCAGAAGGATCGGCGCCTTTGCTGACGAATTCGGCATAGGATTTATCAAAGAGATTATCAATACCGCCTTGTAAGGTCACATATTTATTAATCTTCCACCCGGCGTTTAAAGACAGCGTACCAAATCCGGCTGATGGACCAATGTCTTGCCCAACAATATTACCTTGCCCTTCGGCATAGCGTTTTTGGGCAGAAACCAAACGCCATAAAAGACCTGCGCTCAAGGTATCGTTATCCCAAGTTAATGCATTTTTCCATTCTAACGGAGGCGTTTGAGCCAGTGGGCGATCATCGGTACGGTTTTTACCGTAGGTGTAAGCAAGGCTACTGCCGATTTCCCAGTGTTCGGCAAATTTCCATTTACCTTCAACCTCACCACCTAAACGGGTCGCTTTCACATTGCGGGCTGTCGCATTGTTATTTATGCTTTCTAGCATAATAAAATTATGCACATCACTGCCAAAAAACGAGACGGAAAGATCAAAAACATCATTTTTCCAAATTAGTCCCGTATCAATTTGACGGTTCTGTTCTTTATTCAACACTTGGCTTACTCGGCGCTCCCAATAATCCGGCGCACGCTCGGCAACGCCAAGACCGGCATAATATTTAATGCCATTGATTTCTTCTTCCCAACGGAAGAAACCCGCATGTAAATCATAGCTGCGTTTTTTATTTGGATGATTTGCCATTAAGGTATCGTATTCCGCCTTCACTTCATCATAACGATAACCTACTATGAACTTACGGCTATCATTTACCGTCCATGCTCCTTCTGCAAATCCGCCCCATTGGGTGAAGTTTTGTTGCGGCTGATAAGGTTTATGCGTATAGCCTTCACCGCGCATTTCCATGCGAGCAAGGTGTTTGTCGCGCATATAATCAATGCCGGTTTGCAAATTAATATCCGACCAATCAAAGGTCGCTTTTAGGTGTCCTGTGTCTGTTTCACGTTTTGGATTCATTGCTTTTTTGACTTGATTTCCCATCATACGTAAATAGCGCAGGCTATAAGTATCCATCACATGATCGATCTTGCTTTGACCGTAGCGCAACTCAAGCTCGGTAAACCATGGCGCAATATTACGTTGCACAAAACGCACATTCCATGCATCGCGGTCAAATTTACTGCCGTCCATCATACGATCCGCATAAGCCGCTTCACCTCGGCTACGCTCATAGGTTCCTGTCAGCAATGTATTTTCTGTCGGGGTGAGGCCAAGTTGTAACATTTGGTTACGACGCTCAAAGGAAGAATGAATGCGATTACCATCGCCATCTTTGTAATTGCCTGCTTCATTATGTGACACACTGGTACGTAAATAACCATATTTGCCACCGGCCATCGCATCAAAATAAGCATCACGACGTTTATTCCCACCAAGGGTTAGGCTGCCGTTTAAATACGTGTTTTGCGTATCAAATTCAGGTTCTTTCCGCACAAAACGCACCGCGCCGGCAACCAACCCCGTCCCTTGTGTCACCGTTTGCGGCCCTTTGGTCACCACCACTTCATCATAAGCCGATGGGAAAATATACGCTGTTGGCGGATCCATTCGATTGCTACAACCGCCGTGAATAAATTGGTCATCTGCCTGAATACTCAAACGGGAGCCACCCAATCCACGAAATAAAGGATCACCAGAACTCCCGCCTTTACGAATCACACTCATATTCGCGACTGATTGCAATAAATCTGCCCCATCACCTGCCGGCAAAGGTTGAAGCGTCGTTTTAGGGTTAAGTTTTACCGTATTCGCACTCTTTTGCGACACACCGGTCACAACAATTGGGGCAAGTGAGGTGGTAGATTGAGGCTCTTCCGCAAACGCATTGGATAAAAAGAACGGAAGAGGAAGGAGGGCAAAATAAGATTTGTTATGCACAAGCAATCCTTTGTTTCTTTAATTAACGGGAATGGATTACAAAATCCAAGTATATTAAATATTTCAAACAACCAAGCTACATGAAACATTTATCACATCAATGATTGAGATTGTAACAATACCGTAATGAATCTTATTCTTATTAAGTGCGAAAGGCAAGGTTAAAAGATGACTATTTACTTATGCATTTCTGGTAAACATACTACTGCCAGTACCAATTGAACTATCCCCAAAATAGTACAAGGAAGACCTAATAAAAAATAAGTACCTATAATTGTATCAATAGTGCTATCCCAGTTTAAATCAACAAAATGTAAAGATAATCCGACGATAGTAGGAATTAAAAATGGCATAAAAAATGCCACCAATAAATACCGCCCATAATAACGACTTGCTTTTTCCCGAGTAACAAAAAAGATAAGTGTTGTCATCACCCCAGGTACAAATGAAATAAGAAAAGAAAGAAAAAATGCCTCATCAACAAATTCAGAAACAATGACTGCACATAATAATGCAATAAAAAAGCTCCCAATAAAAAAACGTGGTATAGTCTTTTGTAATGCATTATTCATCTTTATATTTCCTTTCAAATAAAATTAATAACTCTAATAAGCAGATAAGAAAGCCTCCAGCTTTAATAAAGAACAAGGTTAAGAGGTTACTGTGTGTCCCATATTTTTATAAAACACGCTTGTGCTAACACCAGTTGAGCTACTCCCAATATACAAGCCAAAATACCGTGCGTTAGATAATACTCTACAAGCGT
>OGJZ01000010.1_pt1 | contig 227898 bp, 196 predicted proteins | sample 1572321 | NCBI WGS metagenome assembly OGJZ01 (sample SAMEA2582086, study PRJEB24529) | metagenome | biome: Human gut stool | place: China | collected 2011 | reverse complement strand
TATCTAGTTTAGCATAAAAAAAGAAACCTAGCAAGTTTTTTTCTTTGAAAATCAAGAACTTGCTAGTTTTTTTGAGTGTTCTTAGTTCAAGAATGATCTAGATTTGCACAATTTGGGTAGTTAATGTGAAAAGCGCGCAAAAAAGGAGCATTTTGTGCGTGATCGAAAAAATTCGGCCTTAGCGGGTTTCTCGAGGAATGAGCGTTTCAATAAGACGCTTTGAATCGGTTGTCGTCTTGAGAAAATGCACAGCGCGGCGTTTTTCTCGATAAGAGAGGAGGGGCTCTAAGCTCTGGCGCGTCAGCGCTGCCGTGCTATTGCCACCGCGCTCGGCGTAAAGAGCCAGAATATACGCATTAAATCGGTTAATAGGGAGAATATTCCCTGCTAAGAAAAAGCCCGCTAGGGTGGCAATGGCTAATAGGTTGCCTCCTTCTGCGGCGCGGCAAGTCCAGCGAAGAGACTCTCTTAAGTTCACCCCATCCCCTTGCCCCGACCAATATTGCAGACCCAGACGAAACTGCGCTTCAAGCGTGCCCGTGAGAGCAGACTCTTTGAGCCAGTATTGCCCTTGCTTTTGTTCGCTTTGAGGCTGGTCGTGATGCTTTAAGAGGCGCGAGAGTTCAAACTGCGCCAGAGAGTCGCCAAGTTGCGCAGCTTTTTCTAGCCAGTACTGACCGAGCTTTTTGTCAGCAGCAACGCCTCGCCCTTTTACATAGGCAAGCCCCGCTAAGCGGGCGCTTTCTCCTTCTCCAGCGGCGCCAGAGAGCCGATACCAGTAAAGAGCCTTAGTGGGATTCTCTTCGCGCCCAAGGCCTTGATCGTAGAGTCTCGCGAGAAGCGTCTGAGAGGGAAGATGCCCCAGCGTGGCGGCGCGCTCAATCAAGTCGGCGCCAGCGCTTAAATCTTGCGCGAGTCCTTGGCCACGCAAAGTGAGTAGCCCCATCAAATAGAGCCCTTCTACGTGCTTCGCTTCAAGTGTGGGGCGCAAAAGGGCGAGTACTCGGCGGTTGACTCGCGGTTCATCTGGATTTTGTAAGAGGTGCAGTGCGTAGCGGCAACGCGCATCGAGGTCACCCTTTTGGGCGAGCTCGGCAATGCGTTTGAGTTCTGCGAGCGCTTCTTCGCCAGAGAGAGGACGTTGACGCACGACGCCTCCCAACAAATCCACCACCCCACCTTGGGTGAAAGATTGTTGAGGAAGCGGAAAACGAGCGTCGGGCGTCTTAGGCATGCTTTAAGGTTTGTCAGAGTTAGGCGTTTGAGAAGGAGCGGGCTCAACGACCGTCTTGCCCGTGTCAGCATCACGGCGAATAATGACCGCCTCACCCGTACTGCTTGGGGATTTGGACTCATTCCAAATCGAAATCGCGAGCCCAATTGAGACCGTAGTCATCATATAGAGTACCCAGCTCAAACCTGCAATAACGATGGGGCGTCCCAAGGGCTTAGCTTCCCACTTGTCTCCATAAGCCTCTTTCGCATAACGAATCTGTTTCATCCCCGAGGAAAGAAACCACACTAACCACACTACTAAGAGAAAGTAGGGGCCAGAGTACTTCATCAGCGGTTCATCGACAAAAATCGTCTGCATCACGACGTAGAGTACCACCAACCAAATGGTGGTTCTCACCCACATACTGGAGAGACGAGCAAACGTTTTTTCGCCGAGTGCTTCCCAGTTTTTCGATTGCAAATAGCCGCCGAAAATCGGCGTAAACAGAAAACTCAAGAAAACAACCTTGAGAGGAGAGTAAAGCGCAGGAGCGGTTTTTTTAGAATTTGGCATAAAGAAAAATCTTTTCAGTCAACTAAATGCGCAGTGAAGACGTGTTCACTGAAGCGTTGCTCCCGATTGTAGCGCGAGAGAAGCGAAAGTTTGTTTTTGAAAAGAGAAAAACCGTCAGAAGAGAAGGGGTTTTTGCTTCTTTTTCGCCATTTCTAGCTTGAAAAGTGCCTTTAGCGCTTTTCAGCGCGCTACTGAGCAAGTAGACTAGAACGAAGTATTCCAGCGAAAAGATTGGTTCAACTCTATGAAAAATCCCTCGACTACCTCACCTCGCTTACGGATGGCTGGGTTGACTGCTTTAATTTCCCTTCTCTTTGTGAGCGGGTGCGCTTTTTGGAGCAAAGACGAGCCCAAAACGAACCCCTATGCTAATGCTTATCAAGTTTATGAGTCTCCGTGCGTGATTCCCGTGGGAGAGCATTCTCCGACGCTTGATGTGATGCTTTTGAATGCAATGAAGGACCGCGGGCTTAAGCCGCAACTCGTAGAAGAAAAGGATGCAGAACGCATTAAAGCTTGTCGCATTACCGTGCGCTTTACTGTGGAAGGGGGCAATAATTTCACGCAGGGCGTTGAAAGCATGTCGCTTTTTTACCGTGACCACAAGAGTGGGGAAACTTACTGGGTTGGTATGGGCAAACAAAGCCGCTTTGCGATGCCAGAATTGATGACGCCAGCGGGCACCAATAGCGACCCGCAAGTCTTTATTCGCCAATTGGTTGAGCGCCTCTTCCCAGAGCGTCTCGTGCTCGAATAAGGAAGGCAAAACACCGTGCGCCGTGGTTTAGAACAATTAAACCCGGCGCAAAATTTTTGTAAAGTTTTCTCGAAAACCCAACATAGATCAAACGTTTTCTAATAAGTGCTTCCTCCTAATACTCTAGAACTAGATATTATGGGCGGAAATCTATACAATAAGTCGTATCAGGTGATTGCAAAGATGACCTGTGCGAACGACTACAGGCAGATCCGTTCGCAGGGCGATATGCTTACTGTTTCGTTGGGGAATGAGAACAGTAACTCCACGGTATCGCTCATGTGTTGAAGTTGCTAGATAAGTATGTCGGGGGACGAACTTATCACGGATAACGTCAACAATAACGGTCGAGAAAGTTCAGGAGAACAAATCGAGAGAACGACCGTTGACCAACCACAAGAGGGGGAGTACTTTCGAGTGCCTCCCTCTCTCTTTCTCTAGCATTTTCTTTTTTCTTCTTAGAGAAGCTTTCCTGAGACGAAGATCCTATTGCTGTGATCAATAGGAAAGTCATACTTTGGTCTATCTTCTTAGCATTGTCCTTGTTAGAATAGGATAAAACCCTAATGAAATAACAGTGAAGAAACTTAGCGCTTTTCGCCCGTTTGTCGCGACTAGCGCTTTTGTTCGTGGTGGAATGTTGGAACCATGGAAGAAAAACAAGAACAATCCCAATCCTGGAAGATCGTTCTGGTCATTTTGACCAGTTGTGCGGTCTTGATGGCGGTGAGCTACACCATGCTCATCCCATTTTTGCCAGTCTATTTAACGGAAGAATTGCACGTTTCTCCAGATAACGCCAAGCTCTGGAGTGGCATCATCTTTTCGATTAGCTTCCTGATCTCGGGCATTATGGCCCCGATCTGGGGAGCGATTGCAGACAAGAAATCTCGAAAATTAATGGCAGTGCGTGCCGCGATTTTGCTCGCCGTTTCCTATGGTTTAGGCGGCATCGTGCAAAACGAGTGGCAGCTCTTTTTCATGCGCGCATTCCAAGGCTTTGCCGCTGGGCTATGGCCCGCTTGCTTAGCCTTGATGGCAAGTTATGCCCCGCAAAATCGTCTGGGCTTTTGCATGAGTATTATGCAGGGTGCAATGACCGCAGGCGGCGTTTTGGGCCCCTTGGCAGGCGGGACGCTCGCGCATTGGTTTGGTATGCGCATGACGTTCTTCTTGGGCGCAGCCTTCCTCTTTATGATCACCATTATTTTGATGATCTACATTAAGGAACCTGCGAAGAAGGCCGCTCCTAAGGCCAGTACGGATAAGTCGAAAAAGCGCGGCTCGCTGCTCAAAAACCCTGTAGTGCGTCGTATGTTGCTCGCCGCGGGTGTGGCCCAGTTGAGTATTCTGCTCGTGCAGCCCATTATGCCCATGTACATTGAAGAGCTCTCGGGGCATGAGGGCGATATTGTGCTTGTGACGGGGATTGTGTTCTCCGTAGTGGGGCTTTCTGGGGTGATTGCCGCGCCGCTTTGGGGGATTTTCTCTGAGAAGATTGGCTTTAGACCAGCGCTTTATTCGGCACTTTTTGGGGCGGCGCTCTTTAATATGGTGCAGGCCGTACCAGACTCTCTTATCGGATTTTCTACGTGGCGCTTTATCGGCGGGCTCGCCTTTGCTGGTGTCTTCCCGATGATTAACTCCATTCTCACGATGAGTACGCCCCCAGAGAGTCGTGGTCAGATTTTTGGCCTCTCCTACACGGCGCAGCAAGTGGGTAACGTGATTGGGCCGCTCGCAGGGGGTGCCATTGGGATGGTGATGCCACTTACCTGGGTGATTTTTCTTTCGGGCCTCGTGCTTCTTCCGATTGCGATTTATCTTTGGATGATGCGCCCTGCGGAAGAGACAACCACGCATGGACAAGAAGTGGATCTTAATAAGCACGCAGAGTAGCTTTTAACGCCGGTGTTTTCAAAGTGGAAATGCCGGCGTAATTCTTTTTCATTCTCACTTGCGCAGAAAAAATGTGAAAGTCATCGACTCTGCATTGCAATCAGCCTTCTACCTGATACAATGAGCGCGTTACGACAACTACGATGTTTTCCTAAGGTGTTCTGAGAGGTGATCGTGTACAAGCCACGAAGGAACGCGGCCGAGGGAAAGAAAACATATCAATGGATTACTTCATACTTGCTGTCTTGGGTCTTCTGGCGGCGCTTGCGGTGATTGACCTCTTTGTCGGGGTGAGCAACGACGCTGTCAACTTCTTAAATTCTGCTGTCGGTAGCCGTGCTGCGCCATTTTGGATCATCATGACCGTGGCGAGCGTGGCCGTTCTCACTGGGGCAACCTTCTCTTCAGGGATGATGGAAGTCGCAAAAACTGGCGTGCTTCGCCCTGAATACTTCACTTTTAGCGAAGTGATCGTGGTCTTCACCGCCGTGATGGTCACCGACGTTTTACTCCTCAATACCTTCAATTCTTTGGGTCTTCCCACTTCTACTACTGTTTCGATTGTCTTTGAACTCTTGGGTGGCGCTACCGCGATGGCCTGCTACAAGGTGTGGTCAACGGGAGCTCCCTTTACCGACTTGGGGCTTTATATCAACTCTGGCAAAGCCCTTGCCATGATCATGGCAATTCTCACTTCGGTCATTGTGGCCTTTATCGCGGGCTTGATCGTTCAATACCTACTTCGTATTCTCTTTACCTTCCACTACGAGCGCTATTACCGCTACTTAGGCGGCCTCTTTGCTGGGGTATCGCTCTCAGCGATTTTCTACTTCTTGGTTTTAAAGGGCTTGAGTGGCGCTTCCTTTATGACGCCTGAGGCGATTCAGTGGGTGAATACGCATAACGATTGGCTCCTCTGGGCGTGCTTTATTTTGGTGACGGTCTTTACCCAGATCGCGATTTTGCTCTTTAACCTCAACATCTTCCCCTTCATTATTTTGGCGGGGACTTTCGCGCTCGCCTTTGCTTTTGCAGGCAACGACTTGGTGAACTTTGTGGGCGTACCTTTAGCGGCGCTCGAATCCTTTAACATTCTGAGCGCCAATCCTGGGGTCGATCCCAACATCTTTACGATGGAAGGACTGAGAGCACAAACCGCCACTCCCACAATGTATCTCTTAGCCTCTGGGATCGTGATGGTCTTGACGCTCTGGTTCTCGAAGAAAGCGCACCGTGTGATTCGCACCTCGATTAGCCTTGCCTCTGCCTCTCGTGGTGGAAAAGAGCAGTTTGGCTCTTCGCTGCCTGCGCGTATTGTCGTGCGCGGCGCGATCCGTGCGAATAATTTCTTGCATCAACTGATTCCTGCGGGTGTCTTTACTCAGTTGGGTAAGCGCTTTAAAGCGAAAAAGATGGGACCAGACGAACAGCCGCTCGCCTTTGACGCGATTCGCGCGAGCGTGAACTTAGTTTTGGCAGCGGGGCTTATTGCTTCGGCAACGAGCTTGAAGTTGCCGCTCTCGACCACTTATGTGACCTTCATGGTGGCCATGGGTTCTTCGCTTGCGGACGGCGCCTGGGACCGTGAAAGTGCGGTCTATCGTATTTCCGGGGTGTTGACCGTGATTTCTGGCTGGTTTGTGACCGCTTTTACGGCTTTTTCCGTGTGCGCGATGTTCTGCGCTCTCTTTATCTGGCTCGGGAAGTGGTTCATCCTTCTCATGATGATTGTGGCGCTCTCCTTCGTGGTGAAAACGAATTTCTTTGTGAAGCAGCCCCAAGAAGAAATCACAGGGAAGATGCTTGCCAAGGGCGACCAGCAGAGTGTGGGTCAGTTGCTTAGTTCCTCGATCGAGCACAACTTGCATCGCACGCTGACGATTTTGTCTGACGGTCTTCGCGCCTTCTTAGATGAAGACGAAGCCGCACTCAAATCACTCAAGAGTGAGGCGGGTGCGCTCTATGATGATACCGCTCAGGCGCGTGGTGACTACTATCAGATGACGCTAGAAGGGCAGCACGGCACCAAGGCTGACCGAGATGCCCGTAACTTCTACTATCGTGCCTTTACGAGCATGAAGGAAGTGAGCCACTCGTTGCGTGACCAGATGGGCGTTTCAGAAAACTACATCGCCAATTGCCACTCTCCCTTTAAGGGCGAGATGCGCGAAAATACGCTTCGTTTGATTCATGAGCTCGAAGGCTTGAAGAAGAACTTCTCTTCGCCTGAATGCCGCCGAGTGCTCAATTTCTTGGAAAATAGCCAGCGTAACTTCATGACGCGCATTGGTGACGAGCAGGTGTCGCTCCGTAAGAGTGAGCTCTACTTGGGCTACATTCTCTTTACTCGCGAAGTGATTAACCGCTACCAAATGGTGACGCTCTTGCAGCGTGAATTAAGTGGTGGGGTGACGCCAGAAATGCGTCAACGCCAAGAAATGGAAATGAGCGAACCGGTGCAACCCTCGGAGCGCTAAAACCGAAAAAACAAAGCCGCTGGAAGTGCAATACTCTCAGCGGCTTTAGTTTTAATGAGCTAAACGAGTAGGCTTAGCGCTCGAAGGCGCGACGCCCTTGGCTATCTCGCTTCATGAGACGGCCTTGTTCGCGCTGCCATTCACGCTTACTTTCGTCGTTACGCTTTTCAAATTCACGTTTACCACGAGCAAGTGCGACCGTTACCTTGACGCGACCATTGGTGAAATGCAGATCCAAGGGGACAAGGGTGTAGCCAGCGCGTTCCACTTTCCCGATGAGTTTGGCGATTTCACGGCGATGCATCAAGAGTTTGCGCGTACGATTTGAGTCAAGCGTTTCGTGAGTGCAAACCTGATCAGCTGGGTTCATATGCGCATTACAGAGAAAGAGCTCCCCGTCACGCACATAAATATGCGCAAAATTAATCTGTGCACGAGAGGCGCGCACACTTTTCACTTCCCAACCATTTAACACAATACCCGCTTCAAAGCGTTCTTCAATCGTGTATTCATGGCGGGCACGTCGATTTTGAATATTGTTGGCCATGATGGTGTTATTCCTTTTTTCGCGCAAAGCGGGCTGTCGTAGACGATTCACTCCTCTCTTCTTTTTCTAGCAATCTTGGCTTTGCACGCAATGTTAGTAGTTTAGTCACAGCTCTCTGGCGGGAAAAAGCGTTGCAACAGATAGAGGCCAGAGGGGCTGGAGAAGGCAAAACCAGAGAAAACGCTTCAAAATGGACAGATTCTGCTGGATAGAAGATCTGCGAGAAGCGGCATATGGTTTCGCTGTCGGGTACACTATTGTACCGTCCTTTCCAATTTTTCGTATTTCACCAAAGAAAAAGAGTCTACCAAATGCAAGTTGAAGTCATCGAAGTGACCGATAAAGGAATCCACTCTCACCCTGTGACGCTCCATGTAGGGGCGAGCGCTCTTGAGGCCATTGAAGCCGCGGGTTTAGTCTTGGGGGAAAACGATGCCATCTCGCTTTGGGGAAGAAAAGTAAAGATGGACGCAACCCTCTCAGAAGGCGACCGTGTCGAGCTCGCTCGAGCTCTGGTCTGTGATCCGAAAAAAGTGCGCCAAGAGCACGCCTTAGCGCAGGGCGATATTCGCGTGGTGACCGCAGGGCGACACGGAGGACGACGTCGCGTCACACAACCAAAAGACGGCGAATAAGCCAGTCAATGCATACTCCAAAGCGCAAGACACAATTTTTTTCGTTCAAGGTGGTTAAGTTTGTTACAATACCTACTTTGCTAGTCAAACACTGATCTTAGGCGATCCTATCAACGACTGCATTAGAGCTTAACGCACACTTCGCGCGTCCCCACTTGGTTTCTTCTCCAGAAACCTTGCGTGAACCCGAACTCTGTCAAAGTCTTCTTTCCTTTGAGATGTAGACATCTTCTCAAGAGGTGAGCACCTTTTTCGGGAGTGACGTTTTTAGCCAAATCGAGAGACCAAACGAGTCTCTCCAGCCTGTGATTGCCTGAAGATTGCCAACAAAAAATCTGCCAACAAGGAATCTATAAAGTGGATTGGTTAAGTGAAATTGTGTCCGTATTAAACGGATATTTGTGGTCTTATATTCTCATTGCCATGTTAGTTGGCTTGGGATTGTGGTTTACGATTCGCACGAAGTTTGTTCAGATCGTGCAAATCCGCGAAATGTTCCGCCTCGTGACGGAAGGTGCTCGCGCCAAACCGCGTCAAGGACATATCTCAACGTTCCAGGCGTTCTGTGTTTCGACGGCCTCTCGCGTGGGTGTGGGTAATATCGCTGGTATCGCCATTGCTATCGTCGTGGGCGGTCCTGGTGCTGTTTTCTGGATGTGGGTGATTGCCACGATTGGTGCGGCTTCTGGCTTTGTGGAATCCACTTTGGCTCAGATCTATAAGGTGCCTCGCGCTGGTGGCGGCTTCTTGGGTGGTCCTGCTTACTATATTGGTAACGTGTTGAGAAGCCCGTTCTTCGCCTGGCTCTTTGCTGTGTTGATTTCGGTCACCTACGGGTTGATCTTCAACTCCGTGCAGGCTAACACGATTGCGGCTTCTATCAAAGAAACCTTTACGCTTTCCACGGAAGTCTCTGGCGTGATTATCGCCGCCTTCACGGGTCTCGTCATTTTCGGCGGGATGACTCGTATTGCTAAGGTGGTGGGCTTGATGGTGCCCTTTATGGCGGGTGCCTATTTGCTCATCGCGATTATCGTGACGATCATGAATATCACGATGCTCCCCACTGTTTTCGCTACCATCTTCAAGGCTGCTTTTGGCTTTGATGCGGTGATGGGTGCTGGTGTGGGTATTGCGATGATGACCGGTATCAAGCGTGGCTTATTCTCGAACGAAGCTGGTATGGGCGCGGTGCCAAATGCGGCCGCGGCAGCGGATGCGACTCACCCAGTGAAGCAGGGTTTGGTGCAGGCATTGGGTGTTTACTTTGACACGTTGATCGTCTGTACGGCTTCCGCCATGCTCGTCCTCTTGTCGCCAGAATGGTCCTCGTCTGGGAAGACGGGTATTGAACTCATCCAGTTGGTCTTAGCGGGCCAGTTGGGTGGTTGGACCAATTACTTCATCTCGATCGTGGTGCTCTTTTTCGCCTTTAGTTCCATCATTGGTAACTACTTCTATGGCGAAATGAACATGGACTTCATCAGTAAGAGTCGTTGGGCCCTGCCGATCTTCCGCTTCTTTGTGGTGGTGATGGTTTATGTGGGTTCTGTTGCGAAGCTTTCCTTCGTTTGGGACTTGGCCGACCTCTTTATGGCATTGATGGCCATGCTTAACTTGATCGCGATCGCGCTCTTGGGTAAGTACGCGTATGTGGCTTTGGACGACTATGTCCGTCAGAAGAAAGCGGGCGTCCTTAATCCTGAGTTTGACCCCAAGGTGATGCCTAACCAAACGGGTATCCTTTGCTGGCCTCGTCACAAGGAAGAAGAATTAGACCAGGACTAATGGCTTAAGACTTCTCGTCAACAAAATTGAAGGCAGATATTCTGTGCGCAAAAGGCACTTTAGAATGTCTGCCTTTGTTTTTGCCCGCCTCTCTGGTTTTCCCGCAAGCACTCTGGGAGAGGGGTAGATCCCTCAAAAGGGGGGAGGTGTAGATACACCTCTCAAGACTTGGGTCAAAAGTATTAACTTTTAAGTTAAATATTTGATTTTTAAAGGAATATACTTCGGTATTAGGGTTTCCCCTTCCTCTCCCTATTGGCGTATACCCTAATTCTTAAATTGTCCTTAAACTTAAGGTGTGCTAAGAAAAGGGCTTATTCCGTCCTGTCAATATTTGAATGAACACTTTTTCAAGGCACTCCACCTATTGATCGATCGCGACGAACCCCAAGTCGTGGCGAACTCATAAAAGAAAAATAGGTGGCTACCAGATGACATCCTGGAACGTTAAGCCGACCCCTTTTATAGGCTTGAGAGACCCCTTCCTCAAAAATGCTTTGCGCTTGTGGTTTCGCCTCTCGTTGTCGGAATCAGCTCCCTCATAAGACTGACGATGTCGATATCTATCCCCAAGGAGAAAACATAATGACAAAGCTTACAATGAAGCCGCTGGTTGCTGCCGCTGCCCTTCTCGGGATGGCGTTTAGTGCCTCCGCTTTTGCTGCTGAATGTAATGCTTGCCACTCGAACGTTGCGAAGGATCATGCTGGTGCTGTTCACGCTTCTGTCGATTGCGCAAGTTGCCACTCCGGTACTAAGGAACACTTGAAAGACATCAAGGCTCGCCCTAGCACCAATATGGATCCGGCTAACTGCGGTGCTTGCCACCCGAATCAGTACAAATCTCTCTTCACGATGAGCGATAAGCCTGCTCGCCTCTCCAAGAAGGAAGCGACTGGTCCTGCTCCTGACCCGTTCTTTGACCGTGCGTTGGGCGCTCATGGCTTCACGAAAGAACACGACGAACCGCGTGGACACCAGATGATGGTGATCGATCAGTTTGCTGTCGACCGTGCTTTCGGTGGCCGCTTCCAGCCTAAGGATGGCTGGCTCTACAGCACGTTGCCCGATGGCAAGTCTTACAAGGCATGGAATGTCTTGAAGGATTTGGAACCCTCCAGCAACGGTCAGAAGACCTTTATGCCGGGTACGGCTACCGCTGCTAACGCAGTGTGCTGGACCTGTAAGTCCTCCGACGCGATGCTCGACTGGGCCTACATGGGCGACAAGGTTGAAGGTGCTAAGTGGAACCGCGGTTCCGATCCTGTGCAGCTCGTTCGCACGGTTCAGCACGCCATCAACTGCAACATCTGTCACGATCCGCATAGCGGCAAGCCACGCATCCAGCGTGACGCTTTGATCGATGCAATGACCCGTGACGATCCGAACAACGTCTACAAGACGATGGCTGCTAACCCGACCACCGTTGACGTTAAGGACGCTGGTGTTCGTGGCTTCACCCGTAAGTTGGGCTTCCTCGGTCGCTCCGACTCTCGTTTGATGTGCGCTCAGTGCCACGTCGAATACGTGTGCAACCCTGGTATCGATGCTAAGACTGGTCAGAAGATCGGTTTTGATAATCGCTTGACGAACCACTTCCCGTGGAAGAACGCCGACCAGATCGAAGCCTACTACGAAGAAGTTGGCTTCCGTGACTTCAAGCACAACCGTACTGGTGCCTTGCTCGTTAAGATGCAGCATCCGGACTCCGAAACGTTCTTCGGTTCCGTGCATGACAAGGCTGGTGCTGAATGCCAGACCTGCCATATGCCTAAGGTTAAGGACAAGGATGGTAAGACCTTCACGTTGCACTGGGCTACTTCGCCTAAGCACTACGTCAAGGAAACCTGCTTGACTTGCCACAAGGACAAGAATGAAAAGCAGATGGTGACCGCTATCGACACGATGAAGAATCACTTCCGTGGCAAGTTGCGCGAAACCGAAGCTCGTATGAACGACATGTTCGACGCATTCGACTTGGCTAAGGTCGCTGGTGTGGATGAAAAGGTGTTGGAAGAAGCTCGTAAACTTCACTCCACCGCACACCTCAACTGGGAATACTGGACGGCTGTGAACGGTGCTTACTTCCATAACCACGAAATGGCTATGCGTAGTTTGGCCAAGGCCACCAAGGCTGCTACCGACGCTTCCACGCTCTTGCGTAAAGCGATCGATGAAAAGAACGCAGCTAAGAAGTAATCTTTCGAGGTAGCTTCTCCTAAGAAAAAGCGGGTGGAATCGAATTTTCGGTTCTGCCCGCTTTCCTGTAAATTGGCGTGTAGTCTTTTTGCCCCGCGCTAAGACTCAAGAAAACTCAACGTGCTAATCTTGGGTTCTTCTGCAATCACATTCCCTTTCTTGATTGATTGCAAAAGCGTCCATTCCCCGACAAAGTTAGACAAATGACAACGGAAGAAATTCTCCTTTATACGCTCCTTGTGGTGATGACCATTGTGGCCATCGCCTTTCTCGTACCTACGCTCATACGCGTGGGTGATCGCCATACATCTCAGGATGAAGCAGAAGAGCATTTAAAAGCCTTGAGCGATGCTCTTCGCCAAGAGTACGAGCGCTTGAAAGAAGATTACCGTCGCGGGGTGATCGCTGAGAAAGACTACGCTCAGATGGTCGAAGAGATTGAGCGCCGTGCGCTTGAAGAGCACCGTCAGGTCGATGAGAGCCGCACGAGCACGAAAGCCTATTCTCCAGCGGTGGTGATCGCAGGGATTACGGCGCTCGTGGTGATTGTCGCGGTGATGGGCTATGGTCTCAAAGGTTCGCCCGAAATGATGCGTTTAGCAGGGAGTCAGCACGTTCTTGAAGGGAAGGCGAACGTGGAAGAACTCCAGCTCTACCTTAAAGACAATCGTAAAGATGGTCGCGCTTGGATTTTGCTTGCCCGTCAATTAGCGGAAAAAGATGATTTTGAGGGGGCGATTAATGCTTATCGTACGGGTCGCGAAGTGATGACGAAAGTGCGTAGTGACCCCACGGTGGCGCTTGAAATGGCAGCCGCGCTTTTAACTACGCGTCAGACGGATCATGTGAAAGAAGCGCTTCCTATTTTGAACGACTTGCATACGCTTAATCCCGAAGACTTGCGCGTGACGCAGCTTCTTGTGATGGCCGCAACGCAACTCGAAGAATGGAAAGTGGCAGCGGATGCGGTGGAATCGTTGCTGATGACGATGTCACCCGACAATCCAGAATATATGGAAGCTCGCGAAATGTTGGATCGCTTGCGTAGTCTCGAGCGAAAGACTAAAGGCTTGCCAGCTGGCCACCCATAAAAACAGACACAAGCAAAAGCGCCTCAGATTGAGGCGCTTTTTGCTATGGGAGGCTCGTTTGCGAAAAAATCGTTTTAACGGAGACTGCCTTTGTTGAGACCATCTTCTTGCAAGAGGATGAGTGCCTTCAAAAGACGAGCGAGCTCTTTAGCGTCATTTTCGGGCAACCCTTGCAGAATTTGCTTTTCTACTTCCAGGTGCGACTTCAGCGCTTTGCGAGTCACATTCTTGCCTTTTGTTGTGGCCTTCAGAACAACGCCACGACCATCCGTTTCGTCTGGCTTGCGTACGATATAGCCTTTGGCTTCGAGCGCTTTGATGCGGTTAGAAAGTCCACCCGAGGTGATGAGCACTTTTGTCTGCAAAATTTTCGGTGTCATCGCGGCGGTAGGATTTCGCACTAAAACCGCCATGACCTCGAATTCACCATGAGTCAGGTCGTAAAACGCCAAGTTTCTCGCAACGCGCTGCTCAATGTAGTAGCTCAAACGAACCACGCGAGCGACAACTGGAATCCCTTCTGTACGCAGAGTGGGATCCTCAGTGAGCCACTCCTCTTCAAGCGAGTCAACGAAATCTTTGAGTTCTGGAGAAGTGGCTTTTTCTGTCATAACGTTTTCCTAAAGCGTGTTAGTGAGTTTGAGGCACAAGGTGCAGACTATTGTCTCACAAATAGCGGATGGCTGATAAGGCGAGGACTGCTACAGCCCCAGTCAACAAAGGCACCGAGGTGCGTTTCACCAATTCGAGCGGATTCACACGAATCCCAGCCGAAACGATGATGACCACGGCGGCTACTGGCGAGATGCCTCGAATCAAATTGGAGATGCACTGCATGGGGAGCGCCACCATAATCGGGTCAATGCCCGCGTGTTCAGCGATCTGAGGGATGAGCTCAATAAAGCTATAGAACACCGCATTACCAGAACCACTGATGAAGGTGATGAGGGCTGTGATGCCAGAGAAAGCAAACATCAAACCTGCTTCAGCGTTTTGAACGTCTGAAATCGAATTGGAAATTGCCGCAATAAGGCCCATTGCTTTTAAGCCCGCCACCATCGTGGAAGCGGCAACGATCAGTACCACAACTTTAGAGAATCCGTCACCCATGCCTTTAAAGAAGAGCCCAGTATCTTTCATGCACTGACGGCCATCGCGCTTGCGAATGAGTTCCGCGAAGAAGGCAGCGACAAACGGGATGAGTGTAATTTCTACAAGTCCCACCTTGGCGGACTTAAAGAACGCCCAGAAGACGATCACGAGAACAAGCGGAAGAATTGGGAACACTGCGTACCAGAGAGGCGCTTCAACTTTTGCTTGATCAGCGGAGTTGTCGAGCATTTCACCAGCCATTTTGCCAGCCTGGCACTTATCCATGTATTTTTGCCAGAAGTAGTGCGCGAACCCCATCAAAATAAGCGTTGGAATCGTGATTGGTGCATGGTGGTAGAAGACGTAATCGATCACGTGATCAAACCCTAAAACGCGAGCTGCCACCACGTTATCACCGCCGAGCGGCGTTGGCACAATCGTGGCCGTTGTTGCAATCACGCCAGCAGCTGTTAAGGGAGACATTTTGGCTGCACGCAGCACAGGGAAAAGCGTGGCCATCAAAATCACAGCCAACGAAGCGGCACTAGGAATAATGACCTGTAAAGAGGTCCCAATCCAGAAGACCACTGGTACCAAAACGTAGGGCGAGTGAATGTGAGAGAGCGGTTTGGTCAAAATGCGAACCACCGCATCATTGGCGCCAATGTGCGACATATAAGCCGCAAAACCAAAGAGCGTGAGAATGATAAGACCCGCGTTGGAATACTGCGAAACAAAGAGGTCTTTCACGGTTTTTAACGGGTCCATCCAAGCCAAGCCCGAGGTTGCTTTTGGCCCTAACACTTCAAAGCCAAAAGCAACAGCGCACCACATCAAAAATAGGCCCGCGGCGAAGAGAACAATCTTCGCATCATAGTTTTTTGCGATGCCAAAGCCAGCTGCAATCAGCACAACCACAGCAATTAAGATGGCAGTCATAGGAGTCTCCCTAAAGAGGTTTGATTGAGATTTATCTTCACTTGAAGATTTTTATTCTGTGTGGAATAATAGCGTATAATTCGATTTATTACAAGTCTTTTCGTAGGCAAAAATTTCAATATGACTTCAAATGAAGATAAATCTCCGACAAATCAACACGATCAAGTTCGTGTAGGGTTGATGGGTGCAGCTGCGGCGGCCGTGCTGTGGGGAACAGCAGGAACCGCCCAGTCCTTTGTGTCCGCTGAAGGCCCTGATCCGCAATGGGTGGCCGCTCTCCGCCTTCTCTTTGCATCGTTTGTGTTCTTGCCGTTACTTCTACGGCGAACTCGCTCAACGCCCAAAGGAAAACCAAAGAGTCCTTTCTATTTCGCTGTGCTTGTACTGGGAGCTGGCGCAGCGATGGCGCTCTATAACATCTGCTTTTTCCTTGGCGTCAAGACCGTAGGGATTGCTGTGGGGTCTGCTGTCACACTAGGAAGTGCACCGATTTGGGCTGGTATTTTGCAGATTCTCTTTAACCGAAAACTACCAAGCCTTCGTTGGTTGATCGGAGTCTCTTTTGCCATTGTTGGTGCGTTGACGATGGGAATGAGTTCGGCAGGTCAGGATTTCAGCGTCACTGGTGTCGGATATTGTCTCACAGCTGGCTTTTCCTATGCTTTTTATGCTGCGGTGGCAAGCATCGCTTTCTCGGGACGCTCTGCCGAACGAGTGACTTCTCAAATTTTTGGTATCGCTACTGTCATCGCCGTGCTTTTTGTGTGGGTAGGGCAGCCACTCCCACATCTGACGCCAAGTGATTTAGCCGTCACCGTTTACCTCGGCGTAGCGACGACCGCTGGCGCATATCTTCTCTTTACCTATGCACTTGTTCGAGTGAGCGCTGCAACCTGCGTAGCTCTCACGCTTCTTGAGCCTGTGACGGCATTTACGCTTGCTCGTTTCGTTGCTCATGAGCCTTCTAGTGCTGTGACCTTAGCAGGAATCGCTATACTCATTGTTGGACTCGCAGTCATTATTCGCTCCGAATCACGTCGCAAACCCAACACGAGCAAGCGCCCAGTCCAATCCTTCTTGTCTTCTCTTTTCTAAAGGAGCAATATCATGCGTAGTACTAATCCTGGATTCGTTCCTGATTCTCCCTTTACTCGTCCGCTTAGCAAGGAGTGGGAAGCGTTTTTCCACCGTTTCCCGAAGTTGGAACTTCACTGCCATTTGTTAGGCACGACCAGTCGTGAGACGTTTTTTGACCTTGCACGTCGTTCGGATTGCGGCTTGAGTGATGAAGAAATTGAAGGCTTCTACACTCGTGGCGATAAGCCGATTGGGGTTTTGCGTATTTTCCGTGCGCTCGAAAGCAAAATTCTCAATAAGCCAGAATATTTGACGCGTATCACTCTTGAACATATGGAACGAGTTGCTAAAGACGGCGTGCGCTACATTGAGTTCTACTGGAACTGGACGGGTCTCAAGCATTTCATGACCTATGAGGCAGCACAAGACGCCATTGTGGTGGGTTTGCGAGAAGGCGAAAAACGCTTTGGTGTGATTGGTCGTTTGGTCCCATCGATTGACCGTGAAGACACGCCAGAAAAGGCAGTTGAACTCGTGGAGGAAATGATTGCTCATCGCGTTCCTGAAACGATTGGTTTAGGGATTGACTACCGCGAAACCAACCATGAACCAGAAAACTTCTGGAAAGCCTATTTCCTCGCTAAAGAGGCGGGCTTTAAGATTACTGCTCACGCGGGCGAATTTGGAGAGCACTGGCGTAACGTTGAAACAGCCATGCATCTGCTCAAGGCCGACCGTATTGACCATGGTTACACCATTATCGACAATCCCGAGTTGGTCGAAGCTGCCCTTCGTGAAGATACGCATTTTGCGATTGTTCCGACGAACTCTTACTATTTGCGCACCTTCACCGATGAAGAGTGGGCTATTAAGCACCCGATTCGCGAAATGGTGCGCCTTGGCCTGAAAGTCTTCCCCAACAGTGATGATCCTACAATGCATCATGTTTCTATTGCGGAATCTTGGCTCTTGATGATGAATTGGTTGGGCTTCTCCATTGGCGAATTGCGCAACTTCCTCATCTACTCCATTGAAGCCGCCTGGGTGAGCGATAAGCAAAAAGCCGAATGGAAAAAAGAATGGCTCGCTGAGTTTGATCGCTTAGTGAGCGAACTTGAACCACTTTCTTAACTGAAGAGACGGCCACAGTCTTTGTGGCAAATAGCAAAAAGGCCGGTTGTTTCTCAAAAAGCAACCGGCCTTCAACGTTAAATACGATTCACAATCGGTACGGGGTCCGAGCCATCGGTAAATTCTGGCCATGGGATAGCCGCCCAAGCTCCAGAGAGGGCTTCGGTGAGGAACTGGGTATCTTTTTCGAGTGTTGCGAGAAGCTCAGGCGACTCTTGATGCGCTTCGACAAAAAGGCGCGAGCGCAAAAGAGCAGCGGCAAATGCGTTCCAGCTATTAAAGCGTACCGTGACCTCTGTCGTACAACGCTTCTTGTAGGCGACGGCCTCAGCGGCACTAATCATGCCCGCTTCTTCTGCGAGCCAAATAAGCGCTAAGGCTTGCGAGATTTCAAGCGCACGAATTTGACTCCAATCGCCTTTTTCACGGAAAAAGTCCACAATCATACGACGACGGCGAAGAGCACGTTCTGCTTCGCGATCAGTACTCATCGCGGCAAACCCACTCCAACCTAACGCATTTTCATTTTTGAGCAAAGAGCGCACATTCGAGGTCTCAGTAAGAGCACGATAAAGTCGAGAGATGGGGTTTCCTTCCACGATATGGAGGAACTGTGCTTTTAAGTCTTGCGGCGCCATCAAGGAGAGTTCCGTTGAGAGCATATGCAAGATTTCATATTCGGGCGTAGGGGTGTCGAGCGAAAAACCTTTGAGCGCGAGCGCAAAGCGAGCGAGTTCACGCGAGAACGGTGCCCAGGGGTAAGTTGCCCAAGGCGAGTTGAGCGCAGGACGATGCGCTTTTAAAAGCGCGGCTTCCATCGTCTGCTGAGCATTGAGTACTTCGGCTAAATCGCTCGAAGGGGTCAAAAACTCAAATGTATTCTCGTCGTCAAACATGGTCAATCAAAGGTTGAGAAAGAGCGACTAAAAAAGTTGCCTTAAACGTGAAATAGGTACGCAAAAGAAGGTGTAGTGCTCGCGTAAAAAGAATTTCCCATAGTATACGCAACTCAGCGCAAAACGCAAAGTTAGAACGCTTCAAGCGTCATCTCGCAAGGCGTGCGCTTACAGTGGAAAACGGCGCGGAATTTGTCCCCTGCGGAGTCCGTCAGAATTAAATCATTGGGTTTAAAGAGTGCGCGATCGTGCGTTTCAAGAAGTGCGGGGAAGGCCTTAAGCATCTTAGGGCAGAGTTCAAGTGTGGCGCGAATACAGTGGCGACACGTCATTAAATCGGCTTTTTCGACGGGCACGATTTCAAAGGCAGGGGCCAAGACTCGCGCACCGTGCTGCTCATAAAAGGCACGTGCAGAGCAGTTAGCGACGTTGGCGCGATAGTCAAGCGTGGTTTCTGGGAACGCAATATGTTCGTCCACTGGAGCGCGTTGCGTCTTTTCACGCCCTTCTTTCATGCTTTCGAGAAGCGCATTCACCGCGGCGCGACGCATACGGTTTGCGAGCGAAGCGGGCACAAAAGTGGCGAAATCCTCAGCAATCGACAAATCAAGAGGATTAAGCGTAAAGGGGGTATCGCCCAACTTAAAGAGGTTTTGTGCGAGCGTGGTGCGGTTTTTTGCCGTATCGCTTGCCACTTGCTTATTAAAGGATTCAGAGACTGTGGCGCTCGCCTTATTAGTTGAGAGCGTTAATTCAAAACCTTCAGCCGTTTCATAAAAGGCCATGGTCACGGGAATTCGACGTTCTGCCGTGGGCCCAGAAAGAAGCTTGGAGAAGCTTTGGTCGCGGTTACGCAAAAGCGTGATCCCACGATGAAGCCCTTCAGGGATTTCTTTAAAGCGAAGGGTGAGTTCAACAAGAGCACTCGAGAGGGCATCGACGCGGTTAACCGAGAGCCCAGTGAGCTCTCCGTGCGAATCCAGATACGTGAAGCCGTCCCCATTATTGAGCGCTACGCCTTTAGCTTTTTTGAGGCGAATAACGCCTGGGCGCACACTTTGCACTTCTCCCACAGGAGTGCCCGCATTTTTAGGGGTGGCTAAGTCCACGAGTGTGTAGGGCTTATCGTATTCACGACCGTGCACGAAGTATTCTGTGTTGCCACGGTTAAAACTTTTTTGCGGATCGGGCGTAAAGGAGAAAGTACTCACTCCGTCAGAGGTGCGCGAGAGCTCAGGGCGACGTGCAATGATGCGATCCAATGCCTGACGGTAGTGTGCGGTGATGTTTTTGACGTACTGAATGTCTTTCAAGCGCCCTTCGATCTTAAAGGAGGAAACGCCCGCGTCAATCAGCGCTTCAAGGTTATCCGTCTGATTGTTGTCTTTGAGGCTCAAGACGTGCGCATTGCGAGCGAGCACTTCGCCTTCGAGCGTCGTGACATCATAGGGGAGGCGGCAAAACTGGGCGCACTGCCCACGGTTTGCACTTCTCCCCGTCATGGCTTGCGAGATATAGCACTGTCCCGAGTAACTCACGCAGAGCGCGCCATGAATAAAGGCTTCAATACGAGCATTCTTGAGCGCAGTGCGACAGCGAGCAATTTCGCTGAGGGAAAGCTCACGGGCGAGCACCATTTGCGAAAAGCCCACCGATTCCAAAAAGGCAGCTTTTTCAGGCGTACGAATATCGCACTGCGTTGAAGCGTGAAGTTCAATATCAGGCAGGGGTCCCATCAAAAGGCCCATGTCTTGGAGAATGAGCACATCGACGCCAGCCGCAGCCGCGTCAAAGGCAAGCGCACGAGCGCGTGGGAGTTCTTCATCAGTAAAGAGGGTATTGAGTGCCATGAAAACGCGCACGTTATAGGTGTGCGCGTAGTCGCAGAGCCGGGTAATACTCTCGAGAGAATTACCCGCCGATTGACGTGCGCCAAAAAGCGGTCCACCAATGTAGACCGCATCAGCACCATGGTCAATCGCAGCAATCCCAGTGTCAGCGTCTTTCGCTGGCGAGAGTAACTCTAACTGATGAAGATGGAGCATTACTGCGCCTTACGGTTTTGCTTGATGAAGTCGGCAAAGCTCGGCTGAATCCCGTAGCGTTCGGGGTTTTTCGGGCCAATCTGTGCGCAACGTTCAATTTTTAAGAAGTCAGCGAGCGTATCGTCGCCAGCGTTTTTGGCAAAGGACGCAGCAGAAGACTGATTATCCGTGCAGTAGTCCATATAGGCACCGGCCTTCAAGAGAATCTTCGCGGCTTCACGGCTCGGACGACGAGCAGCCATCATCAAGGGGGTCACGCCAGCCGAAGTTTGAGCGTTCACATCGGCGCCAGCAGAAATCAAACGGTTAATGAGTTCGATATTGCCTTCCGTAGCGGCGTAGTGAAGAGGCGTCCAGCCCTTTTCAAGGTTGACTTTCGCGCCACGCTTTAATAGGTCTTCCACATCGGCCTTACGGTTCTTAATGACCGCCATCATCAAGGGCGTTTCACCAAATTCATTGGCCTTATTCACATCGATGAGTTCGTTCGCAAGAAGCACCTTCACCACGTTCCAAGAGTCAGAACGATAGGCATAGGTGAGAAGCGTGTCCTTATTGGGGAGCGTGATATTGGGGTTCATCCCCTTAGCAATAATTTCCTTGACGGTATTGATGTTGCCAATCATCACGGCTTGCTGGACGCGAGAGATGTTTTTGCCCATCTCATCGAGCTCTGCTTGGCTCACCACCGTGCCATCAGGCCCCGTCAAGGTAGCGTTCGATTCGGTAGCACCATCAGGTAGACCCGCTGCAATAGCGGTACCCATGGCGAAGACGCAGGAGAGCGACATCAAAAAAGCGGATTTCATCAATAAACTCCCAAAAAATTCTCAATAGTCAATTAGGCCGGAAGCGCCAGCGGCAAGCGGAAGAAGTTAATCGCGGTGGAGGTTGTCACACGGGCGACTTCTTCAATATCCACGCCGTAAATTTCCGAGGCGACTTTCGCAATGTAGGGAATGAAAGTCGGCTCACAACGTCGCCCTCGCACGGGCACTGGTGCCATATAGGGTGAATCTGTTTCTAACATAATTTTCCCGAGAGGCAGCCCGCGACAAACCTCTCGAAGTGCATCATTACGTTTAAAAGTGAGAGATCCTGTAAAACTCACTAAGCCACCAGCGTCCACTACACGCAGGGCAGTTTCTAGATCGCTCGAGTAGCAATGCATCACAAAGCCCATATCGCCAGCATGCTCTTCAATCAAAATATCGAGCGCATCGGCTTCACTGTCGCGCGCGTGAATGATCAAGGGCTTGTTGAGCGTGCGAGCCGCTTCAACATGCATGCGAAAGCGTTTACGCTGCCAGTCACGAGGTTCTTGACACCAGTAGTAGTCTAAGCCCGTTTCCCCCACGGCAACGATGCCGGGGCGAGAGCAGTGTTCAATAATGCGCTCAACGCTTGTCTCGGGCTTGTCTTCATACTCTGGGTGCAGCCCCCAGGCGCCAAAGACAACGCCAGGGTGCGCAGAAAGGAGCGCGTCTTGGCGTGGCACATCTTCTTCGTCACAGGCAACGACAACCGCAGCGACAACGTTGGCTGCTTGCATACGAGCAATCATCGCATCGCGATCAGCATCAAAGTCATCGGCTTCAATGTGCGAGTGCGAATCGATGAGCGGCGTTTTTGTTAATGCCGGCACGGGAATGGGTTTATCTGTCATAGCTATGTTTTGTTCTTAAGAAACGCTATTTTAGACGTTTTCTTTTTCTCGACCACGCGCTCTTAACCACAAAAGCGCAAGCACGGTGTAGGCGAGCGTCTGGATGGCCATCTCGAGTAAGAAGGGCGAGACAGCAGGGAGCGTGGTGCCATCTTGAGAGAGCGCTACAATCGCCTTGACTCCCGGGGTGCTCGGGAGCAGGTGTGCAAAGAGATGCGTCACGCTTGCGGTCACATTTTCTTGAGGCCAAATCGCGCCCGAAATAAAGACGGCAGGGGCAGAGAACATCACAATCGTCTGCGTGCTGTAGCGGTTACTCCCTAAGAGCAGTGCAATCAAGAAACTAAAGGCCGCGATATCTGCCGCAAAAAGTGTCCCTGCGCCTAAAACGCCTAGGGCATTTTCCATGTTGCCATACTCGTTAAACCAGAAGTCAAAGCCCTGCATATAGTAGAGCCAGAGCGTGGCCATGAACCAGAAGCCAAGGAGGATGGCGGGACCTCGTCTAAAGGGATAGCGAAGCGCTCCGTAGAACCAAGGCGAAGCACGACGCTCTTTGAGCCACTCACCCACCGAGAAGGTGATGAGCATGAGCATCACCGCTTGCAAAATTACAGGGGCGACCGCAGGGACCGAATAGTTCCCATAACCCCCAATCTCGTTAAAGCGGTAGAGCACGAGGTTGTCGGCTTGGCTCAAGCGACTTTGCTCTTCAAGCAAAATCGGGGGCATGCCAGAAGAGTACACGCTTGAATCATCGAGCTTGCGGCCACTATCCAAAATGAGCCCAGTAAGAGCCGATTGCACAGCGCGCCCTTTGACAGGGTAAGCGCCATTACTCAAGAGATGCACCGTGGTGTTATGTCCTTGGGCGAGATCCTTTTCAAAGTCGCGAGGAATCGTCACGAGCACAGAGGTTTTCTCGCGACGATAAGCGTCAAGCGCTGTCGCTTCATCGTGAAGGATACCTGTCAATTCAATCGTAGGCGAAGCGGAGAGCGCCTGCGTAAAGTGGCGCGAGGTGGCGCTCTGATCTAAATCCACCACCATAATGGGGATATGTTCAAGTTGTTGATTGCTATAGGGCCAAGCGTAAAAGACCAAGTAAAAGGCAACAGCCAAGAGTGCCACTACGAGCGTATCGCGAGAGAGCGAAACGCGGGCAATGGTCTGTCGAGCCGTTTCAAAGAAACCCAGTGTCGATTTGGGGGCGGGGATGGGTTCAGGAGGAACGCGCTTTTCTTCTTCGCGTGCCCACTTCATCATACGGAATCCTAAAATAGGTAACCCTGCGGCAAGCGGAATGACGACAAAAAGCCCGAGCACGCCCATGCTCTCCAATACGTAATCAATTGGCGAGTTGAGCACCATGCACTGGCCTTGAATCTGCAGGTAGTGCGTCAAGGGGAGGAGCTTCCCAAAGAAGGTAGCGCCTGGCGTCATCGACTCAAAGGGATAAGAAAACGCGGTAAAGGGGAAAGTTGGCGCAAAAATAGCCACGGTTGCTGTGAGCGCCAAAATCCACGTGAGCGAGAGCGAGGTGAGGAAAATCACCACGGAGGCAGTTGCCAGAATAAAGAGAACGGTTGCGGCAATCCAAAGCCACAAAGAGCCCATCGGGATCCAGCCCAATACACCACCAAAGCCTGCCACCCAAGCGAGCCCAATGATGCTATAGATGAGCACCCAGGGAAGCGTTTTACCGAGCACAGCGGCGCTTCCAGAACCTCTGGCTAAACGCATCGTTTCGACCATGCCACCGTCGCGCCAATCGCGCACGAGCACGCCCGCGAGCGTAATCGCGAGTGCCAAGCCCATTAAGCCGGGGACAAGTGTTGCCAAGAGGTAGCGGCTAAAGTTAAAGGCCACGTTTCCTTCAAAGAGCACATCGGGCTCTTCGATACGCATGTTTTCAGCGGTATTTTTAAGTGTCCCTTCTCGGAGTTTGGTAAGCGCTACGGCGGCGCGTTCGCGCTTTAATTCCGCAAGCGCGGTTTTGAGGTCTACTTCGAGAATGGTCCCAATCGCAAAGTAGCTCTTATTAATGGAGATGATGATCGGCTCACCAATGCCTTCAGCAGTGTATTCGCTGTAGTGTTCGGGGATCACCACCGTGGCGTAAATGGCGCCTGTTTTAAGCGCATCTTCCGCCGCTAGCGTATTGGGATAGGATTGCAGTGCCATCGAGGGGATGGCACCAAAAACCTGCACGGCGCGGGTGGCTTCTGGTCCTTGGTCGAGATTCACCACGCCCACGGGCAACTCACGCATGAGACCAGAGCCAAAAAGCGTAGAGGCGAGCAGGAGCCAAGCCACGGGGAAAACAATCCCAGTGAGCCACTCTTGCGGACGGCGCGCTAAACCTCGAAACTCTCCCTTGGCAACCTGCCAGAGGGACCACCACCATGTGAGCATTTCAGTGAGCCTTTAGCGTTTCACAACCACGGTCATGCCAGGGCGAAGGCCATCAAGGGCTTCGGTCGGGCGAGCACGCACTTCAAAGGTGCGAAGGTCGTAGCCCGAATTCTGACGCGTCGAGCGCCAGGTGGCGTAGTTGCCGCGCGGATTGATCCACGTGACTTCAAGCGTCACATCAGCGTTAAGCGCAGGGATCGTGGCGGAGAGTTTTTCCCCTTTTTTGAGGTTAACGAGTTCTTCTTCGCGCACATTAAAGGTAACCCACGTGTCGTTGAGGTCTGTGACCATCACAATCGGGAAGCCCGCCGGAGCAACTTCGCCCGCCTTCATCACTACGCGGGTGACTTCCCCTGCGACAGGGCTCTTGAGTGTGCTTTCACTCGCTAAGCTTTCCACTTCAGAGACGCCCCCTGCGGCTTGTGCAACGAGTGCTTTAGCGGCGACTTTTTCTTCTTCACGAGCGCCTTCACGCACAGCCGAGAGTTTAGCGCCAGCAGCTGTGGTGAGTTCACGGGCAGCAGCGAGCTGAGCACTCACTTCATCGTGGCGCTGAGCAGAAACAAGCCCTTCTTTATAAAGTGCATCCACGCGGTTAAAAGATTTCTGCGCTAAGGCAAGCCCCGCACGCGCGCGTTCATAGTCTGCGGCTGCAGCTTCTTTTTCTTGCACACGAGCACCAGTCTGCGCCATATTCTCTTTGGCTTGTGCAGCCGCTTCTTGCGCTTTCACTTGTTCGAGCTTGGCGGAAATTTCAGGAATGCCAATTTCTGCAACGAGGTCACCAGGCTTGACCATATCGCCTTCTTTGAGGTAGATCTGCGAGATGCGTCCTGGGATTTTGGCGGCAACCGAAATCGTGTTCGCGTCCACCATCCCTTGCAGAGGAACGGGGGCGGGGTTGAGCGACTGCCAAATCCCCCAGCCAATAAATCCTAAAATGCCAACGGTGACCACCGAGCCTACAATCAGAGGAGCTTTGGAGGGTTCACGTTCTTCAGTCTGCTTTGTCGTATCAGCGTTTGTCATAGCAAAATCTTCTTTTTGTCAATGGTGACTTCTGTGCTTAGTGCACAGCGCTAAAGTCGGGGCGCTTCAAAGAGGCGTAAAAATCTTCCATCACACCAGAGGTGGCGTGAAGCAGTGCCCAACTCACGATAAATTCATAGGCGGCCACACGGCGAGAGAGCTCAGCGGCGAGCAGTTGCGTGCGAGCAATATCCACATCATTCGCCGTAGAGAGCCCTTCGGAGAAAGCCTTGGTGCGAAGACGCAAGTTTTCAGTAGCAAGTTCCACGTTCGAAGCGGTAGAGACGTATTCGTCGCGCGCTTGCACAGCGTGCAAGAATGCGGTTTCCACTGCTGTGCTTAATTGGTTACTCACTTCATCTCGCGCAGCCACGGCACTATTGACGAGCTCATTGGCCGCAGCGTATTTGCTTGAGCGATCGCGATCGCTCCAAAGCGTAAAGGTGACGCCCACGCCAGCGATCCAATCAGGTTCCACGAGCGAGAGGTAGTGTTTAATGAGGTTACGGGACCCAAAAGCAAAGACTTTGGGTTTAAAGGCAGCGCTAGCGGCTTTTACCCCTTGATCGGCCTGAGCGCGAAGTGCGGTCAAGCGACGAAGTAGGGGCGAGTTTGCCTGCGCGCGGTTTTGCCACATCGAAAGCGTTCCTAAGTCGCCAGTGAGCACAAAAAGCGGCGTAGAGAGTTCTGCCACAGTGGGTTTACGCAGAGCGTTAGCGAGCTGTGCAGTAGCCACTTCGGTGTTGGTTTGTGCTTTTTGGAGTTCTCGCTTAGCGCTGTCGCGGGCTACTTGCACGGAGAGGCGTTCAAGCTTTGAGATGACACCCTTTTGTTCAAAGCGCTTTGCTTTATGGAGTTCGTCCTCTTGGTCTTGAAGGCTCGAGGTGCGCAGTGCTTCAATGCTGCGAGCGAGCTGCAAACCCCAGTATTTGGCAACGAGCTCAGCGTCCATCGTATTGAGGCGCATATCGCGCTCAGCGGTGGTTTCATTCACTTTTTCGTGAAGCGCGGTTTGTTCTGCAGAAATAAGGCCGCCTGTATAGATTGGCCACATTGCGTCAATGGAAAGACGCGGGCCGTCTAACTTTTGCTTCACATCGAAACTTAACTGCGAGAGCTGAGAAGAGAGCCCAGAGAGCGCTGGGGCGAGTCCTTGTGCAATGGCGGGCGGGAGTTGCGTCAACCCTTTACCAAGCGCATCGCCCACGCCACTTAACTGATCACCCGCATCAAAGTGGATTTCTTTTGTGCCCCAGACTTGCTTAAAGGTGAGGTCAACGCGAGGACCGTTGAGCGACTTAGCGGCTTCGGCTTCTTTTTGGGCGTGCGCAATACGCGCATTGTCGGCGCGGAAAATATCGGACTTATCGTGAAAAATCACGCGTGCTTCATCGAAACTGAGAGGCCCTTCGGCGCTGGCGTTAGCAGAGACGCTAGCGGCAAGAGAGGGCGCAACGGTAAAAAGCGTTGCTGAGCTCAGCGAGAAGAGGAGTAGAGAAACGCGAGACATATGGCTAAGGAATTCTGTAGTTCAATATCGATCACCTCAGTGAGGTGCGTACTGGCGAGGCGGTATTCATCCTCAACGAAAAGGATTAGCCTTTTTCTACTCTAGAAAGAGCGCAAAATGGACGAAAAAGTAGCCTCAAGCCAGAAGAATTCCTAATGTTAACAGTATTAAGAAGGCGATGCCAGATTTTGCGCTTGCGTCTTTGGTTAACGATTACAACTTGCAAAAAAAGTTTATACCACTCTAGTGTGAACGGATTAAAATGAAAGGTTATAGAGAAGAGGCAGTACGTTTTAGAGAGTTTCCCCCTCAAGAAGAAGCAAACTTTTCAAAACGCACTAGAGTCCTCCAAAATCGGTTTCACTAATAAAAAATATCAAAGAGGTATTTGTATGCGTTACAAGGATATTTATACAGAAGCGCCGGCAGACCCTAATACTGCCGCCAATTTAGGCCCACTCGCTCCCTTGCCTGGTGTTTGGTACGGCGAAAAGGGTGTGGATACGCATCCTCAGGTCGATGGTCCGGAAACCGAACCCTATCACGAAGAATGGTCCTTTGAACTCTTGGACCCGCAAAATAACGGTCCGCAGGTTCTTTATGGTATGCGCTACCATGTGGCGATTACGAAGCCTGGCGAATTGAGCGCCTTCCACGAACAGGTGGGTCATATTCTTTATGAACCCGAAACCAATAAGATTTTCATGACGCTCTCCATTCCGCGTGGTCAAGCGGCCATGGCCGTGGGCGAAGCCAAACCTGGCGACAAGTCCTTTACGGTGCGTGCTGTGCGCGGTAGTCACGAAAATGGCATTGTTTCCAACCCCTTCTTGGAAGAAGCCTTTAAGACGACGGAATGGGTTTTGACGATTACGTTCAATGAAGATGGCACGATTGACTACGAACAGACCACCACCTTGGTGATCCCTGGTCAGGATAAGCCCTTCGCTCATACCGACAAAAATCACTTGCACCTTGTGCGTGCTGCAGCGCCTAACGCTGCGATGATTGATGCGGGTTTGTTAAACCGTAACCCCAAGTAATGCGCAAGGCGCGCCAAGCGCATTGAAGCAGAAAAGGCCACTGAGAAAGCTTTCACGGGCGCTCGGTGGTTTTTTGTGTCTGAGCAAAAGATTTTCCTCAAAAACGCCTCCAAAAAAATCGCGATCTCTGTAATCTAGAGGCAACTCAATTTCAGGAAGAAAAACGACCATCTTTTTAAAAAGCCTCTCTCAGCTTTTTCTTCCTTTCGATTCCGATTTTTTCCGAATGGATTTTCCTATGTCGTTCGTATCGTCATTTGGTTCGATCAAACGTAATTGCCTTCTCTTGGGTCTTGCTTCTTTGGTAGGGATGGGACTCATCAATACCGCCTTGGCTAAGACGCCAGGGCAAGTGCGTGCACAGTGCCAGCGAGAAGGACGCCCTTGTGTGGGGTTGGTGCTTTCGGGCGGTGGTGCACGTGGTTTTGCCCACGTTGGTGTGATTAAAGTCTTAGAAGAAATGCACATCAAAGTGGACGTAGTCACCGGCACTTCGATGGGCGCGATGGTGGGCGGCGCTTATGCTGCGGGCTACACTGGTGCGCAGCTCGAAGAAACAGTGAATGGCGTTGACTGGAAGCGTATGTTTGCTTCTCGCGCGGATCGCTCGGATTTGCCGTGGCGCCAGAAAATGGACGACTACAGTAATCTTTCAAGCGGCAGTATCCGTTTAACGCAAAAGGGCGAAATTGTGTTGCCCGACAGCTTGGTACCTAGCCAAGAGTTAACGCTCTTTTTGGAAAAAGAAACGGGCGTGGTGAACCACATTAACGACCTGAGTAATCTGGCGATTCCTTTTACAGCCGTTGCGACCGACCTCGTCAATGGGGATCGAGTGGAATTGCAAAAAGGGCTGAACTTAGCCGCGGCAATGCGCGCTTCGATGTCGGTTCCAGGCGTCTTTGCGCCTGTGATGCAGGGCAATCGCCTGCTCGTTGACGGTGGTCTCGTAGACAACCTTCCAGTGGAACTTGCGCGCAAGATGGGCGCAGATGTGATCATTGCGGTGAATGTGGGCACGCCGCTCTTAAAGCGCGATGAACTCAATAGTGTGGTCGCGGTGATGGGCCAGATGGTTAACCTCTTAACGGAAAAGAGTGTGAACCGCTCGATTGAAGCGCTGCGACAAAATGACATTTTGATTACCCCGTCGCTTGAGGCTTTTGATAGCGCCGATATGGAAAGAGGCGCAGAGATTATTGAGGCTGGGCGTGTGGCAGCTGAGGGGGTGAAGGAACTCCTCGCTAAGTTGAGCTCTAAAGAGCACGATTGGCAAAGTTGGGAAGCTAAGCGCGAAACCGCCGTTTTGCCTGACTCTCGAGTGACTGAACACCGTGTGAGTGAAGTGCGCGTGGAAGGTCTCACTTACATCAACCCAGAAACCGTTTTAAGTGAATTGGCGTTTGATACCTCGCGCCCCATTACTAACGAGCAAATTGACGAAGCGGCTCGCCGCATTTGGGCTGATGGCTCGTTCTCGAATGTACGCTACCGCTTTGAACCAGGTACCTCTGGCGCGGATATTTTGGTCTTTGAACCGAAAGAAAAAGAACCAGGCTTTGCGAGTATCCGTATTGGTGGCTCGCTTGAAACCGATTTCCAGAGCTCACAGAGCTTTAATATCGTCTTCGGCCATACCTGGGTCTGGTTAAACGACTGGGGTGGAGAGTGGAAAAACGAATTGCAAGCGGGGAGCGTGAAGCGCTTTACGTCTGAATTCTTCCAGCCTCTTGGCGCCACATCTCCTTGGTTTGTACAGCCTCATTTAGAGTACATCTGGCAGCCTTATGACGTTTATCGCGGTAACCAGGCTGTGGCGCGCTTTAGAAACGAAGAGTTGATTGCTGGGGCAGACCTTGGCTATTCGCTCTGGCGCGATGGTTACGTGAAGGGTACTATTGGTTGGATGGGCGCTCGTGTGAAGCGTGAAATTGGCGAAATGGAAGTCGATCGCGAGCGTATGCATGCCCCCTTTGTGAGCTTAGAGCTCTATCGTGATACCCTAGACAATATCAATTTCCCCACGAAGGGGAGCTTCATGCAGGCGAAGTTGCAACGCTTCTTCGGAGCCGATGAAGGGCTTGCGAACCAAACTGTCTTCCACTTCTCGGGTCGTTGGCCAGTGACTTACGGTCAGTGGACTCTCCTCACGCAGGTTGACTTAGGAAAAGCCGCTCTTGATAACCTCTTTAGTTTAGGGGGCGCTTTGCAGATGACGGGGACGCCGTACAACCGTTGGGCTGGCTCGAACTTGCAATGGGGCTCGCTTACGCTCTCGCGCAATATGAGTGACGTTTTGAATGTGCGTGGCAATCCGCTATGGATAGGCGCGAGCGTTGAATTAGGTCGCGCTTGGAATGAGAAGAAGTCGAGACTAAGCGACAACGACTCCTCCTTCCACCAAGGGATTGGGGCTTATATTGGGGTCGATAGTATGATTGGTCCGCTCTACCTGGTGACGGGTTATACCCGTGGCGTGGGCTCAGGGGTGTATTTCTTCTGGGGTCACCCGATGGATTAATCGTCCAGAGAAAGCAAAACGCCTTGAATTTCCTTCAAGGCGTTTTCGTTTTCTAGCGCATCCAGAAGAAGAATGCTGGCGTATTTAAGTACGTCTCTAAGCGCTCTTTTTCTCGAATGGCTTCGAGTGCACGACCCTGTGCGCGTTCCAGTGCCCAGCGTAAATCCGCTTCTACACCAGGAACCGAGCCGGGGCGCTTTAGATAAATCTTCTTGCCAAACTTGAGATCACAAATATAAAGTGGGGTTTCCGTTTGCGCCGAGGCGCCACTCAACCACTTTGCGGTAAAGCCTTGAATCTTGGCGCATTGCTGAGGATCCGTGGGATCAATTGTCGCTTCAAGCGCTTTTTTGTCAAAAGGAACTTCTACTGGGGCATACCCATAGCTCACCGTTCCTGCGCGATTCGTAATGACCGCACCTTCTGGATCAGAAACAACAGTAACGGTAGTAGTGCAACCCGCAAGGAGCGCCACTGAGAGTACGCTCAAAAGCGTGAGTTGACGAGTACGAGTGAGAACATTCATGAGGTTCACCTCCAAGAAGGAATCTTTTCACACTGAGTGTACTCTTTTTCTCGCAAAGGAAGAATAAAAGATTGGCGCACTCGCCAAAGAAAAAAGCAACGAAAGTTAATTCGCGGCGTGTTCTTCGTGCGCTTCGAGCTGAGAAGGCATCGTGGAGCGTGCAGCAGGGCTAATCGGAATGACGCGCTGATTGGTACTGCCGCACCAGGCATTCTTTTCTTTGGTGAGGAGTTTTTGTACGAAAGGCCCATCAATTAAGACGTCCACAGCGTTGACGAGTGGAGAGTCTTTCACTTTCCCATAAACGCGTCCTGTCCACATCCAAACGTCTTTAGTGTCGCCAAACTTTTTGCGCACAGCTTCAACGATTTTGAGGATTTCAGGTTCGTTTTCAGGTTCAAGCGGATCGCCCCCTAAAAGGGAGAGACCACGAACAAAGGGCTCATCGAGCGCTTTGAGAATCGTCTCAAGCGTTTCTTCGGTGAAGGGTTTCCCTGCGCAGAAATTCCAGCTCTCAGGGTTAAAGCAACCTTTGCAGTGCACGCGGCAGCCAGAGCAAAAAAGCGATACACGAATGCCTGGGCCGTTAGCGGTGTCACAAGTATTAAGGCCAATGTAGTTCATAAGTGCGATCTAGAAAAAAAGGTTGCTATAGAGGAAAAAAGAGGGGAACTTAGCGTTTTTCGTTCCCCTCGTTTGACTAGAGTGGGTCGCCAAAGGGCAACCCCTCTGGCTATTACATACTCACGCGGTTCTTAATTTCGGCCATCTTCCCGTCGTTCATACGAGAGGAGCCGTTCACGTTCGAGTAGCCTAAGTAGCCACAAACGCGACTAATCACCGAGAGGTTGCTACTGCCGCAGTGCGGGCAGGTAAAGAGCACGTTGGTGCTGTGTTTACCGCAGTCGCCACAGTAGGCGCTATCAAAGTTCACACCCTGATAGAAGCCCTTGCTCATACCGCGCTTAATTACCGCCTTCACGGCTTCGAAGTTTTCCGGGTTGTCAAGACGCACATACTGGATGTGACCGCCTTCACAGAGGTGGAAGTCTTCAAATTCACGATCCTGCTTTTCAAAAGGCGTGATCGATTCGGTGACGTTCACGTGGAAGGAATTCGTGAAGTACTCGGTGCTGTAGTGCTCCAGATTGGCAAAATCGTTCTTGATCTTGCGGCTGGTGCAGAAGTCGTTGTACTGCTTGGCCTGCGTGGCGCAAAGCGATTCCGCTGGCGTGCCATAAATGGCGTAGAGGTAGCCGTCTTCCTTCTTGTAGCGTGCGAGCACTTCTTGCAAGTGGCGAAGAATCTGAGCGGAGAATTCACCGCCTTCTTCCACCAAGCGCTTACCCGCCCAGAGGTAAGTAGCTTCGTCAAGCGCCGTCACACCAAAGGAGGCCGTCATGTAGCGGACCAAGTCACCCACCTTTTCGTCTGGCGTCTTGTGGCCTTCATAGAAACCACCCTGCGTGAAAGCGAGCGGATTGCTCGAAGCTTTCTGGTTGCGGATGATTTCATAGCGCTTCTGGAAGAACTGGCGAATGACTTCAAGACGTTCGTCAAGCAAGGGCCAGAACATTTCTTTCCAGGAGAGCGGGAATTCCAACTGCGCTAAGCGCAAGATGATTGGAATATTGAGGCTCACGGCACCAATATTGCAACGACCCACGGTCACGGCTTCGCCAGCTTCGTTCTTCCAGAACGACAAGAAGGCGCGGCAGCCCATCGGGGAGGTGATGGCACCGTACTTCTGGAAAATCTTCGAGACGCTACCCGACTTAGAAGAGAGACTCAAATAGTCGGGGTACATGCACTGAGCGGAGGTGTGAATAGCCACATCCAAGAGTTCAGCGCTGTGCGGATCCGATTCGATCTGCTTTTCATCGTAGAGGTAAACGAGCTTCGGGAAGACCACAGGCTTGCGGTCCTTACCATGGCCATTGCGGCGAACCTGAAGCATGATGCTACCGGTGCGGGAGAGCCAGAATTTTTCATCTTCGGAGAGCTTTTCCGGATTCCACTGACCAAAGGTAATCGTCGTGAAGGCGAAGTCACCACGGCTGCAAGGCACGGTGTTGAGCTTCAATTCCAAGGACTGGAAGCCTTGTTCGAGTTCACGAATCACGTCCTTCTTCGCCCATTCTTTGGCTTTTTCTTCAGGAAGTTCCATTTCCTTGTATTTTGCCAAAGCGGCGTTATAGCTCTTCATCACATAGGGAAGAAGCACTTTGTCGAGTTCAGGAAGGGTGAAACCACCAAACTGCTGAGCAGTTGCCACAAGCGTAATGTCGCCAATCACCTGAAGGGCAGAGAGCACGGTCTTGGGTTCAGAGTACTGCACGTTACTCATTTCAAAACCGCCCTTAAGAACCGTCCCAATATCAAAGAGGCAACAGTTAATACAGCCCAAAATCATGTCGCGCAAATCGTGAATATAGATATCACCGCGTTCGATCAACGCTTTTTCACGACCAGAGAGATAGAACTGCTTGTAGAGACTCTTCGTTAAGTAACCTTTGATCAAGGCACCCTTGGTGGAAACGAGCGAGCTATCGTAGTTGGCGTTTTCGCGGTCACCCAAACGCAACACACCGTCCGCATCTTGGCGCAACTGCTCAAAGGTGTGGGCGTAGTTCGTTTTGTAGTAGCGATATTCCGCGTAGGCCTGAGCCACCGTCTTGTGGTGGAAGAAGGCAAGTACAGCGATCACGAGTTCGTGCAAATCGCTCACACGCACTTCAGACTGATTAGAGACGCGGTGATAAACCTCTTGGGCAACCTGGTCGAGTTCTTCATCGGTAAGATTCACGTCACAACGGAAAGCGGCTTTCTGTACAGCAACCTTGATCTTATGATTCTGGAAGGGTTCAGTAGAGTTATCTTTCTTGATTACGACTAACATGGTTTATTCGTATCCTATTGTTCTTTTTGACTTTTTTATCGATTTCGAGAGCAAAAGCTCAAATCGCAATGAGGCACAGTGAGGCGCTCACTCGATCAGTGGGAACGAAGTCTATCCCCTTTACCTGGAATCAACAATAGGTAGTATTGAGGGTTTATCCCCTATTTGAGGGAAGGGTGCACAAAAAATGGGATTAAGAATGACTCTCAAGAACGTAGTTTGGTGATTATTTTTTGATCACTTGATAAGGAAGGCTTAAGGTGAAGAAACCCCAGTTTTAGGGAAAAAAGTGAAGGATAGGGGAACAAGAATTGGGTCTTTTTTGAGAGGGGAAGATAGCCAAAAAATGATCAATTTTATTTTTCTATGGAGATCGATACTTTTATAAAGTTTGCCTATTTTTCGAAAAATTGAACACTAGATCTTGAGGTTGAGAGGATCAAATCACACAAACTCTAGTGTTTTTGTCGTAAAAAATTTGAAAGTGAGGATACACTCACAGCAAACGCTCTGAGAGATAGGATTTTGGAGAAATCCGACCTCAAAAAGAGGAGTTTAGCTCCGAAAAATCCTCTCGCGAAGAAGTGCTCGATAGCGTAGTATAGATGAATGGTCTCGCGCCGGAGGTAAGCCTAAAGACGAGAACGGAGAGCGAGCGAAGAAGGAAGACTATGACAACGAGTAAATATCAAGGTGCACTGCAAGAACTCAGTTATCACGACTTTATGTTCTTGCTCTCGCTCTCGAAAACACAAAACCTAGCGCAAAGTGCAAGAGATCTAGCTTTTAGTTCCAGTAGCGCATCTCGTCGCTTGGCGCATTTGCGTGGTGTTTTTCACGACGACCTTTTTGTGCGCTCGGGACAAGTGATGGTTCCTTCTCCTCGTATGCTCGAACTTCTCCCACAGATGGAGCGTTTGCTCGAAGAGGCCTCCTCACTATTTGAACGCTCTGTGTTTGACATTGCACAGTCGGAGAGAATGCTGCGCGTCGCAGTGAGTGACCACTTATTCCATAGTCCCTTTACGAGAGCGATCCTGCACAGTTTCTTCACGGCGGCACCGAGAGCCATCTTTAGTATGCGGCCCTCAGATAACCATATCTTCGAGCGCCTTCGTGAAAACACGATTGATATGGCTTTCTATATTGGTAGTGAAATTCCGAAAGAAGAGTTTCGTATGGTGGAGCTCTATCGTGGTCGCTATGGGATTTTCGTGCGAAGTGACCACCCACTCGTTGAAATGGGTGGATTGCGCCGTACTGTGACTAAAGAGCAGATTGCTCCATTTCAGGCCGTGCAATTTAACTATATGGATGGACCCAACTCAGACGATAGCGCCCGAATGCGTCAAGCGATGGGGCAACGAGTCGGGGTCATCACACCTTATAGCAATTCGATTCCCATGATCGTGGAAGAAACCAACTTTACTTTTGTGGGTCCCTTGGTCACGCTCAATCGATTCCTCCAGATGTCAAAGACACCAGAGCGCTTTGCGATTTTGAATCTCGCAGAGGACTATAGCTACTTTGTGCCCAAACTCATTTGGCATCGCCGCAGCCACAGTGACCCATTCTTGCAGTGGGCGCGTAGTGTGATTATTGATACTTGTCGCACGGAAGGGCAGGAACTCGATAAGACCTTACTCACCTGAAAAAAGAGGCTTTTTCGTGAGTGATCAATAAGTGTCCTTATTGATCTAATTTTAATAATAGTCTCTTGCGGGGGCTAACTCTATTCAATACTAATTTAAGTGATTGGTAGAGTTCACTTTTGCCTTCTTTCTTGAAAAAGATCATTTTTATTGCCAATAATTAATAACTTTAGTTATTGTCTCTTGTGGTAACCAACAATATTTTTGCTAAAAATAAAGAAAAGCCCAATTCAATCAAGAATCGGGCTTTTGAGGCTGAAGCGGTAAGGCTCTTAGAGGAAGGTATCCGCGATGGAATGTGGGGCATAACCCACCGTTTGCACAGCGATCACTTTCTCTTCTGGACTTAAGTGGAGAAGTTCTCCCAGACGGTCACGATCAAATCCAGTGCGTGCCACGCAAGCGACATTAATCGTTGCTGCGGCTAAGTAGACGGCCTGAATTTTGGCTCCCACATCAATCGTCATGGCGCGCTCACGCATTTCTTCAATCTTCGCAGAGTCAAACCCTCTGGGCTTGACCTTATCGATCACCTTTTCCCCCAGGCGACTTACAAAGCTCTCTGTGCGTGCACGGTTAGCGACATAGACAATGTGCGCGGGCGCAATATGAATTGTTGGCTGCGCGATGATGGTCTCAGAACGGATATCTTTCAGTTCACAGAAAATGAGCCCGTTTTTCTCTGGTACCCAGTGCCAAATACCGTTTGACTTCAACACATAAATATCGATTTCTTGCCAATCAAGTGCGCTTGGCGTCGTGCGTTTGCCGCCATCGTGTGTAATGCCATCTGCTGCCCAGAGAAGGGTGGCTAAATCGGCGTCCGAGAGTGGTTCATCCGAGAAGGTGCGACGCGATTTGCGCAAGCTGAGCGCTTCGGTGAGCGACATCGTCATGGGACGCGCTTCAGGGAGCTGGCGAAAAATCACATGGTCATCTTCGTCTTTAAAGCGCGTTTTAATTTCGCTCAACAAGCCGTCGAGTCGATCGGTGATGTCGTGGAACCAGCGATCAGAAATGGCCGCTTTAAGAGAGTGAGCGAGCCCTTTTGCTTTTTCTTTTGTAGAGTCTTTCACTTGAGTAACCTCGAAATAGCACAGAATGTGCGAAATATTGTACTCGAGCTTCTTTGCTCTTGTGCGAGAGTGTGAGAGTTCACTTCGCAAGCGAATGTCTCTAAAAAAAAGTCGTTTTGTCTTTCTTCCTAAAACGGTACAATCAAAAGATATTCTTTCCAATCTATGAGCAAGGAGTCAGCTCGTGAAATTTCCCATTGAATTGCGTGAAAGTCCTCATGATGAGAAAACGGTGTCTTTTTCTTTGATTGTGTCAAAGAGCCGAGCACCAGCCCTGCGCCGCCATCTCGAGAGCCTTATTGCGCTACTTTCTTACGATCAGTTTGATGATATGGAAGAGGGTGGGTTGCGTAGCAAAGCAGAATTGCCTTCTCAGGTCTTAAAGCGCCTTCGCCAGGAGCGTGGTTTACCACAAAAAGCCGTTGCGCAATATCTTGGTGTGAGTCAAGGACGCATTTCCGACTTAGAGCAGGGGGTGAAAAAGATTTCTCTGGAAGAAGCGCAAAAGCTTGCTACCTATTTCCAAGTGAGCACTTCCTTATTCCTTTCCTAGTCTGCCAGAAGGCACTAAAAAACGCCCAGCGGAATAAATCCAGCTGGGCGTTTGTATTAGGTCGATCCTTCGGTTTTAGGATCCTTTCGCTTTTTTACGTCCAAAACGGGACTTGATGAGTACGCTACCCGTTGAGGGACCACGCATCTGCTTGGCGGCACGACGTGTGGCTTCTTGGTTAAGTCGTTCGATTAAGGCTTGCGCTTCAGGAGACGTTGTCATCGAAGCGAGCGTATATTCGTTTAACTTGTCGTAGAACGCCTGATAGGCCTCTTCTTTGATGTGGCGGAACTGGCAGTCATCGATCAAAGTGCATTCGGGGTGTTCGCAGTCAAGCAGTGGCTGATCGCCACCTTCGAGTCTGCGCACAATTTCCCCAATACGATATTCGGAAGGGTCTTTCGCAAGCTTAAGACCGCCCGAGCGGCCACGGAAAGAGGCAATCCAGCCCTGAAGATGGAGGAAATGGGCGACTTTCACAATATGGTTACGAGACCATTGGAATTTCTGAGCAAGTTCATTGACAGTGACCAATGATGTACGATTCCGATAGGTCAGGTACATCAGAACGCGAAGGCTCAAATCAGTAAAACGTGTGAGATACATAAGAAGAGTCCAATTTTAAAAAAATGAGTTATTAGAGCCATCCGATAATAAGGAGTCTCTTAATAGATAAAACACAGAGGGTGGTTAGTTTTCGGTGAGCGGAAAACTTTAGTTGTATAGGAAGAGAGGGAAAGTTAATTTCTCTTCCTCATTTTCAAAATCTCAAAAAAAAGGAACCGTCCCACACTAGTTTAACTGATTACTAGAGGTTTTTGAAAAATTCAAAATAGCCCCAGAATGCGATAAAAATCGGCATTAAATTCACCCAAAATTCAACTATTAGCGACTTCCCTAATTACAGTAGGAAGAAATCTACACATAGATCTGGAAGATGTAAATGAACCCTCGTAGGGAGAGGCTGTAAATTTTCTAGACGAGTGTAAATATATGTAACAGCAAAATAGCACATAGAGAGTCTTCTAGAGACCTACTCTATCAATACCTATAGCTATAGGTCGGGAAAACCCTAGGCATTAAAAGGACGAGTTTATTTGATATAACTTTACATTGAGTAACATTCTACACATATGGATGCATCGAGGAGGGATATCGGGTATACCCCTATATGAATTTTTAGATATACTTCTAACCGTGCTCAGTAAACAACCTCCTTTGTTTCTAGCACAGTTGGTAAGTTACTCTCCTTTCTTACCAAGATAGTTCATCGTTTCTCTCTCCTCGCGATGAACTATATAGGTACTCTGAGGCGTAGTGAACCTCAGAACCTATCCGGGAAGTCACGCAGTTGGTCGCTGCTTCAGGTTTGGTCGCCTGAGCTTCCTGGGTTCTGTTGGCCTTTTTGGTCTTTGAGCCAACGGAAATCCTTTTTGGATTCTGGACTGGTCCTCTGGAATCCACATGGTTGGGAAGCAACTCGCATGGGCCTTAAACAGCACATGCGAGTTGCTTTTTTTTGAAGTTAGTAAGTGAATGCTTGCTAACTTTTTTGTTTTTTAGCTCCCAGCAACTCCCCATAAAAATGCCTTCTCAGAAACGAATTCCAAGAAGGCATTCTGTGCAGGAGTGAGCACTAACCAAGCATCAACTTGTCTGAAACGCCGTCGCCCGCTTCTTCAAAGTAGCGAAGGAGGTCTGCTGGCGTTAAACGCGCTTTCTCTTCTCCTCTGACGTCCACGATCGGGCGACCATCATGCATCATGATCAAACGGTTCCCAAAACGCAGTGCATCGCGCATATTGTGCGTGATCATGAGCGTTGTGAGCTGCTGTTCGGTCACAATGCGGTTCGTGATCTCTAAAACCTTTTCAGCGGTCTTAGGATCAAGTGCCGCGGTGTGTTCGTCAAGAAGCAAAAGCTTTGGGCGCACGAGTGTGGCCATCAAAAGCGTAATGGCTTGACGCTGCCCGCCAGAAAGTAAGCCCACGTGAGCGGTGAGGCGGTTTTCTAGTCCCAAGCCCAATTGCGCCACGAGTTCACGGAATTCTTCCGTTTCCGCTTTCTTTTCGCTCCAGCTTAACCCTGGGCAGAGTCCACGACGCTTAGCCATGGCCAAGTTTTCGAGAATCATCATCCCGCCTGCAGTCCCTTTCATCGGGTCCTGGAAGACGCGCCCAATAAATTTTGCGTGTTGGTGCTCGGGCATCTTCGTCACATCCACCTCATCGATGAGGATATGTCCTTCATCAACGGGGAAAACGCCAGCGATACTATTTAAGAGCGTGGATTTCCCTGCGCCGTTACTCCCAATGACGGTGACGAAATCGCCATCATTAAGCGTGAGATTCACCCCGCGCAGTGCCACTTTTTCGTTAGCTGTGCCAGCAAAGAAAGTCTTGTGCACGTTTTCAATAGTCAACATGATCAAAACTCCTTTCTCTAGTGGCTAGAAGACTTGAAAAGACGATTCATCTTTGCTTTAAAGAGCGGCAACGAGAGCGCAATCGCGACCAAGACCGCAGTGAAAAGCTTCAAGTCGTTTGGTGGCATCCCGAGTTCAAGGACGAGCGCAATGACCAAGCGATAGATAATCGACCCCATCACGACGGCAACCAAATAGTGCTTAAAGCTAGAGTTGCCGATAATCACTTCCCCGATGATCACGCTCGCCAGACCAATCACGATGGTCCCAACGCCCATGCCCACATCGGCAAAGCCATTGTTTTGTGCCACCACAGCGCCAGAGAGCGCTACGAGGGCGTTCGAGATCACAAGTCCCAACACCACCATCACGTTGGTGTTGATTCCTTGAGCACGTGCCATCTGTGGATTAAAGCCCGTGGCTCGAATCGCAGTGCCGAGCTCCGTGCCAAAGAACCAATAGATGCAGTTCACTACGATTGCTGTGACGATAAACCCAATGAGACAGGCTACCCACACCGACGAGAGTCCCGTGGCCTGTTCGAGCCACGTAAAGATCGTCTCATCTTGCAGTAGCGAGATGTTCGCTTTACCCATCACATGAAGATTGATGGAATAAAGGCCGATCATCGTCAGAATCCCCGCGAGAAGAGCAGGAATTTTGAGTTTGGTGGTGAGAAAACCTGTTACCGCCCCAGCAAGTGCCCCCGCAACGAGTGCGAGGAGAAACGCAGCGACAAAACCACAACCCGAAGAAATCGCGGTTGCAGCCACAGCAGCTCCTAGAGGAAAACTTCCTTCGACCGACAAATCAGCGATGTCGAGTACTCGGAAAGTTAGAAAAACGCCTAGTGCCAATATGGACCACTGTAGGCCTTGTGCAATTGTCGATATTAAAAGCTCAGTCATTGTCTCATCCTTGAGGTTTTAGGTACCCGGCGAAACACGGTCAATCTCAATAGGTTTCGCTAGTTTTGTTGTGTCGCCCACTCTTCACAAAAGAAGAGGAGCATCGGTTATAGAGACTTTAGTCGCTTTGCTAAGAATATCTTCGGGAATCGTAAGACCCAAAGCCTTAGCCGTTTTGACATTCACAATCACGTTATCAGCGTGTTGCGTCTGGATCGGCATATCAGCGAGTTTCGCTTTGCCTTCCAAAATGTCAGCGCCCGTCTGTCCCGTCATCTTGCCTAAGGTGTAGTAGTCGATGGCGATCGAGGCGAGGGCACCTTGACGAACCATGCCACCTTCAGCGGCCACAACAGGGAGCTTGGCGGGCATCGTCGCTTTCATTAAAGCAGGAAGCGCACTGGCGACCACGTTATCGGTCGGCAAGTAAATCCATCAACCTTATCCTTCAAGCTGTTCACAGCCTGCTGGAGGTCGTTCACCGTCGTCACAGTGGATTCCACAATGTCGAGGTTCAACTGAACAGCGACTTCACGGAGCAACTTCACCTGGTATTCGGAGTTGATTTCGCTCGAATTGTAGATGGTGCCAATGTTCTTAGCCTGAGGAACCAATTTCAGCAAGAGTTCCACCTGTTCTTTAACAGGGTTAATGTCGGAGACCCCCGTCACGTTACCGCCCGGCTTTTCGTTACTCTGAACGAGCTTGGCGATTTCGAAGTTGGTCACGGCAGTCGCGACGATGGGGATATCTTTGGTGGCACCAGCAACAGACTGCGCAGCAGGGGTTGCAATGGCGAAGATGGCTTTGTCTTTATTGGAGACGAAACGTTGAGCGATGTTGTGGAGGTTAGATTGATCGGCCTGAGCGTTTTGGCGATCGAGTTGAACGTTGACGCCATCTTTGAAACCGCGTTCGGCTAAGGCATCAACGATACCGCGATTGGCTGCGTCGAGAGCGTCGTGTTCAACTAGCTGAACAATACCAATCGGGGTCAAATTTGTTGCTGCACCAGCTTTCGGTGCTTCCTTATCATCCCCACAGCCAGCCAAGCTAGCCATGAGGGCTCCCGCGACAGCGAGAGACACCATTGACATGGGTTTAATCATGATTTTTCTCCATTGGGTTGAGAGAAGTTAGAAAAAAAGAAGGGTAGGGCTACTAGCGGGATGAACATTTTCCTCGCAGTGAAACTCCCCCATAATCCATTATGCACAGATTAAAAAAGGCTGGGAGGTGAGTTTTCGCGAGAAGAGTGAGTGATATGTCTTATAGCGAGTGAGAAGACGCAAGAAAGTCGTAAATCTTTCTCAAAATGCTGAATGCGAGCATTCACTGTCAGGAATTTTTCTTTTGAAAAAGACTCTCCGTGCCTAGACGGAAAATGTCGAGGAAGGGATAGTGAAGCGCCAAAAGCGCGGGAACCTGACCCGCGATGCGACCGCAGTTTGGAAAGAAGATATCGCACTCTGTGCCTTTGAGGCGGTCTGTGTATTCGCAAATCACTTCAATATTGTCGGAGTTGACGCGCTCAGAAGTGCTTTCCGCTTCTAGAAATTCGATTCCGGGATACTCTTCTTGAAAGTAGCTAAGCGGAAAAACATTGCCTATAAGCCCAATGCGACGAATCTGGTGCTCAAGAGTAAAACGCTTTCCCGCTTCTAAGAAGGAGAGAATCGGTGTTTTCACCTCAGTGCGCAACGTCGGAATAAAGATTTCACTACGATAGTCGCCAAGAACAATAACATCAGCGCCCAAGCGTTCCAATTCCAGTGCGGAGGCGCGAGCGACCTCTTCGCGAGCATTCTCTTTGCTTTTTTCCATTGGAATATGACACTCGAGCATACGCACTTCACACTTGGCTTTTTCTGCAGCGCTCTCAATGGCTTCCTTGATATAGGCTGCGACAACGCTATGCATACCAGTGGCAAGACCGATGGTGAGGGGAGGGGTCATTCTAAAAAAATCCTTTGGCGAGAAGAGAAAGTTGGTCTTTCTAGATTAGCGACTCTGCGGTGCGTAGCAATTAGGATTAACGAGAAAAGGACTAAGAAAAAGCCGATGCCTTCATGGAAGACATCGGCTCCGAGAGAACGTCTCTTAACGCGTGCAATTAGGCAAGACCCGTGATCTTACCGTCAACGACGTCAATATGCATCGCAGCAGGCACCTTCGGGAGGCCTGGCATACGCATAATGGCGCCAGTCGTCACAACCACGAAGCCCGCGCCGGCATTCAAAATGAGGCGCTGCACAGGAAGCGTGAAGCCTTCCGGTGCACCCAAGAGGGCAGGATCGTGAGAGAGCGAGAACGGAGTCTTCGCCACGCACACGGGCAACTTGTCAAAGCCCATTTCCACCAAACGCTGGAAGTCCTTCATGGCGGCAGGGGAGAATTCCACCTGACCAGCGTGGTAAACCTGTTCAGCCAAAGCCTTCACCTTTTCCAAAACCGTCATTTCGGGTTCGTAGGAGTAGCGCAAGGGCTTCACATCCTGAGCGGCGTCAACCACTTGGCGAGCCAATTCTTCAGCACCAGCACCACCCTTGGCAAAACCGTCGCTCACTGCAGCGCGAACACCCATTTCCTTGCAATGTTCAAGGAGGGCTTCGATTTCTTCATCCGTATCGGTGTGGAAGTGGTTAATCGAAACGACGATATTCGGACCAAAGCGCTTCAAGTTTTCGATGTGACGATCCAAGTTGCAGAAGCCCTTCTTCATCGCATCGAGGTTTGGCTTACCAATATCAGCCAAGACCACACCACCGTGCCACTTCAAGGCCTTGGTGGAGGTAACGAGCACCACAGCGGCAGGATTCAAACCAGCCATACGGCACTTAATGTTGTAGAACTTTTCGGCACCCAAGTCAGAACCGAAGCCAGCTTCCGTCACGGTGTATTCGCCGAGCTTCATAGCGGCCTTGGTGGCGACAACGGAGTTGCAACCGTGGGCGATGTTGGCGAACGGACCGCCGTGCACGAAAGCGAGGTTGCCTTCAATCGTCTGCACGAGGTTTGGCTTCATGGCGTCCTTTAAGAGCGCCAAGAGTGCACCCGTGGCGCCCAATTCTTTGACGGTATAAGCCGTGCCATCGGGGCGAGTACCCACAACGATACGATCTAAGCGAGCACGCAAGTCTTCCATATCGGTTGCCAAGCAGAGCACAGCCATCAATTCGCTAGCCACAGTGATATCAAAACCCGTTTCCGTCGGAATACCGTTAGCGGTACCACCCAAGCCGGTGACGATATTACGAAGCATACGATCGTTCACGTCCATCACACGACGCCAGAAGATTTCCTTCAAGACGATCTGACCCTGATGGCGAGCGTTGTCAACCAAGGCGGCCAAAAGGTTGTTGGCAGAAGTGATAGCGTGGAAGTCCCCGGTGAAGTGCAAATTGATGGCTTCCATCGGGAGAACCTGAGAGTAGCCGCCACCAGCTGCACCGCCCTTCATACCGAAAACCGGACCCAAAGAGGGTTCACGAAGTGCGATGGTGGTCTGGAAGCCCAAACGCTTCAAGCCTTGAGCAAGGGCGATCGAAGTGGTTGTTTTGCCCGAACCGGCTGGCATACCAGAGGTAGCGGTTACCAAAATCAAACGCGCACGAATTTGGCGCGAAGGATTGAGTTCCACTTTAGCCTTGTCACGACCATAGGGTTCAAACTCGGCATCTTCAAGGCCCGCGTCATGGGCGAGCTTGTCGATCGGGATGAGTTTAGTTGCCTGGGTAATTTCGATATCGCTAAGCATGCGAATCTCCTGTACATAGCAAAATAACAAAAAGACAAAAAAGAAATCGGTAGGAAGTGCGTGATGGAGGAGGACTCAACAGCCTGATGGGCTGGATTCAACTCAACTCGGGGAGCATCTTTGCGCTCAGATTGAAAGGTAATTCTAATCCTAGCGAAAGAGGAGGAATTTCGGGCTGGGAAAAGGAAGAAAATGTGAAAGATGAGGGTTTTCCCTAATGGACTTTTAGGCTCATCGCAAATTGTCTGAGCAAAGGTGCGTAGATGAGAACGAGGAAAAGCGAAAGTCACCTGCGCACCGCTCTTCTTTTTAATCTTTTTGGTTCTCGTGAACCATAGGAAGCACCTTTTGCAAGTGGCGTATATAGGTTTCCAGCGAGACTTCTTGTGGGAAGTGAAGTTCCTCGAGAAGGGCTTCGATTTGAGGCGTAACGCGCTCGAGAATCTCGCGCCCATCCATCGTCACGTCGTTATAAATGCCACGGCGGTCCGTCGGGCACAAGTAACGAATGAGAAGGCCTCGATCTTCAAGGCGCGAGACAAGGCGTCCCGTTGCTGAAGCGGAGAGACCAATACGCTCAGAGAGCGTTTTCATTTTGAAGTGGCAGGCGCAGCTTGCCGTATTTTGAGTACTTAGTACGCGCAACGTGATCCACTCGCGCGTGGTGATTTCCTCACTCTTGAGGATCTCTTCCATTTTGGTGGAGAGCGTATCTTGCGCGACTTGAAGCCATTGCCAACAGTCGAGAATATTCATGGAAATGTGAGTCCAGTAGGTCTGAAAAAAGTTCTCTCATTATATAAAGGCGATCTGCCTCACAACAACTCGAAAATCGAAAACAATTGCAATTTGACATTATCAGCGTATGCAAGTATTATACACACCTAACGCTGATAGTCGGCGTATGCAACTAATTTTCAGAAAGGAAGTATTGATGAGACAATCTCCGGCACTTTGGGCCTTGGCAATGGGAGCGTTTGCCATCGGCATGACGGAATTTGTGGCGATTGGACTGCTTAACCAAGTCGCTGAGACCTTTGGAACGAGCTCTTCCACCACGGGTTGGATTGTGACGGCTTATGCGCTGGGCGTGATGCTAGGCTCGCCGCTTCTCACGTGGATTGGACTACGTATTCCTCGCAAAACGATGCTCTTTTTGCTTTGGGTAATGCGGTGACGGCTACGGCCTCCGTTTTCTCCGTGATGCTTATTGGTCGCGTTTTAACGAGTTTCTCGCACGGAGTCTTTTTTGGACTGGGAAGCGTTGTGGGTGCAGAAATTGAGGGCCCCGGTCGTCGCGCAGCCGCAGTGGCCTTCATGTTCTCAGGTCTCACCTTAGCAAACCTCGTAGGGTACCCCTGGGCGCTTGGGTGGGTGAAGTCTTGGGTTGGCGCATCACCTACGGCTTTGTCGCCTTCTTAGGAATTGTCGTGGCAAGCGCCTTGTGGTTCTGGGTACCAGAACTCCCAACGCCAAAGAGTACGGATTTAAAAAGCGAGTTGCGTGCGCTTAAAAACCCGAAGATCGCCATTGCGCTCATGATGACTCTTTTGGGTTTTGGGGGCGTTTTTGCGGCGATTACTTACCTCTCCCCGATGCTCACCGAAGTCACCGGCGTCAGTAATCAAGCCATTTCGTGGTTTATGGTGCTCTTAGGCCTCGGGATGATGGTCGGAAACTACTTTGGCGGAAAGTTTGCGGATAAGAATCTCTTTTTAGCGCTTGCGGGCTCTCTTGCACTTTTAACCGTTGCGCTCCTTGCTTTTGGCTGGGTTTTAAAGAGCGCGATTCTCTCGGGACTCGTACTCTTCTTGATTGGTGCAATTGGCTTTGCGACGGTGCCACCCCTGCAGATGATGACGATGGTGGAAGCCAAAACCGCGCCGACTCTTGCTTCAGTGCTTAATATCGGCGCATTTAACCTTGGGAACGCGCTTGCTGCTTGGTTGGGAGGGGTCGCGATTGACTCTTCGTGGAGCTTTGCGGGCGCCACGTGGGTGGGGGCGCTGATGAGCGCAGGCGCACTCCTCTTGACGTTTGGGTTGAGGCCCGCCAAAAAGCGTCAAGAAGGACGAGTGCTCAATACCAACTAAAAAACGAACGATATCGAGAGAAAGAACGGGCGGCGATTCACTTAATCATCAGGTGAGTTGTCGTCCGATTTCATTTGGCGAGCATGCGCAAAGGCAAAGAAGAACCAGCCCACCATCGTGGCGAGCGACCCCCACATCATGGGTTCAAACCCTGCAGCATAAAGCGCGTAGTAGCTATAAATCAAACTTGCATAAGCAGTCCAACGAATCGGTTTGGCTTCTTTTTCTGCCACACTTTCTACTTTGAGAATCACAAAGACCGAGGCCATGGACAAGATGTAAGGGATGACGTTGGTGACCACGGCTAAGTCCACAAGACGCGTAAACTGCGTGTAGAGCGTAGGAGAAATCGTCATCAACGTGAGCACGCTTTGCACGACGGCAATCGTCACCATGCCCCAGACAGGCGCATGATGTGCGCTCATCTTGGAGAAAACGCGGGGGAAGTAACCCGTATCGGCCGTAAACTTAAAGACGTTTGCGATCGTAAATTGCCAAGAAAGAAGTGAACCCGTGCAAGAGAGCACCATCAAGCCCATGACGATCTTGCTCACCGTGTCGTTGAACATGTGGCTAAAGACGAGCCCAAAGGGAGCATTCGATTGAGCGAGTTCGGCATTTTCCACAATGCCCGACATCATATTGGTGGAGACGATATAAAGGAAGGCAACGCCAATCGTGGCGCGCATCACGGCAATGGGGACGTTCTTTTCTGGGTTTTCAACGGCATCAGAATTCACACAAGCCGATTCCAATCCTAAAAATGCCCAGAGCGTAATGGAAATGGAGGCACTAATTGCCTCCCACGTGGGAAGATTATTCGGATTCCACGCTTCAATATACATACTGGGCGAAAACCAGAACCAGCCTGCAACGCAGAGCACCCCCACGGGCAAAATCGCGCCCCAAGCGGTAAGCGAAGAAAGAAGCCCCGTAATTCCCGCGCCACGGAAATTGAGCACCGTGCAAAGCCAAAGAAGCGCAATCGTGGCAAAGCAGGTTTTAAGCGGCGTGACCGTTAAATCAAAAACGGCAAACGCATAACTCACTGCCGAAACGGCAATAGCGATATTGGCAACAAGGAGCGAGAGAGAATAGGTGTAATTAACGAGAAAGTAGCCCGACTTTCCAAAAGCATATTCCGCATAACCGCCAATGCCTCCTTGCTTACGAGAGAGCATTCCACACTTGGCAAAAGTGTAGGCTAAGGCTGTGGAGCCCGTCACGGTGACTAACCAAGAGACGACGGAGAAGGTCCCGACTTGTGCGAGCTTCGTGGGGAGCATGATGATGCCCGAACCCATCATATTGAGCGCAGTCAAGAGCGTGAGCTGCGTCACACTCATTTTGTGCGAAGTCGACATAGTTTAACGCTCCAGTTAAACGGAAAAAATGAAGAAATAAGCGAGAGACCTTAATAGTACTCTCGCTTTGGCCGCTTGTCTAAGAGTTTTTTAGAGCCCCAACTCTTTTTCTCGTTCTCGTGAGAGCACGTGCCCAAAGGCACGTTGTCGACCGTCTTCTCCCTTTTCGATATATACGCCTTGCAGCTCTGGAGCAAAACCAGGGAAGCGGTTAATGCCTTCTTCGAGCGCTAAGAAGTATTTGAGTACCGAGTCACCCCACACTTCGCCAGGCACCACACAGAGTACGCCTGGTGGGTAGGGAAGCGCCCCTTCAGTGGAAATACGCCCAGCGGCTTCTTCGAGTGGCACTAAGTCCACATTGCCACGCATAAATTCAAAGTGCGCAGCCTGCGGCTCCATCGCACGCTTAGGGAAATGCGCCTTACGGAACATTTCCTTTTGAAGCTCTTTCACATTGAGTGACTTATAGAAGTCGTGCATTTCTTGGCAGAGCTGGCGAATCGTGTAGCCACGGTAGCGCTCTTTGTGTGCGCGATAAATCGAGGGGAGCACTTCTGAGAGCGGAGCATCAGCGTCAAGCGCCGCTTCAAAGCGCACAATTTGCGAGACCAAATGCGTCATCTTGCTGGCGTCCTCTGCGGGCGTCATCAAAAAGAGAATGGAATTTAAGTCACACTTTTCAGGAATCACGCCGTTGTCGCGCAAATAGTTCGCCAAAATCGTGGCAGGCACGCCAAAGTTTTCATAGGTATTCGTTTCGGCGTGAATTCCTGGCGTCGTGAGCAAGAATTTGCACGGGTCGACAAAGTATTGCGACTTCCCATAGCCCTCAAAGTTGTGCCATTTCGCGCCCGGTTCAAAAGCAAAGAAGCGCAAATCGTGCGCAATTTCGTCTGTTGCGTAGTCTTGCCAAGCCTTCCCTTCAACCTCAGTGGGAATAAAGGGTCGGATGTATTTGGCAGAAGCGAGGAGCGCTTTACGCGCTTCAATCGTCACCTTGACGCAGTCATCCCAAAGGCGTCGCCCAGCTTCGCCTTCATGCATTTTTGCGTTCACATCGAGCGCGGCGAAAAGTGGATAGAAGGGCGAGGTGGAAGCGTGCATCATAAAAGCATTATTCATGCGCTTGTGCGAGCAGTAGCGCTTTTGTCCTTTGATGTGCGCGTCCTTCTTATGAATTTGCGAAGTTTGTGAGAAACCTGCCTGCTGCTTATGCACAGACTGCGTCACGATGATGCCAGGATCCTCGGGTCCCAACTCCAAGAGAAGTGGAGAGCAGTCTTTCATCATGCCGATAAATTGCTCGTAACCCACCCAGGCCGAATCAAAGAGGATGTAGTCACACAAGTGACCGATACGATCTACGACTTGGCGTGCGTTATAAATCGTGCCGTCATAGGTTCCTAGCTGAATGATGGCGAGGCGGAAGGGACGCTCTGCTTTGGCGCGCTCGGGGGCGACTTCCGCGACGAGCTCTCGCAAGTACGACTCATTAAAGCAATGATCATCAATCCCCCCAATAAAACCGTAGCTATTGCGTGCGGTTTCTAAGTAAATCGGGGTGGCACCAGCCTGAAGGAGCGCGCCATGATGGTTTGATTTATGGTTGTTGCGATCAAAGAGCACCAAGTCGCCAGGCGTTAAAAGGGCGTTTAAGACCACTTTATTGGCGGAAGAAGTGCCATTTAAAACAAAATAGGTTTTGTCGGCGTTATAAATCTTCGCGGCCTCTTCTTGTGCCAAGCGAGGCGCACCCTCATGAATTAAGAGATCCCCCATCGAGACGTCGGCGTTGCAGAGGTCAGCGCGGAAAATATTTTCCCCAAAATAGTCTGCAAAGGCGCGCCCCGCAGGGTGACGGCGGAAAAAGGCGCCACCTTGGTGACCCGGGCAGTCAAACTGCGCGTTGCCTTGGGCAACATATTCAACGAGAGAGCCAAAAAAGGGCGGAAGCACGCTTTGCTCATATTTTTTGGCAAGCGCATCAATCTGACGACCATAAAAAGCTTGATTTTCAGCTTTCTCGCCAATGACGAGCGCAATGTCCGCTAAAAGCGAAGTGGGAAGGGTCTGATCATTGCCAAGCACCGCCACAGGGATGCCAAAAGCCGTTTCTTTCACACGTTGCACTTTCCCTTCAAGCGCTTCAGCAGCGCTCATGACAACAGCGGAGACTTCGGTGAGATCAGCGGAGTCAAAATCAATGACTTCGCGAGAGGCTTCAAAGAAGGGGAGAGTAGCAGGGGTAGCGGCAATTTTGAGTGGTTTCATCGTTTAATACCTCGGCAACGAGTAGCCAGACAAGTGAGTGTTGTAGGTGTCGCCAATTCTCAAAAAAGACGAGGATCTTTCATCACACTGGCGAAAGATCCTCGGGCGTGTCTTTACAAAAAATGCGGTTTAGACGAAATCTCCCGCCTTCATCAAGAGGCGAGCGATTTCAGCGGCGTTGTGCAAATCGAGCTTACGATAGGCAGCGCCACGGTGAACCTGAACGGTTTTTTCAGAAATGCCGAATTCACGAGCCACTTCTTTATTAGCGTAGCCACGAGCGACCATACGGATCACTTCGCGTTCGCGCTGTGTGAGCTGTTCAAAGCGAGCCTTGAAGTCAGAAACTTCAGCGGAGTTGCGGCGCATCGAAAGGTTCTTCGCCACAGCGTTGTCGATCGTGTCGAGCAGGCGCTGACTGTCCACAGGTTTCTGTAAGAAGTCCGCAGCACCAGCCTTCAAGGTATTCACTGCCATATCGATGTCACCGTGACCAGAGACGAAAATGATCGGCAAATCGCACCCTAAGTCGCGCAACTTCGTTTGAAGTTCCAAGCCAGACATCTGCGGCATACGCACGTCAAGCAGGATGCAACCTGGACGAATAAAGTCGTTCGAGGAGAGGAACGTCAAAGCATCAGGATAAGTCACCACTTCCCAGCCTTCGTCTTCAATCACAAAGGCCCACGATTTACGCATAGCGTCATCGTCATCAATGATGCGGATGACTGGACTCGTCTTCTGGTTGTCATGGTGGTCAAATTTGTTGAGCATTTTTTCTGATATCTCCGATGTGGACAGGCCAAAAATGAGCTTAACTCACTCTAAATGTGGCAAACTCTAGCGTAACCTAGAGGCGTTCACTTAATAGATTAGTGTACACTTTTTTGCTACCTTTCTTCAGAAAAAAAGCACATTTCTCCTTGTCTATTTCAGAAAAACGGAAAGATATACGAAAATTTGCCTTTGCCTAGTTCCTCTGTAAGACAAACTTCATCAAAAATTGTTAGCATGCACACTAGCTGAGAGGAAGTGCGTCACAGTCTTCCTCTTTTCGTTGTTTTTCCTTTAAAGAGCCACGGCAAATTGATCATGTTAGGTAAAACCAAGGTCTGGAGCGCTAGCGCACTGAGTTTAGGACTCGTAGCGCTACTGTCGGGTTGCGCAGGTGTGCAGACAACGCCAGGGCGCTACCATATTGCGAGCGATGCGCTCAAAAAGCCAGTGGACTACACGCGAGTGTGCGTGCTTGAAAATCCTGCCGTCAAAGCCGACGTGTTGATTGAGGCGATTCAGGATGGCATTAACGCCGCTGAAGCGACCTATGTACCCCTTCCTGCGGGTGCGGGACCGGCGGCGTGCTCCTACACCATCTCTTACGATGTACTCTACGATGGACGAGTGCTCCGCAGTGTGAGCTTTTTTACCTTTGAAAATGGTGTGCCTATTTATAGTGCGCGAGGTACGCCTAACGGCTCGAGTGGGGTCACCTTTGATATGGTAAGCCGGTACGTGCAGCTCGTGATTGAACGCTCGAAACAGGGGCGCTCTCGAGTGCTCCCTCAAGATGAGGCGCAAAAAGGAAACACGCCGTAAAACGCAAAATCCGCGTCAAGCCTTGTTTTGTCGCAAAGAACGGCACAATAAAACTTGACGAATATTGACAACCGTAATAAGATTCATTCTCAAGGAATGGCGCATGATTGCGGTAAATGAGAACGGTTTTAATTTAAATAAAAATATTTTTCAGATTAGTTGAAATTTAATTTTTATTGATATACAATTAAATCAGCAAAAGCTGATAAGGCTTTTAAAGTTAAGAAATAACTTAAGGATGAAAATCATTATTATTTAGTTTTGATAATCATTACTATTTATTGATGATAATCATTCCCGACTAGCGACTTTCTTATCACTCAGCCTCTTACCAAAAGGTAAGCAGAGATCTAAATCTTTGTCGAACAATAAGGTAAAAGGTTTTCTCAACAACCGTCCTTCGGGACGAAAAAAATTAGGAAGCATAAAAATGAATCAAACGACAAAATATGGTCTTTTCTTTTTAGGTGGCTTGGTGGTTGGTGCTTTGGGCGCCGTGGTCGTGACGCGTGGTAAATTGGATTTGAAACCCTTGGCCACTGACTTGCTCGCCTCTGGTATCGATTTGAAGGACAAGGCTCTCGGCGTGGTCGAAAGCTGCAAGGAAGACTTGGCTGACGCTGTTGCTGAAGCCCAGATCAAGAGCCAGGAAAAGAAGGCTAAGGCCGAAGCTAAGGCTGAAGAAGAAGTCAAGCCCGCTAAGGTTGCTAAGGAAGCCAAACCTGCCTAATTTTGAGGAAGCTTTTTCCTAGTGTAGGGAGTGCCCTGTAGCACTCCCTCGCGTATTTTCCTCAACATAATCAATTGTGTTGGAACCGACGGGGCTCAGAAGTCTAAAGCGCTTGAGTCCCATCTGAACTAAACACCGCCGACCCCGAAAAGTGATTTTCCTCTGGCAGAGAATGCCTATTGTTCCAAGCAGTAAGCACTCGCCACTCGAGAAGATTGACTGCCAGGAGACACACTGTCATACACTCGTGACCCAAAGGTTAGCGCGTGATGGTCCAGTGTGTTTTTTGTGTATTTGATCTTCTCACGATAACGGTCGACTAAAGAACCATGAAATTTCAATTAATCCATGAAGTGGGCAATCGTCAGCGTTGGCGAACCCGTACCCCCCTTTCGAGCGCTTCGGCTAGCTTGATTGCTGATGAACTTCAGGCTATCGCTGAGGTAACTGGTGTTGTGGTGAATCCACGCACTGGGTCGGTGATTGTGACTTATGACACGCTGGCTGCTCGTGCCCGCGTGACCGAATATTTGGCGAGCCTCGATAAGAACCCGCCGATTAATCGTGCTATCCGCGCTCACTATTTAGCAGTGACGCCTGCTCAGAAACGCGTATTGACGGCGTTCCAGCCGTCGGGTCGTGCAGGCGAAGCAGTCGAGATTATTAAAGAAAATCGTCTCGTTGGCGGTGTGCGTAACGCTATTGATTCTGGCGTGCGCAATATGCCGATTCTGACGGATATTTTCTACCCGGTTTTGCGTTTCTTCGGCTTCCGTAAAGTTGAAGATGCCCCTGCGCAGACGCAAACTACGCAGAATTCTGGCTCCTCTCTGGTTGAGCAGCACTTTAAGCTCCCAGAAGCGAAGTTGGACTTTGGTCCCTTGGCGCGCTACTTGGTTGTGAACCCATTCTTGCCGATTTTGGCAACGACGGCCAATACGATTTTGGCTGGGATTCCGATCATTATCGACGGTATCAAACAGCTCTTTAAGGGTAAGCTCAGCGTGGCGGTGCTCGATGCCGCTGCCGTGGCTGTGTGCTTGTTGCGTCGTGACTTTAAGTCTGCTGGTCTCTTGATCCTCTTGCTCGGTATGGGCGAAATGCTTGAGAACTATGCTCGCAAGAAGTCGATGGCTAGCTTGGCTGAACAGCTCTCCTTGAAGTGCGATGAAGTCTGGGTGCGCCGTGGCGAAGAAGTTGTCAAGATTCCGTTTAATGATGTGACGCGCGACGACGTTGTCGTGGTGCGCACCGGGACGGTGATCCCGGTTGACGGTATCGTGGTTGACGGTGAAGCAGAAGTGAATCAGGCGACGATGACGGGTGAAGCCGTTGCTGTGCAGCGCTCTCCTGGTGGTTCGGTCTTTGCCGGTACGGTCGTCGAAACTGGCGAAATCGGCATTAAGCCCACGCACATCGGTGACGCCACTCGCTTAGCGAAGATTATTCAGTTCGTTGAAGATAGCGAACAGGCCAAGGCCAGCATTGAAAGTAAGGCTTTGAAGATTGCTGATGCGATCGTGCCCTTTAATTTTGCGCTCGCTGCGCTCGTGTGGTTCTTCACGCGTGACTTAACGCGTACGGCCTCGGTCCTTCTTGTGGACTACAGCTGCGCATTGCGCTTGGCAACGCCGCTCGCGATTCTCTCTGCAATGAAGGAAGGCACGGCTCGTGGCGTTGTGGTGAAGGGTGGTCGCTACCTCGAAGCGTTGGCTGAAATCGATACCGTGGTCTTCGATAAGACTGGTACGCTCACCAACTCCACGCCGCAACTCTCTGATGTGGTTTCGCTCAACAAGGATTGGGACGAAAACGAAATCCTTCGTCTCTCCGCTTGCTTGGAAGAACACTTCCCGCATCCGGTCTCCCGCGCTGTGGTGAATGCTGCTGAAGATCGCAAGCTCGAACACTACCAAGAACGTCACGACACGAAGGTGCAGTATGTGGTTGCCCACGGTATCTGCTCGCACGTGGATGGCGAAAAGGTGATTTTGGGTTCTCGCCACTTTGTTGAAGATGACGAAGGGGTGGATTGCAGTGGTGCTCAGGAAGATATCCATCGCTTGCTCGACCAGGGTAAGACGGTGCTCTTCTTGGCCCGCGGTGGTGAATTGATCGGCTTACTCGGTATTGAAGATCCGGTTCGCGAAGAATCCATTGAAGTGATTCGTGAATTGAAGGCTCGCGGCAAACGCGTCGTGATGCTCACCGGTGACGATCGCCGTACGGCTCAGGCTGTGGCTAACCGCTTAGGCATTACAGAGTTCCGTGCTCAGGTTCTTCCTGAAGACAAGGCCTCTGAAGTGCAGAAGTTGAAGGACTCTGGCGCCAAGGTGTTGATGGTGGGTGACGGTATTAACGACTCTCCCGCTCTGAGTACCGCTGACGTGGGTGTCACGTTGCGCGACAGTACCGACATCGCTCAGGAAGTCGCAGACGTGGTCTTGACCGAATCGTTACGCAACTTGCTCGTTGCGCTTGATTTGGGTGAAGCAACGATGCGCCGTATCAAACAGAACGTTACTTACGCTGTGGGTCTTAATACCGTCTTCTTGACGGGCGGTCTCACGGGTCTTCTCACCCCGATGCTCTCCGCACTCTTACACAATGCCACCACGGTGGGTGTGTGCTTGAATGCGATGCGTCCGGAATTGGGTCACTACGAGGGTGAATCGCACTACTTAAAAGATGCGAGCGAAGACATCCTCGATATGGTCCATAAGTTGAAGGCTTTGATGGACGGAGACTCTGGTCAGGCAGCAACGCCTCCGCGTATTGCCGTGACGGCAATGCAGGCTGCTGGCTCGCACAAACGAGCCTCTAAGCTGATGCGTAGTAACTAATGTGATCAGCCAATAAAGTAGGGGGCACCCCAAAAGGTGCTCCCACTTGAAAAGCAAAAGAACCCCACAAAAACAATTAAAACTAAAAGGACATAAAACGATGAGTGACTTCCAAGCTTGTGTACGTAGTATGGTCCCTGGTCGTGTACGATTTCGCCATCCTATTCTCAAAACGCTCTCCGAAGAAGACCTGAAAATGGCCCATGATTGGATCACGAGCATTGAAGGCGTGTTCGCTTTTGAAGTGAATCCGCGCGTTGGCTCGGCCTTGATTCTTTGGGATAGCGAAAAACTCTCTGAAGAAGAATTCCTCGATCAGCTCGAAAACCTGATCACCATGGCCGTTGGCATGATGGGTGAAGGTAAAGACCTCACGGTTGAAACCACGCCCTTGACGACAGTCTGCCACGTGGCTAGCAAAGCACACCAAACCGCTGCAAAGGGTTTGGGTAATTTAGCGGTCTTTATCGCTGGTGGCCCCAACGAAGAACATTCTGTGCAGCGCGTTGAACGTATGGCGCTTAACCGCACGATGCTCGTTGCCTTGATTCTTTCGATGGGCGGCATTGTGACGCGCAACTACGCCTGGCACGTTGCAGGCGGGGTGACTTTCTTAGCTTTCTTAGGATTGCACCTTATCAATAATCGCCGTTTGCTCTAAAATAGCGGGGAAGCTTAAAAGCTTCCCATTTTTTTTGGCCTCAAGTTGAGGTCACCCATCCTCACTTGGAGCCTTCGCTGTGTTAGAAAAGAGCATCCGTTTTATCCTCATTGTCCTCATGACTCTTATTGCCTTAGGGATTTTGGCAGGGATGCTTGCGATCATGGCGATGGCGCTTGTGCTGACTGTCGTTGTGATTCTCACAGCCTACGCCTTGGCGCCTGAGCAATCCAAAGCCTTCTGGGGCAAATTGCGCGGTGAGCTCGATGGATGGATTTCTCGCCTGGAAGCCCTCTGGGCTGAAATCAAAGGCGTGGTTGATCATTTTGTCGGTGCCAAAGCCGAAGCTCCTCAACCTGACGTAGCGCAAGCCCAACCTTCAGAAGCTCCTCAATCCACCTCTGAGCAAGTGGAAACGGTCGCTATTGAGGCCGTTGAAGAGGTGGAAGATGCCAAAAACGACAAAAAACTAGCGAAAAACTAACCGAGGCTTGGTAATACCTCAGAAGTTTGCGTAATCTCACGAAAATTTTCATAATGAGACAACCTAAACGCAAATTTTTTCACTATAGTTAATAGCAAGAACAACGCACAGCCCCGTGGGGCGCTGTCGACTCTGTTCACGAAGGTTCTTCTTTACCGCCGGATCCTCTCCGGTCTCTCTCTTAGTGCGAGGAGCGCTACTCAACGGTAAAGAGGTAACTGAGCAAGAGTGTCTTTTCAGAAAACTTTTCCCTTTTTCCCTTAAGTAAAAAAATTCAAAGTAAAGGAATACATCATGCAGTTGAAGAAATGGTCCTCTCTTTTTGTTGCCGTAGGTTTGGCTGTGGCTTTGGTTGGTTGCGGCGAAGATAAGAAAGAAGCTGCCGCGCCGGCTCCTGTTGCTAAGGCTGAAGCCACGACGATCGTGGTGGGTGCCTCCCCTGTGCCGCAAGCTGACATTTTGAAGTTTGTGCAGCCCACGCTTGAAAAAGAAGGCGTGAACTTGAAGATTGTTGAATTTAGCGACTACATCAAGCCGAACCTCTCCTTGGCTGACAAGGAATTGGACGCTAACTTCTTCCAGCACAAGCCCTATTTGGACGAATTCGCTAAGGCTCGTGGTTTGAAGTTGGAAGTCTTGGCTAGCGTTCACTTGGAACCGATGGGCGTTTACTCCACCAAGGTGAAGAACGTCAACGATTTGAAGGAAGGCGCCAAGGTCGCTATTCCTAATGACCCGACCAACGGTGGTCGCGCTTTGAAGGTGTTGGAAACGGCTGGTTTGATCAAGGTGAAGCCTGAAGCTGGCGTGCTCGCCACGGTGGCTGACGTTGTTGACAACCCCAAGAAGTTGCAGTTTGCTGAAATCGAAGCTGCTCAGCTCCCGCGCGCTTTGCCGGACGTTGACGCTGCTGTGATCAACTCCAACTTCGCTCTTGGCGCTAACTTGAACCCGACCAAGGACGCTATCGCTGTTGAAAGCAAGGATTCTCCTTATGCCAACATCGTCGTGGTGCGTGAAGGCGACAACCGCGAAGCGCTTCAGAAGTTGAAGGCCGCTTTGACGACCCCAGACATCAAGAAGTTCTTGGAAACCCAGTACAAGGGTGCTGTTCTCCCGGCTTTCTAATCTAGGCCAAAAGAACGCTCACTTCCGAGCATAGATCATCAACAGCCCGCTTTTTCTTCCAGGTCTCGTCATTGGAGAACTGATTAAGAAAGAGCGGGCTGTTTCCTTTTGGTAAGTAGAAAATCGAGTCAAAAAAAACGAGAAAATAAGTATTTTTAAGGTAACTATAGGATTTCGTTACATTGAGAGAGCGTTTTTCGCCTCTTAATATCGCCTTCTCGCTATGCCTACTCTAGAGAGTGATTCTCATTTTTAGTAGAATTAGTCTATCGAAAATTAGGTACTCATGAAATCCTATGCAGAAATGCGAACTTAATGTGACCGGGATGAGCTGCTCGGCATGCTCTTCTCGCGTAGAAAAAGTCGTCCGTCAATTGTCCGGAGTGGGGCAGGCGGACGTGAATCTTTTAAAGAACACCCTCACACTCTCGTACGACGAAGGCGTGCTCACCCTTCCTGAAGTAAAAAAAGCTGTGGAAGAGGCGGGCTATGGGTTGGTGATCCCCGATAGTGGGGAGAAAAAAGCCTCTCGTCAAGCTAGTGCTAGTGCTGCGGAAGAAAACGCAGATCTTGCGCTTGAAAAAGAACGCCGTGGCTTGATGATTGCGTTTGCTTTCTTGGCCGTGTTGTGCTACCTCTCGATGGGCGGCATGATAGGGCTTCCCTTACCGTCTTTCCTTGATGGGGTAAGAGGGGCAACCTCAAACGCGCTAGCGCAACTCCTTCTCTTAATCCCGATTCTCTTTATTCGCCGTATCACGTTTATTCGTGGGTTTAAGTCGCTCTGGCATCGTGCGCCGACGATGGACGCACTCGTTGCCATTGGCGCGGGCGCTTCACTCGTCTATGGCATCTGGTCGCTCTTTATGATGAATCTGGCGAGCGCAGATGGACAGACGATGACGGTGCACCACTACGCGCATGGGCTCTACTTCGAGGGCGCTGGGATGATCGTCACCCTGGTGGCGCTTGGCAAATACTTTGAAGCGCGTGCCAAGAAGCGCACCACGGAAGCGATGACCGCCCTGATGGCCTTGGCGCCACAGCGCGCCACCGTCATTCGTGATGGCAAGGAAGTGAGCGTGGCGCTCGAAGATGTGCGCACCGGTGAGAGCGTTGTCGTCAAAACTGGGGAAGTGATCCCAGTTGATGGTATCGTCCTTGAAGGGATGGCAAGCATTAACGAAGCAACGATTACGGGCGAAAGCGTTCCTGTGCAAAAAGGGGTGGATGACACCGTGATTGGTGCCACGCACCTTGAAGCAGGGCGCATTGTGATGCGTGCCACGCGTGTGGGTGACGATACTGTGTTGGCGCAGATTATCCGCATGATGGACGAAGCGACAAGCTCCAAAGCCCCTGTGGCGCGTTTGGCAGACCGCGTGAGTGGCGTCTTTGTACCAGTTGTCATTGTGATTGCCGTTGTGACAGCCTTGGTGTGGTTGGCGCTTGGCAAAGACGTGGAATTTGCGCTTTCTTGCGCGATTGCCGTCTTGGTGATTTCTTGCCCTTGTGCTTTGGGTCTTGCCACACCAACCGCAGTGATGGTGGGAACTGGGGTAGGCGCCAAACACGGGCTTCTCTTTAAGTCCGCCGAAGCGCTTGAACGACTCTCCTCGATTAAGACTGTGGTGATGGATAAGACGGGCACTTTGACCGTTGGGGAACCTTCGGTTGTGCGTGTGGTCTCGGCGATTCCTAAGCTTGAAACCGTCGTTTTGATGGTCGCCGTGGCGCTAGAAAACTTGTCCGAGCACCCACTTGCACGCGCTGTGATGCGTGAAGCAAAAGCGAAGAATATTCCGATTCAAAAGGCGGAAGACTTCACACAGTATCCTGGTGAAGGGATCAGTGCCAAAGTGGCAGGTAGCTTTTGCGTTGCCGGGAATTTGGCGCTGATGAAGCGCTTAGAGTTGACGGTTCCTGATGCGCTTCAAGCGCAAGCGGATATTGCGCACCAAGAGGGCGCCACTGCACTCTTTATCGCGTCTAATGGCAAAGTCACGGGCTTTATCGCAGTGCGCGACGAATTGAAACCCGACTCTGCAGCCGCGATTGCCGCAATGCACCGTTTGGGTCTTCGCACAGTGATGCTCACAGGTGACAACCCCTTGACGGCTAAGGCCCTTGCTCGCGAAGCGGGAATTGATGAAGGCGATGTGATTGCTGGCGTCAAGCCCAACGAAAAAGCCGCGCACATTGGTCGCATCCGTGCCCAAGGCGCGGTAGCGATGGTGGGCGACGGGGTGAACGATGCTCCAGCGCTTGCGCTCGCCGATGTGGGCTTAGCAATTGGCGCTGGGACAGAAGTGGCGCGTGCCTCGGCAGATGCCGTCTTGATGCGCAATTCTGTTGTGGGCGTCGCTAACGCGGTGGAACTCTCGCGCGCTACGATGCGCAACATTCGCCAGAACCTTTTCTGGGCCTTTATTTACAACACGATCGGCATTCCAATTGCTACTGGCGTGTTTTTCCCTGTTTTTGGTTGGACGCTCAATCCGATGATTGCCGCGGCCGCCATGAGCTTAAGCTCCGTGAGCGTGGTGAGTAACGCTCTGCGGTTACGATTCTTTAAAACGGTCGCACTCCCTGATGTTGAAACGAGTGCGGTTGATACTCACACCTCTAATGAAGGAAATAAAATGGAAAAAGTGATTCATATTGAAGGTATGCACTGCAGCCACTGCACGAAGTCCGTGCACGCTGCTCTCTCTGCTCTTCCTGGCGTCTCCATGGTGATGGTGAGCCTCGAGAAGAACTGCGCTGTGGTGAGCGTTGACGATAGCATTCCTGATGAAATGCTCAAGGCAGTGGTTGACGGCGCTGGCTTTACGGTGAAAAATATCGAAGTGCAGTAATTTTTCACCACAAGGAGACTACGAGTGGGAACCTTTTTAGTTTGGTTTCGATCCTCGATTATTCGTCGATTCTTTATCGTCTTTTTCGGCATTGTTGTTGCCGTAGCACTCGTAGCCATCCCGGCGATCACGCTCACGAGCTCGATGTCGAGCTCCGGGGGCGCGATCAACGTTTCGGGCAGTATGCGTATGCAGAGCTATAAGCTCGCGATGGCAGTACTTAATCCTTATCAGGATGACGAAGTGCGCCAGCGAAATACCATCACTGCCCTTAATGTTTTTGGCGAAAAGTTGGATGACTCCTCGCTCGCCGATGCGATGTCAATGGACAAGGATGATCCGATCCGCGAGCGCTACACCGTGCTTCATGAGCGCTTTAATAAAGAAATTAAACCCTTGGCGCTCGCGAGCCTTCAAGACGACGAAGCACGCCGCAAGTTTGTGCAGGCGATTCCGAGCTTCGTAGAAGACGTCAATATTTACGTTAAAGTTCTCGAAGAATCCCTTAACACACGTCTTTTGGTCCTAAAGTGGCTCTTAATCGGGATTTTGATTGGGGCACTTATTCTCACCTACGGCACGCTCGTAGTGATGAAGCGCCGTATTTTCTCTCCACTACTTGATATCGGTGGTGTAGCAAGTGCCGTGCGTCAAGGGAACCTTACCGTGCGCGCTAAGGTCCTCGAAAACGACGAAATTGGTCGCTTAGCCTCGGGCTTTAACTACATGCTTGATGAACTCTCGCGCCTTTACGGAAACTTAGAGGCCGAAGTGGAGCGTAAGACGCTGGATCTCAACCGCCGCAACCAAGGCTTGGAATTAATCGGGCGTATTGCTGAGCAAGTGAATTTCGACGAAGGGCGAAATGAAAAGCTTCTCGGGACCATCATGGATGAAATTGCCAAGATGACGGAAGCGAAGAGCTGTGCGCTCTTTGCGGGAGAAAGAGGGGCACCTTATATGCTTGCCCGTTCAAGCGCCTGGGAAGAAAACGATAAAGCGCTCGCAACGCGCTTTGCTGCTGGGACCCATGAGGGGATGGCGGGAGAGCTGATGGCCAACTTCGCAGGGGTGACACCCGAAGGCTGGCAGGTTGACCTCTTAAAGGCGTTTTCGCAAACGCTAGGGCGCGCGATGGAACGCGCTACGCGCCAGATTGATGACCGTCGCCTCGCAGTGCTCGAAGAGCGCTCAACGATTGCTCGCGAGTTGCACGATTCGATCGCACAGTCGCTCTCCTTTGCTCGTATTCAACTCCACCGCTTGAAACTCTTTATTGAGCGCAAGGCGGAGCATGAAACGGTCTTAAAGACGGTTGGCGAATTAAACGAAGGGTTGACTGGCGCCTACGCCCAGTTGCGCGAAGTGCTCACCGCGTTCCGACTCCAAATTGGTGGCTCGGGGCTCGCTGGAGCACTTGAAACCTCAATTGATGAATTCCGTAATCGCACGGGGATTCCTGTCGCGTTTACTTGCCAGTTGCTCGGATTTGAACTCTCGCCCAATGGTCAGGTACACTTGGTGAGCATTGTGCGAGAAGGGCTCTCCAATATTGAAAAGCACGCTCAGGCAAGCCACGTCACTGTGAGCCTTGAACGTAGGGCGGGCGAAAATGGGGCGAGTAGCACCATGGTACTCACGATTGAAGACGATGGGGTGGGGTTACCCGATTCGCCCCAAAAAGCGAACCACTATGGGCTCACGATCATGAATGAACGTGCTCAGGCGATTGGCGGCGAATTAAAGCTTGAGCGCCGCACGGATCAGTCTGGCACTCGATTGACGCTCAGCATTCCTGAAAAAGAGGCAAACTAATGCCACTTTAAGGCGAAAACGCTACAATTCACTTAACAACCAATTTTTTTAGGCACTTAAGGTCATGACTTTAAAAGACAAACATACCGTTGTGGTGATCGACGATCACCCCCTTTTCCGTCGTGGAGTCCGCGAACTCCTTGATATGGAGCCCTCTATTGAAGTAGTGGGTGAGGCTGGCACGCGTGAACAGGCGCTTGAGATGGTGCGTAAGTTTGAACCAGATCTGACCGTGCTTGACTTAAACATTAAGGGCACTTCTGGGCTCGAAATCCTCTCCACCTTAAAGGACGAGGATCCCAGTCGCCGTATCGTCATTTTGACGGTGAGCGACTCTGGCGACGATGTCACCGCCTGCATTCAGGCTGGAGCTGACGGCTACCTCTTAAAGGACAGCGAACCAGAAGAATTCTTGGGGAACATTCGTCAAACGCTTGAAGGCCGTTTGATTGTGGATCCCTCGATGATGATTTATTTGCGCGAAAGTCTGCGCAACAAGGCTAATCCCGCCAATGCGGATGCCCCGAAAATTACGGGTCGCGAGGCGGATGTGCTCGAGCTGATCGCACAGGGCTTCACCAATAAGATGATTGCGCGCGAATTGAATATTTCGGACGGTACCGTGAAGGGCCACGTCAAGCATCTCTTAAATAAGCTTGGTTTCCGTAGCCGTGTGGAAGCTGCTGTTTGGGCCACGCAAAATGGCTTTAAACGTGAAGATTGGGTTTCGGACGAAGCCTAAAAACTTTTTCACAAAAAGACACCAACGGGAATCGAAAATGATACCCGTTTTTTTCGAGCTTAAGCGTCTCGTCAGTTTAGTGAGTTAATCTAAAGCCATAGAGTGAATGCAGGTATTCACAACCTCCTAAACTGAAACACCGATCAATGTGTTGGGGCACATGGTGCAGAAAGTTAGGAGAGACAGGCTCAAAGCGCAACGCGATTCTTTCTTCTCCTTGGGACGGTTGCGCTGAGGTTTGGAAGCTTTAAACAAAGCATCTCGCAGAGGCGAAGGAAGTGAGTTTTGGGATCCTTCCTTCAGAAAAGCCTCAAGCGACAAAAAAGGTCAAGACGGTTTTCCGTACTTGACCTCTTTTTTTGCCCATCGCGGGCGCAGATGTGTTTTTGTGAAGATTACTTCTTCGTGTGGCACATCAAGCAGTTGAAGCGTTCACCAGCGAGCTGACCATCTTTCTGATGGGACTGCGGGATCTGCGTCTTCTGGCCCGGGGTCGTGGTGGCTAACTGATGGCACATCTGGCAGGGGTTGTTGCCTTCGGTGATCTTGTAGTCATCGATCGGGTGCGGAATCTGCGGCGGGTTGGCCTGAGCCACTGCCATCACAGAGAAAAGGGCGACGGACGAGAGAATTTTCGTGTAGACATTCATGGTAATCTCCTTGATTATTTCTTGATATCAGAAGAGTTGCGTACGTAGTCCGCAATGTTGAATTTCAGCGATTCTTCGGGACAGACACTGATACAGCGACCACATTGGATGCAGTCACCTACAGGGATCGTGCCAGTCTTCGAGAGCTGATTAAATTTGATTATTTGCGGTTCGGGGCATACGCGAAGGCAATCCCCACAATGGGTACAGGTCTTGCTTTCAAACGTGATTTTAATACATGGTTTGCGATTTAGTCGAGTAAGAGCACCCCAAAACGCGCCAAGCGGGCAGAGGTGGCCACACCAAGCGTGCTTAGCAATTGCAAGATCAAGTGAAAATATCGTCAAAGCGATGGCAGCCGCCCAAAGCCCAGTCCCGAAAATCACGTCTCTCCAAAGGAGAGCCTGAGGACTCACCACTTCAAAAGCAGCAGTGCCCGTGAGCGCACTCACCACCAAAGTCGCTCCCGCAAAAAGGTAACGAAGTCTTTCATCAAAGCGAATCCAATCGGCTTTAAGGCCCATTTTTCGACGAAGCATGGCCGCGAGATCGGTGACAAGATTCATTGGGCAAACCCAACCGCAAAAGACGCGAGAGCCAAGCAACACATAAACGCCCGTCACAATGAGCGCACCAGTGAGAGCTGTTAGGGTAGGCGCGTGCCCTGCGACCCAGCGCTCAAGCATGGCGAAAGGATCTGTGAGCGGAATGGTACTGAGTACGGTTGAGCCCGAAAGGTCGCCATCCAAAATGGGCACATCGCCCACCGTCCAGCCCCAGCGAGCAAAGCCCGCGAAAAGAAGGAGAATAAGGAGCTGCACACTGTGGCGCCAAAAGGCATAGCGGTGTCGCTTGAGCCACTCCCCCAGTGTTTTGGGCGGTGCTAAATGCCTCACAGGACGAGCTGAGGCAGTGCGTTGGGAAGAAGTTGATTCATTCATTTGGCATTACCTCAGCGCTTCCATGTTTTTAAGAGACTCAAGCGCGTTTTGAGACGACTCTTCATTAGGAGTCTTTATGCTACCTGGCGCTTCATTTCGTTGGTTTTTCGGGTCATCGTCTGCTAGCCAGCCCAAGCGATAATGTGCGCCAATCTGTCCCAAGGCGGATTCACGGTCCACGATACGAATCGCCGCTTTGTCCGTTGGGCAAACCTTTTCGCAAATGCCGCAGCCCGTGCATTTTTCGGGCTTAATCACAGGACGGAGCATTGCGTGCTTACTCAATCCGCGCGAGAGTGGATCAAGCACAATTGCTTTGTCGCTCTCTGGACACTCGCGATAGCACACTTCACAACGTAGCCCTTGAAAAGAGAGGCAAGAGGCAGGATCGACCAAGGCAACGCCCATTCTGGCGTCTTCAATTTTCTCAAGCGCAGGATCAAGCGCCCCCGTTGGGCACGCCTTCACACAAGGCATGTCGTGACAGAGGTAGCAAGGCGTCTCGCGTGGCATGAAAAAGGGTGTGCCTGTGGGCGCAGGGTCGTTGGGAGAAGCCAGACGCAGCGTTTTATAGGGACAAGCTGTCACGCACTGTCCACAGCGAGAGCAGGCGGCTAGAAAGCGCGCCATATCGTGCGTAGCACTTAAAGCGCCAGGTGGCTGAGGGACCCAACGGGCTTGTGTTTCTCTTGCGCCCATGATGCCAAAACCCCAAGCAAGCACAACACCAGCGGCAGAAAGCTCAATGGTGTGCGTGAGGAGGTCTCGACGCGTGAGCGAAAGAGGCGGTTTAACCAGTTTCATGAGAGAAAAAGCGGGCGAAGAGCAGGTCTCTCAGCGAGAAACCTGCTCAAGTCTAGAGGAGTGTGGGAATCACGGCGGACTCTCACCCACGAGGCTTTAGGCCTTTACCACTTTGACCGCGGTCTTCTTGAAGTCAGGTTCAAGCGAGATCGGGTCAGCAGCATCAATCACAACCGCATTGGTCTTCACAGTCGGATCGAAGAAGGCGAGCCAGGTCATACCGCGCGGCATCAAATTGCGGTGCTTTGTTTCTACGATCGCTTCGCACTCTCCATGGCGGCTGGTGACACGGGCTTTTTGACCGCGAGCAAGGCCTCTGGCTTCTGCGTCAGCCGGATGCATGTAAAGAAGGGCGTTTGCTTCCGAGCGCACTAACTCTGGCACGCGACCCGTCATCGAACCCGTGTGCCAATGCTCAAGAATGCGACCCGTGGAGAGCCACAAATCATAGGTCTGACCGGGCTGCTCAACTGGGGCAGCATACGGGCGGAAGAAGATCTTCGCTTTGCCAGAATGCTTTTGCGCTTCCTTGTTGGTGACACTATAGAGGTCGCCACTCGGAATTTCTTTCATCAAGGGACCGTAGAAGAGGTTATCAGCCTTAGCGTACGGGTCGTACTCGGTGTTAAAGCGGTAGAGCGTTTCTTTGCCGTCTACCACAGGCCAGAGCAAACCGCGGCTCTTTGGATCCTGATAGGTATCGAAGTCTGCTAAGTCGTGTGCATGACCCACCGTGAATTCACGGTACTCGTTAAAGAGCGCCTTTTCGGGGAAGTAAGGAAGCCCTAAGGCATCGCCCGTGGCGTTCTTTTCGTTCGGGTAGAGAGGATCGGGCCAAACGCCTTTACGTTTTTCGTTCGGAGCAAAGAGCACATCAAAGAGCGTGGCTTCAGGATCGACACCCGCGAGCACATCGGGGAGTTGATCGTTCGGCACACCCTTCAGGGGTTGTGCACCCCAGGTTTCTTTCACTTTGAAGCGCTTGGCGAATTCCATCATCGTCCACATATCCGTGCGCGCTTCGCCTGGGGCGTCTACCAATTGATGCCAGCCTTGCGTGCGGCGTTCTGCGTTCCCGTAAAGGCCCCACTTTTCAAAGTGACCGGCTACAGGGAGAATTAAGTCGGCAACGCCTGCGGAGAAGGTTGGATAGATGTCAGAGACGACCACAAAGTTTTCGGGATCGCGAGCAGCCTTAATCCAGTGCGTATTGTTGGGCGTTGACTGGAAGATATTGACGACCTGCGTCCAAACGAAATTAATCGACTTATCTTCAAGACCACGCATAATACCCATCAAGCTTGCACCTACTTTGGGGTTTAACGTGCCAGCGGGCAACTGCCAAATCGATTCCGTGCGCTGACGGTGTTTGGGGTTCGCGACAAGCATATCCGCAGGGAGGCGATGCGAGAAGGCACCGACTTCACGAGCAGAGCCGCAAGCAGAAGGCTGACCCGTAAGCGAGAAAGCGCCGTTACCGGGCTTAGCGTGTTTACCTAAGAGAAGGTGGATGGAGTAGACCAGTTCGTTTACCCACACACCGCGCTGATGCTGGTTAAAGCCCATACACCAGTAGCTCATGAGGTTGCGTTTTGTGTCACAAACGAGGTTCGCCAAGTCCATCAACTTCTTCTTGAAGGTGTCAAGCGATTCGTCCGCGTCGCCCTTAGCAAGCTCTGCGACAAAGTCGAGATCATAGGGCTCGACCCCTTTGCGGAAATCTTCAAGCGTGATTTGCCAGTGCTTGCCAGCTGTACCGCCAGAATTCTTCTGTTCAACTTCCGTACCCGCCTTGAGACCCATTCCGCGGGCTTCGTTTGCATCAAGTGTAACTTTCAATTGACGTGCCATCACGTCTTTTTCAGCAGGATAGGCAAACTTGTCGGTATTGCGAAGCCCGTAGCCAATGTCGGTGACACCCGCTGCGAAGATACAGTGCTTATTCACGAAGTCCTGATCAACCATATTGCGGCGCAGGATTTCGCGCAACAAGAAGTTCGCAATAGCCAAATCGGTGCTGGGCTTAAAGATGATCGTCAAATCCGAGAAGTCAGAACTTGTGTTGCGGAAGGTCGTCAAATTGATGACTTTCGTTGCCTTGTGGCTAAGCTTACGGTCCACCACGCGCGACCAAAGCACAGGGTGGGCTTCCGCCATATTGTTGCCCCAAAGGAGCATCAAGTCCGATTTTTCAATGTCTGCGTAGTTGTTTGCGGGTTCATCAATCCCGAAGACCTGATAAAAGCCCACTACAGCGCTTGCCATACAAAGGCGCGCATTGGGGTCGATGTTGTTTGAGCGGAAACCCCCTTTCCAGAGTTTGCTTGCGGTATAGGCTTCAGGAATGGTGTACTGACCAGAGCCACAAAGACCAATCCCAGCTGGGCCCTTAGCCTGATAGACACGCTTAAACTGGCGAGCCATTTCGTCAAAAGCTTCGTCCCAAGAGATAGGCGTAAATTCGCCATTCTTGTCGAACTTACCATTCTTTTTACGCATCAAGGGGCGCGTGAGGCGGTCCTTCCCGTAAAGAATCTTGGTGTTGAAGTAGCCCTTCACACAGTTAAGGCCACGATTGACGGGAGAGTCAGGGTCGCCCATCGTAGCGACAACGCGCCCATCCTTTACACCAACCTGCAAACCGCAACCAGTCCCGCAGAAGCGGCAAACGCCTTTGTGCCAAGCGATGCGATCTTTAGTGGCAGCAGCGGCCTCAGCTTCAGCTTTAGAAACGATAGGAATCCCGACGCTTATTGCGGCGGAAGTGGCAAGACCAGTCTTCAAAAGGCGACGACGGGTAGCATTGACAGGATTTGTCATGAGGTTCTCCTTGCGTGGGAAGTCGCTCCCCTAGGGGTCGAGATCGGGCTGGCCTAGTTGTGATCCGAAGGGACCAAGGGGTTGGTCTGATGGGCTCAGAAGAGAAGCTTGGAATTTTCTTCGGTGAGCCCGTTGGGGGCAGGATCGATTTGGTCAGTGAACGATCAGGCTTTGGAAAGCTGAGGAAGCGATTCCTTTTTTTGACAGTTAAAAAGTCGCGACGTCACTCGCTTTTGGTGGGGTTTTCACCTTCTGCCATTTCGTCAGCGAAGTAGTGGTTGATGAGACTCACGTCCATTACTCCTTCGAGATGACGAATGGCATCGAACGTACTCACCTCTTCGCTCGTGGTTTCACCTTCGATCACGGCGATGGCACGGGAGTGCTCTTCATCGACTTGAAAAACTTCCACATTTGGCGTGGCCTTAACGGCTTCGAGTGTGGCAGCCATGGTTTCGGGTTGAAAAGCAATCAAGATGCTGGAGTAGTTCATGAGTGTTATCTCTACCAAAAGAAACGAGAAAAATCACTTGAGACACGATGGTATGGCCATCAGTCTTAATGACATTGTAGGAAGCAACCTGGCTAAAAAGAATCTGCACTATGGGAGAGGGGGTCTCTCCCAGGCGGGATTGGCATTAACCCTGAGGCAAGGAGAAATTCTCAGAGGAAAATTAAGGCTTTTTGCAGGATTGCGATAAAGCCGAAAAGGCTAAGAGGTTATTCCAAAAAAGAATAACGTGAGTCCTTTTCAAGAGGAGAAAAACCTCGAAAAAATTTGACCCTAGGGTAAGTCCTAGGGTCAAGAGGAAAGTGTAGCAGAAACGCTGCAAAATTAGAAGGTAACCGTGTCAGGGTGAAGCCCCGAGAAGGCGGTCTGCGGCATCGCATCGAGCTCTTCCATCGCTTCTTTATCAAGGCTCAACTTAAAGACTTCCATGTTGAGCTTTTGGTGCTGCATATCCAGTGCCTTCACAATCGGCATAAAGCCGTGATCAAGGCTCCAGCGAAGGGCGACTTGTGCTGGTGTCATATTGAGGCGCTGAGCAATCGCCATGATGGTGGGATTGCGCACCAACATACCGCGGCCCAACGGGCTCCAAGCCTGAATTGCAATATTGTGGCGGAAGCAGAAATTCACGGCGGCATTTTGTGGGTAGCCCGGGTGCAATTCCAATTGATTCACCATCGGGGCAATACGCGCACGAGCCATCATCGGCACCAAGTGGTGCGGCAGGAAGTTACAGACCCCAATAGCGCGCACACGACCCTCGTCGTAGAGCTCTTCCATCGCGCGCCATGTGCCCACATTGAGACTCTGCCAAATCATCGGCTCGCCTTGAGCGGTTGGCCAATGAATGAGAAGGAGGTCAAGGTAGCTCGTCTTTAATTGTTCGAGCATCTCGGTGAGCGCTTTTCTTACGCCTTCAGGATGACGGTGTGTCACCCAGATTTTGCTCGTCAAGAAGAACTCTTCACGCGGAATCATCGAATCGCGGATCGCGCGCCCAAGAGCGGGTGCGTTGCTATAAATCTGTGCCGTATCAAAGGAGCGATAGCCAAACTGGATCGCCGAGGAGACCGCGCTCAATAAAGGAGTGTCGTTAGGAACTTGCCACGTACCAAAGGACATGCAAGGCATCTGCACGCCATTGGGCAGTTCTAACTTATCTTGGAAAGAGTGAAACACTTACAGCAACTCCTGAGTTTTTTGTGCGCTCAGATCGACGTGGTTGGGGAACATCGCACACAAGGTGGCAATCAATATCGGGGAATAAGGTGGGCAAAGAGCGCGGAAGGGGCACTTAGCGCGTGAAACTGTCTCTTTTTCACTCGTCTAAGGCTCGTTTTTCTATCAAAGCGTGCTCATTGTGAACTTCATAGCATACATGATACTGAATGTAGAAAGATTTGAGTTTGATCAAAGTCGACTCTTTCTGCTCTAGCGCGAAGAAAAACGAGAAAAAAGAACAAAGTCACGAAAAAGAGAGTGTGAAAATCGCTCATACGAGTGAATTGGGCGAGAATGTCTCATCGTTTTCCCGAAGAAAATCCCAGAAAAAAGGAGGCGTTTCGTCTTTGAAGCGTATCATTTGACTAGCGTTTTTGAAAACGCTTCTTTTTTTCTAGGACCAACTCAATGATGAAACGACAACTTTTCGTGGCACTCCTTTTAAGTGCAACGCTCTCTTCGGCTTTTGCAATGCGTTCTGCACCTGACTTAGCACCAGGTGGCAGTGCCTACATGTCAAACGGCGAAACAGCGCAACGCATGGGTGACACGACCTATTACTCCAACGGTACGACCGCCACACAGATGGGGAACACCACGTTTTATTCTGATGGAAGCTCTTCGATGCGCATGGGAGATACCACTTTTCATTCGGATGGCTCGAGCACAATGCGTATGGGAAACACCGATTTCCATTCAGACGGTACGACGTCAACGCGTATTGGAAATACCGTTTTTCACTCTGACGGCTCAAGCACGATGCTCATGCCTTAAGAGTATTTTTGAGCGTCAAATAAACGCTAGAGGTAGAAAAGAAGAGAAATTTCTTATCCAAGCGGCTAGGAGTTTCTCTTTTTTGTTGTTCTTGGAGAAGGAAATGTTCAAAATAGAGGTAGTTTGTGATATTCTGAAAAGCTCGCAAAAAAACATTCCCCCTTTAAGTTTATTTAGCGTACTTTATCATGCAGCATGATCTTTTCACTTGGATTCTGATTCTCGCCTGCTTACTCTGCCTTGGGGCAGGGATTGTCTGGCAGGTCTTTCGTCGTTTTGACGGTCGACGTGCTCAGAAAAAAGTTCATCGTCGTGTGGAACGCGTAGGTCGTCGCCCAGAGTCGACTATCCCGACAACGGCCAACGCCGAGGAGGAAAATAAAGAGGGTCCGAAAGAATATCAGGGCGTTGCACGCCCAGTCATGCTTGCTATTACGACGCTCCCCGATCGTTTGAGCGCATCGGATCTTTTCATTCAGCGTGCGCTTGAAATTGACGAACCCTTTTATAACGAAATCCCCGTTGATCCTAAAGAGTTAAAGCCGCTTGAAGCGCTTTTTGCACGTAACGTGGCCTTAGCGCGCGTGCCTGGCGACGATTTGAGCCGTTACGTTTATTCGCTCAACTTCTCCCACATGATTCAAGAAGCCTACTTAAAGGGCTTTATGCCACATCCGAATGCCACTTCGGCCGACTTGTCGATCGTGGCCTTGGATGAGCACGCACAGCCTCTGGGTGATGTGATGCCAGTGGAAGACTTTGGCTTTGGGGTGGAATCTCATGTGCAGGCGCTCTGGGAGCTTTGCAATCCGGTAGAAAAGAAGCACGAATTAAACGATTTGCTCGAAGAAGAGCTCTCGCTTGTGCGCAACTTGATGCCACGCGCGAAGCTCTTAGTCGCTGCGGTGCAGGGGGTGGCTTGGACCGCGCATTGGGACGAGCTCTTTGACTTGGTGCGTGACGTGCGCCGTGTTGGCGCTCAGCCAGGCAAAGCTCAAGAGCGCTGTGAGCGTATTGATACGCTTGCCAAAAAGCTCTACGCCATTAATGCCCGTATTGACGTGACCATCCAAACGATGGTGAAAAATATTCGTACGCCGCTTGAAGCTGATATGGCGCTCACCAACGCCGTGGCGTATATGATTGAGCGCGAACTCTCTGTGCTCTTCTTGCGCGTTTTGGCACTTATCCGCGTGATGAGCGGGGATACGTATCTCCACAGCATTCACTGCTCGAGCAATATCGCCAAAAACGTGCTCCTCTTCCCCGACTTTAAGGCACTCCTTGAAAAAGCTCAGCAAATCGCTTATGAAGCGATGGAGCAGCACTCTCGCGGTTACACCGAAGAAGTGATGTCGCTCGTGGGTCAGGTGAAAAAGGACGCGGAAGCGCTTGAGCGCGAATACGAAGAATCGATGAAGTGCTTGAAAGCGGATATGTTGCGCGTTCAGGCTAGCGTGGATCAGTTCCTCATTTTGCAGAGCCGTCGGCGTCGCTTTGCGGTGAAACTGAATCCTGACAATACGATTGCCGCTTTGTTGATTCTTGAACACTAAAGCTTCTTGCCATGGCAGACGATACTTCTGAGAAAAAAGCCACGTTTCGCATTGATTCGGAAAAAGAGAACCCGCTTTCTGCGGATACCGTGCGCGCGATTTGCGCTTTCCGAGATGACCGCAATTGGCGTCCTTTTCATAATTTGAAGGATCTAGCGCTTTCGCTCAATCTAGAGGCCGCCGAGCTTCTGGAGTGTTTCCAGTGGACAGGGCACGAAGAAGACCGCCCAGAAGAGCGTGAGCATATGGCTGAAGAGCTCGCTGATGTGCTGATCTATGCGGTGCTTTTCGCTGACCGTGCAGGCTTTTCTCTGGACGAGATCGTAAAGCGTAAGCTCATCAAAAATCTCGAAAAATATCCTCTCCCCTCAGGACCCGTCGTTGACGCTGAAGACAAACTGTGCCAATCGTCTGACGCTGAAAGCCCCGAAGAGACTAGTGGCGCTTTGCCACTTGATCTCCAGAAAGTGAATGCCTGGATTGCCAGCCTTGAAGTGGAAGAACCAGTGGGAGGCATTGAAAGAGGTGAAACTCACAACTAGTGAGACACCAGAGGAGGTGATGGCGCTTTTCGCGGAACCCACCGCTGGTGCAAGTGCCGCCACCTTTATTGAGCGCTTAGCGCGTCTGGTGAGACTCGAGCGGATGCGAGACGGCATTTTCCTTGAGGCACAAACACGAGGTGTGCTCCTTCGCGTATTTAAGCACTTCGAGCAGCACTCTAAACACGAAAAAGTCCCGATAACTGTGTGAACAGTTCAAACCGGGACTTTTTTTGTGACTAACGCTTTTTCTCTATTAACCTTTTCGCACTTTGCTTGCCTGAAGAATCAGCGCTACACCGATGATAAAGAGGAAAGCAGGGAAGGGGAAGAGCTCTTCGAGGGAGGCACCTTCGTTGAGTCTTGCCAATGAAGCAAAGATCCCAATTCCTGCGAGTGCAATCCCACCAAACTGCATACGGTCTTGCGCTTGAGCGCGACGGCGTCGTGCGGCTTCATCGTTATTTGTGCTGGAAGACGCGACCACTGGAGTATCGTTTTTCTGGCGCTGCGTCAATTTTCCCCAAATATTTCCCTTGGGCTTTTTCTCTAGCTGCCCATCAGCTTTGCCCCAAGTGCTCGTGGTGAGGCTACCTTGGGCCTTTTCTGAGCGGAACGTGGGCATAGGTTTGGCGGTCATATTGAGGCTTCCTTCGTCAAGCGCTTTGAGACCCGCCTTGCGAAGGCGATAAAGCGTGTCGGCTTCAATCGCGGCAATGTAGGAGACATAATCGCCATTTTTCGGTTCTAGCATGGATACCTCACCAAAGGAAAAAGAGTGTGTGTCTTTCCATTTTAGCGCATAAAAAATGCCCACCTTCTTTTCTTCTGAAAGAAAGGCGGGCATTTGAGATAACGAATGTGAGTGCTAGAAGCCTTAGGCTTTCACGGCCGCGGCAGCCTGTGCATCAAGGCGTGGCTTCATGCGAAGCATACGCATGCCATTGGCAACCACGATTAAGCACGTACCCGTATCGGCAAAGACGGCCATCCACATCGTGGCGACACCAGCCAAGGCCATCAACACAAAGACGAGCTTGATGATAAGCGCAAAGGCAATGTTCTGAACGAGCACGGCGTGCGTGATCTTCGAGAGGCGTACAAGCGTGGCGATCGACCCAATGTTGTCGTCCATCACAGCAACGTGCGCGGCTTCAATGGCGCTATCCGTGCCACGAATCCCCATTGCCACCCCAATATCAGAGCGAGCAAGCGCAGGAGCGTCGTTAATCCCGTCGCCCACCATCGCGGTGACGCCTTCTTTCTGGAAGGACTCAATCGCGTTTAATTTGTCTTCTGGGAGAAGGTTAGCACGCACGTCAGTGATACCAACGCTGGCAGCCAAGTGTTCAGCGGCTTCACGATTATCCCCCGTCAAGAGCACTGGGGTAAGCCCCACAGACTTCAACTGCGCGATGTCGTTCTTAATATTGGCCTTCATTTCGTCGGCAAAGCCAAAGATCATCTGCGCACCCAAAATGTCGGTAAGTACCACAGAGCTCATGCCTTGCTTCTGGAACCCTTCGGCTAAGCGCTGCACGTCTTCGTTAGGCACGGCAGAAGGTTTCAAGAGCGAATAGGTGTTGCCATGCACATGGCCACGAACGCCTTGACCAGGGAGCGCGGTAAAGCCCGAGACTTCATGGACCTGAATGCCTTTTTCATGCGCGAAGCGCACAATAGCTTCCGAGAGCGGATGCTTATTCATCTTCGCGAGCGAGGCGGCAATTTCAAGCGCCTTGTCAAAGGTGATGGTATCAAGCGTTTGTGCTTCGAGCACCATCGGTTCGCCACGCGTTAACGTACCGGTCTTATCAAGCGCCACATACTTTAACTGACGAGCCTGTTCAAGGTAGAGCCCACCCTTAATAAGCAAGCCACAACGCGTAGCGGTCCCCAAGGCCGAGACAATCGTCACCGGTGTGGAAATCACAAGTGCGCACGGGCAAGCAATCACGAGTAAGCAGAACGCTTTGTAGAGCCAGTCCATCCAATCCCCCCAAATAAAGAGCGGGATAATCGCGACAGCGAGAGCCACCACAAAGACGATCGGCGTATAGATGGCGGCAAACTTATCGACGAAGCGCTGCACAGGAGACTTAGCCGCCTGGGCGTTTTCCACGGCTTCAATAATACGAGCCGTCAAGGAATCCGCTTCTGCCGCAGTGACGGTCACGTCCACGGTACTCGTAAGATTCACCGTCCCGCTCCAAACGTTGTCGCCAGGACCCTTATCCACGGGGAGGCTTTCACCCGTGACATTAGCTTGGTCAGTCGTCGTTGAACCCACTAAAATCTTGCCGTCCAAGGGGAAGCGATCGCCAGGGGACACACGAATCACAGCGCCCGGGGCAATTTCGCTCACTGGAACCGTTTCCGTGCCAGCGAGCGTCACCAGCTGAGCGCTCGACGGGGTAAAGGCCATCAAGTCGCGAATCGAGCGACGGGCCTTTGTCATACAGAGGTCTTCAATCGTTTCAGAGATTTCAAAGAGCACCATCACCATGGCGGCTTCAGGCCAGGCACCGATCAGCACAGCACCGATCACAGCCACCGCCATCAAGGTCATCATGTTGAATTCCCAACGGAAGAGACACTTGATCCCATCTTTGAGCGTGCCAAGACCCGCCATCAAAATGGCAACGATGGCTAAAACAAGCGAGAGAATTGCAATGGTCTCGCCCGAGAAGGGAAGAATATCGACCTGGTACTCTTCCATAATGTCAAGCCCTTCAGAGAGGAAGGCAATCAAAAGTGCCACGCCAAAGCGCAAGTAGGGGACTTTGACGTCTTCTACGGCTTGTGTGCGACGCGCGATGATGCGAGCTTGGTAGCCAGCAGCAACCACAGCGGCAATTACGGCATCACGCTTTTCTTCGTTGCCTTGGAAGACTGCGGTGCGACTCATAACGTTAAGTTCCACGCCATCAATCCCACGGCGCTCGAGCTCTTTGCGAATATCTTGCTCTTCCACAGGGCAGTCCATTTCAGGAATGGCAAGCGTGTGGCGTGTGACTGCACTCGTATCGGGGCGTTTAGCTTCGTAGCCAGCGGCCTTGACGGCATCAATCACCGTTTCCACAAAGCGCTCGTCGCCTGAGAAGTTGGCGGTACGCGTCATGACGTTGAGTTCCACGTCAGTAATCTTTCGCTCATCGAGCACTTTCTGAATATTGCGCTCTTCAATAGGGCAGTCCATTTCAGGAATGGAAAGACTGCGACGAGAGAGCGTCACTTCTGAGAAAGCGAGCCCCGCTTCTTTGAGGGCGGACTTAGCTTTCCCTGAAGTGGCTTCATCGTTTGCGACAATCAACTCTGCACCAATATTGAGTTTGATGCCAGCAGCGCTTAGCGCTTCGGTGAGCTTTGTCCAAACCTCAGCACTAGCGGGTTCAGTTAGACGAAAAGCATAGGTAGACATAACCACTAGCACTCCAAAAACCGATGGTGGCTCGTTTCCTAATGAGGGTAAAAAAGCGAGGATACACCATCGTGATCATTCATTATGCATCATTAAACACCTTGAAGTAACTTCAAGGTCAAGTCTTTTTAATGTTAAAATAACGATTCTCATTTAAAGAGTGTTTTTTGACTTTTCCGCGTGGCGTTTTTTGCCTTCTCTCAGAGCGCAATGCCTCCCAAAAGGAGTGTTTTCAAAAAAGGGAAAGTCTTGATATCATTGCTGGGCGTCGCACCGAAAGTAGACGTGAAAAAAGCGTGCCGCCCGCGAGGAGCCATCATGAAGATTGGTGAATTAGCTACCAGAACAGGCCAGACAACAGAAAACATTCGCTTTTACGAAAAAATTGGGTTACTTTCCCCGGCACAGCGTTTAGAGAACAACTACCGCGAATATGCCTCGATGCATGTCAAAGAGTTGGACTTTATCCGCCGTTGCCGTACTCTCGGTATTAGCATTGATGAGATTCGCCTTTTGCTCGTGAGCGTCAACGAACCTTCAGCCGCCTCGGCCAATGAAGCGCATCGCCTCATTCATGGACACCTCGAGATGGTGAAAGAGCAAATCCGTGAACTCACGCTCCTGCGTCAAAGCTTGACTGAGCTCGCTGCTGTCTGCCACGGTGGACACCATGAAGGTGAGCACTGTGTGCTTGTGGACGCTTTAAGCGGTGAGGGGCTCGAAGCTGAAGCGACGAACAATTAAATAACACCTTCAATCGAAAGGACATTACCGAATGGTACATTTTACTTGGCTCCAAATTGGGGGCTTTATTCTCGTGAGCCTGGCCGTTATTTTGGCGATTGTGTGGGCTATTGGCCGCATCGCTAAGGCTGTTCCCCCTGCGCTCACTAAGCCTGGTTATAAGAGTGGCATTGGAGGGCTTCTCCTCTGGGTGGTCGTTTTCTCTTGGATTCTTGCCGTTACACCGCTTTTTCGCCTCGGGCGCGATAGCGCAGAAGTGGTGCGTGTGATGATGCTCGATGCGAGCTATGCGGGCTCGGTTTTAGGGACACTCGTGCCAGACCTGCTTTCTGCGCTCTTTTTGACGGTTACAGCGTTTATGCTCACGGTGGGTCGTAGTGCTAAAGCGCTTTACACGGCGCTGGTGCTCGCTTGGTTGGGTGGCCCGATCGTGGCCCTTCTGAGAATGTATTTTCTAAATATGCCCTTTAAGATCGACTCTGAACCCAATGCCTTCTTTGTGTCGATGGTGGTGGGTACGATTTACCTCCTCTTTGCCGATCGCTCGGCGCTCACGTATGGTCTGCCACGCGCAGAATATTTGCCAGAGCGAGAAGGCGCACACTAAAACACGCTAAAAGCGCAATCGTGTTTTCTGCGCAGACGGGTGAAGTTTTTTTCAAAAGAAACTTCGCCCGTTTTTGATTTAAGTGAAAGGTGCACCACATCTCCCCCTCTAACCTTTGGCAAAAGCGCAGCAAAGTCTCTATGATCGGTGGAATGTGACGGGATCGGCTGCCAACGCTTTTTTCTTTCAGCTGACACTGACCGCCTAAAATAGCCACCTCGAAAAAGAGGCGTCGCCACGTTTGGTTTCTTAGGAATCACGTTAAAAAGAAAAGAGCTTCTCGACGATGGACAATACGGCACGTGCAACAGCGATTGGTGTTTTAGCGCCAATGCTCTGGGGAATGAGTGTGGGGATCACGCGCGGCATCACAGAAAATTTTGGTGTCGCCGAGGGTCTTGTGGCACTTTATGCGCTCGTCTCGGCAGTGCTTCTCCTTGTTTTTGGTCGTCCTCGTCTGCGACTCTTTAACTGGAAATATCTCGTTTTCGGCATTGGTTCAGCTAATTTAAGTGCTGTCTGCTTTGTTTTCTCGCTAGCCTTCTCGGACGGCGGTCACCAGACGATGGAAGTCGGAATGGTGAATTACCTCTGGCCCTGCCTCACGATTCTCTTTGGCATTCTCTTTAATGGACAAAAGGCGCATTGGTGGATTGTCTTTGGGATTGCCATGTGTTTGATTGGTGTTGTGACCGTATTAGGGGGCGACCAAGGGTTTGATCCCGCGAATTTTTGGCACAACATTCAAAAAAATCCTTTGAGTTATGGCTTAGCGCTCTGTGGCGCCATCACTTGGTCTGCCTATAGCTCCTTTACGAGAGCGCTCGCCAATGGGCAAAACCCTGTGGTGCTCATTTTCTTAGGCGACTTGATTATCTTTAGCTTGATTTGGCTCAGTGGTTGGGGTCCCGCGCCAGTGGAAAATCCGCATGGCTACGGTTGGCTCGGGGTAGCGATGGGTGCTTTTGCCACAGGGGCAGGGTATAGCTGCTGGACCTATGGGATGATGAAGGGGAATATGACCCTCCTTGCCATTGCAAGTTACTTCACCCCCGTGCTCTCTTGCCTATTTGGGACGGTTTGGATTGGTGCAAACCTCACCATGAGTTTCTGGAATGGGGTGATGATTCTGGTGGCGGGTTCGCTTGTCTGCTGGCTCTCTACTCGAGTGGGTAATCCCATTAAGATTGCGCGCCCAGGACGTGTGCTCTTTAAAGGGAGCTCACCCAGCGCAACAAAGAATCACCAGAGTCCGAAATCCTAAGCGCGCTTAAAGCGCCACTTTGCGCTACAATCAGATTTCCTCGTGTCGACTTCAGAGAAAAGAAGTTGATCAACCAAACCATTCATCTTGGAACATTTCATGCGTTACTTTACTGCTTGTTTGCTCTCTACCGTGGCGCTCGGTCTTGCTGGCTGCAGCTCTTTGGAAAATTTGGCCCAAACAAATGATCCCGATATCGAGAACGTGGTGGGAGAAGTTTGGAAAGTGCAAACCTCGCGCCCTGTGGATGTGCGCCCTGAAATGATTACCGACCACCTGATGGATCGTGCGCGTCGCAAATGCGAAAGTCGCAAGCTCGTGATGCTTCCCATCCGTGGGAACGTTGCCACAAACGGTCGCGAAGGCTGGATGGAATTCCGTTGCCAAGCGCCGCTTAACTATCAGCCTGAATATCAGGGCTTGCGTGCGTTCTTTAATCTTGATGACGATGACGGGAAAGAAGTCGATCCTGATGCTCGCAAGAAATAACGCTAAGCCTAATTAGTCTCGTTAGCTAATGGTCAGTGAATGAGTATTCGCTGGCCATTTTGCTTTTTCGCCGTCGCTCGTCTCATAAGGCGAGATGCTATGGAAGGGTTCAAAAAAGACAATGAAAAATTCTTCCGCGAGGTAAGTACCTTCAAATCCTACTCGCGACTGCTCAGAGAGCGAATCTACTCCCTTCGGGCTATGCCAATATAGGGGAAAACCTCACCGGGGCTATAAGCCTGCCTTAATGCTTTAAACCTAAACTCTCCCTAAATTCATCGAAGAGTCGACACTTCGATGTTTACCCCCCCCCCCACGCAAAAAAAAACGCCAACCCTTACCCCCCCCCAAGCAAAAAAATACGGCAACCCTTACCCAAGTAAAGGGATTTTGATGACTGACCCCATCCTTGAAGTACACCAGCTCACCTGTGAGCGTGGCGAGAGAGTGTTATTCAAAGGGCTCTCCTTTGAAGTGCGTCCAGGCACTTTAGTGCGTATTGCTGGCTCCAATGGTGCCGGGAAGACGACACTGCTACGCCTGATGACGGGATTAATGCGCCCACTCGAAGGGGAAATTCTCTGGCGTGGTGAGCCTATTGCCAAGGCTGCCCAAGATTTCTGGAAAGAACTCTGCTACATCGGACACCGCAATGGTGTCAAGGACGACTTGTCCGTGCTAGAGAACGTGCTCATTAATGCTGAAATGGCCTCTGTTCCCACGACTGAAGAAAAGGCGCTCGACGCGCTCGAAGCCGTGGGGCTACTCGACTTTGTGGATTCTCCCGCAGGGCAGCTCTCGCAGGGGCAGCGCCGCCGTGTGGCGCTTGCTCGCTTGTGGCTCTCTGAGAGCACGCCGCTCTGGGTGCTCGATGAACCCTTTACCGCACTTGATGTGAAAGGCGTTGCACGCTTAGCTGACCTTGTGGGCGCTCATGTGGCCGCAGGGGGCATCGTGATGCTCGTCACCCACCAAGAAGTCCCGCTTCAGGCAGGGGAGCGCATGGTGATTGAACCCGAAAAGTTCGCCCCGCGCAAACGCACTGCTGTAGAGCGAGCGCTCGATGATGCGCACGCCTTAGAAGCAGAAAATGCAGGTAACGCGCCTGCCAGTCAAGGCGAATAAGGAGGGCAGGAAGCGATGTGGGAACTTTTTAAAATGATTCTTCGCCGTGACTTGATGCTTGCGATGCGTCGCAAGAGTGATCTCGCACAGGTGATTTTCTTCTTTGCCGTAGTGGTCACGTTGGTACCGCTTGGCGTAGGGGCAGAAACCAATACGCTGCGCGCGATCGCGCCGGGCGTTGTTTGGGTGGCAGCACTTCTTGCCGCACTCCTTTCGCTTCCGCGTATGTTTGCCGCGGACTATGCCGATGGGACCCTGGAGCAGATGCTTCTCGCTGCTGAGCCCTTGCCGGTGATTGTGGTTGCGAAGGTGATCGCGCACTGGCTCGTGACTGGCGTTCCGATGACGGTCTTTGCCACTGTTTTTGGCGTGATGTTTGATCTTTCGGTAGAAGAAACGCTCGTAATGGTGGGTGCGCTCTTTTTGGGCACCCCAGTGCTCTCCTTTATCGGGGGCGTGGGTGCAGCGCTTACTTTGGGATTGCGCACGGGTGGGGTGCTCACGAGTTTACTCGTGCTCCCTCTTTACATTCCAGTGCTGATTTTCGGAGCTGGGGCTTCGCAAGCTGTGGCAGTAGCCATGAGTCCGATGCCTCACTTCATGATTGTGATTGGCTTGACACTGGCGAGTGCTGCGCTTTCGCCTATAGCGATTTCGGCAGCACTGCGCATTGCGGAAAATTAATCAACAACGAGGTGCGTAAGACACCTCTAAAACAACAAAACTTTTTAGGACATTCACTTTAGGTGGGAGTTTGACGCGTTATGAGTTTTTTTGACCCTCAATCGTTTTATCGCACAGCGGGCAAAATTGCCCCGATTGCGCTAGGGATAGCGGGTGTACTCTTTGTCATCGGCTTTTACATTGGCTTTTTTGAGGCGCCCATTGACGCTCGTCAGGGCAACTCGTACCGCATCATGTTTATCCATGTGGCGGCAGCTTGGCTCTCGATGTTGCTCTATGTGTTGATGGCTGTGGCGAGTGCGATCGGGCTCTTGCGCAACTCCAAGATGAGCTTCATCTTGGCGCAATCGATGGCTCCCACTGGAGCGCTCTTTGCCTTTGTTTGCCTTTTCTGCGGCGCCTTCTGGGGTCGTCCGACTTGGGGCACGTACTGGGTGTGGGATGCGCGCTTGACGAGTGAATTGATTCTTTTCTTCCTCTACTTGGGCTTTATCGCACTGCACTCCGCGATTGAAGATGCGCGCCGTGCTGACCGCGCTGCGAGTGTGATTAGCTTGGTGGGTGCGGTGAATGTGCCGATTATTTACTTCTCGGTGCAGTGGTGGAACACCTTGCATCAGGGGGCATCCATTACCTCGAAAGGCTCTTCGATGGCGCCCATGATGTTGACCGCGCTCTTAGTGATGGTCTTGGCTGGGACGTTCTACGGTTTGGGCGTTGTGATGGCTCGCTCTCGCTCCATCATTTTGGAACGTGAACGCCGTGAGGATTGGACAAAAAATGCAGCTCTGGAGGGGAAACTCTAATGTGGAACTCGGTATCTGAATTCTTCCATATGGGAGGCCACGGCTACTATATTTGGTGCTCTTACGGGGCGCTTTGCGTGGCAGTTATTTATGAAATTTTTGTACTTCGTGCCCGTCGCCGTCGTATCTGCCAGCGCTTATTGCGTGAAGCTCGTGCGATGAAGTCAACAATGGAGATATAAGAGAAAATGAACGCAAAAACGAAAAAAATCGCGCTCATTGGGGCAGCTGTTGCGATTGTGGGTGTCGGGGCAACCTTGGCACTCCAGGCGTTTAATGAAAACCTCGTGTTTTTCTTCTCGCCTTCGCAAGTCGCTGCTAATGAAGCCCCACAAGGACGCACTTTCCGCTTGGGCGGTGTGGTGGAACCGGGCTCTGTGATGCGCATGGCTGACGGCGTGACCGTGACCTTTAAGATTTCCGACACAGCGCAGCTTGTGCCCGTGCAATATAAAGGCATTCTCCCTGACCTCTTTGCTGAAGGGCAGGGCGTGGTGGCCTTAGGGAAATTGGATGAGAAAGGGCTCTTTACTGCGAGCGAAGTCTTAGCCAAGCATGATGAAAACTACATGCCTCCTGAAGCGGCTAAAGCCCTTGAAGACGCCCATAAGAAGGGCGTTGAACAGGCTCACAATAACCCGCACGCCAATATGGCTCTGGGTACCCCAATGCCAGCGAACCATCCGAAATAAGGATGCGCTCTCAATAGTGGGTTAGCGTTTTGAAGACTTAAAGTGAAACATAAGGCCCCCTTAACGCTAATCCGTGCTCTTTAAGAGAAAAAAGAGCAAAAGCAACGAGTAAAAGACTCAACCAAGAATGTTCTTAGTCGTTGCCTTGGATTTTTATAAACTAACGGAGAACTAAAGTGATTCCTGAGATTGGTCACTTTGCCTTGATTCTGTGCCTCGCGCTCAGCATCGTCCAAGGGGTCCTGCCACTTGTTGGGGCAGCGAAGGGAAACCAGGCCCTGATGGCGGTCTCGCGCCCCGCAGCCGCGGCAAACGCCCTTTTTGGCACGATTGCCATTGGCTGCTTGGCCTATTCGTTCTACGTCTCGGACTTTACCGTTTTGAACGTAGCGAATAACTCGAATTCCCTCCTGCCTTGGTACTACAAGGTCGCTGCGACCTGGGGTAGCCATGAAGGGTCTATTCTTTTCTGGACGGTCACCTTGGGGTGGTGGGGTGCCGCGCTCGCGTTTACGACGCGTCGCATGCCAGCAGAAATGATTGCCCGCGTGGTGGGCACGATGGGTTTAGTGGGCATGGGCTTTACGCTCTTTATGCTTCTCACTTCTGACCCATTTGTGCGTCTTTTCCCAGCGCCCGCTGAAGGGGCTGACTTGAACCCCTTGCTCCAAGACCCGGGGATGGTGTTCCATCCGCCACTTCTTTACTTGGGCTATGTGGGCTTCTCGGTGCCTTTCGCGTTCTCCATCGCTGCTTTGATCTCGGGTCGCCTTGACGCGGCTTGGGCTCGTTGGATGCGTCCTTGGACGACTGCGGCTTGGGTGCTTCTCACCTTGGGTATCGCACTGGGTTCCTACTGGGCTTACTATGAGCTCGGCTGGGGTGGCTGGTGGTTCTGGGACCCGGTGGAAAACTCTTCCTTTATGCCGTGGTTGACGGGTACCGCTTTGATGCACTCCTTGGCCGTGACGGAAAAGCGTGGTTGCTTCCGTATTTGGACGGTGCTCTTGGCGATTTTGACCTTCTCCCTCTCGCTCTTGGGTACCTTCTTGGTGCGCTCTGGTGTGCTCACCTCCGTGCACGCCTTCGCCTCTGACCCAGAACGCGGTATCTTCATCTTAGGCTTCTTGATCATTGTGATTGGCCTCTCCTTCTTGCTCTTTGCTTGGCGTGCGCCAACGGTGGGCTTGGGTGGCAACTTTGGTCTTATCTCTCGCGAATCGATGTTGCTCGTCAACAACGTGCTCTTAGTCGTGGCCATGGGTGCTGTGCTCTTGGGTACGCTCTATCCGCTCTTCTTGGATGCGTTGAACGCGGGCAAGATTTCCGTTGGGCCACCGTACTTTGATGCCGTCTTTGGTCCCTTGATGATTCCGCTCGTCTTCTTGATCGGGATTGGGCCACTCGCACGCTGGAAGGCTGCTGATCCGAAAGAACTTACCAAGATGCTCTGGTGGTGCTTGGCGCTCGCCATCGCCACTGGTGTGGCCATTCCCTTTGCTATGGGTGAATTTGGTACCTGGGTCTTCGTGGGTTGCACCTCTGCGGTCTTTGTCTTTGCTTGCGTGATCGAAGGCTTCCGTCAGCAGATCCGTCACGCTAAGGGTAACCTTGTGACGAAACTCTTGAAGCAGCCTCGTAGCTACTGGGGTATGCAGCTCGCTCACGTCGGTGTGGCGGTCTTCATCATTGGCGTGGCCTTGGTGAAGGGCTATTCCACCGAGCGCGATGTGCATATGTTCCAGGGGGAACAGGTGACAGTTGATGGGTACACCTTTACGCTCAATGGCATTTCTAGCGTTCGCGGTCCTAACTACACCGCTGACCGTGGGGACTTCACGCTTGAGCGCGATGGGAAAGTGATCCAACACCTCTATCCAGAAAAGCGTAAGTACTTTAGCTCGAACAACTCCATGCCGATGACTGAAGCCGCTATTCGCCACTCGATTACGGGTGACGTCTATGTGAGCTTGAGTGCTCCCACCTCTGATGGTGGTTGGGTGGTGCGTGCTTATAGCAAGCCCTTCGTGACGTGGATCTGGTTTGGCGCCATGATCATGGCCTTTGGTGGCTTCTGGGCGGCGACTGACCGTCGTTATCGCCGTAAAGCGAAGCGCGCAACTAAAGAGGAGGTGGAAGACTAAGCAAGACGGTGGGCTGAGCACGTGAACGTCGCACGTCTCTCCCACGCTTTGCCTTCTTCCTGAAGGAGGAAAACATGAAAGCAAAATTTTTGATTCCGTTTGCCATCTTTATCGTCCTCGCGGGCTTTCTCTTCAAGGGACTTTACCTTGATCCGAGAACGCTTCCCTCGGTGTTGATTGACAAACCGATGCCAAGTTGGCAGTTGCCAGACCTCTTTGAGAAAGACAAAAATTTTGACACCAAAGAGATGTTAGGGAAAGTCTGGCTCTTAAACGTGTGGGCCACCTGGTGCGTGCCTTGTAAGCAAGAGCACCCCTATATGGTGAACTTAAAACGCAATGGTTTAAAGACCCCGATCGTTGGGTTCCTTTATAAGGACCAAACGGCAGCTGCTGAACAGTGGCTTCGTACGGCTGGTAACCCCTACGATATTTCGGTCTTTGAAATGAAAAATAAGGTCGGTATTGACCTCGGGGTGACTGGTGTGCCAGAAACCTTCGTGATCGATAAGAAGGGTGTGATTCGTGCCAAGGTGAGCTATCCCTTGAACGATGAACTCTGGAATGAGCAGATTAAGCCTTTGCTCACGAAGTTGGAGGCTGAATGATGAATGTGAAAACTTTCTGTGCATCTGCCATTCTTTCTGTCGCGCTCCTTTCGACTGGCGCTTGGGCTGCTAAAGAAGCGGCTCCAACGGCCTTTGACCCGATTGCGCACCAGCGTGTGGTTGAAGTCTCTGAGCAGCTTCGCTGCTTGGTGTGCCAAAACCAGTCCATTGCAGAATCGAACGCCGAATTGGCCGTTGACCTTCGCAATCAAGTGATTGAACAGGTCAAAGCTGGCAAGACCAATAAGGAAATCGTTGACTACATGGTCGAGCGCTATGGAGACTTTGTGCTCTATAAGCCGCCCTTTAAGGCAAGTACCGCGATTTTGTGGTTAGGCCCTGTGGCGCTCTTTATCATCGGCTTGGGTGCTTTCTTTGTGAATCTGCGTCGTCGTAAATCCACGATTGCGCAAGGTCAGCAACCGCTCACTAGCGAAGAGAAAGCCATCGCACAGCGTATGCTCTCGGGCGATAAGGAGTAAGAGATCGTGTTAACGACATTTATCATTATTTGTGCGATCTTCTCGCTCATCGCTATTCTCTTTGTGGCGATCCCGCTCTGGCGCGGTAAGCCCATGACGGGCGAAGCGGACGGGGATCGTCGTGAAGCGATTTTGGCGATTTTGCGTCAGCAAGCAGCTGACCTTGAACGCGATCGCGAAGCTGGGCGTATCGACAACGACGAGTACGAAGAGTCTCGTCAAGAGCTCGAACACCGTGTGCTTGAAGAAACGCGTGCTACGCAAGACGAAAAGTCTGGCAAAGCGTCTTCTTTGGGTCGCGTGATGGCCTTGGTGTGCGCCGTGTTGATTCCAGTCGTTGCCGTGACGGGCTATATGGCTTTGGGTCGCTACACCGCGATGGATCCTGCCTTCTTGAAGATGGTTGAACAGGATCGTGGTCGCGAAGGTGGTCACAGTCAGGCTGAAATGGAACAGATGATTGCAGGGCTTCAGAAGCGCTTGCAGGAAAATCCTGAAGACTTGAACACCTGGTACATGTTGGCGCGCACTTGTGCGAGCGTGAACCGTTTTGACGACGCGTATAACGCCTTGAAGGAACTCAATAAGCGTATGCCTGAGAGCGCTGATATTGTGGCCGATATGGCCGACATGTTAGCCGCTTCGAACGGTAAAGTGGTCACCCCTGAAGTGGAAGAGCTTCTTCACGAAGCCCTTCGCCTTGACCCCAACCAGTGGAAAGCTTTGGCACTCTTAGCCATTCACTCTTGGGATAAGGAACGCTTTGCGGACGCGGCGAAGTATTGGGAACACCTCCTTGAAGTGGTGCCACCAGACTTCCCGGACCGTGAACAGATTCAGTCCAACATCAATGAAGCGAAGCGTCTTTTGGGCGCCGCGGATAAGATGGCCTCGAGCCGCAGTCAGACTGAAAATGCAAGTAAGGCTGTCCCCACGGTGAAGCCTGGTCCCATCGCCTCGATTAAGGGGACGGTGGATGTGGCAGCAAGCTTCAAGGATCGCGTGAAGCCCACTGATACAGTCTTCATCTATGCCCGCCCTGTGGAAGGCTCCAAGATGCCTGTGGCCTTTTTGAAGATCACAGCGCAAGAGTTGCCCTACCAGTTTGACTTGCAGGACAACATGACGATGGCTACCGGTAAGCGTCATCTCTCTGATGAGAAGACGGTGATCATTGGGGCTCGTTTGTCACCAACGGGTAACTTCATGTCGCAGCCTGGCGACATTGAAGGCGAAGTGGCTACGCCAGTGAACGTCGGTAGTGACAATGTGAAGATTACGCTCGATACGCTGAAATAAGCTTGCGAGAAGAATGTGATTGACAAAGAGGATGCTCTAGTAGTAGGGCGTCCTCTTTTTTTGAGCACACAAAAGAAAACGCTCATCCTTTTCGGGCGAGCGTTTCCAAAAAATCTTTCTTCTAAAGCAGTGTTTAGCCAAAGAGCTTAAACCAGAGCTTCATTGGGATCCCCCAAATAATGAGGAAGGTGATCACCATAGCAGCGCCCTGCACGATGTGGCTCTTTGAAAAACCAAGTACAACGGGGCCCAATTTATCCCAGACTTTAAAGAGCAACAAAAGCGAAGCTCCAGCCCAGAGAATACCGAAAACAATGGTAAAGAACGTAAACATCGAGAGCGCTCCTTGAGGAAACTATTTTGACAGGAAAAGGAGAACGGTTCGAGCCGTTCCAGAAGTATCACTTTAAGTTTAAGTCTAAAGCGTTATATGAAACTTATGCCTGCTCTTCGGGAAAATACTGATAGACGTAAGGCTTGCTCACAGTTTTGATGCTTGATGAAGCGGGCGCCATCAGGTAGACTCACAAGGAGAGCTAGAGGCTCCTTCTCCCACAAACACCAAAGGATTGAACATGTCCCGCTTTTCTGTGATCCTACCCGAGGGTAGTGTGTTATTAAAAAACGAAGAGACCAGCCAGGTATTGCGTTTATCGGCCGAAGAAGGTCCTTTGTGTTTGGGCACCGTGGAAATGAGCATGTTGCTTAACCCTATGCCAGTGCCTGTTCCCTCAGTGAAAGCTCTGGCAGAGGATCAAGCTTCTCCAGAAGAGTCCACTCCCAGTGAAGAAGTCGAAGAAGTAAGTACCTCTTCTGATGAGAAAGAAGAGGCTCCTAGCGAAGAGCCGCCAAAAGAACCAGAAACGCCTAAACCCGCTTTCTTGTCGCGCTTAGAAGCGCAGGCTGAGGCCAGTCGCGCACAGCGTGAAGCAGAACGCCGCGGAGAGCGTTGGGTCTCGGTTGTGCCTGTGGTTTCAATGGCTGCTGTGAGTTCAACCCCCAGTACGCCGATTCCTGAAGAAAAGGATGAATACTCTCTGCGTGACGAAGAAGAAAGCCTCTCTTCTTCAGAAGAAGGCGAAGGGGTGAGTACTTCCTTCGCGCCCAGTGAAGCGCCAGCACCACAGTTTGTGATGCCAAAAATCGAGACGCCAGTGCCTGTGTTTGAACCAGGGCTTCACGAAACGCTCGACCGTGTTGAGCATGGAGAGCCTTGGATGCCACCTCCTGTGCTTCCCGCAGGAAGTAGCCCCAGCGCCTCAATGGATGCGAAGAATTTAACGCAGAAGATTAACGCCTTAAAGAACCTCCTAGAAAGTGGAGAAGAGGCTTCTCAAGCAAATGAGGAAGAGACGCCCAAGACCCTTTCGGCAGAAGATTACCCAGAGGTGGATCCCCGGCAGCTCTCCGAAATCCCTACGCCACCCAAACCAGGCGAAGGACTTGATCGGAACTATATTCGCGTTCTTGATGCGCCGCTTGAAGCGCTCACGGCGGAAGATTTTGACAAGACACTCGAATCCATGGCTCTGCGTCGCAACAATATCGAAAGCGAGATGGAATACTTGCGCGAGATTGAAGGCGAAAAAGAAGATATTGAAGACTTAGGGCGAGAGCTCGACGAACTCGATGCGCTTTTTGCCGAAGTGATTGATCGTAAGGAAGCTTTTGATAAAGCGATTAAGCCTGAAGACGAAGAAAATTAAGCTCACGATGAGCACCAAAAAGAACACCGACGAGATTTTCGTCGGTGTTTTTTTCTTGAATGGCACAATTTTAAATTGTGGTGAGAATAATCATCCAAATAGGGAGCGCTATCAAGCAACCCAGCGTGGTGCTCGCCACACAAGTGGTCGCAAACTTCGCATCGGCATGGTGGAACTTCGCTAGCACGGCAATTTGCGTAATGCAGGGAAGTGCTGCTTGGATGACATAGACTTTTGCAAACTCTGGGCTAATCGGGAAGAGGAGCGAAAGGCCCAAACAAATCAAGGGAGAGACCAAGAAGCGCCCCGCAAAAACCCAGGAGAGGTCGCGATTAAAGCGAATATTGCGAATGCCAATACGGTAGAGCATGAGCCCGATGAAAATCAAGGCGAGCGGAGAGGTAATGCCCCCCATGTATTTGGCAGAGGTCATGATGAATTCTGGCGGACGCCAATTGATGATCACGCAAAAGAGTGCTGTCAAGAATCCGCAGAAAGGAGGCGAGAAGACGCGGCGCAGAGATTCCCAAGAAAAGAGGGGCTTTAAGGGAGCGTGCGAAACGAGCGCACCGTCTCGCGCTTCTAAGAAATTCCCAATCGTCCAGAAAAAGGTGGTGTTGGCAAAAAAGTAAAAGAGCGTGGGGATAAGGGCTTGTTCGCCAAAGAGCGACAGGGCCACCGGCACGCCAATAAACATGTTGTTGCTACAAGTGAAGGCCGAGGAGAAAATCCCTTTATGGACTGAGTCGATTTTTCCAAACTTCACCACAAGGAGCGAGACTAAGAAGCCACAGGTAATGGAAACGAAGGGGACAATCAACTGTGGGACGAGCCCCAAGAGTTCCTCATGGGTGAGGTTTCCCATCACGCTCGAGAAGAGGTACGCCGGGAGCGACAAAAAGGTGACAAGCTTGGCAATAAGTGAAGCACTATTGTCGTCGTACCAACCTCGGTGAGCAGTAATGTAGCCCGCGCCACCTAAGATGACGAGAATGGCTACACAGTTAAGCGAATGGAGAAATGCGTCCCAAATCATGAGGAAAAATCGTTTGAATTGTCGTTTGTGAAAAAGGAAGAGGCGTTTTTTTCTGACGCATCTTCCTCAACAAAAATTAGCCTAAGCGCTGTGAAGCCTCTTCATCATCGCTTTCCCAATCGGCACCAGGCAAGTAAGGCGGCTCTACGTCGCTTAGCTCTTGCACCTTCACGCCAGCATTGCGCAAGAAAGTGAGTCCTTCATCACTACGGTAGAGCTTATGGTAGTAAACCTCGGTAATGCCACACTTCTGAATTAAGAGTGCGCAGTGAATGCAGGGGCTATGGGTGATGAAAATCGAAGCGCCTTTGCTTGAGTAGCCATTTTCGGCGAGCTTGGCAATCGCGTTTAATTCCGCGTGTTGCACTTCAGGGCGCGTGACGAGCTTGCCATCTACTTCCATTTCGCAACAGTTATCGTACCCCGTAGGCATACCGTTCCAGCCAAAGGAAATGATGGAGTGATTTTTCACGATCACACAGCCCACCTTCAAACGGCGTGCATAGCTGCGACGCGAAGTGAGAAGGGCGATTTGCATATACATGCGGTTGTCTTTGGCGATATCCATAGTGTCTTGGCAAAAAAGGAAGCAAAAAAGAAGACCTTTTTAAGTTGTAAGGCCTGATTCCTAAAATGATAACACTGAAAGAGTAGAGGAGTGAGGCACAAGCGGGTACTCCTCCGTTTAAGGAGGCGAAAGTATTGCTATAGTGCCTAGTTTAAGAAAAAGGAGGAGTGCTGAGAGACACAAAAAAATCCGATACTCCAGAGAAGAAGTATCGGATTTGTTCGAGAAATCGCTCGAGCTGGGAATTACTTCACGCGGTTGCGATATTCACCCGTACGGGTGTCGATTTCGATCTTGTCACCGGTTTCCACGAAAGCGGGAACGGAGAGTTCGTAACCCGTGGTGATCTTAGCGGGTTTCATGACCTTACCAGAGGTGTCACCCTTCACAGCGGGTTCCGTGTAGGTCACTTCGCGCACGAGCATCGTGGGCAATTCGATGGAGATAGCACGGCCTTCGTAGAAGACGCATTCAGCAGGCATCCCGTCTTCGAGATACTTGAGGGCTTCAGCCATCACGTCGGCGTCCACTTCGTACTGGTTATATTCTTCGTCCATCCAGACATAGTGCGGATCGGCGAAGTAGGAGTAGGTGACTTCCTTGCGTTCGAGAATGAGATCTTCAAACTTGTCGTCAGCGCGGAAAACGCTTTCGCTGGAGGCGTTGGTGAGAAGGTTCTTCATCTTCATCTTCACGGTAGAAGCACCACGGCCACCCTTGGAGTATTCGGACTTAACAACAACCATCGGGTCCTTGCCAACCATGAACACGTTACCGACGCGAAGTTCTTGTGCGGTTTTCATTGATACTTATCCTTTTGGACAGAGTTGCGAGAATTCGTCTCGCGCCCCTGTATTGGACTGGGCGCAAGAGTCAAAAAAATCTAATAGGCGGGAATTCTAGCAAATTTCACTCGTCTCGGGCGAGCTTGCCTCTCGCTTTTTTTCTATGAATTCGCACGCTTTTGCTCTTAGATCAAACTTCAGCGCGAGAAATGTCGCCTGTTTGCGCTTCTAGCGCACGAAGAATCGCGCTTGCTAAGTCGCCGTGCGAGAGGAGCGCTTCTCGCCAAAGTTGAGCGAGATGCTTTGCTTCGGGGAGCTTTTCCCAGAGGGCAAGGAAGTCGCGGGTAAAGGCTTCGCACTCTTTGCTTTCAGATTCTTCTCGCGCGTAGCATTGCTTTTCTTTTTCAGCGCCTTCAAGCACCACTGGGCGCACCCAATCGCGGGTGGTTTTTGAGAGTAACTGGAAAGCGGCTTTTTCTTCTGGAGCTTTTGCCACGCTCTCAAGTCGCGCGAGCCACGCATCGAGCTTTACTTCATGCGCGTAGTCTTCTGTGGGGTAAATAGACCAGATAAAGGGCGCAGCTCCTAATTGAGCACGCACAAAACTTTCTTCCCCACGAATAATGGCAAGGTCACTCTCCCAAATCACCTCATCAAAATCGTTTTGAGAGAGGTAGGGTAGCGAAATCACCTCGTGCTGCGATTCCTTCAAAAGCCCTTTGAGCGTTTCTCCGGCAGCGCCTGGTGCCAAAAGGACGGTGATGCTTTCGGGGAGTGCCTTAAGTGCGTGAGCGAGCATCTCTAGGGGGTAGCTCGGGTAAGTAAAGACAAAAAGCACCTTTTGCGCGGGATTTACCCCAAAGCGCGTGAGTAACTCGGTGCGACGCGCGTGAAGCGCTAGGGGCGCCGTGCGCAACTCGTCTTTTGGCGAAAAAAGAAGTCCGCCCGTTTTGGACGTAAAGCCCGGATAAAACCACAGCTTTTTAAGGGGTAAGCGAGGATGCGCGCCCCAGACACCGTGGCAATCCTCTGCATAGCCTTCGGCACTCAGATATTCCAAATTCATCCAGAGACGCGTTAGTCCGTCGTTTAAGCCTTCTTCCACGCTATCGGGGAGTCGACAACCAAAGGTTTCTAAGACTAAGCGCGGCCAATGACCACCAATGATTGAGAGTTCTCCTGCGTTAGCGCGCTCTTCAATTAGGGACCAATGCACAATACCGACTTCTCCACCTTCCCCCTCAACGGTGACAATACGCTTGAGCGTTTCCTCAGCAGAAAGCGCTGGGAGCATGCGCGCGAGCACCTCTGGCTCATCAATGATGAGAAGCGCAGGAAGCCCCAGGGCACTCAAATGCTTAACCAGACGCCAACACACACCCGCGTCGCCCATATTGTCAACGACACGGCAAAAAATCGCGGCGCACCAAGGCGAAATTGGGGCAAGAGTAGTGCTTTGAGAAGGTGCAGTGTTAGGACGCTTTGGCATAGTGCTTAAAGGGAAAAAGAGAAAAACGTTTCTCTGCACTCTAGCAAAATTAAAAGTCCTCTGCGCTAAAATAGGTCTTTCCAAAAGATGAAGATGAACACTAACCTTTGCTAGTGTGAAGTAGGAGCCAGAAAGGTGAGCGCAAAAAACAAAGATCGGGAACATGAGAAGGAAACGCTTCTCGAAGGGGCAGAAGAGGCCCGGACCGATCAAGTGACCCAAGACAATGAGGAAACCTCAACGCTGCCAGAAGCGCCAACGTTGACGTTTGCGACCTCCGAGGGGAAGTTTGACCCGGATCGCGACCTCAAAACGCTCCCGAATTTGCCTGGTTGCTATCGCTACTTTGACGCCTCAGACGTTTGCCTTTATGTGGGCAAAGCGCGAGACCTGAAAAAGCGCGTCTCCTCTTACTTTCGAGGCCATGGCCTGTCGCCCCGTATTGCCATTATGGTGAGTCAAATTGCGCGTCTGGAAATTACCGTCACGCGCTCTGAGGCAGAGGCACTGCTTCTGGAAAATAACCTCATCAAAACGCTCACCCCGAAGTACAACATTCTCTTTCGCGACGATAAGAGCTACCCCTACATTAAGTTGGGACCAGAAGCATTCCCGCGCCTCTCATACTATCGAGGCGGGGTGGATAAGCGCTCGCGCTTTTTTGGGCCTTTCCCTAATAGTGGCGCGGTGAGAGACTCGATACAGGTGATGCAAAAGGTTTTTGGTCTGCGTACCTGTGAGAATTCCGTTTTTAAAAACCGTGATCGCGCCTGCCTCTTGGGTCAGATTGGTCGCTGTAGTGCGCCTTGCGTGGGACGTATTAGTGAAGAGGATTACGCACGAGATGTGGACCGTGCGATTGAATTTTTAGAAGGGCGCACGCAAGACGTGATTGAGCGCTATCGCGCCAAGATGGCCGAGGCTTCTGCTCGCTGGGCCTTTGAAGAGGCTGCACTTTATCGAGACCGTATTGCTGCGCTCACCACGCTCCAAGAGCAGCAGGTGATTGAAACCACAGGAGGCGATACGGACGCGGATATTCTGAGTGCGGTGAGCTCAGGGGCCGTCGCTTGTGTGAACCTTGCTATGGTGCGAGGCGGTCGCCACTTGGGCGACAGACCCACCTTCCCCAAAGTCGCACAGCGAAGTGAAGCACTAATGCCTACAGCGCTTGAAATTTTAGAAGCCTATGCCGACCAGCACTACGAAGATATGCCGATTCCCGCTGTGGTGATCGTAGATGTGGAAGGCGCAGAGAAAACGGAGGCACAAGCCTTTATTACGCGCTTAGAAGAGATGCTCACTGCGCGCGCTGAACGTCGTGTGAATGTTGTGAGTGAACCACGTGATGCTCGCCGTCGCTGGCTGGAGATGTGCCGCGAAGGGGCTAAAGTCGCGCTGCAGCGCCACCTCCAAGAAGAAGGGAATCAGCTCACACGCGTAAAGGAATTGATCGAAGTCTTGGGGCTTGAACCAGAAGACGGCGACCCTCTGAAGGTCTCCATTGAATGCTTTGATATTTCGCACACCCAAGGGGAGGCCACACAAGCCTCTTGCGTGGTGTATCGAGAAGGGCGTATGCAATCTTCTCTTTATCGACGCTTTAATATCACGGGGATTGAACCAGGCGATGACTACGCCGCAATGCGCCAAGTCTTAGAGCGTCGCTATCGCCCAGTGACCCGTGGGGAAGCTACACTGCCTACGATTGTTCTCGTGGATGGCGGTAAAGGGCAGGTAGAGATGGCCCGCCAAGTCTTTATGGAATTGGGGCTTGACCTTTCGGTGATTGTGGGTGTGGCTAAAGGCGAAGGTCGTAAGACGGGGTTAGAAACCCTTATTTTCCCTGAAATTGATGGCGAAAGACGCGAAGGATTAGTGCTAGGGACGATGTCGCGAGCGCTGATGCTCGTGGCTGAAGTGCGTGACGAAGCGCACCGCTTTGCGATTACCGGCATGAGAGCCAAGCGCGCGAAGTCTCGCCAAACCTCTCGCTTAGAGAATTTGGAAGGCGTGGGACCCAAGCGTCGTGCGAAACTTTTAACGCACTTTGGTGGGATGAAGCAATTAAAGAACGCGAGCGTAGAGCAAATTGCGCGCGTCGATGGGATTTCTGAAGCACTGGCAACGAAAATTTACGCCCAATTGCACCAAAGCACCGAGATTTCTTCTGCTGGATAAGTGATAATGAAAGCCTTCTTGGTGCAAAATAAGTGTCAAGAAAACTGGTTTTGGAAAACGAACCAAATTTAGCGAAACAACCAACAAACAAAATGTCAAAACTCAAGCCCCCGTTTGATCTCAATATGCCGATGGTGCTCACCTGGGCGCGTATCGCGATGATTCCTCTGGTGATTGGGGTCTTTTACCTCCCCGAGAGCTGGCTCTCGCTCACCGAGAAAAACGTCACGGCGTGCGTGCTTTTTGTGCTCGCCGCCATTACCGATGCGCTTGATGGTTACTTGGCACGCCGCTATGCGGGCTGGGCAACGCCAGCTGGGGCCTTTTTGGACCCTGTGGCCGATAAACTCATCGTCTCCGCCGCACTCGTCGCACTCGTGGGGTTAGGGCGCTGCGATATGTTGATTGCGATGGTGATTATCGCGCGTGAAATCACCGTCTCGGCGCTTCGCGAATGGATGGCGAAGTTGGGTGAGAGCGGTAAGGTGAAGGTCAACTGGTTTGGGAAAATCAAAACGATTGCGCAGATGGTCGCTATTCCTAGCCTTCTTTGGTGGGACCCAATCGTGGTGAACACCTCTCTTATCTCGGGCGCCATTAATATTGCCTTGATTGGGGAAGTACTCCTTTATGTGGCCGCCGTCCTCACGATTTATTCCATGTATGTTTATCTGCGTGCTGCAAGGTCCACTTTCTAGTGGCATGAAAAGCTAAAGATTTGAAAGTGTCCTCAGTCCTTAAAAAGCTGAGGACTTTTTTTCGTCTCGAGAAAGCGTATCTAGTCATTTTCTCCAAAGGGTTTTTACCGAAAAACGCACATTCCCCTCTCAGAGAGGTGAAAAGAAGAGGTTTTGGAGTCTTCTAGTTAATATATCCAATTGCGGGATTGCGTCTGAGAGAGGAGAATGTGGCGTGCTTGAAAGAAGTGTGAGGGAAGGGGAGTCTTTTTCCTTTTTCTGCCACGCGCTTTTGAGCTTTACTTTGTCACTCATATTTGTGGGACGTACTGCTGTGGACCGTAACTCCGACCTATCTTCTTTGCCGATTCTCGTTCAACGCTTTTTGGGCTATACCCAGATCGTTACTACTGCTGATGAGCAGAGCGAAACGAACCCCTCGAGCGAAGGACAGCGAGAGTTTGCTGAGGCGCTTGTCAAAGAGTTGCAATCCTTTGGCGTAGAAGACGTACGCTTAACGCCAGAAGGCATTGTGATGGCCACGATTCCTGCTACAGCGGGTTGTGAAACCTCACCCGCCATGGGGCTCATTGCGCATATGGATACGTCTCCCGATGCGGTGGGTGGTCCCGTCAATTGGCGCATTACTCGCTATCAGGGAAATGATATCGTGCTCAACGCAGAGCATGAAATTACGCTTTCTCCCAATCGCTTCCCAGAACTTAATCGCTACATTGGTCAAGACATTATCGTCACTGATGGCACCACGCTTTTGGGCGCAGACGATAAAGCAGGGGTGGCGATTGTGATGAGTGTTGTTGAAACACTCATGAAAAATCCGCGCATCCCGCATGCCAAACTCTGCATTGCCTTTACGCCAGACGAAGAAATTAGTCGCGGGACGGATCACTTTGACTTGAAAGCCTTTGGGGCAGACTATGCTTACACGATTGATGGGGGTGAATTAGGGGAGCTCGATAGCGAAACCTTTAACGCCGCCATTGCTCGCGTGACCTTTAATGGGCTCTCGGTCCATCCAGGTTACGCCAAGGGGAAGATGATCAACGCGGCGATGATGCTAAACGACTTTTTAAAAGCACTCCCACGAGGCGAAACGCCAGAGCGCACCGAAGGCTATGAAGGCTACTACCACTTGATTCGCATGGAAGGGACAGTGGAGCGTGCGAGCGCAATTTTATTGATCCGTGACCATGATCGCGACGCCTTTGAAGTGCGTAAGTCTCGCCTTGCCGCAAGAGCCGAGGACTATAACCGCGGGAGTCGCCACGTTGTGGATGTGAAGATTAAAGACCAGTACTACAACATGAAGGACAAGTTGAAAGAAACCCCTGTAGTACTCTCGATTGCCCGCGCTGCAATGGAAAGCGTTGGCGTGATGCCGGTTGAAAAACCCATTCGTGGGGGAACGGACGGTGCTCGTTTGACACAGATGGGGCTTCCTTGCCCCAATATCTTCACGGGCGGAATGAATTACCATGGCATTTATGAATGCCTCCCGATTCCTTCCTTTATTAAGGCCTATGAGGTGGTGCTAGAGGTAGCGAGCCGCTCGGCTCGAGTGAAGTCACTCTAAAGAGAAAGAAGGCGCTCCAGTGAAGTGAGCGCTTTTTTTGACGCTTCACGAAGAACTCTAACTATACTCAAATGAGATAGACCGCCTGAGAAGAGATACCGATGCGCCAAATTTTCACCGCTTATCCGTATATTTCGCCACGAGAACCTGAAAAAATTGCTCGCTGGATTCGAGAGCATGGCCAGCGCCGAGAAGTCGCGCGCGGAGAGGTGCTCAAATATGGTGGTGAGGCAAATCGTCTTTTCCTTGTCGAAGAAGGTCTTTGCGCCTACTACGTGGCAGAACAGACGGGTGTGGCGACGATTATGTCGCTCTTGCCGCCTGGGAGAACCATTGGCGACATGACCACAACGGCCAACGCGCAATGTAACGTGCTCTCTCGAGCGCTCTCCCCCTCTGTCGTTTATGTTTGCTCGCCCGCGGCGTATCGAGAGATGCTCTTAGCTGATCCTCAAGTGATGGCGCTCAAACTCTCGCACGCGATTCTCAAAGAAGAGTCTACGCTCGAAGGAATGGTCGCCAACTTTACGCGCCCGCCCGAAGAACGACTCAAAATGCTCTTTCGCGCGATGCTACTAGAAAGTGATAGCAAAGAAGAGTGGCAGCTCATCCCGTACCGGCTGAGCGCACAAGTGATTGGTGAAGTGATTCATCTACAGCGCCAAACGGTTTCTGCCTTAGAGAGTCGTCTCGTGCGAGAAGGCGTTCTTAAAAAAGCAGGGCGAGATCGGTGGGTGAAGGTTGCCGCTTTTGAAGATCTCTACGACTGGATTGACCGTCCACAAGGTGTGCGTCCACAGTGGCAATAGTGTGATCAATTTTATGCCAAAAGAAATGACTTTAATTTGTTGACCGCAATAAGGAAAGGATTTTTCCTTCAAAGAAACCACGATCCTCTTTTCAGATACTTTTGAAACGCCAGAAGCGGGCCTCAGAAAAGTCATTTGTCCGACAAACCTAAACTCTTAAGTCTTTGATTTTTAAGGGAATAGGTAGAAATGTACTTTCTGTGCACTTTTCGCTAAAGGGTCAAAAAGGTGTTATGTACTTTACGTGCACTTTTTTCGAGGTCTCTTAGCCTTCTTAGAGTAGGGTTTGAGCCAAAATTGAGGGATTAAAAGTGAAGAAAAATCAAAGTAACTTTAATTTTTGTCAATTATGAAAAACTCCTGAAAAACTTTTCTATGCAATAACTGTCAAAAATTAATCTATTAAGAAATGGTCTTAGTTTTGACCTCTCGCTGCTCTCTCGTAGAAAGTCCTTGAAAGCCAGAATTTTCATTTTTTGCCGTGACCTTGAGTGACACACCCGAATGTGCGTAGCCTCTAATGGACAAAAAATGAAAGATTTCTGAAAATGGACATCGTGAAAAAATCGGTTTGGCGCGTTTTTTGTTGGCTATTCCACAGTGCAAAGTCTCGACAATAGTGTGGAAGCTAAGTACAATTTATCGAATATGCACTGTGCATGCTACTTTTTGATTGAGCCCGTGACCCCATCCGATTTGGACTCACCACCATGCGTCAAATTTTCACCGCTTTCCCGTATGTGGAACCGCCGGTTCCCGATCTCATAGCCGAACGAGTTCGTGCTCATGCGCGTCTGCTCACGCTGGAGCCTGGCGACATTTTGAAGATGCCAGGCGAATTACACCACTTCTATATGGTGGAAGAGGGCGTGTGCGGCTACTTTGTCGCGGGCGTGGTGTTTGGGCACAGCCGCATCATGAGTTTACTGCCACCAAAGCGCACTGTGGCCGATATTTCCGTTTCCACAGGGCGTCCCTGCAATATTGAAACGCGCGCTTTAATGAAAGCGAAAGCTTGGGCTTGCCCCGCGCAGTTTTTCAAGGAAGAAATCTTCTCTAATAATGCGCTAGCCGAACTCTACTATCGCCTTGCGGTGATGAAGCACGAGTCGACTGTAGAAGGCATGGTCGCGAACTTCACGCTCCCGCCCGAGCAACGCCTCAAAATTTTGATGATGATGCTTTGCACCGACGCGCCCCAAGTCAAAGGTGACTGGCATCGTGTGCCTTATCGCTTAACTGCTGAAACGATGGGACTAGTGGTGAATCTCACACGCAGTAATGTTTCGCGCCAACTGAGTCAGTGGCGTGAGGCAGAGCTCGCACGCAAGGTGGGGCTCGATTGGGAACTGCACGAAAAGCTCTTTAGCGATATCTACGATTGGCAGCGAGACGGCGCACTCAAAAAGAAGCTTGACGTTTAAAGGCTAGTGCGCGAGGCGCTTTCCGTGAAAACGCTACTAGCGCAAGGACAAAAAGGAGAGTATGGTGAGAAAAGCCTTTGTCTTTTGCCTTGAGCCCGCCTTTCATGCGTCAAATTTTCACGACTTTTCCGTATATCGAACCTGCGATTCCACTTTCTTTTGCTAACGCCATGCGTGCGGCAAGCCGTCTGGTGGAACTCAAAACGGGCGATATTTTGAAACTCCCTGCTGAGCTTCACCACTGCTACTTAATCGAAGAAGGTGTGGCAGGCTACTTTGTCGCGGGCGTTTTTGGCGAAAGTCGCATCATGGGGCTTCTGCCTCCTGGGCGAAGCGTAGCCGATATTTCCGTTTCCATTGGTCGCTCTTGCAATATTGAAACGCGTGCGCTGACGCCACTCAAAGCCTGGGCCTGTCCTGCGAAATTTTTCGACGAAGTCGTTTTTGCTGATCGTACGCTCTCAGAAATTCATCATCGCCTTACGGTGATGAAGTTTGAGTCGATTGTCGAAGGCATGGTGGCTAACCTCACGCTCCCGCCAGAGGAGCGCCTCAAAATGCTTCTTTTTATGCTCACCGCGGAAGAATCGGGTGTAGAAGAAAAAGCGTGGTGCACGTTACCTTATCGCCTCACCGCGCAAGAACTAGGCCAAGTCGTGAGCATTACGCGAAGCAATATTTCACGCCAATTAAATGCCTGGCGAAAAGAAGGATTGGCAGAGAAGGATGGCCTTGACTGGCGCTTTAAGAGTGCGCTTTTTGAGTCGGTCTATGATTGGAAGTTGGATGGCGTTGCACCCACAACACCCAAGAATCTCACGCGGGCATTGGCGCTCGCTAGCACGGTTGAGCTTAGTGGCAAAAAAGAAACTCGCTCAGTACCGAGCCTCGATGAAGCGATCGAAGTCGCACTGAGCGAGTTGTGTTAAACGCTGATTACTTCAAGGTTTTGATGTATTCAGCAGCGCTTTCTACAGCGATACGACCAGAATTCACAGCAAAGCCCACGGTGGAACCAGCCATCAAAAGGTCGTAGGAGTCGCCATACATCCCGCCCACGTCGTTACCTGCAGCGTAGAGACCTGGAATCGGTTCTTCTTCCTGCGTGACGACTTCAAAGCGTTCGTTGGCTTTAATGCCACCCAAGGTACCTAAAGAAGAAGCCACAGACTTGATGGCGTAGAAAGGTCCCATGCGCACTTCGCGCAAGTAGGCAGGATCCTTAGCAAAGTCACCATCGTGGCGCACGTCGCAGTAGCGGTTGTACTGATCAACCGTTGCCTTCAAGCGCTTCGCGTCCATCCCTGTGACACGGGCCAATTCATCCAAAGTGTTCGCCTTGAATGCCCAGCCAGCTTTGACAGCGTCAGCCCATTCTTCATCAAACTTCGTGAGTTTAGTGGCCACGGGCACCATCACACCAACGCCCAAATCGATACCGTGATCTTTGGTCATGTACTGGAGCGTCTTGGCATCGTAAACGACGAACATCGTGCCGCCGATACGTTCAAGAGCGTTGCCGGCAAACGGCCACTCAAGCATAATCTTTTCGTCACAGAAGCGATCTCCTTTAGGTGTGAGCCAGAGGTGAGGCTGCTTGGCAGTAGCAGAAACTTGGTTTGTTGTCGGAACACCACGAGGACCTGGGCGGTAGGAGGCCTGCACTTCAGTGCCTTCTTTGCCGCCACCGACAGCCCAAGCCATACGAATCCCGTCACCCGTCTTGCCCGCTTGTGCTAAGCCGTCAGCGTTCGGGAAGCGGAGATATTTTTCACGCATTTCTTTGTTATCAAAAAAGCCCCCCGTGGCGATAATCGTGGCACGAGCGTTAATTGTGATTTTGTCGCCGTCTTTGTTCGTGGCTTTAACGCCAATCACGCGACCATTTTTGTCCTGAATGAGCTCTTCCCCCCAGGTATTGACAAGAAGCGTCTGACCTTTGTCTTTAAATTTCTGCTGGAAGTTCGAGATCCAGCCCATGCCACGACCTTCGTAGATGTGCCAGGAGTAGATACCGTTCGGGTAGTTGGAGTAGAGCTTTTCAAACTTCACGCCGTTGTTGATCATCCAGTCGATCGTGTCGGCAGACTTGTTGACGAAAGCGCGAACCATCTTGGCGTTTCCGCGCCAGTGGCCATAATTCATGATTTTCTGGAACGCTTCATCTTTGGTGAGCGCGTAGTTCCAGTCGCGTTGCAAGCGGCTTTCCACTGCGAAAATGCCTTCAGAATATTTGCCAGTACCACCAAACACAGCTTGCTTTTCAAGTTCAATCACTTTGAAGCCTTTTTCGGCAGCGGCCCAAGCAGCGGCAGTCCCAGCAGCACCAGCGCCAATCACCACGATATCGGTGTCATAGGTCTTTTCCGCAGCGTGCAGTGGCAGGAGCACGGCAGAGAGCGTCAAAGCGAGTGCAGTTTTCACAAACGACATAGCATGTCTCCAGATATTGCGAGTCTAAGAAAGAGAAATTCTTCCCTCTAAAACTAGACGGAAGACGTAATACGTATTGTGAAGAGAATGCGTGAAGAAAACTGTCAGCGAAATGACAAATCGAGGGAAAACCCCAATTAAAACAACGACCAACAAAAATGGCGCTACCGCTTTAGTGAGCGAATAACGCCATTTTTTTTCAAAGCATCTTGGCTGAAGTGATTACGGCAACTTCACGCAGGAGAGCTTGAAAGAGCGATCCAAGACAAATAAGACTTTCTCAATTTTTTCCAAACCAATCGGTTTCGTGAGGTCCAGGATGCGCTGTAATTCTTGACGAGAGCAGCCAAAGTCACGTGCGAGCTGCGAAGCGTTGCCACCCGTCTCGAGAAGACGGTTCCAGAGCAAAATTTTTGCCTGATAGGGCAAGAGAACATAAAAATAGTAATCTTCGCCAACCGCAGAGGGTAGAGGAATGACGCGCCCTTGTCGACGGTAGGCATACTCTAGCGTGTAGAGCAATTTATCACGTCCCAAAGCGCCAACCTCTTCCTTGGTATCAAACTCATACTGGCTAATTTCCGGGACGTCAGGAAATTCGCAATGATAACGAAGAGAACTTGCACTAAAAGCGATGGTAAAGGGGAATCGCATGTTTTTATTTCCTTAGAGGAGTTTGTGCAATCGCCATCATCATACTTGTCTCGCGGTAGCTTGAACAAAAATACCTTTTCGAGACAGACGACAAGCAATGCAATGCACTGTGTGTTGTTTTTATTGTGGGGTGTCTCTGCTAACGAGACCTGTGCCACAGTGAAAAATACCGCATACGGTCAAATAGATATATTGTATTGAGACTATTAGACTCAATGTGAAATTTCTGTCAAAACTAGGGAAACTCCTAGCGATTTCACCAGGCGGTTTGAAAATAATATACCAATATAGACCTTCTTGTTTTATTTGTGAGAGAAGGCTTTAGGAGATTTTTCAAATTTTTTCTGCAAAAATTCCTAAACGCAAAGAGAGAGCAGCGTTTAGTCTCACACTCTCTCAGGTTTAGTAGAACTTCCTCTTTATTCTAACTCATTTAATTTCTGCGGTTGCCAATCGGGTTCCATACCGAACCACTTCTTGTAAATGGCCGCATATTCGCCATTGGCCTTTAATTGCTCGAAGGCAGCGTTCATTTCTTCGGCCAAAGCTGTGTTGCCTTTTTTCACAATCATTGCGGTATAGCCATGAGAAATCACATCTGGCAAAATCGTCGTGGTTTCTGCCATCTTGGGTTGCATTTTAAGCATATAGGCGGTGGCAGGTTTCGAGTTAATCACCGCATCCACGCCTTGGTTAGAAAGCTCGAGGAGTGCTTCGCCTACCTGATTAAAGGCAGTGATTTTTGCATCAGGCACTTCTTTTGCTTTGTCGTGACCAATCGTGCCCATCTGCACAGCGATCTTCTTGCCTTTTAAGTCGTCCATGCCTTTAATGGTGTTTTCGCTCGACTTGTTGATGATGATGGCAAGTCCCGATTGGTAGAAAGGATTGAGGAAGTCCACTTTCTTCTTGCGCTTTTCGTTCACAGAGAAGCCTGCTGCACCCATATCAATCGAGCCATTCATGAGAGAAGGAATGACGCCATCAAAATCCATGTTGACGAGCTTAATCTCGTAGCCCGCAATTTTACCCATGGCTTTCACCAAGTCCATTTCAAAACCTACGATTTCGCCCGTCTGAGAATTCACAAATTCAAAAGGCGCGTAGGTGGCGTTGGTACCGACTTTAAGTTCTTTTGCATTGATGCCTTGCGTGGCAAGAGCGGCAAAAAGCATGGAGAGAAGAGCAACTTTTTTCATGATCGTTTTTCGTGTTGTTATTGAGTGTTGTTGGAGGCGGGGGAGAAGAGCGCGTCTTCCCACCCGACGTAGCGTTAATCTTTTAGAGCGTTTTAGATGCCTAGCGCAGCGAAGTCTGGTTCAGAGCCAAACCACTTCTTGTAGATCGCGGCGTATTCTCCGTCCTTTTTGAGTGCATCGAGCGCAGCGTTAAGTTCTGCCTGAAGGGCCGTGTTTTTCTTGTTGACGATCTGACCTACGGGAGCGGAGGTGAGCCACTCCGGGACCAAGACGGTCGTTTCAGCAATCTTGGGCTGCACCTGAAGCATGTATTCGGTGGCGGGCTTAGAGTTAATCACCGCATCGACCCCACCGTTGGCAAGCTCCAGAATGGCTTCGCCTGAGTGGTTAAAGGTTTTGATTTGCGCGTCTGGCACTTCTTTAGCTTTGTCTGCGGAAATAGAACCCAACTGCACGGCGATCTTCTTTCCCTTTAAGTCGTCAAAGGACTTAATTTTGTCCGCTTGACTCTTGTGTACCAAGATGGTGAGCCCGGACTTATAGAAGGGATTCAAGAAGTTCACCTTTTCCTTGCGCTTATCGTTAATCGAAAAGCCCGACGCGCCCACGTCAACGTTTCCAGACATCACTGCAGGAATAATCCCGTCAAAGTCGATACTTTGAATCACCACGTCGTAACCGGCTTTTTTGCCCATCGCGCGGATCAAGTCCATCTCAAAACCCGTGATCTCTTTGGTTTGGGAGTTCACGAATTCAAACGGGGCAAAGGTAGGGTTCGTGGCAACGCGCAGTTCTTTAGCTGATAAAGTGGTTGCAGTCAACATAGCGGCAGCGGCGAGCGCACAAAAAGAGAATTTTTTTAGCATGGCATGAGCCTCGTTAGAAGATGAGCTTAAATCACATAAAGAGGGACGCGTTTTGCGTTCCCGTAAGTGAACTATAGGCGCAAGAGAGGAAAAGGAGCCGAGAAAAATGCGCCCCCTTTGTGCTCATACACCTCGCTTTAGGCGTATCGCCTAATTGTTCAAAAACGGTCGCAAAAGAGGGGGCTTTTGTCGACAAATTCGCTTCTCTTAGAGGCAAAGAGTTCCGTCTAGGTTTTCTCGCCTATTTTCCTTGCTGGGCGCGCTTGATAGACTAAAAGCGTCGAGGAAATGAACACTAGGAGGTGAAAAGATGCCGACTCAATTAAAGCAATACGTGGTTGACGCGTTTACCGATCGCGTTTTTGGCGGGAATCCTGCAGCAGTCTGTATTTTGAAAGAGTGGTTGCCCGTCGAAACCATGATGGGGATTACTATCGAAAACAACCTTTCGGAGACCGCTTTCGCCGTGAAAGAGGGCGATGTGTACGCGCTTCGCTGGTTTACGCCAGGTGGCGAAATTGACCTTTGCGGACACGCAACGCTCGCGACCGCCTCGGTCATTTTGCGTGACTATGAACCAGAAGCCGAGGAAGTGGTCTTCACGACGATGAGTGGGGAACTTCGCGTCAAAAAAGCAGGCGATCGCTATGAGCTCGTTTTTCCTGCCTATCAGTTGAAGGAAGTTCCAGTGACCGACGAAATGGCCGCTGCGATCGGCGTGCGCCCACAGGCAGCTTACTTTGGACGCGATTTGCTTTGCGTCTTAGAGAACGCAGAGGCGGTCAAAACGTATAAGCCTGATTTTGACAAGTTGACCACTCTGGATGGTCTTCTGCTTCACGTGACGGCAAAGGGCGATGATGGTGAATTTGATTGCGTCTCGCGCTCTTTTGCGTCCAAATTGAAAGTTTCTGAAGACCCAGTCTGTGGTTCGGGTCACTGCCACATTGTGCCTTACTGGGCTGGTGTCTTGGGGCGTCCTAACGTTAACGCCTATCAGGCCTCGGCGCGTGGTGGGAAGCTCTATTGCCGTCTTGAAGGCGACCGCGTGATTTTGGGTGGACAGTCAGCGTTTTTCTCTGAAGCAACGATCTATTTGCCTGAATAAGAGAGAAGAGACACGCTTATTTTCGCGCTTTCTTTGTCTCCAAGAGCGCCTTTCGTTAAAATGAAGAGCAACTGAGAAGGAAAAACTCTTTTTTCCTTCTCGCCCAATCTCAAGGATCTATTCTGGATGACGACAGAACAAAAACCGACAAAGAAATCTCTCAGTGGGCAAATGAAGCGCCTCACTTCTTCTACCGCGCTGCGAGAAGTGATTGGCTTTGTCTCCGCACGTATGCGTGAGACGCACGTCCCCGAAGTGGCGAGTTCGATGACACTCACCACATTGCTCTCGATTGTGCCACTGCTGGCCGTATCGCTTGCCGTTTTCTCCGCTTTCCCAAGTTTTGCGGATACACGCCAAGCGCTTGAAAATATGCTCTTTGAGAGCTTTTTGCCCGCGCAGTATAGCGAAGTGATTGTGGGTTATTTGCGCAACTTCTCCACACACGCCTCTGGCCTCGGGCTCTTCGGTTTGATCGGTTTGGCGATTACGAGCTTAATGTTGATTAATAAGCTCTTTGGCACGATTAATTCGATTTTTGGCGTGACGAAAATGCGCGGGTGGATTCACCGGCTACTCCTTTACTGGGCGCTCCTTACCTTGGGGCCCCTGGTCGTGGCTTTCTCCATCACGGTCTCAACGACGGTATTAAGTGCCGCTGCGCGAGGGCTAGAAGCCACCTTTATGACAGAAGTGCTGGTGCTCTCTCAGAGCGCGCTACAAATTGTCGCTTACGCCTTCCTTTTCCGCTTTATTCCGAACGCTTTTGTGCGCTGGTCTCATGCCTTTGTGGGTGGCGCTTTTGTCGTGGTAGCAAACGTGCTTGTGCGTTCTGGCTTTGAGCACTATATTTCCGCGGGAACGATGGGGAACATTTATGGCGCCTTTGTCGCGCTCCCTGTGTTGCTCCTCTGGGTCTATATCGGCTGGTACTTGATTTTCTTGGGCGCTGCGGTGACGGCCACGATGCCGCTTCTCACCTCGGGGCGTTTCCGTGATACGTATCGCAATGGAAATAAGTTCTTAACGGGCGTGGCACTCCTTAAAGTGCTCTATGAAGAGCGCGCGGCTGAGCGCCCTGTTGTGCCCTTGGCACTTCTTTGCGAGCGAGTAGGGACCTATCCACAGCTCGCACGTGAAATTTTGAACACTTTGGCGCAAGCGAACTATACGCTTGAGTCGGCAAGTGGCCCGAGCGACAAAAACCCTGATTGGACGCTTGTCGCGAATCCTGAGACCACGAACTTAGAAGGGGCACTTAAGGCACTTCTTCTTGATGGACGCAATCAGTTGGTGGTGGGGAACCGCCACGAAGAAGGGATGCTCGCAGGCTGGTACGCTTCGCTTATTGGCGCGACCTCGCTCTCGGAACCCTTGTCGGTGACGTTTGAGAAAGGAAAAGAAGTGGCGAGCGAAGGTTAATCGCTAAGACAAAAAAGAGAAAACAAAACGGGCGCAATCTTTTGAGAGACTGCGCCCGAATGCTTTTCGCTAGAAAAGATTACTTGATATCGGCACCGCGAACCAATTCAGCCACATGCTGCTGAACGCGCTGTTCCAACAAAGCCTGACGGAGCTGAGCCTTCAACTGGTCAAACTTCGGGAAGAGCTGAGCTGGGCGGGTAGCTTCCAACTTCAAGACATGGTAGCCATCGGGCAAGCGAATAGCCTGCTGGGAGATGCTACCAGCCTTCAAAACGGAGAAAGCAGCACCAAAGGTGGAAGGAGTCGACTTCGGCACGATCCAGCCCAAGTCACCGCCCTTCGTCTTGGTATTCGGGTCGATGGAGAGTTCGCCAGCGAGCTTAGCGAAGTCAGCACCCTTGCCTAAACGGTTGATCACGTCTTTGGCCTGTTCTTCGTTCTGAAGAACAATATGGCGAACGTGGTATTCAGTGTCCCCATAGGCACGCTTTTCGTTGTCATAAGCGGACAGGAGGTCAGCGTCGGAAACTGGGTGAGCATCAGCCCACTGACGGAGGAAACCACTCACGAGAACCTGATTCTGGGCTTCTTTGAGGGCATTCTTCACTGCCGGGAGGGATTCCACTTTAGCTTTCTTGGCTTGCTGCAAGAGGACGGTCTGCTGAATGAGGGTGTTCTTCACGAGCTGCTCTAATTCAGCACCTGCAGGACGACCCTGACGCACGGCCGTGTCGTAGAGGGCTTGTTGGTCAGCCACAGACACCGTTTCACCATTCACCTTGAAAGCGGCGAGCTGGGCCTGAGCAACAGAGGCGCCCAACAAAGATGCAAGACCGAGGACGATCAGTTTTTTATTCATTTTTTCAAATACTCCGTTATGTTCGACGAGAGGAAAAAGAAGTTCCGTCAAACGGTTTCGGCGTCAAAATTGCTGACGTCAATTAATGCGTGTTGCTTGAGGGGTTAAAGAAAACCAGGACTCAAGCAAAACATTATCAATTGTAGTCAAAAGCCTCTTTCTTGAGTGTCTTCCTATGGAAAGCCCTAAGAAAAGAAAACGCGAGGAGAGTTATTCTTTCGCGCCACCCAAATAAATATTGGCTCTTTCCTACGCCTATTGGGCTCAATTTTGCCGATCTGAACTTGCTTTTGCGATAAAAAAGCCAATTCCAATTGTAAATACTATTGTCAAACCCATGAGCCCAAAGAGTTTGAAGTTAACCCACGTATCCGTTGAAAAGAGGTAGGCGATAAGTAAATTAATGACCCCCATGGCAATAAAAAAGCCAATCCAGGCGCGCTGAAGCGTTTGCCAAGCGCTCTCTGGGAGATTCATCTCTGCTTTTTCTAACATCTTTTTCATGAAGTTGCGCCCCGTGCACTCGCCCCAGAGGAGAATCGCAGCAAAGGTCCAGTAGAGAATCGTGGGCTTCCACTTAATAAAGGCGCCGTCTCGGAAGTAGAGCGTCATACCGCCAAAGATCACAATCACCGCCACGCTAATCCAGAACATGGTCTCAATCTTGCGACGCATGACGAGCAAATAGATGAGCTGCACGAGGGAGGCGAGAATTGCGACCGCGGTCGAAAGCAGAATCGGGGCCATCTCAGCGGTGATGCCACTTCCTAAGAGTTGCGTTGCAAAGGAGACAGCCACGTCGGTGTGCGACTCTGCATACTTAAATGTGCCGAAAAAGAAAATAATCGGCAAAAGGTCAAAAAGAAATTTCATGCGAAAAGCGTTGACTCAACGAGCAACAAACATACAAAAAAGAAACGAGAAAGAAAAGACTTCCTCGGAATAGAAGTCTTTAGGTGCGCTAACGTTACCACAACTCGTGCTTTCTTTGCGCGAGGAGGCGAGTGGTCAAAAAAACTTTTAACCAAATTCTTGAGTCAGCAACTCAGAAATTTTCGCCACGCCTAATGAGAATTGCTATCATTGAGGGATAGCCAAGAAAGGGCTCTTGAAGCGATTTTGAGAAAAACGCCGAGAAGAGGCGTATCCTTAATTCTTTAAGAAGAACCTTCTCTTGCTCGGATTGACAATCTCTTGCGGGGCGCCTCGTCTCGCACGATTTTTTTGATGGAATCCAAAAAGAGATGCATTTAATGAAAAAACTCGTCCTCGCATCAGCGATTTCGCTGGTGGGAGCCGCTGCCGTAGGGGCAGCGCCTAAGGAGAAAACAGTGACGCAAGTCTCTCTGCCACAAGCCGTCGTCACCGTGGAAGGCATCACAGAATATCGCCTCCCGAACGGTCTCAAGATTGTGCTCTATCCCGATTTAAGTAAACCTACCGCCACGGTCAATATGACCTACTTGGTGGGCTCTCGCCAAGAAAACTATGGCGAAACGGGGATGGCGCATTTGCTCGAACACTTGCTCTTTAAGGGGAGCAAGAATTTCCCCAACCCGACAGCTGAATTCACCAAGCGTGGTTTCCGCATGAATGGGAGCACGTGGCTTGATCGCACCAATTACTTTGTTTCCTTTACGGCGGCAGACGACAACATGGAGTGGGCTATCGCTTGGCAGGCCGATGCGATGGTGAATTCCTTCATCTCTCGCAAAGACTTAGACACGGAAATGACCGTGGTGCGTAACGAATACGAAATGGGCGAAAACCGCCCGAGTAGCGTCCTGATGAAGCGCATGCAGTCGATGATGTATGACTGGCACGCTTATGGTCGCAGTACGATTGGTGCGCGTAGCGATATTGAAAACGTGGAAATCCCGAATTTGCGTGGTTTCTATGAAAAGTACTATCAGCCAGACAACGCAGTGCTCACGATTTCTGGGAAGTTTGACACCCAGAAGGTGTTGGGCTGGGTAGCGAAGAGCTTTGGCCCAATTCCGCGCCCGACGCGCGTTCTCCCGCACGAATGGACGGTAGAACCCACGGCTGACGGGGAGCGCGAATTTATGGTGCGCCGCCCGGGCGAAACGAAGATGATTATGGTGGGTTACCGTATTCCGTCGGCGCTCTCCTCTGAATATGAACCCGTTAATACCGCAACGGCCATTTTGGGGAACGAACCCACGGGGCGTCTTTATAAAGAGCTCGTGGAAACCGGGATGGCTAGCCAAGCCTTTGGCTGGACGATCGCTGGTCGTGATCCAGGCTTTGTGATGTTTGGCGCGATGCTCAAAAAAGATGCTGACGTCGAGCCCGTCAAAAAGAAGATGATCGAAGTGATCGAAGGCGAGTTTGCGAAGAAGCCCGCAACGGAAGAAGAACTCGACTTTGAAAAGCGTGATCAGGCCTTGATGTTTGAACGTCAGTTGGCGGATCCGGAAACCTTTGGCGTGGAACTCTCTGAATATATCGCTTTGGGTGACTGGCGACTCTTCTTTGCGGATCGCGAAGAAAATGAAAAGTTGACGGTGAAAGCGGTGAACGACGCTACGAAGAAATACTTTGTGCGTGACAACCGTGTGGTGGGGATCTATGTCCCGACCACGGACTTAAAGCGCGCAGAAATTCCGAAGACGCCTAGCGCTGAAGAAGTCCTTTCGCAGTACAAGTTCAAGGCTGAAGGCAAGCAGGTCGAAGCCTTTGATACGGATCAGGCCAATATCAATAAGAACACCACGATCGTCGACTTGGGTGGCGTGAAGGTCGCGCTTTTGCCGAAGAAGTCTTCTGGCGAAACGGTTGATGTGCGCTTAGTCTTCCGTACGGGTAATGCGAAAACGAACGGCAACGCGATGCTGAATCGTGCCGTGACGAGCATGCTCACCCGTGGTATTGAAGGGATGAATCGCGAACAGATTGAAAAGACGCTCACCAAATTGAAGACCGAGGGCTCTCCCTTTGACTTCACCACCGATCGTGAACACGTGGTGGAAACGGTGGCCTTTATGTCTAAGCTTCTCTTGACGCCTACCTTCCCCAAGGAAGAACTTGAACTCTGGCGCTCTAAGAGCTTGACGCGTTTGCAGTCGGTCTCTGACGATCCGAAGTCGAAAGCGCAAAACGAAATCCGTAAGCACTTTAATACTTACCCCTTGGGTGACGTGCGCCACTCTGAAACCAACGAAGAAATGATGGAACAGCTCCAGAAGTTGACGTTGGATGATGTGCGCGCTCACTGGAAGGATCTCTTCCAAACCTCTCAGGGCTACATCTCGGTGGTGGGTGACTTTGATCCAGAAGCCGTGAAAAAAGCGCTTGAAGCGGATTTGATTGGAAAGAAGACCACGACGGTACTTTTTGAACGTCCGATCGCTGAATTTAAGCCCATTGCCGCGAAGCGCATTGTCGTTGACACGCCTGAAAAGGAAAATGCGGTCCTCTCCGCTCGTGTGGACTTTGCCGCTAATGCGGACGATCCAGACCTTGCGGCCATTCAGGTGGCTGACTGGATTGTGGGTGGCTCGCCAGGGCTCTCCAACCGCTTAGTGAACCGTATCCGTCAGAAGGAAGGTCTCTCTTACGGGGTGGGTAGCCACGTGAGTATTCCTGACTTTGGTAACCGTGCAAGCTGGGGTGTGGGCTTAATTGCTGCTCCGCAGAGCTTGAAGCAGGCGGAAATGAGCATGCGCGATGAACTCGCTAAGGTCTACCGCGACGGCATCACCGAGCAGGAACTCGAAGAAGCCAAGCGTGGTCTTTTAGACTACCGCGCCATTAACCGTGCTCAGGACGGTATGCTCGCTGGTGGCTGGGTCCGCTACCTTGAAAAGGGTCAGGACTGGTCGCAGTCGAAAAAACTTGACGACGCAATCCGTGCTTTGACGGTGGCGGATGTGAACGCTGCGGTGAAGCGCATCGCTAACCCAGATAACCTTACGGTGGTCTTGGCTGGCGACTTGGCGAAGGCCAAAGCGGCTGGTAAGGATTTCTCAAAATAATCCTTAGCACCTAAAGCGCAAGGGAAGTGTCTGACGAAAAAGACGTTAGGCACTTCCTTTTTTTGAACCAAAAAAATCCCGCGAGAAGGTGTGTTCTTTCGCGGGATAACGTCTTTTTAGAGAAAGAGTGTTTAGGCCTTGGGCTTTGCGAGCGCTCGGACTTTCTCTGCCCAGGCAGCAGCTTCTTCCTTTTTCTCATCAAAGGGCATCGAGAGCCAGAAGGGGATGTGACCAGGAAGTGCGACTTCCACGTCCACGCGTACGCCCACATAGTCGTAGGGGGTGGAGGGCGTTTCTGCAACGCTTGGTGCTACATAGGCGGGCGGCATTGTCATCATTTCGCCAAGGGCATTTTGATAGCACACACCTTTGCCCGTGCGAGGGGGCTGGGCTTTGTAGTCATGGTCAAGCGAACTCATCCGATCGATGATCTGCACTGAATGAATGGCAGAGGCGTCAATGACAAGATGCAAGTCGCTATAGCGCTCAGCGAGCCAGTAAAGCCCTTCGGGAAGAAGTGCTGCGACGAGGGCTTCGCTTGTGGCCTGAACGCTCTCGTGAGGACGCTTAGAGAGGAAGCGTTCAGCTTCTGCCTTGCGAGCCTCGCGCAAATTCGTTTCTGCTTTAAAGAGCGCCTTCAGCGTGGGCTCAATCCAACGCGTCGCGGTTTTACTCAGAATGCCACGCACGACAAAAAGCGCCACCACAGCAATCGACCACTGAATACCAATGGCGGAAAAAACAGAGCCAATCGTGTAAGAGGGGTAGAGCACTAAGAGCGCGATTGGCCAGACAAGCGAGACCAATAAAAAGACCGCTGTCCAAGGCCAAAAGAGAATGCGGTAGATGCGCATTTCTTCTCTATCTAAATCCTTGAGCGCTTGGTTGCGAAGCGTTTTAGCTTCTTGCAGTGCGCTACTTGTTTCTTCTAAAAGGAGGAGAGTTTCAGCCATAACAGATAAAGTAAAAAATCTAAGAGATACAGTATTTTAGAGAATGAAAGAGCAAAATACACAAATTTTATTTTGAACGTAGTGTGAGGGATTCGCTCCTGCAAGCAAAAGACAATATCTATGTAGGAACCGCACAGATTACACACAAAGAAACGGCTCAAACTCGTCGAAGTGGGTGGAGCTTTGACAATCGCCAAAGTATGCCGCTTGGCGTGCATAAGGATAAACAACAAGGCGAGGGCGGCCTTCAAACCGCGTAAGGGCAAAGCGTTTTTTCAAGCTTTAGCGCGGCGGATTCATAAACAAGGATTCAATAGGCGGAATCGTTGGCAGATTATCAAAGTCGATGGGCGCTTTTTCTTCTACAACCTGCACATCACCATCTTTTCCAGGAATTAAGCTTGCGGGCACGACACGCAGGAGTTTTTCTGGGTCTCCATAACGCACACAGCACACTTCAGCATCCGTTTGCTGATAGATCAATACACGAGGACCTTCAAGCCCCAGGGCGAGAATAGGCACCACAAATTCTTGGCCTTCATCGTTTTCTGAGAGCGAGAGGGCAAGCTCGGGGCGACGACGGTGCGTGAGTGTGGTAAAGAGTACTTCAAGCGCATGGATGATCGCGGGGCGCGCAGGATCGTGAATAATCGCTTGCTTATCGCTTCGGAACTGACGCGTTTCAAGAAGCGTTAGAGGAGCGTTTTGATCGGCCCCTAAGTTACTCGCAAGCGTTGAGTCTTTATCCTTTTCGTCAAGCGTTTCGCGCTCACGTGCTCTCCAGCGAAGCATAGCCTGCGACTCTTGGAGCGCTGCCAAGGTTTGAAGATTGGCTTCTGGGCGCGTGGGGCGAATAGCAGGAAGCGTGCCTTCGACGACTTCACTCCCAGGAATTTCGCCAAAGAGCGAATCTTGCGAGAAAATCACTTCAGAGGGGCGCGCTTTACGCTTGCCGCGAGACTTTTTCAGTGGCAACTCTCCCTCACGGGCACAACGCTCAAGCACTTGAATCATCAGTGCTTCGGGCGTAAAGCCAGCCTCGTGCAACACAGCGAGCGCATTGTGCAAAGTATCTTCATTGAGACTTAGACTTAGCTCGAGGGTTTTGTTAGCCATTGAATTTCTACCTCCAACAGGTGTGCGATTTTCTTCATTCACATTAAGTCTAGCAAAGGCGATGCGGTTTAGGAGAAAACGGTGCAAAAAGGCGACACTCTCTCCCAAAAAAGTGTGATCGGTATCCAAAGTGAGGTGTGAGTCGTATACTGAAAAGACATTCCACTGTGTTAAAAAAGGAGAGAAGAGATGAGCGAAAACGATGTGAAACTTCCGCAAGCGAGCCTTTTCACAGAGCTCGAAGAAAAGAGTCTTTTTGAAGAAGAAGCACCTACAGCCGAGCCTGTGAAACCTGCTGAACCCGCCGAGAAGCCCAAAACCATTTGGCAAAACCCGCGTGCCTCGGGTCTTCTCAAGAAGATGTTTAGCCTTGAGACACTCTCCAAAGACGAAGTGCAAACGCTCGCTGAATTGAATCACGAGAAAATGCAAAACGAAAAAAGTGGTCAATAAGCCACTTTCTTCGCCCAAAAGAAGCCCATCGTCCAACTGCGAAACGATGGGCTCCCACTTTTAGCTGGCCTGGGTGTGGGCCAGCGTCCTCATCAAAAGTTAGTCAATGAGTTATTTCACGGAAGGAAGCGAGATTTCGTAAACGACATCCTTACCACCTTCACGTCCCATCGTCACTAACTTGCCGTCTGCGAGTGCGAGCGAGTGCGGATCGCTCAACTCTTTCGGAAGTGCCATGACCTTTTCAATGTGAGCCGTCACTGGATCAATGACGAGCATCGACATGAAGTTCTTCGAGATCGCAAGGAGTTTCCCTTCATACATCGCCATACCGGTGATGTAGTAGCCAAGCGGCTTCTTGGAGTCTTTCACTTGCAGTTTCGGCGCAGCCTTAATGTCGCGTTCCGAGACGATCGTCTGGTCAGCCATATCAAAGGCCATCAAGACGGAGTGCTTCTGGAACTGGTTGGGCACCGAGGCGAGGAAGAGACTATTCGTCGCTTCATCGTAGCTCGCGCTCGTCACGAAGGAGAACTTCGCACGGGCCGTGCCTAAGAACGGACGGTTAAAGCCCCAAACTGGTGCGAAAGCTGGTGTGGCTTCGCGGAAGATACGCCACTGCCACCAAGCATCAATCTTCGAAGGATCAGTGAGTTCACTAGCAAAAATCGTCTTGTTGTACGCAAGGCCAATTAACTTCGTGCCCATGAAGGTCGCGTCCACCACCGAACGTAAGTCGTTACCGTTCGGGTAGTCGAGAATCGCGCGGTCAGTCATCTTCGAGATGGTTTCATCCGTGTAGAAGAGACCTGCGTTACCGGTCACGAAGGCGTATTTACGCATTTGGGGTTGCCAAGAGATACCGGTCACAACGCTCGCCCCATTCCAGCCTTCGGCTTTAAACGGAATATGGTGCTTCGCAAGAACCGTGATCTTATCTTCAGCAAGGGCGATCGGACCCGTAGCAGGATCAGTGCTAAAGGGCAGAACGCTCTTTTCTTTAATCCCAGCCATATAGGGCTCTTCCGGATCCCAGCTTGCACGCCAGGTAGCGGACATCGTGAACTTCTTCCAGAGGTTAAAGTTCCAGTCACCGCTGACCTTTGAGAGGTCTAAGGTGACGCGAGCCGGACGACCTTTGCACATGTAAGGGGGTGGCCCATTTTCGAGGAAAGCCTGGAAGCCGTTAGCGATAATCACGAAGAAACTCATGATCACGACAGCCTTCGGGTAGCGTTCCAAGTCGTGAATTTTGCTTACTTTCCCTGCGAGCTCTTCAAGGGCGGGTTGACCTTTGCGTAAGAAGAGAAGGAGGAAGAAGATCGAGAAAACCGCGACCCAGTAGACGAACACGGCCCAAGAGTAGGTGTGTGCGCCCATAATCGTGGAGCCAAAGCCTTGACCCACGTCGCGCCAGATATGCGTCCCTACGTGGCGGAGCCCATAGTACATCCCAATGAATGCCCACAGTGCGTAGGCAGCGAGATAACGTGTTTTGAGCCCGTAGCGGAGCATCATCATGAGAAGAACGCCCAGGTAGACCATGGCAAAGCGTTCTCCCCAGCACATAATGCAGGGGTTTTCGCCCATGATGAACCCAAGGCCGATACAAGCGATCCCCACAGGAATCGCGATAAGTAGTAGCTCTCCCGTCGCTAAGGTGTAGCGTAGAGCCTTTTGGCTCGAGAAGAATTTGTCAAACATAGCCTGCCTCCTTTAGATGTTGCCCGGAGGCAGAATGGACGTGTGTTCGACACCCAAGAAAATGAACACACAGAGGAGGCTTGAGAGGACAAAGAAGATCCAAGCAAGATTTTCGCGCTCTGGTCGGAGCCAAAGAATGCCAACAGGAACTGCCAGCAATAAGATGTAGAGCATCTCCATATACAGTCTCTCCATTTAAGTGAAATCGCAACACACACGGCCGAGTGTTTCTAGTTGTTGCTATAGAAATGGTATCTGTAATATACTATTAGCGTCCAATACTTTTTTGGTTACCCTATATAAGCCATGCCTAATAGTGTGAAAAAGACCGACCTCGACTACATCAAGGCGATTGCGCAAAGCGGGAGCTTTCTAGCAGCCTCAGAAGTGCTTCACGTCTCGCAACCCGCCATTTCGCAGTACATCTCAAAGATTGAGTAAGAGCAAGGAATTCAGCTCTTTAACCGTAATGTGCGCCCCGTCACTCTGACCGAGGCTGGGTGCTATTACGTGAAAATTGAAGAAGAGATTGAAGAGATGCGGCGTCGCCGTACGCGCTACTTCCGAGACCTCTCGGGTGACTTAGAGGGCGAAGTGCGCATTGGCGCCAATCAGTGCCGTATTGCAACGGTGCTCTCTGACGTCCTAAGCGCTTATGTGAAAAAGTACCCTAAGGTCTCGCTCAAGATTGTGGAAGTAGGGATCAGCACAATGGAAGCCAAGCTCTTGGCGGGCGAAATTGACTGCGTGATTACGATTGAAGCCGCGGTATCGAAGGAGCTCGCTTACCGGACGCTCCTTGACGAAAAAGTACTCCTTGCTTTTTATGCGGACCATCCTTTGGGCGAGAGAGCTCGCACATATCGTAAGAGTGGTGCAACGGGTTTTCTTCCCTTTGATTTTCCAGAGGCCGCGGGCGAAAACTTTATTCTTTTGAGCCGCGGGATGCGCTTTCATGCGTACTTTCACCGAATCTGCGAAAAGTATCGTGTGAAACCTAAAATCCTGATGCAAACGGACTCGATCACCACGCTCCTTGAACTCGTCACACAAGGGGTAGGTTGCGCCTTGATGCCTGACTCCTTGATTTACTATCGGCATCCTGAGCCCATGCCTTGCTGCTACTCGATGGAGCACGAGTTTGGGGTGAACCGTGTCGTGGCTGCGTGGAATCGGAATATGTATCTCTCTAAAGCGACACGTGCCTTTATTGAGATGCTCGCCGAAAAGCATCGACCGCTCAACTCGGACCCGCACACTGAGCCCTATAACCTCATCGAAAACTAAACACAAAAAAGACCTAGCCTTCCTTAAAAGACTAGGTCGATTTTTTTCGCGTTAGCGAGAGCGCTTATTCAATGGTGTAGGGGAGTGCCAACTTTTCTAAAGGCGCTTTTTCGGTTTCTCCGACAGCGAGATCAGCGTCTGCGGCACTCAAAAGAAGCGAATAGAGCATATAGGTGACGTTCGCAATGCGCGTGGCGAGCACCACCGCCCCCACTTCATCGTTCCCAGCAAAGACGGGGTCGCCAGCCATGGGGAGCACCCCACCCACGGTCTTTGCCAAGAACATGCGGCGGCTCGGTTTCCCAATATGCTTCATGCGCGAGACCACTTCTTGCCCTGGGTAGCAACCCTTGGTGAAGGAAACGCCGTTTACTAAGTCTAAGTTCGTTGCCTGCGGGACAAAGCGACCATTGGTGGCAGCCCAAACACTCGGAATCCCAGCAGCCAATTCACTCGTTAAAAAGAGCGCGGTCATTTCCGTGACATCAAAGGGAAGGGCAGTTGCCTGTGGAATCACTAAGAGCACACGCACGTTACCGATATTGGCCTCGGGCAGGGGAGTCGCATCTTCAAGGCGCAGCACGTCCCCGTAGCTTGTGTGTGCCACTTCGCCTTCAGCAGGAAGCGCCACACCCATGGCAGAGAGCTTATCTGCCGCATGGTCAAGAAGTGCCACGACGCGGTAGTCAGCGTTAAGCACCGTGAGCGTTACATCGTCACGCAACACAAACATGCGTAAGCGTTTAATAAGGGCTTCGCTGTTGTCGGCGGGCATCAAGGCGAGCACACCTTCATCGCCCTCAAGCCAAAGGCGCATCGTGCCAAGCAAACGCCCCTTGGGGTCGCAGTAGCCAGCAAGCGCATTACGACTCTCAAGATGCATCACATCTTGCGTTAAGACGCGCTGCAAAAAGTCGCGCGTATCTTTACCCGAAAAACGCACCAAGGTGTAGGCGTCGACTCGCGCAGCCGAGGTGCTGGGGGTGGGTTGAGAGAGAAGCGTAGTATCTGTCATGGATATTCTTCCTTCTTTTTAAAATTCCATTTTTCTTTGGTTAGTTCTTTGCGCTAGGGGCTTTTGTGCCCGCAGGTTTCGTCCTGGGCTTCAAAAGGAATTTATTGACCGCTCGGTTGTGCGCCGCTAAATTCGTTGAAAACTCACTACTCCCGTCGCCCCTTGAGACAAAGTAGAGGTAAGGCGTGGCTTCGGGGTGCAGCGCTGCACGCAAAGAGGCTGCGCTCGGTGCACCAATAGGCGTTGGGGGAAGCGCAGCAATTCTGTACGTATTGTAGGGCGTCTCGGTCTGTAAGTCTTTTTTCGTGAGGTTTCCATTAAAACTAGGCCCTAAGCCGTAGATCACGGTGGGGTCAGTTTGTAGTGGCATCGCTTTACTCAAGCGATTATGGAAAACCGAGGAAATTTTGCCACGATCCTCAGACAACCCTGACTCTTTTTCAATAATCGAGGCAAGCGTGAGCGCTTCATAAGGGGTTTTGACTTGCACTGTAGCGTCTCTCTCCTCCCAGAGACGAGTGAGGAGCTTCTCTTGGCGCTTCACCGACAACTTCATCACTTCTAAGTCCGAGCCCCCTTCCATATAGCGGTAAGTATCGGGCGCAAAAAAGCCTTCTGGCGTCGTGTAGGGGAGGCCGAGCGCGCTGGCGAGCTCCGCATCCGTCATCTCTGCCGTTTTGTGCGTGAGCTCTTTCGCGTCGTTAAAAAGTGCTCTCACTTCCCAGAGTGGGGCACCATCAGGAATGCGAAGCACTCCTTCAATCAAAGGACCACGACCAAAGGTGTCAAGCAGTGCCGCAGGCGTCACATTGGTGGCTATCTTGTAGCGCCCTTGGTGAAGTTTCGCGAGCGAATTCGGGCGTAGGCGTAGCGAGAGTTTCATCGCCCAATTCGGGAAATCAAAGCCCGCGTGACGCAGTTTTTCGGCAACGCTTAGTGAATGGTCCCCTTCTCGCACCGCGACGATGACAAACGTGGGGTGCGCGGGATCGCTATTAGGCGTTTTCACTTCCAGAGGAGCGTCTGGCGAAGGGGTTTCTCCGGAGAGCGTTGGCGAAAGCGCTGGCGAAAGTGTTGGCGAAAAGGGAATCGGGCGACTATTGACGAACCACTCTGCGCCCTTCCAGGCAGCAAAGGCACCCACGAGGAGCAAAACGCAAAGGGCAAAGAGCCATAGGCCCCAGCGACGTTTTGGCTTCTGAGGTTGAAGAGAAAGTTCGACAGTACTCTCTATGGGATCAGTGGGAGAATTTTGGCTCATCGATGCTAGCTCGCCTTCAGGTTCTCGAAAAAAATGATTGAATGCGTTTTTTGGCATTTTAGCAAAGCTTAGGCGAGGCTCAGTGCGAGGAGCTCGTATCGGTTTGTTAAGTGAGTTTTCCTCCTCGTGATATCAATCCGCTAGAATAGATGGCGGACGGATGACGCGCGTCATCCTTTTTTCATAGCAAAAGAAGAGACTCACAAATGACAAGAGGGCGATTAATTACCTTTGAAGGCATTGATGGATCGGGCAAGTCGACACAGATCGCTCGACTCGAAGCCTTTTTAAAGGAAAGAGGGATTTCTGTAGTACTGACTCGTGAGCCAGGCGGCACCGAGCTCGGAGAGAAAATCCGCTCGCTTCTCTTAAACGATGAGATGGGCGTTGAGACGGAAATGCTCCTCTTTTTTGCGGCACGCGCAGAGCATATGACGCGTGTGATTCTCCCAGCGCTCGAAAAAGGGATTTGGGTACTTTCAGACCGCTTTACCGATGCGACTTACGCCTACCAAGTGGGTGGCAAGGCCTTCTCTGCAGAGCGCTGTGAAGCGCTTGAGCACTGGACGCTGGGTGAGTTTAAGCCCGACTGTACGCTCCTCTTTGATATTCCCCCCGAAGTGGCCGCAGAGCGTATGGGGTTAAGAGCTGGGGCATCGGATAGATTTGAGCGCGAATCGCGTGACTTTTTCCGCCGTGTGCGTGAGGCGTACCTTGCGCGCGAGCAAAAAGATCCCGCCCGCTTTTTAACGCTTGACGCAACGAAAACGGCCGATGAGCTCACCGCCCAAATAAGAGAGGTCTTTAGCGAATGGTTGTAGCGCCTTATCCTTGGTTAGAAAACGCGGCGGCCTCCCTCTCCGCGATGGTTAAAGAGCTCCCCAATGCGGTGCTTCTGCACGGAGCGCCTGGCACTGGGGGCTTAGAGCTGGGGCTTGCCTTTGCAAAGAGCCTATTGTGCGAAACGCCTTTGATGGACGGTCGTCCCTGTGGCGAGTGTGCAGGTTGCCATTTGGTGGCGGCGGGCACGCACCCTGACCTCAAAATTGTGGTGAGTGAGCAGGTTGCAGAACTCTACGACCTTCCCTATACCTTTGATGAGCATGAGTCCACCGACAAAAAGAAACGCTCGCGTGGCCTACGTATTCATCAATTCCGTGCGCTCTCAGACTTTGTGGTGATGACGCCGCACCGTGGCGGGCGGCGCATTGTGTTTGTCTATCCCGCGGACCGTATTTTGCCTGAAGCCGCTGCCTCACTTTTGAAAACCCTTGAGGAACCGAGCGCGGGGCTACATTTTATTTTGGTCGCAGACGATATTGATGGGGTACTCCCCACTATTCGCTCTCGTTCGCGCCTTTTGCGATTAACGCGCCCGACAAAAGAAGAGGCGCTCGCGTGGCTCAAAACCCAACGCGTTAAAGACCCTGAAATGGCGCTTGCCATGGCAGGGGGCTCTCCCTTAGAGGCGGTCTCGAGTAAAGAAGGCGAACAACTCTCCGAGAAAGCACAAAAAGCACTCCTTCACATCCTTTTTGAAGGGAAGAAATTAGAGACGGATGAGATTATCGCGACCTATAGCGTGGAGATGACTACGCCCGCCGTGGCGAAATATCTCTCGCGCTTTGCCTACGATCTGGTGCGCGTGAAGTCGGGCTTGCGTCCCTACTACTTCATTAAAGAAGATAGTGCAATGGCAGATTTAGTCGCACGTGTGCCCCTGGAGAAGCTTCTTCTCTGGCAAGAAAAAGTGGGTCAGATGCGTCGCTCACAAGAGCATCCTTTGTCGGCTGCGCAAGTCTTTGAAGCGATCTTTATTAGTTATAGCGACTGCTTTCGCTAAAGAGGTCTCTATTAGAGCGCTTGTTAAAGCGCTTTGAGCTGATCCATGGCTTGGCTCAACGTTTCGTCTTCTGGGGCTAAATAGCGCCCTGTGGTCGCGACACTCGCGTGTCCCATGGCGTGCTGCACCACGTTCACACTCATCTTGGAGAGCGCCGTCACAGCAAACGTGTGGCGCAACCAGTGCGTAGAAGCGGCACGCAATTTCGCAGCATCCATTGGGCGCGTGGTGGCGACTTCGTTGGCGACAAGATCGAAAAAGCGAGAGAGCGCACTATAGAGCCCCGCGCGAGAAAGGGAAGCGTTGGCGTTGCGGCCTCGTCCGAGGTTAATAAGGAGGGGCTCATCGGGCGGAATTTGACCCACTTGCGGTAAACCTCTTGCGGCCATCGCGGCATTGATAATGTCAATTTGCTCAGCATTGAGCGGCAGACGGCGCACTTTAGCGCCTTTTCCCACGACTTCAATCGCTAAGCGCGTACTATTTCCCAGTCGGCGCTCCACGAGCCAGCCTGCTCTTGCATCAATCATTTCGCTCGCGCGCATTCCTAAGCTTTTACCCATCATGAGAATCAACTTCATGCGCTCACGGGGCCAGCCTTCAGGCAAAAGGGCAATATGAGAGACGATTTCTTGCCACTGCTCATCGGTGAGCGACCGGTCCGCAAAAGCTTGCGGCACGCCTTCACCCTTTAAGAGTGGCACTTTGGGGCTCACCTGATCAAAGGGATTGAAAATAAGATAGCCCGTTTTCTTTAAGAAGTTAAAGAGCTGACGCACGACGACAATCGCGTTGTGGCGGCTCGATGACATCAAGGGACCATTAAAGGGTCGCCACGCAGGCGAGAGGCGAGGCATATTCTTGGGCCCAATCCACTGATTTTGGGGCACTTTCCAAGTGCGAGACCAAGTGGCTTCATCCATGCGTCCCAACTGCTCCAACCAACGTAGGTAGAGCGAGGCGTCGCCCGCCTTAATGGAAGAGAGCGCCGTGCGGCGTTCAATTAGGCACCAAAGGAGGAAACGCTCTGCTTCTTTACGATAGTTGCCACGCGTATTTTCGTTACTCGCGCGTGCAGCAAGCCAGGCCCAAATCGCTTCTAAGTCGTTGCGTGCTTCTAAAGAGCAGCTCCCCTGCGGGGCGCGATTAATCCCAGCCTCACCGTTGAGCTGAGAGGGGACGCTCAGAAGATCTAAGGGGACAATGCCGTAGTTGTCTTCCTCTTCCTCATCTTCAGCCTCGCTCACGAGTTCGCCAGTGAGTTCAGTAGCGGTGGCGCTACTTTCTTCCGCGCGAAGCGTGGGTGCAGCGCCAGGGAGGTAAAAGCGCTCTGTCACTTCTCCCACATTTTTCCCGCAGTCTGCAAACCAGTACATCAATTCAGTCGCGCAAGAGGCACTGATACCGAGCACATTACGAAACCAAGTTGCTCCCGTAGCAGCCACACACTCGTAGAGATCCTCTGCCGTGAGAAGCCCAAAGGCAGCGAGCGGTTGCGCAATCGCAGCAGGAAGCACGTCGGCGAGCAGAGTGTCGAAGTCGAGCGTGACTTGGGGAAAAGAATACTTGGAAGAGGTGGCTTTCTCTGACATGATGGATTCTGGCGTGGCAAAATAGAACCTAATATGTTCATTGTGCCACATTGTGCTTTCGCTGGCGTTCTCTTTTAAAGTAGGGAACTTGAAAAGCGGCTTGGCACGAGAAGAAAGAAAGCCACTCATTTTTTAGTTTATGAAACGCTCCACTCCTATCGTCATGGCTGCCCTCGTGGCAGGCGTGATCGCGCTTTTGAGTTTTAGTGCGCCGCAAACGGCTCCTGCGCAATCGGTCTCTTACCTCGGCATTAATGACGGGAAAAAGACGCCGAGCGAGTCGATTCGCGAACTGATGACCTATACCGATGAGCACCCCTCGGAGTTAGGGAGCGCAGAGATGCGCCGCGATCTCACAAGCCCTGAGACGATGACGCCCGCGCAGGCCCCCTTGATTAAAGACGCGCCTTTTACGCGTCCGATTCGCTTAGGGGTGCAATCCTCTCTTTTGAAGAGCTCCCAGCGCGACCTTATTATGAAAACGCGCGACCATCTGGTGCGCCTTTATGGGTTGGGGAAAATCAACGTCTTTTATCTCGACGATCAGAGCCTCACCACCGCTATTCGTGCGGGGCAGGTGGACTTTTTTATTTCAGACGTGAATTACTTCACGATTGAAGAGGGCTTTGCCTTTGTGGAGGCCTTAGCCTCTCTTTGGCCATCAGACAGTGAAACCCCGCAAAATGCGACCGCAAGCGTGATTGTGGCGAGAAAAAATGGGGAGAGAGAGGCGCCAGATCTCCACGACTTAGCCACGCGCCCGATTGTAGCGGTAGCTCCCGAATCGTTAAGCGGGTGGCTTGCCGCGGCGGTGGAACTCAAAAAGCACCATGTCTTTATGGGGGACGACCTTCTTGCGCACACGACGTTTGCTAACGGTGACGTCTCTGCGGTCTTTACCAAGATGAATATGGACCCGAAAGTCGTGGGTGTGCTCCCAGCCTGTGAACTCGAATACATGGCAGAAAAGGGCGACATTAAATTGCGTGACTACTGGGTAGTAAACCAGCAAATGAGTGATGGACTTCGCTGCTTACATTCCAGTGCGCTTTATCCGAGCTGGGTCTTTGCCGCGACAAGTGAGGTGAAGCCCGCGGTGCGAAAAGCGATCACCACAGCGCTCTTTACGATGGACGGGAAAAAAATGTCGGCCGAGTGGTCAATGCCAGTCTCTAACCGCCCGATCTATGACCTTTTCTATACGCTCAAGATTGGTCCCTATCAAGATTTAGCACAGTGGAGTTTGCGCCGCTTTGTGGAAAGCAACGCGCAGGTGCTCGCCTTTATTTCGCTCTTACTTTTTATGATTCTCACCTACGCGGGGACACTCTCCGTGCTGGTGCGCCGACGCACGAAACTTTTGCGCCAGGCCTTGGCTGAGCGCGACCAGGCTGACCAAGAAATGCAGGTTTCGCGCCAGCATATTGAAAACCTCGAACGCACGGGGCTCGTGGGGCAGATGTCCACGGTGATTGCGCATGAATTAAAGCAGCCCTTGGGCGCAGTGAGTAACTACGCGAATTCTCTTTTGAGACGCTTAAAGCGAGGTGACATTAATGAAGAGCGCTTTGAGATGGCACTCACGGAAATTGTGGAACAAACCGCCCGTGCGAGCGAAATCGTCGAGCGTGTGCGCTCTTACGCTAAGCACGACTATCCGCCACGCAAGGTGGACGATATCTCCGCCATTATTGATAGCGCCATTCAAACCTTCCGCCGCTCTCGCAACACGAAGGCCGCGGTGGTGGTGCGTATGCGTCCCAAGAGTTTAGCCGAGGTGGATGCCTGGGAAATTGAGCTGGCGATTTTAAACCTCCTTAAAAACGCGGCAGACGCGCTCGTCTCAGTCAATAACCCGCGTATCGATGTGCGCTTAGAGCAGGCGGATGAGAACGACTGGCGCTTAACCGTAGGGGATAATGGGCCTTACCTCACTGATGAGGAGCTCGCGCGCTTTTTCAAACCCTTGCAAACGAGTAAAGGCGAAGCAGGGATGGGCTTAGGGCTCCCGATTGTGGCCAATATTGCTGAGCGCCACGCCGGGAACATTACCGTTTCGAGAAATGGGGAGCGTGGGGTGAAATTCACCATTCTTTTCCCGCGCTATAACGATCCCAATTTGAAGGATCAGGTCCCTTGGCCCAAGGGGGACGAAGAAGTGATCGTCTACCAGGCAGGGGGTAATGGCCCTGTTTACCGTAAGACGCTTAATATCCGCTCCATGCGTGAAGCAAGACGCTTGAGTCTTGAGAGTATTGACTTAGCCTTTGATGAAGGGGAAGTGCCACGCACCGTGCACTCGAGTGTTTTGACGGACGTTGCGCGCGTGATGGAGATGGGTAAACCCATTTCTGCTGCGCAAAGCGATGTGACGCATGAGAGCAATCGCGACAAAGAACGTAAGTGGATTGATAAAGAGGTCGATCGGTTTGTGAAGGATGCGCTTGATATTGATGAGAGCGACGTGCCGAGAAACGCTTAAATCCTTAGGCGCTTAAAAGCGGCGCTCACTTTCCAAGGAAACGCCACGCTAGGTGTCCAAACCAAAGTGTGGCGTTTCTTTTTCTTTTCGGAAAGCCTATGAGAGAAGGAAAGTTAGAATTTTGCCGGAAATGACACTTTTTTCACGATTCTGTTCAGTTTGATTGACCAAAAAGAAAAAATGGTTAAGTCTCGAAGAAAAGCCAAAAAGACTTCCCACGGCATTTTTTTGACCTCAATTTCTCGTCTCTCAAAAAAAGAAGAGGGGGCCTCCAGATTGCCTAAAAGTTGAGCAACGAAAAGCTTGCCAACCTCCTAAACGTGAAAAAACATTTCTTAAGAAAAGTCCTCTTTTTGAAGAAAAATTCCGCGCCAGATGAGAATTATTCTTATCTAAGAAAACCTCTCTATCCCCCATGACTATTGGTAGTTACCCTATGGCGATTTTTTATTTTGAGGCGTTAAAAAGGAAAAAGTTTTCTTAAGAAAATGGGAGAAAAAACGTCAAAAAGAAAATTTTGTTACCTATCGATAAGAGAATTTCTATTGTTTTTATCTATCAAAAAACCTCTTTTGACGAACCATCGTTAAGAAAAAACCGAACGATTCTCGCTCTTTGTGAAGATAAACTTTACACGCAACCAAAGCTCAGTAAGTGGGGTAGATCGAGAAGAAACACTCTCACTAATATCAAAAATGACAGTGCCTAATTTCAAAATTGATGTTGCTAAAAGGAATTCCATGAGAGATTTTAAGGAATTGAGAATCATTATCAAAAATGAGTAGAAGAGACTTTCACTAAACGGGTGTTCGCTTCTTTTAAACACTGAAATTTTCAATTTCTCCTTTTACTTACTCTAAGAAGGAAAGAGAACGGAAAAAGCGATTTTTTCTTGGCACAAAAAACGCGAATGTGAGGATCTTTACTTTCCTTTGGTTTAGATCAAAAGTAGTTATTTCTCTTCTCCTAACGCACTATCTTAAGTGAAGATTAAGTAGTAGAGTGGAGCTGTAGCCAAAAGGTCCCCAAGAAACCTTTTGACTACATGACCTCAGTCTCTAAGAGGAAAAGCGATTAGCCCCTGAGCTGCGACGCTCACCCACCCAACTCGGTTGGGGATGATATTTAAGCAGACTCCAAGAAAACCGCTAAAAGCCCCGATTTGAGCGAGTGAGAAGAGCAACTCTCCGCGCGAACGCCTTTCTAAATAGAGATTTTTATAAACCCTGTCTTAAAAGAGACTTTAAGGAGCGCATTATGACCAAGCATTCCAAGCTTCTGTCTCTGGCCGCCTGTATCGGTACGTTGTTTGCTGTTGCCCCAGCCTCCGCGTTGGTGACGATTGACCTGCCACGTACACTCGATGGCTATGTAGAGCAAGACAAGGCTTTCTGGGACTACCTGAAAGCTAATCACCCGTACTTTAAGTCCTATCTGAAAGAAGGTCGCGTTGTGGGTAAGTTCACGATGTCTGACCGTCAGGAAGAATGGGTTGACTTCGGCGGTGGTAAGCAGTATCACGCAGATACTGGTCGTAAAGCGGCTGTTACTTATCGCTTACCGTTCGAATCCTTCCTTGACCTCCCGAACAACTTCGTAGGCCCGAAGAAGTGCGGTGAATGCCACCCGATCCAGTATGAAAAGTGGGAACGTTCCCGTCATGCTAAGATCATTCGCTTCCCGGAAGAAGTCGTGGAATGGAACGGCGATTTGAAGAAACCGTTGTACAACTCCAAGGCTTCCGTGTTGCCTGAAGGTATCGAAAAAGAAGACATCTTCGTAGTCGTGGGTACGCCGCGTACGAAGTACGGCTTTATCGATAAATGGCTTGTCCGCGGTACATATCACGTCGAAGACGGTAGCCTCTCTAAGGGTACGGGTAAGATTGTTGCCGGTGGGAACCAGTTCTCGCGCGGCTGGGCGGAACATATTACGCCAGAAATGGCTAAGAAGATTAACGCCTGGGATCCAACATTCCCAACCAAACTCGAAGACTTCGGTGCTTCGTCCTCTAAGGTTTGGGGTATGACCTCTTACGGTGCATCTAACCGTACGCAGGCTATGTTCCAACCTGGGACCTCGTACTGTGAAGTCTGCCACACCTGGAAGTTCAACTTCAAGAGCCAGCAAGAACTCTTTGCTGCTTTAGGTGATGGTCAGAAACTTCGCGATCACGTCGTCACTAAGGGCGTGAGCTGCGAAGAATGCCACGGCGCAGGTGCTCACCTTTACGGTGCTCGCGGTGCCGGTATGCCGTCCGATTGCGAACGTTGCCACCAGCGTATCGTTTACAACAAGGACGATCGTGCGAAAGATCCGGCTCAACCGTTTAACGTTTACTTCAAGAGCTTCTGCCCGGCTTGCGGTACCGAAGGTTCGCAATACCTCTACACGAAGCACTACTCCAAGGGTATGCGTTGCACGACTTGCCACGACCCGCACGAAGTTACCAAGAACGATTGGAAGTCTTACTACACTGTCCCGCACATGAAGAAGACTTGCCAAGACTGCCACAGCACGGCTGCTGAATTCTTCGCTCAGGGCGGTACGCATAGTCGTAACGAATGCGCATCCTGCCATATGCCGAAGATGAACTCTTGCGAAAACTTCGCAGGTATCCAGCGTCCTGACATGGCCGGTTTCGACAACGTTCGCGCTTCGCACATTTGGCGTATTTTGGTCGATCCTGAAAAGAAGACCTTGAATCCGCCTGATGGCGCGCCCGATCGTAAGCTGACCAACAAGAAGGGTTGGCACGTCGCGAAGGATAACGGTCGCCCATATCTCGACTTGATGTGGACTTGCGGTCGTACGGCCTTCCCGGACAAGCACCTCGTTGACGCATTCGGTTGCCATAGCCCGATCCAGTCGAAGTTCCCAGAAGCCATGCGCTTCAAAGATCAGAAGACCATCTACAACAAGGTCGTTCAGTGGCAGCAGCCCGTTAAGGAAGGCTACGCTAAGATCACGGCTGACTTGTTGACGATCTCTGACAAGCTTCAGACGACGAAACTTGACAACGCCGCGAAGGCTCAGATTCAGTCCTACGCTGATCAGGCTCGCGCGATTGTTGGCAAGATTAAGGCTGACGGTTCTTGGGGCGTTCACGGTCCGAAGTATGCCAAACAGTTGGTTACGGAAGGTGTGGTTTACACCGACCAGGCCCTGGCAATGTTGAAAGCTGCTGAACCAGCTCCTGCCAAGAAGTAATTCAAACGCAGAAAACTGGAAGTTCTCAACAACTTCAGCTAAGTGACAGCTCTTAGAGAGCACACGAGTGTCCCCCTTCTCACTCAACCGGGAAGGGGGAACCTCTAAAGCCACAAAGATCTAAGGAGTTTTCCCTCTACCGCACTTACCCCTCCATTCTTTATACTTTTGTCAATACGCTATAAGCCAAAGGCTTTTTATGAACATCAACCAAATTGAAGGTTGGTTCTCATAAAAATCCATTGGAAAGGTCTCTCAAGCGAGCACTTCTCTAATGTTTATCGGTTTGGATTTCCTCGGTATTGTCTACTTTTCGTCCTTGGAAATACTGCTAGGAAACCCGCAATGTCAGAAATGTGAAAGAGGGGAAAAGCCCCTTGACACGCTTTCTGGGAGGTAAGGAGGATGATGGTTAAGAAATTCGCAATGTGCGTGGTGGCCTCGACTTTAGGCGCGATGAGCCTAGGCGTTCTGGCAGCGGATGCGCCAGCAACCAATAATGCGGCGCCTGCCGCGCAGGAGCAACGCGTACTGCAACCCCTGCCGCTTTCCACCGCGCAGGTCGAAAAGAATTTGGGCGCAGAAGGGCTTTACGTCTTTGACTGCAATCCGAAGAATTTGTATGACATGAGCCACGTGCCTGGTGCAGTGCATATCAATGTGAAAGAGTGGAAGACGCTTCTTCCTAAAGACAAGAAGAATAGCTACATCATCTTTTACTGCGTGAACCGCCTTTGCACTGTGAGCTGGGAAATCGCAAGTGAAACGCTGGCGATGGGCTACGAAAACGTTTATGTGATGCCTGACGGGATTCAGGGTTGGGTGCACCACGGCCACAAGTATGATGGCACGGGTAACACCGACATTGAACGCCAGAAGGCAATTGATGCAGCGGCTCAGGCGGCTGCTCAGGGTAAGGGCAGAGTAACGAAATAAGAGGAGTCGAGAGCAGGTTAAATACCAACTCTCCGCAAAAAACGATGTTGAAATCTACTTTTCTTTCCGGCATTTTGGTTGCCTTTTTGGGATTTAGTTTAGCTGCCGTGGCGCTTTGGGTTTTACCCATCTGCCATGGCCACGACGTCATGTCGTGCTTTTGGATGGTGCGATGCGCCGCACTCATGGGGTTGCTAGTGGGACTGTCAGGTTGCTTGATGCTCCTACTTAAACCCGCAGGGGCTGTTGGCGTACAGTTGATGAACATCCTCTTGGGCGCGGCGATTGTAGCGATTGCCACCGTGGTGATTGGACCCTGTCCAAGTCCCATGATGGCCTGTCACTCGGTCACGGGTAAGGTGCTCACACTTTGGGGCATCATAGTGATGGTTGTCGCCGCTGCGGATGCTTGGCGATTGAGTCGCACCTAGTTTTCTTCTTAAGCAGGGGGATGGGGTCACAATGGGAAGTAGCGAAGTGGTTTAACCATGTCGCCCGCTTCCCATTTTTGTTTCTTCGAGAAAAAAGACTCCTCACCTTTTGGTTAGTGATGAAAACACTAAGAGAAAAACGGCAAAAAAGTCCATTTTTTCATGGTTTCTGAGCATAGCCTTAAGGAAAACACCGCTTTGACTTGCTAGACTTTTTAAAAGTCACGAAAAAATCGTGACAAGACACAAAAATATCGAGAACATCATGTCCGAGCAGACCACGCAAAAGCCTCACACCCCAGAGCCTGCACTCACTGCGTTGAGCGCGATGGCGCTTGCGCGTGCGAATCTCTCAGGGCGTCCCCTGCGAACCGTCCTTCTTGTAGTAATTGTGGCGGTTTTCTCCCTCCTGCTTTTCACAGGCGCGATGATGGCCGCCAATTGGCAAACGGGTGTCTCGTCTCTCTCTGCTCGTCTAGGGGCAGACCTCCTCGTGGTTCCACAAGGGCAGGGGAAAAAGATTGAAAATGTGCTTCTTCGCGCAGAACCCAGCTCCTTTTATTTAAAAGACACCATTGTTGAGACCGTCAGAAAGGTCCCCAACGCCGTGGCTGTGACCCCACAACTCTTTATCTCTTCGCTTGACGCGCAGTGCTGTAGCGTCAAGGTGCAGTTAATTGGGATTGATGAGGCGAGTGACTTTGTGGTGAAGCCCTGGCTCAGAGCCCCCCTCTCGCACCCCCTGGCAGACGATGAGGTGATTGTCGGGAACTATATTGTTGGGGGCGTTGGCGCAACGGTCACTTTCTTTGATCAGCCCTTCAAAATTGTGGGAGAACTCCAACCCTCTGGGATGGGCTTTGATAGTTCCGTTTTTATGACGATGGCAGCTGCCAAGCGCTTAGGCGCGATTAAGGATCCCGCGAGGGCAAAAGAGATTGAAAGTAGCGTGAGCGCGGTGCTCGTCCGTGTGGCGCCGGGTGTTGATCCCTTGACGATTTCTGATGGAGTGCTCGATCAAGTAGGGCTCAAAGGAGGTGTGAACTTCGTGTTTGCCTCAGCCCTGATGAGCGATACGGCAGCAAAACTGCGTCAACTCGTGGGCGCGATGTTAAGCGTCGGAGCGCTCCTTTGGCTCACCGCCACAGGAATTCTCTTTACCGTTTTCTCATTTGCCTATAACGAGCGCGCAGCAGAGCGTGCGACGCTTCGAGCGCTGGGCGCTAGTAAAGCACTTGTTTCTCGCATAGTGATGCTTGAAGCCTTCATCATTGGGCTTTTGGGCGCGGTGTTGGGGGTGGCGTTAGGCGAAATCGTCTTTATTCTCTTTACCGACAATATGGCGCAGTTGGTGGGACTTCCTGGCCTCTTCCCAGATGCCCTGCTTTGGGTAGGAAATACGGCGGTCACGCTGCTCGTCGGGATTTTGACGCCGGTCCTTGCCTCGCGCCTTATTCTCTGGCGCTACGCGAAGCGCGATATTTCGTTGACGATGAAGGAGGGCTAGGCGATGAGCGAAACGTTTTCAACTAAGTCCTTCATCGTGGCTGAGAATTTAGGCAAAGCTTTTACGAGAGCTGGGCTCACAGAAACTACCTTCTGGCCCTTGCGTGGCGTTTCGATGTCGCTTTACGCAGGAGAATTAGCCACGCTAAGAGGGCGCTCTGGCGCCGGGAAAAGTACGCTTATTCATGGTCTCTTGGGGTTACTCAAGATGGATGAAGGTGCGGTGAAACTCTTGGGGCATACGCTCTCAGAGTTGGATGATGAGGCCCTTAGCCTTTTGCGAAATCAGCACGTGGGTTATGTGCCACAAAATGCGGCTCTTATTAGTACGCTTTCAGTCTTAGATAATGTGCGCCTACCCTGGTATTTGTCGCCCCGTGGGGCGGAGCCAGCAGGGCGCGCGAGGGAACTTCTTGCCTCCGTTGGCTTAGAAGAGTATGCCAGCGTGGTGCCTTCACGGCTTTCTGGGGGCGAAACAAGGCGTGTGGCCCTTGTGCGCGCGCTGATGTGTGAGCCCGAAGTGATTATCGCGGATGAACCCACCGCAAGCTTAGACGAAGAAAGTGCTCGCACGGTGGTGGGACTTTTACGTGCTGCAGCGGATCGAGGCGCAGCGGTCTTGAGCGTCACGCACGATGCGGTAGGACTCGAGATGAGTGACCGAATTTTTGAATTAAGTGAGGGGAGATTGAGCCCCCTTGAAGAATTGCCTCGCCAGGCGACTCAGCTAGAGAGTGCTAAAGCGAAGCGCGGATTAACTTTTTAGGAAATACGCTTTTTTCCACGGACCCGAAGCGCATTGCGCTTTCGTGAGAGAAAGGCTTTTGGTATAAGGAGAAAAGACAATGAAACGTCGTCAAGTCGTTCAAGCTGGAGTGGCTTTTAGCCTTTCGATGAGTGCCGCAAGTGCACTTCTCGCGAAAGACCCTTGGGGAGAAGATCCTTTCCCAGTCAAGGGCAAAGTCACCGTGGCAGAATTTGGTGCTAAGTGGTGCGCAGGCTGCCCCGAAATGGAAAAGATCTTCAATAAGGTGAAGGGTTACTACGGGGATCGTGTCGCGATGGTCTACGTGGATCTGGATATCTACAAAGGCATTGAAGACAAATATTTGATTGATCAGATGCCCGCGCAGCGCTTCTTTGATATTCATGGGGAACCCATTTGGCATCACAATGGAGCGCTCTCCGAAGAAGAGCTCAAAGAGCGTATTGAAATTCTTTTAAATGCCGCGGAAGAAGACCGTAAGGCTGGAAAGATCTAAAGCAGAAAAGGCCAGTGTTTCTTTAAGGAGAAGCGCTGGCTAATTTTTTGTCTGCTTTTTTAACAAGCTTAAATACGCTCTAGGAGAGAGTAGAAAATTAATTTAAATTTCTCGTTTAATTGTTAAGAGATTAATAGAAAGTCTTCTCTAAGAGGCATTTTTATTGGGTTGAAGTGAAAAATTTTCGTGAAAAAGACGAGAAATCTGTATACTTAAAAAGTAGCTAGTTGACCACTAGCATTTTTTAATCGAATGCTATTTAGACCACCTTTTCTCACTTGACACATCTGCGAGAGAACATCTCTTTTTTCTTCAAGAAAAAGTTTCCTCATTTTTTTGTTCTTTGGGTGCGTGAGAAAGCTTTTTCTCTGGAGACTCTTCACGCCATCTTCTTATGCAATGAATAAAAAACCGCTTTTCTTAGCCGTGTTGCTTGCCCTTTCTGCTGGCGCCGAGGCAGGCAACAATGACGATCCGTATTTCAGTGCAGTGAGCACGACAAATGCGGTCACTTATAACGGCGAGGAACTGACGCCCAGTCCACACAATGATGGTGAGGCCATACGTGTCATTAATGGAGGTGACTTAACACTCACGATTGCTGACGGGAAAACACTCAAAATCGATTCACAAGTGAGTCGCGATGCGAATCTCTCTAACCGCACGTATGGTAGCGTGATTCAGGTGGTAGGAAGCAAAGCCAAGATTTTAGGTGGCGCTTTTGAGGCGAATAAGGCGGATTCTTACGCGGCGGAAGAAAATACCGATCCTCAAAATCAAAGCTACTTTTGGATGGACGGGAATTCTGGAAATGCGACACTCAGTTTTGAAACAGCGAAGACGAGTTTCACCGGTTCTGTTCGCTACGGTGCGGTGACGCAAGGCAAAACCGACCTCACTTTTAAAAATGGCGTCTCGATGGAGATTGACCGAAGCGAAAGTCTCTCTGCAACGACTGCCTCTGCGCTTTATATCTATAACACGAGTTTGTCGACGCCAAGTACGCTTACGGTAGGCGGAGATTCTACATTCACCATTAGGACAGGCGTGAACGATACCTATGCTCAAGGCATCATGCTTTTTATGGGCGTAAAGTCAAGCTTTAACGGAAAGAATACGCTCACAATCGATACCTCAAAGAGCGCGAAGTTGAAGTTTATCACCGCGTTGCAGAACTATAACCAGAGTATTGATCCAGCGAAGAACGATTTCATTTCGAATGGAGCGTTCACGATTGATGTGACTAGTAATGGCGTGGCACCAGCGTTAGGTGTGGTCAACGTTGGAACGATGAGTTTGACGACTTGAATTTGAAGTTTGATCAGGTAGGAGTCGGCTCCATTGGCATCTTGTCGCCTGCGGCTGCCCAAAATAACCGCATTGATATTGACCGATTAACCTTTAATGCGACGAACACAAAACCTATGCAAGCGCTTCAAGCGGGCGCTGGCACGGTGAATGTGCGAGAAGCGACGATTAACTTTGCCGATCCAAGTTCAAATTTAGCCTTAAATGCTTTTGGCGCAGGTTGGATCACGGTTTCAGACAGTTTGAGCATCAAGGCGGATATCGCCATGCGCGCGAAAGACAAGGCGCAAATCGATGTTAAGAAGAATTTTGAGACAACGAGCGACTTGCTTCTTTTTGCAGGCGTCTTTGATAACGAATTGCCGCAGGCAACAGCAGAAAATCCGAACCCAGTCAAGCCCGAACAAGCACCAGTGGTGAAAATCAACAGTAGTGGCGAAGGTTTAGTGCGCTTTACGGGCGCCACGATCCTGCATAACCATGATGCGGGCTCGGCGCTTGAGATGACGGTAGGCTCCATTAATACCGCCCTCACGGACCAGTCCTTCTGGAACGTGACAAGTCCCTCGCTCTTAACGAAATTAACGCTCGGGAAAAACGCGCGGCTCAATTTCTACATTGACGATAAGTCACCTGTCTACAACGTCGAGGAAGCCTCGATGATCACGATTGAGGGGAATAATCCCGTCACGCTCACGAAAGACTCGGGTAGCGGGATTTCGCTGGTGGTTTCTGGTGTAGAACTCAAAAAAGACGATACCTTGGGCCTTATTTTGAGTCCTGGTGGCTTCACGCTTGATGGAAGTACGCTAGCGGCTGGCGCAGACCTCGAAGCCTTGAAAAAAGAAGTTTGAGCGTCACGGAAATTGCCTCTATCTCGCGCTTAAGTGAATCGAAGCTCACGGCGGATCGCTATGACCTCTTGATGCAAACCGATAAGCGTCTCATTGCGAAGATTAAGGAGAAGAAGGTTACGCCGCCTGATCCTAAACCAGATCCGAAGCCCGATCCCCAGCCGGATCCTAAGCCAGATCCCAAGCCTGAACCCAAACCGTCAGTCATTAATCCGCAAACCGACTCGCTGATGGAATCCTTTGTCTCGACCTTCGGGACACTCTTTGCGGCAGATGATCTTTTTGTGGACAGTGTTTTGCGCTCGCGCGATGGAGCACATCAGGAAGGTCTCTTTGCCGCGGCAAGAGCTGGGAAGTGGTCCTTGAACACCCGTACGGACGTCGATATGACAGCCGTCACTGGGCTCGTGGGTTATGCGGCACGCGCTGGTGCAACAGAGTTTGGTGGATTCCTTGAAATGGGTCACTCCTCCTACGACACCATGACGCCTGCCAAATTAGGTGATGTGAAGGGCACAGGTCGCCACAATTATGCGGGCCTTGGGCTTTATGTCGATTACGCCACGCCAGTCGACGGTTTAGCGTTGACGGGTTACGTCAAAGCAGGTGCATTCTCCAACCACTTTAACGCGACGCTCGTGAACGAAAAGGTCGACTTTGACCGCACGAAGGCTTATTGGGGCATGCATTTGGGCGCGCACTACGATTGGAACGTGGCGAAGTTGCGTAACCGCACATTCTTCTCGTACTTCTATGACGGCACAGAATCCTCTTCCTACCGTATCGCGGATAGCGAGAAGGTCGCGGGCGCTACGTTTGACTACGATGCGCTCAATGCGCACCGCGTGCAAGTCGGGAACTTGATGGAATATGCGTGAAGTGACACACTTCGTCCATACTTTGGCGTGACGCTTGAAAAGACGTTGAGTGCCAAGGCGAAGGGTAGTGCCACGGATTCCGAGGGCACGTTGGCACTTCATTCGAGCACCATGGATGGTACGACTGGGATTCTTTCGGCGGGTTGGAGCTACTTGAATCCGGCTGCCACCTTTGAGTTTGGCGTAGGAGTAAACGGCTACATTGGCGCTCGTCAGGGCGCAACCGCGCAGGTGCAAGCGAATTGGAAGTTCTAAGCCTAAGTAGACTTTCACGCTAGGAAGAAGAGAGGAAGCTGAGCGAAGAGCGTTTCGCAAAGCTTCCTCTTTTTTCTCTCGAAAAACCGACTAGAAAAAAGCTTGGTTTGTCAACCTAGGGTTTTCCTCGATAGGTGAAACCTTTATGGCGTAAACCCCTTAGGACTATTGCCTAGAAAGTTGAGCTAATCTCATAAAAATGCTTACTATTGACGAAAAATGAGTGAAGAAAAGCACCTTTTGTCACAAGAAGCAATTTTCTCAACGTAAGATAAATTCATGGTTAACACCTTCTCTCGAGATGCGGAGGTATCTGCCAAACGTTTCTCCGCGTCCCTTGGCCCCATTTGACTGTTATGAGGACTTGATCTATGAAACTCACTCAGAAACTTCTCGTTGGCGCTGTCGCGTCGCTCTTTGCTACCGTGGGTATGGCTAAAGGTACCTTGGTTTATTGCTCGGAAGGTTCGCCCGCTGGGTTTGACTCCGCTCAGTACACCGCAGGGACTGACTTTGACGCTAGCTCCTACAACGTCTTTAATGGCTTGGTGGACTTCCCGCGTGGTGAATCGAAGGCTGCACCCTCGTTGGCGGAAAGCTGGGATGTCTCGCCCGATGGCTTGACCTACACCTTCCACCTTCGTAAAGGGGTCAAATTCCACACGACCAAATACTTTAAGCCAACGCGCGACTTTAATGCCGATGACGTGGTTTGGACGTTTGAACGTTTGGCAAATAAAGACTTCCCGTTTAACAAGGCCTATCGCGTTGCTTTCCCGTACTACAGCGACATGGGTCTTGACACCACGATTAAGTCAGTTGAGAAGGTCGACGACTACACGGTGAAATTCAACTTGAATAAGGTTGACGCCTCCTTTATTCAGACTTTGGCCATGGCCATTGCCTCGATTCAATCCAAGGAATACGGTGACCAGTTGCTCGCTCAGGGCAAGGCTGAAATGATTAATCAGCAGCCAATTGGTACGGGTCCTTTCCAGTTTGAACGCTATCAGAAAGACGCCTTCATTCGCTATAAGGCCAACAAGGACTATTGGGATAAGGAAGATGGCCCTAAGGTTGACAACCTGATTTTCGCGATTACGAAGGACGCCTCGGTGCGCTATCAGAAGTTGAAGGCTGGCGAATGCCACATCATGGCTTATCCGCTCCCGGCTGACGTTGACAGCATGAAGAAGGATCCCTCCCTGCAGGTGATCACCTCGCCTGGCTTTAACGTGGGGTCGCTCTACTACAACACCGAAAAGGCTCCGTTTGACAAGGCTGAAGTGCGTCAGGCTCTTGACTATGCTTTGAATAAACCTGCCATTATCAAGGCCGTTTACGGTGGTGAAGGCGAACAGGCTGTGAACCCCATTCCGCCTACCCAGTGGTCCTACAACAAGGATATTAAGGCTCGCGAACAGAATATCGAAAAGGCCAAAGAACTCTTAGCCAAGGCGGGTTACCCCAATGGCTTTGAAACGACGCTTTGGTCCTTGCCGGTGCAGCGTCCTTATAACCCGAATGGCCGCTTGATGGCTGAAATGATTCAGGCTGACTGGGCCAAGATTGGCGTCAAGGTGACGATCACCACCTACGAATGGGGTGAATACTTGAAGCGCGCCAAGCAGGGTGAACACCAGGTCGTGATGAACGGCTGGACGGGGGACAACGGTGACCCGGATAACTGGTTCGGTAACCTCTACTCCTGCGCTGCTGTGGGTGGCTCCAACTACTCGCGCTTCTGCTTCAAGCCCTTTGATGACTTAGTCGTTAAGGCCAAGCAGATTACCGATGTGGGCGAACGTACGAAGCTCTACGAACAGGCTCAGGTGATCTTCTTTGAACAGAACCCGGCCTCGCCGATTGGCACCTCGCTCTCTAACGAACCGATGGTCAAGGGCGTGAAGGGCTACAAGAGCGAACCGTTCGGTCAGCACCGCTTCAAGGGCGTTTGGGTTGAATAAAGCCTAAACTCCTGATAATCTGGCCTGAAGAGTGAATGCTCTTTAGGCCCCTGGTTAAGGGGAAGCCTTCTCTATTCCCCTTAACCGCCTTTCCCCTGTCAGAACTCTTTTTTCGTCCCCAAAGAAAAGACAAAGAATAAAAAGCTTTTCCTAGCGAAAAAGACATCCTGGTGTTCTCGGACACAGACTCAAAAGGATGCAAGCGAGAAAAAGGTGCAGTAACGCACCAGAGGCAAGAAGCGACACTGCTAGCGTAAGTCGCACGCCGCACGAGTCCCTGACCCCCTTGACAATATTGGGACAGCCTTATGTTTTTGTTTCTAGCCAAAAGACTTTTAATACTGATTCCCACGTTTTTCGGTATTACGATTCTTACCTTTTTGCTCATCCACGCGATTCCGGGTGACCCGGTGCAGATTATGTTGGGTGAGCGCTCCAACGATCCCGCGGTGTATGCGGAAATGATGCGAAACTTAGGTCTCGATCAGCCGCTCTACATTCAGTATTGGGACTATCTTGTGAAGCTTTTCCACGGCGACTTGGGCAAATCCTTTGTGACGAGCACGAGCGTGTGGACCGAATTTAAAGCGCTTTTCCCCGCTACGCTTGAATTAGGGACCTGTGCCCTTATTTTTGGCGCATTCTTTGGGATTATTTTGGGCGTCTTGGCTGCGATAAAGCGCGGCTCCTTCTTAGACCACGGGGTGATGGGTTTGTCGCTCGTGGGCTACTCGATGCCGATTTTCTGGTGGGGCTTAATGCTCATCATGCTCTTTTCGAGCATGTTAGGCTGGACCCCCGTCTCTGGTCGTATTGACCTTCTCTACGATATTGAACCCTACACGGGCTTTATGGTGATTGATGCGTGGCGAGCTGAAATGCTTGACCCAGAAATGAATGCTGGGGCCCTTTGGGACGCAATTCACCATTTGATTTTGCCCACCATCGTGTTGGGGACGATTCCGATGGCCGTCATCTCGCGTATGACGCGCTCCTCGATGCTCGAAGTGATGGGTGAAGACTATGTGCGCACGGCGCGCGCTAAGGGTCTCTCGCCTGCGCGCGTCATCTTTATTCATACTCTTCGCAATGCCTTGATCGCGGTGGTGACCGTGATCGGTCTTCAGATCGGGACCATGGTGGGTGGGGCAGTGTTGACTGAAACCATCTTCTCTTGGCCCGGCATTGGTAAGTGGTTGGTGGATTCGATTTTCCGCCGCGACTATCCCGTGGTGCAAAACGGGCTCCTCATTGTCGCCTTTGTGGTGATTGGGGTGAACTTGTTGGTGGACGTGGTTTACGGTTTGGTGAACCCGCGTATCCGTCAGGAATAAGAAGAGGGAGGTGAATCAAAAATGACTGAAGTTGTCGTTAATAACAAAATGCCCGCCTCGGAACCGCATCACACGGAAGACGCAGCGAGCTTTAGCTACCCTTCGCCCGTTAAAGAATTCGTGATCAATTTCGCGAAGAATAAGGGCGCAGTAGTGGGTCTGATCTTTTTACTATTCATGGTCATCGTGGCGATTTTCGCTCCGCAAATTGCGCCGCACAGTCCCGTTGAGCAATTCCGCGAACATATGCTCCAAGCGCCAGCATGGACTGCTGACGGGACGCGTGAATTCTTGCTTGGTACGGACGAAGCAGGGCGCGATATTCTTTCGCGCTTAATCCACGGGAGTCGTTTGTCGCTTGTGATCGGGATCTGCGCTGTGGTTTTGACCATGATTCCTGGGATTCTTCTCGGGCTCTTGGGTGGGTTCTATCCCGATAGCGTGGGCCGCGTGATTATGCGTGTCTCTGACATCATGATGGCGCTCCCGTCTGTGCTTCTCGCCATTGCCATTATGGCCATTTTGGGCCCCGGTATTGTGAACGCCATGATCGCTATTGCGGTGGTGGGACTGCCTGGCTACATCCGCTTGGTGCGTGCCTCGGTAATGGGTGAACTGCGTAAAGACTACGTTGTCGCCTCTCGCGTCTCGGGCGCGGGGCTCTTGCGCCTCATGTTTGTGGCGGTGCTCCCCAACTGTATGGCGCCGATTATTGTGCAGGCAACGCTGGGCTTTTCCTCTGCCATTTTGGACGTGGCAGCGCTGGGCTTTTTGGGTCTTGGCGTGCAGCCACCAGCGCCTGAGTGGGGGACGATGCTCGCCACGGCTCGCGAATACATTGCGCGCGCCTGGTGGGTGGTGACTTTCCCTGGTCTCACGATTCTCTTAACCGTGTTGGCAATCAACTTGATGGGGGACGGGCTGCGTGACGCGCTCGATCCGAAGTTGAAACAGTCGGCTTAATACCAGAGAGGAGTGAACAAAATGAGTCTATTAGAGATTGAAAACCTCTCGGTACAGTTTGGGAAAAAAGAACGCCCCTTCCGAGCGGTCAATAATGTGAGTTTCACCGTAGATGAAGGTGAAGTCTTGGGTGTCGTTGGGGAATCCGGTTGCGGTAAATCCGTCGGGATGATGGCCTTGATGGGGCTTCTGGGAAACCAGGGGCGCGTCACTGCCGACAAGATGATTTTTGACGGCAAGGATATGCTCAATATCAGCCCGCGCGCTCGTCGCAAAATCATCGGGAAAGATATTTCCATGGTGTTCCAGGACCCTATGACGGCTTTGAACCCGAGCTTCACGGTGGGCTACCAGATTGAAGAAGTGTTAAAAGTGCACTTAGGGCTTTCCGGGAAGGAATTAAAAGAGCGTGCCGTGCATTTGATGGAACAGGTCGAAATTCCTGAACCCCAAAAGCGTCTTTCCTCTTACCCGCACCAGATGTCGGGTGGGATGAGTCAGCGTGTGGCGATTGCCATGGCCATTGCCTGTGAGCCAAAGCTCTTGATTGCTGACGAACCAACGACGGCGCTAGACGTGACGATTCAGGCGCAGATTTTGGATTTGCTCCAAGCCCTGCAGCAAGAAAAGCACATGGCCATGATCATGATTACGCACGATTTGGCAGTGATCACGGAAGTGGCGCACAAAGTGAACGTCATGTATGCAGGCGAATGTATTGAAACGGGGAAAGTGCCCGAAACGTTCTTAACGCCTTCGCATCCTTATACCGAAGCGCTTTTGTCTTCTTTGCCAGAATCAAGCCAAGGCGAGCGCCGCTTGAAGACGCTCCCCGGGATTGTGCCTGGACCCTACGATCGACCGCAAGGCTGCTTACTCTCGCCTCGCTGTCCTTATGCCGATGAGGCCTGCCGCAAGGGAGCAATCCCGATGCGCTACTACGAAGGTCGTGCAGTGCGTTGCTTAAAGCCCCTGCAAGCCTTTAAGGAAATTGTGCCAGTGGTCAAAAATGAGGAGGTGAATCATGGGTAAGATCGTACTGAAGGTCGATGACCTGAAGCGTTTTTATACGGTCTCGACGGGCTTTATGAAGCCCAAGGCAACGTTAAAAGCCTTAAATGGCATTAGCTTTGAATTGGAAGAAGGGAAAACGCTCGCCATTGTGGGTGAGTCGGGCTCTGGGAAGTCAACGATGGCGCGTCAGTTGACGATGATTGAAGAGCCCACCTCTGGGGAATTGGAGATCGATGGGGAACGCGTTGAGCATCTTTACCCCAATCGTATTCGTGAGTTGCGTAAAAAGATTCAGATGGTGTTCCAGAACCCCTATGGGTCGCTTAATCCGCGCCGCAAGATTGGAGATCAGCTCTCTGAGCCCTTGATCATCAATACGGATCTCTCTAAAGAAGAGCGCCGCGCACGGGTTGACGAAATGATGAAAATCATTGGTCTTCGCCCTGAGCACTACTACCGCTATCCGCATATGTTCTCGGGCGGTCAGCGTCAGCGTATTGCCATTGCGCGCGCCATGATTCTGAACCCCAAGATCGTGGTTGCGGACGAACCCACTTCTGCCTTGGACGTCTCGACGCAGGCGCAGGTTTTAAACCTCTTCTTAGATTTACAAGAAGAATTTAAGACGGCGTATGTGTTTATTTCGCATAACTTGGCCGTGGTGGAGCACGTTGCAGACCATGTGCTCGTGATGTATTTAGGCAAAGCTGTGGAGATTGCGGACAAGCGTACGCTTTACTCGCAACCCTTACACCCCTATACGCAGGCCCTTTTGTCGGCGACACCATCGGTCGACCCCGCCAAGCGCACGAAGAAGATTCACCTCGAAGGGGAACTCCCGTCGCCCATTAATCCGCCCTCGGGCTGTACCTTCCATCGACGCTGCCCGTACGCACGTGCGCGTTGTATGAAAGAAGAGCCCCAGTTGCGCGAAATTGCGGGTCGTCAAGTGGCTTGCCACTACGCTGCGGAGTTTGCCTATCCGGCTGCCGCGGATCGTGAAGAAGAGGTTGTGGTCGTGAGAGCACCTGAACGCACGATTTTGAAGGTTGCGGGTAAGGAGCCCGCAAAATATACGCCGCCCGCAGAGAAGGCGGTAGAAAAGGGGGCAGACGTCGCAAACGAGCTTGACGATCTTGCGTAATTAAACCCAAACGAATGTTCTTTCCAAGAGGAGATCCTCACGATGAGGCTAGACATCGTGGGGCAATCCTCGGACACCGGTTCCTCGGGAATTTTTCTCTGGGGGATCGGTGTTTTTTTGTCTTCTTTTTTTTTTGCTCTTCCTTTTGCCGCGCTTTTTGCTACTATTTGGAAATCAAGGACTTTTCTCCAAAAGGAGGAGAAACATGGCAGTCAAAAAGAAAACGACCAGCGCTCCAAAAATTGGCTTTGTGGGTTTTGGCAACATGGCCCAAGCGATGGCCAAAGGCTGGAAGAGCGCAGCTGCGGGGGTGGAACTCTTTGCAAGCTCGCGCCGAGCAGAGGTCCTCAAAACGGCAGCCGAGGCACTGGGCGTCACTCCAGTCGCGAGTAATCGTGCGCTTGCAGAAGCGGTGGACGTGGTGGTTGTGGCAGTGAAACCTTATCTTGTTGCCGAAGTCATTGCCGAGATGGGGGAAGCCCTCAAAGGAAAACTTGTCATTTCGGTGGCCGTGAATGTCACCAATGCCATGCTCTCGGAAATGCTTCAAAAGGCAACGGGAGAGAAGAAGACCGCACACTTGGCCATCCTTCCCAATACCCCCGTAGCGGTCAATGCAGGTGTCCTCTTAGCGGAAGGAGGGTCGCTTAACGCGACAGAGAAAAAACGCGCTACGGCGCTTCTTTCTAGCCTAGGGCGCGTGGTTTTCTTAGCGCAAGAGAAAATGGGCGTGGCAGGCGTCATTTCTGGCTGTGGTCCAGCTTTTACCGCACTCTTTATTGAGGCGCTGGGAGACGCGGCAGTCAAATGGGGACTCCCCCGTGCGACCGCTTATGAACTCACCTCGCAGATGATTCTTGGCACTGGCGCACTGCAGCTTGCCACAGGGGCACATCCAGGCGTCATGAAGGATGCGGTTTGTAGCCCAGGCGGCACCACCATTCAAGGGGTGAGCGCATTGGAGCGCAAAGGCTTTAGACGCGCAGCGATTGCGGCGGTCGACGCGGTGATGAAAAAATAGTTAAGTTTAGGCTAACGCGAAAAGACTAAAATTAACGCCAAAGGGGAGTGGCACGGTGAAGAAAAAACGCGCCATCTCCCGAAAGACCCAACAAACCAATTCCAAGCCATGCTTTTTGAGGAAGACCTCCAAGATGAAGACCTCTAACAAAAAAACGCTCTCTTTTTATTCGCTCTCTCTTCTCGCTTCCCTCGTGCTCGCAGGTTGTGCAACAGGCCCTGTTCCCACAGAACCCGAACCCAAGATTACGGAAGATGTGCACGCTGTGATGGCGCTCCCCGATGTGGGAAGCGCTACGACTGGTCCCACGACGCTCGCAGGGCTCTTTAAGGCCTACACAGGCTGCCAAGACTCCACCAAGGTGTGGGAAGAAATGGAACCAGGCGTTATTTTCTTTAGTTGCCGAGAACCCAGAGCAGGGATCCTGCAGTTTATTTGGGAAAAAACGCCAGAAGGGAAATTTGTCTTTAAGAAGTGTGTCGCCACGATGATGGCAGACCAAGAGTGGAATGCGATGGAATTCCGAGGCGACGATGGTCTGGCGATGCTGGAACGTGTACGTCGCAATGAACGCATCATTGAAGAGGCGGAAGCTTCGCCCTTACCCGCACGAAAAGGGCGTTCTGCGCAACCTTAATCGACAAAGAAATCTCAAAAGCGAAAAGGCGCTCCAACACCATTGGAACGCCTTTTTTGTGCTTGGGGTGTTTGCGGGAGTTTAGCCCCAACTTTCTCTAAAGAGAAGCGCAATGGTATCGAGCCCCGTATAGTGCACGTGGCCCTTAGCCGCCGCGACAGCCGGGGCTTTCGCGTGGTAGGCAACACCATAGCGCACGGCTTTGAGCATTTCCACGTCGTTTGCCCCGTCGCCCACTGCCATAGCATGTTCAAGCGTTGTGCCGTGAAGTTGCGTCAAGATTTCAAGCGCTCGGCGCTTCCCATCGGCATCAAAAAGGACACCACCCGCAGGACCCACGACTTCGCCCGTCAGTGCGCCATATTTATCGTGCACAAGTTCATTGGAGACTGCGCCATCCATGCCGAGCCACTCTGCGACGTGCGAGGTGAATTCCAAAAAGCCCCCAGAGGTGATATAGGTTTTAATCCCAGCACGCTGACAAAAGGAGAGAAGGCGCTCTGCGCCAGGCTGCAATTCAATCGCGCGCACGGCTTCTTCGACTACTTCAGGGGTGAGGCCTTTTAAGGCACTTACGCGCGTCACTAAACTCTCGGCAAAGGAGAGTTTCCCAGCCATGGCCGCATGGGTGAGCGCTGCGACTTCTTCTCCCTTGCTTCCCAGTTTTGCCATATCGTCGATACACTCGTTGACAACGAGCGTGCCATCCATATCAAAGGTGATGACATGAATGTCGGTGGTGGAAAAGTCGTGTGGGACGCTGAGAAGGTCAACCTTGACTTGAGAAGCGTTGAGCTCGGCTAGAAAAGCGTCAACACTAGGGCGCAATTCTTCAGCGATCCCGACAAAGCGCACTGCGCCAGCGCGCGTTTGGCGGCGTGTGTCCGCAGGAAGGAGCGCCGAAAAGCGCGTGAGAACGTCGCCCGATAAGTCGGGTCCCGTGAGAAGCGTATCAAACATGGTGTGCTCTTTAAATAAAAACATTAGGTAGAAGAAAGTTTAGCGCAGGAGAGCGCCGCTCGCCAAAAGCAATGGACTTGGGGCGGTCGGGTTTTTCGTGCATTTCCTGCCAGAAGATTTGCCAACGCTGACAAAAAAGGCGTGAAGGAAAAAGCGAGGAGGTTTTGAGCCATCCTTTTTTTGAGCCATCCTTTTTCTACCTCTTTTGGAGGATAGGTGAGTTAAGCCTCTGGAGGATTGAGCGGAGGTAGGAAGCCCGTATAATTAAAGGATTGAGTGGGAGGTGCGAACCTAAATGCGCACGCTCAGCCGAAGATAGAAGAATTTCCGATATAGGGAGACCCCAAATGGCCGATTTACGAGACCAATTCTTAGACAACATGGAGGCCTTAAAGCAAGAAGCGGCTGAGAAGACCGCCGAAAACTTGAAGGGCGACAAACCTGAACGTGTGAACCCAGAACAGTTCACCGTCGAAGTGCAAAAGCTCTTTAAAAAGGGCTGGGAAGAAGCCGGTGGCTTTATGGGCGATATGACCGCTGAGTCTCCGCTCTTTGCCCCCTGGTCTCGAGATGAATATATCGACGTGCGCGGGGAAGATCCCGTGCGCTGGGGTCGTGACTATTGGGACTACCGTAAAGAAGAGCTTGCGAACGCCGCGCTGATGGAAGCTTTTGATGCGCAAAAGGACACGATTGCCGAAGCGCTTATGGGCTCGATGGTGATGCGTGCTCTCCCAGAAGTGACCTTCTTTGGGAAGGCACACCGCACGGTCATGCCTGCCTTTGAAGCTGAAGTCTTAATTGAACCCTTGAAGATCTTCTCGGAAAGCGTGATGGCATTAACGCCCGCCCGTTTGGCAGAAATCGATGTGAAAGAGATTGACGCTTACGCGAAAGACACTGGCGTGCATTTAGATGTGGCAGTGCTCTATCGCTTTAGCGACGGGTCCTACATGTTGCGTAACCGTAATGACTATACGGTGCTCACGCACGAAGAAGGGGAAAAGCTCGAAGCGAAGCTTGCCTAAAAGCCCCAAAAAGATAGTCCATAAAGCAAAACGAGTGGTGTTTAAAAAGCACCACTCGTTTCTTTTTGGGCGTTCTCAAAAAAGACGAAACGCCCTATGGGAGAAAGAATCCAGAATCAGACGTTTTCTAGCTCTTCACGCTCTTTTTGCTTCATGCGCATGAGTAGAAGGATGGGCGTCACCACGACCACACAGAAAAAGCCCAGAAGCCCGCCCGAGACAAGGGCGGAAAAAAGCGAGACGCCATGCACATCGGCAAAGCTCACCACCACTAAGTGCAGTAGCGCACAGACAATGGAGGAGAGAAGCGTCACCGCGATGAAGGCGAGCGTCCAAAGTAGCGAGGGCGAGAGACGCTCATCGTACTGCGTGAAAAGGAAATGGCAAAGACCATAGGAGAGGATGCTCGCAGGCAATACACCTACGAAAAACACATCAATGAAGAGAGAAGTCAAACATTGAAGCACCCGTATTAAAAAGAGAGACCGCTATACGCGGAACAACCCTAAGGTAATGCTTTGAGAAAATATTGTCAATTCAGTATTAACCCTTGTGCGAGAGGCGATAAGAAGAATTGATGAGAGCGATTCTCAAATGACAAATTTGGTCTATTTTGCCCTTTTTACGGTTTTTTTGCGCTAGAGAAGCCAAAGCGAAGCGGTAAAAAAGGTCATTTAAAAGTAACCAAAAAAGGCCACCTCGTTTTCGAGATGGCCTTCGGAAGGGGTTTCACTAGTGGAGCGCTTGATTAGGCAGCTTCAGGGTGCTGCTTTTTGGAGCGTTCAAAGAGCGGGTTATTTTCAGACTCGTCCTTGCGGCTCGCAAAGTAGGTGGCGATCAACGGACCCGTGATGTTGTGCCAGAGCGCAGCGATAGCGCAGGGGAGTGCGGTGATGGGGCTCGCGGCAAAGTGAAGACCAGCAAGTGCCACACCCAAACCAGAATTTTGCATACCCACTTCAAAGGTAAGGCACTTCGCTTTAGCGTAGTTCATACCCGTCATCACAGCGATCAAGTAACCCGCACCCATACCGATGGCGTTATGCACTGCCACGGCGCAGAAGACCAAGAAGCCAGCAGAAACGAGTTGCGTTTTCGTGGCGGCCACGATCGAGGCGGCAATGATCATGATCACCAAGGTGGAGAATGCAGGGAGCATCACCACAACGCTTTGCACCTGACGGTGGAAGAAGCGATTGATGAGCACACCAGCGACGATAGGCAACAAGATGATTTTCACGATCGACATCACCATAGCGGTGGGTTCGATTTGAAGCCACATGGACGCTAAGAGGTACATGAGTGCTGGCGTCATCACAGGAGCCATGAGCGTCGTGCAGGAGGTCACCGTCACCGAGAGGGCCACGTCACCACGAGCAAGGAACGTCACCACATTAGAGGCCGTCCCACCTGGGCAACAACCCAAAAGGATCAAGCCTACGGCGATTTCAGGGGGAAGGTCAAAAGCTTTAACGACCAACCATGCGCCAAAAGGCATGATGGTGAACTGACCGAGAATCCCGACGAAAACGTCTTTTGGACGACGGAATACTTCACGGAAGTCGGCGGGCGACAACGTCAAGCCCATACCGAACATAATGACCCCTAGCCCGTACGGAATCCATGGACCGAACTGCTTGAAAATTTCGGGGAAAATGAAACCTAGAATCGCAAAGACGACTACCCACAAGGCAAAAGATTTGCTAAAGAAGCGGCTCACATTTTCGAGAAATTTCATCATAGTTCTATCCCAGAGATTTAGTATGTCTCTGCTGGGCTCCATTGGCTAAAGGTAAAGCGTTTCATAGTGAAGTGTGGCAAGCGTTGAAAGTGGCTTGCCCTCCTATTCGTGGCTTTGGATTAAAAAGGAAAATTCGTTTGAAGTGTCTTTAGGGAAAGCAAAAGAAAAAGGGGCTTTCGTCAAAGAACTTTCACTTACTTTACCTATTTAAATCGCCTCTGAGGGGCGTGAAATGGGGAAATCTCTCCACTCACTGACACTATCCAACTTTCGTTGGGAAAAGTGCCTAAGGAGAAGTGTAGAGGCGAGGGGAAAAATGCAAAAGTCCTTAGACTTTTTACTTAGAGCCTTGTGTGGGACCATTCTTTTATTGCGGGAGGGAAGCGCCTAAGCATAGAATAGGGGGAAGAAAGGAGGAGAAAAGAAAAAGCCTCCAGAAAAGAATTACGTCACCCTCAAACTTTCGATCACCTTATGCACGACTTTATTGCTCGCTTTGGCGTTATTTTGCTTGATACGCTGGTCCCCATTGGGATCGGCTTTATTTTGCATAAGGCCGATCTTATCTCGAAAAGGGGCGTGGACCTTGTCATCAAATTCAATGTCCGCGTGATGTTCACGATCCTTTCCGTTTTAGCCTCCTGGAAATTAAAGATTTCCGCAGAGCTCTTAATGCTGCCTGTGGGCGCAATCGTGATGACGCTTGTGCCTTTCTGGGTGATGAGTTACTTGACGCGCAAAAATCCCGATCCACTGGAGCGTGGCGCACTCGTGACCGCGGGGATGCTGGGGAATATCGGGACCTTGGGTGGCGTGATTTCCTTTTTGATTTTGGGGCCTCTGGGATTCTCTTACGTGCAGATTTTGGCAACGATTGCCAACGTTATCCTCATTCTCTTTAATTTCCCGCTTTGCCAAAAGTATCGAGAAGCCGCAGAAGCGATTCCTGGGGCCTGCTGCAAGAATCGTCGTGTGCCGCACCAAGAGCAGAACTTCTTCTCGCTCTTTTTCACCTGGAATCAGGTGGCGCTCTTAGGAATGATTTTAGGGGTGGTGCTGTCAGTTAATGAAGTGCGTCAGCCCGAATGGCTCACCTCGCTCTTTGCCCCCATGGTGCATGTCTCCGCCTGGATTGCTTTCTTGCCGGTGGGACTACTTTTGAACTTTAAAGCCGCTGCGCGCGAAATGAAAAAGACCATTCTCATTTTGCCCGTGAAGTTTGTGCTCCTTCCCATCGTGATGTGGCTTTTCTGCTATGTGACGATGGATGACCCAGTGATGATCGCAACGCTTGTGATCTGCTCGGCTTGTCCCACGGCGATTAATTCCGTCCTCGCCTGTGCGCTCTATGGGCTCAAAACCGATATTGCGATCTCTTCCTTGATGACCTCTACCTTTGTGTTTGCGGTGGTGGTGTGTCCGGTGCTGGTGGGCATTTATCTCTAAAAAGAGACCTTTTAAGAAGGGCGTGCCAGAATAGGCACAAGCATGTCCTTTGCTAAATGAGAAAAAGACCAATGACCAATTCCTATGACCTCACACCGATCGAAAATGCTGGGTTGGATGACCTCTCTGGCGAGAGGCTTGCTCAAATTCTCAAAGAGGCACGAAAATCGTGCCCAGAACAATTTGCCGATGGTGAAGAGGAGGCGTTGCTTTACAAGTTGCGAATCCTCACGCCGCTCGGCGACAAACTGGTTCCCACGCTTGCCGCTCTTTTAGTCGCAGGAAGAGCGCCAGAAAAGGGCCTTCCTCACTTTGGCATCACGGTTAACCGCTATCGAGGACGAGAGAAGACAGGAGAAGCGCTTTTTCTGAGAAAAGAATTGCGTGGCACGATTCCTGATTTAGTGATTGAAGTTTTAACGCTGATGCGCAACGCGATGAACGTGCGCGCTATTGTGAAAGAAAATGGTCTTCGATATGACGTCGCCGACTATTCTCTAGAGGCCGTGCGTGAGGCGGTAATGAATGCCTTAGCGCATCGCGATTATTCGCCATGCGCTTCCCGCCCTGTGGAAGTGTCGATATTTTCTGATCGACTAGAAATCGAGAATCCAGGCGGTCTCTACGGTCCAGTGACTCTTGACGCTTTAGAAGAAGGGCTTTCTGCGGCGAGAAACCCCCATCTTGTTAAACTCCTCTCCTATACGCCTTTTTGGGGCGAAACCGTGTCGCCAAATAAAGGGACTGGGTTTGCGCGAATACGAGCCACACTAGCTCGAGAAGGGCTCCCAGAGATGAAGCTCGAAGCGAGTGAAAACGCTTTTAAGCTCATCTTTGAAAAGAGAGCCTCTTAAAAAGAGAAAAAAATGGCGAAGAGACCACTCAAAATCTCTTCGCCTATTTTTTTGCTTTTAAATAGCCTAGTTTAGGCAGCTTTGGCTGGCGTGCGTGGCATAAAAAAGCCCAACGCAATCCCAACAATCGCTGGCACCACCCATTCAAGACCAATGCTGGAGAAGGGGAGCATTTCAAGCGCGTGGTCGAGCGCCTCAACAGAGAGACCACTCATTTTCAAGGCACCCGCCACACTCGTAATCCCCGTGAGCAAAATGGCAGAGGGGTAGATCGCTGGGAACTTTTCAATCCAGTGGTGAGCCAAGGCCAAGACGATCAAGACGATCGAAATCGGGTAAATAGCAACCAAGACCGGAATGGAGAGCTTCAAAATCATCGTGAGACCGGCGTTAGAAATAACCACGCTCGTTAACACGAAGACTAAGAGCCAGCCCTTGTAGCCTAAGAAAGGCAAAATCCCTTTGAAGTAATTGGAGCAGCAAGAGAGTAGGCCCACGCAGGTATTTAAACACGCAATAAAGAAGCAGGCACCCAGAATAATCACGCCCAAGGGACCAAACTGCACTTTAGCGAGGTCGCTTAACGTCTGAGCGCCGTTTGCCGCAGTAAAGCCCGCCGCACCACTCTGAGCCCCTACCCAAGCAAGCGCAGAATACACAATGATAAAGAGCACCCCAGCGATGATGCCAGCCTTCATGGTTTCAGAGACGACACCATTTTCATTAGAGACGCCAAAAGCGCGAATGTTCATGGCGATAATGAGACCAAAGTTCAAGGCTGCAAGCGTATCCATCGTCTGATAGCCCTCAATAAAACCACGGAAGAAGGCCGAGGTCTTATAGGGGTCCTGCACAGCAGCGAGTTGAGGAGCCAAGGGGTTAAAGAGCGTGGAGAAAAAGAGGAGCGCAATCAAGGTTAAGAGCATTGGAGCCAAGATTTTCCCCAAGCGCTGCGTCAATTTTTCGGGGTTAAGCGCAATGAGCCCCGCGAGGATAAAAAAGCCCACGGAGTAAATGGCCTGCGCGACGACGCTATAGTCTAAGCCCATCACCGTGCCCGTTAAGGCATTTTCGCCCATAAAGAGCGGATTCACGACCATTTCAAAGGAGGTGCTCGCCGTACGAGGAATGGCTAAGCAGGGACCAATCGAGAGGTAAACCAAAAGCGTAAAGATGGCAGAGAAAATCGGATGAACGCGGTTCCCGAGCGTTTCGAGCCCCCCAGAGCGCGCCACAGCCATAACACCCAAAACAGGGAAGGCAATGGCGGTAACGGCAAAGCCTGCCATAGCGTGCCAGGTGGATTCCCCAGCTAAGAAACCTAAGTAAGGCGGGAAAATCAAGTTCCCAGCCCCAAAGAACATACTAAAGAGCGTGAGCCCGATCAGACATCGTGCTTTAAGAGATAAGGGCGTCATAGGATGAGTCTCGAATCAGAACACAAGAGAGTGTGCTAATAAAAAAAATGACGTATTAGAAAAAAGGATTTTTTTATTTTTGCGGGAAGCATTTTCTCGCAGGATTCACAAGATTAGCACAAAAGCGAAAAGTTGCTCTCAAAAGATCTAGGTCTTTTAGAGAGTGGAAAAGAGAGCTGAGAAAAAGCAACGCTCGCCACCTTTCTTGCGAGGAGGAATTTTCTTTTTTGGGAAGGAAAGAAAAAACACGCGAGAAAAAGTGACGAGCGAAGACGGAGAGGGTGAGGGTGAGGGTGAGGGTGAGGGAAGAGGTTGCTCAGTCAACTCGAGCACCTCTTCCTTCTAGGAGACGAAAATCGTCGCGAGGATTACTTCAACGTTTTGATGTATTCGCTTGCGCTCTGGCCAGAGATACGACCAAAGGTGATGATGTCAGCCTGAGCGTTAGCGCCTAAGCGGTTACCACCGTGCACACCACCCGTGACTTCACCCGCAGCGTAGAGGCCAGGAATGACTTTGCCCTTGGTGTCGATCACTTCAGCCTTGGTGTCGATATGCACACCACCCATCGTGTGGTGAACAGCAGGCTGAACCTTCACAGCGTAGAACGGCGCGGTCACCAAAGCCTGAGGCATATTGGCGCGACCGAAGTCTTCGTCCTTACCAGCCTTTTGCATTTCGGTGTAGCGCTTCATCGTGGCAACGAGGGCATCAGCAGGAACGTCCATCTTCTTGGCGAGGTCAGCGTAGTTGTCAGCGGAAACGGCAAGACCCATTTCGATATATTCGTGAATGAGCTTAGCGGTCTTCGAGGTTTCAGCGTCCCAAACGATCCAAGCAAAGCGACCAGGTTGCTTCAATTCGTTGGCCGAGACAACGTCACGCGTCAAGAGTTCGTTCGTGAAGCGCTTACCTTCTTTGTTAACGAGCACAGCACCGTCACCACGCACACTTTCCGAAATGAGGATACCGTCAGGCGTGGCCGTCGGGTGAGCCTGGATCTGGTCCATATCGACTAAGCCAGCACCAGCGCGTTGGGCTAAGAGAATGCCGTCGCCCGTAGCACCAGAGTGGTTCGTCGTGGCGTAGCCCTTAAGCATCGGTTTGTACTTCACAACCATATCTTGGTTGGCACCAAAGCCACCAGTGGCGAGCACCACAGCCTTGGAGTCGATCGTGTAGACCTTGCCGTCCTTGCTCTTCACTTTAACGCCAACCACAGCGCCAGCCTTGTTCTTCACAAGGTCAAGGGCCTGCGTGCCTTTGCGAATGTCGAGCTTACGATCCTGAGCAGCCTTGTAGAGCGTCTTCATGATCATCGGACCCACGGCAGAGCCGTCAGAAGGACGATGAGCACGGTTATATTTCGCACCACCAGCGCGACCCACCACGCTCAAGTCTGCGCCGAGGCTCTCTAACCAAGCGATGGAATCCTTGGCGTGCGTCGTCATCGTACGAACGAGGCGAGCGTCATTGATATCGTGACCGCCTTTCATCGTGTCAGAGAAGAACTGATCGACCGTATCAGGAATACCAGCCTTTTTTTGCTGCGGGGTTTCAGCAGCGTTGATACCGCCTTCGGCACGGTTGGTGTTACCGCCCACAATGTTCATCTTTTCCAAGACGATCACTTTGTCGCCCAAGTCGTGAAGCGTGACAGCGGAGGAAAGACCAGCGCCACCAGAACCAATCACGACGACGTCCGTCTGAACGTTAGCAGCGAAAACATTAATGGCAGAAGAAAGTGCCAAGGCAAGAACGAGTTTTTTCATGATGAAGTTTGTCTCCGTAAAGTTTTCATCAACATTAAAAAGAGAAGGCTAGTTAACTAAGACGCTAGAACTACGCCATTAGGATGGAAGAGAGTATGCCGATTTTAGAAAAGCGCTGTCGTGAGATTTTTTTAAGCGCGACTTGAGGAAAAGTTAAGGCTCCTTCTCGCAAAAGGGAAAAAAGAAGGTAAGGGGAAGGGACGCGAGGCTAGTCAGGAGAAGCATTTGAGAAGGATTCTCATTGAAGAAAAAGCAGGATGTTTTGGGGGTGAAGAGAGTGGTGTGGTTCTTCAAAATCTAGGGAAATCCCCAATATCGAATGGGAGAGCGTAGGGAAAGAAAACGTGTTTTTTGAGTAACGGCGAGAAAACTCTCCAGACGGAGTTTCTTTTTAGATCAATGATTGATACACTAGAAAAACTTCGATCGATTTTTGTGAGATAAAGACGCCATGGCAGAAGGGAAGGAAGAAGTGAAGGGAGAGACAAAGGCAAAGACAAAAGCCAAAGAGAAGAAGGCAATTTCGCTCGACTTCTCGGGACTTAACGCCGCGCAGCGAGAAGCGGTGATGGCACCTCCTGGGCACCAGCTCATTTTAGCGGGCGCGGGCACTGGGAAAACGCGTGTACTGACGATGCGCTTGGCAGCACTCGTGGCCGCTGGGACGCCACTTACTTCCCTGATGGCCGTGACCTTCACGAATAAGGCAGCGCAAGAATTGCGTGAGCGAGTAAAAGTGACGCTCTCAGAAGAGGCGAGTAATCTATTTTCTTCTCTTTGGGTGGGCACCTTTCATGGGATTTGCCACCGAATGTTGCGCGCTTATGCCAAAGAAGCTGGACTCCCAGCGCACTATCGCATTTTGGATGCAAAAGAAGCGCTAGCGCTTATCACAGAGCTCCTCGAAGGAGAAAGCGAAGAAGGAGAGGAAAACTCTAACGGAGTTTCGCAGCGAGAGCTCTCTCAAATGGACGACTATGAAGGGCTTCTCGCGATTAAGCCCTCAGACGTCCTCACTTTCATCAACTGGCATAAAGAAGAGGGCGTGCGCGCCAAAGACGCGCCCTTGCCACTAGAGAAATGGTCATCCAAACCCGTGCCCGTGAGTGTACTTGAGCGATATGTTTCGCTCTACAAAGCCTACGAAGCGCGCACTGAGGAAATGGGCGTCGTGGACTTTGCGGAATTAATTCTCCGTGTGGTGGAACTCTTTGAAACCCATCCCAAAATCTTGAAGGCCTATCAGAGGCGCTTTGCGCATATTTTGGTCGACGAATTTCAAGACATCAATGCGATGCAGTACCGCTGGTTGACGCTTCTTTGTGGGGCGGGGAAAGCCGATAGCGCAAAAACACAAACGAAGGCGAAAGCAAAAACGAAAGCCCCAGCGCTTTTTGCGGTGGGTGACGATGATCAATCGATTTATGCCTTCCGTGGCGCAAAGGTTGAATTGCTCTCGGCAATGCTGACGGACTTTGCCGAAGATAGGGCAACGCCCATTGCGCCCATTCGCTTGGAAGAAAACTATCGCTCAAGCGCGACGATTCTGGCAGCAGCAAACGCGGTGATCGCCCACAATAAAGAGCGCTTAGGAAAGACGCTTCGCGTAGCAGAGGCGCGTCCACTTTCTCGCAGTGCGGCAATTCGCTTGGTGATGAAAGAAGACTCCCGAGCGGAAGCTGATTGGGTGGCGCATGATGTGGAAGCGCAATTAGAAAATGGCGTCCCAGCTGAAGAAATTGCCATTCTCTACCGCGTCAATGCGCTCTCTTCTCCCTTTGAAATGGCATTTCGTCGCCGACATATTCCGCTATTAGTAAACGGTGGGCCGCTTTACTTTCAACGTGCGGAGATTAAAACGCTACTCTCCTACCTTGCACTCCTGCTCGAGGATCCACACGATATGGACGTCTTGCGTGTGGCGAACGCGCCTGAGCGCGCTGTGAGTGAAGAAGCGATTGAGTCGCTAAAAGCGTTTGCCAAGCGTGAAGGCGTGACGCTCTGGGAAGCACTGGGAGGTCAAGACTATGCGGAGAGTCCTTATGCCGACGAAATACTCCTCTCGATGAGAGCACTTCTGAAAGCCATTCGCTATGAAGCAAGAAAACTTCCTTTACCAGATGTGGTAGCGCTCACGATTTTGGGCTCGGGGCTAGCTGACTACTACAAAGATATTGGACGGGAAGAGGCGTTGATGACACTCAATGCACTCACTGACTTTGCGGAGAGTTTTGTCGAGAAAGAAGGGCTCTCGCTTACCGATTCGGCCTTTGAGGGAAACGAGGAAACCGCTTCTCCCTTAGCCATTTTTATGGACTATGTGGCGCTCGTGAGTGAAGATCAACGAGAGGTGGCAAAACTTGCCAAGACGCTAGCGAAAAGGGGAAGTGTGAAAAAAGCGCAGGAAGAAAACCCCTTAGAAGCCGTGCAATTGATGTCGGTTCATGCGGCAAAGGGGTTGGAATTTAAAGTGGTCTACATTGTGGGGGCAGAATATGGACTCTTCCCACACTATGGGGCGCTGCACGATCCCAAGTGCGGTGGCTTAGAAGAAGAGCGCCGCTTAATGTACGTGGCCATGACGCGCGCTAAAGAGAAGCTCTCGCTCGCAATGAGTGCGTATCGCGCAGAGATGAGCGCCTACCCAAGACGAAGCGCTTCGCCCTTTTTAGGCGAAATCCCGGCAGAACTCTTGGAAGCAGAAGACTATTAGAGGTTGAGTTCGCTGAAAAAATGCATTGAGGCAAAAGAAATCGGGCTCTTCCATGCGTAGGAAAGCCCGATTTTTGAATTTGCTTAGTTTTTAGATCATCTGGATCTGTGGTGTGCCATTTTCTCTAAAGGAGATATAACCACTTCGAGCAGAACCTTCGTTGGGGTTATCAAGATCCCAATTAGGCACCACCCAGCGTTCAATGAGACCATTGACACGAGCGCCAGGGTGCATCGTGTGTGCATGAATCACCACGTCCACGGCCATGGAGCGCGCTGCCTCAGCAATTGCACGCTCGCTAATACGCTCATCACCAATGGGCAATCCCGCCATTTCCGCTTCTTTCACACAGAGCTCATAGAGGTGCGCAATGATTTCACGACGATCGTCTGGGGAGTGGCGAAGGATTTCGCGCTGCCAATCGGGCTCACGAATCTTGTTGCGCATCATCTGCAGGGCATAGTTTCCCGTGCACCAGAGGTCTCCATGGCTAAAGAGAATGGGGCGGTTTGCGACATCAATGACAATCGGGTCATCAATTAACTCTGCACCACACTTTTGCGCAAAGGAGTGACCCAAGAGAATATCGGACTCTCCTCGCATGATAAGCACACGGCGACCCGTGGAGGTGTGAAGCGTTAATTCTGCGGCGATCAAATCGTCCGCATCATTGGCATCATCTCCCACCCACTGGTCAAACAAGTCCCCAATGATGACAAGCTCAGCATAACGACGGGCGATATTTTTCATAAAGCGCAAGAAACCCATAATCGTTTTGGGTTTATGCACATCCAAATGCAAGTCTGCAATCACAATCGGGTTGGAGAGCGGAGGCACGTGAGAGAGGGCAGAAAGCGCAGGAACTTGAAAGTCAGCCATATCGATATCAACCAGTCGGAATGTCGTCAGTCATCAGTAGTGAGATGAATTCAGGTGAAGGGGGACTCTTGTGTCCACACCCCTCTAAAGCTAACAGTTTAAGCGATTTGGTGTGGTGCTGTGAGTGGCATTAACATTTTGAGCACAATTGCTCAAAGCGGACGCGAGGGCGAAAAAAAGAGCACGGGAGAAAGACATCCCGTGCTCAAAATCATCTGTGTGAGGCAGATGTCAGGTATTTTAGTCGATGATTTCAGCTTTTTCAATCACAACGTCTTCGCGTGGCACATCGTGGTACCAGGAGCGAGATTCGGTCGGGACAACAGCGATCGTATCAACGACATCCTGACCAGCCACCACACGGCCAAAGACCGCGTAGCCCCAACCCTGAGCGGAGGGAGAAGTGTGGTTCAAGAAGTTGTTGTCGTTCACGTTGATGAAGAACTGAGCGGTAGCAGAGTGCGGATCGCTCGTACGAGCCATGGCGATCGTGTACTTGTCGTTCTTCAAGCCGTTCTGAGCTTCGTTTTCGATCGGTTCATGGGTTTCTTTTTCTTTCAAGCCCGGCAAGAAGCCACCGCCCTGAATCATGAAGCCTTTGATGACGCGATGGAAAATCACGCCGTCATAGAAGCCTTCACGAACATAACGTTCAAAGTTAGCACTGGTAGCGGGGGCGTTGTCGTGATCGAGTTCGATATCGATAATGCCTTTGTTGGTTGTCAAACGAATCATGGGGTGGTTTCCTTTAACTTATCAAAAGAAAAAAAGTCACTTAGTTTTCTCTTGGCAAAAGAGCTTGGATGGTGCTTGTCTCTCGTCACCCATCCTTCACCCTTGCCATGACTTCAAAAGTGTGCCGTACATTGTGGCACAAAATGGAGTGCTTTGGGGAGGCAAAAATTCTTTTCTTCACGGAAAAAGTGTGAGAGAAGGTGGGGGAGAAGAGTGGGTTAAGCAGAGAGTAGGAGGAGGCGTTCAGCGCACTTTCTCTCTGCGAGAAAGGAAAACGAGTGAAGGAGTCTTTCCATCACTTCACTCGTTTCCAGTATCTCTAGAGCTAAGAGGCTAAGACTTAGGGAAGTACTTTAGCGTCCAAAATCACCACAGGCTTCACAGGCACATCATTCATGCCTTTTTTGGAAGTCGTTTCCACTTCAGCAATCTTGTCGACCGTGTCGGTCCCACTCATCACCTGACCAAAGACGGCGTAGCCGTAACCATCCGAAGCGCGATCAGCGTTTAAGAAGTCGTTATCAGCAACGTTAATAAAGAATTGACTTGTAGCGGAGTGGGGGTAACCCGTGCGAGCCATGGCGATCGTGTACTTGTCGTTACGAAGACCATTGCGCGCTTCGAGAGGAATCGGAGCGCGGGTTTGCTTTTGCGTTAAGTCTTCTGTGAAGCCACCACCCTGAATCATGAAAGTGCCAATCACACGGTGGAAAATCGTTCCCTTGTAAAAGCCATCGTTCACATACTGAAGGAAGTTTTTCACTGTCTGCGGGGCACGGTCCAGATCCAACTGCACCACGATGGGACCTTCCGTTGTAGTAAATTCCACACGAGGCGCAGCAGCATAGGCGCTCCCCATGAAGAGAGCAGAGGCCATAAGAGCAGTCAAAGACTTAGTAAGAGAAGAAGTCATAATGGGAAAAAATCCTTCCTTAAATAAAAAAACACAAAAAACAGAAAACAAAATGAGAAATCAGGTCTCAATTAGCGCAACGTTGTCGAGTGTGGCGTTGCGGTATCAAATTCAGACGAAAAATTAAGGCGCTCACCTTCAGCGGCTTTCTTCGCTTTCAAGGCCTCCTCTGTCGCAGCCTTTTGCTCACTTTCACGCGCCTTTAAAGCGGCAGCCTCTTCATCGTGACCAAACCACTTTTCAAGCGTGGCTAAGCGAGCATTCAATTCACGATTGTTTTTAATCGCTTTGGCGGCAACTTCGTAGTTTTCCAGTGCGCGTGTGAGGTACACATCGCCCAAATTCTTGCGAGCAATCGCAAAGTCAGGCGAAATGGAGAGCACTTTCTTTAAGTAGCCTTCGGCTTCATCGAGTTCACCCTTTTGCGCAAGGATCACTGCTAAGTTGTTATAGGGTTCTGGCACTTCTGGGAAGTCTGCGGTCATGCGACGAAGTTCACTGATCGCTTCATCCACACGATCCAAGCGCTCAAGCGCCACTGTGCGCATAAAGCGTAGTTTCAAGTTAGTGCTATTTTGCTCCAGCCCAGCATCTGCCAGGGCAAGGGCTTCAGCGTTGCGACCACCCGTCAAAAGGCTCTCGACTCGCCCTGGTACATCCGAGGGTTTCAACCCTTGAAGGAGGGGGTTCACTTGGGCGATGGTATTTTTACTCACATCGCCCTTAGTGACGGCCAAAGCCGTTGAGGGGGCGGCAAAAGAGAAAGCAAGACAAAGCCCTAAACTGAGGGCAGTGAGTGAAGAAGAAAGTCGGGCGGGCATCATAACTCACGCTAATCCAAAAGAAAAAATCGGTTCAATAAAAGTGGGGTGTGTCTTTTCAGTTCTCTTTTGCGAAAAAGGCCACTGCACCTAAATTGGCCAAGAAGCCCAAAGACGCGAAAGAAAAGCCTCGAGAAAAGGAAAAGAGAAAAGAGCAAAGCGGCATTTTTTCGCCCGCTAATCCCTCTCTCGTCCATTTGGCTGAACGAAACTTCAGCCTAAAGAGGCTCGCCTTCGGTATACTGTGAGACACTTTTGCAATGCATTGTAGCCGATTGTGCTCGATTGAGATTGACTCCGGAGAAGAGCTTTTGCGCGTTTTACGCCTCCTTACTCTTCTCAACACGAGTGTAAATCGGCGAAAATAGGAGAATAGCGCGTCTCTAAGCTCTTTGGAACAAGGAGCAAAGAAGAAAGAGGGGAGTGCGCCTCTCCAATTCTTACTGATACCAAAACCCAAGAAGGAAACCTAAGGTCATGTCGCTTTCGATTTATTCGACATTAACTGGTGAACAACAACCCTTTGAACCCTTAGAACCTGGACACGTCAAGATGTACGTCTGCGGGGTGACGGTCTATGACTACTGTCATATTGGACACGGTCGCACGTTTGTCGCCTTTGACGTGATTCGCCGTTGGATGGAAGCAAGTGGCCTCAAAGTGACCTTTGTGCGTAATGTCACGGACGTGGACGATAAGATTATTCGTCGTGCCGCAGAACGCAACGTTTCGATTGATGCCTTAACGGAAGAATTCACTCGCGCCATGCAAGAAGACATGAAGGCGCTGGGGTGCTTAGCCCCAACGATGGAGCCACGTGCGACGGAATTCATTCCTGAAATGCTTAAGCTCGTTGCAGTCTTAGAAGAAAAAGGCTTGGCTTATCAGGGAACCGACGGGGACGTGGACTTTGCGGTGCGTAAATTCGCTCCCTATGGAAAACTCTCAGGGAAGTCGCTGGACGACCAGCAAAGTGGCGCTCGCGTCGATGTGAACACGGGTAAGCGCGATCCTCTTGACTTTGTGCTCTGGAAGAGTGCTAAACCAGGGGAGCCGCAGTGGGACTCGAAGTGGGGTAAGGGGCGTCCAGGCTGGCATATTGAATGCTCGGCGATGTCCACGAAACTCTTAGGCGACACATTTGATATTCACGGGGGTGGCCCAGACTTAGTCTTCCCGCACCACGAAAATGAAATTGCGCAGTCAGAAGGCGCAACAGGCCAAACCTTTGCTCGCGTGTGGATGCATTCTGGTCCCTTACGTGTACGCGATAAAGACGGTCACGAAGAAAAGATGTCCAAGTCCTTAGGAAACTTCTGGACAATTCGTGATGCGCTAGACGATACCAACAAAACCTATGGGGAAGGGAACGGCGCAGAAGTGCTTCGCTTCTTCCTCTTACGTAGCCACTATCGCTCGCCGATTTCCTTCTCGCCCGTGCTGATTGAAGAAGCGCAGAAAGGTCTTGTGCGCCTTTATGGGGCTTTGGAAGGCGTGGCCGTCGCAGAAGGTGAGGTGGACTGGTCTGAAGACTATGCCGCACGCTTTAAAGCCGCGATGGATGATGACTTTAATACGCCACAGGCAGTTTCCGTCCTTTTTGAATTGGCAACGGAAATTAATCGCACGAAGGACCCGGCCCTTGCTCGTCAATTAAAGGGCTTGGGTGGCGTCTTGAATCTTTTGACGCGTGACCCGGCTGATTTCTTAAAGGGTGGGGCAGATGATGCCGAAGAAGCGCGTATTGATGCGTTGATTGCTGAGCGAGCGGAAGCCAAAAAGGCCAAGAACTTTGCGCGTGCCGATGAAATTCGCGCACAGTTAACCGCAGAAGGGATTGAACTTCTTGATACCTCGCAGGGCACGACCTGGCGTCGTCTCTAATATTTTGGAATACAACAGAAGAGTAATTTTGCTATGGCAAAAAATGTCTTTTTAGAGTTTGAAAGCGATATTGAAGCCCTTGAGGGGAAGATTGCGGAGTTGCGTGAATTAGAAGAATCCACGGCTGACCATGAACAGCGCGTCTCCGTGGATAAAGAAATTCAGCAGTTGCAAAAAAAAGCAACGCAATTGGTGAAAAAGGTCTACGCAGATCTCACTCCGTGGCAGATCTCCCAAGTCGCTCGCCACCCCAATCGTCCTTATACCTTGGACTATATTGAGTCGATTTTTACTGATTTCCATGAACTCCACGGGGACCGTGCCTTTGCAGACGACAAGGCGATCGTAGGCGGTTTGGCTCGCTTAGCCAACATGAATGTGGTGGTGATTGGACACCAAAAGGGGCGTACGCTCAAAGAACGTACAGAGCGCAACTTTGGGATGGCGCGCCCAGAAGGCTACCGCAAAGCGTTGCGCCTGATGGAAATGGCAGAAAAGTTTGGGTTGCCTGTGGTGACCTTGATTGACACCCCGGGGGCTTATCCTGGGATTGACGCAGAAGAGCGTGGACAGTCTGAAGCCATTGGGCACAATATCTACAAGATGGCAGAACTTTCCGTTCCGATTCTCTCTTGTGTGATTGGTGAAGGGGGCTCGGGTGGCGCATTGGCGATTGGTGTGTCAGACACGATGCTCATGCTCCAGTATGCGACCTACTCTGTCATTAGCCCAGAAGGCTGCGCCTCCATTCTTTGGAAGTCCGCCTCTGAAGCGCCGCGTGCGGCAGAAGCACTAGGGCTCACGGCAGATCGCTTAAAAGAGTTGGGCTTAGTTGACCGTGTGATCACGGAACCCTTGGGTGGGGCGCATCGTGATTGGCAGTTGATGAGCATTAACCTTAAAAAAGCGATGACGGACGAACTTCGTAAGTTGACAAAACTCAGTCGTGAAGAACTCATCACGCGTCGCCATGAACGCTTGAATAGTTTTGGACGTTTTTCGGTTGAAGCAGCGAGTCGTTCTCAAAAAGGCGCTAAAGAAGCGAAATAATTACTAGGGATTTCCCTAGTTTTTGGCCGATAGCGCAAAAAGCTGACAAAAAGTTCAATAAAGAGTGCTAAACTTCAGCTAACTTCTCAGACATTAGCTGAAAGGATTAGGATTTTGGGCAACGGGAAGTGAAAATTTCTCGTTGCTTTTTTGTTGCCTAACGTTTTGGCAGTGTCTTTGATTGAAGTGCTTAAAAGCTGCTTCCCAACGAAGTAGACCCGTGCGGGTAGGTTTCTCTGAAACCATGACTAAGTATCTGCGCGAGAACCTCAGAGTAGTTAGAGCTCACTCTTTGTGGATGGTTAGCACAGGAGGGTGAGAAACTTCGGCGGCATGTGCCATAGAGACCTAAGCGTGGCCTCCGCTGATGACCAACAACTACTCGACCCATGGCCTGAGATGGTTAGGCCAGGAAGAATCGACCAACTGACTCCGAGGTGATCGTGAGACGGTTGGTCGTTCGCTTTATGGGTAGCGAAATCTACCTCTGCCAGGACGGGTTGCTGTTGTCTGTGAGATGCGACAGCGACCCGTTTTGGCATTTTTTTTCTTTTGCGATTTTTTCTTTTTTCTCTCCTCCTGACAAAGTGACAAGGATGCTTTTTGAGAAAGGTTCTCAAAAAGATCAAGAAACGCGCCGTTGTCTAGCTTAAAATCGTATCAAAATCAAACAGAAAGTCCTACTAAATCAAGCTTTTTGAGCTTTCCTTGAAGAAAGTGAAGTCCACCCCCTAAATTTGGGATAAACCCTAGGGAAAATAGACTATAATAAGAACGATTTTTTTTGCATTGTTCACCCGAAAAAGACACTGACACAAAAGCTTGCGTTTCGTCTTTGTCTCATGAGATAGGCTAGGAGAAGCCTCCGAACGTGAATGATGCAATTTTTTTATTGAAAAGAATTGTCCTTTAAGCCAGACGAAAAGCGTTTTTTCAGGAGAAGAAAGACGCGGGAGGCGACTGGCAAAGGGTATTTAGCAAAAGATGGAATTTCCTTTATTGAACCCCGGGATCAAACGACTCGTTCGCTACATCGTGCCTTATAAATGGCTCGTGGCGGGCGCAGTGCTCTGCATGGTGATCGCAGGGGCTTCGTCGTCGTTGATTGCAACATTGCTCGGTAAATTGACCGATCTGGGGTTTTATCAGCAAGCAGCTTGGGTTGTATTGGCTGCGCCAATTGGTCTCATTTTGATTGCGATCTGCCACGGTGGGAGTATGTTCTTGAGTAACTACCTTTTAGGAAAGGTGAGTCAGAACATCCTCTACACATTGCGCAAGCAGATGTTTAATAACGTTCTTCACTGGCCGGCGGCGACCTATGCCCACAACGCTAGTGCCATGATTGCTTCTAAGTTTGTACTGGAAGCTAATGTGGCACTATCGAGCGCTACGAAATCCTGTATCACCCTTGTGCGCGATACTTGCCAAGTTATTGCGCTAGTGGGCATTCTTGTGTGGCACAACTGGCAGTTGGCGATTGTGAGCCTCATCATGACTCCTCTCATTTGGTTGCTTTTGCGTGGTATTTCGACTCGAATGAAAAAAGTGATGGCTTCTTGTCAAGAGTCGATCGCCTCATTGCTTGTTCATGTCAACGTTGTGTATCAAGGTCATCGTGTTGTCAAGCTTTCCAATACGTACGAACAAGAAACGGCAACCTATCAGAACATCAATGATGACGTTGAACGGGTTATGGTTAGTATGTCCAAAGTGACAGCGGCTTCAGCACCTTTAGCCCAGCTCGTTTGCATGATTGCAGTAGCGGGCGTACTGGCATTTGCTATGTATCAGACGCACATGGGTCTGTTGACGCTTGGTGAGTTTGTTACTTTTTTGGCTGCTTTGCTTCTTTTGATGCCTCCTCTACGTAACCTCTCTGAGGTGAATGCGGGTTTTGTGATGGTTGGCATTGCTTGCGAAAGTTTGTTCTCCACGCTCGATGAAACGCTTGAGGAAGATAATGGCGTAGAAGAATTAGAGACTTGCCATGGAGCAATCCGATTTGAGCAGGTTTCTTTACGTTATCCAAGCAAAGATATTGATGCTGTCCAAGACTTTAATCTCACCATTAATCCTGGCGACTGCGTAGCTGTTGTTGGATTGTCTGGCGCAGGGAAAACCTCGCTTATTAATCTATTACCTCGCTTCTGGAATCCCTCTGCTGGCCGTATCGAAATCGATGGCAAGGATATTCAAAACGTGAAGTTGGAATCGCTCCGCAAGGCGATTGCCATCGTCTCTCAAGATGTGCGTTTGTTTGACGATACCATCCGCAATAACTTGACTTACGGAGTGGAAAACGCTACCGATGAAGATATCCAAAAGGCGGTCAAAGCTGCTTCTATTGAAGACTTTATTTCTTCGCTTCCAGAAGGATTGGAAACGCAAGTCGGTGAAGCGGGCTCTCGCTTGTCTGGTGGTCAGAAGCAGCGTCTCTCAATTGCTCGCGCGTTTTTGAAGAATTCGCCCATCCTCATCTTGGATGAACCAACCAGCGCGCTCGACCGAGGAAATGAAGAAAATATCAAAGAAGCGCTAAAAGAGCTGATGAAAGGGCGCACCACGATCATCGTGGCCCACCGCTTCAGCACGATTGAGCACGCTAATCTCATTGTAGCTATGGAGAATGGACGTATTAAAGAAATGGGATCTCGTCAGGCTCTTCTCGAAGCTAACGGTCTCTTTACGCATCTCTACCGCCTGCAACAACCTCTATTGACAGGTGAAGAAGGTGGTGCGGCATGAGAAAGTTATTAAACCGCATCGACCCGAGCTTGCGACGTCTCTATGCGTATTTCTTGAATTACAAGGTAACTTTGACAGTGGCTATGGTGTTCATGGTCATGTCGGCGAGCACATCCTCCTTGACGGCGACTTTACTTGGTCAGTTGACGGACATTGGCTTTTATGAAAAGGAAGCTTGGGTGGTTTATGGAGCTCCTCTTGCTTTGATTGGCGTGACGTTGCTCTACGCTATTTCCTCGGTGTTGAGTTCTTACCTGATGACGCGCATCAGTCAGCGTGTGCTCAAAGGCATCCGTATGGAGATGTTTGACTCCATGCTTCACTGGCCCGAAAGTGAGTACTTAAAGCATCCCACAGGGACCATTTCCGCGAAGTTTGTAAACGAGGCGTCTCTGGCATTGGGTGGCGCCGCGCAGTCTGTGATTGTGTTGGTGCGAGATGTGGTGCAAGTGATTGCCCTGATGGGAGTGCTCTTTTGGTACAACTGGCAGCTGACTCTTGTCACTTGTTTAGTTGCTCCAGTTCTTGCTTATGTCATGCGCCTTGTTTCCAAGCGCGTACGTCGTATCACTAGTGAGAGCCAGGAGCAGGTGGGCCGAATGGTTTCCAAGGTACAAGAAGCCTATGAAGCTGAGCGCGTAGTCAAGATTAGCCAAGCCTATGAGACTGAAAACGCTCATTTCGACAAGATTAACCATCGAATTCGCCGTCTGAGTTTGAAAACGATTCAGATGCAAAGCATTGGGACACCCACTTCACAATTATTAGTGATGGTAGCTATTGCTTTCGTGGTGGCTGTTGCGCTCTTAGAGGCTCAGCAAGGGCGTTTGTCATTCGGGGACTTTGTCACGTTCCTTTCCGCAATGCTGTTGATTAAAGCACCAATTCAGCATTTAGCAGGACTCAATGCTACTTTTGCGATGGTCGAGGCAGCTGCTAAGAGTATTTTTACGCTGATTGATACTGAACGTGAAAAAGACGAAGGCATGATTGAATTGAATGAAGTGAAGGGTGATATTGTTTTCGAGAACGTCACCTTCCAGTATCCTGGTACTGATAAACCTGTGATAAAGAACTTTAATTTGCATATCGCTCCGGGTGAAAAATACACGTTGCGAGGAGAGTCTGGAGCAGGGAAAACCACTCTCGTGAACTTGATTCCTCGGTTCTGGGAAGTGACAGAAGGTCGAATTTTGATTGATAGTGTTGATATTCGAGATATCAAGCTTTCTAGCCTAAGAAGCCAAATTGCTATGGTTTCTCAAGATGTCTTTTTGTTTAACAGAGGCCTATCGGATAATTTGGCTTATGGTCTAACTGCGTCTAAAGAAGATGTTGAAGAAGTATTAAAACTGACTCACTTGGATGAGTTGGTGGCAAACCTTCCCAATGGGTTAGATCAGACTGTAGGAGAAGGTGGGCGGTCTCTTTCTGGTGGTCAAAAACAAAGAATAGGTATCGCGCAGGCACTGCTGAAAAAGGTCAACATTGTTATTTTTGATGAGGCAACCAGCGCGTTAGATGCAGAAAATAACAAAGATATTAATGAAGCAATAGAAACTCTACTGAAAAATAAAACATTACTTTATATCTCTCACAAGATTCAGAGTAATGAAAATATTAATTCAAAAGAGATATTTATAAAATAGATTGAAAGAATATTTGTGTGAAATTAGCCTCTTAGCTGGAAAATATTTCATGGCTGTTTTTCTCTGTGAAGAGCGAAAAATGGCAGGGAAGGAATCCTCGAAAAGAAAACTAATTTCAAACAAAATGAAGTACTCACGGAGCATGGACTTTGGCTCTATTTTCACAGAGAAAGTATTAGAGCGTTTGGCTGAAGAGCTTAGCTAATATTTTTGAGGAGAGAGTAGGGACAAACCCGAAGAACTGTGTAATAGTGCGGCAAGCGCTGTACGTCCCAAACCGTTCCGCGCTTATTTTTCTAGATTCTAGAGTCATAAGGATTGACAGTATGAAAATAATTGTGCAGGCAGGTGGCTTGGGTACGCGTATGCGTGCTTTGACAACAAACAAGCCTAAGGCACTAATCCCAGTAAAAAATAGCCCGATTCTCTTCCATCTGCTTGGAGAGTTTAACCGCCCAGAGGATGAGTTCATCATCATCGGTGATTACAAGTATGACGTGTTAGACCGTTATCTTTCGACGTTTGCTAAAAAACAGCGCTATATCTTGATTAAATCCTCAGTGAAAGGCAATGCCAGCGGGATTCGAGAAGCACTGAGCTACGTTCCTGACAATGAACCTGTCCTTCTTGTTTGGTCCGACCTGATTTTGCCAGAAGGCTTCAAGAACGTGATTGATGCTTGTGATTTGAAAGGTGGCTGTGCTATTGGTACCGTCGATTTCCCGTGCTCTTGGCGAGTTGAAAACAATCAGTTTGTCCACGAAAAGGGAGATAAGAACGGTGTAGCTGGGCTTTACGTTTTCGCGAATAAGTCCTTGTTAGATACTGTCCCTGTAGAAGGGTCCTTTACGACTTGGCTCTCAGAGCAGAAATTTCCGATGCAGGCACTGCGCATGGATGGCTGTATTGATATTGGTACGATTGAAGCCTACCAGAATGTGGAAACATCTCAATTCCGTTGCCGCCCATATAACCACATCGAAGTAAAAGAACACGAAGTTATTAAGACGGGTTTGACGGACGAGGCTAAGACTTTTGTTCTTCGTGAAATTTCTTGGTATGAAAAGGCTCAAGAGTACGGTTTCAAGCATGTTCCGAAGTTAATCTCGAAGTCTCCTTTAACACTGAGCCGTGTGCACGGGGATAATATTTTCTTGGCAGGTCTTGATGAAGAAGGGCGCGCGAAAGCCCTTGATAAGATGTGCAAGGCCTTGGCAGCTTTGCATCAGTGTGGTAAGGCCTCTGCGGACGCATGGGACTTGTACCAAGAATACTTTACGAAGACGATCGACCGTTTGCGCTCCATTGCAACCGCTCTACCTTTTGCTGAGCGCTCCACTATCCGAATCAATGGCAAAGATTGTCCTAACGTCCTCCGCAATTTGGAATTGTTCCGTCGTTGCGTACTTGAAACGTTGATGGATACGCATTATGCCCTCTATCACGGTGACTGCCAGCTCACGAACACGCTGATTGATAAGTCTGGAGACATTTTCTTTATCGATCCTCGCGGATACTTCGGAAAAACAAAGAATATCGGCGATATCCGTTATGACTGGGTGAAGGTCTACTACGCGATTGTTGGTAACTTTGATCAATTCAATGTAAAGAATTTTGAGTTGAAGTTGGATGAAGATGAAGTGACTTTCTCGATTGGCTCGAGTGGTTGGGAATCGTTGGTTAAACAGTTCTTTGACCAAATACCTGCCGACGAAGGTACTGAAAAAGAAATTAAATTAATCCACGCCATTGTCTGGCTTTCCTTAGCCTCTCATGCTTGGGAAGATTTCGACTCTATGTGTGTGGCTTTCTACAACGGCACAGCCCTCTTTGCAGAATGGATGGAGAACTACCGTGGCTAAAACAACTTTGCAATTGTCGCCTCTTGCCCATACTTGGGTGTTAGATTTTGACGGCACGCTTGTTGAACACAATGGATATAAAACGGGTAAAGATCGCTTTTTACCTGGGGCTTTGGAATTTCTTCACGGCATTCCGAAAGATGATGTTGTGATTATTTTGACGGCTCGTGAACCAGAAGCTCGTGGCGTAACAGAAGCCTTCTTAGCTGAAAATAATGTTCGCTATACGCATATTCATTTCGGTATTCCGATGGGTGAGCGTATTTTGATGAATGACACCAAGCCGTCTGGTCTTGTTTGCGCTTATGCAGTAACTCCTGAACGCAACGCAGGTCCCGTCGACTTTTCTTATGAAATTAATCCTGAACTTTGAGGATAAAAACAATGCAAATTATCAAACCTATTGTTCATGAAACTGTTTGGGGTGGTGAAAAATTAACCCCCGTTTCTGGCAGTGACTGCAAGAAAATTGGCCATCTTTATAGCTGCATTGACACAAAGAAAATGTGTAGTGAAATCAGCTGGGGTACCTATGCTGGCAAAACCATTCATGATTGGTTCATTGACAATCGTGATAAGTATGGTTGGTCGAAGTATGAAGAATTGCCTGTTTTGATGGCTCTCGTTGAAGCGGCTGACAATCTGTCTATCCAAGTTCATCCTGATGATGAAATGGCAGCCAAGCTTGAAAATAAGCCTTTCGGTAAGAACGAATCTTTCTTCATCATCGAACCGCCGACGGCTGGTCGTATGTATAACGGTTGCAAAGTGAGCACGGAAGAGTTGGCCGCTTTGATTGCAGCTGGCAAGTGCCTTGATGGGGTAGACACCATTGAAGTGAAAGCTGGTGACTATGTCTATGTGACTGGTGGTACCCTTCACGCTGCCGCACGCGGTTCCTTGAGCTTTGAAATTGAAGAAAACTGCGATGCTACGTTCCGCTTCTACGACTTTGATCGTCTTGACAAAAATGGTCAGAAGCGCCCTCTTCAGGTGGAAAACGCTCTGGCTTGCTTGCGCCCAGAAAAGCGCTCCAAGATCAGTCGCTATGAAGAAGGTAAGGCCATCGTTGAACGTATGTATTCGACGGAATTGATCACCAAGCGTGCAGAATATGTTAATGATGACACCACGATTGCCATTGCTGTTTTGCTCAAGGGCGAAAAGGTTGTAGAAGGCCAAAAATTGTTGGCTGGTGCTGCTGTGTTGCTGGAACCAGGTGACAAGTTGGATATGACCGATTGCCAATGGATGTTAATCAAAATTTTAGCTAAATAAGACAAGGAAGACTGATGCTAAATCTCTCACCGTCGCTCATGTGCGCAGATCAAGGTTATTTTGCTGAAGAAGTCAAGCATCTAGAAGCTGCTGGAGCCACCACTTTCCACATGGACATTATGGACGGTGAATTTGTCCCCAACTTCGCGCTCTCTTGGGCGCAAGTTGGGTATTGCCACAAGATATCAAAATTAAATTTAGAAGCCCATTTGATGGTAAAAAACATCAAGGCTCATCTTCCATTTGTTTATTCTTGCGGAATTAGCAAGGTATTTCTCCATTTCGGACATCCTCAGCTCGAAGAGGCTTTGGTCGATGCAAGCTCTCATGGTGTAGAGGTGGGTTTGGTGGTCAACCCTGATCAAAGCTTAGACGAGTTTGAACACTGGTTTGATCGCATTAAGCACGTCCTTGTGATGCGTGTGAACCCTGGTTTTGCTGGTCAGGCAGGCATTGATACGGTGGATGAAAAAATCGCTCAAATTCGAGTCAAATATCCTGATGTCAACATCACTGCTGATGGGGGAATTTCAGCTGAAGTGCTAAGTCGATTGGCAGACATCGGCGTACAAGGTTTTGTACTGGGAACTTCTGCGCTTTTTAGAAAGCCAGACTCGTATGAGACCATCCTTAAATCACTCGCAGCAGGTAAATAGTATGGGGACAGTATCAGGGTTATTCTTTTGCCGAGAGGGCGAGGAAACGGATAAGAAACTTCTAGGGGGTCTAGTTCGTTTTAGACGCACTCCGGTGCTGTGGCGCTTGTATTTGCTAGGAATACCCTTGATATCCCTAAAATCGCGTCGTAAGACAGTCGCTCGCATCCTTGGGATTCCTCTTTGGTTTCATGATCGTACCCAGTCATTTTTCAATTATTTAGGAGAAATGGTTGAACCTGGTCATGACCATATTTATATCATTCGACACAATATAGGAGAGACTTTTGTGTATCTCTCCTATATTAAACAGTGGATCGAGGTCAATAAATCTCAAAAACCTTTGGTAATTGCTTGGCGGAAAAAAAATATTAGTTTTTATAAAATGTTCTTGGGCGAAGATATTCCAGTTCAATATCTTTCCATTCCTCAAAGTGACATCAACTCTTTTTTAAGAGAAGAGGTAAACGACTGGAACGGAAGAAAAATCTTTTGCCCGACATTTCGAATTGCCGAAGCGATGAAGGCAGAATTATTGGCTGGTCAAGAAGTTGACTTCAATAAATTTATTCTGCGTAGCATGAATCTTCCCGAAGATTCGTTGCCTTTGAATACGCCAGTCGTCTCTGAAAAAACGCAACTGACTATTTCTCAAATGCTTGCTGAGCGGAATACGCAGAATAAGCCAATAGCTTTTTTGTTGCCTGAGGCCACAAGTCTACGCCAACTCCCCATGTCATTTTGGGCTGAGCTATGTGAAGCACTTCACAATGAAGGCTTCTTCGTGGTCGTAAATGCGAAACATGAAATTTCTGAAATTATGGCTGATAGTTTTTATTTTGGTCAGATTGATGAAGTTTATGAACTCGCTAAACAATCACGGGTTATCTTTACTTTGGCAAGTGGAATGGGAGTGTTTTTAAGTTCTATTGGCACTCCGATCAATCTCTTTTATACAGCTTTTAAAAGTAAAAGTATTGGGTACTCTGCAGATCTAGCTTTGAAGATTTATTCTGTGAAGAGTATTTATTATAAAAATTATTATCATATTAGTGAAATTAATATCGAAGAAGAAAATTCGTTATCAAATTTAGCTAAAAGATTAGCTACGTCTATCAAATAATAAAACAAATTATAGGACGATTTATATATGAATCTGCTCTCATTGTTCTTTTACTCGAAAGAACTAACTTATGTTCGACGTACGAGACTTTTAGGAATCACGGTTGAAACAAATCGCGTCTTTGGCTACGTAACCTTAATCCGCTTTTTTGGAATTCCAATTTTTAGGGCGAAGCTTGTTTCCTACGAAAAGAAATTTTATCTTTTTGGAATAAAATTTTGGTCGACCTCTTGCTCGCGAGACGAGATGGATAAACATAATTTATTGTTGCAGATTTATCTAATTAAGAAAGCTCTCAATAATAAACTGACTTCTAAGTATATCGTCTCATTGTGTGGAGCTCCCTCGGGGGAGATGTTCTTATTCTTTGCTCTTTTGGAACAGTTCCAAAAAGTACAGTGCAATGGCGAGAAACCTATCTTATTAGTTGATAAAGCATGGAAGCGTAATATTTGCTACATGTTTGCCCCTGGCTATACCTGTGTCAATATCGATATTCCAATCTACACCTATGGCGCTTTAAAGCTGACCGATGGGGATGGGATTACTATTTTCTCACTCTTCCCAACGACTCATTACCTCAGACAAGATGATTTGATTCGAGACGGTAAGGCGCATTATTTTGAGTGTATTGCCAAAGATCTTGGCGTAAAAGTAGCTCCGGTCTATTTGCCGAGACCTAATGTTAAATGGAAAGGAGCGGCTCTTAACACAGCGAAAAAATATAAGTTAAATCTGACCAAGTTCGTTATTGTTTGCCCAGAGGCTTCAACGGCTAGTACGATTCCGAATTCTGAATGGGTCAAAGTCATTGACGTGATTAAGTCTCTTGGTTACGACGTCTATTTGAATGTGACGAAGCAACACAAAGAATTCAAGAACGAGAAGCAATTTTTCTTGAAGCATTATGAACTTATGGAACTGGCGAAATGTGCCCAATTAATCGTAGGTATCCGTAGTGGATTGATGGAGATTTTGGCGGTCACACAAGTCCCTATGATCGCTGTATATCCAGAAATTCCGGACAGAATTGAACTCAAAGGGGTTAAGGCCCTAGATAACCTTAATGGGTTTACGATGAAGAAGATACCTGGATTGAATCTCAAAAATAATGTTTTTGAGTATGCCGATACTACTCCAGTAGAGACGATTATTCAGAATGTTCGAGAGGTCCTAAACAGCGAAGTTAACGGTTAAAAAGTTTTAAGTAACTGGATAAAAAATGGTGCGATTGCTTTCAAAAACAATCGCACCATTTTTATTAGGCTCCGATGATATTCCTACTGAATTTACCGGTAAGCTTCTTGAGTAGCATAGCTATTACCATAGAAACTAAACAAATTAACACAGCAATTATAAATGCCACTAATTCAAAACCAGAAAAAGATAATTTACTAAACCACGCGTACTCAGCAGCGTGACTCTCTAAATGCAGAAGAAAATAATTATGAAAAAATATATTGAAAATGAATATATGGCTAAGTTGTTCAAAGATAAATATAATGAGATTCTCAATTTTTCAGATGCTTTTATTACACTATTAAATAATACAAAAAAGCTTAAGGTAACAAAGAACTTCGTCAGAGTAACAAAATCAAAAATTTCATAAAAATGGATTCACTCATCATGGTGAACCATTTCATACTGTGGAATTTTGGCGCAGATACTTGCCAAAATGAAAGTGATAAGGATAAGTGAGAATCGCCATTCATTATTTAAAGAGTCTATTCTTTCGTAAAATTTATAGGCCAAAATTCCAAGTACATAAAAGCTATTCCAAAAAATTAAGCTAAGGAAGACATTATGGTCATATCTTCCGAAACCTATGGAAATGAAGGCGGCAACTAAAAAAATATGAGCTGGTATTTTGTTTGTAATTTTGTGAATAACGAGTAAAAAGGTGAGGCGGCAAAAAGTACCATCACAAAGGGGATGTACCAATATGCCAACCAGGCATAGCCTTTCATGTAGACACTTTCGTAGGAGAAGACCCAGTTTGATTGCCTAGATACGCTGTACAAAACAAAAGGCGTTGTAACGAGGAGGAAAGGCAACAGTACTGTTTTCGCTTTCTTGATAAAAAAATCAAAATAGTTAATATTCTTTTCGACGTATATTTTTGAGAAAAGAAATCCAGAAATAAAGACAAATAAGGAAGTTCCTCCATCGACAATAATAGCTCTGTAGTGTTCAAAAATAACCCAGGTTTCGTCAAAAGAAACTTTTCCTTGAAGATAAAGAGACGCACGAAGGTGTCCCCAGACGATGAACAGGATTGCCAAACCTCTGAGGTAATGTATATCAAGATACATTTTTTTATTGCTTTTATTCATCGATATCTCCGAGAGGAATTGTGTAGGAGAAGAGATATGTTTATAGGGGTATAGCATTTTGTAGTTCCAACTCTTAGAGAAGGATAACAAAAAAAGTTTGAGCTTAACTATTTTTTTAGAATCTTCTTTGTAAGTCGTCCAGAAGGGAAGACTATGGCGTGAAAGGATAACTTTTCAGGAAGCCAACTCTTTCTGAACGAATCTTTGTATTTTGTACCAACTTGATGATAAAATAGGCCTCCAGCCACGCTGACTTTCTGCGGATTGTAGAGTTTCTCCCTAGAGTCAACTATTCACTGTACCCTAGTGACCTATCACTCCAACAAATCAATATTTTATGAAAAAAGTCTTACCCCCTCCTCCTATTTATTTAAATATAAATTCACATAAAACATTAAATAATAAAGAATTTAATTTAATTAAAGGTTTTGAAAATAGAGAGAGTTTTAAATACATAGAAAAGCTCAGAGTTTACGTTGAAGAGATAAAACAAATCTCTCCAGCGGATTCGTATACTCTCATTTTGCATAAGCATCTAGGAGACGTCTTTTACACGATTGGAACAAAAGACGAGTTTAGAAGAAAGTTTGGGGAGGATTTGTTCTTCATCGTACGCCCTCAACAAGAGTTCCTAATGAAGCTTTGGGGAGTAACGCGTTACGCGACTTATGACTTGGATTCTATAGTCAAAAATAACAAAGATTTTATCCGCTATTTTTTCGATGGTAGAATCCCTAGTGCCGAAGAAAAAGATTGGTTGATCGATTCAGTCTTTCAAGAGCTATTCCCAGCGGTTCCATTAAAGGGTATGCCTTTCGTCTGCGATAACCGTCTGAATCTTTTCGTCCGATATCCTAAGTATTGGTGCTACCGTTGGGCTGAAAGTCTGACGTTGTCTAGTGACTTCAAGTTTTCTCTGCCCCCCAACAAGCTTCCTCTTTCGAAGGCTGCCTCGACTTTTTGTCAAAAATTTGGAGGAGTAGATCGCATTGTGCTATTTGCCCCAGAGGCGCAAACGGCAGCAGAGTTACCTGTGGAATTTTGGGAAATTATTGCTAAAGAAGTCCGAAAAGCAGGGTATACAGTGGTCGTCAACTCTAAACGTTATCCACTAACTGGAACCGTTAGTCTGTTTGATTACCCCTTAACTCTGGAAGATGTGATCAGCATTGGCCAGAACTGCGCTTATGTATTCAGTTTGAGATCCGGCTTATGCGATGTCTTGGTGGGTAGGGGTAACCGTCTTTACGCCTTGTCACCAGCGCAGCTTAGACGCGAGGATGGTTCTTTAACCATTCCCTTTACTCCAGACACTGAGTGTAACGAAGTGCAGATTTATGACTGGACGGTTCCAGAATTTCAGTGGCAAGGCATTGATTTGCGCTCCGCTTTGCAGCCAAGCATTGATCTATTGCACAGAAAGTACTTGCTTTCTTCTGTTAAAAAGATTCTTTGCCCAACTAAGAAGCATCGCGCGGTTAAAAACTTCTTTAGAAATATTGCAGGCAAATCTCATCGATTCCCTGAGAATAATGTTTTGAATCCTATTCCCGATGTGTCGAAAAAGATTCATTTTGGATCGACGGCCTTTGAATGGTATTCAAAGAAAACTTTTGACCGTTTAGGGATAGCTCGTATAGAGAAGAAACTTTTTGGGGGCTTAATAAAAGTTAAAAAGTCTCCAGTAGAGCGTAAATTTTATATCGCAGGGATTCCGCTTCTAGCGACTAAACATAGGAAGAAAAAGGTCACGAAAGTACTTGGCATCCCGGTATGGTTTAAGGATCGAAGAAAGTCGTTCTTTGATTATTTAAAAGGGAAAATTGCGCCAGGGTTCGATCACATCTACATTTCTCGGCACAATATAGGTGAAACGGTTGTTTATCTCTCTCATCTGAAGTCATGGATAGAGAAAAATAAATCAAAGAAACCGCTAGTCGTAGTATGGCGCGAGAAGGATTTGCCTTTTTACAAGATGTTCTTAGGGAACGAGGTAGCTATCCAGTTTCTTCCGATAGCGCAAAGTGACTTGAATTCGTTTTTCAGAGAAGAGGTTACAGAAGTCAACGGCGTGCGTTTTTACGTCCCGACATTTCGTATCGCTGAATCGATGAAAGTCGCCCATAAAGAAAATAGGGAAGTTAACTTCAATAACTTCATCCTCAAGAGTATGGGGCTTCCGAGTGATAGTATGCCCTCGAATAAAGTTGTGATAGCCGACGAGGTTAAAGCACAAGTCGCAGAGCAGCTGAGGGCATGGAAAATTGACCAACCTTTCGTGCTTTTATGCCCATTGGCGACAAGCTTGAAAGATTTGCCTGACGAATTTTGGGTTAGGTTATGTGAAGATCTTCGCGATAAAGGATATCTTGTTTTGGTCAACACTCCCACAGAGATCCAGGGGCTCAAGGCGGATGTTTTTTGCTACCTTCCGATTGACCAGCTCTACGAACTGGCCTCACGTGCCAAAGCAATTTATACCTTAGCAAGTGGGTTGGGTGTATTACTGAGTTATATCGGAGTTCCAATTACCTTGCTTTATACGGATTTCAGAAGTAGGAGTATTGGCTACAGTTCGAAGCTGACTATGGAAATTTACTCAGTGAAGCACCAAAATCTAGTAGAGAAGTCCTACATTTTTGAAATTGAGGCCAATAGCGAAGGGGCGCTAGATATCAAAAAGCTCACACAGATGTTGAGCAATAGACCCATTAGCGCAGGCGAGTAACAAGTTGCTAGTTCCTCGTTTTAAGCAAAGAAGCGGGCGATTCCTGCTGATCACTCGCTTCTTGCCTTTATGGAGATTGAGTACGGTGTTTCAAGGTAGGCAATGCCTAAAGAAAAAAATACGCTCCAAAATCATTAGAATAGTCTATCGGTATTCTTTAAAATCTCAACATCTTGACAAAAATCACCCATCTATTGCTGCGGATTGATCTGTTATGCCTTCACAAAGCTTCTTTTTTGGGCATGATGCTTTCAAAAAAAGAAAGTCACAGGGTTACTTTTGGGTACTATATGTTCGTCGTTTTAACTAGCTGACTAACCCTAAAGAGAAACCATGTTTGAACCATCCTCCCAAAGAACCGCTTCCAGTATGAAGATTTCCATCATTTTGCCTGTCTACAACGTGGCACCATACCTCATTGAGTGCCTTGATTCCATTCGAGCGCAAACCTACAGCAACATTGAAGTGATTGCACTCGACGACGGTAGCACTGATGAATCGCTCTCAATGCTGCGAGAGTATGCTGAGAGCTATCCCGCGCTTCAAGTGGTTCCTTTGGAACACAAAGGTGTGTCAGTTGCCCGCAACTATGGGATAGAGCTTGCTGCAGGCGGCTACATCTTTTTCTTGGATCCCGACGACAAAATCGTGCCGACGGCGATTGAAACGCTGATGAAGAAAGTGGTAGGAGGGCGCTTTGACTTGGTTTGCTTTGGCGCAGATCGCTTGATTGATGGGACTGGAGAGCTTGTGCCTCATACGCGTTATCGTGACGAAGAGCTCGAAAGAGAAGAAGTCTATAAGGCTCCCTACCAAATTAACGAATCGGTATGCTTTAAGTTCTACCGCAGAGAATTGCTATTAGCGAAAGACATTCGTTTTGTGCCCGGGCACTTCTATGAGGATGTTTCCTTTCACTGGAAGTGTCTCTTGAGTGCAGAGCGTATTGTCTTCACTTCAGAGAGCCTATACCTCTATCGCTTGCGTCCTAACTCCACGATGACCAATAGCGTTATCAAGAAGTCTGGCATGGCCATTCATCACTTGTATGAGCTCGAAGAGATCTACCGTTTCATGAAGGTGCAAAAGCTCTTTGAGAATAACCAGTCGCTTTTTGCTTCCATTCTGGAGCGCTACGTTGAGTCGGGTTATAAGTTCTTAGCCGCTGAAGATAAGAGCGCGTACGTGGAAGAAACGAAACGGTTAGTGGCGAAAACGGGGATCGAGCCCCATCGATTCACGCTTTGCTATGACTTAGTGCATGGGAAAAAAGTTCGCCGCAATGTTTATCGATGGAGAAGGTCGCTGCGACGCAAGCTAGGGATGCTTGATTAAAAGATCTAGTGATCAGAAGAGTAGAGACAGAGGAGCCCCGGCGTGGTTAACGTGCGGGACTTTATTGTCTTTACGGTCATCACAACAAGCAAATGGGTAATGCATGTCTGGAGTGGCTCTATGGAGGAATACTTCTCGATGGCTGCAGCCACGCCTTTGAGCCGAGATGCGTTCAAGAAACACATACCACTTCAAACCTCAAAAAAGAAAACGCCCCCCAAGTATGCTGCCCGAATAAACAGGCTCGCCTGAGAGGCTTATTGATAGTAATTCTAGCAACTGTTTTAGGTTGAAAAGAAAAGGCTTTTTATATTTATGAGATTTTTTCGGGTTTTCAAATTTTGTCATCTTCCCAATTCTTTGGGAAGCTCATGGCGTCTATTGAGATAACACTTTGCTTGTTCCTATTCATCACTTCTAAGAGTTATCGCTTCATGAAGGTGCAAAAGTTCTTTGAGAATAATCAGGCGCTCTTTTCTTTTATTTTGGAGCTCGGGCTACAAGTTCTTGGTCCCTGAGGATAAGAGCGCTTATTTGGAAAAAACAAAACGATTCGTGGCGAAAACAGGGATAGAACCCCATAGATACATGCTTTGCCATGACCTAGTTCATGGAAAGAATATTCAACATGATGTTTATTAGGGGAGAAGTCCCGAGGTACCTGCTTTTGCCCGAAATGGTCTAGGAACGTCATTTTCTGCACCTAAAGTGACTTACATTGCAGCTGAAGTTCAAAAACTGTTGCCGAATTCCCCATCGTTGTTGTATCGAGCCTTAGTGGTGCAATCAGCTAGGTGGCCAGATTCGGCAGTATACGAGTATCGAGAAGAAAAAAGGCCTCCACAAGAGTTTAAAGAAAAGTGTGACTATTTTCTAACACATATGGGCTATGGCATTCCAGATGTACAACGCGCTATTAGGAATGATCCTTACAGAATCACTTTGTTTACTCCTGACACTCTAGAATTAGAGGCAAGAGAAACCAATATTTTTAAAATACCAATTCCTCAAGAATTACGCGATATAGGGGAAGGTTTTGATATTTTGTTGGAAGTAACTTTGTCCTACTCGGCGATGCCATCTAGAACGAGACGCACTGCAAAAAAATACTTATCAACGTGGTTAGATTGGACGGCAAGTAGGAATGGTGAAAGTTCAAAAATGTTTGAAGATCGAGTTTTGAATACTGGGAAATATGGTGAAGATGAAGGAGAGTTCAAGTGGTTTGTCGAGAATCGGAAAGATAGAGGATACTCTAAAAGTTTTTCTAGACAAAACGGAACAATACAAAAAGACTGGTGTGTATTAAAATCCTATCAACTATCTGATTATTTCTGTATAGCTGTAAAGGGTCATTCTGGTTGGGCCCCATACTATAAGGCGAAATATTCTTTAGTAGTAAGCTTTGAAGTAATGAGTCGAAATCTTGAAATATATCAATTAATAAGAAATGAAATCAATATAGCAATCGAAAATAAGGAAATAGAAATTCGATATTAGTTTATAAGTAAAATTTAAAAAAGTGGGCCGTTGGCTAGAGTCTCCATCTCGGCTCAGGCAACGTCCCACTTCATAGGAGCATCAATTTTTAGCTCAACCTAGTCCTCATTGCGGATGAACCATCTTCGAGGGATCCACATACTGGTCGAACTGTTCTTCCGTGCAAAGACCCAATTCCAAAGCAGACTGCTTCAAACTCAAGTTTTCAGCGTGAGCGTGCTTAGCGATCTTCGCAGCGTTGTCATAGCCAACGAGCGGGGAGAGGGCAGTGACGAGCATCAAGGAGCGCTTCATCAATTCGTTGATCTTCGCTTCGTTAGCCTTAATGCCAGCCACGCAGCGTTTGTCAAACGAATCCATCACGTCGCCCAAGAGGCGGATACTCTGAATCAAGTTGAAAGCGATCACAGGCTTAAAGACGTTCAATTCGAAGTTACCCTGGCTAGCGGCAAAGTTAATGGCGGTGGCGTTACCCATCACCTGAACCGCGACCATTGTCACTGCTTCACACTGGGTGGGGTTGACCTTACCCGGCATGATGGAGCTACCCGGTTCGTTAGCCGGAATAATGATTTCGCCCAAGCCACTACGCGGGCCAGAAGCGAGCCAACGAATGTCGTTTGCAATCTTCATCAAGTCAGCAGCTAAGGCAGCGAAAGCACCTTCAAGGGCAACGATTGCGTCGTGGCTCGTCAAGCCGTGGAACTTGTTGGGGCTATCGACAAAGCGATGCTTGGTGCTTTCGGTCAAAAGAGCGGAAACCTTTTCGCCAAAGCCTTTAGGAGAGTTGATACCCGTACCCACAGCCGTACCACCAATGGCGAGTTCACGGCAGCCGTCCAAGTTGGAGGTGATCAACTTCAAGCAATGATCAAGCATGGAAGCGTAGCCAGAGAATTCTTGACCGAGGGTCAAAGGCGTGGCGTCTTGCAAGTGCGTACGACCATTCTTGATGATGTTGGCAAATTCTTCAGACTTGCGATCTAGCGTGGCCTTCAACTGCTTGAGGGCAGGGAGGAGATGTTCTTCCGTTTCAATCACGGCCATCAAATGAAGAGCAGTCGGGAACGTGTCGTTCGAGGACTGAGACATGTTGACGTGGTCGTTCGGATGCACGAAGTTTTCTTTTGCGATTTCAGCCTTGTTGCGGAAGTCACCGTTGATAATTTCGGTGGCGCGGTTGGCAATCACTTCGTTCATGTTCATGTTGGACTGCGTGCCAGAGCCCGTCTGCCAAACGGCGAGCGGGAAGTTGCCGCAGAGCTTACCCTGGAGAACGTCTTGGCAAGCCTGAGTGATGGCCTTGTAGCGACGTTCATCGAGCTTACCAAAGGAGAAGTTCGTTGCAGCGCAAGCTTGCTTCAAGTAGGCAAAAGCCTTGGTAATTTCCTTCGGCATCTTTTCAATACCGATCGGGAAGTTGTTATAACTACGCTGCGTTTGAGCACCCCAGTACTTGGAGTTGTCGACTTCCATTTCGCCCATGGAGTCTTTTTCGATACGAACTTCTTGCATGGTTTCCTCCTAAAGAATAATGAGTATCATTTAAAAAACGTGAGAGCATTATAGCACTTCTATTTAGAAATGATTATCACTCTCAACCGTTAGACCTAAATCAATATCTCTAAATTGGTAGGGAAAAACGCTAAAAAATGGGAGAGAGGTGAATTGCCTTCTCTCCCAGTCCAAAAGGAATTAGTCATGCAAAAGACGAAATGCCACAAGATGGTTGTGCGCTTTCAAGTCAAGCACAGCTTTGTGTCTCATGAGCGCAATCGCGGCCATTGAGGCTGCTACCCAGAAGATGGTGTTTCCTGTGAACGTAGGAATGAGCGAGGGAAGCGGGAGCTTCACTGTGACGAGCGCTTTCACATCCACGCGAGTGATTGGCGAGTGGTTAACCACAACGCCTTTACTCGTAACGATTTCCTGTACTGGCTCGCCATCGTCCTCGTCTACTTTCTCCTCCTCATCGTATTCATCTTCGTACCAATCTTTTTCACCAGACCAGTTGAATCGACACCAGGGGGCAGCTTTTTGGACGCCTTCTGGCGTCCCAAAGGCTGTGAGTAGGGGAGCAGTAGCGAGTCTCACCTCTACCCAGAGAGGAGCAGGGATCCCGTCGTAGCTTGATATGCGAAATAAAGCCTTCATCCCAGTACGAACAGAGAGAATGGTTTGCTTTTTCTGCGCCTTTTTTCTCCCGACAGAGACTATCCAGAATAAGCCTACCGTTTCCTCAAGACGAGGAATCGTCATTCTCACAAAAGTACGCGCGGCACGAAGAATATCATCTTTTTCAGGACGAAGCGCCAGCATGTCCCATTCATCGACTTCATAAGCTGGAACCCTTTTACCAAGTCTTATCCATTCGTTATGCACCGTTCTGCGCTTTGCAATGGCCGCGATAAAATCGTTTTGCTCGTAGTAGGGGATTTTGCGATCGTACTCACTTGTGTAGCGTTTCCTTGCCTTGTTAGGAGAAGGTTGCCCCTGGTAGTTCGCGACAGGAAGATCTAAATCTAAGGCACGATGAATGCAGGCAAGCTCTTCAGCGTCGAGTTTCTCTGGTTTGAAGTGGCGGTAGGCCAAATATTGCACGCGATAGGCGTCCTCCCAGACATGCTGGGTATGGCGAGAGGAGACATTCTTTGCCTGACCAATGTAGATTTTTCCGTCATAACGGAATTGGCAATAAATACCAGAAAGAGGCTCTGGTTCTTTGCGTTGTGACTTGGTTAAGCAGGGGAGGAGCAAGTCTTTGGGTGCATGCACTCCAGCCACATCAATTAAGTGAGGAAAAAGGAGCCGTTGTGCAATGGCTTGGGCTTCTTCTTTGGTGTATGACATTGGTGAAATTTCCTTATTAACGGTATTGATTTTTGTGTTTTAGAGGTCTAGACTGGTGATATCAAATTGATAACCCCAACCACTTTTACTTGTGTGTTTTTCGATAAAATTCATAAGGTTGTGATTTATAAGATTTTTTCTGTTTTGTTGATTGGTAATTATGTTTTTTGTCGATGAACAGTCCGATAAAGTTATCGTCTACCGCGTCTCTTCACTGAGACTGGATTTGTGCTGGTACCTGTTTGTATTTTTGAATCTGCTTCGTCTCCCGTTTTTCTTCATTCGAGGGTGGAAAGCGGATTTCAGCGATGACGCCTTTTTAAAATGGCTTTCACAGCGTGTCTCTTGGTGGACTTCACAAAAAATTTATCCACCAGGGACAAAAATTCACATCAAACCAGCAAAGAGAGGGCCAATGAGAGGGCTTAATCCTTACACTGGTTCTTTCCCGCACTATCGTCGATAAACTTTCGAAAGTTCTTTGAAATACTCCTCGTCTGAAAGGTTGGAGTTAAACGCTTCAGCCTTCAAGAAATTGGCTAGCTCAGGGTTGTGGCTAGCCTTATTTTTTAAGTCGCTAGCCATGACATCTGGAGATTGATAGGAAAGGTTCCCTCCAAAGAAAGAGCGATCAATACTGCTCATCATCCCAGTTTGCTCATACTTGAAATAAGTTTGAGCCGCTCGAACAACCCCTGCTTCTAGCTGATGCGCTGCTTTTTCTGCAGAGGAATACGCAGGTTTTTGAATTTGTGGAGTAAAGCGTCCAACAGCCCCTGACTGTGTATTTACTTGCGGTAATTGCGTGTTGTTCTTTTGTGCAGAGAACGAGTTCATGTGAGACTGACCGTGAGATTGAACACGAACTTGTGTTCCCCCTCCAAGATTCCCCAAATTGTCTGGTAATTGGAAATTTGCATTCGCCTGTCGTGCAAGTTCATCTCTGCTTTCTTGGCTTTGATTTAAATTCCACAATGCATCGATAGCGCTACCTTGAGACTGCTGAAGAGCCATCGCCAAGGCAACGGGACTATTGTTGACAGAGGCGCGTTCTCCCCAGGTTTCATCAGTGTGAGAACCTTGGGCACGATTTGTACTGTTGGCTGTTTGATAGCCAGATTGACTCGAAGCAGACGCGTTTTCAGATCTCCCATCTGTGTTGGTGTAGGTACTTCCATCTTGCGTACGCATCCCGTGTGAAAGAGTACTTGTGTCGTTCAGTTTGGTGCTAGCCGTCAGTCGGTCTCCACTATTCTCAGACGAGGAGGCGCTACTGTTAGAGTTTGCAGATTCGGAGTGAGTGCCTGCCACTCGCGTACTTCCACTTAATTCGAGACCATTGGTTTTGAATTTATCTCCCCAGGAGTTGCTTTGGTTAGAAGACGGACGTTGCTGAGTTAAACCTGCAACATTGCTGGAAATAGATGGCAGGAATCCCATAAAAGATCCTTCTTCAAAATGAGGCACTCCTTCAATTTGATCATTACGAGTAAGGGCTTCACCATAACGCAGAGCACCAGTTAAGGAAGCCCCGCCACCAGTAGACACAGAGTCACTAGCCTGCCCACTAGACCCATAACCATGCGATTCGGTTCTAGCCAAACTGCTCCCCATAAACGACTCCTGCCCACTCGAATACGTCTGCTGCTGACTCTGCATATTGGAGCCCTCTGTTGAAATACTTGCTCTCGTGGCATAACTCGTATTGCGTGTCATCCCCTGGCTATCCGTCATGGTGTAGCCATGGTTCACATTGGTCTGCGCACTAGAGCTCCACTGATCCGTCGATCCATAGGCACGACTTCTGGAAGAACCCATATCCACGCCCAACTGCGATTGATTAACCGTCATGTCGGTCACCATCCCAGAGCTCGCTTCTCGACGAATCGAACCCGCGGCGTTACTGGTGACATGCATGTCGCTTCCCGTGTAGGCAGAACTCATGTCCTGGCGGTTTCCAGAGCGATTATTAATCGAGGTGTTGTCGACCGACGCATTCCCCGCATTGATATTCCCCATCGCAAGAGAAGAGCCTTGCGCTTGAGCGGCAGACTGAGCGCGGCTTAAAAGCGAAGAAGACATCGAGGTAATGGCCATATCAGAGCCCTTCGCAATGGCGTAGGCTAAGACAGGCACAATCCACAAAAGGGATCCAGCCATCGCTTGCGAAGATGCGCCCACTTCTCGAATGAGATCAATCGCTTCTAAGGTCATCCCACCATATTCCGCACAGAGACGGTTCATGGGTTGCGCATCCACGTGCACCATGAGGTAGTTAATCACGGCAGTGATCGGTGGCCACAAGGCAGTGGAGAGGAGAATCGTGTAGTAAGCACGCAAAATCCCTAAGCCAGAGCCACTCATCACAATCATCACGCCCACAATCGGAAAGAGCCCAATCATGATGAATTCAAGCAAGTTTCTGATCTTAGGGAGTGAATCCTGCGCCATTTCGCCCAACGTGCGATAGTTAATTTCGCTCGATAAATTCCCCTGTGCCTTGGCAATGGTGATCGCCACGCCCATCGGCGACTGATTGTTCGCGGTATAAGCCGAAAAGGCGTTGGGGAGCGAAGAGAGCATCACGGTGTGCTTAAGCGTATCGGTGAGCGTTTGAGATGTCCCCAACATAATTTCCGTTGCGCCTGGAATCACGCGCGCGAGCATGCCGTTTTGTAGCGCATTCTCTGGCAAAGAGAGTTGTGTCGCGAGGAGTCGCTCCATCTTGGGGAGCTCTTCGTTATTTAAGTACGTCTCAAGCGCGCCCACCGCCTGCGGACAGGTCGTGAGCGTCTCATCAATCATCACGCGACGTGCAGGATTCACCCACTGCGCAGCACTCACAGTTTTCCAGAGGTTGGGGCTTGTGAGAATTTCATGGCGCTTCACGGAGCTACTTAAAATCTCAGGGATCACACAGTGCTCAATAAAGTTTTTGAGCGAATCTTGCCCCTGTGCGGTGACAGGACCAGAGACCATCAGCGCTTTAATCGTGCGCTGCGGAAGACTCATTCCAAAGCGCGTAAAGTGCATGGTATCGGGCTCTTGGAAAGCCGCTTCAAATTCAGTGGTCATCCAGTAACTTACTTTCGAGAGCATAGAAACGGACCACCCTAAGCCCATCGGCACGTTTTCCACTACTTGATCACTCTTGGCGCTCACATCGTGCACAATGACGCTTACCTTCGGGATAAAGAGAAGGTAAGCAATCACCACCACACTCATAGACCAAGTGACGGCCTCCATCCCGCGGTTTTTAAGGGCTGATTGCATCATCACAAAGAGAAACCCAAGGAGCACCGCACAAACAAGCAAAAACGCATAGTTTGAGGTGGAGGTGATCCCGGCCACCGCATGAAAGAGATCCGCTACTTCGGAGCCATTCCAAAATGCATAAAAAGTCACAGACATGAGAATTCCTTCTTTCCTTTTATGCGTTAGCGAAGGTTGCTCGCAGGCAACTTCCCGTAGAAGGTGTCCGCTTCCTTGCCGTAAAGCGTACGGCGCAGGTGCGAAACCTCATCAATAAAGTCTGCGACGCGGCTCATGCGGTTCGTGAGTAGCCCCTCACGACGACGAATATCAGCGGTTAATTCATGCACTCGCGCTTCTAAATCCTTGGCGTACTGCGCTTGAATGGTATTGACGTCTTTCCCGCCACCCGTGACGAGTTGTTGAACTTCTTCGGTGAGGCTAGAGAGCGCTGCCAAAATCGCTTCATAGGCTGCCGCCTCGGCATAGGTTTCCATAAAGGAGTCGGAGAAGGAGATAGCTTGAGGTGTTGCTGTCAATTCCACAAAGGCTAAAAGCGGAATCGAGGAAATCACCGCCATGTGTTGCAACTCTTCTTCCGAGACTAACGACGGGTTACGCTCCAGAAGCGACTGGCGATAGTGCACCATGGCGCTATAGAGCGCCGCGGAGAGATTCAAGTCCGTCGTTTCCGTTAACGTTGGATTGAGGCAACGATCTTCGGTATCGCACCGATACACCTTGATCCCCGTGTGACGCATTGCGCCTCGAGGCGTGCCGATCAAGGATTCGAGCAGCGGTTGCGCTGCCAAGGGGGTCTGGCGCACGGTGGTATCGTCTCCACTTCCTGTTTTCTGATAAATCACACTCCCCACGAGCGTCATCAAGAGTTCTAAATGCTCTTGCGGCAGGCGAGCAGTACTGCGTCCTGCTTTGAGGAGTGCCCAGGTGAGATTCATTTCAGCTGCCTGCGCAACGCTTCCCCCAGTGGTGCGACGCTCTGGCACAGAGGCGAGCGTCGTTGCCCCATTGGTGCGTGTCATGCGCATCGCATCCGCCGCATCTTCTGCACGACCCGAAGAGCGCAAATAGTTGCGTGCTTGGTAGCCTGTGTTGGCAAGCCACGCAGACGCCCCTGTCGCATCCATTAAACGCTCTGCTGCTTGGCAGGAGTCGCCCATATCAGAGCTCAAACTCATCAAGAGGTCGCGATACTGCGCCAAGGTTTCGTTTAATTCTGGGACCATGGCATTGAGGGCTACCTGAAAAGCCACGCCTGGGAGCGCTGTGCCAATCGAGCGCAGAAAACTCATGAATTCGTCTTGGCTAGGAATCGAGAAAGCGCCCAAATAAAAGTCAATCCCACCACAGCCAGCTTTCAAATGCGGCGCATCAATCCCATAGAGTTGAAAGGATTGACGAGGCGTTTTCGTTACAAAGCGCCCACCAGTGATAAGCCCCAGGTCGCTACTCGTGTAAATCCCTGCGGGCGTGACACTTGTTTGTGTGGCAGAGTCTCGATAGAAATCTTCCACAAAGCCCGCTTCCCCTGCGAGGGGAAAGAGAAGAGACCCTGCCGTTAGTGCGCTTAAGAACTTCATTTTGAGGCTAGGGGTTTTCAGTTCATTTTTCTGTTTTTGGGTTTTCATCATTTGGCGCTTTCCTTGTTGCCTTCTTTGTTGCTTTCTTTGGTGGTTTTCGTCTGTGTTTTCACTTCTGTTTTCTCGTTTTTGCTCGGCTGACTCGCGCTCACGCTTTCTTCAGCACGCTTTTGTGCTTGCTCTTTAGCTTCCTCTTTTGCCTGCACTTTGAGTGCGATTTCCGCCACACGTTCATTCATCGGAACCATCGCGGGATCGTTATCGCGAGGCGTAGGGTTAGTGCGCAAAAGTGAGACCAATCGACGCTCGCATTCCGCCACGGACACGACGCCTGTCGCTACCAAGAGGGGACGAGCGGCAGAGCTGCTGTTCGCAGGGAATGCCCCGTTCCCAAGCGAGGTACCACTGGCTTCCGTCAACCCAGGAAACACTTTCCCCGCCTCTTTGTTGGGAAGAAGCAGTAGAGCGGGGAGCGTTTTAAGCCCCAAGCGTTCTGCGTGCCCTGTATCGAGTTTGATGGGCGAGAGGTTAGAGAGATAAGCAGAGAGCGCTTTATCGTCCAGTAACCTCAGCGCTGCCATACGGCTTAATTCCCGCGGGCGCTTCACAATCACGAGCACTTCAAAGTGGTGTGTATCGGCTAAGCCCTTGACGGTCTTTGCCATCAGGGGAGCCATCGGGTCTGTCGGATCCACCACCAAAATCAGGGCTGAGACTTGGGCGAGCGCTTGCATCACTTGCGTGGTTTGAGTGCGCTTTACTTCACTCATCTCTGCGCGGGCAAAGTTCGAAGGCGAATGCGTGGCGGTCCAGTCATATTCAGGATTGGCAAATCGGGCTTTTTCCCAAGCCGAGGCAAAGCGATGCGCAAGCCCCAGCATGTAGGCATTCACTTCTTGGTAGCGCACCATGTTTTCCGCAGTGGGGTTCATGATCGCGATTTCAAGGCGCGCTTCACGCTCTTTTTTAAGTTCCGCAATCGTGGTGATTGATTCGAGTTCACGGTAGCCAACCTTCGCTTGACTTCCTTCATTGGGAGTACTCTCCGTCTTGGACGAAAGAATAAATTTTTCTTTTTCAGTCGATTTTTGACGAGCAAGATTCACTTCTTTCCCCGAGTGAAACGGGGCTTGCTCGAGCCTTTTCTCGGCGTCTTTCTCTGGGGTCTTTCCTTCAGGGACGACCACAACCACGCGCTTTTCTTCTCGCGTACTGTCTTTCTCTTTCTCCTGAGAGGGGGCTTCCCCCTCAACCGTGACTTTGACGTCATCAACCGCTTTAGGCTTTTCTTTTTCCATGCCGTAGTAAAGGAAAGGACGATCTGGATCGTGCCAGACGTCGGTGCCCCACCAACCACGCGAAGCGCCCGCGCTTCCTCTCGTAATTTCTTCTGAAGGGACGCCGTCTCTCGTGGGTTTCTGAGCTACGCTACTTTCTCCCAAGAGGAGCGCAGAGGGAGCAGTAGGCATAGTAGGGGTGGAAAGTGGCAATTCTCCAGCGACTAATTCCCCCGCTAAGAGCATCCCTGTCACGCTCATCAAGACCCAGAGTGGGACTGTTCGGTGCGCGAAAGCGCTCTCCCTTAACAAGCGATCGAGTTTTTGCGCTCGAACGTCATTGTTCTTTTTCATCCTTTTCATCTTTTTCATCCTTTTCTTTGGCATTTCGCTTTGCTTTTCGCCTTGTATTTCGTTTTGCGTTTTTGCTGTTTTCATCTCTTCGTTCATTCCTTTTATTTCTCTTTCTCTTTACTTTCCCTTGGGATGCGTGGGCGTTGTCGCCGTAGGCACAGTGCCTGTGGCTTTTCTCGTGGGTGCCCAACAGCTAATTTCCCCCGCGACTATCTGGCGAATACGCTCTGCGGCGTTTTTCGCTGCCAGAGTGGGATCTTCTCCCTTGCGATTCGTGACGCTTTTCATCACGTCGTTCACAAAGTCCGTAAAGTCAATTTGTGTGAAATCGAGCTTTTCAATTTCTTCCATCGTGAGCCCGCGTGCGATCGGTGCCTCAGGCGTTCCCCAAGAAAGTCCCAACTGTTGGTGAGCAGCTTCATTAATGGTTTTGGAGAGTCGTGAGTTAAAGCACACATAGACTTGATGGCGCTCGGTACAACCAAGCCCTGGCGTTTTCTTCGCACACCGCTCACCCACGTAGTGGCAAAGCCGCTCGCCCTTGGCGAGCGACACTTTGGCATCCTCTGCTGTGCAAGCAGACCACCGGTCGTAAGCCGTCAAAGCCGCCGTTGCCAAAAAGCCCGAGGGCGAGAAAGAAAAACTCCAACCTGCGCCTGCGCTATAGGTCGCGGTTAATCCCCAATAGGAAAAACTCGGGCTATAAGCGCCAGAAGTGGCATCGCCATAGAAGTGGTTCAAAAGCGTTTCTGTTTTGGGAGACCAAGCAAGCGCGTCGTAAACAAAGGGGCTTCCCACGTACTTAATCCCTTCGCTGATCGCCTGTCCCGCGAAAATCACCGCTTGCCCAAAGGCAACGTTAGAGGCCTCAGAGCGCACTTCTCGCGCACAGCAAGAGGACGCCCCTTTGCGGTCACGACACTTAAGTCCTTCGCCTTTAAAGAACGTATTGCTGGGCACATCACCGTAGGAAGCGAGCTGTCGACCAAGTTCAAGTTGCACCAGAGAGTTCACCAACTCTGGGTCTTGGAGGTTGGTGCTCGGACGGCAAAGGTCGCCCAAACAATCCTCACCATCGCACTTGGTCCCGATGTTGTAGGAGGTTCCCTTCGTGCGACAACGATAGGTTCTCGTGGAATTGGGGCAATTCGCCTCTCCCTTGGGGCACGTGGTTTTGATGAGTTCACAGCCTTTTTGCTCTAGGGCGGCACACTCCGCTAACCCACTATTGGTGAGACAACGCTTTTCAATCGTTTCTTCCCAACAGGCGCGATAGACTAAGCGCCCATCCACCACGCGCCAACCTGGCCCCGCCGTGCAACGGCGAGAGACTTCACTGCAGTTGGTATAAGCCTCTCCCAGAGGCGTTTTCGTGAGTGGCGTTAACTCTCCACCCACGAGTGTCCAGGTGGGGACCAGTTCTGTCGCTTTCAGAAGTGGCGCAGCACCCTCAGGCAAGGGGAGGGGTTGGGTGTTGGTATTAAGACACACCAGCGTTTCATCTGCTCCCACAAGCGCGCGTTGCCAAGAGGAGTCAGTTAGCGCCTCCACATTGGTACAAGCGGGATCGCTCTTTAAAGGCGCGAGTGACTCACAGTTCCCAGGCAGGGCTTTTTCGCAATGCCAGTCAGAAACTTCTTCAACGCACTCACCCGTCGCTTCATCTTTTTTCGTGCAACGCGTGGTTTTTTGGCACTGCCAAGCGTTGTCTTTGAGTGTCGCTTCTTTTCTAGGGCACTCTTCTTTATTCCATTCACCCATGACGGTCACGGGGTCCCCTGGGTGCACGTCACCCGCGGAAATCCCGTCGCCCGATGGTTGACTCTGACAGCGATAGGTCGCGCCATAGGCAAGACACGCGCCATTGGCGTCCGTTTTCGTGCAGTGCACGGGTTCAATTGCTTCGCACCCAGCGGCGGCTAAGGTTTGGCAAGCAGGAGACGAGGCAGTCTCTGCGTCGCCAGGCACCCCTGTGCAACGATAGGTTTCCGTCTTTTTCCAGCAAACGCCTTCTACCGTTTCAAAAAGATCGGGGGCGTTCGCAATGGGCACTTGACGAGGGCTTGAATCCAGACACTCCGTTCTCGTTAAGGTGCAAGTGGGGCCCACGGGGGTGGTGATATCCGCTTTGGTTTCTAAAACGCGTGTGGGTGTCACCACAGGCGTGGAGAGCTTCGCCCCAGAGGGAGTCTTTGTGATGCGAGAAGTGCACTTCAAGGGGACACTTTTCTTTAAGCAGACGTCGTCCACTTCTTCGAGGCAGCGAGGGGGCTGTGCTTCACACGCGTTTTCTTTCGCGACTGCTGCGCATGCGCCAGCCTCAGCGGTGGTTTTAAGACACCGGTAGGTGTTTTCCCAACGCGCACAAGTGCCGTCAGGCAAATTCTCCGCACAGGTGCGCGCCGTACGCACACATTGGCGTTGGGGTTCATCCGCCAGCGCCAAGGATGAAAAGAGCGTTATGAAGAAAGCGAGTAGTAGCGCACTGAGTGCTCCAACACTCACTTTGTGACAAGGCTTGATATGCATCACTCTCTACTCCCTGTGTTTTGAGTACTTTTTTGGCTCGTTTTTTCAAACGCTGCGCAATCATCGACCCAGGTGATGTCTTCCACTTTCGCGTCATCCTCAGGGAAAACAAGCACCCCCGTGACCGTTTGCATAATGCGCTGGTTGTAGCGAAAGTCTGCGGTAACAGTGGCTAAGCAACTCCCTTCCTCACACTTCAAGGATTTAAACGTGTAGCGCACGCCAGACTTCGCGAACCCCGTCAAGTTTCGCCACATCCCAGGACGTCCCACGGCCATTTTCTGCGCGGGACTAAAGGGCGTAGAGAGCATCACATAGCCTTTTTCCCCACAGCGATGCGTGGCGGTAAAGGGAACTTCTCTATTTTCTAAAAAACCTTTTTCTTCAAAAGTGGTGGAGATCACTTCTCCAGCGGGGCAGGCAGGGCGAGTCGTCACCACTCGCTTTTGCGAGCAGGTGACCGTCTCCACCATCGCGTCAACTTTCGTGCACTGGTAGCCAAAGGAGGCTGTGACCGTGGCGGTCGTGGTTAACACACGCGTCGTTTGCGTACTGGGCGCTGCGACCGCACAGCGCATGTCGTAGAGCAGGGGCGTTTCGGTCGTCACCTCACGCTTAGCACTGCAGGTTTCTGACAAGGTTTCGGTGTGTGCATTGGTGCACCCCCACCACGTAGCGAGGAGACTTCCCGTTTTCTGCGCGCCTAAAAGCTCAGTGACGGCAATTTCGCGCCCTCCTGGGCGACAGACTTCTTCAGAAACGCTTTCTGGCAACTTAACCGATAGGGGTGAGCAACCCCCAGAGGATGAGGTTGGGCGCTCAGTGCTCGCATTCACCAACTCATCACGCTTGTCGTTGAGGTCTGGCGGAAGTGTCGCCACGGTACTGTCTTTTTCAGGAAACCCACGATCAATCATCTGTACCGCACGGCACGTTGGGTCGGTAAGCGTGCGACAGCGCACCACCTCTGTGAGCCCTGGCGTAAAAAGTTTCCCCGCGCCATTGGCGTAGAGACTTTCGCGCTCTGCCAATTCAGGATCCGTATCGCTCGGAATATTGGGAAGCAGCCCCTGCGGGTTTCGCATAGCACTGCGAAGCGCACTCTTGTCTCCCATGACGCGCTTGGCATCATTCCAGACCGAAGCGGAGCTCGCCCCTAGGACTTCAAAGCTGGGCCCAAGTAGCAGCAACGCGCAGATGAGCGAAGTTTCTCTTCTTAAAAAAGACATAGTGAAGCGTTAAAAGAAAATGAGGAAAAACGTTATTCAATAAATAGTTAGAGTCGTTTGAGTCGCTCAAGGCGGCTCACACCTGCTTCCCACTCAAGGGGATCGGGTGGCAGGGCGCGGCGCGCAAAGTTTGTGAACTCTGCAGCGTTCTCATTAGGAGTGACTGCTGGGTCGCTACTCATGACGTTCTCAATCCAACTCACAGGAAGCTCTAGCGATTCCACTGTGCGTTGCACTTCTTTGGGGGCGCTCCTTTGCCAGCCTCCCAAGCATTCGCAGCACTCATTTTGCTGAGCGCTAAGCGCGAGGTATCGCGTCTTGAGGTGGGCAGAGTGTCTTGTCCTAAGAGAAGAGCGAGCTCCTCCTTCAAGGCACTTTCACGCAAAAGAAGCCCTAGAGCGCGTTCTACTGAGCTCACCCCATCGACAAAAACGCCAGTCTCCGAGGTTTCAACCCACAAAAGTGGAGCAGGAGGCGTGGGCGGTAAGCTCCTAGCCTCTCCCTCCGTTCTTCTCTGCACAGAGGCGTTTTTCTTCTGTGGCCATACCGTGCCCAAAAGGTCAGTCAGTGCTCGCACTCGTGGAGGATCAATTTCCAAGGTCAAGCCACGAAGCAAAAAGGGGCGCAACTGCAGGAGTGCGGCTTCTCGCACTTTGTCTGGGGCGTGGTTGAACATTTCGCCAGGGAGTCCTCGCAGAAGCACTTGCACTTCGAGCCCCTCTACATGCGAGAGGCGCTTTAGTTCCACAGCCAAGCGCTCTAAGTGAGCGATGGACAAGTGTGTATCGAGCGCAAGCGTCAAACTCACACGCGGCAGCTTCGTATAAGGGCGGGTTTCTCCGGCAAAAGCTGAGTTCGTGCCCGTTAAGGCGCAGGCTACTGTTTCCAGAGACACTGAGTCCCTAGAGTAGAGGCTTGTAGCAGTCCAGAGCACTGAGCCCACGAGTGCCACTTGAAGGGCAACAGAAAAGAGCTGACGCCAAAAGCTGGGACAAGTGGACTTGGCATGCTCCCAAGCGCTAGACACTATGCGAGCAATTCGGCGCAGTAAATAGGGGAGGGGTGCATTGGAAAACGATTCCTTTGGCAACGATTCCACTGGGTCTCCTAAAGTTTTGGACTCCAATTTGCGGTGAGACATGAGAAGTAATCTCCTAAAAAACGAATGAGGGGTAGGTTGGGACCTTAATGGCGCATGAGCGCAGCGACTTTTTCGGGAAGTGCGTCGAGCAAGTCGCCGTCTTGCGTGAGCGCAGGTGTCCAGAGCGTGAGCGTCTCGGGGGTCATCTCGACTAACGTCGGGCTAAAGCGCACTTGGCATTTCGCTGAAAAGCGTCCCCACTGATCGAAATAAAGCTTCATCTCGGGGTGGCTCGAAAAAAGAGGAGCGAATTCCGAGCGGAATGCCGAGATCGAGCCCCCAGTCAAAACGAGGGTGTAAGGGTGTGGGTGGTCTTTAAGCCAAGAAAGTGCAAAAAGTCGCTGGGCTTCGACGCTCCCATCGACAAAAAGGTAGGTGCGCGAGAAGCCCTCGAGTGCCGTAGCAACACTAGGGAGCAGCGCATTAGAGGCGCCCACTTTGGCGCGATCGCGCTTTAATGCTGCAAGTGGGGTTTCGATTTCTACGAATTGACTCTCGCGCACCATGGGAAGGCGCACACCTTTGGGCGCATCGGCGTAAGTGAGAAAGGCCTCTTGCTGAGCGCGTATTTCCCTTTCCCAGGAGCCATCTTTAACTGACTCTTTCACAATGCGCTCCATCGCGTCCAACCAATCGGGATCACGCACGCCCAAGGGTGGCAAATCGTTCAAGTGATGCACTTCAAGGCGCTGAGGGATTGCGTTGGGTTTCCCTTCGCAGTTGGGCGCGGTTGTTGGCAAAGAGCCTTCTGCTGCAAGGGCCACGTTTGTGCCCCAAAAATGAAAGGGAGTAGCGAAAATCTCGCGCGAGAGACGGCTCTCCGTGCGAGTGTGTGCCTGGGAGTGTGTTTTTGCTTGAGACCCAGTCTCCTCGGCATGAAAAGCGGTATAGAGCACATACGTGGGAAAAATCACCATCGCGGCAATCGTTGTCCAATAGACGAATCCAAACGAGGGGCGTCTAAAAAGGCGCGAAAAGCGTGGGCGCACAAAAAGGCTAAAGGAGCGAGGTTTGGCTCCTCGAGAAAAAAAGCTCAACATAGTGTGTTTTCGTCGTTTGAGGTTAAATCGAGGTTAGTTCAGGGTTCACGAATTAGTTCATGGCACTAAAGGGCGAAGCGCGTTCACAGCAGTCTTTTCGGGACCACAAAAGCACTGCCCCATCAGACCCTCCAGGGGGCAAGACTCTTGCATCAAGACTCACTGTTCTCCCCCAAGGGCGACAACAAGCACCATTGTCTTTGCGCGATTCCGCGCCACCGGGGTGCACAAATTGAAAGCGCCAGACGTCTTTACGCAAAATCGGCTGAAAGACGGGACCACATTGCCCATCGCGCCCAACTTGCGAGAGAAGGAGCCCTTCGCGTGCGAGTTTGGTGGCAAAGCGCTCGGTTAAGAGCATCCAGCGCGAGGCGGGGTTCGATTGCCCACTCATCCAGCCGGTGAGGGGATAAAGAGACCCCTGACAGCCCGCACACCAGAAAAGCGCGTTAATGGGAAGCCCCGCGCTTGCTGCCACACAATCCGTAATGCAGGCGGCTTGCGCAATGGGGTTCGCAAAAAGGGCGGCTTCGGGCGAGAGAATGAAACTTGCGAGTGAATCGTTCCACAAGGGGTCAAGCTCCGAGAGGTAAGCCAAATCAAAAGGACTCGTTTCAAGGCAAGCACTATCAAGCAGCGTTTCCATCAAAAAGAGCCACGGCGTTACAAACCAGTGCACGTGATAAAACGACGTCAAGCGATGCGCCCCATCGCTCATCGCTTTTTTGGCTGTGGTGATTCCTGCGCCCGCATGTGTGGGGTTCCCAAAGGAGACGCCACCCATCGTGGGCGAGCACCCAGGTTCACTCACGATTTCCGCGGTTCTCACAGGTTCCCAATAACTCATGTTGACGCCCACACGACGTTTAATCCCTCGGCCACAGGCACAGATGGGGCTCGCGTTGGTGGCTGCATCGGGGAGCGTCCCTTTGGGCGAGGGGAGCGTCACCGCACTTCCCAACTTGATCGGGAAAATGCAAGACCAGCACACATCGGTCACGGGATTAATAAAGCGTCCTTTGCAGACAGCAGAGCCGCCCGCAGCCAAAGCGCTCGTGGAGACCATTGCACTAAGACTCGAGACAAAAGCGAGGAGCACAAAAAGACGGTTTCTCACGACTGGGCGCTCCCTGTGGAAAGTCCCTCTGTCGTTTCTGGCATTTGATTCTCACGGCGCAGTGGCAAGCTCTTTAAGGTGTGAATCGCCCCACGAGCGCGAGTGGCTTTTTGTGCTGGGGTTCTGACTTTCCCTTCCGCTACCCAGCGCGTTAAAAGACTCATCGTCTCAGCGCGCATTGCTAAGTAGGGGTTGCGCGCCTCTGTGGCGCGGGCTCTTTCTTCTTCTGTGAGCTGACGCTCTGGAATTTTGAGAGGCACTTTTTGCGCTAAGAGCTGATAGGTGCGATGCCACGCGGCGCGCTCATCGCGAGTCATTTGGTCTCCCTCAGAAGTCATCATGATTTCTTGCATGACGCGCGTGTAGCCAATCTCCGCCAAGGTCTTGACCCAGGGGGCGACAGAAGCGGGAAGCTTTTTATTCAGTTCCACATAGCCCGTTGCCTGCGTGATGCTCACGCCGCCAAGGATATGTTCCACAACAGCAGGAAGTCGGTCCGTGGCAATTCCAAGCATCAAGGGAATATAGGCTTCACGGTCAAAAATCACCGGCACACCCAGGTTCACGGGCGAGAGGTGACCTCGCGGGGGCTCTTCTGTGAGCACCAGTCCCACACGGTTATCACACACCCAAGCATCGGTCACTAACTTTTCGACTTCAGGCGTTAAGTGCTTTGCGATAATGAGAGGACGTTTTTCGGCCCAAAGGTTGGCTGGGCGAAAGCCAATCCCTAAGGCACTACGACAGACAAAATCAAGACGCTCTTCGCTTTTGGTGGACAGCGCTCTTGCGTAGCGAACGAGACCTAAAAGGTAGGCGGATTCTCGAGAAATTAAGTGCCCATCGTGCACGCTATCCCAATGCATGGCGCGCTCTGCGGGGTCCATACGCCCAAGGGCTTTGGGGTTAAGTGCCGTAAGGAGCGTTTCCACGTCTTTGGTTTCGTCCCCAGTGAGCGTCTTTTTCACGTCCTTCATATGCAAAAGCGCCACCGATTCGCAGCAGTTAATCACATGCTTAAACTGCCCACGCTGGTAGTTTGCTAGGCACTTCACCATGTCGGCTAAGCTCATGCGATATAGGCTCTCTGAAGCGAGCGCAAAAAGCACGGCCATCACCACTTCCACGGACAAATTGGGTTGCGTGTGTAAAAAGGCAGAAAGCTTCATCTTGAAGAGCTTTTGCGCAGCGTGCCCACCCGCGCCCAAGTGACGAGCGCGGCGTGCGGCGTCGTAAAACTGGCGCTCCGGCTGATAAATCTTGGTGTCAGTAGGCATCATGACTTTTCGCTTGGGGAGTGCCTTGCGAGGCGAAAGGGTAGTGGACGTCTCTGAGGTTTCAGCAGAAGCGCTCAGTGCAGGAGCCTCTTTGGCGCTTTCTTCTTTCACTTCTTCTCTGTTTTCTTCAGTGTTATCTACCTCAGCGTCAAAAAGGGAAGAAAGGTCAGGGTTAAATTCCTCTTCACTCTCTTTGGTGTCATCGGTCTCTTCGGCCTCTTCCATCTCAGCAGAGGCACGCGCAATTTCCGCTTCAAAGCGGGCTTCCCAGTCAATGTCGTGAAGCAGGGGTTTGTCGTCAGTCATGAGTGTCCTTTAGGATTACGGTATGTTGGGTTTCAATCAAAATTGGGGTGTTGCATGCTTACTTTTTCGCGCTTAAGCCCTCGTCCACTGGGGTGAGCTTTTGACGCGAAAAGGGTTCAACTTCTTCTAGCGTTGCCGCTCTCGGGAAGGCGTCCTCAGCAAAGACGGCTCTTCCTGAGCGATAGGGCTCGCCCAGCGGGTGAAAAATCGGGTCCACCACGATGGGTTTATCAAGGCCATTGACGCCTCGCGTCCATTCGTCTGGGGCAGGCATGGGCGTGCCATTTTGAAGATGCGCTTCAACGCGCGCCCAAATGGCAGCTGCGCCCGTGGCATCCGCAATGGCAGGCCCTTCAAGGTGCGGATCTTCTGCCTCGTTTAGCGCTGGATCCGTGCTTCGCGTTCCCGTGCGAAGGCGCACGGTCTTTCCAAAGAGCGCTTCTTGAATGCTGGCGGGATCGACTTTTTCAAGCCCACAGCGCCAGAGCACGCGATGCGTGACATCGACTTGCTCGCGATTTCCAATCAAGGGCGAGGCAACGTCAAGCAGATGCCGCCCCAGAGCGCGACTCTCTGCGTCCATACACTTGGTGAGCCAACTTTCAAGACGCTCTTTCGTAATGGAGTAGCGCGCATGCGGTGTCCCAATCGCTAAGTCCTGCACGGGCGGGAGGTTTTCTAGCGTCCACTGAGGATTCACGCGCAAATCAGCGCGTGGAACTTTGAGCCCGTAGTGCTCTCCCACGCTCGCCCAAATAAAGCGGTTTTTGAGGAGCGCCTTGTCGTACACGGCCACCAGTTCATGCGTTGGATCGTCAATGAGTGCTAAGAGCGCAGGATCTCGATCGTCCACGATGAGCGAGGCCCAGTAGTGGTAAAGCACCACGAGCCCCAGCAAAATCGTCCCCAACCCCCAGAGCACCATCGCAGTGCGTGAGGCACGAGAGAAGGTGTAGCCGAGTACGGGCGAGAGCAAATAGCGCCAGAAAAGACCAAGCTTTTCTCGCCAGGAAAGGGGGCGAGCAGTAGCTGCCGCTTCCTTTTCCTTTGCCGCCTTTTCCTGCGCTTTAAATTTGCGCATTTCTTCCTCCATGACTTCTGGGGGAATCGGTAGGCCACCAAGCGTCATCGGAGCGTCGGTATCAATCGTGGGATTCATCTCGCGATAGCGTGCACGTTCTTCTGTCGTAAGCCCCAGGGGAAGAGCAGTGCGTTCCGCGTCAGTCGCGTAACTCACTTCTCGCTCACGCGCAAAAAGCGTCTGAATTTCCCAATAGAGCATGGCGCGCGCATAGCCGATATAGGCTTCCGACTGCGGAAGCACTTTTTCCATTTGTGCAGCGCGACGAAGTAAAAGCTCTGCTTCACTTTCCCCTGTGGGGCTTAAGCCCTCAGCGATGGCGTGCGCGAGGTAAGCCTGAAATTCTTCAACGCTTAACACTCGCCCATCGTCCGTTACCCAGCGACCGACGCCCACCGAGGTATCAAAGTGAATAGGAAGCAGATCGTGTGCACTGCGCCCCACGATAGGAGTGGGTTTAGGTTTGGGGCTATCCTTTTTCTCTTCTTCATGAGTACCCTCAATGATTTTCCAGCCTTCCCAATCGTCATCGTCTTCCTCTTCTTCAGGGGGCTCTGGGGTATAAAGTCCCTCTCCGCTATAGCGGGCATTGCGGCGCTTAGCGTCTTCAGAAATGAGCGATTCGCCAGAGTACAAGGCCTCGAGTACTGCCATCGCATCGACCTCGTCCGTTTCTTTGTCAAACGTGAGGAGATGGCGCACAATCGTGTCCTCTCCGCCTTTTTTAAGCTGCTCCACGGTGGGGGCGTTTGAGGCGGTAAGCGCTTGACCCTCAAGCGTCTCCTCTGTGGCCACGTTTTCATACTCGGCGCCCGTCTCATCTAAGGGAGAGTGCACCCACTTTTCGCTCGCTTTTTCTTGCGTTTCGCGAATCGCGGCCTCTTCTTCACTAAGAGGGCTCTCTAGAGAGGGCGTAGCTTCGGTGGGCGTAGCCTCATCGAGCGTAGCGTTGTCGGAGGCAACTTCATCGGGCGCTTTTTCTTCATCGGAAAAAAGGGTGTCAAGGCGCTCTTGCGTTTCTGCATGAAGTGCATTCTGCGCAATCGACTCAGCCTCTAGGCGTTCTTGCTTTTCGACTTTACTGAGTTGCTTTTTCACCGTTTCGGGGCTCGGGTGCTTTTTGCGAGGCGTCTCTGCTGCCGGCTTTTTTGCGGACTTTTTCTTTTTGAGCGCTTTCGCTTCTTTCTCAGCTTTCATTTCCGCCTCGACCTGAGCTCTGAGCGGATGGTCAAAGAGCACCTTTTTCTTCCTGGTCCTTCTGAGGCTGGGCGGCTTCCCAACAATAGGCAAATTGGCGCCTGTGCCCACATAAGAAAGTCCTGGGGCACACCAAAGGCGACGCACATCTACTTTTTCGTCGTTGATATTGGGAAGGGGCTCTCTTGGCCCCACCAGATCAAACTTCGATGGCGTCGTCTTTTTGCGCACTTTCGCTTTAGAGGGCTCTGCGCTCTTTTTAGCCTTCACCGTGAGAGTCGTGCGAGTAGGCTTCGTAGCCTTGCTGGCCTTGGCTGCCTCGACCTCGTTTTTTGTTTTCTCTTCTGCCACGATCAAGCGTCCTGCTTTTGATGAAATGCGGCAAAAACGCCTTGGCGTCTTAGTGCTTCTTTTTCTGCGTCAATCCAAGCGCGTCTCACCCGAGCCTTGATGGCGGGATCCGTGAGATTGCAGTAGATATAGGCGAGGACACTCGCCTTGGGAGAGTGCTTGATCTTCGGCTTTTTGGGCGCTTTTTTCACAAAAGGCGCACGGCTACGAGAAGAAAGCTCCACTGGCGTAAAGTGTGAGCAGTGGCGAAGGCAAGGCCAGGACATGCGCACGGTGTCTTCGGGTGGCGTTAGGTAAAGCGGAAACCCTGGGCGCTTGGCGTGGGGCGTGTTCGCAGGGACGCGATACGTCTCACGAATGCGCTCTGCGGTACTCAATTTCAAAATATGTTCGTTATGCTCTGCTGGGCTCAAAAGGAGCGGCGTGGGCTTTTTCTTAGTGAAAGAAGGCATGTGTTTATCTCTTTTTATGAGTTAATTAGTTGCGTGCGGGCGCAAAGCGTCCCGCTGCGACGTTTTGAAGCGCCGTTAAAATATCCGCGCCCGCTTCTCGCCACGCTTGAATGGCGGTGACTTCCGCGGGGTTGGAGGAAAAGAGGAGCTGCGAGAGTCTATCAATCGTCAAGCGCCCCACCGCAGGCGGACAGTCTCCGGTTTGGACCAAAATTTCAGAGTATTGGCCAGCGACCGTCGTGAGCGACTTTAAGGTCGCCAAGAACCCTTCATCCGCCACAAAGTCGCCTCGCGTCATGAGGGTGGCTACCTGGTCGGTGTCTTGGCGCAAAAAAAGCGCGTATCCGCACAGCTCCACGCCGCGCGTGCTGTGGGCGAGAGCCAAAAGTCGCCTAAGGCTTGCGTTGCCACCACAAAGCTCCCTTTGTGTTTACGCGCACGACGAAAGCCGCTTTCAATAAAGCTTCCTGACTGGCCTTTGCCCATCAAGTCCCACGCTTCATCAATCAGCACGGCCTTAATCGTGGTGCGATCTCGCGCCATCGTTTCATCAATGATGAGCATGAGCATCATCAAGACCGTTTGACGAAGTGCTGGATGCCCAGAGAGCCCTTCGAGCTCAAGAACCGTGAAGCGGTTTTGAAAGGTCAAGGGTTTCCCTGTCCCGTCAAACCACTTGGCAAAGGGCCCGAGGTAGGGGGTTAACATCGCGCGCAAATCCGCAATACGATGGTCGCCCACTGCGCTTTGCGCGAGAAAGGCGTCCAAGTCACGAAGCGTTGCTGTACGGTGCTCTTCAAAGTGCGCCCATTTAACCGCACGATCAATCGCCTGCGTTAAGGCACTGCGCTCCAAAGCGGTAAAGCGCTGTGCGGGCATCAGAAGTTCGTTTAAAACGCTGACCACGTCGTCCAGCCGATCGACGCTCCCCGGGCTCAAGAGCTGCAAAGGGTTTAAGTTCCACACATCGGTTTCAGAAAACTGCAGATATTCGCCTGAGAGCAAATCGCAGGTTTTCCGATAGCTGTGACCCACGTCAATCACCCAGACCACACCACCACGCAGGAGCGTGGCAAAGGCAATCTCATTCATCATCAAGCTTTTCCCAGAGCCTGGTGCCCCAACGATCGCCATAGAGTAGCCACCAGAGCGATTCGCAAAGGGATCCACAGGCATGATTTCGCCACGTCGCCCCACCAAGGTAATCAAGGGCGTAGGTGTGGCGCGATCGACTCTGGGGCTTGTGCCCTGCCAATCCAGCACAATGGGAGCGCCTGCTGTGGCGGTTGCGCCTGTGCGAGGGTGCATGATGCCTGCGACAATCATGTCGTCGGTTAAAAGGGGACCACAGGTGAGCGGTAAACTCGCCATGAGTCCCAGAGGATGGAGCCCCGTTAACGGATGCCAGTCGCCACCCAACTGACGCGCCAAGCCTCGGGCGGCCTGGGTCGTCAAGGCAGTGTGCTCTGTGAGCGTAAAAGTGGTCAGAAAGTGCGCCACCTGTTCAATTCCGCCATGGTGCTGAAAGCTCTCTTCTGCTTCGCGCCAACTCTTGGCCTTATCGTGGTAGTAGGGCGTCAAGGTCGAGAGCGGCGTTTGCGCCATCTGCAACGCTCGCACACGATGTGTTTCTGCTTTAAGGCGCTCGGCTTCCTTGTCGAGCACACGGCACACCGAGGTAAGACAAAAGGGCGAGGGGATTTGCGTTCCCCCACGCTGAGGGCTTCCCGCCAAAAGCGAGGCGGTAATCAAATTCCATTCTTTGGGGTAGTGCGTGAGCACATGCGTGGTCGCCACGACCGCAGGGGTTTCAGCATCCGTCGAAGAGGCAAATTCAATGCCTTCTTTTTTGACCGTGATTTCCGTGTCGGGCAACACCACTTGATCGTTCACAGAAGAAAAAGGCGAATACGTGGCGCGCAACAATTCCCCCGTGCGCGCACGGTGGGGCGCTAAGAGTTCTGAGAGCGTTGCGACGAGCATCTCTGGTCCCCACGGACCTTGCAAAAGCGCTGTCGAGGCAAGAGTTGCCATCATCCCAGAGCGCAAATCAAGCACTCGCTGACGCACTTCAGGATTCAAGGGTTTAGTGGTCGGCACAATGCAGGTGAGCCACGAGCGAAAGTGGCGCACCAAGAGGTCAGATTCGCCTTCTTGCCTTGGCTTAGGATTGGCTAAACGCAAAAGATGACCTTTTAACCCCGCATTAACGCCTAAGAGCATACGCGCGGTTTGCTGAGAGACAGCTTTGACGGGCACATCAGCCATCATTGCCCCTAAGTCTTCTGGCGTGGGGTCCATCCATTCGAGAAGTCCCTCGACCATGGGCGAGGCATAGGTCGTGATGGTGAGCACTGTGCCCACAGGGCAGTTTGCCGTGAGGCCAATTAATTCATTTTGAAGCACATCGTTGGCGCCCGTCTGAGGGGTCAATTCAATCACAAAGCCTAAGCCTTCGGGCGCTTCGGGTTTAAGTCCCGAGAGGATGGCCAGGCCTTCTTCATCAATCGCATCAAATGGCAGACACGCAGCAAAGCGATCAAAGTGCGCGACCTCTCCATGCGCAAAGCCTGGATAGCCTTCGGCCACATGAAGATTAGATTTCAACTCTTCGGTTTTCTCTGTGAGCGTTGCCCAGCTCGCTTTAAGGCGTCGCCAGAGCGCAGAGCGCTTTGCATTGCTCTTAGACTCAGGGGCGCTCATCGGGAAGACTCCTCAGAGGGGCTCTGGAGCGCAAAGGCATTTTGAATCGCGGCGCGCGCGTTTTGCGCTGCCGACACTGCTTCCACTGGACTCATCTGACGAATAGGGGTCTGCTCACGGTTAAGCACTGGGTGTCCCTCGCCATCGCGAAGGACGTTTTCTTCTACCCACAGAGGCTTTGTTGGTACTTGCTCTGGAGCCTTCTGCGGAGCAAGGCCTCTTACCGGGTGCGCACGGGCAGGGGAGCGCTCTTCTTCTCGTACTTCCTCTGGCACTTCTCTTTTGAGACGCGTCATAGGGGTGCGCGTGAGTTCACCCACGTGGCGAATACTTCTTTTTTGCGCATAGTAGGCGCGCCGTCCGCCTTCAGCCCAATGAGAGCGAGAGACAGTGACGTAGAGGACTTCGCCTTCATGCAAATCTCCATCACGGTCCGTCCACGGGGCGACAAAAAGCGTCAAAACGCGCTCAGGCACGCGACGCGGGAGCGTTAAAAGCGAGTCCCCATCTGGCGTATAGAAAACTTCGCGTGCGCCTTCCCAAGCGCCTTGGCTCTGGGGCTGGACTGGTGTGTCAGAGGTAAGGCGCTGGTAGCTTTCTTCTCTTACATTGGCGTCACGTTCTGCTCTCTCTACTCGTGTGCTGCGCATTTCTGGAGCGCGATCACTCGTGCGATTCACCTGCGGGAAGCGTCTCGCCCCTTGGCTACTCTCGAGACTTCCGCGATAGGCGGACTCGACGTTCTGGCAGGGGATCCCGTCAGGGACATTGCAGGAAAAAGTGCTCCCTGCGTCAAGCCCCGTGAGTGAAGTGCAACCTGTGAAGAGGAAGCAGAGAGAAGAGAGTAGCGCAGCGCGCTCAATAAACGTGAATTTAGTCATGGTGTCTAATTACGAAAAAAATCAAAAAAAATTGAACGAGAATCCCCGAAAGGAAAGGGCTTAGCGCTCCGCGGCACTCTTTGCCCGAGAGGCAGAGTTGGCGTTTACCGTCGCGGCATCAGGGTCCGAGAGCAGGACACCCTGCGCAAAAACGACTTCCACTTGGCGGCCACTCGCACACTCAAGCACTGGGAAAATCTGATCCGCAATCTTGAGGTAGTAGTCGACAATGCGATCCATCGCACCGCTTAAACCCTTACCTAAACCATGACGCCACGCGTCACGCACCTCGGTTGTTTGAAAGCCCAAGGAGGAAGTGGTCGTACTTTCGCTCGTTAACGTAATCGCGTTTCCGACGCCAGAGAGAAGTCCCATGGAAATGGCCGCTGCAATGGCTTGTCCCGAGCGCGTGATGAGTTTTCCGCGCACGCCGACTTTCCCGTCTTCGCCAACAACGTAGCCTTTGACGCTCACGTCCAGCTGACTCCCATCTTCTCGCGTGCAAGCGAGGCGATCGAGTCTCACTAAAATACGCTCACTAGACAAATCGCCAGTGGCAGCGCCCGTCACAAAGCAGCCTTTTACTTCCGCTTGAAATTCGTTAGGGAGAATGGCGGTATTGACTAAGCGCAAAAGCACAGGAATCGGCATATTGCTAGCACTCGCTCCCGTCATCACATACGCCCCCGTGAGAAGCGTGGCTGGCGCAAAGCTCCCCGCAGCGATATAGCCCTCGACCCCCATGGCGCGGTTAAGCGCGAGAGGCGTATCAGGAAGGAGATAAGGCGTGGGCCCAAAGGCAGGCGTTCTGGCGGCTGCTTTACCCTCCCCTTGACGAACGGGTGCCCCAGTTCGTGTGGAAGTACGGTTGAGCTCTGCGGTGGCATTGAGGCGCTCATCCGTGAGGCGCAACTCTGTAAGGTGCCCCGAGGTGTGCGTTTCGCTTTCTCGCGCAAAGCCGCTCGCCGTAGATGTGGCACTGCCTGAGAGCGAGGCAGCGGGGCTCACGTAGCCCCCGCGCTCGCTATAGCGATAGTCGTCCCCTTGAAAGCCCGCGTTTTTCTCAACGCCCAAGCGGTTACGCAGTTCGCTACGACTCTCTTCTCCCTCTTGAGAAACGGGAGCATCGCCCGTAAGCGTAAAGCGCGTTTCCATTGACTTTTCCCACTTTTCTCGCGCGCTCGCGTCGCTCTCTGCCTTTTGCGTCAAGGTGTTGAGCGCATCAGACAAGCGTTCAATTTGAGAAGTGAGCGCGGCGCGCTCGGTTTGTTGCTTTTCAACCGTGGCGCTCAGCGTTTGGATTTGTTGGTTAAGGGTGCTCACGCGTGCGTCAAATCGCGTGTAAAAGCTGTCTCGCTCCGTGTTGGCGGTGAGCGAAAAATGCTTTACTTGGGTGGGTTCCTGCGCGGGTTCACTGTCTTTTTTGGCGCTCATGGAAATCCAAGCAAAAGCAAAGACCGTGCCCGCGGAGCCAATTAAAAGTGCAATTTGCCAACGGCGAAAAGGGCGCGCATCAGGCGTCGGTTCTTTCTCGTGTGGGTTAGCAAAAAGCGAAGAGAGAAAAGGAATTTTCATGGTTGTCTCAAAAAGATTGTCTAAAAAGGGAGGGCCTTTCTTGTGTGGCGCTTAGTGGCGCTCAAGAAAGTAGAGTTCAACCATTTCGCCTGGCTTGATGTACTGAGCACTCACTGCACTCGCTTCGATCATGCCGCGCGTCCAACTTTGTGGATCAATCACGATGGGCTTTAAGCCACCGTGCCGACAGGTCACTACCGTGCCAGTGAAGGCCTCGTTTCCGAGGAGCGTGACGTGCTGGGGCTTTAGGGGAGAAGAAGTGCGCAGTTTTTCCAAAAGGCTTTTCACTTCTGGAGAAGGCGCTTCGTCCAAGACTTCCACCACGTTGGGGTCACGCGTCACAAGCGCTAAGAGTTCCGCTTTGAGCCTGCCAACATAGTCGCCAGCACCCAAGACGCGTGCAGGCATACGGCGCATGGGTGCCTCAAAAGAGCTTTGGGCATCAGCGGGTTGTGCTTTCTTTTCGAGCACAATGTTTTTGAGCGGCGCGTCTTCTTCTGAGAGAAGTTCAAGCGAGACAGTCTCGCCCGACTCGGTCGTCACAAAGACGTTCACATTGCCTTCAACAAGCGGCAGCACAAAAAGGCGACCAGAATTGGACTGCGCCTGCACTTCCACCTCGCGGTTATCAAAAATCGCGGAAACGAGTCGCTCGCCAATGGCGCTTACCATCGTGGTTTTGCCCGTGGGAACCCGCGCCTTAATACCAGCGCTCGAGCAGACGCGATAGCGAGCATTGGGACTCTGGCCGGAGGGCGTTGTGCTGCGGCTTGCTACTTGCCACTGCGAAGCACCGGGTGAAGTAGAAGAGGAGGTCTCAAGCGAGGCGGAAAGCTCACTCTCAATAGCATCAGAAGAGCCCTCAGAGGCTTCTAGCGCTTCCTCTTCAGGAGGCACACCGCCAGCCAAAATAGGTTGCGAAAAAGCGCTTAACACAAAAATCGAGAGCGCACTCGCCCTCAGATCCACTCGAAAGGAGCGGACCCCAAAAAACTGAGAGAACATGAAAATGGATCTCCAGAAAAGGAAAAAGAATGGGTCTAAAAAGGGGAGAGGAGGTCCGTGGACCGTGATGGTTTCTCTTGAAGTCAAGCGTGAGGAGAAAGCACTTTTCCCTTAGCCGCAGCACTGGTTAACGAAAATGCGTCAAAACAAAAGCGCTTTGTCGCACACAAACTCTCAGATCAAATTAAGCCAATCGCGCTACGAAAAGAAAAAAGAAGGAAACCCACCTCACTCACAAAAACTTCAGAAGAGAAACCACCACGAGCCACATCTTCCAGACTCGAGACGCTATTGACTGGGCGGCGCTTTTCCCGTGATGAGGGAGCGTTTTTCCGCATCGGTGAGTGCTCTAGCGTCAACGCTAGAGAGGAGAAGCAGTCCACCCAAATAACGGTAAGTGAGCGTGAAGCGCTTCATTTCGCGCTTCGTGACGGTATCGCTCATCAAGAGCAAAAATTCCCCGTCCGCAAAAACTTTGAGCGTCGTTTCATCAACGCCCATACGTAGTGGCGTGAAAACCGTGGAGAGGCGATCCTTTTTAAGGCGCTCAGCTTCGGTCACAAGTGAGGTTTCTAGCGTGGCAAAAAAATCGGGTGCCGTGTGCGAGAGCACGATTTCGCGTTGATGGTCAATCGTGGCAGGCGTCACTGTGGTTAAGGCGTGAAGTAGTGAGACTGACCAGCGTGATAGGTAATTGGCCGATGGGCCTTTCTCAGAGAATTGCCAGGCTTCTTTTTCGTCAAGCACTGTGGGTGGCACAACAATGGTGCGAGAGCTCGGACGATGCGTGAGAAGCGTCATGGCAAGGAGTACGTTGGTAAGAAGCGATAGCGCTACCGTAGCCATCAGGGCGTTGCGTACGCCAAGGCGAGCTAGTCCCGCTTGGGTGAGCGAGATGACGCTAGGGCGAGAGGGGTTTGGAGTGCCGCTCTCTGAGGTGTCTTTAGGTGTCGCGAGACGAGTATCAGTGCTCATCGTGTGTCCTAACAGGTTTTAGATATGTGAAAAATCACTCAAAATGCTCTTTTCACGTGAGAGAAGAGTGGCCTTCTAGCCAATAAAAAAGCGTTTGTGCGAGGCGGGGATGCGCCGAAATGGCGCAACCCCAAAAGTCCAATGAGCCCAACACACAAGCGTAGAGAGGTGTTTGACGTAGCGCTCAAAAAGCGCGCCCGCGACGACACCAGCCACTGCGCCCACGAGAGGATGGTCAAATAGCGCACCGATAATCGTGAAAATTGAAAAAATGGAGACGACGTCGAAAGACCAGAAAAGGAGATGCGGTGGATCGTCCAAACCTTCAGGAACCGGAACGTTACTCAATGGCATGACTGAACTCGTGAGCTAAATGTGCTAGGATTCAAGGCGGACTAATTTAGGATCCAACGAAAATGGAATCCACAATACCCGGTGCAATCGCGAGAGAGAGTGCTGCAGCAATGCAGGTCACTGCACCAAGAATCGAACCGCGCATAGCGCCTACACCTAAGCCAATAAGCAAGAAAATGAGCGCAATGCTCTTGCCCAAACTCCCCTCAATCCAGCCAATAAGCTGGGAGTGAAGAGAATCAAAATCTGATCCATGCGTGTCAGCAGCTATGGCAACAGAATTAAGCATGAACATTTCGAGGGCGGCGTTCATGCGAGAGAAAGCGCGTTTCATGCCTTGAAGGCTTTTCATTTTTTTCACAAAAATCTCCTAAAGAGGACGAGTTAACAAAAATGGTGCACGATAGGGCTGAGGGACTCTTTTGGCGGAGCGACTCTCGACCGAATTCAGTGCGACAAGAAGGCTAGCACCTTTTCAGTCGAGTGGAAATTCCCCGCCATTTTTCAAAATTAGGGATACGGTTCGTCAATTTTTGGAAATATTGACATACCGTTAGGCGAAAAAATCATTCTGCAAACTTTTGATTTAAACCATAAGTCCATAGAAAAAACTCGAAATTTCTCGAAATTTTTAGAAACCTCTCCAAAATTAGAGAGGCAAAATTAATTGAGGGTCGTATCAGATGAGATGAGAATCTCGCAAAATACCCAAAATAGGGTATTGCACAAGTTCGCGATGAGGAGTACACGCGCGTGTCTATAATGAGGGCTATAAAAAGAACTTAAAGGAAGTAGACTTTTCTCAGAAAGGCTAAAAATCTAGTGAAGATAAGCAATAAGATTTTATAGGGGGTTTTCCCTAGGAAGTCCACTTTTTGAGCAAAAATAGACTTGCTAAATTGAAACAATAGTAGGATAATTTCTTCCCTGTCACGACCACTATGAGGGCCTGACTCTGCGTCAATAGAAATAAATTTTATTGAGAGAAATTCATTTATTCCTATTCCCTTTTATTAATTCCTGAGAAAGGATAATTCATCGTGTCCAATATGACCGATACAAGCGATATGGATTTCGCTAATTATTTTGATTCGACCTCTACCACATTTTTAAAGAGTGCTAATTTAATTATGTTTCACTCTTATTCTCATGATAAAAATGAATGTTCTTTAAAAGATAGCGAGGAGATTAAAGAAGCGTTTGATCACCATGGCAAAAAGATGGTTCGCTTTTTTGTTGGGTTGGCTCGCCTAGCTCCTTACACCGTAAAGAAAAACGTCCTCACGGTGGAAGTTGGCCCGATGCGTTTAGAGGTGAAACGCACTGCGAAAGGCACGAGTCTTAAGCTCAACGCTACTCGTCAGACTGACGCCGCTCTCAAAAAGGTTTTCAGTGTTTGTGCCTTGACTGTCTCTGAGGAGCAAAAAGCGTGTGTGTACGACACAGTTCTTCGGCTAGGCCTTTCGGAGCAACGCACTCGCAAAGTTTCGCACGAATGTGAAGCGCAGATGAATGATATTTTCACCAAAGGCGGTAGCGCACTTCGCCGTCTCATGAATCGCGTGAAAGAAAACGCGACAAATGGACGTGCACTGAGTGATGTCGAAACCGAGCGTCTGCTCAAAGAGGTTGGCAAATGTTGGGCGCTTTGGTTGATTTCGTTGGTTGAAATGTCGAGCGCAACCTGTAAAGATGGCGCGATTGAAGTGAAGTTAGGCGCTTTGACGGTCTCCTTGTCGGGTCGCGCTGGGAAGCTACAGCTTTCCTTTAAGTTCACGGGAAGCGTGGAAAAAGAGTTGAAAGCCTACTTCGCGCCACAGCTTGAACTTGAAGAAACCAAGCCTCTTACGAGCGATGAGGTGAAAGCCAAAATTAACGCCTCCAAAAAATAATTGAAGTTTGCTCAACTTCTCCTGATCCTGCCTGCAGACATTTCTCTGTGAGCAGGATTTTTTTGTGCTTATCGCTTTCGTTTGCAAAGCGGCGTAGCGTTCTTTAAACTGATTGCCTTTTCCAACTTCAATGATTCAAAGGATTCGACCATGTTTTTAGGCACACCTTGGGAAGGGGTCACAGCAGGCGCAATGTTGCGCGCTGGGCTTATTCTCACTATTGGCGCACAAAACGCCTTTGTGCTTCGCCAAGGGCTTCGTCGGGAGCATGTGCTCCTCGTGGTGCTCACGTGCCTGATGGGCGACATCATTTGCATTAGCGCGGGTGTCGCAGGTGTTGGTGGCTTCATTGTGAGTCATCCGAGTTTTCTCGCGATTGCCACTTGGGGTGGAGCGCTTTTCCTGCTTTACTACGGCGGGCTAGCTGCCTGGCGTGCGATTCGTGCGCGGGATCGACTGCTTGTGGAAACGACGGGCGAAAAAACGCCCGCGATGAGTGTTTTCCTCACCGCGCTTGCCTTCACTTTCTTAAATCCACATGTCTATCTCGATACAGTAGTGCTACTAGGCAGTCTCTCCACGCAGTATGGTGACGAGCGCTGGTGGTTTAGTCTGGGCGCGATGCTGGCGAGCGTAGTGTGGTTCTTTGCGCTTGGCTTTGGTGCGCAACTTTTGACACCAATATTCCGACGCGCGAGCGCCTGGCGCATATTTGATGCGATTGTGGCGGTATTGCTCTGGATTTTAGCGGCGTCGCTCATTTTAAATAGCGAGATTTAACTTGAAGGCTAAAGCGGTTATAGAAAATATTTAAAGTGCTAAATAAACGTCTTTTCAAAGGACGCCTAACCACCTAAATAAAGTGGGCTTCGTGAAGGGTTTTTTTCTAAATAAAAACCCTTTATTTAAATAAGGAAATGGCCTCGAAAGAAGGCCCTCTGAGAAGATCTTTTGGCATCAAGCCTTCACGCTCCAGAGCGGAATCACGCCAAAGAGAAGGTAGAGTTTTTTCTTGCCTCGCATCTTCACTTTGATGAGCGGAATCGCATCAAAGAGATAAATCCACTGGCGCCGTGCATTGCCTGGCACAAAAAGCGGGAATTCGCGCGCTAAGAGGGAGCGTGCTCGTAAAGTGGCATCTTCCATTGCTTCTGCTTGAAGATGCGTGGTGTTGTGCGTGTGATTGCGATAGTAGATAAGGGGTTCGGCGAAATTATGAAACATGGTCACGCCCATCAGCCGAATCCAAAGCACATAGTCTTCTGCGGGCGAGTAGAGCGCTTCGTAGCGAATGCCACTAGCCTCGAGTGCTGAGCGTCGAATCATAGCGGCGGAGTGCACGAGTGGACAGCCCGTCATCATGGCGCGCTTAATCGCTAAGTTCTCTTCTGGATAGTGATCGACCTTTTCACCAGGAAGCACTACGGTGGCGCCTGAGACAACACCTACTTCTGGGTGCTCGTCAAGGTAGGCGACTTCTTTTTCCAGTCGGTCAGGAAAGGCGATATCGTCATGGTCAAGGATGGCGAGATATTCGCCACGAGCCATATCGATTAGGCGATTGCGCGCTGCAGAGATTCCCAGATTCTTTTCGTTTTCTTCAAAGCGAATGCGCGGGTCATCGTAGAGTGCGACCATCTCGCGAAGCGAGGCATCTTCTGGCGAATCGTTTAAAAGGAGGAGCTCAAAGTCCGTAAAAGTTTGCGCCAGCACAGAATCCAGCATGGCACGAAAGTGCTCTGGTTCAGTGTGAAAAAGTGGCACGAGGACGGAAACTTTAGGCATAGCGCGAAAAAGAAAAGAAGAAAGACTATCTGTTAATCATAGCGCAAGTTCTTCCGTTTTAAGCGCTTTAAAGTGCTTTGCCAAGGAGCGCCTGATAGTACCGACGATAAATCTTCTCGGCGCTATGGACTTCTTCCAATGCTTCACGCAGACGATAGGGGGCAAGAGGGGCGAGCGTATTCTCTTTTCTTGCTTTTTCCACTGCTGCAAAGAAGGCCTCTCGATTCGGTGTGAGGAGCTCTTGCGGAATACGGCGCAGTACACAGTTCCAGTCAAGGAGCGTGGTGAGGTTTTCCGCAGAGAAAGACTTCTCCGAAGCGCCAAGGTGGCGGTAATGGGGTGCTTCTGAGAAGGCGTGAAAAGTATTCTTTAAAAGAAAGTGTACAGATACGCTCTTTGCTGTCAACCACTATTACAGACGGAAATGCAGCGTGAAAAATTCGTCAAAAATAGAAAGAGAAAGATGTCTTTGAAGAGATTTGTCATACAAAAAGGCGCTCCGACCTGGATAGCGGTTGGGGATGAGAGTGGTCTTTAACTGTCACTATTCAGGTAGAGGCGCGAAGGTGAATGATACGGATTTTGCGAAAAGCGTGCAGTGCTCTTTCGTGAAAAAGTGTGAAGTTTTTATTCTCGCTCTAGGAGAGAGCATTTCCGAAAGAGAGAGGAGAAAAGGTAAAGAGCCGATCGATTAAGGAAACCGATCGGTTCTTCTAAGAAAACGAAGGCTTGAGCAGTGAATTAACGGAAGGCTGCGCGATAAATCGCCACCGTATCTTCAAAGGTAAGCGCTACCGCATCCTGCTCGAAGGCCGCAGCACCCGCTCCACGCGCTTTGTGCGCGAGCTGTGGGAGTTCGTCTTCGGTAATACCATAGTCACTCATCTTCAATTCAGCCACGCCACAGGCACGCTGGAGCGCCACGAGCGCTTTAATGAAGTCCTGCGGGTGCACCGCTTCGCTGTCCCCCAGAGCGCGCGCTAAGGCGACAAAGCGCTCAGGATAAACGCCCGTGGCAATCATATGGCTGAAGTAGGCAACCGACAGCATAATCAAGCCCGCACCGTGTGGGAGCTCTTGATGGAAGGCACTCATGGCGTGCTCCATCGAGTGTTGGCTCGTTAAGCGCGTTAAGGTCATCACAAAGCCTGAGAGCGTATTCGCGAAGGCCACATGCGTGCGAGCATCCAAATCGTTGCCATTTTTCACGGCACGCGCGAGCCCCGCGGCTAAATGACGCACACTTTCGAGCGCAAACATATCGCTCATCAAGTTGGGGCGCTTGGTGACATAGCCTTCACAGGCATGGAAAAGCGCATCAAACCCTTGGAGAGCGGTCAAGTGCGGTGGCACAGAAAGCATTAATTCAGGGTCCACAATCGCAATACGCGGGATGCACCCCGGATGCCCCACACCCACTTTTTCGGTGGTTTCTGGGTTCGTAATGACGCCACCCGCATCGACTTCACTACCCGTGCCAGCCGTTGTCGTAATGGCAACAATTGGGGTAGGGAGCTTTTCAATCGGTCGACGACCGCCACGACCCTGCTGCACATAGTCCCAAATATGGCCACCGTTAGCATGCGCAATGGCCGCAGCCTTAGCGCAGTCCATCACAGAGCCACCACCCAAGGCGATGAGGAAGTCGCACCCTTCCTCTGCCATCTTTTCAGCGACTGTCTGCACAGTGCTCGCCAGGGGATTCGGTTCTACTACACCTAAATGCACAAAAGGCATGCCACGACCTTCAAGAAGCGTTTTCACGCGTGGCAAAATCCCGGCGCGTTCCATCGCTGTCCCATTACTCGTTAAGAGCAGGGCTTTGGTGCCAGGAAGCGCTTCCGTTTCTAAGGCTGAGAGTTTGCCTGGGCCAAAAATCAAACGAACTGGAGTGTGATCGATAAAAGAGGTTTGAAAAGTCATGTAGGCATCCTTCGTGTTTGAGATAAGTTGTTGAGTTTGGCGTGGCATTTTGACTTAATGAGGTCGCGCACTTCGTTAACGTTAATTCTACTCCGCATGCGTCAAAAATAGGCTAACGAGCAGGAAAACCATGAGAGAAAAGAGAAAGAAGGAGAGTAGAAAAAGGAGAAGGGCAGTGCTTCACTGACACTGCCCTTCGGGGGTGGAGCTACACTCTACAACTTTCTTTGAGGAAACAACCAAACAACTCAAAGAAAGGACAAGGCAAAGAAACCAGGAACCCGAAGCGAGAGTTCGATCAACAACACCGAACACGACCCAAGCTTCATTGCGTTCACGCACCGCGCCCAGAAAGGAGCAACAAAGAGGAGCGATGCTACCAGTCTCTTTGCGACAAGCCTTGTGTGAAAAGAGGAAACAGCAAGACTTGACTCACGAGAGCATATCACCACAAAGTGGAGAGGAGGAAAACCTCGCTCCTTCGCTCTCAGTTTCGGCTCGGTATCTAAGAGATCTTAGACGACCGTTGGGCTTCCCCACAGCGACCTAACCTTGGCGAAGAAACGGAAAGATTTTCTTTTCCTGTTGAACCTATTGTAGCAGAAAATGAGCGAGAAAATATACGTTCTTCTACTTAACCCGTTAAAAAGTGATAGAAAAGTCAGAAAATAGGGGCGTTTTGGGGATTTTGGACGGTTTTTTGAGGGTTATTCCTAATATTTCGTGCCAACCTCATACCAAATTTCACAAAATCGCGAGAGAAAAAAGAAGGAAAGCGCGCCTCAGTAGGTGCAAAAAAAGTCCTCCAAAGCAAACTTTGAAGGACCTCTGCTATTTTGTTGAGTGCTTCACAATGTGAGGCACTCTCCCAAACACATTACTGCTGGACAACCTGCCAGGCGCGCTTCGTTTTTTCCGATGCGCTGCAACTGCAACCACCCGAGCAGCAGGACGATTTACCGACCATAAAGTGCTTCAAGGTGCCTTTCGCTTCGAGGCGTTCAGCCATCATGGCGATCATCGCAGACGTTGTGTCAAAATGGCGGGCGAGTTCTTCTTCCGTCATTGTTCCGTGTTCGGTCAAATAGGCCTTAAGTTCAAGTGAACTAACCATAGTAGTTAACCTCCAGAAAAATTAAAAGAAAGTCTCTTCTGCCAAAGGTTGGGGAGAATGGAGAAAGCCCACATGAGGGTTAGTGGGCTTCTCCACTATTTTATCACTGATTAGTGCTTAGCAGCGATCGGGATGGTCTTGGGACCCTTACCGCGGTTCTTCTGAGCGAAGGAGCGCATCCAGAGGAGCATGCCACCGAAGATGGCAACGCTGATCAAGATCGACACCGTAGCGTAGGTCGGATTTTCAGCGAACGTACCGAGGCGATAGACGATCGTGGCAGAGCAGTAGCCCAAAGCCGTCGTCCAAGCAGCCAAGAAGATGGTCCAACGAGCGCCAGCTTCGTGGTAAACGGCAGAAACCGCAGCCACGCAGGGCATGTAGAGGAGCACCATCAAGAGGTAAGCGAAAGCAGCGAGGTGGCTACCGAAGAGCTTCTGCATCATCGTCACCGTATCAACTTCCACTTCCTGTTCTTCAGCAGCAGCGGCCGTATCAGAGAGGTCGTCAACAGCGATACCCATCGGATCCAAGAACGCACCGCCCAAGTCCTTCAGGTTATCAACCACCGTACCGACAGCTTCTTCAAAGGTAGCAGCAAGGTTAAAGCCTTCTTCTTCCTCTTCTTCAGCAGGAGCGGCTTCTTCACCACCTTCCTTAGCAGCTTCAGCAGCCTTGGCTTCGTTTTCAGCACGAGCCATGGAGTCGTAGAGCGAGTTCATCGTACCGACCACAGCTTCCTTAGCGAAAATACCAGTGAAGATACCCACGGCGGCTGGCCAGTTTTCTTGCGTCACGCCCATCGGGGTGAGAGCAGGAGCAACGGTCTTACCAATGGAGGAAAGAACAGAGTTGTCGCTATCTTCGTTACCGAAGGAGCCGTCCGTACCCATGGAGTTCAAGAAGCCCAAGACAGCCACGATCACCACGATCACGCGACCAGCGCGAACCACGAAGCCTTTCAAACGGTCCCAGGTGCGGGTGAACACACCAGAGATGGTCGGGATGTGGTAGGGCGGGATTTCCATCACGAAGGCGGAAGCTTCACCAGGAAGGGCGATCTTCTTCAAGAGGAAGCCCGTGATGATAGCAGCCACGATACCGATGATGTAGAGCGCGAACACCAAGTTCTGACCATTGGTCGGGAAGAAGGCGGTAGCGAACAAAACGTAAACCGGCAAACGAGCACCGCAGCTCATGAACGGGGCCATCATGATCGTGATGATACGGTCAGAGGCACGGTCCATCGTACGGCTAGCCATAATCGCAGGAACGTTACAACCGAAACCAACGATCAACGGCACGAAAGCCTTACCCGGCAAGCCCAAGGCGCGCATAATACGGTCTATCACGAACGCAGCACGAGCCATGTAGCCAGAGTCTTCCAACACCGACAAGAAGAGGTAGAGGAAGAAGATCACCGGAATAAAGGTGGAGACAGTCTGAATACCGCCCCCGATACCGTTAGCCAAGAACACGCGGAGCCAATCAGGCGTACCAATCGATTCGAGCAATTCGCCCAAACCATCGACCATCACGCCACCCACAAAGATGTCGAAGAAGTCGTTGAAGGCAGCACCGAAATTCTGCGTGAAGAGGAACATCACATACATGATGAACAAGAAGATCGGCAAACCGAGCCAGCGGTTCAAAACGATCTTATCGATCTTGTCGGTCATGGTGGAGCTCACCTCACCCACGCGGTTCACAGCCTTTTCAACGATGCCGCCCACGAACGCGTAGCGAGCGTCAGCAATCGCGATATCGAGGTCGCCGTCGAATTCGGCATTGACCGGCGCGATAATCGGCTGGACTTTTTCTTCAGCGCCATCAGGGAGCTTGTCGGCGATGCCGGGAGCGCCTTCCATCAATTGGAGAGCGAACCACTTCGGACGTTCAACGCCCATCTGAGCCAAGGCAGCTTCAACCTTTTCAGCGCAAGCCGTGACGCGAGCGTCGTAGCCAATGGCCATCGGAGGCGTAACCGGGTTGGCGAGGGAGGCCATGATGGCGTCCTTCAATTCCTTCACACCGGTCTTCTTGCTAGCGACGATACCGATCACCGGGCAGCCGAGCGCTTTTTCGAGTTCGTTCAAACGCACTTCCAAGCGGTGAGCCTTAGCGATGTCAAGCATGTTCACGACGACGATCATCGGAACGCGCATTTCAATCAACTGACTCGTCAAGTAGAGGTTACGCTCGATATTGGAGGCGTCAACGATGTTGATCACCAAAGAGGATTCATTCGTGAGAATGTAGTCGCGAGCCACGCGTTCGTCTTCACCAGAGGTGGACGAAGGCGTGACCGAGTAAATACCCGGCAAGTCGACGATTTCAATTTCTTCACCTTGGTGGGTGTAGTAGCCCACCTTCTTTTCGACAGTCACGCCAGGCCAGTTACCGACGTCCTGACGAGAGCCCGTAAGGGCATTAAAGAGTGTTGTTTTACCGCAGTTCGGGTTACCGACTACGCAAACAGTATATTTTTTTGCCATAGTAGTAAGTCTCTATGTTTTTTCGTGTGTGAGTCCTGAGGGGAAAATAAAACCGAAGTTTCATCTTCACGGTCAGCTTCCCATAGTGAAGTGGAATGGGGGAAAACTCTGTGGTGGGGGACGTGAGGGTGACAGGGATTAACAGTAATCGGAGTGAGAATCAGTTAGTTTTTAGGGCAGAGCAACAAAAAAATCCCTAGGTCGATTAGGAGATGGGGAAGCGTTTTGTTGTTACCTCAAAAAAGAACTTTTCCTCGGGCCTCATGCTTCTCTCTCGCGGGAGAGAGAACCTACCCAGAACCCAACTTCGCTCTAACTGAAGCGAAGGAGAGATTCTTCTATTAGAGCTTTTCGACTTCCAAGAGCTTCGCTTCGTCTTTACGCACGCTGATGAAACTGCCGCGAACGCGAATTTCAACGGGGTCCCCAAGAGGGGCAATACGAACAACCTCGAACTGAGCACCAGGGGTCGCACCAAGCATCAGCAAACGACGACGGTATTCGGGATGTTCTTTTCCGTAGGAGAGGATCTTGCCCTTATCTCCCGGATTGAGATCTTTTAGAAACATGTTGAATTCCTAAGGTTTAAAGGATAGGGAAGGATAAGTCCTGGCTTAATTAGAAGACGTAAATCTGACGCGCCACGTCATAGTTCACGCCAATTCGGCCATCGCCCACTGCTAATAAAATGGCTTCGTTTTCTGCACCGTGCAAAATACGGACATCCGAACCACGGTGAAGACCGAGTTCGTTTAAACGAGCCTCTTCTTTCGCGTCAACCTTAATCTTGGCAACCGTTGCCGATTGGCCAATCTCAAGATCTGTGAGGCGACGCATGCCTTTCATTTCTACTGCCATGATAATTCTTCTTTCGTATGCATAAAAAGACGTTGGAAGTAATGCAAAAGGAGAACGAAAGGAAGTCACCTCCCAGCCCTTTTTCACTACTTAACGAGATCAATCATAATGAGAATTGTTTGCATATTCAACAAGCGAAAGTCAAGAAAATGCCAATTATTTGATCTAATACTTGAGTGATTTACTCAGATTTGGCGCGGTTTTGAGGGGATCATTAAGTCCGATTAAAGTAGGGGGTATTTAAGAAGATTGCCTATATATCAATTGAAAAGAAGAGATTAGGGTTTTCAGAAATGTTGTCAAAAAAAGGTTAAATTTATCAAATTGTAATATTCTATCGTTTCTAAAAAATCAATAGTTTCTTACACCTCCTTAAGAAAACCGCGTCTTTTTGCCTCTTTGAAGATGTTTTCTTAGATTGTTCATTTTCTTTTGAAAAGAATTTGAATCTGTTAAGCTTGGCAAAGGAAAAAAAAGAGAAAGCTTTTTTCTCTTCGTTTTTTTTTAATTAGGAAGATTTCCCATTGTGATTGCGCCAAATACTACTGAGGAGACACTATCTCAGAGACTCTCCACTTTTTTGGGTGAGGTGCCTTTCTCTTCTCTAGAAGGAGGGCTCTTTGCGCCCCATTCGCGCTCGCGCTTTTTCTGGCACATTGATGCGGGAAGCGGGGCGCTCTTTGGCGTGCTTTTTGCCCGAGAAGATGAAGAAGCGGCGCGTGCTGTGTGGGCTAGCCCTGGTTTTGCCTGGCGAGAATGCGTCTTTGAGGGCGAGAGACTCCGGGTGGTGCAAGCAGAGTGTGAAGCCAAAGAGGGAGAGGATCGTGCTACGTGGTACCGAGCTGATGCGACCTCTTTTGAAGCGCTTCCCGATGGGAGCGATGTGCTACGCGTTCTCAACCTTCGCTACCCAGAGGCGGCGAGCCAAAAGGAAGCGCAGCAGTATGTGGCGGCGATCAGCGCGCTCGCACTTCAATTGAGAGGTGGGGCTTCTTTACCAGAAGCTGCCTCCACACAAAAAACTTGGACGCTCGATGCGCGTGGAGCTGCCACAACGCTTACCTTCGAAGGAAAACGCTGGGTCGTGAAAGAGGGGAGCACGGCAGCCACAAAGGATCCCACCGCTGACTTTGGTTGGGTTTCGCGTCAAGTGGCGCGTTTTCTGGTGGCGGAAGAAGCGATGGTGCTCAAATGTTGGCGAGAAGAAGAGGGTTATAAAGAAGCGTGGATGGCACGCCGTCCACTTGCTTTTGCTTCGGCCATTTTGGCAGCAAGCCTTTTCCTTCGCACCAAGGGGCGCTATGCGCAGTGGGTGGATGTGAGTGACAATACCCTCACGATGGAAAGTCTCCTCGCTGAAGCGATGCCCAAGAAAGGTGTGAAAAAAGAAGAAAAGAAAGAAGAGAAGAGTGCGCTTTCAGAAGAAAACGATTCTTAAAAGCCAATTGGTACGACAAAAAAGCACGCCTGCGATAAGGAAGGCGTGCTTTTTCGTATTTAAGGCTTAGTTTTTAGTCTTTCTTTTCACGGTTGGCGAAGAAATTCTTCTTTTGCACCGAAGCGGTGCGTTCCGTGAAGACTTCGTTTGTGAGGCGCTCGGTCAAACTTTCCGCATCACGAATGAGTGCGGTATTGAATTCATCCAATTTCGCTTGCGCGGCCTTGGGATCCTTTTTCACAAGCTCCAGGTACTGCTTTTCAAAGTCAGTCATCTTCTTTGCAGCCTCCTCTTCCCAAGCGCGATAGGCCTTCGTGACAATGGGCGCTAAGTTCGGGAAGTCCGTCATCACAAGCGTTTGGAGCTTGCGATACTTCCAGTAGGCTGAGGTATCGTCTGCCTTGCCAGTACCTTGACCATATTCTGCGGGAATCTTCGAGAGTCCATGATAGAACGGCACATAGCAAGAAAGCGCCGACATCCCCATGGCGAGATAGGTCACTTCACCAATTTCAACGGGCAATTCAGGACGCACTTGCATTACGTGCGACTCGTACGTGCGGAAAACGCTAATCGGGCGTGGCGTATCGGTTTTGAGTCCCAGACTATACGGGTCAAACCAGTGGTCTTCATAGTGATTGCGAAGAAGCGCCTTCATATCGTTAACCGTGAGTTTCTTCTCTGGCGCAGCAAAAACTGGGAAGGAGCGCCCTTCGGTCATAAATTGCTTCACCGACGGGCTCAAAAGACGCTGAATTTCCCAAACACGCGGGTCGTTGTAGTCACGATCGCGACTGTCGTCTCGACAATAGGCCTTAGAGAAATTAAATTCGCCGTCTTTTTTCGGGTCGTAGAAGCCATGCTTTTGCGCAAACTCGACCAACGTAGGTGAGGCCATAAAAGCGGGATTTTTCGCTTCGTACTTTTGCAAGCGTCCTTGGTTGCCACTCGCAAAATACTGATCCTTCGGGACTTGGTGTGCTAACCACTGGTGACCCGTGCCCGTTTCAAAGTACCAGAGCTCATCCTTGTCGACAAAAACGACGCCAAAGCCTTCACCAGCACCTTTTTCTTCCACGATCTTGCCTAAGAGCGCAACGCCTTCACGCGCGGTCTTAGCGCGAGGCAAAATCACATCAGGAATATCGTCCTCGGTGATCCCCGTATCTTCCACATAAGGATCGATCTTTAGGGCATCATCCCGCGCAAAAATGGATTCTGTGCCAGAGAAACCTACGCCCGCTTCATTAAAGCCAGTTGCGCCATGGAGCTGCGTTTTCCAATTGGGCACTGTGGTGTAGCGCATACCGTTTTCGGGAAGTGGATATTCAAAGTTGTTCGCACCATGGTGATCCGCTGTGCGATACATGCCTTTTTGACCTTTAGTGGCAGGATGAATCACCACGTGCTGTGCTTTTAAGGCACTGCTATCTGCGGAGCGTGCGACTAAAAAGGAGCCGTCAGCGGTGGCACCTTTATCCGCAATAATGGTGGTGCAAGCGAGCGACGTGCCAAAGGCCGCACAAAGACTCAAGGCAACGGCGGCTAAGGAGAGTTTTTTCATTTTGAAGTTCCTCAAAGTGGAAGGTGGTGGTTGATGAGCCACGAGTGGCTCTGCAGAGCGCGTGAGATGAGTCGGGTGGAGGTGGTGGTGAAGGTGGTCTTTTCAATTGGAGAAGAAAAGGCGCAGCTTAAAAGGGCCACAAATTCTCGAGCTGGTGAGGCTCGAAAAGCATCCACTCAGTTGCTAGTTTTTTGAGTCCTTTTCTGCTGTCTCAACAGAAGGGCGACTCAAGAAATCCTCTCTCGCACAGGTGAATAGGCGAAATGCTCACTGAGATCTGCGCCTCTCATAGTAGGCTTCAAAGTGAGGAAAGTCTAGAGGAATTCGGGAAAGTACTAAGTAAAATTACCTAGACCTCCAAAAGATGAATTTTTTTGGGCCACAAAAAAGGCTTCTCAGTTGAGAAGCCTTTTGATTCTTTAATCGTCTTTTTAAGGCTCAGACGTCTCCGAGCCTTAGTTGTCGAAGATTAGAAGAAGCCGCGTTTCTGTTCAGAAAGCGAGATGAAGATGTTCTTGGCCTGAGAGTAGTGGGCCAACATCATCTTGTGGGTTTCACGACCGATACCGGACTTCTTGTAGCCACCGAACGGAGCGTGAGCCGGGAGTTCGTTGTAGGTGTTGACCCACATACGACCCGTGCGCACAGCGCCAGCCACACGCAAAGCGCGGTTAATATCGCGCGTCCACACAGCGCCACCCAAACCGAAGTCGGATTCGTTAGCCATCTTGACCACGTCGTCTTCGGTCTTAAACTTGATCAACACAGCGACTGGCCCGAAGATTTCTTCCTGAGCAACGCGCATCTTGTTGTCCACATCAGCGATCAAGGTCGGACGCATGAAAGCGCCCTTGTCAGAGGTGGGCTTACCGCCAGCGATCACCTTAGCGCCTTCCTTCTGAGCGACTTCCACGTAGCTCATGATCTTGTTCAACTGACGAACGTTCACCTGGCTACCCACCTGGGTGGACATATCGAGAGGATCGCCCACTTTCACCTTTTCAAAGGCTTCGGAGAGCTTCTTCACGAATTCGTCATAGATGCCTTCCTGCACGAAGATACGGGAACCCGCGCAGCAGACCTGACCCTGGTTAAAGAGAATACCGATCTGAGCACCTTCGATGGCCTTGTCGATCTGAGCGTCATTAAAGACGATATTGGCGGACTTACCACCCAGCTCGAGCGTAGCCGGAATCAAGCGCTTGGCAGCGGCTTCAGCCACACTGTAGCCCACATCCGTAGAACCCGTGAAGGCCAACTTGTCAAAGCCAGGATTATGCAACATGGCCTGACCAGAGACCGAACCGCGACCCGTGATCACGTTCACGACACCCTTCGGGAGCAAGGGCGAAATGAGCTTAATCATTTCATTCAAAGAGAGCGGAGTAGCGGAGGAGGACTTGATCACGACAGTGTTACCTGCAGCCAAGGCCGGAGCCAACTTCCAGGCAGCCATCAAAATCGGGAAGTTCCAAGGAATAATCTGACCCACGACACCGATCGGTTCATGAAGGACGATGCTCATCGTGTCCTTATCAATCATCGTGGCGGTACCTTCTTCAGCGCGGATAGCGCCAGCGAAGTAGCGGAAGTGGTCAACCGTCAAGGGAAGGTCAACTAACGTGGTTTCGCGGATCGGCTTACCGTTGTCCATCGTTTCCACGCGAGCCAAGTGGTCAAGGTTGGCTTCGATCACATCAGCGATCTTTAAGAGCAAGTTGGAGCGGTCCTGAACGGAGGTCTGGCTCCAGCCCGGGAAAGCAGCGCGAGCAGCTTGCACAGCGCGTTCAATATCAGCAGCCGAGGCGTCAGCGCAGTCAGCGAGCTTTTCACCCGTGGCAGGGTTAAACGTTTCAAAAGTCTTACCGCCTTCAGCGTCAACCCATTCACCGTTAATGAAAAGACCATATTTTTTGTCGAGGTTCATCTTTCACTCCTTGAAGAACGACTAGGTGAGTTCCATAGTGTTTGCAACTCATGGAAAAGCCCTACAAGGTTAGCAAAGATTGCGCCTTAGTAGGGCCTTGGAAAACACCCAAAGAATCATCAATCAATAAAAACTATTAAGTTTTGAAACTCGATAGAATTTATTTTGTTTTCTGGAGTGTAGCACTCGGACTTGGGAATGTCATCATGCCGAAAGTATTAGGCATCTTGACTTAAGTGTAGACACGTATTGTCAAATTTGCGTTCTTAGAAGAGAAAGTGAGATCGCAAAAAAGACTGTGCCACCGAGCGTCATAAGAAGTCCGATAATAATTGGGGATTTGTCTCCCGCGACGATCACCTCGGTAGGGCGGTCTGGGTTGTAAAGAATGTTAACGGTTTGGCCGATAGAAAGACATTTTTCACGACTTTTCTTAGAGAGCAAAGGGGCTTCAATGGGCTCGCCATTGGGCAAATGGAACGCAACCACAGACTGGTAGCGGAGTTCCGTCATTGGACCCTCGTTTTGGCGCATCATTTTTTCCTGCGTATTTATACGTATACACTTCGCTTTAGCGGGTGTTCCGTTTCTAGAGAGCGAAATTGCGCGCAGAACGCGCGAAAGCCCGAAGAAAGCGGCCATTGTGCCGACGATGGCAAAAAGTGCAAGAATAAGGATGTCAAACGTTAAGACCATTGAAGCGTCCTTTTGAGGTTTCTCTAGTGGCGAGCGAAGCGGGCACGATGCCGACTTCTAGAATGCGCTAATATTTTAACTATTAATTCTCGAGAAGACGAGAAGAGCGCTTTTTCGATTGTGACCAGAAAAAGCCTAAGACCAAACCACGACATGATCAACCTCGAAGGAGAGATGCGATGCGAGCAAAGCGCCTTAAAAAGCGAAGCCAAACTTGGCAAAAGCCGATTGCGCTCTCGCTCTTTTCTCTTTTCACGCTGGGCACAAGTAGTGCGTTGTTGGCCACAGAACCACTTCCCGAAGAGGCGAGTCGCGAAGAGCCGCCTGAGATTCCCGCGACGGCATGCTCTTTTGCGCCAGAAAATGCTTCGCCTTCGATCACTCCTCACACCCCAACCCAGTCGATGGGGATTGAAATCCAATCCGAACCTCGTGAGCCGCTCTATGCGGAGCCAGTGGACTTGCCCGTGCCACCTTATATCCGCTTTCCGTCTTCTAACGTTGAAAACAACCGCATAGCCAAGGGCGAAGAAACGCCTACGATTCGTATTGGCGTTGAGTGGGTCTCGGAGCCCTCGGAAGAGCTCGCCATTATTCGCCAGACAATGCTGCTACTAGAGGCTTCGCTTCCTCAGTACACCTTTGATGTGAAAGTGGTGGAGCGCGAAAAGCTCGAAGAAGCGATGCGAAACCGCACAATGGACGTGTTTATCACGGAGACGGGCTTTTATCTGGAAGGCGTTGCGACGGGACTCTCTGCCTTGGCAGCGCTGGTTCCACTGGTGGCGCAGGATCCTAACAGTGCCTACGCTGGTGTGGTGATTGTGCGAGAAGACTCGAACTTTAAAAAACTCGAAGACATTCTGAGTGGACCGATTGCGACGCTTGCGGAAGAACCCATGAGTGGTTATTTGCCAGTGCGCGCCGAAATCGCGCGGAAAACAAATTTCACGGGAGAAGTGCACGGGACGCATGGCTATGGCGAGCAGCGCCAGGTCGTCGCTGACGTGCAAGCAGGGCGCTACCAATCAGGCATTTTACGCTCGTGTTTTCTCGAAAATCTTATTTTGCGAGAAGGCGAGAAACCTCTTGAAGGCCTCAAAATCCTCTCGCCTGTCGCGCAAGATGGGCTTGAGTGCATCCATTCCACACAAGCGTATCCTGGCTGGGTCGTGAGCTTTGCGCCGACGCTCTCTGCTAAGGTGGCTAAGGAAATGGCGGAAGTGTTTCTATCAGACGCGATTCCCGCAAACTCCGCTTTTTGGGACATGAGTACCGACTACGGCAAAGCGGCAACGCTCTACAAAACCTTGCAGCTGGGCCCATATAGTTATCTCACGATGACGAGCGCAGAAGGCGTCATTTATCGCTATCGAAAAGAGATTGCCGTAGTGCTCCTCGTGATTGCGGCCTTGGTAGCGCACGGATTCCTCTTACGACGGCTTGTGAATCGTCGCACCCGAGAGCTTCAGCACCTCTATGAGCGTGAGCGCGAAATGAAAGCGGCGGCGCTTGAGACAACCCGTCAATTAGAAGCTTTGCAACGTATTGGGGCGGTGAACCAAATGAGCAATGTACTCACGCATGAACTTCTGCAACCGCTCACCAGTATTCGCAACCTCACGCGAGGTGCAGAGCGCACACTAGAAGACGATGTGGCACAAACAGAAGAACTAATGGAGGCGCTCGCGCAAATTGAAGCGCAAACGCAAAAAGCCTCGGCGATTGTGGAGCGTGTGCGAGCCTATACCAAAGGACGTCGTGAAAAACTAGGTAGCGCCAAGCGCGAGATGCTTTCTCTAGATAAAGAAGTGCGCGACGCGGTGGAGAGTTTCAAACTCACCGCGAAGTCACAAGGCATAGAGATTGAGCTAGGAGAACTCGCTCCGATTCGCTTTGCGATGGAACTCCTTGACTTTGAATTGATCATTCTGAACCTTTTGAGTAACGCAGCCGATGCGACACGCGAAAAAGAAAAGCCTCGCATCACCGTCTCGCTCACCCCCAACTATGAGCAAGAGAATAAGGCGTTAGCGACGAGCTTCACCTTGACGGTGAGTGACAATGGAGGTGCGGTGACCGAGGCGGATCTTCGCCGAATGGAAGCGAGTGTTCTGGAGAGCACTAAGCCCGATGGACTGGGCCTTGGACTTACCATTATTCGCCACTTAGCGAGTTTGACTCTCGGACGAGTCGACTTTTCACGCAATGCTGAAGGAGGGCTCTGTGCTCGAGTGACTTGGCCACTGCCCGAAGTAACACCTCCAACAGACAATGGAACCAATTAACGATTGAGAGAGACACACCATGACCCGTGAGGAGATTGCCGAAAACACCACCGATATGCTCATTCGCGTCGTCGATGATGAGGCCGATGTGAGAGAGTCACTGGCTTTCATGCTCCGAAAAGAAGGCTTTTCCGTAGCAGTCTACCCGTCTGCGCACGACTTTCTCGTGAACGATATGCCTTCTCGCTCAGGCTGTCTGCTTCTTGATGTGCGTATGGACGGGATGAGTGGACTCGAACTTCAAGAAGAAATGCGAAAGCGCGCGATTACGCTTCCTATTGTGTTCCTTTCAGCCTATGGCACGATTGAAATGGCAGTGGAAACGATGCAAAAAGGCGCTGTCGCGTTTGTTGAAAAATCCGCTGATCGAGAAAAAGTGCTCTCTGCGATTTATCGCGCACTAGAGCGCAATCCTGGAAGTGGAGAGGATGCCGAGGAATATGTGAAGCGCTGGATGACGCTCACGCCTCGCGAACAAGATATTGCGAGCTTGGTGGCAGAGGGACTACTTAACCGTGAGATCGCAGAGCGTTTAGGCATTTCCGCGAAAACGGTGCAAGTGCACCGAGGAGACGCTTCGAGCAAATTAGGCGTCAAAGGTGTGGCGCAATTAACGCGTGCCATTCGCCTCATTCAGAAGGCGCAGCGAGAAGAAAGCTAGAGGGTTAATAGCTAGCTATCAAAAATCTGTTCAAACCTGTACATTATAGGGTGAATGGGAGGTATTTTCTGCCTTAGGAGAGATGTATGAAAGTATCTGAATCCTCCCAAATCTCCATTGGTAAATTAGCTCTTCGAGTTGGTGTTTGCGTTGGAACGATTAGGCGGTGGTGCAGAGAAGGAAAGCTCAAAGAAACGAGTCGCACTCCAGGAAACCACCGACGTTTTGCTTATGATGATTTTAAGCATATTCTCCCCGCAGAAGACTCGCAGCGGAAAGTTGTTGGTTATGCCCGAGTCTCTAGCCATGACCAGAAATCAGATCTAGAAACACAAGCACAAAGACTTCGTGATCATGGATGTGATGAGGTGATCACCGATCTTGGATCTCGTCTCAACTGTCGCAAACCAGGTCTCAGAAAACTCCTTTTGATGATTCTGCTTAATCAAGTCTCTACACTAGTCCTCACCCATGAAGATAGGCTACTGCGTTTTGGCACGGAAATCGTCTTCCTTCTTTGTAGACGTCAATCTGTGCATATCAACATCCTTGAGGAACCTGCAGAAACGCCCTTTGAAGAAGAGCTAGTGAAAGAGGTCATCACGCTGATGACTGTTTTTTCGGCAAGACTTTATGGAAAAAGAAGTTGGAAAAACAGAAATCGGCTTGCATCTTGAGGAAAAAGGAGTACGATCGAAGATCATTAAGTAATCCAATTATAATAATCGACCAAAATGGACAAAGAAAAAGAAGACCTCACTGAGACAGGAGACCGTACATACATTGCCTATTCTCTTCCACTCTCCCCAGAAACATTAGATTCCTGTCGTGTATTGGGTAATCTTGCTGAATTAGCACATCGACTTTTGATCTCAGCCTTGCAAACGCGAGAATTGCGGGATATGCCATTCAAAACGAAAAAGTACACTCTTC